>ENA-UOJQ01000003-UOJQ01000003.1-human-gut-metagenome-genome-assembly--contig:-P63-NODE-3-length-528041-cov-43.253992_pt1 | contig 528041 bp, 456 predicted proteins | sample MGYA00242352_ERZ723899 | MGnify/ENA metagenome assembly ERZ723899
ACTAGCAAAGGACGGGTGGAGTCTGAAAGAAGTATTACTTGTGAGGGTGGAAGTACAACAATAGACGATGTTACAGGAATGGATTGGTATAATTATTATAGGGATACATATGGGAAAGAAAATGTGTGTTGGGAAAGTTGTAATCCATCAGAAGTAGCGTCCGCTTGGCAAGGTAGTTATCCCTATACTGGTGTGGATGCCTATACGAATATAACATTACATGATGGTGATATAATCTATATGGGCGAACCATTCCCAACGGGGTATTCTACAACATCAGAAGTAGCGCAGACTATAGGCAATGATGCTCAAAAGGTCTTTGGAGGATTGCAAGTAAAACCATATTATGAAAAAGGAATGGCTTATGCAGAATACAGAAGTAAGTTAACTCCTTACAAAGTTCATGGAGAACTAAATGTGGTAGATGGAGTCGCTTTGAATAATCCGCAATTTGGTCAAGGAGGATTAACGCAAAGATTTGACCCTAATTTTGATTTTAATTGTGCTAATGGAGTACTGGAAAAATTAGATAATCAAACGATTAGTTTAACAAATACTAAAATATCACTAGAGGAATATTTCGGTATGATGAATGAAATTAAGTAGGAGAAATGCTATGAAAAATGGGAAAATTAAATTGGGAAGATATATTATTGAACCAAAGACGAGTATTGATATATTAAATGCAGATGAATTCAATGTAATAAAATTTAATACTGGAAAAGTATATATATCCAAGGAGCCAATGGAATTAAATAAAGAAAAGTTCTGGACTACTATTTTTTGTGATAATAAGATAATATCAAAAGTTGAATTAAGTAATGCTGAAGAGAAGTACAAAATGAATTATCAAACAATGAATGATAATATTCTGAAAGAATTAAGAAAACATAATAATGATTTTTTGAAAAATGAATTAGGAATTCCAAGTAATGAAAGTATTACAGGAATAGAATATGATTATGCATGGGGAAAAATATTTTCATATTATGATAATAAATCATCGGAGACAGGCATTGTGATTGTTTATATTTAATTATGGTTATACTTTAAGACTTCCTTAGAAGTAAAATCTAATAAATCCAACTACCTCCATAACCATTGCCGAAGGCAAAACTTTTCGGTGACCGATTACTATGAATCGAGTCAGAATTCCGTAGAGGAATTCATAGGTTAAAGCGAAATCAGAGTAGTGCAGTCTTTTTGAACTCATAGTAATTCACTCCTAAAGGTTATTCAGAGTGAATTCAACCGGAATCAATCACAGTTAGAGCAAACGGCTCCAACTACAAATACAGCTGATTCGGAGAGATACTCACTCCTGAAGTGATTATCTAATGAAATGTTGGTGGCGACAAACCGTGCGATTATACATCGCTTACGTTTTCTGGAATTGTATCTGGAAATATTGAATATAATAATGGTATCCAAGAAAAAACAATAAAAGAATAGTTTTTGGAATGAAATCCAATAACTATTGAAAATAAACAAGTTTTTGGATATAATGAATACAGCAAATAAAAAATAAATTAGTCATCGAAAATAGATTCATAAGAAAGAAGGTAAATCCTCTCCTCATCATAGGACTCGGATTTTGTTTCGCAAAACAGGAGGATTATATGAATAAGATAATACTTAGAGACGAGTATCTTCAAACTTTGAAGGAATTTAAAGATAAAGACATTATAAAGATTGTAACAGGTATCAGACGATGTGGCAAATCCACGCTTATGCAGATATTTCAGGGCTATCTGAAAGAATCTGGGGTACAAGCAGACCATATCATTGCTATTAATTTTGAAGACTATGATTATGAAGATTTGAAGCAGCCAAGAGAATTATATAAATACATCAAGGATAGGCTTGTAGATGATGATATGCACTATGTGTTCTTTGATGAAATACAGAATGTGGAAGATTTTCCAAAGGTTGTGGACAGTTTGAATTTAAAGCCAAATGTAGATTTGTATCTGACAGGCTCGAATGCCTATATGCTATCTTCTGAGATTGCAACATTTCTTTCCGGAAGATATGTGGAGGTCAAGATGTTGCCCCTTTCCTTTAAAGAATATGTGAAGGCAACGGGAGATGAAAAAGAACTTTCGCTAAAGTATCAGAAATATTTGAAATTCAGTTCATTTCCATATGCTATGATGTTGGATGAGAAGGAAGAAGTAATTAATCAGTATCTTGAGAGTATCTATAGCACTGTGATGTTAAAGGACATTATTTCAAGAAAGAAGATTACCGATGTGATGATGCTTGAAAGTGTGATACGATTTATGTTTGATAATATTGGTAATCTTACATCGACAAAGAAAATCAGTGACACTATGACATCTGACGGAAGAAAAGTGGATGTAAAAACTGTTGAGAAATACATTACAGCGCTGGAAGAATCATTTGTAGTTTATCAGGCAAAACGATACGATGTGAAGGGTAAGAATTATTTGAAAACTCTTGATAAATATTATGTGGTTGACATTGGACTTCGTTATATGTTACTTGGTTCTAGAAATGCAGACACTGGTCATATTCTGGAAAATATAATCTATCTTGAGCTTATTAGACGAGGATATAAGGTCTATGTCGGCAAGGTGGAATCAGAGGAAGTGGATTTTGTTGCCATGAACAGTAAGGGAATTATTTACTATCAGGTGGCTGCTACGGTCAGAGAGGAATCAACACTTTTAAGAGAGCTAAGACCATTGCAGAAAATTACAGACCATTATCCAAAGTATATCATAACACTGGATGAAGACCCTGATGCTGATTACGATGGTATCAGGAGAATTAATGCGCTGCAGTTCTTACTTGGTGAGGAATAAGATTGAGGGATGAAATACCAAAATCCCACCCAATTTCATAGTAAAGACCTGAATCCGTGAAGTTGATTTGTTTTCGAATTTAGGAAGTGATATAAAACGAGAAGATTATGTCCATATTGTTGATGAATATTGGGTAGATTAGCGAAAAGAGTATGAAAAATGGATGTGCGTGTTAATAAAAATGATAAAATGGTGGAATGGGATGTGGGAGGCAAAACCATCTCGATTTATAACGAATATACCTTATATGCATTTAAGCATGGAAAAGGTATGCTAATGATTAAGGAAAAATATGAAACATCAGATAGTGGATTTAGTGCATATAATGAAGAGGGAAATTTAGTATTTTCGTATAGGAGTTTAGGAAATCATCTTAATTATAGGAATAAGGATATTTCTGTAATCAATGGTGCAATAATATCAGCTGATTATGAAGAAGAGAAAAGAAAATTAATAATTATAAAGGAGTTTAATGAAATAAGGTCACTTTTAATATATGATGATAATGCAGACTTTTTATCAGAGATAAATTGTCCAAAAGGTTATATATTTGTTTCGTTGAAAAATTGTGCTGGTCATATCATGGTAGTAGCACAAGGAATAAATGATTTGACTAGGGATTCATTTGGAAGAAACGATTGGAATTTTGAAATTAATTTTGAAAATTTTTACGTTGAAAGAAAATCTATCACACAGTAATTGATTAGAAAATGGTACCAGAAGGCAAAACTTCATATTAAGTTCCAATTGACCGATATAAACGCACTTTTTGTAACAAGAAAATTTGTTATGAAAGACTAACTGTCTTTACCAAAAACTTTCGACTTGCCCTTACGAAGTAATAGGCAATAGCGAAAGTTTTTATAAAGACAGTTCCATAGCAAAATTTTGGGGATGGGTGCACTTAAGGACAGTCAAAATCAAAACCTCATATTTAGTTCCCAAATGCTGAAATCAACAAAAAATGCGACATTATTATTGATGATTATGAAGAAGAGGTTCTTGAATTAGATAAAATACCAATGGCATTAGAGGTAGTAAATCAGTTTATAAAGAGTAACTCAAATAAAGAACTTGGTAAATTGAAAACAATGTTGGATTGTGTTATAGGCGAAAACATAATGCCTGAGTACATAGATTAATGCGATATACTGTATTGTTTAGCAAATAGGCATGCAATAAATCACATAGTGAGTTATAATGAAATCAACAGGCTGATACATATTATAAGAGGAGGACAAATTTAAACTATGGGAGTACAAAAGAAGAAGTTGTTACACCTGATAATGGCTCTGGCGATCGCAGTTGCGGTTGGATTGTCAGTGATCGTGCCGGGAGGAACAAGTGCTGAAGCGGCGACAATACCTGCGGATGTGACAAAACCATCTGCCAATTGCGTGTTTATAGCAATGAAGGGCAAGTATGTGTCGGAGGCTTCGGCTGCAGTGAAGAGGATCAATCAGATCCGTTATGAAGCATGTAAGCAGGGCGTTAAGATTGATGGACGGAAATTGACGCTTGACGACTATGTGCCGATCAAGTGGTCGGCAGGACTTGAGAAGATAGCAAGGATCAGAGCTGCGGAGGCGAGTGTTACAATGTATCACTCAAGACTTAACGGAAAGTCTGTATTTGATTTCAAATATCCGGGAAATGGCTGGCCGACTTCCGAGGTGCTTGCGTGGAACTGGTCAGAGAGCATGCTCATGGGCATTGAGCAGTGGTACAGCGAGAAGGATGCCTATGTGAAGGGAACTCCTGGAGCGGTGACCGGACATTACACATCCATGATAAATCCTGCAAACAGGTATGTGGGTGTTGGTACATTTATAAATAAGAATGCATCTTATCCGAATACGACTGCAGCCCAGTTCATGGGAAGCGGCAGTCAGGCTGAGACTATGGCTAAGTCCACTGGTGAGAGCGATGTTACGGTGGAGGTGCAGAAGGACAATATCACATCGGTTAAGATGACCGGAAATAAGAGCGTGCAGGAGGGACAGAAGGTAACTCTCACACTCAAGGCAGTCCTTGGACAGTATGGAAGTACATCGTATAAGGTGCTTGCGGGAGCTAAGTGGAAAACATCGAATTCCGCTATTGCAAAGGTGTCACCTACAGGAGTGGTAACAGGTCTCAGAAAGGGAACTGTGAAGATCACAGCCACTGTTGGATCACGTTCAGCATCATATACGGTAACAGTAACAGGAAAATGTGCGCATGTATATTCCGGCAAGGTAGTAAAAACAGCAACTACCAGAAGCGATGGCAAGGTGTTACATACATGCAGAAAATGCGGCCAGAAGAAGTATATCGTTGTCAAGAAGATAAAGAGTGTTACATTATCACAGACGAGATATAAGTATGATGGTAAGACAAAGACACCTAAGGTGACTGTGAAGGACAGCAATGGTAAGATAATATCATCAAAATACAACAAGGTGACATATCCTAAGGCGAGAAAGAAAGCCGGAACATATACGGTGAAGATAAAGTTTTCCGGAAGGTATAAGGGTACAGTTTCAAAGAAGTACAGAATAGTAAAATAAAAAAATACCGTTGTTCATAAAAAATATGGACAACGGTATTTTTAATCTGAAAGAAATTATTTCTTCTCAGGCTCTGGAGTATAGTCAAGTATGGATGAAATAGCCTTGTGAACCTTTGTATACTCAGTTATAAGAATATGCATACGCTGGAATCCAGGCTGCTCCAGATGATAATATACTCTGGTCATTCTCTTTCCAACCTGCTCTTTGTGATCGGAGATGAAACCGTATTCAATCAATTTGTACAGTGCAGGATATAGAGAACCGATAGGAATCTTTATCACGCCGTCTGACAGTGAGTCCATGAGCTGTGACAGCTCGTAGCCGTAATAATCTTTCTGGCTGAGCAGATAGAGTACGAGCAGCTCCACGGAACCTCTGATGAAGTTCGGCTTTGCAACGACTCTTGCATGTACAGCCTCAACTGCTGCTTCCTTTGCGGTATCATTACTTTGATCCTGAACCATAATACTGTTGGAATATATGCTGTTTAATACGTTTTCCATTAAAACCACCTCATACAAAAAAAATAGTTACACTTTGTATTGATTGTAATTGCAAAATCATTTAATTGCAACCTTTCTTTTCATTAAAATGAAAATAAGTTGCGTATTTTTGCAATTTTTGCTTATTTGAGAAAGGTTTTTGACTGTAACTGCCTGGATAATGCCAATAGACGGCTGGCAGCATCCTTTGGATCGTCAGCTTTCATTATGGCGGACACCACACAGATGCCGGCGATAGGTATGCCCGAGAGGACATCCAGGTTGGTCGGATTGAGTCCTCCGATGGCATTTACCGGGATGGGAACTGCCTTGCAAATGTCTCTCAGTGTATCCGTGGATGTGAGCACTGTCTTGACCTTGGTGGTGGTTGGGTAGATGGCTCCAACTCCCAGATAATCAGCTCCCTGTTCATACGCCTCCACGGCCTGAGGAACAGTCTTGGTGGTTGCGCCCACGATGCGGTCAGGCCCCATGAGTTTTCTGGCTATGGAGACTGGCATGTCTGTCTGCCCCACATGGACACCTTCGGCATCGGTCGCCAGCGCCACATCTACCCGGTCATCTATGATGAGTGGCACGTTGTAGCGGCGCGCAATTGAGTGCACCTTGTCCGCAAGATGTATGTACTCACGGGTAGTTCTTTCCTTTTCTCTAAGCTGCATGAGTGTCGCACCGCCGTCCAGAGCACACTCCACTCTGTACAGAAATTCCTCCTCGGACAACCCTGTGCTGTCCGTTATAAAATATAAAGTAGGATCAAATGTATACATTTCAAACTTCTTTCTCCGCCGGCAGACGGCGGTATGCTGTATAGTTCAGATCGTTTTGATCTGATAGTTGTTGTTACACATACAGATAGTCATTGAGTACGGGCTGCAGTCCCTCGCCCTCTATGTCTGAATACATATGTTCAAGACTTCTGTTGTCGTTGATCTCGAACTGCTCGTCGCCCTGCTCACTGCAGGAAGTCTTGCCGCTGTATTTGCTTTCGTGATCGCCGATTCCGGTTGACACGCCCGCCGATACCTTGGTCGCTGCGATCTTCACTATGCCGTTCCTGAAGTCTGCACTCTCCCTTGAAGATACCGTTATTCCGGCAAATGGCAGGAATATCCTGTATGCGCACAGTATCTGGCAGAGCTGCTTCTCGTGTACGTCCAGAGGATTGATCTGATCGTTGTTGATGATCGGTCTCAGTCTTGGACAGGAGAGTGACATCTCTGCGTGTGGGTATTTTCTTTGGAGAAAATACGCGTGAAGGGCTGTTGCCAGTGCATCCTTGCGGAAGTCGGAGAGCCCTAACAGTGCCGAGAATGCAACGCCCCGCATTCCGCCCATGAGGGCGCGCTCCTGCGAGTCGAAACGGTATGGCCATACTCTCTTGTGACCCATCAGGTGAAGAGTCTCGTATTTGTCTGCGTCGTAGGTCTCCTGGAACACTGTCACATAGTCCGCACCGCACTCATGGAGGTAGCGGTACTCATCGGTGTTCACCGGATATATTTCAAGGCCTACCATGCGGAAGTATTTCCTTGCAAGCTTGCATGCCTCGCCGATATACGTTACGTCACTCTGGCTGCGGCTCTCGCCGGTCAGTATAAGGATCTCTTCCATACCGCTGTCGGCGATGACCTTCATTTCCTTCTCGATCTGCTCTGCTGAGAGCTTCATTCTGTTGATGTGATTGTAGCAGTTGAAGCCGCAGTATACGCAGTAGTTCTCACAGTAGTTGGCTATGTAGAGCGGCGTGAACATGTAGACCGTGTTGCCGAAGTGCCTGCTTGTTTCGCGGCTTGCGCGCTGCGCCATCATCTCAAGAAATGGTTCGGCGGCGGGGGAGAGCAGAGCCTTGAAGTCCTCTATGCTGCACGTCTCGTGTTCAAGGGCAGCCATGACGTCTCTGCCTGTGTAACTGCTGTAGTCGTAGCTGTTCATGTGCTCCATGACCTTGCTGCGGATGTCAGATTCAATAACCTCCATGCCCGGAAGGTATTCCATATGGCTTTTCCTTGACGATGGATCTGTTTCCAGACGGTGTTTGATCTGCAGCGCTTCCGGCGAAAGATATTCCGAATCTATCAGAAAGTGGTTTTCCATCTGAGTGCACCCCCTTAGTCATGCAGGAATCCGGTCAGTGGATCTGAAGCGGATGCCCCTCTGGTGAGAACTCTTCCAAGACCTGCCAGATAAGCCTTTCGGCCTGAATTTATCGCGTCCTTGAATGCCGATGCCATGAGTGGCAGATTTCCGGCTGTGGCGAGGGCAGTGTTTGCCATGATGGCGGCAGCGCCCATCTCCATGGCTTCACATGCCTGGGATGGCCTTCCGATACCGGCGTCAACTATGATCGGAAGTTCGATCTCGTCGATGAGGATCTGGATGAAGTCTTTGGTAGCTAGTCCTTTGTTGGAACCTATAGGTGATGCCAGTGGCATGACCGCTGCGGCTCCCGCATTTACTAGATCACGGGCGGCATTCAGGTCCGGGTACATGTAAGGCAGTACCACAAATCCTTCATTTGCCAGTGCCTCGGTTGCCTTTATCGTTTCCTGGTTGTCGGGAAGGAGATATTTGCTGTCGCGCATGATCTCAACCTTGACGAAGTCTCCACAGCCCAGAGCCCTTGCAAGCCTTGCTATGCGCACGGCCTCCTCGGCGTTCCTCGCGCCGCTTGTATTTGGCAGGAGAGTAACTCCCTCTGGGATGAAATCGAGAATATTTTCCTCTTCCTTTGTATTTGCACGGCGGACGGCCAGAGTGATGATCTCTGCTCCTGCGTCTTTTATGGCTGATTCGATCAGCTTCATGGAATACTTTCCTGAACCCAGAATAAATCTTGAATTGAATTCATGTCCTCCTATTATCAGCTTGTCTTCTTTCATTATAATGCTCCTCCTCCCATGAAACTCACGACCTCCACACAGTCGCCGTCGTTAAATGTAATGTCTACGTATGTCTCTCTCGGTATGATCTCCTCGTTGATCTCAACAACTATGCGCACCGGTTTGTAGCCGGATTCTTCAAGAAATGCCGCCAGATTCTGCCCGGCAACGTCGAGATCTTTTCCGTTCACTGTTACCATAGCCCTTTCCTCCAAAGTCTTTTATCTGCACAAAAAAAGAGTTACCGATCTGGTAACTCCAATAAAGTCTGCACTTTAACAAACGTCTGCTATCAGGCTTCCCTACGTTGGCATTATCCAAATCAGGTTTCCGGTCGAAGGTCACACCTTCCTCTCAGCCTGTACTACAAGCTCCCGCGTCCTCTTTTTGTTGTCAGATAATAATATACGACCTGAAAACCCGGAATGCAAGAGTAATCTATCAGGCAAAGATGTCATTTGACCGCAAATATTCGAAGTTCTCTCAAAAATATACGGAAAATGTACTGCGATTGATGGCTTTTCCTTGACACAGCCCACATATGTATGTACAATTTAGTTGTTTGGCGCGCTAAAGTGTCATACAAAATCAGCAGGTTGCACAAATGCTGATTTGAGTTATCTTATGGAGGACAGTGAAGTTATGAGACAGAAGAAGATTCATTACATCTATAATAAAGAGATGGAGTGTATGGATCCTGAGGAGAGAAGAAAGCTTCAGGGGGAGAGACTTAGAAAGACAGTAGAACTTGAATATGCAAATGTACCGGCATACAGAGCCAGAATGGACGAGGCGGGAGTAAAGCCGGAGGATATAAACAGCATAGACGATATCGTCAAGCTGCCATTTATGCAGAAGACAGATCTCAGGGATAACTTCCCATTTGGACTGTTTGCAGCAGACAGGAAGGACATCATCAGAATCCAGGGTTCATCAGGAACCACAGGTAAGCCTGTTGTAGCTGGCTACACCCAGAACGATATAGATGTGTGGACGGAGATGGTAGCCAGAGCTATCAAGTGCGCTGGTGGCGGAGAGGATGATGTCATCCAGATAGCTTATGGTTATGGATTGTTCACAGGTGGACTTGGAGCACATCAGGGCGCGACTAAGGTTGGTGCCATGGTAGTTCCGATGTCATCAGGCAACACACAGAGACAGATCATGATGATGAAAGAACTCGGCGCAACCATGCTTTGCTGTACACCTTCATATGCTACATACCTCGCAGAGACCATCAGGGAGATGGGCATCGATCCATCAGAACTGAAGATCAAGTCAGGCTACTTCGGAGCAGAACCTTGGACAGAGGAGATGAGACAGCACCTTGAGGAGCTTCTTGACTTCGATGCATTTGATATATATGGACTAACAGAGATCGGTGGACCTGGTGTTGCATTTGAGTGCTTTGAGAAGAACGGAATGCACATCAACGAGGATCATGTTCTTGCAGAGATCATTGATCCGGTCACAGAGGAGCCGCTTCCAGACGGAGTTCCTGGAGAGCTTGTGTTTACAACCCTTACCAAGACAGGTACACCTATGATCAGATACAGGACACACGATATATGTACACTTACACACGGCACATGTGCATGTGGAAGAACAACAGTCAAGATGAGCCGTATCACAGGCCGTACAGACGACATGCTTGTAATCCGTGGTGTAAATGTATTCCCTAGTCAGATAGAGTCAGTCCTTCTCGGCGTGGAGGAGGCTTCAGCTCATTATATGATCGTGGTTGATCGTGTGAATTCACAGGATAAGCTGACAGTTCAGGTAGAGCTCAAGGAAGATGTGGATATGGGCGATGCTGCAAAGCTTGCGGCTATTGCATCCCGCATCAAGACAGATATCAAGCAGACACTGCTTATCAGCGCAAAGGTTGAACTGGTTCCACCTAAGACTATTCCACGTTCAGAGGGCAAGGCAAAGAGGATCACAGATAACAGACATATCGGATTCTAATCGGTAAGATTGAGTAGTCAGACGAATCACAGGACTGAAATGTTTGAGAGTGGAAGACTATAGAGAGAATAAAACAGCCGGCTTAATGGCGAGCTTTCCGGGATCGAGACCGGGCATGCCGCTGTGAGCCGGCTGTTTTATCAGGCGGTGATCAGGCAGGAGTCAGGCGGGAATCAGGCAGGGATCAGGCAGTGATCTTGGGAGGCTTGCGCCGGCAGACATCAGCTGTGAGGCCTGCCGCCGGAAAACTGGCAAAACAGATAAAATCGCCAAATGCTGAAAAACCTTGCATTTTGGTATATTTCCGTGTAGAATTTGCTTTGTTATGTGCGCTGACAGTGAGATACTGCACTGCAGTGGTAAAGTTGGTGCGGAGCAGATAAATTATAATTATTATGGAAGGTGGATTAACTAATGAATGTTTACGAGATGATTGCGTTTATAGCGTATTTTGTCCTGGTAATCGGTGTAGGAATTTATTTCTTCTTCAAATCCAAGGGGAATGCCGGAGAGAAGGATTATTTTCTTGGAGGAAGAGATATGAATGGTCTGGTGGCTGCACTCAGCGCCGGAGCATCTGATATGAGTGCGTGGGTTCTCATGGGACTGCCCGGAGCATTCTATGCGACAGGACTCAGCAACATGTGGATATCAGTTGGTCTGTTCATCGGAACAGCATGTGCTTGGATATTCATAGCACCGAGACTCAGAAGATTCTCGATAGCGTACAACGATTCGATCACTATACCTCAGTATCTGACAAATCGTTTTCAGTCAGACAATAAGCTGCTTCTCATAATATGTGCAGTTATATTTGTGGTTGCATATTGTATATACGCAGCGTCAAGTATATCGGCCTGCGGTACTCTGTTCAACACAGTTATGGGAATCGACAGGAATACAGCCATGATCGGCGCTGCAGTCATCATCATCGTATACACATTCCTTGGTGGTTTTAATGCAGTGTGCTGGACTGATTTCTTCCAGGGACTTCTGATGCTTGCAGCTCTCATGATCGCACCTATCATTGCGGTCATCACCATGCAGGGTGCTGGATTTATAGCACCTGATGTTGTCATTCCAGACAATTATTACAATGCCCTTATAAGCGGTTCATTTGACAAGACCAGTGTGATCAATATCATATCAGGACTTGCATGGGGACTTGGATATATGGGTATGCCACATATTCTTATAAGATACATTTCGATCAAGTCAGAGAAGGAGATGAAGAAGTCCAGAATAGTCGGTACTTGCTGGACGGGAATCATCCTCATTATGGCATCCGTAGTTGGTATGGTCGGTCTTCAGTATCTTGGCGGTGGACTTACAGACAACTCACAGGTATTCATCAGACTTGTAAGAGGAGTGTTCCCTGCGCTTGTAGCTGGTATACTTCTCTCAGCTATCCTTGCAGCGTCCATGAGTACAGCTGATTCACAGCTCCTTGCTTCATCATCAGCATTTGCATCAGATGTGTACAAGCCTATATTCAGAAAGAAAGCATCTGACAATGAGATGCTCTGGGCAGGAAGAATTGTGGTCATCATCATCTCAGTTGTGGCACTTGCCATAGCGATGAATCCAGACTGTGAGGGTATCATGGCACTCGTGTCAAATGCATGGGGCGCATTCGGATCGGCATTTGGACCGGTCATCGTTCTGTCACTGTACTGGAAGCGATTGAATTACAATGGAGCACTTGCTTCTATCATAGTCGGATTTGCTGTTGACATGCTCTGGTACAAGTTCCTTGCAACACCAACAGGACTTTATGAGATCGTTCCTGGATTTGCGGCAGCGTTCATTACAGCTATCGTCGTATCACTTCTCACAAAGAAGCCTGACGACAAGGTTGTTGAGATATTCGAGAAGGCTAAGCTTCCTACGGAGTAATTTGTAGCATAGAGTTATAAAGCTGGGATCTTTTGGTGGCGGATGAGTTCGTCTGCACACAAAATTATCTCTAAATCAAAATAAAAGGCTGAAAAGATACAAAATCTGAAGAAATTGTATCTTTTCAGCCTTTTTTGCTAAATAAGAGATAATTTTGTGCGCAAAAAAAGAACCACCTGAATTACTAGGCGGTTCTTTTTTTAAACAACAACTTAAACAACTAAGAGTAAATTACTTTCTCTTGAACAACTGAGTTCAGTATATACACAAAATATGAACAGAATATGTACAGAAAAAAAACGTTTTGCAAAATAAAATCTTCAAAATTTAAAGATTTTATGACGCATTTTTCAAAGTGCACAAAAAGAAAATGGCCATTTGTGCGGTATGCACAGAGCCTTGTAAAAACATGTAAATCCCGCGTAAATATGTAAATAACAGGTAAAGGAGTAAGTATTTCAACTGGTAAAACAGCCTCTTTTTAATTATGATAGGAGATAGGGCGATTATAAGTGTGTGTATGTTTGCCATAACGGGTGGTATATTCGTGTATGCTTACCATCAACCAGTTCCTGCCGAAGTACTGCAGTGTGCTTCTGCGCGATGATTACAGGGAATACGTTTCGGAGATAATCATAGAGGGACACACGGATACGAATGGTTCCTACATATACAATCTTGAACTTTCACAGCAGCGAGCGTTCTCAGTGGCAAAGTACTGTCTGACGGAGAGCAACGGCATCATAAGCAGTGGACATGGCAGCGTCGAGACGCGTGGAGATCAAGTTCAGGCTTCAGGACGAAGAGATGATAGATGAGATGATGGACATTCTCAAGGACAAATAGATATATAAGAGGAGAGCAATGGCGGTAAACAAGACAAAACTCAAAAAGCAAATATTTGACATAATACAGATAGGGGACAAAAGCAATCTGGCGAGCAGGGCATTTGACATATTCATAGTGGGTGTCATATTGTCGAACATATCGGTGATGTTCCTGCAGACCTACGATCAGCTTGAACCATATTATGGGCTGCTGAGTGTTATCGAGTGGGTGACTACAGGCATATTCTGTGTTGAGTATATTCTCCGCATATGGACGGCGGATTTCCTGTATCCCACATGCACCAGAGGAAAGGCTATAGGAAAGTTCCTCATATCATATGACGGAGTTGTGGATCTGCTCACGATCATACCAGTGTTCTTTCTGTCTGGCTTCGTGGCGTTCAGGATGCTCAGGGTGATCCGTATATTCCATCTTTTCAGGATCAATTCAAAGTACGACAGCTTCAATGTCATCAAGATGGTCCTGCTGAGAAAGAGCAGACAGATCATATCGTCCATGTTCATCATATTTATACTGATGATGGCGAGCAGCCTGTGTATGTACAGCACTGAGCATGCCGCACAGCCGGGAGTGTTCAGCAACGCCTTCAGCGGCATATGGTGGGCGGTATCGACAGTCCTTACCGTGGGGTATGGAGACATTTACCCGATCACGCTGCTGGGCAAATGCATGGCGATAGTCATAGCATTTATGGGAGTTCTGCTGGTAGCGATACCTACAGGTATCATAAGCGCCGGATTTGTAGAACAGTATCAGAACAATGCCAACGAGGAGTCCAAAGTTGTTGATGTGGACGAGATTGGAGAACTGCTCGTAGATGATGTGAGCAAGTTTTGCGGCAGGACCATACTCCAGGCTACGGAGGAGTATGGTGTGAATATATATATGGTACTCAGGGATAATATGTCTATACTGCCGACAGGTGATCTGGAGATACAGACAGGTGATATTCTGATAGTGAAGTCAAAATTTCTTGAGAAGAGACGTGGAAGCTCATTATCTTAGGTTATGCAAGTAATAAATATAAAATTGAGATTATAAATGAGAAGTTTCTGTAAACTACAAAAAAAACTCAATAATCATATTGATTTATTTTGACTAATTGGGTATACTTTCAACTGAATATGAGAGAAAGTGTTCATATTTATTTTCAGATTATTGAGTGCTGTATAGTTGCGGTGCCGGCAGGGTACAGGCGACATGCACCTATCAATGAAATACATTTAAAGAAAAGGAGTTAAGAAAAATGGCAACAGTTGATTTAACTAAGTATGGCATTACAGGCACAACAGAGATCGTACACAATCCTTCATATGAATTGTTATTCGAGGAAGAGACAAAGGCTGACCTTCAGGGATACGAGAAGGGACAGGTTAGTGAGCTCGGCGCAGTTAACGTTATGACTGGTATTTATACAGGCCGTTCACCTAAAGATAAGTATATCGTAGTAGATGAGAACTCAAAGGACACTGTATGGTGGACATCAGATGAGTACAAGAACGATAACCATCCAATGACAGAGGAGACATGGGCATCAGTTAAGGATCTTGCAAAGAAGGAGCTCTCAAACAAGAGACTTTTCGTAGTTGATGCATTCTGCGGAGCAAATGCTGATACTCGTATGGCTATCCGTTTCATCGTTGAGGTTGCTTGGCAGGCTCATTTCGTAACAAACATGTTCATCAAGCCAACTGAGGAAGAGCTTAAGAACTTCGAGCCAGATTTCGTAGTGTACAATGCTTCAAAGGCTAAGGTTGAGAACTACAAGGAGTTAGGACTTAACTCAGAGACATGTGTAGCATTCAACATCACAAGCCATGAGCAGGTTATAGTTAACACATGGTACGGCGGAGAGATGAAGAAGGGTATGTTCTCAATGATGAACTACTACCTTCCACTTAAGGGAATGGCTTCAATGCACTGCTCAGCTAACACAGATATGAACGGTGAGAACACAGCTATCTTCTTCGGCCTTTCAGGAACAGGTAAGACAACACTTTCAACAGATCCAAAGCGTCTCCTCATCGGTGATGATGAGCACGGCTGGGATGACAACGGCGTATTCAACTTCGAGGGTGGATGCTATGCTAAGGTTATCGACCTTGACAAGGATTCAGAGCCAGACATCTACAACGCTATCAGGAGAAACGCTCTTCTTGAGAACGTTACACTTGATGCAAACGGCAAGATCGATTTCACTGATAAGAGCGTAACAGAGAATACTCGTGTATCTTACCCAATAGATCATATCAAGAACATTGTAAGACCTATATCATCAGCACCAGCTGCAAAGAACGTAATCTTCCTTTCAGCAGATGCGTTTGGAGTACTTCCTCCAGTATCAATCCTTACACCAGAGCAGACACAGTACTACTTCCTGTCAGGATTCACAGCAAAGCTTGCTGGTACAGAGAGAGGTATCACAGAGCCAACACCTACATTCTCAGCTTGCTTCGGTCAGGCATTCCTCGAGCTGCATCCTACAAAGTATGCAGAGGAGCTTGTTAAGAAGATGGAGAAGAGCGGTGCTAAGGCATACCTTGTTAACACAGGATGGAATGGAACAGGCAAGAGAATTTCAATCAAGGATACAAGAGGAATCATCGATGCAATCCTCAGTGGTGCTATCAATGAGGCTCCTACAAAGAAGATCCCTATGTTCGACTTCGAGGTTCCAACAGAGCTTCCTGGCGTAGATCCAGCAATCCTTGACCCACGTGACACATACGCTGATGCTTCAGAGTGGGAGACAAAGGCTAAGGATCTTGCAGCAAGATTCCAGAAGAACTTTGCTAAGTACGAGGGTAATGCAGCAGGTAATGCATTAGTTGCAGCAGGCCCACAGCTCTAAGATATAGCTTAGGATCATATAGAAGAAAGGAACTGTCATAGTCCAGAGCCTTTCGCATAGAGAAGACCGGATACATTCGTTCAGAGTGTGTCTGGTCTTTTTTTGTCTGCGCCATCCATAAGTAATATTATGCTTTAACCGGCAACCAGAAATTACCTCTTGCAATGCCGAACAAATGTTCGTATAATATTATGCATGAACGAGATAATTACAGGACTTACAACGAAAGAAAAACTGAATATACTGGCGGATGCGGCGAAGTATGATGTGGCGTGTACATCCAGTGGAGTGGACAGGAAGGGACAGAAGGGAGCCCTGGGCAACAGTGTATCATGTGGTATATGTCACAGCTTTGCAGCGGATGGAAGATGTATATCGCTGCTTAAGGTCCTTATGACGAACCACTGTGTATATGACTGCAAGTACTGTCTGAACCGCAGAAGCAATGATGTGCCAAGAGCGACATTTGAACCGGAGGAGCTGTGCGATCTGGTCATAGAGTTCTACAAGAGGAATTATATAGAAGGGTTGTTCCTGAGCTCCGGTGTGCTCAGGGATCCGACATACACCATGCAGAGGATGTGTGAGACTCTGTATCTTCTCAGGACGAAGTACAGGTTCAATGGATATATCCATGTGAAGACCATTCCGGGGGCATCGGATGAGCTTATAAGCATGGTGGGATATTTAGCGGACAGGATAAGTGTTAATATGGAGCTGCCGACTGAGGAGGGGTTGAAGAAGCTTGCCCCGAACAAGAGCTTTGGCACCATACTTGATCCCATGGGCAAGCTGACCAGCACTATAGAATCCCACAGACTGGCGGTGGGCAAGACTGCGCGTATGGAGAGGAGCGGTATCAACAGATACCTTACTGGAAGCATATTCAACGAGAAGAATCTGCAGAAGGATCTGACCGCATACAAAGCAGAGCTGGCAGGGCAGGAAAGACATGGTGCTCTGCAGATGTCAGCAGCAGAGGCACTCACAGATGGAATGACCTCTGATAAAAGAGACATCGGTGCTGCCTCTTCGCCCCTCCCTGTCATGTTTGGAGATACAGACAGGAGACAGGCATTTGCCCCGGCGGGACAGAGCACACAGATGATAGTTGGAGCCAGCGGAGAGTCGGATTACACGCTCATACACACAGCCCAGAGACTGTATCAGCGATACGATCTGAAGCGTGTGTTCTACTCCGCGTATATACCGATCAACGAGGACTCGGCACTCCCTGCGCTGGATACGGCGGTTCCATTGCTCCGTGAGCACAGATTGTATCAGGCGGACTGGCTGCTCAGATATTATGGATTCCACGCTGAGGAGATATTGTCTGAGAACGAGCCGAACCTCGATCAGAGAATGGATCCGAAGTGCAACTGGGCAGTGAGACATCTTGACCAGTTCCCGGTGGAGGTGCAGACGGCACCGTATGATCTGCTTCTCAGGATTCCCGGCATAGGGCCGAAGTCGGCGGGCAGGATAGTGAGAGCCCGCAGATACGGAAGTCTGGATTTCGATAATCTGAAGAAGATGGGGGTGGTGCTTAAGAGAGCACATTATTTTATAACGTGTGGCGGACGTATGATGTACAGGATCCCTATAGAGAGGGATTACATTGTCAGGGAGATGACGGATCTGAGCCGGGGAGAGAACTGGCAGGCATCACACGGCAATGAACAGTATAGACAGATGACTTTATTTGATATAGGAATGAAGGCGTGAAGGTGGAAGTTATGGACAATATGAAGGTTTTCACATGCAGAGACAGATATGACGATATGGCTACATGCATATATGAGGCGTGGAGTATGGCACTGCAGGTCGGACACGACCATGTGATGCTTATGAAGGAGCCTGTGGAACAACTGGATATGTTCGCTGACTATATACATGTCGAGCCGGATGCGGACAAGGTGCAGAAGTTTACCCGGTCTGTGAAGAAGGTATCCTGGCTGGTGTACCGCAACGTATTCAATGCACTATTGTCGCATCAGGAGGATGCACTGGATACTGTGTACAGATATCTGATACTGGCATTTGCCGAGGGGCGGAAGGTGGAACATATGCTCATAAGTCCGGAGGTGATGCGTATCATGGAGCTTGGGCGGAGTGTGAGCAACGAGGCACATCTATTCAGGGAGATAGCCAGATTCACTGTTGTCCAGGGGCGGGTGTATGTATGTCATATAGAACCAAAGGACGATGTTGCGCTTCTTGTCGCCAGTCATTTTGCGGACAGGATGCCGTCAGAATACTGGCTGATAGTGGATGATGGCAGACGTTACGCCGTGGTGCATCCGGTGGATTCGGATATGTATGTGAGGCGGCTTACAGATCAGGAGATGGAGACGCTGGGCAGTGCAGAATATATGGAGGATGATTACACAGATATGTGGAGAACATTCTTCAGCGCGGTGAGCGTGGAGCAGAGAGAGAACTACAGATGCCAGAGAAGCATGTTCCCTTTGTGGTCGAGAAAGCATGCCACAGAATTTTTGGGATGATCATAGAAAAAATGCTTGAATTGGCTGGAAAAATATGATAGTATCTGAACTTGTGATGTATTAATCATATTTTCCTTGCTCACAGATGACTGTGGGCCAGAGACCATAAGGAGGTGCAATGTAATGAACAAATATGAATTAACTTTAGTTGTTAGTGCAAAGATTGATGAGGAAGCCAGAACAGCTGTAGTTGATAAGGTTAAGTCTTATATTGAGAAGGCTAACGCAACAATTACAGAAGTTAACGAGTGTGGACTCAAGAAGCTTGCTTACGAGATTCAGAAGATGGGCGAAGCATACTACTACTTCATTCAGTTTGATGCAGAGGCTGGAGTTCCAGCTCAGCTTGAGGCTAACATTCGTATTATGGAATCAGTTCTTAGATATCTTTGCGTTAGATTAGACGCCGAGTAATAGGAGGTATTCTATAATGAACAAGGTAATATTGATGGGTCGTCTCACAAGAGACCCGGAAGTTAGATATTCACAGTCAAACACAGGTGATGGCCAGATGGCTATTGCAAGATACACATTGGCTGTAGACAGAAGATTCAATAGAAATGGCGACCAGAGTGCAGACTTCATCGGCTGCGTTGCATTTGGCAGGAGCGCTGAGTTTGCAGAGAAGTACCTGAAGCAGGGAACGAAGATTGCTATAACAGGTAGAATCCAGACTGGAAGCTATACGAATAAGGATGGTAACAAGGTGTACACAACTGATGTTGTTGTTGAGGAGCAGGAGTTTGCTGAGAGCAAGGCTGCAAGCGGACAGGCATCAGGCGGTGGATATCAGCCAGCAGGAAGACCGGCACCTGGCAATGCAGGAGCTGAGGGCTTCATGAGTATACCGGAAGGTATTGAGGACGATTTACCATTCAAGTAAAATAGGAGGTAAATACAATGGCTTACAATAAGACTGATAGAGCTGACGCTCCAATGAAGAGAAGAAATATCCGTAGAAGAAAGAAAGTCTGCGAGTATTGTGCTAATAAAGAGGCTGTGATCGATTACAAGGATTCAAACGCACTCAGAAAGTATATCTCAGAGAGAGGTAAGATCCTTCCAAGAAGAATCACAGGAACATGTGCTAAGCATCAGAGAGCAATCACAATTGCTGTTAAGAGAGCTAGACAGATCGCAATATTACCATACGTTCAGGATTAATTCTTATCATTGATAAGTATATAAAGGACCCGTTGTTCAGCTATGTGCTGGATGACGGGTTTTTGTGTAAATTCATAGAATATTATTTCCTGTAGGCGTATTTTATGAGGACAGAAAGGTGGGGGATAAATGGCAGAGAATGTTGTGAGAGTAAGCGGACTCACGAAGACATTTGGAAAGAATACTGTTTTGTCCAATGTCAATATATCTCTTGAAAGGGGGAAGATATATGGCTTTATAGGACAGAACGGGGCAGGAAAGACTACCCTGATCAATCATATCAATGGTCTGTTGTTTCCTGACGAGGGAGAGATAGAATTATTTGGCGCCAGTGACAGCAAGGGGCTGGTGAATGCCAGAAAGAGGATAGGAACGGTGTGCGAACATGCCGGACTGCACGACAATTATAATGCTGTAGACAACATAAAGCTTAATATGAAGCTGAGGGGGATAAAGAACGACAAGCTCATCGAGCAGACCATAGCAAATGTTGGATTGCAGGGCGTTGGCAAGAAGAAGTTTAGGAATTATTCGATGGGAATGAAGCAGAGGCTGGCGATTGGCTGTGCCATGCTGTCAGGTCCGGATCTCCTGCTATTGGATGAGCCGATAAACGGACTTGATCCGGTTGGAATAGTTGAGATAAGAAATCTTCTCAAGCAGATAAATCAGAGATTTGGTGTGACGATACTTATATCCAGCCATATACTCACAGAGCTTCACGAGCTGGCAACGGACTACATAATGATAGACAGAGGACAGATCATAGACTGCCTCTCTGCAGCGCAGCTTGACGCGAAGTGCCACAGGAGACTGAGATTGCGCACCAATGATGTGAAGAAGGTTCTTGATATACTTGCTATGAGATACAATATAGTGAATGTGTATGTGAATGGCGATGAGATAATCGTGGACCAGCCGGTAAACTCAGACGAGCTGGCATGGGTTCTCTACAATGAGAGGGTGTTTGTCAGTGAGTACCATCTCGAGGAGGAGAGCCTTGAGAACTACTTTATTCACAGGATAGGGGGTGCTCATTATGCGTGAACTGTTGTCGGCTGAATTTTATAAGCTGTATAAGAGCCTGGGCTTCAGGGTGTGCCTGATAGTTTTCTTTGTCCAGGATATAATATATCTGATCTCGGTGGGATTGGTTGGAGATATTCTCGGAATAGAACTCACGGGGGATTTTCAGTTCCAGTATCTGCTGGGCTCGTTTTCTGGAAGCTCGGTGTCCGGCATGCTGTTTGGATTTATTGCGGCGTCGCTCATCACCAGCGATTACAAGTCCAGGGATATCCAGTGTGCGATAGCCCAGGGACACAGCAGGGCACATATAATGTTTTCGAAGATCATAGTATATATAGTGGCGATATGGATACTCTCTCTTGAGGACATACTTGTATATACCATAGGAGGATGCATTTGTGGAGGCTTTGGAAAGGCATTTACCCTGAATGTGGCGGGATATATGCTGAGATCGATAGCGTGCGAGGGCTTTGTGCTTACGATGTTATATATGACATGCGTATTCCTTGCATTTGCGCTGACGTCCAAGGCAGCATCCGTATCCGTGAATCTGCTGCTGTTTTTCCTGGTGGATCTCGGCGTGCAGATCATGCCTGTGCTGTTCCAGTCGGATGTTCTGGAGAAAATACTGGGCTATATGCCGTTCAGCTCTGTGAGGGAGATGAGTCAGGTCGATATAGACTGGAGTCACGCGGGAATATCCCTGGCAGTGGCCGCTGCGTATGGCGCGGTGATGATAGTGGCAACGTGGTTGACATTCAGGAAGAGAGATCTTCGATAGAGAATTATGACAGAATATACATTTGCTCAACCGTTCATCTGTGTTGACAAAAGTTCTGTCAAAGTTTATTATAACTCTAGCTATGAGAAAAACTCATAGGGATTTACATGCAGAGGATCAAACAATGTGTAGAAAAGGAGTATAACGATGGGAAAATACACAAAGGAAGACATACTGAAAAAGGTCAAAGAAGATGATGTTGAGTTTATAAGACTTCAGTTCACAGATATTTTTGGTGACCTTAAGAACGTAGCGATAACCTCAAGCCAGATAGAGAAGGCACTTGACAACAAGATCATGTTCGACGGTTCTTCTATAGAGGGCTTTGCGAGAATTGAGGAGTCAGATATGTATCTGTATCCTGATTATGATACATATGAGACATTCCCTTGGAGACCACAGCAGGGAAAGGTTGCAAGACTTATATGTGATGTATATAAGCCTGATGGAACACCATTTGAGGGCGATCCAAGATATGTACTTAAGAGAGCTCTGGCTGAGGCAAAAGAGATGGGTTACACTATGAATGTAGGTCCTGAGTGTGAGTTCTTCCTCTTCCAGACAGATGAGAACGGAATGCCTACAACTAACACATACGAGAGAGCAAGCTATTTTGATCTCGGACCACTGGATTTCGGTGAGAATGCGAGAAGAGATATGGTTCTTACTCTTGAGCAGATGGGATTTGAGATCGAGGCATCACACCATGAGGTAGCTCCTGCACAGCATGAGATAGATTTCAAGTACGGTGAGGCTTTGAGAACCGCCGACAACATCGAGACATTCAAACTGGTTGTAAAGACTATTGCCAAGAGACATGGTCTCTGCGCAACATTCATGCCAAAGCCAAAGTATGGCGTATGCGGTTCAGGTATGCATATGAACATGTCGCTCCAGAAGGATGGCAAGAACATATTTGCAGATGAGAACGATAAGCTCGGACTTAGCCAGGAGGCTTACTGGTTCATCGCCGGAATCATGGAGCATATGAAGGAGATGACAGCCATCACCAACCCACTTGTAAATTCATACAAGAGACTTGTTCCAGGCTATGAGGCTCCTATTTACATCGCATGGTCAGCAAAGAACAGAAGTCCACTTATCAGAATTCCAAGTGCACGTGGTGCAGGAACAAGAGTTGAGCTCAGATGTCCGGATCCAACAGCTAACCCATACCTTGCCATGGCAGTATGCCTTAGAGCAGGACTTGACGGAATCAAGCGTCAGCTTCCAGTTCCACCAAGTGTAGATACAAATATATTCAACCTCACTGCAGAGGAGAAGAAGACACGTCATATCCACAGCCTTCCTGCAAACCTCAGAGAGGCAACTCTTGCCATGAGCGAGAGCGACTTCATGAAGGAGGCAGTTGGTTCACACATCTTCGAGAGGTATACAAGTGCCAAGATGGATGAGTGGAATGAGTACACAAGACAGGTTACAGACTGGGAGATCTCAAACTATCTGTACAAAATCTGATCTTATACACGAACAATATAAAATGATGAGTAGTATAGGTAAGCGGAGCGAAAGGTCTGCTTACCTATATATTTGATAATAGCTATACATACACGATTGAGAGGGCTTTGATTTGGTAAATGTTATAATAGTTTTTCCGAAAATAGAGGAAGCAAAGAGTATAAAAAACCTGCTCATTCGCAATGGTATAAGTGTTACAAAGGTGTGTACAACCGGAGCCCAGGCGGCGCAGGCTGCGGATGCGTGTGACGATGGAGTCATAATATGTGGATATAAATTCCTGGATATGATGTATTCAGATCTTGAGAATTATATTCCGAAATATTTTGACATGATCGTGCTCAGCAGCAAGAAGAATTATGAGGAAGTCCGGGACAGCGGCGTGGTATGTCTGTCTATGCCGATAAAGTCCATGGACTTTGTGAATACCGTAAGTCTCACAATAGAGAATCTTCTGTGGGAGAGAAAAAAGAGAAAGTCCAGGCCGAAGGAGAGAACCAAGGAAGAGAAGAAGGTCATCAAGGCGGCAAAACTCAAGCTTATGCACGACTTTGAGTATGATGAACAGGGCGCTCACAGATATCTGCAAAAGAAGAGCATGGATAACGGTATAAATATAGTCGAGATGGCATATATGATACTGGATAATTCAGATTGTTTTTAAAACAGATCAAGAGGGAGGCTTTCTATTGCGATTCACGAAGATGGAAGGACTTGGAAATGACTACGTGTACGTGAACTGCTTCAGAGAAAAGGTATATGATCCGGAGATCTTAGCCAGGCTTGTCAGTGACAGGCACAGGGGCATTGGGGGCGACGGACTGATACTTATAGGACCTTCGGCCAGGGCTGATTTTAATATGGATATATACAATGCGGATGGCAGCAGGGCAGAGATGTGTGGAAATGGCATAAGATGCCTTGGCAAGTATGTATACGACCATGGAATGACGGAGAAGACGGAATTTACTGTGGAGACACAGGCGGGTATAAAACGGCTCAGATGTATTCTGCAGGATGGAAGAGTGGTTGCGGTATGTGTGGATATGGGCAGACCGGATATAGGTGCGGCTGTCGAGATGGCTGTTCTGCCTGATGAAACCGTGGATTTTGTCCGGGTATCCATGGGCAATCCCCATGCGGTTGTGTGGGTGGATGATATATATGTCTGCCAGATGGAGACTCTGGGGCCTGAGATGGAAGTGCATCCCATGTTCCCGAACAGGACAAATGTAGAATTTGTCCAGATCGTTGACGAAGATCATATGAGGATGCGAGTGTGGGAGCGCGGCTCCGGCGAGACATTTGCGTGCGGTACAGGCGCGTGTGCGGCTGTGGCGGCGGGGATAGCTGCCGGCAGGACGAGAGATTCGGTAAAGGTCTCATTGCTCGGAGGAACTTTGGATATTGATTACGACAGGCAGAATGAAACTATGTACATGACAGGACCGGCAAGGGAAGTATTTGAAGGCTGGACTGATATATATTAGGAGGAAAGATATGTTTAAGGCAAATGAAAATTATTTAAAGCTTCCGGGAAGTTATCTCTTCTCAACAGTTGGAAGAAAGCAGAGAGAGTACAGCGCAGCACACCCTGACAAGAAGGTTATAAGACTCAGTATCGGTGATGTGACTCAGCCACTTGCACCGGCTATCATAGAGCGCCTTCACAAGGCTGTAGACGAGATGGCAGTTGCGGAGACATTCAAGGGATATGCTCCTGATCTCGGCTATGAGTTCCTCAGAAACACCATAGCAAAGAACGACTATGCTGACAGAGGCGTGGACATATCTGCTGATGAGATATTTGTCAGCGACGGGGCAAAGAGTGACTCAGCAAATATCCAGGAGATATTTACAGCAGACAGCAAGATCGCAGTATGTGATCCTGTATACCCTGTATATGTTGATTCAAATGTAATGGCAGGAAGAACAGGAACATACGACAAGAACACAGAGTTGTGGAGCGATGTAATTTACATGCCATGTCTTGCGGACAATAACTTTGCGCCAGAGCTTCCAAAGGAGATACCTGACATCATATATCTGTGTTTCCCAAACAACCCTACAGGAGCAACAATCAAGAAGGATCAGCTTCAGGAGTGGGTAGATTACGCAAATAAGGTCGGAGCAGTCATCATCTACGATGCTGCATACGAGGCATATATCAGCGAGGAGGATGTTCCTCATACAATATATGAGTGCGAGGGCGCAAAGACATGTGCTATCGAGCTCAAGAGCTTTTCTAAGAACGCAGGATTCACAGGAACACGTCTTGGCTATGCTGTAGTTCCAAAGGATCTGAAGGACGCAGATGGCGTGTCAATGCACAGCCTGTGGGCAAGAAGACATGGAACAAAGTTCAATGGCGCTCCATACATTGTTCAGGCAGCAGGAGACGCAGTGTACTCAGACGAGGGCAAGGCTCAGACAAAGGCTCAGATCGCATACTACATGAACAACGCAAAGGTTATCTCACAGGGACTCAAGGATGCAGGCTACATTGTATCAGGCGGTGTAAATGCGCCATACATCTGGCTTAAGACACCGAACAACATGTCATCATGGGATTTCTTCGATTATCTGCTTGAGAATGCAAATGTAGTCGGAACCCCAGGTTCAGGCTTCGGACCAAGCGGTGAGGGGTATTTCAGACTTACTGCATTCGGAACTTATGAGAATACAGTTGAGGCTATAGAGAGAATCAAGAATATGTAATACAGCTATAAGCTGTGGTGTATACATGCATGGATCAGCGTGTGTGATCCGAGATATATACGTTACAGTACATAGTGTCTTTGGCATGCCTGCAGGCACTCCGGTAAGGGGAGTCTGCGGGCATGTTTTTTGTTATTTGTCGGTCTTTACTCATATATTCAGATTTGATATAATGACTTATAAGGGTGATTAAAAGCCAATAACGGAGGTATTGAGATGAAGGATAACGGACTTTTGGTACAGTATTTTACAGCGAATACGACCGACAGCCAGGATTTATGGAAAAAGGCAGCAGAGGACGCTGCGGTTCTGAAGAAGATGGGGGCTACGGCTGTATGGTTTCCGCCTGCTACAAAGGGAGCACAGGGCAAAGAAGATATGGGGTATGCTCCGTACGATCTGTATGATCTGGGAGAGTTTGACCAGAAGGGTTCAGTTGGAACCAGATATGGAACTAAGGATGAGTATATAGCTGCTATAAAGGCTATGAAGGATCAGGGGATAAATGTCTATGCGGACATTGCGGTCAGACAGAAGCTTGGCGCTGACAGGATAGAGAAGGTTACAGCAGCCGACTTCAACACCAAAGATATTCCACAGATGATCGGCAATAAGAAGACTGTGGGAGCACTTTCAAAGTTTACATTCCCTGGAAGAAAGTCAAAGTATTCCAAGTTCAAGTGGAACTGGAAGCATTTTGCGGGAATAGACTGGAAGCAGGAAGAATTCAAGAAGCGTGTGTGCGCTCTTGAGGGCAAGGATTATGACGAGGCGGACAAGGAATATTCCAAGTATGATTATATAATTGGAAGCGAGATTGATTTCTACAATCAGGAAGTGTACGACGAGCTCATGGCGTGGGCTCAGTGGTACGAGAAGACCACTGATGTGGACGGATTCAGATTCCAGGAGGCAGAGGCTATCCCTGCATGGTTTGTGAAGGATTTTATTGAAGCGACATCTGATGTCCCTGCAGCCGCTAAGAAGAAGGGCGCAGATGAGGCTCCGGAATATGTACATAAGGACATATTTGCTGTCGGTGATTTCTGGCACTGGAATACAGAATATCTGAATGGCTATATCAAGGCCACAGACAATGAGGCATCCATGTTCGATGTGCCATTGCACTTCAATTTCCACGATGCATCTGTGGCAGATGGAGAGTATAACATGGCAGATCTGCTTAAGGGTTCACTTATGATGAGCAATCCGGAGAAGGCTGTTACATTTGTAGATAACCACGAATCCCAGGTTGGAGGAGTTCTGGAATCATACGTTGAGGATTGGTTCAAGCCTCTGGCGTATGCGGTCATACTGCTCAGAGAGCAGGGCTATCCGTGCCTGTATATTGGCGACTACGCGGGAATACCACAGGTTAAGGTAAAGTCGAAGAAGACGATGCTGAATAAGCTGCTCAAGCTCAGAAAGAAATATGCATACGGAACTCAGCACGACTACTTTGATCACAGCGAGGTTGTTGGATGGACCAGAGAGGGCGACGAGGAGCACAAGGATTCAGGACTTGCGGTTGTCATGTCCGATGGAATGGGCGGCACCAAGAGAATGTATGTGGGCAGACAGTTTGCGGGAGCACATTTTGCAGATGTCATGGGTAATGCCAAGTATGACATCAAGATAGATGACGAGGGCTGTGGCGAGTTCTATGTCAACAGAAGAGGCCTTTCAGTCTGGATCAAAAAAGATTGCAAATTATAAGAAAGTGGTATATAGTATATATTACTTTATCACGCTAAAGTCGTGAAAGTCAAAAAGGAGCTTAGACATGGGAAAAACAGTACATACAGAGGCAGTACAGGATCTGTTTGAGGCAATACTTACATTGGAGACAGAAGAGGAGTGCTTTAATTTCTTTGAGGATGTATGCACGGTGAATGAACTGTTATCTATAGCACAGCGTTTTGCAGTGGCCAAGATGCTGAAGGAAGACAACACATATCTGGAGGTTGCGGAGAAGACCGGAGCATCCACAGCCACGATAAGCAGGGTCAACAGATCCCTGAATTATGGCAAGGACGGATATGAGCTTGTATTTTCAAGAATGAAGAGCTTCCAGCAGAATGACAAGCAGAGCAACGAGAAAACCGACAAGTAGTCAGACAAAACCCCTGAACGATTACATTTTATCGTTCAGGGGTTTTATTTGTGTTACAGGCTGGAGTCCTGTAAAATCTGGTCGCAATACTTGTTGGTTGTGCGTAAGCTGACTATTTTTTCCTGCCCTCGGCTGCGGCGTTTGCCTGTGGCTGCTTAGCCTTTGCGGCTTTGGCTGCTGCCTGCTCTCTGGCTTTCTGTGCCTGGGCTTTAGCCTTCGCCTTGGCATCTTCCTCAGATTCCTGTCTGAGCTTGTCTACCAGATGCTCCACATATTTCTTCTTGGCATATATATCAACTGAGAGAAGTGAGATCATGCTGAGATCGTGGAGATAGGAGTCCTTCTCAGGATCATACATGGCATCAGCCTTGTTGGCTGTTCTCACGATATCCTTGATGATGTCACCGTAATGCTGGGATAGATGCTCATACAAGTGGGCGTATATATCAGAAATATCCTTTCCGTCCTTGTTGGAATCAAAATAACCATCTATAAGAGGCTCAAGCAGAGTCTGTATATCGTTGATGCTGAGCATGTTCTTCAGGTAGTATATATAAATGAGCAGTATAAGGTGCTGCTTAGAATATCTCTTCTTGTTAGGCGATGGCAGAAGATTGTTCTTCGTGTAGTTGTTGATCATGGTCTTGGTCATCACCTTGTCCTCGTCATTGCGTCTGTTCTTTCCAAGCTGATCCTCCATGAAGGTGGTCAACTGATCCATGTACAGGTCAATGGAAGGAATATCCTTAGGGTTTATATAATCAAGGCCACCGGCCATTGATATTATGTCTTTAATATTTGTCTTTTTATCCATATAGACACCTCTTATATTAGTTGGAGCACGCACAGGAACTGCTGTGCGAAAATGCTGTTCATAAATACCGTTCACAAATTGACATATTCCAACAGTTGTACGTGCTGTGTATGCAGTATGCATTGTTTACGCAGCATGTGCTTTTTTGTGCAGTATGTGTTGTTTATGCAGTGTGTAATACCGCATATAAACAGTTGATTTTGAATCAACACGACATATTATATAGTATTCAAAACTACATTACAAGGTTGTTTTACTATAAAACGTATTAATTTGTTAAAAAATCAAGAGGAAAGAGAATGCTCAGGATGCTAGCTGGCTGCAAGCTTGACGATTGTATCTTTTTGAGCCGAAAAAAGAGAAAAGCACACAAGCTTTCGCAAGCCTGTGTGCTTTTCGTAAATTCCTTCGAGAAATATCACAAAATTGTATCTTTTTCAACGAAAATGTCTGTTTTGCGCATAACCCCGCCACCCGGCGCTGGCTTACTCGCCGTCGGCGTCGCCTGGCTCCTGCGGAGCCAGCGTGATAAGCACTCTGGCGACTCGCTTTTTGTCCATCTCAAGTACCTTGTAGATGCATGAGATGTCGGTGACGGACTCGCCCTTGGCTGGAATGTGATCCAGCAGCTCGGTTATGTAACCGCCGAGGGAGTCGTAGTCCTCTGATTCTATCTTTAGATTCAGTGCATCATTCAGATCATCCAGCTTGATGGAGCCATCGACGTTGTAGTGGGTGTCGTCGACCTTGATGATGTTGTTGTGTTCCTCCGTGTCGTACTCATCCTTGATGTCTCCGATGATTTCCTCAATGAGATCCTCGATGGTAATAAGTCCTATGCAGATTCCGTACTCATCGAGCACGATGGCCATGGTATTGGAATCCGACTTCATGGAGTGCAGAAGATCATTGGTCTTCTGATATTCATATACATACAGTGGCTTTCTCATGATGTTACGAACGCTGAAATTATTGATATCATGGGTTGCCTTGTAGAAGAAGAGATCCTTAACATGAAGGATACCGATCACGTTATCTCTGGAGTCCTCATATACAGGAATTCTCGTATACGGTACTTCCATGTAGAGCTTCAGCAGGTCATCATAAGCCATATCAACAGAGGCGATGGTCATATCTGCTCTTGGGATCATGACATCCCTTGCAATGGAATCTCCGAAGTCCACCACATTGGTTATCATTTCCTTTTCTTTGTCCTCGATGACGCCTTCCTCCTCACTGACATTTACCATGCTTATGAGTTCATCCTCGGTCATCTTCTGGTTGCCGCCGTCCTTGTCGAGCCTTATGATCCAGAATATAAAATCAGCGATCTTGTTCACTATGAATATCACAGGCGTGAGCACTATCATAAGGAACTGGATTATGTCAATGTATAACAGCGATATCTTCAGGTTATAACGCTGAGCCAGGGTCTTTGGTGTGATTTCTCCGAAGAGGAGAACGATCAGTGTCAGGGCTCCGGTTGCAATACCGACAGCAGAGCTTCCAAATGCCTTTGTTACGAATGTGGTCGTGAGAGAAGATGCTGATATGTTGACAATGTTATTTCCTATAAGAATAGTGCTTATCAGCTTGCTTGAATTCTCTGTGACCTTGAGAACCCGTGAGGCCCGCTTGTTGCCGTTGTCTGCAAGAGACCTGAGCGAGAATTTACTCACCGTTGTGAGTGCTGTTTCAGCTGAAGAAAAGAATGCGGACAGTGCGATCAGCACCACCAGAATGATAATGTTTATTATGGAACCTGCGTCCAAGATTTCATCTCCAATCATTTAAAAAATTTTTAATTCTGATTGTACTTAATATATAGCATATTGTCAAGAATCCGTACCTTGATGTGGCAAAGAATCAGCGAAGAATGAAATGTGGAATAAAAAGCAGAAAAAGACACACAATAATAAGGCAGCAGAAAAATGCATAGCAAAAAGGAGAGAACATCATGAGAAGTTCAACAGAAACCTACAAAGAAGTTGCAGAGAGATGCAGTGCGTATGAGAAGAAGTGTTCTTGTAAGGGCCTTTCAAACGATGTGACGGGTAAGAGTTGTCTTAACTGCGATCATTTTACAGACACAGAGTACTGTGAGCTTGATCTGTATGATCCTATAGTCAAGAATCTCTAGCTGGCAGCCAGAAAATTCTGGTAAAGGATATCAGAATGGAAGAGTGGAGCGGGGCAGGAAAAGCGCCGCTCTGTACATAAAGTAAAGTTGACACATCTGACATGTATTGATATACTTAATCACTGAAAATGGAGACGTCTGCGTGTGCAGACAGAGTAAATAGTGAAAGGTATATACGTCGATGATTAGTGCGAATAACGTAACATTGAGATTTGGTAAGAAGGCTTTATTTGAGGATGTAAATATCAAATTTACAGAGGGTAACTGTTATGGACTGATCGGTGCAAATGGTGCCGGCAAGTCAACTTTCCTGAAGATCCTGTCAGGAGAGATAGAGCCGTCAAAGGGTGATGTGACAATGAATGATGGAGAGAGACTTTCAGTTCTCCAGCAGGATCACTACAAATACGATGAGTACCAGGTGCTTGACACAGTAATCATGGGTAACAAGCGTCTGTATGAGATAATGAAGGAAAAAGATGCTATATATATGAAGGAGGACTTCTCAGACGAGGATGGAGTCAAGGCTGCAGAGCTTGAGGCTGAATTTGCTGAGATGAACGGCTGGGAGGCAGAGTCAGATGCTTCCACACTCCTGAACGGACTTGGAGTAGGCACAGAGTATCACTACAGCCTGATGAAGGATCTGGATGGTGGACTCAAGGTCAAGGTGCTTCTTGCCCAGGCCCTTTTTGGCAATCCGGATGTACTTCTTCTGGATGAGCCTACAAACCACCTTGATATGGATGCCATCGCATGGCTTGAGGAATTCCTCATCAACTTTGAGAACACGGTTATCGTTGTATCACATGACAGATATTTCCTGAACAAGGTATGTACCCATATAGCAGATATAGATTACAGCAAGATCCAGCTTTACGCAGGTAACTATGACTTCTGGTACGAGTCAAGTCAGCTTATGATCAAGCAGATGAAGGAAGCCAACAAGAAGAAGGAAGAGAAGATCAAAGAGCTCCAGGAGTTCATTCAGAGATTCTCGGCAAATGCTTCCAAGTCCAAGCAGGCTACATCCCGTAAGCGTGCCCTTGAGAAGATCGAGCTGGATGACATCAAGCCATCAAGCAGAAAATATCCATACATTGATTTCAGACCAAAGAGAGACATCGGTAACGAGGTGCTTACCGTATCACATATCTCCAAGACGGTTGACGGAGAAAAGCTTCTGGATGATATCTCGTTCACGGTTGGTCATGACGACAAGATAGCATTTGTCGGACCGAACACCAAGTCAACCACCATGCTCTTCAAGATACTTGCAGGCGAGGAGGAACCGGACGAGGGAAGCTATAAGTGGGGAGTTACTACCTCACAGGGATATTTCCCTAAGGACAACACCAAGGAGTTCGACAACGACCTCGTGATAGTTGACTGGCTGACACAGTATTCAGACGAGAAGGATGCCACATATGTAAGAGGCTTCCTCGGAAGAATGCTCTTTGCAGGTGAGGATGGAGTTAAGAAGGTCAAGGTCCTATCTGGAGGAGAGAAGGTAAGATGTCTTCTGTCCAAGCTGATGATCATGGGTTCAAACACCCTGATTCTCGATGAGCCTACAAACCACCTCGATATGGAGTCCATCACGGCACTCAATAACGGACTTATCAAGTTCCCTGGTGTAGTACTGTTCTCCTCACAGGATCACCAGTTTGTACAGACAACTGCAAACAGAATCATAGAGATTACAAATACAGGTCTCATAGACAAGCAGACAACATACGATGAGTATCTTGCAAATGACGAGCTTGCCAGAAAGAGACAGGTCATGAACATGGATTCAGAGGACTGATATATTGATATATGATCACCTGAATACAGATCATGACAGAAAAAATGGCTGTGACACAACAATATGTCACAGCCATTTTTTCTTATTCTATACCAAGATCAAAAATGTAATTCAACAGCTTGATAATGTGGTCAACATTCTCCTCGCTGTTGCCCGGGAATGAGAGATACACATCGTTGTATCCCAGGTTCATGCGGTTGGCAAAATCCGTTCCGCTGATGTTTATTGCGTATGCGGAAGTGTGATTTGCGGAATCCTGCGCCGTTACTACACGATCCTTGAGCTCTCCCTCGAAGAGAGTTTTGAGAGTGCCATCATATGTATCAAGCGGATGTATCAGATTTATCCAACTGCAGCACTCAACTCCGGCCTTGTCGGATATCAGCACATCATATACATTGTCCTCGCACAGCAGCGGGAAGGAAGAGTATTCCGTTCCATTTGCATCGTAGTCAGCGTCAAATGTAGTCGGATCGTAATGCAGGTTCTGCATATATTTGATCTTGTCCGAGTCCTTATAATTATAGTAGCTCTTATAGTCGTCTATAACGGATGTGTCCACGCTCCATGGATCAGGACTGTTGACCACCGCATATGCAAATACCGTCGGCCGGGTATTGGAATATACCGCCAGTGAGATCCAGGCCAGTGACACTACGATCATCAGTATTCCTATGATCTTCCATTTGTTGCAGTCTATAAAATAATGAAAACGCTGTGAGCGTGTCATGTCCGCTGTCTCAGCCTTTTTTTGTGCCCGTCTGTATCTGCGGCGCTCTGATCTCGTCATGGCGTGAAGCTCAAGACTGTTTTCGGTCGCAAGGTCCGCTTTGGGCGCTGCAGATCTAGGATCTGAGAAACCGTCGGCCACCTCACGCTTGACACCCCTTGGCTGGATCAAAATGTCATCCGGGGCATCCTTCTGTGTGCTTTCCAGCACCTCTTCCTGTGTATTATCTTTTTTGCTCATTCAAAACTCCTCTGCACGAAAAGAGCCGGAGGGCGTCCGGTCTTCCGCGTCAAATATATTTAATAATAGTATACTAACATATAGAAGAGGAGAACAGAACCCCTCCAATAGTGAAAAAAGTCTAAAATTTAAAATTGCACAATAAAACAGATCGGTTTTGCATGCACTATACATAATGACTAAAAGAAAACCTTGTAAATAAGCTGTTTTCTATATATAAAGTACAGTTGCCATATTAGCCGGAAAGGCGCATGGAATGTACGAAAAATAGGCTATTTGACAAAAATGATAAAATACACGCCTTATAGATAAAGTTTAATTAGTTATTTTTTTAGCTTAAAAAAAGGCGAATGTGCAAAAAAGATAAAAAAACTCAAAAAAGGGGTTGCCAAATTAGATAATATGCCCTATAATAAGCCTATGTTGACAAGGACGTTGTCAATAAAATCACAACAGAGGTCATGAAAAAGCATGACACGGCATTCCGGATATGCTCGATAAGGTGATTTTAGAGCATAGCATTGGAATAGCACACATATTTAAAAGGAGGGTTTTTTTGTGAGAAAAATCAAAAAGGCGTTAGCACTTTCATTAGCTATGGCAATGGGATTATCACTCGTTGCATGTGGCGGAAATGATGATGCTACAACAGAGGCAACAACAGAGGCTAAGACAGAGGCAACAGAGGCAGCATCAGATGATGCTACAGAGGCAACAGAGGCAGATGCTTCAGCAACAGGAGCAATTGCAGCACCTAGCACAGATGGCTGGGATGACAGCAAGAAGATCTACGCTTACTCATGGGATGAGGATTTCTCAAAGAAGATGAACGTCGTTCTTGACAAGTTCCCAGAGTACAAGGACTATGTTGAGTTCGTAACACTTGGTGTTGGTGGAACAACAGATGAGTACAAGACAGCTATTGATACAGCTCTTACAAGTGGAGATAAGTATCCTTCACTTATCCCTGCTGATAACGATGTAGCTAAGTACTGGTCAGAGGATGACACAAAGACAGCTAACCTTACAGATCTTGGTTTCACAGATGATGTTATGGCTAACTCATATGACTTCGCTAAGCAGTATGGCACATACAACGGCGAGCTTAAGGCTGTTACATGGCAGGCTACAGCAGGTTCTGTATTCTACAGAAGAGACATTGCTAAGGAAGTTCTTGGATCAGATGATCCTGAGACAGTTCAGGCAGCTCTTGCTGATTGGGACAAGTTCTTCGAGACAGCAGACAAGTTAAAGGATGCTGGATACAAGATCGTATCTGGTCCTTCAGATGTTAAGTACGCTATCTGGGATACTCAGTCACAGCCTTGGGTAACAGATGACGGTTCATCAGAGAAGCTTACACTTGACGGTGCAGTTACAGAGTACCTTGAGACAGGTAAGAAGATCTATGATGGTGGATATTCAAACAACACAGCCCTTTGGGATTCATCATGGGCTGCTGATATGGCAAATGATTCAAAGGTATTCTGCTACTTCGGATGTCCTTGGTTCATCGGTTCAATGCAGGGTAACGGCGCTGTAGATGGTAACTGGGGAGCTGTTACAGGCCCTACATCATACCACTGGGGCGGTACATACGTAATGGTTGGTAAGGATACACCAAACCCAGAGCTTTGTGCATTCCTTCTTTACGAGTTAACATGTGATCCAGATGTTGGTGTTGATATCACAAACAAGACAGGTGACTGTGTAAACAACAAGGCAGCTAACGAGAGACTTATCAATGGTGAGCTTTCAAGCGGCAATGCAGCTCAGAAATTCCTTGGCGGACAGAACCCAATCGAGGTATGGGCAGCATCAGCAGAGGGAATCAACCTCAGCAACACAACATACCAGGATGCTTCAATCAAGGCATTCATCGACGAGGCAGCTACAGCTTACAACTCAAATACATACACATCAGTTGATGATGCTGTTAAGTACATCGAGGACAAGTGTGCTTCAGAGCTTGGTATCTCAAAGTAATCTATCCCTAAAATAAAGGATAAAACTATAAAGTAACAAAATGCACGCATCAGTAATGAAAGTTGCTGGTGCGTGTGTACTATAGACCAATATTTTAAGGGGGCGTATCACACTATGAAAAAGAACAAGACAGTTGAATACGGCAAGTATGGTTTGATGTTCCTCATTCCGTTCTTCCTTGTTTTCCTTATCTTTCAGCTGTATCCACTTATCTATACGTTCTACAACTCATTTATCTACTCAGCTAAGAATGGTAGATATGTGACAACAAGCGTAGGACTCGGTAACTTTACCAATTATGTGTTTGCAAAGACCGGAAGTGAGTTCTGGCAGGCACTTGCTATAACAGTTGTTCTGTGGTTGGTAAACTTCGTACCTCAGATCCTTCTCGCACTTGTTCTTGCTGCCTGGTTCACAGACATCAAGGTTAAGATAAAGGGTCAGGGTGTATTCAAGGTAATCATGTACATGCCTAACATCATTACAGCAGCTACAATCGCCGTTCTCTTCTACGGTATGTTCGAGGTTCAGGGACCTATCACGAGCCTGTTCAGAAGTTGGGGATGGTGTGATGAGGGTGGTATCCTGAATCACGGCTGGGCATCACTTATAATCATTGCTTTTATCCAGTTCTGGATGTGGTATGGTAATACAATGATCGTCCTTTGTGCAGGTATTCTCGGTATCAATCCATCACTTTACGAGGCAGCCAGTGTTGATGGTGCTACATCAAAGCAGCAGTTCTTTAAGATAACACTTCCACTGCTCAAGCCGATCTTACAGTACACACTTGTAACATCAGCTATCGGTGGTCTGCAGATGTACGATATTCCACAGCTCTTCAACGAAGGTAACCCGGTTGTAAGAGTAGGTGGATCGGATGTCAATTCTACAACAACAGTAGTTATGCTTATCAAGAAGTACGTAAGTGCAGGTCCTACACAGGATTATGGTAAAGCTGCAGCTTACTCAGTAATGCTTTTCGCATTCACATTGATTATAAGCTTACTGTTCTACAAGCTGACATCAGAGAAAACAGAAAAACAAGGAAAGTAGGTGAACAAAGTTGGATCAGACAGAATCAAAAGCAACGGGAACGAGGGTTTTAAGATATGTCATCTGTATCATACTTTGTTTCCTGTCAATCATACCGTTTTATATTTTGTTAATTAACTCAACACTTAAGTCCAGTGATATTCTTACAGGAATAAAGCTTGTTCCTGGCTCACAGTTCATCACTAACTTCAAGGGACTTTTAGAGGGTGGTGCGAAGACGAGTGGAGTAAACGTACTTCAGGCTATGCTCAATTCGTTAATTATCACAGTACCTGCAACAGTTCTTCAGATCTACTTCGGTTCTCTGACAGCTTACGCAGTTACAGTTTACAATTTCAAGGCAAAGAATTTTGCATGGGGCTTCATATATGCTATCATGATGATTCCTCAGCAGGTATCTATCGTAGGTTTCATCAAGATATGTAACCTCACACATATTTATGGTTCATATCTTGCAATGATCATTCCAGCGATCGCAGCACCAACAACTGTTTACTTTATGAAGCAGTACATGGAGACTGGCCTCTCAGTAGAGATCGTAGAGGCTGCCAGAATTGATGGATCAGGAGAAATTCATACGTTCAACTCGATCGTACTTCCTCTTCTGAAGCCAGCTATGGCAACTCAGGCAATCTTCGGATTCGTTGCATCATGGAATAACCTGTATACACCTTCTATCATACTTGCTACAGAGAGAAAGAAGCAGACAATGCCAATGTACGTTCAGGCGTTAAAGGCAAATGATAAGTCAAGAGATTGGGGTCAGATCTATTGTGGACTTTTCACAACTGTTATTCCAATCCTCGTAATGTACTTCTTCCTTTCTAAATATATTATTGCAGGTGTTGCACTTGGTGGTGTAAAGGAGTAATATATATTGTAATCAATTAAATATAATGTAGGTATCGATGACTCTTGGGTCGATCGATACCCGCATTATATTATTTTTTTTTACGAAACAATAAGCGAAGAGGACATTTTGAATGAGCGAGATATCAAACAACAGGGAAGAGAGCAGAGAGAATGACAGGGGAAAAGAGAAAGAACCACTTCTGAGACGGGCAATGGATGCGTTTGGAACTATATTTGCACTTAATGTGTGCTTTGTAGTTGGCTGTATACCTATATTTACAGTGGGAGCATCGCTGTCAGCTCTTTATGCTATGTGTATAAGACTGCAGGAGGATGAGGAAGAGACGGTTGTCGCCGGATTTATCCATGAGTTTAAGAGAAACTTTAAACAGTCGACCATAGCGTATTTCTTTATTCTGCTTGCGATATTTGTAATGTATTTTGAATTCCTGCTTGTCAAGAGAGTGACGGGATTCATATCTACATTCTACACAGGAATTCTTGTGACAGAACTTATATTTATGGGACTTATTGTTCCGTTTTTGTTCCCGTTGATAGCCAGATACAACAATAAGCTGGGAACCACGGTGAGAAACTCACTGGCTTTGGCTATCACATATAAGGGATCATGGTTAAAAGTATTTATCGCATGGTTTGCACCTATATTTATATGCGTGAGATACCCTATTATATTTGTGAATATATGGTACCTGTGGGTTTTATTCATATTTGGTGCGATTGCATACGGAACCAGTACGACGATGAGGAAGATATTCAGACTCAACGAGAAGAAACTGGAGGAAACCGCCCGAAAAGCCGAGGAAGAGGCGAAGAAGGCAAAGGAGGAGGCTGAAGCTGCTGCGAAACTGTTAGAAGCCGAGGCTGAAGCTGAAGAAAAGGATAAAGAGGATACAGGGAATAAAGAAGACTTGGATTCGGAACAGGCATAAAGCCTGAAGATAGTGATATTTCCCATAAAAGAGGTTAAAGAGAAATCTTTAACCTCTTTTTTTATGAAAAAGTGTCACATTTATGATAATGTAATCGTTATATATAGTGAACGTTCAAAAAAGACAGAATATCTAGGGGTGTTCATGGCGGGGAGCACATGAAAAAGGATAGGGAAATTATGCATAATGATAAGAAAGACAGCGAATTGATAGCAGAATATTATGACAAGTACGAACAGAAGTTATACAGGCTGTCGTATGCCGTATTGGGAGATATATGGCAGGCGGAGGAGGCTGTACAGGAGACATTTCTGAAAGTCATAAGATACAGGAATATGATAAAAAGGATGCCGGAGGAGAAGAGGTCGGCGTACATAACCAAGACTGCAAGAAATATCGCTGTTGATATGTACAGGAAAAATAAAAGAGATAAAGAGGCTGTGTGCAGTCTGCAGGGGGATGACGATTCCACGGAACTTGCAGACAACATCCTGTGGAGTCATGCCGATCCATCGGTGAAGAGCAATATGGCTGATGAGGTGGAGAACAGACAGTTGATAACAGGCATACTTGGAAGATTATCTGATGATGATGCCCTAGTGCTCCAGCTAAGGATAGTGCGGCAGCTCAGTGTAAGAGAGACAGCTGATCTGATGCGGCTGACAGAGGCTGCGGTCCGGAAGAAATATGAGCGGGCGGTAAAGAGAGCGCGAAAACTGCTGATGAAGGAGATGATGCTGGATGGAGAATAGGAATATGGAGAATGTTGATAACACGGACAATACGGATAATATGGACAAGCTGTCTGAACATGAATTTTCGGCAGAATACAAAGCTAAAAAGGAAAGTCTGCTCGCCGGAATGAGAGATATGGAGGAGTCCGGCAGACCGACAGGCCTCGGGAAAAGACATGGAGGAATGGAGAGAATTATCAAGGTTGCAGCACTGCTGCTGTGTGGTGTGATCCTTATACCGGTATCGATCCATGCTGCGGTCAGCGTGTATAGATTTACGATCGAGAAGAATGGTGGTTATGCAAGTGGAACGATAGAGCTCAATGACGATGGTGTTGCCACAGCTGCAGATGACACCGAGAGCACGGAGACTCTGGACGCGATGAAAAAGAGAATGGCGGAGGAGGAAGAAAATGGAACACAGAGCATAATGAAAGGAAGCGATGGTAATTCATACATGATAAATTCTGGCAAAAGATACGTGGAGATCACTCTTGATTATCTGCCGGAAGGCGTGGTTCAGGTCGAGGAATGTAAGTATGACAGCCCGGACAGGAAAGGATATATGGGAATATCCATAGCGGCAACCCAGTGGAATGGACAGTCGAATACTGTGATAAACCGAAGCATCGAGGATGCCACAGTCAGACAGGCGGGAAGTTATGAGTACCTGTTGTTTGAGAGGGGAGGAGTTGATTGGGGATTTGATAGAGTGCTGTACGTTCCGATAAAAGAAGAGTCCGTTATTCTGACTGTGTATATCGGCTGCGATATAACGGATGAGGAACTGGACAAGATCGTGACCGGAATAAATGTCAAGGATGCTGAGGGCGATGATCCATCTAACTGGGTCGGAGTTGACTCAACATTTTATGATGACAATCCGGATAATGTTGATACGATCCAGGTGGATGACAAGTACACATTTATAGGATTGGACGAGTCGTTTGTTGTGGATGGCGTAGAGATGACGGTAAACAGTGTGAACGTATACGATGACACCCGGGGAATAGATCCTGCGGATATGCTCTATGTTGTGGGAGATCTCAAGGAGAAAGGTCTGGTGGATACGGACGGAAACTTTGTGGATGTCAGATGTCGGAGGATGAACGAAGCGACAGATAACAGCTTTACAAGCTGGGGAGATTATAATAACAGCAGCTTGCGGATGGTTGCGGTGGATATCACATATAAAGCGGACTACAGAGCATATCCGTATGACGATATAGTTATAGATCTTGAGAGGGGAGAAAAACTCTCGGGGGACAAGCTGGCGCCACCGGTTGACACGAATTATTATTGCGGAGATGGTGAGCCTCGTGCGAGTTATGAAAGACGGATGACATATGGAGTACCTGCGTATGTAGTAGATGACGGCACAGAGATTACTGAAAAGAGCGTGGATGGCTACTGCTGCCTGAAGAGGGATGGCGAAGAACATTTGCTGACGGTGTATTTCCTTGTTGACGAGAGTGAGCTTGAGGATTGTTACATGCAGGTAAGTCCGAGCAGTTCAATGGCAGGTTATTATGAGTATATGACAATATATCTTGGTGAAGGAGAGTAAATATGAGGAAAAGAAGATGGATGATATGTGCAGCTTTGGTTTGCCTTGCGATGGCGTGCGGTGGCTGCGCGGATAAGAAAAAGGAAGCAAACACGGCGGTCATAGAGGGCGATGATATCAAGGAATACAGCAGCGGAACGGACACGTCCGGGGACACCGAGAAGGATGCAGATTATGATGACAGTGTGGGTGGACTTGCCAGAACACTCAGCATTCCGACCAGCGTAAGTGTTGATATACCTGTTGAAAATTGCGGAACTTTGGAGTCTGCAAGCATCAAAGCGTCGGAGATCAAGACTCCGGATGCCGATAAGATGTATACGAAGAAGTTCACCATGGGCAGCATAGGAGCTGAAGACAGGGAGACGATACTCAAAAGCATATTTGACGAGGAGGATGGAGTTTTCGAGTATCCATATGATATGAAGGACAGTGTGACACAGGAGCAGAGAGATGAACTGTTCGCTCATAGGGGTGCCGATGTGGATTACAGCAAGGATTATTTTATTGGGAAGATAGATGGAGTTGAATACATACTGTATTTTTATGATCTGTCGTGGATATCAGATGAGGGATTTTCTATCCAGCTTGCGGTGACGGACCCTGTTCCTGAAGATATGGCGGACAAGGGTGCGACATTCACGGAGTATACCTCATGGGATCCCGCGGAACTGATAACGGCAAATGAAGGGAATCCGTCGGACGTTCAGACTGATGAATCCAATATGAGTGGCATGGATGAGGATGCCGGAATGGTAAAAGCGCTGGACTACATGGACAAATGGGGCTTTAATGATGTGGTCCCTACATCACAGTCGGAGCTTTACCGCCAATATAGTGATGAGTATGGAGAGGTTGTAGGATATGAGAAGGATGGATACTCTGTGACATTTCAGGCGTCCGTGAATGGACAGCCGCTCTATCAGCCGGATGCATTTGGCATAGACACCATCTCAAACCAGAAGAATACGGAGGATAGTGGTTCGTTTTCTGCAGAGAAATACTACTATACGGAGCAGTCCACATACAGTATCGCATTTACAGGAGAGAAACTTACGGGATTTACATGTACTTGGCCGATGAAGTCCGCGGGGGATATTCAGGATGCAGGGACACTGATCACCTGGGATTCTGCGGTGACAAGCCTCAAGGGAGTCATGGAAAGCCACTTTGCGGATTATACCGGATATAATTCAGTGGAGTTCAACGATGTGAGACTCACATATTTCAGGATAAAGACAGGGGACGGCGAGTATGAGGCTATACCTGTGTACTCATTTGCACAGTTGGATTCGGATCATTCCGACACTTACCCGATACAGCTTGTACTGATAGATGCGAGGGATGGAAGCGAGGTCAGCATGGTTCAGGATGAGGCGAGATTTCTGAATAAATAGACCACAAATGAGTTGCATATTTGGCTGTGTAATTGTGCATGTCTGCTTGACAACAGAGAGCGTACATAAGTATAATTAATTGCGATAAAATAAGTCATATTGACTATATTAGGAAAGGAAAAACATCGGTTTCGGTGTTGCAGAGGGTTTATATGGTTTACAGTGTTACGGTTACACAGCTTATAGAGAAGATGGATCTCAAGAACCATACTCCGGAGATCGATACGGATAAGATACTTATCCAGGATCCGGGTATGAACAGACCGGCAGTACAGTTTGGTGGATTCTTCGAGCACTTTGATGCAGGAAGAATACAGATTTGTGGTAATGTTGAGCATGCCTATGTGGCAGCTATGCATACTGAGGAGGAGAACAAGCGCATCATGGATGAGTTCTTCTCATACAAGCCGCCATGCCTTATATTCTGCCGAGGCCTTGAGCCATATCCATTTATCATAGAGATGGCAAAGAAGCATGGGGTTCCAGTACTCACGTCCGATGCGGTCACATCTGCATTTGTACATGAGGTGGACAGATGGCTGCATGTGGAGCTGGCTCCAAGAATATCGGTGCATGCGGTTCTTGTCGATGTATACGGCGAGGGCGTACTGATCATGGGTGAGAGTGGAATCGGTAAGTCGGAGGCGGCGCTGGAGCTTCTGAAGAGAGGACACAGACTTGTTGCGGACGACGTGGTTGAGATCAAGAAGGTCAGCGATGCAACTCTTGTAGGAAGAGCTCCTGACATAACAAGGCATTTTATTGAGCTCAGAGGAATTGGAATAATAGATGTGAAATCACTGTTTGGTGTTGAGTGCGTTAAGATAGATCAGAATATCGATCTTGTCATCAACCTGGAGGAGTGGAGCAAAGATACAGAATACGACAGACTCGGACTTGAGGACAATTATATGGAGTTCTTGGGAAATAAGGTGGTAAGTCACAATATACCTATCAGACCGGGAAGAAATATCGCGATCATAGTTGAGTCGGCGGCTGTAAACCACAGACAGAAGAAGATGGGATACAATGCAGCTCAGGAGCTTTATAACAGAGTTACACAAAATATTATGAAGGGCAACGGCGGTGGTGACAAGCAGTAAATGACTGCCGGCCGTGATATTACAATAAAAAGCGGAGAATGTGGAAGGAGAAAAAACATGGCTAAGTATGTATTTGGAGTTGATGTTGGAGGAACTACAGTAAAGATGGGACTTTTTACCGTTGAGGGCGAACTGCTCGACAAGTGGGAGATCAAGACCCGCACAGAGGACGGTGGAAAGAATGTTCTTCCGGACATTGCTGATTCTATAAAGGAAGTTATTGAAAGCAAGAAGCTTGCAAAGGAAGATGTTGAGGGCGTTGGAATCGGAGTTCCGGGACCTGTCAAGGAGGATGGAACGGTTCTCAAGTGTGTAAACCTCGGATGGGGAATACTGAATGTTGAGGACGAGCTGGAGAAGCTGATCGGATATCCTGTAAAGGCTGGAAATGACGCAAATGTCGCTGCGCTCGGAGAGATGTGGCAGGGCGGTGGCAAGGGCCACAGCAATCTGGTAATGGTAACACTTGGAACAGGTGTTGGCGGCGGAATCATACTCAACGGCAAGATGCTGTTCGGCGTGAATGGTGCCGGCGGTGAGATCGGACATATATGTGTTGACGATTCAGAGACCGAGACATGTGGATGCGGAAACAAGGGATGTCTGGAGCAGTACACATCTGCAACAGGCGTGGTAAGACTTGCGGGCAGAGCTATGGCAGCTTCAGATAAGAAGTCAACTCTCCGTGAGCTCGAGGCTGTTACTGCAAAGGATGTATTTGACGCAGCAAAGGCAGGAGACGAGCTTGCACTTGAGATAGTTGATACACAGGCACGTATCCTGGGTCGTGCGCTTGCACAGATAGCATGTGTAGTTGATCCTGAGATATTTGTAATCGGTGGAGGCGTGTCAAAGGCGGGCTCCATACTTACAGATTCGGTAAAGAAGTATTTCGAGCATTATGCATTCCATGCATGCAGACAGACAAAGTTCGCACTTGCACAGCTTGGCAATGATGCAGGTATTTATGGAAGTGCATGCAGCATACTTGGAAGGTAATTGACCTGAATGTAATTTCGGTAAAATTTACCAGTAGAATTTGTGAAAATATCCAAAGGTTTTGCGAAAGATGGTAAATTTATATTAAATTTTAATATTGAATTATAAAAGTCTTTAATGTATGATGAATTTAATGGTGATGAATAGTGCCGTAAAATCCAATATATTAAAGACTTTTATTGTGTATGTTAAGAAAAAAGCAGTCCTCTTTGACAGAGGGTGCTTTTACTTTTGTTTTAAAATACATGCACATGTGAATAAAATATAGAAGACAGATTGTATGAGGTTGACATGTCAGATTTAGATATATTGAACAGTATTCGAGAGATAACCGGAGAGAAGAATGCAAGCGCAGATGAGGTGATGAGCGCACACACTACCTTCAGGGTGGGCGGTCCTGCCGACTATTTTGCGAGTCCTTCTGATGCAGATCAGGTTGCGGGGCTTATAGAACTTTGTCGGAAATGTGAGATACCGTATTTTGTCCTTGGTAATGGCAGTAATCTGCTTGTGTCGGATGTTGGCTACAGGGGCATGATAATCAATATAATGGACAATATGAATGGGATAACAGTTGACGGTGATGTGATAACAGCCCAGGCCGGGGCAAAGCTGGTGAGAGTCAGCAGACTGGCAAGGGATAATTCGCTGACCGGTCTTGAGTTTGCTTCCGGGATTCCCGGTACTATAGGCGGTGCGGTGTATATGAATGCGGGAGCTTATGGTGGTGAGATGAAGGACGTTGTCACCAGTGTCAAGGTGATGGATGCCGATGGGCATATATATGATATGTCGTCGGATGAACTGGATTTTTCGTACAGACACAGTGCTGTGGAGGCTGAGGGGCTCATAGTTCTTGAGGTTACCATGAAGCTGGCAGCAGGTGTGCAGCAGGATATAGATGACAGAATGAAGGAATTGTCGGATTCCAGAAGAACAAAGCAGCCGCTTGAGTATCCGTCGGCGGGCTCTACATTCAAGAGACCTGAGGGATATTTTGCGGGTAAACTTATAATGGATGCAGGACTCAGGGGATATTCTGTGGGAGGAGCACAGGTGTCCGAGAAGCACTGCGGATTTGTTGTGAACAGGGGCGGTGCAACCGCTGCTGATGTGACAGGTCTGATCCGTGATGTACAGAAGAAGGTTATGGATCAGTTTGGCGTGATGCTGGAGCCTGAGGTGAAGATGCTTGGCGATTTCTAGCATTTAGTGAGACAGGGAGAACAGAGCATGAGATTTGTTATTGTGACAGGAATGAGTGGAGCAGGAAAGGCAACGGCGCTTAAGACGCTTGAGGATGCCGGATTTTTCTGTGTTGATAATCTGCCTATCCAGCTTATAAAAAGATTTGCCGAGATCGCTTATGATGAGCAGATCCAGGTGGATGATGTTGCTATCAGTGTTGATATCAGAAGTGGAAGGGCTTTGTCACAGCTCAATTCGTGCCTGGCGGATATCAGAAGAGAGGGTATGAATTATGAGATCCTGTTCATTGAGTGTTCCAATGCAACTCTGGTAAAGCGTTATAAAGAGACTAGAAGAAACCATCCTCTTTCGGTCAAGGGTGGGCGAATAATAGATGGAATAAACAAGGAGCGTGAGCTTATCGGCTTCCTCAAGGAGGAGGCTGATTATATAATCGATACTACCAACCTCCTTGTGAGAGAGTTTAAGGCGGAGCTTGACAAGATATTTGTGCAGAATGAGGAGTATTCGAATTTCATAATTACGGTCATGTCATTTGGCTTTAAGTATGGAATACCGAGGGATTCTGATATAGTTCAGGATGTGAGATTTCTGCCTAATCCGTACTATGACCTTGAACTCAGGGAGAAAACGGGAAACGACAAAGAGATACAGGACTATGTTATGAACTGCAAGGAGGGCCCTGAGTATCTGGAAAAGTTTATAGATCTGATAACATTTTTGATACCGAATTATATCAAGGAAGGCAAAAATCAGTTGGTCATTTCCATCGGCTGCACAGGCGGAAAACACAGATCCGTCACGATAGCCAATGCTGTCTATGCCCGTTTGCAGAAGTCAAAGTATACAGTGAGGATAGTTCACAGGGATATTTTGAAGGATTCAATAGTCAAGAAGTTGTAGCATGTAATAACAGATAGTATAGCAGGTGGAATATGTCATTTTCTTCAGACGTTAAGATGGAGCTGGCAGGGAATGTCCCGGGAGCGAGGCATTGTCAGATAGCTGAGCTGGCTGCGATGATCTCAATGGTGGCATATGTGAGATATTGGGCTGGCAGACCGGCCGGGCTGGTGATAGTTACAGAGAGAAGTGTTATCGCAAAGGAGATAGCTTCCCTGATAAAGAGGCTGTTCAGATATATTCCGGACTCAAGTGTAAGAAGGACCGGAGCTGACAGCAGAGTATACAGGATGGAGATCAATTCTCCAGAGATTGTCAATACGATACTGATGACCTTGAAGATAGAAAACGAACATGAGTGTGAAGGACTGATACAGTGTCAGCTCATGAAGGTCAGCAGGATGGATGTTCAGCAGGATTGCTGCAGAAGAGCATATATAAAAGGAGTGTTCATGACCTCGGGATCAATCAGTGATCCGAACAAGGGCTACCACATGGAGGTGGTGTGCGAGAACGAGGGAAGGGCACAGTTCATACAGGAGATAATAAACGGATTTGGTGTGGAAGCCCGCATAATACAGCGGAAGAAATACTACGTCGTCTATCTGAAGGATGGAGAGATGATAGTTGATATGCTGGGAATAATGGGGGCACACATATCCCTGATGAATATGGAGAACATAAGGATCAGGAAGGATATCCGTAACAATATCAACCGCAGGGTCAACTGTGAGGCCGCAAACCTCAACAAGACCGTGAGCGCTGCTGTAAAGCAGATGAATGACATTAATTACATAATAGAGACAAAGGGCATAGGATATCTGCCCGATAACCTTCAGGAGCTGGCGCTTGCCAGACTGGAGAATGAGGATGCTTCCCTTAAGGAGCTTGGTGAGATGATGACGCCGCCGATCGGTAAGTCGGGGGTTAATCATAGATTAAGAAAAATAAGTGAAATCGCAGAAGAAATGCGGGGCTGTTGATGAGCCCAAGGAGGATGTAATGATCGAAAAGACAGTTGTTGTATCAATGATGGGAGAGGCAGAGGAAAGACCTGTTGCAGTTCTTGTACAGATTGCAAGTCAGTATGACAGCAAGGTTCACCTTGTTACCGGAGATAAGAGAATCAATGCTAAGAGCATTATGGGTATGATGAGCATGAACTTCGAGAATGGCAGTGAGCTCACTATAGTTGCAGACGGTGCTGACGAAGAGGCAGCAGTCAATGCACTTTCAGAATATCTGACAAAAAACAATAAGTAATTTGGATGATTTATTGCACCTCGGATGTGTATGTGGTAAAATAAATTTATCAATGGACATTTGTCGGAGGAACAGGATATGGGATTTTTTGATGGATTATTAAAGAAGATACCATTCGTATCCAGATTTTCCAAAAAGAAGGAACCGGTCAACAATGTGGAGCTCCAGTTCAACAAGGCCATGAACCTTATGGACAACGGAGATGCTGAGGAATCAGTAAACATACTTGAACAGGTTGCAGACATAGGAATAATGGATGCGCAGTATAAGTCATATGGGGATGATGCTCTTCTTGCACTTGCAGAGTTTTATGAGAAGGGAAAGTACCGCAACGCAGTTGTGGATGTGGATCTGAATAAATCTACCAAGTATTACGAGAAGTATGTGAATCAGAACCACGACGGCGATGTTATATTCAAGCTTGCCAAGATGCTTCTGGAGGTTCAGAACTTCTCAAAGGCAATCAAGTATTATGAGCTTGCAGCCACAGATTACGGTATAAAGGCAGCGTATATGAGCCTCGGCTCAATATACGAGAGCGGACTTAACAGAGTGGATGAGTACGGCAACAAGAGTGATTATGTCGTGCCTATCGATCTGGACAAGGCCATGATGTGGTACAAGAAGCTTGCTGATACCGGTGATGCCAAGGCAAAGGCTTCATACGAGAGAGTTGAGTACATGAGTACCCATGGTGACAGCCTTGAGTTCGAGGAGAAGGACAAGCTGTACACGGATATAGCAGAGGCCAGAAAGGCAAAGGGAAAGGAGCCGCGTTACAAGGTTATCGAGGCTTCAAGACTTCAGTATCAGTACACATATGTACATGATCAGGTTGAGGGATTCATCCACAAGCTTCCAAAGGGCTGGGTGAAGACGATCAACGAGTCGACAGGCGAGGAGTATTACGCACCAAGTCTTACATATAAGGATTTTGCAATGTATGTATATTATGACAGTGTGCCAAAGGATTCAAAGATGACTCTTGAGAACTACCTGAGATACTGTAACGATGCGTTTGACGAAGAACTGCAGCTCAAGGCGTATGTCACAGAGTATGCAGATGGAATATGTACGACTTACTATCACAAGGACATGGAGAAGGGAATCGTGTCATTTGCCTTCTATCATGGACGTAGACTGGCATGTATGAGATTCGTATGTGCTACTATGGAGATCATAGAGCAGTACGAGGAGATCATATTTGAGACAGCCAACTCATTTGCGTTTGTAGATCCTACACTGGCCAGTGACCACAGTGCCAACAGAAAGGATATGCAGTATTATAACGAGGCTATATACTGCTACTACCTTGAGGATTATGAGGGTGCCATGAGAGCCGCAAAGCAGGCTCTTAAGCTTGGAAGCATAAAGGCAAGTTACCTTCTGATAGAGCTGTACTACGATGAGGACAGCCCGTACAGGGATGTTGAGAAGACTATAAGCTATGCAAAGCAGTTGTTTGAGGCGACTAAGGATCCTGAGCTTGCATTCCTTCTTGGAATCGTATACGACCAGCAGCTCAAGGATTATGTGAAGGCAGTTAACTGGTATGAGAATGCAGAGCGTCTTGGACACAAGAGAGTTGCATTCTATCTTGGAAGAATATATTATTACGGTCTGCTCAGAACGAAGAGAGACGGAGGCAAGGCACTGTCTTACTTCAAGAAGGCCAGAGAGAACGGTATTCAGGAGGCTGAGGGCTATATCAAGGATCTTGAGGATCTCAAGGGAGAGGACCTTCAGACAGCCGTTGAGAAGTGGGAGCGTGCAGTGGAGGCCGGAAGCGAGTCAGCGGCTATCAAGATAGCCATGATGAAGCAGAGACAGATCTTCTACATTGCAACACCATATGAGATTGAGAAGGCTTATCTTGAGGCACTTGGCCTTGGAAGCGCCCGTGCCGGATATGAGCTCGGAAGAATCTATCAGGTACAGGAGAAGCAGGATAACTACAGGGGCGAAATCAAGAGTATCAAGTATTTCGAGAAGGCGTTCAATGCGAACTTCGATGACTGGGATAAGGAGAACCTGTTCAAGGTCATCAATTACAAGGTTGAGAAGGGCCTGGCAAACGACGAGGCCATCAAGTTGTACATAGAGAATGCAAGTATGGGATATGTTCCGGCTATAGAGAAACTTATCGGACTTGTGCCTACAACTACCCAGCAGATATGGAGCCTGTATGACGCTCTTATCGATCTTGCTGAGACCGGCGATGAGTCAGCGATAGTTGCCATGAACAAGCTGGAGATGAACTATGTAGACCTCATACTCAGAGAGCCGGCCAAGGGACAGAAGGTTGTGGAGAACAAGTTCTTCAGACTCTGTGTTCCAAAGGAGTGTAACTCAGTCATCAACGATGACGGCGGTACTATCAAGATGGCTGATTCAGTCGTTGAGTTTGCAGTTGCTGAGATGCCTGTCAATGCTACGGCAGAGCAGGATTACCTGAAGATCTACAAGCTGATAGTTTCAGAGTATCTGCCTGATGAGAATGCGGATGTGATCATTGCAAACTCAAGAATGATCGGATCTGCAATAAGGGCTTCAAAGGATAACGTACATACATTCAGCATCCTTCTGATAAGCTCCAAGAACCAGTACATATTCAAGCTGAGTTCCAAGGACAGGCGTCAGATGATGCAGTTCAAGGATGTCGTAGTTGCAATAGCCAAGTCTCTTGTTGAGACAGGTGAGATCTACAAGGCGACAGAGGAGGGCAAGAAGAACATCGGTCTTGCATTCCTGCTGAAGGCTAATGAGAGTGGATTCCTGTCGATCGGCAAAGGCGAGTAATACAACAGGATATCAATTAGATCAGAATGATCCCGGAGGACATATCTCCTCCGGGTTTTTTACCCCATAGGGATAGAGAAAGGGAGCATATTATGCCGGGACTTAACAAGAGAGAGCTCACGAGCAAGCCTTTGAGAATGGATTCCAGAATGGCGAGGGATTTGGAGAGATTATCTGATTATACCGGTTATTCTCAGAATGAGATCATTCTCATGTCCATAAAGAAATATCTCTTTGAAAATCGTGGGTATTTCCTGCGGGATATGGTTGAGGAGAAATGCCTTTTGCGCATTGAGAAGGAAGTAAGGATCATGCGTGGAGAGACCCATCTGAAGTATGGAGACATGACGGTGGATGTGGTGAAGTCAGAGAATGCAAATGGTAATATCAACTTATATGTAGCGACTATAAGACTTCGTAATAAGCTTGGAGAGATATTCTATGAGGATGTACAGGAGCTGGATATGTCGGGAAAAGACTGGGAATATTATAAGGAGTTCCTGTATGAGGTTGTGATGAAGTATATGGATATCGATGAACCAGCACTTAAGACGTATTTCAGGGAAAAATTCCTGTATGAATAGTATAAAGTGATAAAAAATCAGAGAGTGCAATGATATGGGTTTAACTATTTACATTGCCAATTTTTAGTGGTATCCTATAATAGATTTGGAAAAAGTGGTCGAATCGAGGTGAGATGCTTGTTTAGAAATGTTATGAATGACCTTGCAACATGGTATGAGACCGGAGCGGATAAGATTGCAGTTGTCCGTGGTGGCAAGTTTGTTGGCAAGACATGGGCTGTGGCTGATTTTGCCATGGGATTTTTTGAGGATCATATAATAATAGATATGGACAAGTATCCGGACTTTGCCGCATATGCAGCAAAGGAGAGGAGGCCGGAGAAGCTTCATGCCAAGCTTACAACGTCGCTTGACAAGTATGATTTCAAGGATAAGCTTCTTATATTTGACAATGCGCAGAACTGTGTGGGACTGCTCGGCAACCTTGTTGAGTACAGCAGATACAATACTGACTGCAGGATCTGTGTCATTGCGACATCCTGTGGACCAATCCCGGGAGAGGAAGAGTGCCAGGGTGACATATGCGTATATGAGATGATGCCTATGAACTTTGAGGAATTCCTGAAAGCGGGAAAGGGCAGAAAGCTCTGTGCATTTATAGAGAACCAGAAGATCACACCGATGCCGGATGAGGTCAGGGACAGCGTCCAGACAATGCTTGAGACTTTCTTCGTGACCGGAGGAATGCCGGAGGCGGTGGATGAATATTATAAGACAGGAGATCTCAGAAGAGTTGATGTGGTTTTGAAGTCTATACTTGACAGAACTACTGAATATCTGATAAACTCCACTCCGAAGAGATATCTTACCAAGGTCATGGCGATATGGAACAGTATTCCGGTTCAGCTTACCAAGGAGAACAAGAAGTTCATGTATGGATACGTTGATCCGAAGGCCCGTGCCAGGGAGTACGAGGCGTCAGTTGATCAGATCGTCAGGATGGGCGTTGTGCGTCAGGTGTACAGAGTCAGGAATGGAGTGCTTCCTCTGGCAAACCAGAAGGATGACAAGTCATTTGAGCTGTATCATCTTGATCATGGTCTGCTCAGGGTCATGGCTGGTATTCTGGTTCAGGATATTGACACAGATAATGTTCTTGATATGATGGATGGAGTTATAGCAGAGCAGTACGCTCTTGCAGAGCTGTATGTGAACAGGAGTATCGGTGATCTGTATTTCTGGATCTCATCGGCCACAGCGAAGGTTGATTTCGTGTATGAGGGCGATGGAGAGGTCATTCCAGTGGATGTTCAGACAAGTCCGCACACCAAGGCCCAGAGCTCCAGAGTATTCAAACAGAGATATGACAATCAGACTTCAGTGAGGATATCTACAGATGACATGTTTGTCGATAAAGGATTGGTAAATATACCGCTATATGGTATCTGGTGTTTCTAACCGATAGCGTATGGTAGTAATTTATAGATGCCGAAATAGCTCAGTTGGTAGAGCAACGCATTCGTAATGCGTGGGTCGAGGGTTCGAGTCCCTTTTTCGGCTTCAATATTGAGGAAGGCTGCCTGCAAAAGTTTTTGCGGCAGCCTTTTGTACTCAGTGGGAAAGGACGGGATGATATGGATGCTCCAAAATGGTACAGACATTTGAAAACCATAAACAGACATAAGAGAATGGTCATGCATAACTGCTTTAAGTGCGGATTATACTGGCAGGGGCTTGTGCACGATCTGTCAAAGTATTCGTGGACTGAGTTCTCAGTCGGGGCAAAGTATTATCAGGGAACAAGAAGCCCGAATGATGCGGAGCGCGAGAGCAAGGGATATTCAAGCGCATGGCTGCACCACAAGGGAAGAAACAAGCACCATCTGGAATACTGGGTAGATTACAGTGTTGACAGGAACTGTGTGGAGCTGGTGGGGATGCGCATGCCGGAGAAGTACGTTGTGGAGATGTTCTGCGACAGGGTGGCTGCCAGCAAGAATTATAATGGTGATAAGTATACGGATTCATTTCCGCTTGAGTATTATCTGAGGGGCAGATCCAGACATCATCTGCACCCTGAATCGGCGGATCTGCTGGAGGACATGCTAACGACTCTGGCTGAGAAGGGCGAAGATTATACATTTGACTATATAAGGCGGGAGATACTGCATAACAAATAAGGAGGAGACATATGGAGTTTACACATCTGCATGTGCATACAGGCTACAGTCTGCTGGACGGTGCGGCGAAGATAGACGGACTTGTGCGCAGGGCAAAGGAACTGGGATATGATTCCCTCGCAATAACGGATCACGGCGTCATGTACGGTGTTATAGAGTTCTATGAGACTTGTCTCAGAGAGGGGATAAAACCTATTCTCGGATGTGAGGTGTATGTCAGTCCGGGATCACGATTTGACAGGGAAGTTGGAAAAGGTGATGACAGATATTATCACCTCGTCCTTCTGGCGGAGAATGATCTGGGATATCACAATCTGTCCAAGATCGTGACCAGAGGATTTACCGAGGGCTTTTACTATAAGCCGAGGGTCGATATGGAGGTGCTGGAGAAGTACCATGAGGGAATTATAGCGCTCAGCGCCTGTCTTGCCGGTGAGGTTGCGACAAAGCTCAGAAAGGGCGACTATGACGGTGCGAAGGAGACTGCGATAAGATACAGGAATATATTTGGCGAGGAAAACTATTTTCTGGAGATGCAGGATCACGGAATACCTGAGCAGGCAACTGTGAATGCGGGGATCATGCGTCTGTCAAAGGAACTGGGTATCCCTATGGTCGTGACAAATGATTCGCACTACATCTATGCCGAGGACTGGGAGGCACATGATGTTCTCCTGTGTATACAGACTAACCACAAGGTTCAGGACGAGAACAGAATGCGCTATGAGGGAGGTCAGTTCTACCTCAAATCAAAGGAGGAGATGGCTGAGCTGTTCCCATATGCCCTGGAGGCTCTGGAGAATACACATAAGATCGCAGAGCGGTGTAATGTGAATATCGTATTTGGCGAGCAGAAGGTTCCGAGATTCGATGTGCCGGAGGGATATACCGCGGAGGAATATCTGGATCATCTGGTATATGAGGGTATGGAGAAAAAGTACGGACTTACATATGAGGAGTCCGGTAAGATGGCCGAGGGAACCCACGGCTACGAGGTCAGACAGAGAATAGATTATGAGCTGTCTGTCATAAAGAGCATGGGATTTGTGGATTATTTCCTGATAGTGTGGGATTTCATTCATTTTGCAAAATCGCAGGGAATCGCAGTTGGACCTGGAAGAGGTTCGGCGGTTGGCAGTGTGGTTGCTTACTGTCTGGACATAACGACAATTGAGCCTTTGCAGTACAACCTTCTCTTCGAGAGATTCCTGAACCCGGAGCGAGTATCCATGCCGGATATTGATATAGATTTCTGTTATATCAGACGTCAGGAGGTTATCGACTACTGTGTAAGGAAATATGGCGAGGAGTGCGTGACACAGATAATAGCATATCAGACCATGGGCGCAAGAAACGTCATAAGAGACGTTGGAAGAGCCATGGATCTCCCGTATGCGGTGTGTGATTCCCTTGCAAAGGCAATACCTGCAGAGAAGGATATGACTATAGATATAGCACTCAAGACGAGCAAGGATTTCAGGGATATGTACGAGGGCTCGGACGAGATCAAGAAGCTTGTGGATATAGCCAGAAAGCTTGAGGGACTCCCTAGAAATGCAGGAATGCATGCGGCGGGAGTGGTTATAGGCCGTGAAGCCATAGAGGAGTATGCGCCTTTGTCAGTCGGAGCCGAGGGCGCGGTGGTAACCCAGTTTGAGAAGAACACGGTGGAGCATCTGGGAATGCTCAAGATGGACTTCCTGGGACTCCGTACGGCGACTGTTGTGCAGGATACAGTCAAGCTGGTCAAGCAGACAACAGGCAAGGATATAGACATAGACAATATAGATTACGATGATCCGAATATACTTGGACTCATGGGACAGGGAAAGACCGAGGGTATGTTCCAGCTCGAAAGTGAGGGCATGAGAAACTTCATGATGAAGCTGAAGCCGCAGAGTCTGGACGATGTAATTGCCGGTGTTGCTCTGTTTAGACCGGGTCCTATGCAGTTCATAGACGACTACATCAGGGGCAAGGAGAACCGTGAGCTGGTTCACTATGATACCCCTGAGCTCGAGGAGATACTTGAGCCGACTTACGGATGTATCATTTACCAGGAGCAGGTAATGCAGATCGTTATGAAGCTGGCGGGCTATACGCTGGGAAGAAGTGACCTTGTGCGCCGAGCCATGGCGAAGAAGAAGCCTGAGGAGATGGAGAAGGAGCGTCATAACTTTGTGTACGGCAACAAGGAGCTCAATGTTCCGGGATGTGTGGCAAATGGAATCTCGGAGACCGTGGCAAATAAGATATTTGACGAGATGATGAAGTTCGCGGAGTACGCATTTAACAAGTCCCACTCCGTGGCATATGCGGTACTTGCGGCGCAGACAGCGTACCTGAAGTATTACTATCCGGTGGAGTTCATGGCTGCGCTGATGTCATCGGTAATTGACAACAATGGCAAGGTTGCAAAGTATATAAGCGTGTGCAAGCAGATGGGTGTTGAGGTGCTCCCTCCGGATATAAATGAGGGAGTGGCAAAGTTCTCCATAAGCAACGGCAAGATAAGATACGGCCTCTCCGGTATCAAGAGTGTCGGAGGCGCTGTTGTCGACAGGATAGAGGCGGAGAGAACCAAGAATGGACCGTTTAAGGATCTCAGGAATTTCCTCACAAGGATGCCTTCAAAGGATACAAATAAGAAAACTGTGGAAGCTCTGATACTCAGCGGTGCATTTGATGATATGGGAGCAAACAGAAAGCAGATGATGATGGCTCTTCCGGCCATAGCGGAGGAAGCAGCAAGGGAGAGAAAGAGCAGGGAGTCCGGGCAGATGTCTCTGTTTGACCTGATGGGAGACGATTTTGTGCAGAGCAATCTTGTACCTTACCCTGATGTGGAGGAGTATTCGGATCAGGAGAAGCTGGCGCTTGAGAAGTCTGTGCTCGGAGTGTATATATCGGGACATCCGCTTGGCAAATATATCGAGCTTATGCAGAGAACATGCACGGCTCAGGCGACGGATTTCGTGGTGGACACCGAGGATGACGATGAGATGAGCCGGGATCAGGGTGACGGAGATGGACAGAAGCTTCAGGACAATGCAATGTATGTCATCGGCGGACTCATATCAAGGGTGACGGTGAAGCTCACCAAGAACAATCAGAATATGGCGTATGTGACGATAGAGGATCTGGTTGGACAGGTTGAGGTTATAGTATTCCCGAGGGATTTCGAGAAGTTCAGGGACAGACTTCTGGTGGATTCCAGAGTGTTTGTCAGGGGCAGGGCGAATCTCGGTGAGAAGGAAAACAAGCTCATATTGTCGGATATGATAAGCTTTGAGGAGGCAGAAGGTGGCAAGAGCTTTCAGTCGGGGAAGCCATGGAACAACAGACAGAAGCCTGTTCAGAGCAACAGCCAGCTCTGGGTATTGTTCGATGATGTGGACGAATACATGAAGAACGAGTCTGCATTTATGTCGATCCTTGAGGAGTACAAGGGCACATGTCCGGTGTACGTGCAGCTCAAGAAGTCCAGACAGGCGAAGAATATGGGCCGGGGATTCTGTGTGGATGAGAATTCCGGCGTGGTGTACGCGCTCCAGATGGAATACGGCAAAGACAGGGTATTGCTCAGAAAAGTGTGACAGAAATACCGCAAAAGGAGAAAAAAGTGGAAGTAATTACAGCAAACAGTAATCCGAGGATAAAAGAACTTAATAAGCTGAACAAGGATGCAAAGCTCAGAAAGGACAGAGACGTGTTCGTGGTCGAGGGGATACGCATGTTCAGGGAGCTTCCGCTTCAGAATGTTCAGGAGGTGTATCTGTCGGAGAGTGCGCTTAAGGAATACAGGGATGAATTCAAGAGCATGGGTGTGCTTGATGGCAGGAATACCTGGATACTCAGCGATGGAGTGTTCGCAGGGGTGTCACAGACCAAGACTCCACAGGGGTGTATGGCTGTGGTGAAATGCATGCATTATCAGCTTGATTCCGTGCTCGGCAGGAATGACAGAGAGACATTTCTTGTGCTGGATACGCTCCAGGATCCCGGAAATATGGGAACTATATTCAGAAGCGCAGAGGCAGCAGGTGTGACCGCCGTGCTTATAGGAAAAGGTTCATGCGATCCGTACAATCCGAAGGTAGTCAGATCGACGATGGGTGCCATATTCAGGGTGCCATTTGTCATGTGCGATGACCTGCCCGGGACCGTGGAGGAGCTGAGACGGTCAGGCGTTGTGGTGTACGGAGCACATCTGGACGGCGACGATCTCTACGACATAGGATTCCCTGACAGGGTGGCGTTCCTCATAGGAAATGAGGGAAATGGCCTGACGGATGAGGTGGCGTGCAGAGCCGACAGACTTCTCAGGATTCCGATGGAGGGCAAAGTCGAATCGCTGAACGCTGCAATATCGGCGACTCTTTTGTCGTATGAGGTAATGAGACAGCGAAAGAGAGACCGACAAAACTAGATTAAACAAGACAGCATATTTTTGTACTGCGTGGCATAACTTTTAAAGTATGCAAAAGTTTGTTATAACGGAGGGAGAAAATATGACTGAAAAAACATTAAACAACAATCAGGTAGTGGTGGCAGGAGAGATAGCATCAGAGTTCGTGTTCAGCCACGAGATATTTGGCGAGGGCTTCTATATGGTGGATCTCATCGTCAGCAGACTCAGCGATGCTTACGATACTATTCCGCTCATGGTGTCTGACAGACTGTTCGATGTGAACGAATCCCACATAGGGGAGCGCATCATGGCAAAGGGACAGTTCAGGTCATACAACAAGCATGAGGAGACCAGAAACCGCCTTATACTGTCTGTGTTTGTGAGAGAGATCGAGACCATCGACGAGGATGATGCTGAGGAGGAGAACAGACCAAATCAGATCTATCTTGACGGTTACATATGTAAGGCACCTGTGTACAGGATGACGCCCCTTGGAAGGGAGATCGCGGATGTGCTGCTGGCGGTCAACAGAGCATACGGCAAGAGCGATTACATACCATGTATCTGCTGGGGCAGAAATGCGAGATTTGCCGGAAAACTCCAGGTAGGAGAGCATGTGGCCATCTGGGGAAGGATCCAGAGCAGGGAGTATCAGAAGCGTATCGACAATGACCAGGTGATCAGCAAGGTGGCATACGAGGTGTCTGTGAGCAAGATGGAATGTCTTGAATGATATTTCATAAGGAGGGGCCCACGTCAGTGGGAGGAACCCTTGTGAAGCACGCAGGCGCCGCGCAAAGCGCATAGGAATGCGCCTGCACAACATTTCATAAGGAGGGACCCACGTTAGTGGGAGAAATCCTCGTGAAGCATGCAGTAAAATATATGGTTGACATGGCCTGGATGCGGTGATATAGTAGCACTATCTAAGATTAAACTGAATACAATATAGTAGAGGCGCGGGATTAATGATTAAGCAGGCTGATGCATGTGGATGCAGAAGATGCCTGACGAAAGGGAAGACCGCCGAAGTGATGGATATTCCACAGGATCTGTTGCTGGTTGTGCAGTTAAGAACTGTATGACTGTCATCTGAGGATGGAGAGCTACTTGTAAGAATGAGATGTTTTTATGGGTTGGCTTTTTGCCAGCCCATTTTTATGCTATATTGTATCGACTATTTATTTTTAAGGAGGACGACAATATGTCAATTTTTACCGGTTCAGCAGTTGCACTTGTAACACCATTTCTTGAAAATGGAGATGTGGATTATGATAAGCTCAAGGAGCTCGTGGAGTTTCATATAGCACATAAGACGGATGCCATAGTTATCTGCGGAACAACAGGCGAGGCTTCAACACTGTCACACGAGGAGCATCTTGAGTGCGTGAAGAAGTGTGTAGAGTTCGCTGATCACAGAATAAAGGTAATAGCAGGAACAGGTTCAAACTGTACTGCAACAGCAATATATCTCTCAACAGAGGCAGAGAGCTACGGAGTGGACGGTCTGCTCGTGGTTACACCATACTACAACAAGGCTACACAGAAGGGCCTCATCGCACACTTCACAGCCGTTGCAAATTCAGTAAATGTGCCTATAATCCTTTACAATGTGCCATCACGTACAGGCTGCAATATCCAGCCGGAGACAGCAGTATATCTTGCACAGAACGTTGAGAACATTGTCGGTATCAAGGAAGCTTCAGGCAATATAAGCCAGGTCGTAAAGCTTGCAAGTCTTTCAAAGGGATGCATAGATATCTACTCAGGAAATGACGATCAGGTTGTACCTCTTCTCTCACTTGGCGGAAAGGGTGTTATCTCAGTAACCGCCAATATAATCCCTGAGGACGTACACGATATGGTTCAGAAATATCTTGACGGAGATGTTCAGGGAAGTCTTGATCTCCAGCTCAAGGCCATCGACCTCTGCAACGCACTGTTCTGCGAGGTCAATCCAATACCTGTCAAGAAGGCTGTAGAGCTTCTTGGTATGTGTGATGGAACAATGAGAATGCCGCTCACTGAGATGGAGCCACAGAACGTGGAGAAGCTCAAGAAGGCAATGGAAGAGTACGGAGTTCTCTAGGACTGTAATTATCATAGAAACAATACAGATGTCTGCGGTCTCAACTGGCTGCAGACATTTTTATTTGCCGAGGTGGATATAAACGTTGCACAATGGACAGCAAATGTGTAAAATGGAGTACATGTTGAAATATATGCGCATGTCAGCGTGCATAGACCACACAAAAGACGACAACAAATGACAAAGCTTATATATATGGAGGATAGACAGATATGGTAAAGATCATAATGCATGGTTGCAATGGAAAGATGGGACAGGTAATAACAGGTATCGTTGCAAGCGATCCTGATGCCGAGATCGTAGCGGGAATAGATGTTGTGGACAACAGGGATAACGGATATCCGGTATTTACAGATATAGATGCCTGCGATGTCGAGGCTGATGTCATCATAGATTTTGCAGCGGCTGTAGCTGTTGACAAGCTCCTCGATTACGGTGTGAGGACACAGACTCCTATAGTTCTCTGCACAACAGGTCTCTCAGATGAGCAGCTTGCAAAGGTAAAGGAGTGCAGTGCAAAGGTTGCCATACTCAAGTCAGCGAACATGTCACTGGGAATCAATACACTCATGAAGCTTCTGAAGGATGCTGCGAAGGTATTCTCACCAGCCGGATATGATATAGAGATAGTTGAGAAGCATCACAACCAGAAGGTGGATGCTCCATCCGGAACAGCTCTTGCTCTTGCTGATTCAATCAATGAGGCATGCAATGAGCAGTATGAGTATGTGTACGACAGAAGCCAGGTGAGAAAGAAGAGAGATAAGAAGGAGCTCGGAATCTCTGCTGTCAGAGGCGGCACTATAGTTGGAGAGCATGAGGTGATATTTGCAGGTATTGATGAGGTTATAGAGTTCAAGCACACTGCATATTCCAAGTCAGTATTTGCAAAGGGTGCTGTTGAGGCAGGAAAGTTCCTCAAGGGCAAGCCTGCAGGAATGTACGATATGGCGGACGTTATAGGATAGGAGCGGTTATGGAGATTTCAACCAGGACGGAGGATGGCGAGCTTGTTCTGTGCGCCAGCTCGATATATAATCAGAAGTTTTATCTGAACAAGGAATTTTCAAAGCTTCCTGATGAGATAAAGGACGAGCTTCACGCCATGTGTGGAGCGTTTACACAGGAGGTCGGAGGAATATTTATGTTGGTGTTTGACGACGCCGGCAATCTGAAGATACAGACGAGGGCACTTGAGGATGACCTGTTATTTGACGACATAGGATGCGGACTCAAGGTCAAGAAGCTGCAGAATGAAAAGAAGGAGCTGTTCCAGAGTCTGGAGCTGTTCTATAAGATATTTATACAGGGTGTTGACATTAACAGTCTTGTAAATGAATGATATAAAATAATTGGAAGATCAGGAAGGAAAAAGGGGCATGTTATTTGCTATTGATGCTGGAAATACAAATATTACGATAGGACTGTTTGACGGAGAACGCCTGGAGAAGACCTTCAGGATGACCACCGGGATATCGAGAACATCGGATGAGTACGGAGTATTTCTGTGCGACTGGCTCAGAATGAGACAGTTGTCAACTGATGTTATAGATGAAGTTATAATCGCTTCGGTTGTTCCGAAGATCATGCATTCCCTGGTGAATGGCATAAAGAAGTATTTTGGAATAACACCACTCATAGTTGAGCCGGGAATAAAGACGGGGATCAATATAGCGCTGCCAAACCCGAAGCAGCTTGGAGCTGACAGAATAGTTGACGCAGTTGCGGCTTATCACATGTATGGCGGACCGGTTCTCACGGTGGACTTTGGAACTGCCACAACGTACGACCTCATCAATGCCGATGGCGTGTTTGAGGCTGAGGTCACATCGCCGGGTATAAGGCTTATTGCAAATGCTCTGTGGACGGGAACAGCCAAGCTTCCTGAGATAGAGATAAAGGTGCCTGAGACGATACTGTGCAAGGACACGATATCCAGTATGCAGGCCGGTGTGTGCATGGGCTATATTGGCCAGACAGAGTATATAGTGAAGAGAATGCGCAAGGAGTCAGGATACGACAACATGAAAGTCGTGGCTACCGGCGGACTTGGAAAGATGATATATGAGAACACGGACTGCATAGATGTGTATGATCCGGATCTCACACTTCACGGACTCAGACTTATCATGGACAAGCAGAAATAAGTCGGATTTTGCAAATTATATATTATTATAGAAGCAATGGAGAAATTTATGGATTTCAGAGATAAATTGATCCTGGCGCCGATGGCTGGTGTATGTGACCAGCCATTTCGTCTTTTATGCAAGGAACAGGGCTGTGATATCCTGTACAGCGAGATGGTGAGCGCCAAGGCAATATATTATAAAAATAAGAACACGAAGCCGCTTCTGGCTATGGATGAGCGGGAGAAGCCATTTGGGCTGCAGCTCTTTGGCTCTGATCCTGAGATCATGGCGGAGATGGCAAAGAGGATAGAGAGTAACGGTTATTCGTTCATAGATGTAAATATGGGCTGCCCTGTGCCGAAGGTGGTCAACAATGGAGAGGGATCTGCGCTGATGAAGGATCCGGTTCTCGTTGGAAGGATAGTCGAGGCCATGGCAAAAGCTATAAGTATACCGCTGACCATCAAGATAAGAAGTGGATTTGATTCAGAGCATATAAATGCGCCTGAGATAGCACATATAGCCCAGGAGAGCGGGGCTGCCGCTGTGGCGGTGCACGGAAGGACAAGGCAGCAGTATTATCAGGGACATGCGGACTGGAGCGTCATAGCCAGGGTGAAGGAGGCGTGCATCATCCCGATCATTGGCAATGGCGATATAAACACTCCTCAGGACATCATAGACATGAGGGCGCAGACGAACTGTGACGGCTTTATGATAGGAAGAGGTGCGAGGGGCAACCCGTGGATATTCCGCGATATGAAATACTACTACGAGCATGGCGAGCTGCCGGACAAGCCTGACATATATGAAGTGAAGGATATGATGCTGAGACATGCGAGACTCATGGTTGAGTTCAAGGGTGAGTACACAGGTATCCATGAGATGAGAAAGCACGTGGCATGGTACTCAGTCGGAATGTATGATTCGGCAAAGCTCAGGAGCAATGTGAACCAGGTTGAGACTTACGAGGAGCTTGAGGAACTGCTCTGTAGATGGGCTGACAGCGCACCTGAAAAAGTCATTGTGAGTTAACATAAAAACAAAAAAATGTAACAGAAAACAAAGATTTTATTAAAAACTCTAAAGTAAAAATATACAAGATGCTGATTTGTTTCAAAAATGTTACGGTACTAAAATGTAAAATATGCACAAAAATAGCATTTTAAAATGTTGCATGTTTACATTAACGGAATTAAAGATTTTATGCGAGTTGTGCATGATTTACAAAAATATCCACTTTGCTTGACCTTTCTTTTGACAGAGATTATAATAGCGTCATGAGTTAAATTTTAACGGTTTTGTAACAATTCTGAAACCGTAAAGAAATTAAGGAGAAAAGGTTATGCAAAAGTTTTCAGATTCATCACGTATGAAATCACAGAAACTAATGAAGACATCACTGAAAAGGAACGTAAAGAAGATTAGCATAGGAGCAGTACTCCTGGCAGTTGGATTTTCATCATACGCAGTTATCGCATCAGATGACAGCATGGTTTCATCCAAGGGCAAGGGAGTGTCAATCGCAGCAGCAGGTAATACATTATACGCAGACAACACAGCAGACTATGGAGAGGCAACATCATCAGTTGCACTGGCAGATGGTACTCTGTCAGATGTCAACAAGACTGGTTCAGTAGCCCTCTCAAGCAAGAAGACAGTTAAGAAGACTTCAGCCATAAGCGGTGGAGTTCAGGAGAGCACAACAGAGGCTCGTGCAACAGAGGCTGCACAGCAGGCAGCAGATACAACAAAGTCAGAGCCTACCACACAGATGAAGGTTAAGGATAAGGATAAGTCAGCAGCAGGACTTCCTGACGATCAGATATCAGTTGATCCATCAACAGAGAAGTCAACAGATGGACTTCCTGATGACAAGGTTATCTATGTGAATGGTGAGACATCAGGTACATATCTCGGAACATTCTGGATTACGGCATATTGTCCATGTCCAATCTGCTGCGGTGAATACAGCAACATGGATAACCCGACAACAGCTTCAGGCGCACCTGCAGTCGAGGGTGTGACATGTGCAGCGCCAAGTAACTTTGCATTTGGTACAGAGCTTATAGTTGATGGTCATACATACACAGTTCAGGACAGGGGTGGAGCTATCAATGGCAATCATCTTGATATCTACTTCTCAAACCATCAGGCAGCTCTTAACTTCGCAACAGGCTACTATGATGTATATGTAAAGTAATAAAAAGCAGAAATTGTATACAGATATATTAAAGACCCGCCGTAAGGCGGGTTTTTAAATGCAGTGAGATAAGTGTTGGGAAAGTGTTGGAAAAGTCGCATGAATGAGGCGGGCTATAGCTTGTTTTTTATAAAATGCTGTGTTATAATGCACACGATTATTTGTAAGAATACAGGTGATTCTTGAGTTTAGTACATAACGAAATGTTTAAATATATTTATTAAGGAGATTGGCAAATGGAACTTATCTACAGAAGCACAAGAAATGCAAATGAGACAGCAACAGCATCACAGGCTATACTTAAGGGACTTGCTAATGAGGGGGGCCTTTTTGTACCAGATTCTATACCAGCACTTGATGTGTCTCTGGAAGACCTTGCAAAGATGAACTATCAGCAGGTTGCATACGAGGTTATGAAGCTTATGTTCACAGACTTCACAGAGGCTGAGCTTAAGCATTGTATAGATTCAGCATATGATTCAAAGTTTGATACACCGGTTATAGCACCACTTGTGAATAAGGCAGGAGCATATTATCTTGAGCTTTTCCATGGATCAACAATAGCATTCAAGGATATGGCACTTTCAATCCTTCCATATCTTCTCACAACATCAGCAAAGAAGAATGGCGTAAAGAATGAGATTGTCATCCTCACAGCAACATCAGGTGATACAGGTAAGGCTGCCCTTGCAGGATTTGCAGATGTTCCTGGAACAAAGATAATCGTGTTCTATCCAAAGCACGGTGTAAGCCCTATTCAGGAGAAGCAGATGGTTACCCAGAAGGGAGATAATACATTTGTTGTAGGTATCACAGGAAACTTCGATGACGCTCAGACTGGCGTAAAGAAGATGTTCTCAGATGCAGAGCTTGCAAAGTACATGGATGAGAAGGGATATCAGTTTTCATCAGCAAACTCAATCAACATCGGACGTCTTGTCCCTCAGATGGTATACTATGTATACGCTTACACAAGACTTGTTGCAGACGGAACCATCAAGGCAGGCGACAAGATCAACGTGGACGTTCCAACAGGTAACTTTGGTAATATCCTTGCAGCATACTATGCCAAGGAGATGGGACTTCCAATCGCAAAGTTCATCTGCGCATCAAATGACAACAAGGTTCTGTTTGATTTCTTCCAGACAGGAACATACGATAGAAACAGAGAGTTCATACTCACAACATCACCATCGATGGATATCCTCATTTCAAGCAACCTTGAGAGACTGATATACAAGATCGCCGGAAATGATGCTGAGAAGAACTCGGAGCTTATGAAAGAACTCACAACAGATGGAGTGTACACCATCACAGACGATATGAAGGCAAAGCTTGCTGAGTTCTATGGTGGATATGCAACAGAGGCAGAGACCGCAGCTACCATCAAAAAGGTATATGAGTCAGATGATTATATCATCGATACACATACAGCAGTTGCAGCTACAGTATATGAAAAGTATGTGGCAGAGACAGGAGATAAGACACCTACAGTCATCGCGTCAACAGCAAGCCCATACAAGTTCACAAGAAGCGTTATGAACGCTATAGACCCTGAGTATGATTCCAAGACAGACTTTGAGCTTGTCGACGAGCTTGAGAAGCTCTCAGGTGTAAAGGTACCTCAGGCTATAGAGGATATCAGATCAGCAAAGGTTCTCCACGACACAGTATGTGACAAGGAGGATATGCTTGCAGAGGTTAAGGGATTCCTTAATATCTAAAGCATAGTAAGAGACATAAGCTGGTATATCTGATAGGAAATAGGCAGATATAATATACGAATAAAGCATAAATACAATATTATAGATTGACAGTTCATTAGTACCATCCTGTCACTAAACAAAACTAGGACATAAGAAGATCAGAATGTCCTATTCTGGTCTTTTTTTGTGGTGAACAGTTGGATGCTTATAGGAGGAGTTATGTATAAGTTAAAGACAAAGGCAAGTTTTGACAGCGCCCATTTTTTGAAAGATTATGACGGCAAATGCAGCAATATCCACGGACACAGATGGACGGTGGAGATCAAGGTCGGTGCGGAGACTCTTGAGAGCGATACACAGAACAGAGGAATGGTGGTTGATTTCTCCAATCTGAAGAAGGATCTGAAGGAGATTGCGGATCACTTTGACCACAGCCTTATCATGGAAACGGGAAGCCTGAAGCAGGCGACGGAGGATGCGCTGCTGGCGGAAAATCTGAGAATCGTGAAGGTTGATTTCAGACCTACTGCTGAGAATTTCGCAAAGTATATATACGATGAGATGGCAGGCCGGGGCTACAAGGTCATAGAGGCAAGTGTGTATGAGACACCGAACAACGTGGCTTCTTATTGTGAGTAAATATATATGATAGGATTCCGGTGAGAAGCTGGCAGGTCTAAAAATCTGGAAGATGTGAGAGAATGGAGAATATACACCGGAAGAAAGGAAATACAGTCGTGAGCACATACAGAGTAGTAGAGAGATTTATAAGTATCAACGGTGAGGCTGCAAGAGCCGGAGAACTTGCCGTGTTCATAAGATTTGCGGGATGCAATCTTGATTGCGGTTACTGCGATACCAAGTGGGCAAATGAGGCAGGCGTTCCTTATGAGGAACTCACCGAGGATGAGATCATCGATTATGTCAGAAGAACAAAGGTGAAGAATGTAACCCTGACAGGTGGGGAACCGCTGATACAGAAGGACATAGATAAGTTGCTCCTTGCATTTGAGCTGGAGGATGATGTAAGGGTCGAGATCGAGACAAATGGAAGTGTTGATATAGCAGAGTTCAAGGCTCTCGGAGGAAATGTGTCATACACACTGGATTACAAATGTCCATCCAGCGGCATGGAGAGTGAAATGTGCCTTGCAAATTATAACTATATAGACAAGAATGATTCGGTGAAATTTGTGGTCGGTTCACAGGAGGATCTGGAAAAATGTTTTGAGATAGTTAGGGAGTATGCGCTGGATGAGAAGACGAGAGTATTCATCAGTCCTGTGTATGGCAGCATAGATCCTGCGGATATAGTGGATTTTATGATCGAGAACGATATGAATGATGTGAAGCTTCAGTTACAGCTTCACAAGTTCATTTGGGATCCGGAAGAAAGAGGTGTATAAGATGGCGATAGATAAAGAGGCTATAAAGGAACACGTAAGAGGAATATTGATTGCCCTTGGAGATGATCCTGACAGGGAGGGACTTGTAGAGACTCCTGACAGGGTTGCGCGTATGTACGAGGAAGTATTTGAGGGAATGAACTACACCAATGACGAGCTGGCCGAGATGTTCGGCAAGACATTTGCTGAGGACGGAGTGGCAAGGCAGGCCGGTGACATGGTGTTTGTCAAGGATATAGAGGTGTTCAGCTACTGTGAGCATCACATGGCGCTTATGTACGACATGAAGGTGTCAGTCGCATACATTCCAAATGGAAGAGTGCTCGGACTTTCTAAGATAGCGAGGATTGCGGATATGGTGGCGAAGAGACTTCAGCTCCAGGAGAGGATAGGCTCGGACATAGCCTACGTCATATCCAAGGCTGCTGGAACTGAGGACGTGGCGGTCATGATAGAGGCACATCACAGCTGCATGACGGCAAGGGGCATCAAGAAACCGGGAAGCAAGACCATGACGACCACTCTCAGGGGAAGATTTGAGAGCGACACAGCTCTGCAGAACAAGTTGCTGATGATGTACAATGCGGGAAGATAGTCATCGATACACTGAATTGATAATGGTGAATTGGTTTATACGGGACTGTTATAATGCGGCCTGGAATATCATATTTGATTATATATGGAGGATGAGATTATGCAGAATTTGAAGAATAAGGATGAGGCAGTTGTAGTATTCAGTGGAGGACAGGACAGCACAACGTGTCTGTTGTGGGCACTCAAGAAGTATAAGAAAGTGTACGCCGTATCATTTGACTATGGACAGAGACATGCGTTAGAGCTTGAGTGTGCTAAGGAGATCGCGGACAAATTCGGAGTGGAGCATCACATACTCGACATGAGCCTGTTGAACCAGCTTGCGCCAAATTCACTGACAAGAACAGATATGAAGGTTGACGAAAATGCACCTGAGGAGGGCACGCCGAATTCATTTGTCGATGGAAGAAACATGGTATTTCTTACATTTGTAGCAATATTTGCCAAACAGAGGGGAATATCTGATATAATAACAGGAGTGTCCCAGAGCGACTTCTCAGGATACCCGGACTGCAGGGATATATTTATCAAATCGTTAAATACAACACTTAACCTTGCAATGGACTACGAGTTTGATATAATAACACCATTGATGTGGATCGATAAGATGGAGACATGGAAGATGGCTGATGAGCTGGGCGGACTGGATGTTATCAGAGATATGACACTCACATGTTACAATGGCATCAAGGGCGAGGGCTGCGGACATTGTCCATCATGCAAGCTCCGCAAGAAGGGGTATGATCTGTACATGAAGTACAAGGAGGATCACAAGTAAATAAGCAGTATCAAAGGGAAAGGTTGTGTTATTGAAAGTATGAAGAATATGCTGTTCATCATGAATCCCAAAGCGGGTAGGACTACTCTGAAGAATTCTTTGGTGGATGTGCTGGAAGTGTTCTGCAATAACGATTATGCGGTCAGGACATATCTTACGAAATCGGCAGATGACGCAGAGAGAATTGTACAGGAGGAAGGCGCAAACTACGATGTGATCGTATGTGCGGGGGGCGACGGAACCCTGGGCAACACAGTTACAGGATATATGAAGAGCGGGATAAGGGTTCCACTTGGATATATTCCGTGTGGCTCCACCAATGACTTTGCAAGGAGCATGGACATACCGAGAGAGACGGTAGAGGCGGCTGAGATGATAGTGAAGGCAGAGCCGTTCTCCATAGATATAGGAAGTCTGAACGACAAGAACTTTGTTTATGTCGCAGCTTTTGGAATGTTCTCAGATACATCATATGCAACGCCGCAGAATATGAAGAATATATTTGGACATGCGGCATATGTATTGCAGGGGATAAAAAGCCTGGCAAATGTACCATCTTACAAGATGAAGGTTACAATAGACGGGGACGAGCAGGAAGGCGAGTTTATATTCGGTATGGTGTCCAACTCGGTATCCGTTGGAGGGTTTAAGAGTATAACCCGAAAAGGAGTTGAGTTCGATGACGGACTTTTTGAGGGAGTACTGATAAGGACAATGAAGACACCGGCTGATCTGGAGAGAGTGGTCAGGGCACTCCTTACAGGTGATGTGAATGAGAGGAGCATGGTTTCATTCAGGGCTCACAGGGTCAAGTTTGATGCAGAGGATCCGGTTGCATGGACATGTGATGGCGAGTTCGGCGGAGAATATAAGGAGACCAAGATACACATCCACAGGAGAGCGATAGATCTTCTGGTCGTTCAGGAAAGCGAGCAGGATGAGGTTATAGAATAATAGAATCGAGGATTTTACAATGGGTAAATATTTTGGAACAGATGGATTCAGAGGCGAGGCAAATGTAGACCTTACAGTGGAGCATGCCTATAAGGTTGGAAGATACCTTGGCTACTACTATGGCAAGCAGCATGAGGATGGAAAGGCTCATGTCGTCATCGGAAAGGATACGAGACTTTCAAGCTACATGTTCGAGTATTCCCTGGTTGCGGGACTTACAGCCAGCGGAGCTGATGTATACCTGATGCATGTAACACCTACACCTAGTGTGTCTTATATAGTCCGCACAGGTGATTTTGACTGCGGTATCATGATCTCAGCCAGCCATAACCCATACTATGACAATGGAATCAAAGTAATCAATGGTCAGGGCTACAAGCTTGAGGCTGCCATCGAGAATGAGATCGAGCAGTATATAGACGGTGAGCTTGGCGAGATACCATTTGCAAAGAAGGACAGCATCGGTAAGACCACCGACTACACAATGGGAAGAAACAGATATATAGGTTATCTGCTCACGATCCCTACCAGACCTTTCAAGGGAATGAGAATTGGTCTTGACTGTGCAAATGGTGCGTCATATCTGGTTGCAAAGTCGGTGTATGACGCTCTCGGAGCAAAGACATATGTCATCAACAATGAGCCAAATGGAACAAACATCAACACAGACTGTGGTTCAACACACATTGAAAAGCTTCAGGCATTTGTCAAGGAGAAGGGACTTGATGTGGGATTTGCATTTGACGGTGATGCGGACAGGTGTCTTGCAGTGGACGACAAGGGCGAGATCGTGGATGGAGACAAGATACTCTATGTCTGCGGTCGTTATCTGAAGGATAAGGGCGAGCTGAACAACAATACCATCGTCACAACTATCATGTCCAACCTTGGACTTTACAAAGCACTTGACAAGAAGGGCATCAACTATGAGAAGACGGCAGTCGGTGACAAGTACGTGTTCGAAAATATGATGGAGCACGGACATTCCATCGGCGGCGAGCAGTCAGGACATATCATCTTCTCCAAGTATGCAACAACCGGTGACGGTGTCCTCACCTCACTGATGATCATGGAGACTATACTTGGACGTAAGGTCAAGCTCTCAGAGCTGTTCCACAGCCTGACGATATATCCACAGCTCCTTGTGAATGTCAAAGTTTCAAGCAAGGATGCAGTCATGAACGATGCTGATGTGCTGAAATTGAACGATGAGATAGCAGCAGAGCTTGGAGACGACGGAAGACTTCTTCTCAGACAGAGCGGTACAGAGCCTGTCATCAGAGTTATGGTCGAGGCAGCCACAGATGAGCTGTGTGAGAAGTATGTATACAAGATGGTGGATCTCATAAAGGCAAAGGGATACGCAGTGGAGTAGAGAGTGGTATAAAAGCTCAAAAGATACAAAGTACGTAAAATTTGTATCTTTTGGGCTTTTTTCAATTCCAGGTGGAAGCCGGAAGGACTATGTGGTAACCTGCCGCGTCAGGAGAGAAGCCCAGCGCGACCGGTGAGGCGAGGTTGTGACAGAGAGATGTGGATTTTCTCAAGTTTAAATAGATAAATACTTGCGAAATATACTGCTGTTGGTGAAAATGCATGAAAAAAGTGGGGTATAATCCTAAAAATGATAGAATTTATCTGTTGACATGTTGTGGTAAAACAGATAAAGTTTTATGTGGTGAAAGATATGACTGTTACCAGACATACGATGAGAATTATGTGGCCGTGACAGTTACAATAATATAACATGAGAGGCATATATTTATGAACGAATGTTTAAGATCCCATTATTATGACGAGGACGAGATGCACGAGGAGTGCGGAGTCTTCGGTATCTATGATTTCGATGGAAATGATGTGGCGAACACGATCTATTATGGTCTGTTTGCATTGCAGCACCGTGGACAGGAGAGCTGTGGTATAGCGGTGTCAGACACTGCTGGTCCTAAGGGCAAGGTCAGCTCCTTAAAGGGCATGGGTCTTGTGAATGAGGTGTACACACCTGATTCACTGAGCAAGCTAAAGGGAAATATCGGTGTGGGTCATGTGAGATATTCAACAGCCGGTGCCAGCACTATAGAGAATGCACAGCCACTGGTTCTCAATTATGTAAAGGGAACTCTGGGACTTGCACACAACGGCAATCTGGTAAATGCTCCTGAGCTTAGACGTGAGCTGGAACTCACAGGCGCTATATTCCAGACTACAATTGATTCTGAGGTAATAGCTTACCATATAGCCAGGGAGAGAGTTAAGTGCGGTTCCGTTGAGGAGGCTGTCACTAGAGCTCTCAAGAAAGTAAGGGGATCATATTCACTTGTCATCATGAGTCCTAGAAAGCTTATTGGAGCCAGAGATCCATTTGGTTTCAGACCGCTTTGTATAGGAAAGCGTGATAACGCATACATACTGGCATCTGAGAGCTGTGCGCTCGATACAATAGGTGCCGAATTTGTCAGGGATGTGGAGCCTGGAGAGGTTGTAACCATATCACCTGAGTACGGAATCCAGTCGTACAAGAACATGTGCCAGGAGCAGCATGCAAGATGTATATTTGAGTATATATACTTTGCGAGACTTGATTCAGTCATAGATGGAATGTCTGTGTACGATTCGCGTATCACAGCCGGAAGATGCCTTGCAAAGGACAGCCCGGTTGACGCTGATGTGGTAGTTGGAGTTCCTGAATCGGGAAATGCAGCGGCCATGGGCTATTCACTTGAATCGGGTATTCCATATGGAACGGCATTTGTCAAGAATGGATATGTGGGAAGAACATTCATAAAGCCACAGCAGAGCCAGAGAGAGTCCAGCGTGCGTGTCAAGCTGAACGTCCTTAAGGAGGCTGTAAATGGCAAGCGTGTCATAATGATAGATGACTCTATAGTTCGTGGAACTACGAGTGACAGAATAGTTGGCATGCTCAGGGAGGCAGGAGCGACTGAGGTCCATGTAAGGATCAGTTCACCTCCATTCCTGTATCCATGCTACTTTGGAACTGACATTCCGGACAGAGAACAGCTCATAGCATACAACAGGTCTGTAGATGATATATGCAAGATCATAGGTGCCGACTCTCTGGCGTACCTGAAGATGGAGAGACTTCCGGAGCTCTCAGGCGGAAGACAGTACTGCCATGGATGCTTCAGCGGCCAATATCCTATGAAACCGCCTACAGAGGACATCAGAGGCGACCACGAGAATTTCAAGAGAGGCTCGGAGTCACATATTATATCATGAGGAGGGACCCGCGTAAGCGGGAGGAGTCCTGGTGATAGCGCACGAAAGTGCGCACTTGTCGCAAGACAAGATATGAGGAGGGGCCCGCGTAAGCGGGAGGAGTCCTGGTGATAGCGCACGAAAGTGCGCACTTGTCGGAAGACAATAAAGTAAAAATTCGGAATCATATCAGCGGAAAAGCAGATATTGATTCCGAATTTCTGGTTTATGCAAAAAAAGCATGGAAATAATCTGAAACCCATGTATAATAGTTGTGTGATAAGATATAAAAGCATTTGTCAGCTGGCAGATGCGGGAGACTACAGGAAGAAAGAGGTAAAGACATGAGTAAGGACAAGTACGAAAGCCCACTGTGTGAAAGATACGCTAGTAAGGAAATGCAGTATATTTTCTCACCTGATATGAAGTTTAAGACATGGAGAAAGCTGTGGATAGCTCTTGCTGAGACAGAGAAGGAGCTTGGTCTCAAGGACGAGAACGGCAATCCAAGAATCACAGATGAGCAGATCGAGGAGCTCAAGGCTCACGCTGATGACATCAACTATGATGTTGCCAGAGAGAGAGAAAAGCTGGTTCGTCACGACGTAATGAGCCACGTATATGCATACGGTGTTCAGTGCCCTAAGGCAGCAGGAATAATCCACCTTGGAGCAACAAGCTGCTATGTAGGCGATAACACAGATGTTATCGTTATGACAGAGGCATTAAAGCTTGTCAGAAAGAAACTCATCAATGTTATAAATGAGCTGGCAAAGTTCGCAGATCAGTACAAGGATCTCCCAACTCTTGCATTTACACATTTCCAGCCTGCACAGCCAACGACAGTCGGCAAGCGTGCAACACTCTGGATGCAGGAGCTGCTCCTTGACCTCTCTGATATAGAGTACATGATCAGCCAGCAGAAGCTTCTCGGATCAAAGGGAACAACAGGAACACAGGCAAGTTTCCTTGAGCTCTTCGGAGGAGATCACGAGACAGTGAGAAAGATAGATGGAAAGATTGCTGAGAAGATGGGATTTGCTGAGTGCTATCCTGTATCAGGCCAGACATATTCAAGAAAGGTCGACTCAAGAGTTCTTAATGTGCTCTCAGGCATCGCACAGAGTGCACACAAGTTCTCAAATGATATCAGACTTCTCCAGCACTTAAAGCAGATAGAGGAGCCATTTGAGAAGAACCAGATTGGTTCATCAGCTATGGCATACAAGAGAAACCCAATGAGAAGTGAGAGAATCGCATCACTTGCCAATTATGTAATGTGCGACGCGCTCAATCCTGCTATCACAGCCGCAACACAGTGGTTTGAGAGAACACTTGATGACTCAGCAAATAAGCGTATCTCAGTTCCAGAGGCATTCCTCGCAGTTGACGGAATCCTTGATCTGTACCTAAACGTTGTTGATGGTCTTGTGGTATATGACAAGGTTATCTACCAGTGCTTCATGAAGGAGATTCCATTCATGGCAACAGAGAATATTATGATGGATGCTGTTAAGCGTGGTGGCAACCGTCAGGAGCTTCATGAGAAGATCAGAGAGTACTCAATGCTTGCTGGTGAGCAGGTCAAGAAGTACGGAAGAGAGAATGATCTCGTTGACCGTATCGCAGCAGACCCTGACTTTGGCATGACAAAGGAGGAGATCGTATCTATCCTTGAGCCAAAGAACTTCGTAGGTCGTGCTCCTGAGCAGACAAGAGAGTTCCTTGCAGAGGTCATTCAGCCTATCCTCGATGAGAACAAGGATATCCTTGGTGTTACTGCGGAGATCAATGTATAAAGATATGAATTAAAAAATATATAGAGTAAAGATGACGCTGGCGCATTTGCAGTGTTGATATGTCTGTTCTGTCATGGACATATCAACAAGCTTATGTGCCGGCGCTTTTTATATATTGAATGGGTGTCATTTTGCGGCGGAATGCGGATTACATGGACTGACAGACAGCTCAATTCTACGCATAAAAATTCTTGTCGTAATTTCATTAGATTTGCATTTGCTAAGGTACGAATAGGTACATTCTAAGGTTTACATTTGGAAATAGATGTGTTAGCATGGTTAGCGAAAACTAACCTAAAAATTAATACAAAAGAGTGTTAAGGGGGCAAAAGAGATGTTGGTGACAATAGTTGCGGCGGTAATTGTTATGGTGGCCTATTTCCTTCTTCTGTATGGAATGGTCGCATTTGTACAGGATAAGAGATTTATGAGCACAGCACCGAAGGAGAATCTGGCGGTGATTCCTGACAGAAAAGAGAGATTTCGCGGAGCTCATGCGGTTGGATGGTGTATAGAAGTAGTTGCACTTCTGCTGTTTATAGGAGCTATCGTGCTTAGCGTGTGGGATGGCGTACGGCATGATTTCGGCTACTGGAAGTTCTTCGCGCGATTCATAGTGATAATGTATGTGATGGAGATCTATGATATAGGTTTCTTTGACTGGGTGCTGCTCTGTCATTCAAACTTCTTCCCGCGTTATTATCCGGAGGTCAAGGGAGTTGTGGGACCTCATATGTTCGGATACAATATGAAGATGCATGTTATGCACTTTATTATATATATTCCTATCTGCGCTGTGGTCGCCGGGGTGTGTATGCTGTTTTAGAAAAGACTAAATCTACTTAGGTTATCTTTTGATATAGTCATGATAGTTATTGAATAGCCTTGGAATGATATAGTATAATATTATAAATAATAATTGGAGGTTGATAGTATGCCAGAAATATCACTGTTTTATGGAATCAGAATAACTATGTATTATGATGATCATAATCCGCCACATTTTCATGCAGAATATAACGGAAATAAAGCTATAATAGATATAAATGAAGCACGGGTTATAAAAGGTGCATTGCCTTCAAGGCAGTTAAAGCTCATACTTGCATGGTGCGTAATTCATCAAGATGAGTTAATGCAGAATTGGGAATTATCGAAGGATGGTTTGCCATTAAACAGAATAAATCCATTGATTTAAAAGTTATGTATTATACAGAGAGGGGGAATTGGCATGATATATGATATAGTACAGGTAGTTCCATTTGAAGATTATACAGTATATGTGTATTTTGAGGATGGCAAAATTGTATGTTATGATGCAAAACCACTACTGGATAAGAAAGTGTTTGAACCGCTTAGAGACAAAGATTTCTTTTTGAATTCATGTACAATTTTGAATGGAACTTTGGCATGGGATGTGACAGGAACGAGGGATACATCAAAATGTCTGGATATTGATCCGGATACGTTATATGAATTGGAAAATGTTAAAGAGAAAATAGCGTAACATAAATCGGTATACAGTAAACTATAAATAGCTGGTGTATGGACGAAACGTCTGTGCGCCAGTTTTTTTGTGCAGACAATAATACAGAGTTTGTATATGCACAGGATTTGGGTGGCTGTCGGGGCAACTATGAAAAAACTGATCAGCGTGATATAATGAGCATTGTTCGATGTATTTATGAAATATAAGGGGATATATTATTATGATGAAACTGACAAAGGAAGAACAGCACAGGCAGTGCATAAAAGAGATCAAAGCGACGCTGCTTGTGGTATTTATATGTTTTTTATGGCATGTGCTAACCGCGTTCCTGCTAAATGGCACCGGGTGGACGGTGTTCCATATGCCGGCGTGGTTGGTGGTCTCGGTGCTTGGAACAGTGGTGCTTGCGGTGATCGGGGTATTTTGGCTGCTTAAGTTTGTGTTCGTAGATTTCCAATATGAAGAGGATGAGAGTGAGGGTGAAAATGAACAGTAATCAGATATTGATCTTATCGGTTTTTCTCGGATATCTGTTATTCAATATTGTGGTGAGCTTTGTCTACAGCAGAAGGGCGGAGAAAAGTCTGCACACAACGTCCGAGAAGAAGTATTTCATAGGCGGAAGAAATATGAACGGAATCGTCCTAGCCATGACGATCATGGCGACATACACTTCCGCAAGTTCATTTATATCAGGGCCGGGTGCAGCGGGTCTTACATATGGATATGCACAGGCGTGGATAGCTGCTATACAGGTCCCGGTCACATTTCTGGTGCTCGGTGTGCTTGGAAATAAGCTGGCGATAGTGTCCAGACGAACGGGCGCTGTGACAGTGGTGGGCTACTTCAAGGCGAGATACAAGAGCGATGCGCTGGTGGTCATCACGAGCCTTGGACTTATAGTTTTCTTCATAGCACAGATGATAAGCCAGTTTACAGGCGGGGCCACACTTATAGCATCCATAACGGGAATGGATCATGTGACTTCACTTTTGATATTTGGCACAGTCGTGATATTGTACACAGCTATTGGCGGATTCAGTGCGGTTGTCATAACTGACACGATTCAGGGAATAGTAATGTGTATCGGAACATTCCTGTTTATATTCTTTGTCTTAAGGAGCGGGGGCGGTCTTGCCGCGATAGATGCCGGTCTTCAGACAAATCTGCCGGAGGTGTACGATGACATTTTCTCAAAATACACGCCAGGAGGGCTGCTCAGCTATTGGGTGCTTGTGGGATTTGGAACGCTGGGGCTTCCCCAGACTGCTGTGCGCGCCATGGGATTTAAGGATACGAAGAGCATGCACAGAGCGATGTGGATCGGAGTTCTCACATGCAGCTTTGTGATCGTGGGAATGCATCTTGCAGGAACATGGGCTGGCGCACTTGTCGATACTGACAATCTTCCAACTTCGGATTATTTTATACCATATATAGTACAGAAGATCATGCCGCCTGGAATAGCAGCGATATTCCTCGCAGCGCCGATGGCAGCAGTCATGTCGACAGCAGATTCGCTCCTCATACTTGCCACAGCAGCTATAGTGAAGGATCTGTGGAAGAATTACGTGGTGGGTGATGATCCGGTGAAAAATGAGAAATACGACAAGAATGTCAAGCTGGTGAGCACGATACTTACGATGTTGCTCGGCGTGGTGGTGATGGTTCTCACGATCAATCCGCCGGATATAATTTTCATGCTCAACATGTTTGCATTTGGCGGACTTGAATGCACATTCTTTTGGCCTCTTGTGGGAGGTCTGTTCTGGAAGAAGGGAACTAAGCAGGCGGCGGTGTGCAGCAGCGTAGGTGCGATCGCGACATATATATTTGCAACGTATTTTATCAAGATCGCTGGGATAAATGCGGTCGTGTGGGGACTGATGGTAGGTGCGGTGCTGTACTTTGGAATTGGATTTGTAACGGGAAGAAAAGGACTTGATCCGGATATTCTGGACAAGTGCTTTTGATATGTGCGCAGGATGTATGAACATGAAAATAGAGTTGAAAGGTAAAACTAAGCATGAATGAGATAAACGACAACAAAAAAGCTATGTCCGAGGATGTGAAACAGGCGCTGATAAGGTTTAACAAGGACAACATCTATGTCCAGAACCTGAAGATAGAGTTGGTCGATATGAGCCTTGGATATGTGAAGGGCAAGATGATGGTCACAGAGGATGTCCTTAATCCATATGGTTCTGTGCATGGTGGATGCCTGTACTCACTTGCGGATATAGTGAGCGGGATCGCAGCATGTACCTACGGAAAGTTTTCTTCAACTATAGATGGAACTATGACATATATAGCTCCGGCTATGAACACGGAGTATCTCATCTGTGAGGGAATCGAGATCCGCCAGGGCAAGAAGGTGTCACTGTACGAGGCAAATATTTACGATGACAAGGGACAGCTTGTAGACAAGGCAAGGTTCTCATTCTACATGATGAACCGCTCTGTTGTGGAATAGATGGGAGATGTAAGGCAAGGTGAAATATACAAATGTTATCTCAGGCAAGTTCGTAGACAGACCAAACAGGTTTACAGCCAATGTGGAGATAGACGGAGTTACAGAGACCGTGCACGTAAAGAACACGGGGAGGCTCAGTAGTTTGCTGATACCGGGGAACACGGTCAGCCTTGAGAAGTCTGCAAATCCAAACCGCAAGACGAAATACGATCTCATAGCGGTGGAAGATCCAAAGCTTGGCTGGGTGAATGTGGATAGTCAGGTGCCGAATAAGGTGGTTTTGGAATGGCTTAAAACTAAGGATTATGACTTTATAAAGCCGGAGTATGTATACGGGGATTCAAGGATTGATTTCTATATGGAAAAGGATGGCACGAAGTATCTCATGGAGGTCAAGGGCTGTACGCAGGAGATCGATGGGATAGGATATTTCCCGGATGCACCCACCGACAGGGGAGTCAGGCATTTGCGGGAGCTGATGAAGGCGGTCTCCGAGGGATATAAATGTTATGTGGCATTTGTCATTCCGATGACAGGGATAACTGAGGTCAGGCCAAATGCGGAAATACACAGGGAGTTCGCGGAGACTTTCTATGAGGCGAAGGCTGCCGGTGTGGAGGTGTTAAATCTCACGTGCCGGGTTACACGGGATGAGCTGGAGATAGTGGAGCGTTGGATTCCAGATCGTGGATGAGAATAATGAGGAATATATAATGGTTTGCAGGCTGTCGTAGATGGTAAGTGATTTAGAAGATATAAGTAGCTTTGGTAAGAAATAGGTGATAACAGATAAATAGATTAGTCTACGAAGCGTAGAACCCGCATAGATTCACCATATTCTACGCCTCGTGGGTGTGATTTGCAATAAAAAGGGGAGATAGTTGAGCCAGAAAGGAGGAAAACATATGGACCAGATTAAAATTGGACGATTCATCGCTGATGAGAGAAAGAGAAAGGGATATACTCAAAAACAGCTTTCTGAAAAACTTGGAATCAGCGATAAAACAATTTCAAAATGGGAACGAGGAAATGGTTTTCCGGAAGTTTCATTACTGTTGCCGTTATGTGATGAATTAGAGATAACAGTGAATGAATTACTATCTGGCGAAAGAGTATCTGAAGAGGATTATCGAAAGAAAGCGGAGGTTAATATGGTGAATTTAGTTAGAGAGGCACAGGAAAGCAAAAAGAAAATTATTTTGTCTGCAATGGTCGCGACACTTACGATAGTTGCGGCATTTCCATTGTTTTTATTGTCAGGAATTCTGGAGATGGAGAATTGGCTGAGGGTTCTGCTTATCGCAATAGGGTTAGTAGTGGTATGTGGCGGAATAGTGATTGCGTGTATTCTTGATAGAGAGGCAGGAGCATTTGAATGCCCTGATTGCAACACAAGGTTTGTTCCGGATATGAAGTCATATGTAATGGGAGCACATACATTAACAAAGCGTAAATTAGTTTGTCCTCATTGTGGTGCACATAGATATTGCAAAAAGGTGCTTACAAAATAGATTTAAGGAGAGGTCATGGAGATAAAAAAGATTGATGAAGAATTTTCAGTGTGTCAAGTGGAGGATTACACATATGTGAATCTCGATTCTGAGTATTGTTTTATAGGGAAAACTGATGAGGAAAAGTCCATGGTATGCCCGGTGAGTGAAGTTCCGGCAAATGCAATAAAGCGCGATGATGGCTGGAGAGCTTTCCGCATTCAGGGCGTATTGGACTTTTCTTTGATCGGGATTCTGGCAAAGATCGCATCTGTTCTGGCGGATAACGGAATTTCGATATTTGCAGTATCCACATATAATACGGATTATGTTATGGTAAAGAAGGAGAATTTTCAAGATGCACTTGAAGTTCTGGCGGCAGCAGGGTATGAAATTGTGGATTGAGAGTTGATAAACCGAAACTTAAAACCGGGATGAGAATCAGGGAGAAATGTAAATGGATTATGCCTTATTACAAAAAATATACAATATCAAGTCATTTGTAGGATATACAGATGAGGAGATAAAAGAGCTGAGAGCGGGATTTGAGAGCATCCCACATACGCTATATGAGATATGGAAGAAATGTGGTAAAACAAGCGAGCTGTTTGATCATAGCAATGATCCCTGGATTACTCTTGATTTTCAGCGCAGGTATAAATGGACAAGGAAGACAAAAGGATATTTTTATATCTTGAATGAGAATCAAGGCGTATATCAGGTCGCGATCAGAAGGGCTGATATGGCTGAGGATGATCCACCTGTGTATGTTGTGGAAACTGATGAGGATGGCACTGTAAATGAGATCGGCCAGGCAGAAAGTAGTTTGTCTGCATTTATGATGGGAATGTTGATATATGAGGCGGCAATATCCTGTTTTGAGTTTTGCGCAGAGGATATTATCTGGTATGATGATGGTGACATTGAAAAGATAGATGGCATATTAAATAAATATCCGTATCATGTTTATAACTGGTATTCTGACAGAATTGATCTATACACGAAAACTGATGAAGAGATCTTGTTTGTTATGCAGGGAGATTCTCCGAATGGTACATATTCAGCACGGACAGAAACGGCATATAAGGAGATTGACAGACTGATAGGTGGTATTGGGGAAAGATAAGGAGCAGATTATGGTAGAGATACTATTTGGAGAAAGCTCGGCAGGCTCCATGAAAGCGGCAAAATGCGAGAATGTGGAATATAAGAATGGACAGCCACTGTGGATACAGGGTTCTTCTGACGAGGTGATCTGCCTTGGTTTCATGCTGGACATGGGCTACATCGGCGAGGTAGTTGACAGTCAGTACCGCAAGGATTTTATCTACTCAATGTATGCTAAGAACCAGTGGGAGCAGGACGAGGAATATGACAATGAACTTAAGAAACTTGGTGATGTGTATGCTGGGGAACTGGTAAGGCTTATAAGATTTCTTGAGGGTGGTGAGCCGGTAAGAATATGGTACAGTGACGCTCCATATTCAAGGTGTGGATTTTATCATGTATGCAGCATCCTGAAGAACTATCCAAATGAAGTGACTGTTGTCACGCAGCCAGAGCATGTTGTGAAGAAAAACGTCATAGTGTCGTATCATAGCTGGAACGAGGTGGCGGCGGAGGAATTCGCTGGGTTCCTCGGAAATGAGAGGAAACTCACATCAGATGAGATAAGAATGTATGCGGAGATGTGGGGCGAGCTTGTCCTTGAAAATGCACCGCTCAGGGCTGTGGTAAACGGAACTGTGCTCAGTGTGTCAGAGGATTTCTACGATTTTATTATTTGGAACAGGCTGACTGAAAAGCCTGTTAAGGAGTGCAGGCTGATCGGAGATATTCTAGGACAGGTTCCGATTGGAATCGGCGACTGGTGGTATGCGGCGAGGATAGAACATTTCATCAGGCAGGGCAAGATAAAGGTTGTGGAGGATTCGGAGAATAAGTATGCACGTTTGATAAAAGGGTATTTGTAGAATGGAGACTGAGAATAGCGTGGATAAAGAAAAATCCAATAAAAATGTATCCGTTTGCTCTGTGCAAAAAAAGCAGAAAAGCATCCCGGAAAACAAGGACAATTTATGATCGGGGTAAAGAAGGTTGCTGAATCAGAAGTAGCTGTGCTGATGGATATGCTGGGGGATCTCCCTATGACACATATTTTTCAGGAAGATGGTTTATATCTTGATGGAGTAGTACAGGGGATAAGGGCCTTTGGAGATAACCCCAAGGCGGTCTCAAAGGAAGTATTTTATCGCGATGCGGCAAAAATAAATGGAGTGTTGAGGGCGAGATGCCAGCAGTCTGGATGATGTTCAAATATATAGTGGCTTTTCCTCTCGGGTCATGTTAGAATCACATGTATATGCAAATAAATGTGGAAGGAAAGATTACGGGGATTAGTTCCAGGTAAAATATGGTGAAGGTATATGGAAGATATGAAGAATGGTAAGCGAAGTTCATTTTCGGGCAAGCTGGGGTACGTGCTGGCGGCGGCAGGTGCATCTGTGGGCCTTGGAAATATATGGAGATTTCCTTATCTTGCGGCAAAGTACGGCGGAGGAATTTTCCTCATAATATACATCGTGCTTGCACTTACATTTGGCTATACGATGATAGTTGCGGAGACGGCAATCGGACGAATGACGAGAAAGAGTCCGGTTGGAGCATTCAAATCATTTGGAAAGAAGAAATGGCTGTCGTTTGGCGGCTGGATAAATGCCGTTATACCTGTGCTTATAGTGCCGTACTATTCGGTTATCGGCGGCTGGGTAATCAAATATCTGGTGGAGTATTTCAGAGGAAATGCAAAGCTGCTGGCTGAGGATGGATATTTCACCGATTTCATATCGAATGGTGTGTCAACGGAGCTGTGTTTCGTGGCGTTCTGCGCATTTACACTTATCATTATATTTGCCGGTGTGCAGAATGGAATAGAGAGGGTATCCAAGATCATGATGCCTATACTGATCGTTCTGTCTGTCATAATTGCGGTATATTCCGTGACAAGACCAGGCGCACTTGCGGGAGTAAAATACTTCCTTGTGCCAAATGTGAAGAACTTCTCGTGGATGACAGTGGTTTCTGCCATGGGGCAGATGTTCTACTCGCTTTCCATTGCCATGGGAATACTCATAACATTTGGCTCTTACATGAAGAAAGATACGGCGATAGAGGATTCGACCAGAAATGTAGAGATATTTGACACTGGTATAGCGATCATGGCGGGACTTATGATAATCCCGGCGGTATTTGCATTCTCTGGGGGAGATCCGGGTACCCTTCAGGCCGGACCATCACTGATGTTTATCACTATTCCAAAGGTATTCCAGAACATGGGATTTGGAACTGTCATAGGAATCGTGTTCTTCCTGCTCGTACTATTTGCTGCTGTCACAAGCTCCATAGCACTTACTGAGAGTGCAGTGTCAACATTTGAGGATGAACTTGGATGGGGAAGAAAGAAGGCAACGGTGCTTGTGGGAGTTATCATGCTTGCGCTTGGAAGTCTGTCATCCCTGGGATATGGTCCGCTGGCAGGAATCAAGATCATAGGCATGCAATTCCTTGACCTGTTCGACTTCCTCACCAATTCGGTGATGATGCCTATAGCGGCACTCCTCACAAGCCTGTTTGTGTCAAGGGTAGTTGGAATAGATAAGATAGAGGAGGAGATAATTCACGGCGAGAGTGCCTTCAGGAGAAAGAAGGTATTTGTAGTCATGATCAAATATCTCTGTCCTGTATTTGCCATCATTATCCTGCTCAGCTCTGTTGCAAATGCACTTGGCTGGATAAAGATGTAGACATGTATATAGATAATAAAGCCGCCCTGTCTGATACGTTATATGTATTAGACAGGGCGGTTTGTTATGTTCAGTATTTCTAGTTCTTTGTTGCGATGGCATTCAGATCTGGACTGACACTCTTGTTAGTTTAATTGGCTGTAGCTTGGAACTCGCTGACCTCATCCTGGCAGTCCGTCATAGTGCGCTCAATGGACTTAAGTGATTCATTTGTCTGAGCCACGGATTCGCTGACCTCATCCTGGCAGTCTGTCATAGTGCGTTCGATGGACTTAAGCGATTTTTTTGTCTGAGCTATGTCAGCTGGATTGTAGCTGACCATCTCGTCATCTTGTCCGTCTATGGATTTGGAGTATTTGGCTCCGTTCTTGATATCCTCCAGAATGCCCTCGTACATGGCGATCGTCTCATTTACTCTATCCTGTGTCCACACATAATTTTTGCCACCGGATATATATGAACTACCGATGATACTTTTGAGCTCGACTTTTTCGTTCTCAAGCCATGCCTTATACTCGTCGTATGTCCACCACTCAATATCAGGAGTTGGGAACTTTTCTTCAAACTCGGCGTCGGTCATGGCTTCAAATGTCTTTCCATTATCAAAGCTGTAATATGTCTTGCCGTCATCCGGATTTATATAGGACATTATTGTCTCCGTATCAACCGTGTCTGAAAAAGTGGTATTGGTAGTATCTGTAGCTTCGGTGACCGTACTGGATTCATCGCCCTTGGCCGATGTTGCAAATACTGTCACTGTTCCGGTGACTAAGACCATCGCTACAGCGAATGATATGATAGTCGTCTTTTTTGTTTTCATAATTGCTGTTATCCTTTCTTCGATTGCGTTTCTGCTAAAGTGGTTGCAGAGTGGCATAAAACCGCCCTTTGTCTCCTCCATACTGATCAGAGCCTTTGCGTAGGACGCCCTGCTTGTGCCTCCGAAATGGTGAATCACAGCCTCGTCGCAGGATAGCTCTATGTCTCTGTTGGCGAGAAAGTACATAATCCATACCAGAGGGTTAAACCAGTGTATGCAGACCGTGGTGATCAGCAGAAACTTGGTAACTGTGTCAAATCTTCTAATATGTATAAATTCATGTTCCAACACGTAACACAGGGTATCTTCATTTTCCCAGTCAGTTTTCTTGGGCATAAGAATCACTGGATGCCACACGCCAAATGTAAGCGGTGCCGAGATCAGATCTGACTGTCGTATGGACAGCTTGCGTTTTAAATTGTGAGTCTCCAGCCATCTGCGTGCAAATGCATTTTCAACTGGTAATGATGTCTGAAATTCCCTGTAGCATCTGATATATGCCGAGATAAAAAATACCGCGCAGAGAACAAGTCCTGCCACCCAGATGATATCCCACGCTGAAATCGTGAGAGCAGGAATCTGAGATTGAGGTGCCTGGGTGGAGACAGGCCCTTGTGTATTGATCGGCATGAATCTGACAGCCGGTGTTTCATTTATGTCAGAGACTGTTTTCTTTCCCAGCAGAGAATAGATGCTAAACTTAGATGGACATGAAAATGGTATTAGCAGCCTGATGATCGTGATTCCCCACAGTATCAGGAATGTCTTTTTAGGCAATCGGTTAATTGCCAGAGCGCGAATGACTGTGATCACCATGATCATGACAGCACCGGCAACGCTCATTTGCAGTAAGCTCATATTCATCACCTCACTCCAAATCGTTGACGATCTGTTTTAGTTTTGCAATCTCCTCAGGAGAAAGCTTCTTTCTGCCGAGAAGAGCGGCAAATAGTTTGTCGGCAGATCCGTCGTAGACCTTATTGATAAGTTCAGTTGTCTCGGCCTCCTGTACCTCCTCCTTTGGTATTATGGCGTGGCACATGAAATTAGGCTCAGAGCGTTCAATTGCTCCTTTTTTGATGCACCTCTTGATCAACGTATATGTAGTGTTCATGTTCCAGCCAATTTCTTCTTTCAGGACATCGGAGATATGTTTGGCAGTTGTGTCGCCCTCGTCCCAGAGGACTCCCATCACCTTAAGTTCTGAATCAAAAAGTTTTATATCCATATGTGTTCTCCTTTGCAAACTACTGCAGTAGTATTATGCCTTTATAATACTTTTCAGCTAATAAAATGTCAATACTACTGGAGTAGTTTGAATTAAAATTAATATTTGTAGCATGGCGTGACTGATTCTGGCAGGTGATAAGATTTTGAAAGTTGACAGGATTTCTGTCCGGTTTTTATAATAATGTTTATGAGTACATGAAAGAAGGATTTTACATATGGATATAAAGAAAGTTGCTATTTTAGGAGCCGGAGCTGTAGGCTCTTATATGATATGGGGACTCTCAGAAAGAGATGACATAGAGCTTGGAGTTATAGCCGAAGGCGAGCGTCAGGCTGTTTGATGGAACAGGACTTCACTACACGATATCGGATCATATCATGGTTGATCTGTGGAGCAAATTCAGACTCAACGTGTGCAACAATCTGCCACAGGCTATCCTTGGTGCGGGAGTGGGCTGTTACAGGGACAGTGAACACATGAGGATCATAAGCGATGCACTCAAGTCTGAACTTGAGGCGGTGGCTACGGCGAAGGGGATAGACCTTTCACTTGCCGAAGGGCCATCGGTGCACGGAAGTGCGGTTCCACCTTCAGCGAGATATTCGACACTTCAGGATCTTGATTCTGGAAGGCATACAGAGATAGATATGTTTTCGGGTGCACTAGTAAGAATGGGAAGAGAGCTTGGAATACCGATGCCTTACAATGAATTTGCGTATCATATGATAAAGGCGTTGGAGGAGAAAAATGACGGGCTGTTTGACTACGAGGGCAGGGAGAATGAGAGAACCTGTGCAAGGTGATATGCTTCGACGGCTGTATTGATGGTATGTTAGTATTGATACTGACTGGTGTAAGCTTTTTTTCATAATAAGAAAATGCTTTGATACATTTGCTAAATTAAGGAGGTATTGTCTATCATGTTGACATCACTTGCACTCATTTTCATAGTCGGACTGGCGATGGGCGCCATCTGTCAGAGGCTTAAGCTGCCGCGCATCATAGGAATGCTGGCGACGGGAATCGTTCTTGGTCCGTATGTGCTGGATCTCTTTGATCCGTCCATATTGTCCATATCTGCGGATCTCAGAAAGATAGCGCTTATCATCATACTTATCAAGGCAGGACTGTCCCTTGACCTTAAGGATCTGAAGAAGTCGGGACGCTCGGCTGTGCTGCTCTCATTTGTCCCGGCATCATTCGAGATCATCGGATATATACTGTGCGCACCTGTTATACTTGGAATAAACCGCATAGAGGCAGCTGTCATGGGCGCGGTGCTAGGCGCGGTATCACCGGCGGTCGTTGTTCCGAGAATGGTGAATCTCATAGAGAAAAAGTACGGAACTGACAAGGCGATTCCGCAGATGATACTTGCGGGGGCGTCCTGCGACGATATATTTGTCATAGTGCTTTTTACCACATTTCTCAGCATGGCGCAGGGCGGAAGTGCTCATGTCATGGATTTCGTGAATATCCCAATATCCATCGTGCTTGGAGTACTGCTTGGCGTGGACGTTGGATATGGACTTTATCTGTTCTTTGAGACTTCCTATGCAAGGAAACACTGCGTGAGAAACAGCATGAAGGTCATCATCGTGCTGGGATTTTCGTTCCTGCTTATAGCGATAGAGGGTTGGCTTGAGGGAAAGGTGTCGGTGTCGGGACTCCTTGCGGTGGTGGCTATGGCATGTGTCCTGAAACTCAAATGTCCAAAGTCGGTGTCAGGAAGACTCTCACAGAAATTTGGAAAGCTGTGGCTTGCGGCGGAGGTCATATTATTCGTGCTTGTGGGTGCGGCTGTGGATATCAGATACACCCTGGCAGCAGGACTTCCGGCACTACTTATGATATTTGTCGCACTGGCATTTAGAACGGTTGGTGTTCTGATCTGCGTGGCACATACATCACTTACATGGAAGGAAAGGCTGTTCTGTGTCATCGCGTATCTTCCAAAGGCTACAGTTCAGGCAGCCATCGGATCAGTTCCGCTTGCGGCAGGGCTGGCATGTGGTAATATAGTATTGTCGGTTGCCGTGCTGGCGATCGTGGTGACTGCGCCGCTTGGAGCGATAGGAATAGACGGAACGTACAAGCATTTGCTTAGTGAGGATAAGTGATGTTTTGCGTTCGGTAGATATAGGAGACAAGTATGAATAGATTGAACAGTAAGATAAAGAACATTATATTTGACATGAACGGCACAATGATATTTGACGGAAAGTATCATGAGATAGCATGGAAGGATTATGCGGAGAAGCTTGCTGGCAGACAGATGAGCACGGAGGAGTTTCAGCATCATGTGCTGGGGCACACGAACAAGGATATTCTGGAATACCTTATGGGAAAGGGCACGCTCACCGAGGAGAGGATACTTGAACTTACCGAGGAGAAGGAGGCTATGTACAGAGAGATGTACATGGAAGATACTGCAAACTTCAAGCTGGTGGACGGCCTGGTGGCATACCTTGATAAACTTAAGGAACAGGGGATAAATATGAACATAGCCACAGGGTCAAATATGACAAATCTCGCATTCTATTTTAAAGAGTTTGATCTCGGAAGATGGTTTGACATAACGCTGTGCGCATACGACGATGGAACCATGAATGCTAAGCCGGCTCCTGATATGTACATCCGGGCCATGGAGCGCATCGGAGCAGTGCCGGAAGAAACCATGGTCATAGAAGATGGACCATCGGGAATCCGGGCAGCGGCGGCAGCCGGAGCCGGATATATAGTTGGAATTTACGGCGACTCATCGAGAGAACTGCTTGAAGAGACAGGGCTGTGCGATGAACTGATTCCAGATTATAGAAATATGTGATAAGAATAGGGCGTGTTCAAATGGACGAACATGCTCTATTTTACTATGATATATGGGTGTGGGGATGATTCCTACAACAACTCCATAAGTTTATTTGCAGCAACGCTCATACCACGGCGCCTGTCACTGATGATACACATGTGACGCTTTGGTATGGGCTTTTTAAATTGCAGGCGGAACAGGTCGCCGCGGTCTATATAGCTCTGGGCGAAGTCTGCCATGATGGAGCCGATGCCGAGATTTCTCATGACGAACTGGGCGATCATATCGCTGGTCGACAGCTCGAATTCGGGCTGCAGAGTCACGCCCTCATGGCTCAGGAATGTGTCGACATATGCGCGTGTGCTTGTGTCGTGTTCCAGACAAATGATCGGAAGTTCGTCAAGCTCGTGGTAATCCAGAGTTTTGCCCTGAAGATATGAGAACCTTGGTCCGGCGATGAAGATGTCCTCGATCTCCCTTGCCTGCCTGATCTCCATGTGAGGATCTGCAGGAAGAGGACTGGTGACGATACCGAAGTCTATGTTGCCTGATAGCAGATGATTTATCGTGCTGGGAGTCGGAGCATTTGTGACATGAACCTTGATCCCCGGATATAGCTGGTGGAAATGCTCCAGATATGGCAGGAGATAGAACTGCAGTGTCATATCGCTTGCACCTATACTTATCTCACCGGTCTCCATGTGGAGGAGCTGTGAGAGCTGCTGTTCACCCAGGGAGATGGATTCGTATCCCGCTGCAACGTGGGAGTAGAGGATCTCTCCGGCATTTGTCAGTGAAACGCCCTTCTTTGTTCGGATGAACAGTTCTATGCCGATCGCCTGCTCCAGAGCTTTGACCGCCTGACTTACGGCTGGCTGGGATATACACAGCTCCCTGGCAGCGGCGGATATGCTGGATGCTTTGGCGACGTGGTAGAAGATCTTGTAATATTCGAAATTTATGTTCATTTATAATTTCCTCCAGATTCGGTTGAGATTGGCAGATACATGCTAGTTTGAGTGCAAATTTAACATGTGATAAATAAGTAAAAATACATCAGGTGTGGACAAAAACAATCATATGTACAGTTTATGTTGGTTTCCGCAAAATGTAAAGATAAATATAAGATACACTTATAATAAATATAAATAATATTGATTTTACTTATGACATTATAGTGTTATAATGAGAAGGTATTGTGAGTGATTTGCTTATAAATATTATGTATAGGCAGAAACATTTGAACAGCCACAATACGGATATCAGAAAATATTTCAAAATGCTGCGAAAGCGAGGAAAAGTATTATGGTAAGAGCGGTTGTAGGAGCCAATTGGGGCGACGAAGGAAAAGGTAAGATCACAGACATGTTAGGCCAGGAGTCAGACATAATCGTAAGATTCCAGGGTGGTGCCAACGCAGGTCACACAATTGTCAATGACTATGGTAAATTTGCTTTACATACACTTCCATCAGGAGTGTTCTACAGTCACACAACAAGTATCATTGGAAATGGTGTTGCACTTAACATCCCTCTTCTTTTCAAGGAGATAAAGTCCATCACAGACAGAAATGTACCAATGCCTAAGATCCTTGTATCTGACAGAGCACAGATGGTTATGCCATACCACATTCTCTTCGACGAATACGAGGAGGAGAGACTTGCAGGTAAGTCATTCGGATCAACAAAGTCAGGAATCGCTCCATTCTATTCAGATAAATATGCAAAGATCGGTTTCCAGGTAAGCGAGCTCTTTGATGAGGAAGCACTGAAGGAGAAGATCGAGAGAGTTATAGTACAGAAGAACGTTCTTCTTGAGAACCTGTATCACAAGCCACTCTTAAAGGTTGATGATATATTCAACACACTCATGGAGTATAAGGAGATGGTTGCTCCTTATGTATGTGACGTATCAGCATACCTCTATGAGGCGATCAAGGAGGGCAAGAACATCCTTCTTGAGGGTCAGCTTGGTTCACTGAAGGATCCGGATCACGGAATCTACCCTATGGTTACATCATCATCAACTCTGGCAGCTTACGGTGCCATCGGTGCAGGTATACCTCCATACGAGATCAAGCAGATCATCACTGTATGTAAGGCATACTCAAGCGCAGTAGGAGCAGGCGAGTTTGTAAGTGAGATATTTGGCGACGAGGCAGATGAGCTCAGACGCCGCGGCGGTGATGGCGGTGAGTTTGGTGCAACAACAGGAAGACCTAGAAGAATGGGTTGGTTCGACTGTGTGGCATCAAAGTATGGCTGCCGTATCCAGGGAACAACAGACGTTGCATTTACAGTACTTGATGTACTTGGATATCTCGATGAGATCCCGGTATGTGTAGGCTACGATATCGACGGTGAGGTTACAACAGACTTCCCAACAACATCAAAACTCAAGAAAGCAAAGCCTGTATATGAGACACTTCCAGGCTGGAAGACAGATATCAGAGGAATCAAGAAGTACGAGGATCTTCCAGAGAACTGCAGAAAGTACATCGAGTTCGTTGAAGAGCATATCGGATTCCCAATCACCATGATTTCAAACGGTCCGGGAAGAAACGATATCATCTACAGAAACGCAAAGTAATTTGACCTGATTCACAGGGAAATCAAATAACAGAAAAATAACAGGGACACTTTCCAGTAAGAGATTATTAGGGAGTGTCTCTTTTGTTGTTGGAAATGGATTTCTATTTGTGGTGTAAGGAGATTGTAGAATAAGATTATATTTGTTATGATTATTTTATCGGCTTTCCGATAAAAGTTCTAGTGGATAGGGCGATGTGCAAAAAAAGCATATTGCAAATTTATTGCATGGAGGAGAAAAATGAAATACATCAAAATCAATGAAAACGGAATTCATATTGTATTTGGAATTACAGATAAAAATCAGATCAAATTGCTGCATTTTTCAAAAGCAGAATTTGATGAAAATGATATTTGCAAATTTGGAAAGGAATGTAAGGCAGAAGATCTGGTAAGAAAAGAGCAATTTATCGATGAGGCTTTTCAACTTGTACAGGTAAACCTTGCCGGATATAATCGCCCATATGAAAAGCATGGAAATAAACATATTTGTACAGCACCGGGATATTTATTGACCTATGCGGGGATGGAAGACAGTTGGAATGAGATTGGACGTAAGATAACCATTTATCAGGAAGATAAGGAAGAGACACATGTCCGCGTAGAAACAAGAATGCAGTTTTATAAGGGCACTTCTATCGTTCGTATGGTCAATAAAGTAATCAATGAAGGCGATAGTACACAGTGTCTGGAATATCTATCTTCATTTTGCTATACAGGAATTGAAAAAGAGGGAAAAAGCAATTCCGATGCGAAAATGAGAGTGCGCATTCCTTATAATGGATGGCAGAAAGAGATGAGTATCAAAGAATATAAGTTCGGAGATGTAGGACTGGCGCAAACACAACCCGGGGTATACCAGCGTACTTCACAGGTGCTTGAAGTATCGAATACCGGAAACTGGTCTACGAAGAAGTATTTACCATTAGGGTATGTAGAAAATACAGAGGCACATACAAGCTTATTCTGGCAGATTGAACATAACGGTTCCTGGCATTATGAGATCAGTGATCAGAATACGCATTTTTATGTCTGTGTCAGCGGACCGACCGAAGTACAGTCTCACTGGTTCAAAAATCTCGCGCCGGGCGAATCATTTGAATCGGTACCGGTTGCTGTGGGTGTGGCAGATGACAGCTTTGAAAAAGCAATGAGTGAGCTGACAAAATATCGCCGTATGATTCGAAGACCGAATAAAGATGATGAGAATTTACCGGTTATTTTCAACGATTATATGAATTGCCTGTTTGGTGATCCGACAACGGAGAAAGAACTTCCGCTGATTGATGCGGCTGCGGAATGCGGTTGTGAATACTATGTGATAGATGCCGGTTGGTATGCTCCCGGAGAATGGTGGGACAGTGTCGGCGAATGGCAGGAAAGCAGGGAGCGTTTTCCGAATGGAATTAAAGAAGTAACAGATTACATTCGTCAAAAGGGAATGATACCGGGCGTCTGGCTGGAACTTGAAGTGATGGGAATCAATTGTGAGAAAGCAAAGAATGCTCCGGATGACTGGTTCTTTATCCGTCATGGAAAGCGTGTATATGACCGTAGCAGATATCAGCTCGATTTTAGAAATCCGGAAGTCATCGAACATGTCAATGAAGTGATCGATCGGGTAGTCAAAGATTACGGAGTGGGATATATCAAGATGGATTATAACATTGAACCGGGCATAGGTACTGAACTTGGCGCGGAAAGTGTGGGGCAGGGACTGCTTGAACATGAAAAAGCATATCTAAACTGGCTTGATGATGTATTTGCACGTTATCCGGATCTGGTAATTGAAAACTGTTCCAGCGGAGGCCTTCGCATTGATTATGCGTTGCTCTCCAGATATAGTATTCAGTCTACATCGGATCAGGAAGATTACCGGAATTATGCGACGATAGCAGCAAATGCTGTGGCAGGAGTTACTCCGGAACAGGCGGCAGTCTGGTCGTATCCGATGCGCCAGGGAGACAAGGAAGAAGTAATTTATAATATGATAAATGCCATGCTGCTTCGTATTCATCAGAGTGGTCATTTGGCACAACTTCCGCCGGAACGTCTTGCATTAGTGAAAGAGGGAATTGCCTGTTATAAGACGATTCGTCAGGATATCAAATATGCGATACCTTATTGGCCGATTGATATTGCTGACAATGAGGATATGTGGGTATGCGGAGGCCTTCAGCTTGAAAACAAAGCATATCTTGCAGTATGGAAGCGGCAAATGGAAGGAAAAAATAATGACAGGTACATGAAAGCCGGCATAAACTGCACAGATGATAGTTTGTCCATACCATTGGACAGTATTCCATTTATCAGAGACGATATGCAAGTATCCTGCATTTATCCTAAGAAGGAACCGGTTGATTTTGAATTCAAAGGAAATGTATTAACGGTGCATTTTAAAAAGCCTGTTATGGCAAGACTTTTTGAATTAAGAAAGGGTATTGTTTAATAAGGCGGAATCTGATTCATCGTTTTGAATTTTATAGATTCCACTTGTAGATGTTTGAAAATGTGATACTGGAAAATGAAACAATAGAGGACGCAGAATTTGTTGGCTGTGAATTTAAAAAATGGTATTTGTTGTAAATAAGGACAAGTGGATTAATATTCAGTTTGGAGGAATAACATAATGTCAAAAGATGAGTATTTGATCACAGATGCACCGCTTAAAGCGCTGACTGTTTTTGCAATGCCTATGATCTTGGGCAGCTTTTTTCAACAAGTGTATAATATGGCTGATTCAATAATAGTTGGCCAGTATGTCGGATCATCTGCACTTGCGGCTGTTGGCGCATGTGCCGCTCTTACAAATGTATTCATTTGTGTGGCACTCGGTGCCGGCATAGGTGCGGGCGTGCTTGTGAGCCGCTATTTTGGAGCCAGGGATTATAGTAAAATGAAAACAATAGTATCAACATCGCTGATAAGTTTTATGGTTTTGAGTATACTTTTGGGTGTATGTGGTCTTATCTTTTCACGTTCGATGATGACGCTGCTTCAGACACCTGCTGACATACTGGATGAAGCGGTGCTGTATCTTCGTGTTTATTTTGCCGGATTTCCATTTTTGTTTATGTATAATATTCTTTCAACAATGTTCAATTCAATCGGTGAATCAAAGATACCGTTGGGTCTTTTGATATTTTCTTCTGTCTTGAATATTGTTATGGATCTTTGGATGGTGGCAGGCCTCGGCCTGGGCGTTTTCGGTGCAGCTCTTGCAACTCTTATTGCCCAGGGAATATCCGCAGTGTTTTCACTGCTGATTTTTCTTTGGCGTATGCGCCAATATAAAGGCCGTTTTGATTGGTTTGACAGGCACGAGTTACATTTCATGCTTAGAATTGCCGTACCATCGGTTCTTCAGCAGTCCACAGTGTCGATTGGTATGATGATCGTTCAGGCAGTTGTAAATCCATTCGGTACACAGGCACTTGCAGGTTACTCAGCAACGATGAGGGTAGAGAATGTTTTTTCACTGATATTTGTATCCATTGGAAATGCAGTTTCACCGTATGTTTCTCAGAATCTTGGCGCAAAGAAAATCAAACGTATCAAAAAAGGATATCGGGCTGCGTTGGTGTTGGATGTGTGCTTTGCGATCATCGCATTTATAGTCATTGAAACACTGCATACTCAGATTTCATCTTTATTCCTTGGCAAAGATGGAACCGCTTTGGCATATCAGGTGTCTGGGGGCTATATGAGATGGATTGGCTACTTTTTCATCTTCATGGGAATCAAGATGGCAACCGACGGGGTCCTTCGAGGACTTGGGATCATGCGCCCATTTCTCATTGCAAATATGGTCAACCTCGCGATTCGTCTGTCAGTTGCCCTGATTTGTGCGCCCCGTTTTGGTATCGAATTTGTCTGGCTTGCGGTGCCGGCGGGATGGCTTGCAAACTTCCTGATCTCTTATATGGCTCTCAGAAAGTCGTGGCCGGTTGATAAAACAATTGGCGAATGATCGGTTCGGTGCAAAGGAATGTCTGTTTTGCAATAGTACCGGCAATCATTGAGGAATACATCTTCCGGGTGTGATACTCGGAGCTTATCTGAAAGTGGAGATGATGGCGGCGGTTCTGATTAGCAGCCTACTACAAAGCATTGGATTTAAGATGGTATGGGTGATACAATCTAAAATGTAAATGCTTTGTTTAACTATAGGGGCTGATGGGAATGCGATTGATTTATTATTCTTGGATATTGATTTGATTATGAGCAACATGTTCAGAATATATCTGATTAAGCAGCTTACAGACATGTTTTTTCAGGGAGAGAATTCGGATAAGAAACATGTTGTAGGAGTATGTATTGTTTTTTATGCGATAAACAGCGCGTTGTTTATCTGTCTTAATATATAATTGATTAATCTTATATGTAATGTTCTCGGCATGCGCCATGATATCAGGAATCATTTGTCAGAGATACAGCTTCTGACCGTTTGGAGCTTGTCAAGTAAACACTGAGTGCATCAGTATTTACTCCATTTTTTAATTAAATTTAACGAAAAGGAGGTATCGTGCATCTGTTGTGTGCGAGAAAGAGAAATGGGAACATTGGAAGTGGACAAGAGTCTTAAAGCGGCGTTTAAGGAAACGCTGGAGCCGCATGGGTTCAAGAAAGTAAAGGGGAGGTATCCGCACTTTGTGAGGATGGCAACGCCCGAGATTATTCAAGTAATTAACTATCGGCTGGAGCAGGCGCTGTCGCCGCAGTTGGAGGAAAAACGGTTTGAAGTATACTGTGCGGTCGGCAGTATATACCGCCCGGAGATCAATCTGAACCGGTCTGTGTATGCCAGCATGGACTGGATAAATACTACGCATCTGGATATGTATGTTAAGGCGAAATACAATGGCATACCGGTGTATGAGAATGAACAGCCGGGAGTTGACTATATCATCAAAAAGGGAGATGAAGCATCTCTTAGGGAACAGATTGCGTTTGCCATGACTGGAATAGAGCATTATATAATTCCGGCATTTGACAAGGTGGTGGATTTAAAGACATGTGTGGATTATTTGGAGTTATATGATAGAGGCGAACTATTTGTATGGTTTGAAAATGGAGATAAATTTATTTTACCAGCAAAATATCCGGATAAGGAATCATATAGCAAGAAAATACAAAAAGATTGTGAAACAATGAAAAAGGAGGTGGAACAAGACATTTTAGATGGAAGAATTACAGAAGCAAATGGGCGGGAAAAAATAATACAATGCACGAGAAGTTATAATGATGATATCGAACAATACGGAAAATTTTTTGAAGATGAGGCAACTAAAAATGAGATTGCGCGATTAAAGGCAGAGCGAGCAGAAAAAAATATAAATGCAATACGTGCGATGGGAATCGAAGTGTAAAAGACGGGGGCAAAAAGAGGGGAGTAAGCATATGAAATTAAAACAAATGACAAGAAGGATTATTGCTGTAGTGCTGTCAATATCAATGTTATTGACAGTGTTACCGACGAACTGTAGCGTAGCTTTCGCAGAAAGTGAAAATTCAGGAGAGACGATTCTTGCATCTTTGTCAGATGAGATTTCAAGTATGGGCGAGGCATTAGCGGAAGCGTTTGCTGATTCGACTGCAGAAGCAGATGGATATTTTTCAAGTGAGGTAAAATTTTTAGTAGAACATGGATATTCATTTATAAAAAATGGGGATATAAGGGAAGCAATAATCAATTAGGAACTAGAATAGTTATGAGTAATAAGAATTTTGAAGATGCCAAGGCTGTTTTTGATAAATACGATGGCAGCTATTATCAGATGGTTCGTGATGGACAATATGAAAAATATAAAAGATATTGTGTACCTAAATCTTTAGAAAAGGAATGGCTCAAAAGCAAGCAAAATGCTGAATACAAAGAATTATTAAGAAGTAAAAATATGTATAAAACAGCACATGCTTTTGATATGTATTGCCATTTTACTTCGTTACTAGGCGATAAGAATGGTATAAGAATTGCTGAAGAATATATTAACGATAACATGACTGTACAAGATACTTGGACTCTGATTAGAGAGATTAGTACCTACACAGATTTGTTGCGAGTATTTAAGGCTTTTGATCATAAGAAAAAATCAAAGATTATTAAATTTTTAAAAGGATTGCTTGAAAGGAACATTACAATATCAGATGATTATAAGAAGGATGGTGTATTTCCAGATTATTTAACTGAGGAAAAGGTACGAGAGGACATTGTTAGACAGATAAAATATCATAGCTGTGCTGAGATACCGGATTCAGGCAGTGACGGAAGCCGTAAACGCAGGTAAGATAGTCACAATTCCGGCAGAGAACATGACGATAGGCAGCTGGCCGGGAACAGGGTATATGGTCATAGACCCGGAGACCGGAGCAGGGGCGTATATGATATCCGGAGGGCTGAATGGGGGTGCATTATCGGCGCTTTTGACACTTGGAGGATTATGCGCTACATTTCCTTCGGCTGCTGCAACGTCAATGTTGGTTTGGGCTGCTGTTCAATTCTTCGCACTTACGCTAACACCGCTTTCATTGGTGGAATTAGGCTTATCAAAGAGTATCTCAAGCATAAGCGCAACATTAAACAATTCACAAATAAAATATTACGTTAAATTAGCAACAAAAAACAAAGAAAGCGATACATGTGTTTTAGGAACAACTGGTAAATATAATGTGTACGCTTCGGATAATAATTATACATATTTTATATTTCCTAATATAAAGGTGATAAGAGTACAAATAGTTAAATGATTATAATATATGCAATTTGATTAAGCCGAATAAAAAAGGAAGGAAAAATGAAATATTTAGAAAAAGTTATTAATAATTTAAAAGGAAACATCTCCGGATGCACAGATAAACAAATCGAAGAATTACGTCTTTTTGCAAATTGTAAGAAGCTGCCTGCTGCATATGAGGAATTTATGAGAATTATGGGAAATGGTGCAATTGGATTTATGGTAGGGGAATCTGTATATATGAATGAAATATATTATCTTAAGGAAGGTGCAATTGAGGTGTTGAAAGAAAATAATTCCAAAAATATTTTAATGGAAGATGATTTTGTGTTTTGGATGTGCCAGGGCTGTATGTTTTGTTTTTTTAAATTAAGTGAGGGAGAAAATCCTCCAGTATATTATTATAATGAAGCGGGGGAAGACAGTTTTGTAAAAATCGCAAATTCCTTTACAGAATTTTTGACAAACAAAATGGAAAAAAATATAAATACTTACAAAAGTGTATATAGTTGCTGCGTGCAGGAGAAAGAATAGAGGAAGAATCTGGAGACAGCAGGCAACGGGAAATTATGCTGACATATCAGGAATGCAATGGATTGATAGGGGATTGGAGACAAATGCCCTTGTGGCATTTGAGGGCTTGCCCCGGGGAAGTTTATTGAACAGTAAAAGCTTATCGCAAATGAAATGGAAATGTTAATACCATAGTGTATTCATTTCCAGATACAGAGAAACAAATGTTTGAAAGATTGCGAGAGGATGTCCGAGAGATAATAAAGAGAGATAATAAAGATGCTTGCAGTTATAAAGGTGCCGAAAGTGTCGAAGAGTACAGTGTGCATATATGCGTACATATTCTCTCCCCAAATAAGTGTTTCAAGTCTTAGGGGATTATTAGAGGGAAAGAGTTGTGTTTTAGCAACGGTCAGTAACGGTGCTTGAGTTTCTATCATTTAGATAAATAGTAACCACTGTTTGAAGTGATGGTTGTTGACTAGTTTTGTAAGAGGATAATATCAAGATATCTCTTGATAAGGAAGCGTTTGTATTTATGATAGATAATCAAGGTGTACAATGGTTCTTTTTTAGATTAGATGAGGGAGATAATCCCCCGGTGTATATGTATACAGAAGCTAGAGAAGATAGATTTGATAAAATATGCGATTCATATACTGACTTTATAACAGGGATAGCTAAAGCTGATTCAACAATATTACACAGATTGTTTGGTTAAGGTTGCAAACGAAAATATATGGATGAGCATCACCCGATTAAATTTTAGGAAGGAAAATGCGTGAAATGGGAAAAAAATTTGTTAAATATATATTAGACGGACAATTTGATTTTGCTAAAAGCTTGTGTAAGGATATGGATAGGAATTTGATTAGAGATACAATTATCATATGTGCAAATGATACAGAAAATGTAACCCTGCTGTTATTTGCACAGGATATGTTTAAAACTACACAGGATATGTTCTGGTTAGACGTCTTAATTGATTTGTTATTGGGACCGTTAGCATTTTATGAGGGAGCATATCATGCGGCATATTATTATTCAAGACTTGCACTTAAAATACAAAATAGCATTGGAAATTTAGAAAGAATCCTATTTTTTTATGGACTTCCTGAACGCGTTATGGATTATAGTCATGCTAAGGAATATGCAGAACTGTTATTAACAATGGACAAAAATAATAAAACAGCGAAAATGATATTAGGTCTTAATGCAAGTAGATAATGTAATACATATGATTCATTCAACCGAGCTGGAAAAGTACCTGCATTTGGCGGATGAACATATGCAATGTATGACGTTGTTGGAATAAGTAATGCTAAGTCTTTGACTAAAGATAGGTGGATAAATAAAAAATAGCTCAAGATTAGTCAAAGAAAGTTTAAATAGGAAGGAAATATCATGATATATACCGATCAGCAACTAATTAAGAAAATTCGTAAGATGATAATAGATTTTGAGGACGAAGTGGTTGAATTTAAAGAAGCCCGTACAAGTTATTCATTTAAGGATATAGGAAAGTACTTTTATGCTTTGGGAAATGAAGCGAAGAGATAAATGCAATATATGAAGATATTGGTGCATGGTGGAAGGTAAAGTAATATGGGAACATTGGAAGTGGACAAGAGTCTTAAAGCGGCATTTAAGGAAACGCTGGAGCCGCATGGGTTCAAGAAAGTAAAGGGGAGGTATCCGCACTTTGTGAGGATGGCAACGCCCGAGATTATTCAAGTAATTAACTATCGGCTGGAGCAGGCGCTGTCGCCGCAGTTGGAGGAAAAACGGTTTGAAGTATACTGTGCGGTCGGCAGTATATACCGCCCGGAGATCAATCTGAACCGGTCTGTGTATGCCAGCATGGACTGGATAAATACTACGCATCTGGATATGTATGTTAAGGCGAAATACAATGGCATACCGGTGTATGAGAATGAACAGCCGGGAGTTGACTATATCATCAAAAAGGGAGATGAAGCATCTCTTAGGGAACAGATTGCGTTTGCCATGACTGGAATAGAGCATTATATAATTCCGGCGTTTGACAAGGTGGTGGATTTAAAGACATGCGTAGATTATCTAGAGTTATATGATTCTATGTGCTTAACAGTATGGAACAGGTACCAGTTTGAAAATAGCGAGGAAGCTTTAATTTTACCAGCTAAATATCCTAATCAAGAAAGCTACAAGGAGAATGTGCTGAATAAGTATGAAGCAATAAAGGAAAGAGTGTTTCATGATATTGATGAAGGTAAAATGTTGAGAGCTGATGGAGAAATAAAAATGCTGCGCTGTAAAAAAAGAGCTGATGATACAATAGAGCGATACGAAAAATTTTTTACAGATGAAGAAACTAAAAAAGAACTTGAACGATTAAAGGCAGAGCGAGCAAAGAAGAACTTAGAAGCAATACGTGCGATGGGAATCGAAGTGTAAAAGACGGGGGGTAAAAAAGAAGGGAGCAAGATATGTAGACCGTTTGGCGTGGAATCGATTTCATATAGAGGTGCAGAAGGATACCTAATAAAGATGCTTGATGAGTACAAAGAGGAGGCAGACGATATAGACTGCAAGTGCGATTTATTTACCGCACTTGCAGGGATTATGTGGGATAAGGGCAGACTTACGGAGGAGATAAAACAAAGAACTCTTGCGGAGATTGAAGAAGATAAGTCCGCAGAACGCTGGGAAGGCGAGAAGATTAGACAGAAAAGATGCATAGAACTTGAAAAGTTCAAGAAGAAGCTTGAGAGTGAGATGCCGCCCAGAAAAAAAGTGCCTGTGCACAGACCGTATAAAGCAGGGTGGATAGAAGGCGGTGTATATTGCTTTCAGATAACGGAGACGATAGATGGCTATGAAGAATATACTGGTTGGTATGCAACGTTTTATGTGGATAAGGTGTATAAGGAGGATTGGATAGTCAGAGGCGTATGGGACGAGGTGGCTGATGCTTATTTCTTTCTTTCAAAGGACAAGCCACAGTCTGCGGATGATATAAAACGTATGAAAAATATACTGTTCAGCTGGCCTCCAATTCAGATTAACTATGAAGCAGAAATACTGGAAAGCTCAAAAAGACAAAGACCAAAGGATTTGACATATTTGGGAAAGTGTGGTGATTTCAGATATCCTCACAATGATAAATATTCTAATAAAGATCTTGTGTTTTGGGGATATTGTACTGAAAGAGACTTAGTCTGGGGATATGTAAAACAGTTGGAATATGAGCGTTCATTGAGTGGCAATGAGAATTAGTTTGCACGAAGTTCTGTAGTCATAATCTGTGCACTGCGTGGTAGTCGGCTTCATGTGCGACGGCATGTGCAAGACATCACTCAGAATCATCCTAAAACCGATGATGGCAATATTCGGTCTCGGAAACTAGGTCGACCAGATACAGTAAGCGATAAAGAGCGGCGCCCCCGTGGAGATGGCGGTGCGGTTTGTGCAGCTTACGTGTATGCTGTTCGGCTCACAAGCCAGTGCTTCACAGGAGATACTCTGGTATTGATGGAATACGGGCTTACACCGATAGCTGACATAGAGGCAGGCGATTATGTCTGGTCTGAGGACACGGAGACGGGAGAATGTGTTCTCAGGGAAGTGATGGGAGTTTCTCACTGTCGTAGACATCGGTTGCAACGAGTGGACAAGCCTGTCTGCAAAGTGCAAATGCAATTAATGCTACGGTTATGCTCAATATCGCAAGGAGCCTTTGGGGAACAAAACTGAGTTCCTATGTAGTATATACACTCATGGTTGCATTCCATACAAGAAATTGGATAGAAGATGATGGCGGTATGGTAGGGTACAATATGATAAACGGTATAGGTGCAGGAAATAAAAATAAAACAATATATCATGATAAGTCAAATGAATATTTTAAAGACTACCCATCGTTGATTAATAATTATATTAGCGAATAGATAAATGCAATATATGAAGATATTGGTGCATGGTGGAAGGTAAAGTAATATGGGAACATTGGAAGTGGACAAGAGTCTTAAAGCGGCGTTTAAGGAAACGCTGGAGCCGCATGGGTTCAAGAAAGTAAAGGGGAGGTATCCGCACTTTGTGAGGATGGCAACGCCCGAGATTATTCAAGTAATTAACTATCGGCTGGAGCAGGCGCTGTCGCCGCAGTTGGAGGAAAAACGGTTTGAAGTATACTGTGCGGTCGGCAGTATATACCGCCCGGAGATCAATCTGAACCGGTCTGTGTATGCCAGCATGGACTGGATAAATACTACGCATCTGGATATGTATGTTAAGGCGAAATACAATGGCATACCGGTGTATGAGAATGAACAGCCGGGAGTTGACTATATCATCAAAAAGGGAGATGAAGAATCTCTCAGAGATCAGATTGCGTTTGCCATGACTGGAATAGAGCATTATGTAATTCCGGCATTTGACAAGGTAGTGGATTTAAAGACATGCGTGGATTATTTAGAGTTATATGCTTTTAGTAATTTGTATATCAGCAGAAAAACTGAATGTAATGGGGATGTATTTATTTTGCCGGCAAAGTATCCGAATAAAGAATCCTATAGAGTGAAAGTGCAAAGTGATTTTCATGAGGAAAAAAGAATAGTGATGCAACGTGTTTCAGAAGGGAAAATGACAGAAGAAGAAGGTAAACAGGAACTGCTTTGGTATGAAAGGCGGTTTTGTGACAATATTGAAAGATATGGGAAATTTTTTGAAGATGAAGCAACCAAAAAAGAAGTTTCACAATTAAAGGCAGAGCGCGCAGAAAAAAATATAAATGCAATACGTGCAATGGGAATCGAAGTGTAAAAAACGAAGGTAAAAAGAAGGTTGGCTCTGAACAGTTACATTAAATTCAACGAAAAGGAGGCATCGTACATCTGATATGTGCGAAAAAAGAGAAATGGGAACATTGGAAGTGGACAAAAGTCTTAAAGCGGCGTTTAAGGAAACGCTGGAACCGCATGGGTTCAAGAAAGTTAAGGGGAGGTATCCGCACTTTGTGAGGATGGCAACTCCCGAGATTATTCAAGTAATTAACTATCGGCTGGAGCAGGCGCTGTCGCCGCAGTTGGAGGAAAAACGGTTTGAAGTATACTGTGCGGTCGGCAGTATATACCGCCCGGAGATCAATCTGAACCGGTCTGTGTATGCCAGCATGGACTGGATAAATACTACGCATCTGGATATGTATGTTAAGGCGAAATACAATGGCATACCGGTGTATGAGAATGAACAGCCGGGAGTTGACTATATCATCAAAAAGGGAGATGAAGCATCTCTTAGGGAACAGATTGCGTTTGCCATGACAGGCATAGAGCATTATATAATTCCGGCGTTTGACAAGGTGGTGGATTTAAAGACATGCGTAGATTATTTGGAGTTATATGGCTTTGATGAGTTAGAAATTAATAGAAGAACGGAATGTAATGGAGATGTGTTTATTTTGCCGGCAAAGTATCCGAATAAAGAATCCTATAGAGTGAAAGTGCAAAGTGATTTTCATGAGGAAAAAAGAATAGTGATGCAACGTGTTTCAGAAGGGAAAATGACAGAAGAAGAAGGTAAACAGGAACTGCTTTGGTATGAAAGGCGGTTTTGTGACAATATTGAAAGATATGGGAAATTTTTTGAAGATGAAGCAACCAAAAAAGAAGTTTCACAATTAAAGGCAGAGCGCGCAGAAAAAAATATAAATGCAATACGTGCGATGGGAATTGAAGTGTAAAAGACGGGGGGCAAAAAGAAGGGAGTAAGCATATGAAATTAAAACAAATGACAAGAAGGATTATTGCTGTAGTGCTGTCAATATCAATGTTATTGACAGTGTTACCGACGAACTGCAGCGTAGCTTTCGCAGAAACAAATCAAGTAAACACTGAGTGCATCAGTATTTACTCCGTTTTTAATTAAATTTAACGAAAAGGAGGTATCGTACATCTGTTGTGTGCGAGCAAGAGAAATGGGAACATTGGAAGTGGACAAGAGTCTTAAAGCGGCGTTTAAGGAAACGCTGGAGCCGCATGGGTTCAAGAAAGTAAAGGGGAGGTATCCGCACTTTGTGAGGATGGCAACGCCCGAGATTATTCAAGTAATTAACTATCGGCTGGAGCAGGCGCTGTCGCCGCAGTTGGAGGAAAAACGGTTTGAAGTATACTGTGCGGTCGGCAGTATATACCGCCCGGAGATCAATCTGAACCGGTCTGTGTATGCCAGCATGGACTGGATAAATACTACGCATCTGGATATGTATGTTAAGGCGAAATACAATGGCATACCGGTGTATGAGAATGAACAGCCGGGAGTTGACTATATCATCAAAAAGGGAGATGAAGCATCTCTTAGGGAACAGATTGCGTTTGCCATGACAGGCATAGAGCATTATATAATTCCGGCATTTAACAAGGTGGTGGATTTAAAGACATGCGTGGATTATTTGGAGTTATATGATAGAGGCGAACTATTTGTATGGTTTGAAAATGGAGATAAATTTATTTTACCAGCAAAATATCCGGATAAGGAATCATATAGCAAGAAAATACAAAAAGATTGTGAAACAATGAAAAAGGAGGTGGAACAAGACATTTTAGATGGAAGAATTACAGAAGCAAATGGGCGGGAAAAAATAATACAATGCACGAGAAGTTATAATGATGATATCGAACAATACGGAAAATTTTTTGAAGATGAGGCAACTAAAAATGAGATTGCGCGATTAAAGGCAGAGCGAGCAGAAAAAAATATAAATGCAATACGTGCGATGGGAATCAAAGTGTAGAAAATGAGAAAAAAAGAAGGGGAGCAAGAGATGAATTTAAAACAAATGACAAGAAGAATTATTGCTGTAGTGCTGTCAATATCAATGCTATTGACAGTGTTACCGACGAACTGTAGCGTAGCTTTCGCAAAAACAAATCAAGTAAACACTGAGTGCATCAGTATTTACTCCGTTTTTTAATTAAATTTAACGAAAAGGGGGTATCGTATATCTGTTGTGTACGAGAAAGAGAAATGGGAACATTGGAAGTGGACAAGAGTCTTAAAGCGGCATTTAAGGAAACGCTGGAGCCGCATGGGTTCAAGAAAGTAAAGGGGAGGTATCCGCACTTTGTGAGGATGGCAACGCCCGAGATTATTCAAGTAATTAACTATCGGCTGGAGCAGGCGCTGTCGCCGCAGTTGGAGGAAAAACGGTTTGAAGTATACTGTGCGGTCGGCAGTATATACCGCCCGGAGATCAATCTGAACCGGTCTGTGTATGCCAGCATGGACTGGATAAATACTACGCATCTGGATATGTATGTTAAGGCGAAATACAATGGCATACCGGTGTATGAGAATGAACAGCCGGGAGTTGACTATATCATCAAAAAGGGAGATGAAGCATCTCTTAGGGAACAGATTGCGTTTGCCATGACTGGCATAGAGCATTATATAATTCCGGCGTTTGACAAGGTGGTGGATTTAAAGACTTGTGTGGATTATTTGGAGTTATATGGTTTTGATGAGTTAGAAATTAGTAGAAAAACTGAATGTAATGGGGATGTATTTATTTTGCCGGCAAAGTATCCAGATGTAGAATCTTACAGCGCAAAAGTACAAAATGATTTACAAGAGGCAAAGAGAAGGGTGATGCAACGTGTTTCAGAAAAAAAGATGACAGAAAAGGAAGGAAAGGAGAGATTGCTTAGGTGTGAAGGAAGATACAATGATGATATTAAACAATATGAAAATTTTTTTTCAGATGAAATAACTAAAAATGAGATTGAACGATTAAAAGCAGAACGTGCAGAAAAAAATTTAAACGCAATACGTACGATGGGAATTGAAGTGTAAAAGACGGGGGGCAAAAAGAAGGGAGTAAGCATATGAAATTAAAACAAATGACAAGAAGGATTATTGCTGTAGTGCTGTCAATATCAATGTTATTAACAGTGTTACCGACGAACTGCAGTATAGTTTTCGCAGAAAGTGGAAAATCAGGAGAGACAATTCTTGCAACTTTGTCAGATGAGGTTTCAAGTATTGGCGAGGCGAAAGCGGAAGCACAATCTGATTCAATTGCTGATGTCAAGGTGCGGGCAGGGGATTGGAGAACGGCAATCTATAAAGACCATTTGGTGTGGAATCGATTTCATACAGAAGTACAGAAGGATATATTTTCAAGGTATATGTCATCAAAAGAAATAAAGCTAGAGTATGGTATCGAATTTGTCAATGCAAGTGGAAAAAAGACGGGGAAAAAGGGAAGGGCGGATATTGCTATAAAAGAAGATGGGTCTACTTATCTATGGGAAGTAAAGCCTTATTCCTATTCTGTTAACCCGAAGAAACTATTGGGAGAAGAGCAGTTGTCAAAATATATTTTTTCAGGGAATTGCACAAATGAAATGGGTTATGTTAAAGATGGTTCCATTGATTTATCAAAAACAACATATTTTATCGGTGACGCATCCACTATTTCGAGTAGCAGCTGTACATTTTCGATAAGTGATACAGTATCTTACGTCGTTACCTATACCGTTCAAAATAATGGTTTGATCTTATATAAATTCAAAAGATACGAAAAAAAGAAAGAACCAGAGCCGGAGCCTTCGCCGGTGACAGTTAGTGTGCCGTCAAAGAATAAAACAGAATCATATACTGACACTCAGGACTATGGAAACAATGATCAGACTGACAAACCAAGTGGTGAAGGTTTGGTTGCAATCGATCCATATGTGTATTTAACGCTCGTAGCAACTGCTACGACGCTTCAGGCGGCAAATGTGGCAATAAACAGAAATCCGAATACATGGAATTCGGTATCCGAGGCTATTATTGCTGCCTGCGAGTCATTCAAGACAACGGTAGCAGCGAATCTGCCAAAAGTATTGAAAACGGCAGGAGCGAGTGCTGCGGGAATTACGGGAGCAGTTATGGTTTCAAAAACGAATGTTTATGCTCAAGAACTACAAAATGCCCAAGACGATTTTATGACCGCGGTGGAGATATATTGTGGCGAGGATATGGCAGCAGCCGTTAGCGATGCAATTCAAAATGGGGATGAAGACGCATTAAACGACATTACAGACAGTCTGCAGGATTTGGCGGATGAATATGACCAGGCTGGAAACGCTCAGCCGCCAAGAGATCCGCTGGTGGTAGATTTGGGAACAGATGGCATCGAGCTGTCCACGCTTGCTGACGGCGTGAATTTTGACCTCGACAACAACGGCTTTGCAGAAAAGACGGCATGGATTGGCAACGAGGACGGATTTATAGCACTTGACAGAAATAAGAATGGTAAGATTGACAATGGCGGAGAGTTGTTTGGCGATCAGGTAACGCTGTCAAGCGGAGCATTGTCGTCTTCTGGTTTTGATGCACTTGCAGAATATGATATCAATGGTGATAAGGTAATAGATAAAGAGGATGATGTTTATGGGCAGCTTTTAATCTGGATTGATAAGAATCATAACGGTGTTTCAGAAATGACTGAGCTTTTTTCATTGGAAGAAACGGGAATCACATCGATTGGACTGGAACATAAGGAAACAAGCGTGTTGGATGAGACGACCGGAACATTGATAGCGGAGACGTCGGAGGTCGTGCTGGAAAATGGCAAGACAACGGAAGCAAGTGAATTCTGGTTTCCGGTGAAAACATCAGATACGACACATGGAGATATCAAAACGACAGGAAATATTCCGAATATTTATCAGGCGCTGGCGGAGGATGAAACCGGCGAATTGGAAAAATTGGTGTATACATTTGTAGAATCCAATGATATAGCAGAAAAAAGGTGCTGCATAAAAGAAATTTTGTATTTCCTTGCAGGTGCTTCCGATATTGAAGCAAACAGCAGAGGCGGTAATATCGACGCCAGAGATTTAAAGGTAATTGAAGAATGTATGGGACGAGGATTTGAAGGTGTTGACGGCACTTGTCCAAATGTCAATGCAGCGGCTATTTTAAAAGATATTTATGGTACGATAGAGGATGGATACTATAACATGCTCAACCTGAATTCCAGCTTGGGCGGATACTGGTATAGTGTTGTAGAATATCAGGATGAAGACGGGAAAGACAATCTTTTGCTGAATCTTCCGGTTGCACTCATTGATGAAAAGATTTCAGATGGCGAGGATGTTGATTCTATTTTGTATGACTTCTGTCTGTATCTGGCATGGTATGATGAGATGCATCAATCGGAGATGCTTTCTACATGGAGTGAGCATTTTTCTGCAATATCGACTCATTATGCAGAGGTGATTGAACTGGCAAAAACCGGATATGTATATATTGGAACGGAGAAAGCGGATCGTTATAGCGGTACAAATCAGAATTCATATATATTTGGAAAAGCAGGGGACGACCAGTTGAGTGGTGGAAGCGGTTCGGATCGTATATATGGAGAAGATGGTTCAGATAAATTATACGGAAATGCCGGAAATGATATTCTTTCCGGAGGCTCCGGTGATGATTGTCTGGATGGAGGATCCGGAAATGATATACTCTATGGTGGAAACATCGGAGATACTTCTGAAGATGGAGACGATGAATATGTATTTTCTACCGGATATGGTCAGGATATAATTGTTGACTATGGCGGAAGCAACACGATACGGTTTACGGGTGTATCAAGCAAGGATATACGTGTGAATGGAGTAAATGAATATGACGCAGAGATTCGCATTCAGGGAACGAATGATACGTTGACGCTGAAAAATTTCTGTAAAGATGAAGTGTATACAGACTATACATTGATATTCCGTGATAAAAAAATACACTGTTTGGATGAAGACAGTCCGTTTCATTATATCTATGGAACCGAAACGGAAGATTCATTAAAGGCAGTAGTAGAAAATAGTTATATGTATGGGTATGCGGGGAATGATACGATTATCGGAAGTGCAGAAAAGGATATCATTTATGGAAATGCAGGAGACGATCAGATAGAAGCGGGAGACGGCGCTGATACAATCTATGGCGGAGATGGAAAAGATCAGATCAAGGCTGGAGATGGCGATGATATTTTATTCGGCGGTGCAGGTGCGGACATCCTCTGTGGAAACAAAGGAAATGATTATATGTTTGGAGAAGAAGGCGATGACACATACATATTTGATAAAAGCGATGGCGTGGACGTTATAGAGGATAACTCCGGCACTTCGACGATTCAGTTTGGCGAAGGAATTCATTTGAACGATTTGACGGCGATGAAAGTTGGAGATGATTTATTCTTTTTGATTTCGGGTACAGCGGATCGTCTTGTGGTTACCGGATATTCCGACAATCCAGAACGTTTCATTGTTTATGTTGGGGAAGATGAAGTTGATGTCTCAGATATTCTGACCAAAACGGATGCTGCGGAGCTGCCGCAGATTGACGGTGAAACGGATTCTTCACCTGATGTAACAGAGGAGATACCGCAGATAGCAACGCCAACGGATGCGGATGCATCAGATGATGCGATGGATTCCTCTGCTCAGGCATCAGATAAAAGAGATGTTTCAGACAATGTAAACATTATTTCCGGTACGGAAAACTCAGACGCAGTCTTTGCAGAAAACAGTAAAAATTTTATTTTTGCAGGGGCAGAGTATGATTATATCGTCGGCGGAAGCAATGCAGATTATATATTTGGCGATAGAGATGTAGACCGGATATTGGCAGGAGACGATGCAGATGTGGTCTATGGCATGGATGGAGATGATCAGGTCTTTGGAGAAAATGGAGATGACATCATAAGCGGCGGAGCAGGCAATGATTATGTAAGTGGCGGAGCAGGCAATGATGTTGTGATTTCACAAAGCGGGAATGACTTTATAGATGGCGGAGCAGATGATGACACATACTATATATCTCCTTCCTGCGGAACGGTAACAATCAAGGACACCGAGGGGAAGAATACAATCGTGTGTGCAGATGGGTTGGAATCTACGAAGATAAAAGCATATCGGTTAGATTGGAATGATTTGCTTATTGTATTTGAAGGCACAGAAACATCTATTGTGATTAAGAATTATTGCATCAATGAGGATGCTCGTGGGTTCCGGCTGATATTTGCGGATGGTCTTGTAGAATATGCAACTGCTTCCGGCGGCGTACTGCGCACAATCAATGACTGGGAAGGAACAGAATACCATACCAGTATATATACTGATGGAACGACCATTGTTGCGGAAAACGGCGACGATCAGTTAAACGGCAGCGAAGCTTCGGATAATCTTATTGGAGGCGACGGAAATAATAGAATTGCCGGAAACGGCGGCGATGATTATCTAGATGGCGGAAAGGGAACGGATATGCTATACGGCGGTGCCGGAGCGGATGTATATATCTATCAGAAAGGATATGGTACGGACACGATTTCGGATGCACAGGGTGAAAATATCATAGAAATAACAGGCTACGGAATTTCAGATATAAAAGCTTATAGAACAAACTGGAATAATTTGACGATGATTCTGGATGGAAGTGGTGAAGCCGGTTTGAGAGATTCTGGAGCTGATAAGCTCATCATAGAAAACTTCTTTGTTTCGGATGCTAACCGCCAGTATAAGGTGATTTGTGACGGCTCTGTATTTGGAATTACAGATTTTGGAAGTCCATGCAGGACATTGTATGGAACTGCCGGAAGTGATTATATGTTGGGATTTGATGGCGGACGCATGACATACTATGGTTTGGACGGCGCGGATACGTTAAATGGTTCGGATGGTACAGATGTACTTTATGGTGGTACTGGTGATGATAGGATTTTAGGCGGAAATGGAAATGACTGCTTGCTTGGAGAAGCCGGAAATGATTATTTGGAAGGCGGAGCAGGTAATGACACATACTATTTTGGCATTGGGTATGGGACGGACAGTATCAGCGATAACAGTGGAATCAATGAGATTATCTTTTGCGAGGGCTTGAAATGCGAAGACATTCTTGTTGAACGGACGAACTGGAATGATTTAACGATTCGTTTTGCGGGTTCAGAGGATGCACTTGTGTTGCTGGGGTATTTTACGTCCGATGAAAACAAAAAATTTAATATTGTCTTTTCGGATGGAGTAAAATACGAGTATGATGCGCAGGAGAATCCGATTTTACAGGAATTGAGCATGGGAGAATAAATAGAATTTTATTGCACGGGAAAAGGTCATCTGGTTTCTTGAAAACCAGATGACCTTTTTTTAAAAAGCAGAATGGCTTCTTGTCATTTCATTAGTATATTCAATTTAAAGTCAACTATAATTATTTATCCTTGTTATCAGCGTCGATCACTGACTGGATCTGTTTCATGAGAGAGTCGTAGTTAGCCTGATCGTCGATCCCTCCAAGCATAGGCTCTCCGACAATATTACCATTTCTATCGACTAGTATGGTTGTAGGAAATGCCATGATGTCGGAGGCATATTTGCCTACGCTAGAATCAGAGTCAACGGAGATATTGCGGTATTTTGCACCCTGGCTGTCAAGAACGGCTGCGGCTTCCTTGATAGCATCTTCGTTTCCGTCAAATGTCTCTGTGTTGATACCTACTACCTCGCCGCCCATCGATTTGATGGCATCATTTAATTCATTAAGCTTGGACAATTCTGCGACACAAGGCTTGCAGCCGGTAAACCAGAAATTAACGACAGTTACTGCATTATTGGAAAACAGGCTTTCGTCAACAGAATTACCGTCAAAATTCTTGCCGGAGAAACTCTTGAAAGGCGTGATTTCTTCGGAACTGTCATTCTGGTCGGTGCTTTCTGATCCTGCGTTTTTATTTTCGATTTCAGCTATCTGCTTTTCAATCTGTCTGATAGTTTCGATATCATTGTTAAGTGTTTTCAGTTCATCATCCGTAAAGGATTCCTTGTTCGATTCTATTATGCCGGCCAGATAATCGGCATAATCTCCGCTTGGATCAGCATCGCTTTTATTCGCCATGCCAAATGCCTTGTTCCATACATCCTGGTGATCTGCAAATATCTGGTTCTCCTGCTGATATAGATCATCCAGCTTTGTGTTGGAATTGTCCACAGCTTCAGTGGTAGATTCTGTCTGGGTTTTTTGTGAATTCTCAGTAGTGGCGGATCCTGATCCGTTACATGCCGTGAGAGATAAAGCTGCACAGAGAGTGATAATAGATATTAATGTTCTTTTTGTCTTCATAAATAATTGCTCCTTTAAATAATATTAGTATGGTTGATTGTTACATGTTGGTTTTGGAAGCTTGCTTATGTCCTTTTTGGGAACATGGCTTTCCCATAAACTGATAGTGGATCGCATCTTTTGGACATGCCTTCATACATGCTCCGCATCGTATGCATTCCGGATGATTTGGTGTTTTGCATACATCTACATCCATTTTGCATGCCTTTGAACACTTACCGCATCCGACACATTTGCTGCTTTCAACCTTGATACTCATAAGGCTGACCTTGTTGAATAATGAGTAGATTGCGCCGAGAGGACAAATCCATTTACAGAAGGGTCTGTAGAACAGAATACTCAGAACGACAACTGTAATTAAAATAAGGCATTTAAATGAAAACAGCTTTCCGAGTGCAGAGCGTATAGCTGCATTTCCGAGTGAAAGTGGTATAGCACCTTCCAGAACACCTTGTGGACAAATATACTTACAGAAGAACGGGTCTCCCATTCCTATGGAGTTCGTTACAAGCATCGGCAGAAGTATAACGAAAACAATAAGGATTATATATTTCAGGTATCTTAGTGGTTTCAGCCTGGCTGTGGAAAACTTTTTCCCGGGGATTTTGTGAAGCAGATCCTGAAACCATCCAAATGGACACAAAAACCCACATATAAATCTTCCGAGGATCACACCGATTAAAATGAAAAAACCGGTTATGTAGTAAGAAAATTTAAATTTGGACGATCCGACGACCGCCTGAAATGCACCTATGGGACACGCTCCTGTTGCAGCAGGACAGGAATAACAGTTTAGTCCCGGTACGCATACTGTTTTTGCTTTGCCCTGATAGATCTTGCCTTTAAATAAATTGGGGATGTGAATATTGGTAAGCAGCGTGGCTGCTGCCTGTATCCATCCGCGTATTCTGGCTGTTTTTTTTGACAGTGATTTATTCTTATCCAATTCCTACACACTCCAGACATAATTTTATTGCTTTGCTGAGCACGGCAGCCGCTTCACCTCTGACTGCACCATAGCTGATCATTGCTATACCCGTGATGAGTAAAATGATCTGAGACATTTTCCTGTACTTCAAGTTATTGCAGCTCCTTTCATGATTGTGTTTGTTGACCAGCTGACTTGGATATTATACAATAGCTGTTGTAAAATTTTTGTTAAGAAGGATTTTTGTTAAGAAACAGGTGACAGTTTTGAGATTGTTGATAGTTGAAGATGAGAAGCAGATATGTGATATGGTTGCGAAAAGTCTGTATGATGCCGGGTATGAGGTGGATACCTGTTATGACGGCGAAGAGGCTCTTGAAGGCATTCTGTCAGAGGAATATGACCTGATCGTTCTGGATCTGAATCTGCCGGGCATGGATGGAATGGAGATTTTAAAGGAACTCAGACAGAAAAATGAGGAGACAAAGGTTATCATATTATCTGCGAGGGGACAGATCGCGGATAAGGTTGAAGGGCTGGATGCGGGTGCAAATGATTATATGGAAAAACCATTTCATTTGCAGGAGCTTGAGGCACGTATCAGAAGCCTTACAAGAAGAAAATTTGTACAGAAGGATGTATGTCTGGAAAGCGGTGGCATAAAGTTTGACACGATAAAACGTGAGGCATACGCAAAAGGAGAGAAGGTTCCCCTTACAAGAAAAGAAAATGGAATCCTGGAATATCTGCTTCTTAATCTGGGCAGACCGGTAAGCCAGGAGGAATTGATGGAGCATGTCTGGGATGCTTCAGTGGACAGCTTCAGTGGAGCGATCAGAGTACATATGTCTTCGCTGAGAAGAAAGCTTAAGGCAGTGCTTGGATATGATCCGATTTTGAACAAGGTGGGAGAAGGCTATAAAATACGAGAGGAGTCCGACAGATGAAAAGAATGTCGCTGCAGTGGAGGCTTACCTGTATAATCACATTATATATTGCGCTTATATGTGGATGCCTTACTTTGCTTGTCTATAAAAATGGCGTGTATTATATTGATTCTCTGCAAGAAACCGTTGATGCCCAGGGAGATGATAATGGGAGCGGTACCGATGAAATATATATCAGTATTCCGGAGGATAAGTGGGATGAATTTGCAAATGATTTTTCTGTTAAGGTGTACAATAATAAGGCAGATTACAAGAAAAACAGCCTGATAATTTCTGCCTTGCTGGCCCTGCTTGGCGGAGTAGCTACATATTTTATAAGTGGGCATGCACTAAAGCCTATCAGTGAGTTTTCTGATAAAATTGAAGAGGTACAGGCACAGAATCTGGCAGATTCACGAATAGAAGAAAACAATGTTAAAGAACTGAACCAGCTCAGCGTTTCATATAACAAGATGCTTGAACGCCTCTCGGATGCATTTGAGATACAGAGACAGTTTACTGCAAATGCAGCACATGAGCTCAGAACTCCACTGTCTTTAATGCAGATACAGCTTGATTCATATAATTCTTACCGGCATCCGGGAGATGATGAAGTCACTCTGCAGACGATAAAGATGGTAACTGAACAGAATGAGAGACTCAGCAAAATGGTAAAGACACTTCTTGATATGAGTGAGCTTCAAACTGTGAGCCGGGATGATAAAATAATGGTCGACGCGCTTGTTGATGAGGTATTGGCGGATCTGGAACCTCTTGCACAGGAAAAGGATATAGAACTTATTGGAGAATGTACGGATGTAACGATGATAGGAAGTGACATCCTTATTTACAGGATGTTATACAATCTTGTTGAGAATGCTATAAAATATAACCGCACAGGAGGACGGGTTACAGTGACAGCGCGTCAGAAGGAAAAACACGTTTACCTGTCAGTAGAGGATACCGGAAATGGCATCCCAGAAGAACTGAAGGATCGCGTGTTTGATCCATTCTTTCGCGTGGATAAATCCAGAAGCCGTGAGCTTGGCGGCGTAGGACTTGGACTTGCTCTTGTCCGCGAGATCGTGATAGTGCATGATGGCGATATTGCAGTTAAGTCTAATCCGTCTGGAGGAACGATTTTTGAAGTCGTTTTATAAAGTGAGCATTACAGCAGTTACATATAACAGACTTACCCACTTACTTTCCGGTAACAGCATATTGACTGTCATACATAGCCTTAAGATTTTCGTTGGAATTGAATTTTTCTCCTATGCAGAATTCTTCAGACCATGTCATGTAGTATGCCCATGGAGTGTGTGACTTCTCCAGAAGATGTATATCCGGTATATATCCAACTTCGGCAAGGGCGGCAACCTTGTTCGGAGAGGTAGCTTCTACAAGCTTTGTGTATTCTTCACTGTAATCGGTTGCTGTGTATTCCGGCAGATATATGTCCATGGAGACAATATCAACGAAGTCATCTCCAGGGTATACGCCTTTTGTAGGACAGTTCCATACCCATATAAGGTTGTTGATGTTCAGTACATTTGTATAGTAGTCGAACATGAGTCTGTAGAGCTTTGCCGCAACAGCAGGACCTTTGGCACCCCACCAGAACCAGGTGCCCTCGGACTCGTGGAAAGGTCTCCACAGAACCGGGATATCTTCAAGCTGGAATCTTCGGAGTTCCTTTGCGATGATGTTCATATCGTGGTAGAAAGCATCACGTTCTCTTGTTCCTGGAATGAGCACCTTTTCAGCGTCGAAGTCAGTGTGCTCTGTGTAGAAACTCTTGTCACGACCTCCAATCGGAGAGAACCAGTGAAATGTGAAAGTGACAATGCCATTTGTTTTCTTTGCCCATTCGAGAGCGGTGTCAAGGGTATCCTGATTTTCATATACCTCTGTGAGACATTCTGCGGATGCATCATTATAGTTTATGTTTGGCGAGTATCCAAGCAGCTCGAAACCTCTGAGTGCCGGACATTTGCCTGTCTGTTCGTATATATAGTCAATCTCCTCCATAGAATTGGTCTGTGTGTGCTGACCTGTTATTATCTTTTTACCAGAAATCTCCGATAAATAATCCAGCAGATTCTGTGCTGAATGCGATATGTGCTTGTTTGCTGCTTTCTGCATCTTATTTTCTCCTTCATTAGTATGTGTTTGATATGCTTTTATCATATACAAATAAATGTAATAATTGTATTATATAAAGAGCAAAAAATTGTATAAACCTATCATGATACAACTTGGATCGTAGGGGGAGAGACTGCTATGGAAATGTTTGAGTACATTGATGAGATGAAACAGCCATATGATATATTTTACACAGATTGTGTGCATTCTGAATTGCACTGGCACTATTACAGTGAGGTACTTTATATAGTCAGCGGATCTATCCGGGTGATCTGCGATGATGGAGAGACGGTTCTCAGAAAAGGGGATATGTGCTACCTATATCCGCTGCAGCTTCACAGTATAAAGGCGGATAAGACCTGTACGGAGCCGGTGAAGTATGCGGTCATAAAGTTTAATATGTATACACTGGGCATTCCCCAGACTTATATAAGGAAAATGTATGATTGTTTTGTATACAAGACGGAGACTACAGATTTCTGTACTGTTATAAGGTCTGAAAAACTAAAAGAAAGTATGGCAGATATTGTTCAGGATATATTTGAGGAGTATATGGAAAAACGGGAGATGTACATGCTTGCGGTTCAGTCTGGGATATATAAGCTGCTCATCATCATGGCAAGACAAATGAAAACAAATGGAGATTTTAAGTATAAGAGGTCGGATGGTGATGTGTATTTCAATCACATACTGGAATATATAGATGCGCATTCGTCAGAACAGATTGAGGTTAAAGATCTGGCAGAAATGTGCAGTATGAGTTATTCACACTTTGCCAGATCATTTAAGGCTCGTTATGGAAGATCGTGTAAGGAATACATATTGTATATAAGGCTCAATAAGGCGCAGAACATGCTGCTGTATTCGGATTATTCCATGGAATATATTGCGCAGGAAAATGGCTTTTCGGACAGCAGTTATTTTATCCGGGTGTATAAAAAATGGAGGGGGATCACTCCGAAACAGGAAAGGATGCAGAACAGACTTTAGTATCCCAATAGGGTGCAAATGAAACAGACTCACATGTGATTGAGACACAAGTGAGTCTGTTCATAAACCGATTATATTGTTGCCGTTGCGGATTTGGCACGGCTAATTTTATTTTCCCCGAATTTTCGTCTCAGCTGTTTCATAACCCACAGGTACGCAGGTATCAGGAAGAGATCAGCACATACCCATGCAAGCGGACTTCCTAGTGATACGCAGATGAAACCGAAATGTGGCACCAGCACGAAACCGGCAACAGAACGAGCAATCATCTCACATATGCCTGCAAGTATGGCGAAAGTCGAGTAGCCAAGCCCCTGTATCATGAATCTTACGATATTCACAAGAGCCAGGAATATGTAGAATGCGGCATTGATAACCACGAATTCATATATGTAGCCGATAAGCTCTATCTGTTCCTTCTTTACAAAGAGAAGTGCAAGCTGCTTTCCGAACACGATGGAGAAAGCCAGAGCCACGAGGGCATATATGATTCCCATCTTGATACAGGCTTTAAGTCCCTGATCAACACGGTCAAGACGTCTGGCACCAACATTCTGACCTCCGTATGTTGCCATGGTGGAGCCCATTGCATCGAAAGGACAGCACATGAACATGGAAATCTTGCTTCCTGCTGATACGGCTGCAACATATGTTGAACCCATATCATTGACTGCGGTCTGAAGAATGACACTGCCTATGGCGGTTATGCTGTACTGCAGGCCCATAGGCAGACCCATACCGCAGAGCTTAAGGCAGTGACGCATGCTGAATGTCCAATCCTCTTTACTGAATTCAAGATACTTCAGTTTCTTTGTCATGTATATCGTACATATGATTCCTGACACTGCCTGTGAAGCTACTGTGGCAACTGCAGCTCCGGCGACGCCCATAGGAACAACAAGTATAAGATCAAGTATTATGTTGACAATTGATGAACCCACAAGGAATATGACAGGTGTGATACTGTCTCCGAGTGATCTCAGTATTCCGGCAGTCAGGTTGTAGAGAAATGTTGCCGGTATTCCCAGGAATATTATAAATATGTATATGTATGCGTCATCGATGATATTTGAAGGTGTTCTGAGAGCCTTGAGTATCTGCATGGTAAAGATACTTACTGCCACTGTTATAACAGCAGCCAGTGCAACGGATGACCATATACTGTTGATTATATAAGCCTTAAGAGCCTTGAAATCCTTCGCACCGTAAGCCTGGGCAACAGGGATTGCAAATCCATTGCAGATTCCTATACAGAATCCGAGTATCATGAAGTTGATGCTTCCGGTGGAACCCACCGCCGCCAGCGCGTCCGTTCCCAGCTTCTGACCGACTATGACAGAATCCACCATATTATAAAACTGCTGAAATATCAGACCAAAGAGAAGGGGCAGACCAAAGTTCAATATAAGCTTTGAAGGCTTTCCTTCAGTGAGGTCTTTTGTGCCACTGATGCGTGCGATAAAATTCTTCATGTAATTCACCTCTCCAAAATTGTTATTTACAGGTTGTTTTCACGATATCGTGTGTTTGCTAGTTAATCACCTTTTAATGATTTTATATATGGAAAAAAGGTGATTAAACGTGGTAAAATGTAAACACTTTTGTAATGCTGAAAACTTGATATATATTAGTCTCTGAACTAATATAAGTATAGTCGTAAAAGTGATGAAAAAAGAGAAAATAATTGTGCATAAAGCGCATGGATACGAACCGGGATGATATCAGTAGTGATCATGACCTGGCAGGGGATATGGAATGAGTAGAGATAGTGATAAAAAAAAGAACAATAAAAAACACAGAGAAGAGATTAGAAATATAAGCAGCATAGAGAATGGTACTTCGAGAGCCTACAGGCAGAAGGTGCTTGTCAGACAGGCTGGAAAGCTCGTGGACGAGCTGGAGCGCGCAAGGCGTGAAGAACAGGAAACTCAGGCAGATGGAATCATCAGACAGAAGGTAGTCAAGAGAAAGAGCACCAGGATAGCGTACAGGGTGGTTGGCATAATATTTGTACTGGCAGGTATAGCAGTTGTGTGGTGGGCTATGGGAGGTCACTACAGAATGATAAAGGCTGCTATTGCGATTGCGGCCATGGCATATGGATTTTATGTGGTCAAGGCTTCATTTAGAAAGTCTGCATATGATATGACATATCTGTTTGGTCAGGATGTTGTAACGATCATTCAGAAGAGAGGCAGTAAGGTGATACCGTATGAGACTATTACAGGGTATATCATGATAGAGCCTGATCCTGAATTGAAGTATTATATAATTAAGTTTGACAGAGGCAGGGAGAGTTACATAGTTCCATTTGCCGGAGCAAAAGGCAAATGTGAGGCGGTATACGATATCCTGAGAGAGAAGGTAAGAACTGATGAAGAATAAAATACTTGAAAAGCTGCAGAACAGTGATGGATATGTGTCAGGACAGGAGTTCTGTGAGCTGTTGGGGGTATCCAGAACAGCGGTGTGGAAGAACATACAGGCACTCAAGAATGAAGGTTATGTGATCGAGGGCGTGAACAACAAGGGATACAGATTGGTGAGTGAGCCTGATGTAATGTCTGAGGAGAAGATCTCAAAGTATCTTGAGACCAGAACATTTGCCAGAAAGCTTTACTATTATGATGAGACGGATTCAACGAACACCCGTGCCAAGATAGTCGGGGAAACTGACTGTGTTCACGGAGCTCTGTTCGTGGCAAATGAGCAGACTGCAGGAAAGGGACGAAGAGGCCACAGTTGGAATTCTGATAAGGGCACGACAATATCCATGTCGTATCTGCTCAAGCCGGACATAGATATTTCCTGTGTGTCAAGGATAACTCTGGTGTCGGCGGTGGCACTTGCCAGAGCGTTCAGCAAGGTGGATGGAGTAAAGCCTCAGATTAAATGGCCGAATGATGTGTTGTCTGATGGAAAAAAAATGGTCGGAATCCTCACAGAGATGAGTTCCGAGGGAACTGACATAAGCTATGTTGTTGTGGGAATAGGCATAAACGTGTATAACCGAAGCTTCCCTGAGGACATAGCAGACAAGGCCACATCAATACTGCTGGAAAATGGCAAGGGCTGTGACAGATCATGGTTCATTGCACAGGTGTCAAATGAATTTGAAAAGCTATATGACGAATTTATAAAGAATAAGGACCTGGGATTCCTTGTTGATGAGTACAACAGTTATCTTGTGAACAGGGATAAGCAGGTGTATGTAATAGAGGGGGATAAAAAGACAGAGTACACGGCGCTTGGACTTTCAAAGGATGGAGGACTTCTGGTGAGGGATGCCGATGGCGAGGTTCACGATATAATATCCGGGGAAGTATCCGTGAGAGGAATATATGGATATGTGTAAGGCTGAAAAAAATAGCTGATCAAGAATATGGTTATAGGGCTTAAGAAAATTAATAATTGGTATGTATAATTCAAAAAAACTAGAAATATAGCCCCTTATAGTTTATAATCGGCAGTGAGTATATAACAAAACTTAGAAAACACAAAGATGGAGGACATAAAACATGGAAAAGATTCAGATGACCACACCACTTGTAGAGATGGATGGAGATGAGATGACCAGAATTCTCTGGCAGTATATAAAGGATGAGCTTATTTATCCATTTATCGATCTCAAGTCAGAGTACTATGACCTTGGACTTGTACATAGAAATGAGACAGATGACAAGGTAACATTTGACTCAGCATACGCAACACAGAAGTATGGCGTAGCTGTAAAGTGTGCTACTATCACACCTAATGCGGCAAGAGTTAAGGAGTACAATCTCAAGGAGATGTGGAAGAGCCCTAACGGAACCATCAGAGCGATCCTTGATGGTACAGTGTTCAGAGCACCTATCGTAGTAAAGGGAATCGAGCCATGTGTTAAGAACTGGAAGAAGCCTATCACCATCGCAAGACATGCATATGGTGATGTATACAAGAGCGTAGAGATAGATGTTCCAGGTCCTGGAACTGCAGAGCTTGTATTCACAGGCGATGACGGACAGGTTATAAAGGAGACTATACATAAGTTTGATGGCCCTGGTGTTCTTCAGGGACAGCACAACGTGGACAAGTCTATTGAGAGCTTTGCAAGAAGCTGTTTCAAGTATGCGCTTGATACCAAGCAGACATTGTGGTTTGCCACAAAGGATACCATATCAAAGAAGTATGACCATACATTCAAGGATATCTTCCAGGAGATATTCGATGCAGAGTATAAGGAGCAGTTCGATGCAGCAGGTATTGAGTACTTCTACACACTTATAGATGATGCGGTTGCCCGTGTTATGAAGAGTGAAGGCGGTTACATCTGGGCATGTAAGAATTATGATGGAGATGTAATGAGTGATATGATCTCATCAGCATTTGGTTCACTTGCCATGATGACATCAGTTCTCGTATCCCCTGATGGAAAGTATGAGTACGAGGCAGCACACGGAACAGTTATGAGACATTACTACAAGCACCTTGCCGGTGAGGAGACATCAACCAACTCAGTTGCAACTATCTTCGCATGGTCAGGAGCACTCAGAAAGCGTGGAGAGCTTGATGGAATCCAGGCACTTCAGGATTTTGCAGACAAGCTCGAGGCTGCAACCATCAAGACTATAGAAGATGGCAAGATGACAAAGGATCTGGCTCTCATCACAACTCTCGAGAACCCAACAGTCCTCAACAGTGAGAACTTTATCAAGGCTATCAGAGAGACACTTGAGGGTATGCTCTAAGAATGAAATTGTGTAACGGGCTGATTACAGACGTTGCTTTTAACGGGATATCACCTTTATTCATACAAATGGATAAAGGTGATATTTTTATGCCATTGTGTAAAATGTGGCATTGGGTTAAAATAGCTTATATAGCATGCCTATAGAAGCATGCATATAGTAGTTTGTCTAGCTGAGTGTAGCGTATAAGATAATGAGGAGTTGCATTTATGAGAATTGAGCATGTTGCGATGTATGTGAATGATCTTGAAGCTGCGAAGAATTTTTTTGAGAAATATCTGGGAGCATCAGCAAATGAGGGATATCATAATAAAACGACGGACTTCCGTTCATATTTTCTCACATTTGATGATGGCGCAAGGCTTGAGATAATGAACAGGCCGGGAATGGATGATCCTGAAAAGACACTTAACAGAACAGGATTGATACATATAGCATTCAGTGTGGGGAGCAAAGAAAAAGTGGATGAGCTTACCAGACAGCTTGCGGAGGATGGCTATGAGGTGACAAGTGGACCGCGGACGACAGGCGATGGATACTATGAGAGCTGTGTGGTCTGCATAGAGGATAATCAGATAGAGATAACGGTATAGGAATGACAGAATAGGAATGACAGAATAGGAGGTAAAAGACAATGGATAATCAGGTATTAGAGGTAATAAAAAAGAGAAGCTCAGCGAGAGCATACAGTGATGAAGAGGTTACGAAGGAGCAGCTTGAGAAGGTCATCGAAGCTGGGCTTCAGGGACCTACAGGTATGAATAAGAAAGAGATACATTTTACAGTTGTTAAGGGTGATGCTCCAATTCTGGAAGAGCTTGATGCAGAGAAGCGTGCACTTCGCGGACAGGATAAGCAGCCTCACAATTTCTATTATGAGGCTCCGGTGCTCATATTCTTAAGCGCTGAGGATGACTTCAAGTGGAGCAAGGTGGATTCAGGAATTGCAGTTCAGAATATGGCTATAGCGGCAGAGAGCATGGGGCTCGGAAATCTGATAATCGGCTGCGTGTATGATGCACTTCACGGGGAGAAAAAAGCATATTTTGACAAGGCACTTGCAATACCGGAGGGATATTCATTCCAGATAGCACTTGCCGTTGGACACAAGACTGATAACAAGACACCACATGATTATGATGTTGCTGCGCAGGTAAGTTATCTGTAGTATATATGGGGAGGATATTGCGTATGGGAAAACTTGTAATGGGGTATTGGGACTGCCCATATTGTAGTACGAAACATATAGAAGGAACGAAGCGTGAGTGTCCGTCCTGCGGAAAGCCGAGGGGACAGGAAGTTAAGTTCTATATGGATGGAGTGCGGTATTTGTCCGCGGAGGAGAGTCAGACAAAGGGAAAAGGTGCCGACTGGTTATGTGATCATTGTGGCAATTACAATTCAGCTCTTAACACACGGTGCAGCAGCTGCGGTGCTGAACGAGGTGCGAAGGATAAGGGGTATTTTGACGTCAGGAAAGAGCAGGACGCAAGGAATGCCAGGAATGCATCAGGTACAGGAACGGCTGCCGACGGACAAAAAGGCGGGCAGGGCAATCGGAAAAGAGGACATTCATTTGGAGCATGGAAGATAGTGCTGATCGGCATGCTTGTGATAGCGGCTATAATCGGACTTACGGCGATCATAGCCATGCCAAAGAAGAGGACAGTCACAGTCAGGGATATGACATGGAAGACCAGTGTTGATGTGGAGAAATATATTCTGTGTGATGAAGACGACTGGGAACTCCCCGAGGGTGCCACGCTAAAGACCACGAAACAAGAGGTGCACCATACTGAACAGGAATATGTTGGTGAGCGTGAGGAGACCTATGATTCATATGAGGTGATAGGTTCCCATGTGGAGTACAGCTATGAGGACAATGGAGATGGAACCTTCTCTGAAGTTGCAAATGATGTGGACGATTATGGATATGTGACGAGAACGAGGTCTGTTCCGGTGTATAGAGATAAGCCTATATACAGGACGAAGTATTATTATACAATATGGCGGTGGAAGTACGACAGGACGGAGACCGCCGAGGGCGGTGGAAAGACACCGGAATACCCAGATCCCCAGCTCACAGACAAGGAGAGGCTAGGGAAAAAATCAGTTGAATATGAAGTCACATGTGAAGTGAAGGATAAGGAAAAGACATATAAAGTTGAAAAGTCTATATATGACAAACTTGACATAGGTGAGACATATAAAGTCAAGGCTGACTCTGAGGAGATAGTGAGTATCATAGAGTAAAGACTTAAGAACATGGAGGCGGGCAAAAGTGACAAAGCAGTCAAAGCCTGGTAAGGATAAAAATTCAGATATTGAGAGATATCCGTATCTGGTGGCTGAGCTGCCAGGACAGATTGCGGGATATGCTTATGTGGGACCATTTCATGACAGACCGGCGTATGACTGGTTCGTGGAGACATCGATATATGTGGATAGGAATATAAGGCATATTGTTGATCCTGAGAGACCATTCTGACCTGCCTGGCTCATCCCCGGATGGATAAGACATAGTGAAAATTATGTCGAATCTGTTCGGGGATTTTTTTATTATAACGAATATGCGGGAAGTCTGTTGAATACTATGTATTTGAGACGAAATAGTTAAGGCGGACATTGAATGAGAGGTAACCATGATAATGGGATGTGCTTTCAGACTATGCAGCTCATAGCAGTTGCAGTGGCGATGGTTTTTGTGCTTTGCGTGACGGCGGGGACTATAGGAGTACTTGCAAAGGCGGACGATGGCAGTTATATGCTGCAAAGCAGCTCTGCAACGGAGCTAATGGGGGACTTTGGTGTGATATGTTTTGACACACTGTATGCACAGACACATCTTCACAGTAACTTTATCACAAGGACACTCAGTGCAAATTCAAACTCGGGACTCAGAAATTCGTATGGAGTATATGAGGAATTCTACTTTGAAAATGCTGAACGGATGTGTGGCTGTGTGTCGGATGCAGGAACTGATATGCTTTATACAGGATCGGAAGTCAGGAGAGCAGATGGCGGTGAAATATATATCCGTATGAATGATGGCTCCGAGACAAAGCTTGACAGTCCGGCAAATGTCAGAACCGATGCGGAGATTGCAGAGGATGGTGAATATTCTAAATATGCAGATATGGCTGATATACAGAGAAAGTTTATTGACTATAGTCAGAAACTTAGGACTTATGCAGACACAGAGGGTACTGTGGATGTTGATATAACAGGTGATATGAACGATAGAAGTGTGTCAGTAAATGGTAGCGGACTGCATGTGGTATCCATGGATTACAGTCAGCTCGCCGCGGGCACAAATCCGATATATTTTGAGTTCCCGGATTATGGTAATGATACGGTGCTGCTCATGAATATTGATCTGGCAGGTATCCAGGATGCTGTTCTGGGCGATCTGATACTTGGAAGCAAGAGCGATGCAAAGGCAAACGATAATGGTAATTTTTATAATGCCTACAACAGAATGTATTTTAACTTCTATGACAGCTCGGCAGCAGATGGACAATTTGGCGGAAGCATAACATTTGCGGGCAGGGGATTTGGAACAGTGATAGCTCCAGAGGCAGCGGTAAATCTCGGACACAACTGGGATGGTTGTGTGGTGAGTGAAGTATTCTCAAACGGAGGAGAGTTCCACAGAGTACCGGGAAATGATTTCCTAGATGAAGAGCCAACGACAGAGGGTACGACGACCGAAGATACGACAACCGAAGATACGACAACGGAGGGCACGACAACCGAAGACACAACCACGGAAGACACAACGACAAAGGATACGACAACGGAAGATACCACAACAGAAGACACGACGACAGAGGACACGACAACAGAAGATACCACAACAGAAGATACCACAACAGAAGATACCACAACGGAAGACACGACAACAGAATCAACAACAGGAACAACAACAGAGGATACCTCAACAGAAACTACGACGGGTACAACTACAGAGTCGACCACGGAACGTACTACATGGAGTACAACAGGAACAACAAACACCATGACAACAACACGTAACACGCCTCCGGGCAGACATCCAGATACAGGTGATCGGCTGCCTGTAAAAGAAACGGCAGTTGTGGTTATTCTGGCTCTTATGGGAAGTGCAGGGATATTAATATATAAAAAAATAAGAAAGTAGACATATTCTATTGAAATAGGACATAGAGCTGGGCTACAGCACCGCCATGTATGCAGCGTTTTACATGGCGGTGTTTTGCGTAATACAGGTAAAAATGCCCATAGTCTTGCATAATATCCCAGGATGTGATATATTTTAGAGGAATTTTGTGGTACAAAATACCATGGCGGGAGAATGTGTTTACATTATTTGACACAGAATAATAAGAAGGCACATTCTTTATTTTTGCTCATTAAAGATAGGAGAACAAGAACATGACGATAACTGATGAAACAATTGATTATGTTGGAATCCTTGCAAAGCTTGAGCTCTCCCCGGAGGAGAAGGAGCAGGCAAAGAAGGATATGTCAGACATGCTTGATTATGTCAGCAAACTGAATGAACTTAATACAGACGGTGTGGAGGCTATGAGCCATACATTCCCATACAACAATGTGTTCCGTGAGGACGTTGTTGTAAATGGAGACGACAGAGAGAACATGCTGAAGAATGCGCCAGAGCAGAAGGATGGCTGCTACAAGGTGCCAAAGACATTTGACTAGGAGGTAGGCTGAAGTGAATTTAATGGGTATGACGGCTGTAGAGCTGGGAAAAGCTATTAAAGATGGACAGGTGAGCGTAGTTGAAGCGACACAGGCCTGTCTTGACAGCATCGAGGCGTGCGAGAAAGATTATAATAGTTTTGTCACGGTTGATCGTGAAGGAGCACTTGCCCAGGCGGAGGAAGTGCAGAAGAAGATAGATGCGGGAGAGCTCAATGGTCCTCTTGCAGGAGTTCCGATAGCAATAAAGGACAATATGTGCCAGGAGGGTGTGCAGACAAGCTGTTCATCCAAGATTCTGTCAAATTTTGTTCCGACATATACTGCTGAGGCCGTTGTGAAGCTCAAGGAAGCAGGAGCGGTTATAGTAGGACATACCAACATGGATGAGTTTGCCATGGGAAGTACAACCGAGACATCATATTTTGGTGAGACAAGAAATCCATGGGATACAAATAGAGTTCCAGGTGGTTCATCAGGTGGATCAGCGGCAGCAGTTGCCGGTGAGGAGGTGCCATGTGCCCTCGGTTCAGATACCGGTGGATCCATCAGACAGCCGGCTTCATTCTGCGGTGTTACCGGAATCAAGCCAACCTATGGAAGAGTGTCAAGATACGGACTTATAGCATACGGTTCATCACTTGACCAGATCGGACCACTTGCGAAGAATGTAGAGGACTGTGCGACGATCCTTGAGATCATATCACAGTATGACAAGAAGGATTCAACATCAGTTAACAGAGATGACAATGATTTTACAAGCGCACTTGTGGATGATGTGAAAGGCCTTAAGATCGGTCTTCCAAGAGACTATTTCACAGAGGGACTTGAGCCTGAGATAAAGGAAGCCGTGTATGGAGTAGCTGAGACTTTGAAGGCAAAGGGAGCTATTGTTGAGGAGTTTGATCTTGGAATGGTTGAGTATGCTATTCCTGCTTACTATATCATTGCATCGGCGGAGGCAAGTTCTAACCTTGAGAGATTCGACGGTGTAAAATATGGTTACAGAACACCAGAGTACACAGATCTTCACAACATGTACAAGAAGAGCCGTTCAGAAGGATTTGGCCCTGAGGTCAAGAGAAGAATCATGCTCGGTTCATTTGTGCTGAGTTCAGGTTATTACGATGCATATTATGTAAAGGCCCTCAAGGCAAAGGCTCTCATCAAACAGGCGTATGACAAGGCGTTTGAGAAGTATGATATCATTCTCGGACCTGTTGCACCTACAACAGCACTGAAGATGGGAGAGTCACTCTCAGATCCTATCAAGATGTATCTGGGAGATGTGTACACAGTCCCTGTAAATCTTGCAGGACTTCCAGGAATATCACTTCCATGTGGAACTGACAAGAATGGAATGCCTATAGGTGTGCAGATGGTTGGAGATGCATTTGACGAAAAGACCATTATCAGGGCAGCGTATGCATTTGAGCAGACTAGAGAGTACAAGAGACCTGCACAGGTTTCAGAAAGGGGGCTGTAAGAGATGGCAAAGACATATGAGACAGTCATCGGACTTGAGGTCCATGTAGAGCTTGCGACCAAGACAAAGATATTCTGCGGCTGCAGCACAGCATTTGGAGGAGCTCCGAATACACATACATGTCCTGTATGTACAGGAATGCCGGGCTCACTTCCGGTACTTAACAAAGAGGTTGTAAATAAAGCGATTGCGGTCGGTCTTGCAACCAACTGTACGATCACACAGAACTGTAAGTTTGACAGAAAGAACTATTTCTATCCTGACAACCCACAGAACTACCAGATATCACAGCTCTACTATCCAATATGCAGGGACGGTAAGGTTGAGATAGAGGTTGACGGTGTCAAGAAATATGTGAGGATCCATGAGATACATATGGAGGAGGATGCAGGTAAGCTTGTCCATGATCCATATACAGACAGCTCACTTGTGGATTTCAACCGTTCAGGTGTGCCTCTTATAGAGATAGTATCTGAGCCTGACATGAGATCTGCGGAGGATGTAATCGCATATCTTGAAAAGCTCAGGGAGACGATACAGTATCTCGGAGCTTCAGACTGTAAGCTGAATGAGGGATCCATGCGTGCTGATGTCAATCTTTCGATCAGAGAGGTTGGCTCAGAGGAGTTTGGCACACGTACAGAGACCAAGAACCTGAACTCATTCAAGGCCATTGCCAGAGCCATAGAGAATGAGAGAGAGAGACAGATCGATCTCATCGAGTCTGGTGAAAATGTTGTCCAGGAGACAAGAAGATGGGATGATACTAAGGAGTATTCATATCCTATGAGATCCAAGGAGGACGCACAGGATTACAGATATTTCCCTGATCCTGACCTTGTACCTATCCACATCAGCGATGAGTGGCTCCAGCAGGTAAGGGATGCACAGCCTGAGTTCAGAGACGAGAAGAAGATAAGATACAAAGAGGAATATGCGATTCCTGACTATGATATAGACATCATCACGGCCTCCAAGAAGCTGGCAGATCTGTTTGAGGACGCGATTGCACTGGGAGCACCTGCAAAGAAGGTTTCCAACTGGATCATGGGAGAGACCATGAGACTGATGAAGGAGAACAGTGTTGATGCGGAAGACCTGAAGTTTTCAGCGGAGAATCTTGCGAAGCTCATCAAGCTTGTTGATGACAGGGTTATCAATGGCGGTGTTGCAAAGGAAGTGTTCGAAAAGATATTTGCAGATAATATAGATCCTGAGAAGTATGTCAAGGATAACGGACTTGCAACTGTTCAGGATGACAATGCACTTAAGGAGGCATGTCAGGTAGCCATAGATAACAATCCAAAGGCTGTTGATGATTACAGAGGCGGCAAGGAGAAGGCTCTCGGAGCACTTGTCGGACAGGTTATGAAAGCTATGAAGGGTAAAGCAGATCCTGGATCTGTCAACAAGATGCTTAGGGAGATGCTATAAATATGGAAGAAAACAGAAGAGTTAGAAAGAGGGACAGATACAAACGTCTCATAACAGTGGGTGAGGCCTGTGTACTCATCGCTGTGGAGCTGGTGCTGTTTGGACTCATGTGGTACCGGGACTATGAGGTAACGCTTACGCTTCCGTTCTGGAGAAGAGGAAACTGGGCAGTTATCGGAATGTATGGAATAATCATCATACTTTTCACCAAGCTTTATGGTGGTTACAGAGTCGGATTCTTCAGACTGCTTGATATAGTTTACTCACAGCTGCTGGCTCTCGTGTGTGCCAATGTAGTTGGTTACCTGCAGCTCTGTATAATCTGTCGTGACTATGTAAATCCGGTACCATTGTTAAAGGTAACCGGGCTTGAAACGATAGTGATATTGATTTGGATATTTGCGTGTAGATTTTTGTATGCGAAGATGTATCCGCCAAGGCATCTGCTGCTGGTATATGGATATAAGACTCCGATAGAGTTCATAGACAAGATCAATGCCCGTAAGGACAAGTATGTAATAGAAGACAGAATACATGTCAGCGAGGGCGAGCAGGCGATCAAGGAGAAGATACTCCAGTACGATGGAGTAATCATTTGCGAGACAAAGGCTTATATAAGAAATGAGCTTGTGAAGTATTGTTTTGAACACTCCATCAGATCGTATGTTGTGCCAAAGCTTTCCGACATAATCATATTAGGAGCTGAGCCTATTCATTTGTTCGATACGCCTATCCTCTTATCACGAAATCAGGGACTTACCGGTGACGATATGATCATTAAGAGGATCATGGATGTTATATGTGGATTTATACTGCTTGTCATAGCTTCACCATTTATGCTCATATCAGCACTTGCGATATGGCTGTATGACAGAGGACCGATATTCTACAAGCAGGACAGATTGACACTGAATGGCAAGGTGTTCAAGATCATCAAGTTCAGAAGTATGAAGATGGACTCCGAGGCAGGTGGAGCACAGCTTGCAAAGAAGGATGATGACAGAATAACCCCTGTGGGAAAATGGCTCAGAAAGCTGCATCTTGATGAACTGCCACAGCTTTTCAACGTACTCAAGGGTGATATGTCACTTGTCGGACCGAGACCTGAGAGACCGGAGATCGCCGAGCTTTATAAAAAGACATTCCCTGAGTTTGACTACAGACTCAAGATGAAGGCCGGACTTACGGGATATGCACAGGTTTACGGCAAATACAACACAACCCCTAGAGATAAGGTTAAGCTGGATCTTACCTATTATGAGCAGTATTCAATATGGCTTGATCTCAAGCTGATGCTCCTGACGGTAAAGATCATGTTCCAGAAGGAGACATCAGAGGGAATCGCATCAAATATGACCACGGCACTCAGGGATGGCGAGAAGGTACAGATACCTTCACCTGTAAATGTGAAGCCGGAAGGGCTTGATGAGTCTGAGGATGCATTCTATGACCTCGGAAAGACTGTGCAGAAAACAGATAAATAATAAGCGATATATATCGATGTAGGTGTGTGTGATGACTGGAGAAAAAGTATCGGTGATAATTCCGGCGTATAACAGCAGCAGAACCATTTATTCTGCGGTGGATTCAGTTATGAAGCAGGGGATTCCTGTGGAGGTCATAATAGTTGATGACTGTTCGACGGATGATCTGACAGGAGCACTTGATGGATACGCGGAAGATGACCGTGTGAATATCATCAGAAATGAAAAAAATATGGGAGTTGCAGCTTCGCGTAACCGCGGGGTTGCGGCTGCAACTTGCAGATACGTTGCATTTATAGATTCGGATGATCAGTGGCAGCCTGATAAACTGGCTAAACAGTTGAAGCTTATGGAGCAGACAGGTGCGGTTCTGTGTTCTACGGCCAGGGAGCTTGTGAACGAAGACGGATCCAGAACGGGAAAAGTGATCGGAGTTCCTGAAAAGGTCACCTATAAGATGCTGCTCAGAGGAAATGTGATCAATTGTTCATCGGTTGTGATGGACAGACAGGTTGCACTCAGATATCCGATGGGCAACGACGATATCCATGAGGATTATATTTGCTGGTTGCAGATACTGAAGGAATACGGAAGCTCGGTTGCGATAAATGAGCCGTTGCTATTATACAGGCAGATGAGAAACAGTAAGTCTGGTTCAAAACTGTCGTCTGCAAAAAAGACATTTGCCGTATACAGAAAAGTTGGATATGGAGTTATAAGAAGCTGCTTTTACTTCATGTGTTATGCGGTAAATGGTGTTGTAAAATATCTGTTCTGATAGGAATAAATTATATGGCGGAGAAAAGAAATGACGGATGGCAATAAGAAGAGAGGCCCGGGAAGGCCGACGGAAAAGAGAAAAGATACGATCCTGAGACTTAGGATAGATACAGATACTCATCGGAAGCTCAGTGAATGTGCGGCGGTGCGACAGGTATCTATGTCAGAGCTTGTCAGGGAAGCGATAGATGAGATATTCCGAAGAGAAAAAGAAAAACAGCAGAAGAATGAGGCAGAATAAAAATAACAGGTCGATGGCATATACCATCGACCTGTTATTTTGTTATATATTCATGGATTAAAGTGTGTAGCCGTTCTTTTTGAGGAGCTCTCTGGCTGAGTCTATAGAATCATTTCCTGTAGCATTCTTTATAGGAGCAAATTCCTTCTCTCTGTCGACCTCAAATGGAAGACATGTTCCCATATAAGCGATCATATCGAGAGCCAGTGTCTCAAATTTGTAGCCGTTTGGCTCTGATGGCTTGACGATCTCTCCATCCTCACCGACATAAGGGATAGCCTTCTTGACGATGTGGAGAGGCATACTTTCATTCATGATCTTCATCAGTCTGTCAACCGGGAAGATATAGTTTAATGTAACTCCATAGTTGTAAGCGTAATCGCCGTTGGCATCGCGCTCATCACGCATGGCATCTGTGAGTTCATAATACTCGACGATATATGGCTTTCCGTGGTTAGTACACAGGACGCCAACCTTCTCGTCAGGGTATGCTTTTTTGACAACCTTTCCGCCGGAGAGGAAGCCCTCTGTGAGAACTGCTCCGAGGAATACTGGGTCTGCAATTCTCTGAAGTACATTGTCAACTGAGAATACATTTATATATTTGATTCCGTATTTCGTGAGCTTGTCGAGGTGGCCGGCCTTGCAGAGGGATGAGAACCATCCACCGTTGCCGTTAGGAGACATGGCAACCTTTCCCTTCTCCTCGAGATATATCTTGCCGTTGAAGTCCACTGAAGGAACCATTTCCTGTTTAAAGAAATGAACATATTCAGGATTGTAACCGAAGTAGTCATGCTCTTTGAAGAATGATGTTGTGTCATCGTGGTTCTTCTCATTGGTCATGATGAAGAAATGGATCCAGGTATCTGCCATCTTCACAATATCGAGGGTGTGCTCGATGAGAAGCTGGAATATAAACATATCCTTGGTGACACCGACGTTGAAGGTTCCCTTAGGACCGGAGAATCCAAGACGGGTGCCCTGACCACCTGCCAGGAGGACCAGTGCCAGATCGCCAGCTTTGATGGCTTCAAGGCCTGCGTTCTTGTATATATCATACTTTTCTGCAATGCTGTCCATCTGGAGAGCTGCAACGGGAGCGATATCAGAATCACTTCCTGATGAATTGTGTCCGATCATATCGATAAGTGAGAAATCAATTTCACTGATCTGGTTCAGGAGTGCTGCCTGTTCAGCCTCGCTGAGAGTATCATAATACTTTAATAAGTGTAGCTGTCCTTTTTCTTCGAGAAGCTTGTAAGCGTTTTCGTAATTCATAAAAATCTCCTTAATAAATGTGTAGTTTGTATTTATTTTCTCTATCCGTGTATAATCCCTAAATTAATGATATTTCTTCTTGATCTCAATAGTGTCTGTGAATACCTTCCAAATGTCCTTGATCTTGATCCTTCTTCCATCTGCTGCATCGTCCCTGCTGTAATTCAGGACGATAGGAGCTTCGGATATCGAATATCCCTGTCTGTGTGCAGCCACAAGGATTTCAATATCAAAAGCATAGCCCGATATGGAAAGGTTCTCGGCAATCGGCTTTATGACTTCTGCTTTAAAAAGCTTTATACCGGTCTGGGTGTCATGGATACCAAGATGAAACAGCATTTTGAGCATAATATAATAGCTGTAGCTCATGACTCTTCTAATAGGAGGATAATCAAGCTTGGATTCAGGGTGAAGCTTTGATCCTATGACTATGTCAGAACCGGTGTCCCTCATCTGCTTCATAAATGGCTTGAGAAGAGATGGACTCAGTTCAAGGTCTGAATCAAGGAATGCTATATATTTGCCGGAAGCTTTGGCAATTCCGGTTGTGATAGCATGTCCCTTTCCCTGATTGACATCATATCCTGTATCTACAATATGAGAATCCATTTCGGCTGCCTCGGCAATAAGTTTGCCTGTGGAGTCCTTGCTGCCGTCATTCACAGCGATTATCTCATAACGATGAAGAAAACGGCTGAGTATTCGGCTAGTCTCAAGAAGATTATCTTTGATGTGCTGTTCTTCATTGTAGGCGGGCATAACCACCGACAAAGTAATATTGTTATTATCCATTTCCTGCTCCTTAAAAAATAAGCATTGATATTTAGACATTATTAATACGAGTATACTTTTTTATACATCATGTGTCAAATAAAATAGTGTTAATATGAAGGTGTTTATACTAATTAAGATATAATACATGTTGTAAAAGGAAAAAATATAATGTATTATAAAGCGAGGTAACGACATTTTTAGATATTTGAAAAAGGAGTTCCAATGGATAATAAGAAGAAAAATGGAATGAGATCCAGGTACGATGAGGACATGGATTGGCTGGATGACGATGATGATTATCTTGATGATGGTGGATTGATAGGATCATTGTTGTTCGGGGATAAAAAGAAGAAAGAAAAAAGGCGTGATCCTGAGCCGGAGAGAAAGGCTGATAAGAGACCGGAAAAGAAGCCGGAGAAGAAGACTCAGAAGAATATTTCCAGACCTGTGAAGCCGGAAGAGAATTATGACGAGTATTATCACGAGGACAGCAGGGCAAGAAGAGTGAAGAGTGAGGCCCGGGCAAAGCAGAGACAGACCGGACAGCCTGTAGCAGACAGAGCTGTGGACAGAGGTCCGGTGAAGAGGACACAGGGCACTGTACCGAGGACACAGAGCAATCAGAGTACCGTGCAGAGACCTTCAAAAGCTGCCCAGAGACCACGCAGGAGTATACAGAGCACAGGAAGCTCATCTGTGGACAATCTGCTCAGAGAAGTTGACAATATTGAGACAGATGTGCAGACAAGACATGAGGAGCTTAGACGTGAGGCGTGGGAACGCACCCAGAGAAATGTTGCAAAGGCAAAGGCTGAGGTTGAGAGGCTGGAGCTCGAGAGAGAGCAGAATGCCCGCGAAGAGGCAAGAAAGCTTAAGGTTCAGCAGGAGCTTGAGCGCCGCCAGCAGATGAAAGAAACTGAGAAAAAGGAAGAGCCTGTTGAGGAAGATAACAAGATCACTGAGCCGCAGGAGAGTGATGCGGAAGTTGTAGAAACTGCCACACAGCCAGTAGAAGAGCATGAACAGAAGACTGAGCCGGCAGATATTCTGGAGAAGAATACGGAGCCTGTCCTTGACGATGAGGTCGAGGAAGCTGCAGAGGCAGAGCCTGTGGAAGAGGCTTCGACAGTATCATCCCGAAGAACAGATGACATGCTGGACATGGATGAGCTTGAGCGTATGGAGAAGGATATTGATGAGGATAAGCTCAGTTATTCGGAATCAGATACGGCTGATCTGGGACTTGGAGACATAGGCAAAGCATTGGGCTTCGATGAAGTGGAGCTTGAGGATGATGAGGAAGAGCCTGAGGAGGACGAGGAGTCAGACAGCGAAAAGTTCTTCAGGGAGAACCTTCTCGATGAGGCTGATCCAAAGGTTGTCAATCCGGAGAGAAAGAAGCTTAACATCAGTACAAGAGTGTGGGCGATAGCGTTCTTTGTCCTGCTTGCACTGTTTATACTCATATGTATAATATATGTCAAGAATTATGCCAGAATGAAGTACAATGAGATGGATATCAATGAGATAAGTGCAGATCAGATACTTGTCAATGACGGTGTCAAGGATGCGACCAAGGGATATCGTGCCATTGCACTCTACGGAGTGGATTCCAGAGATTCGAATATGAATTCAGGAACTAACAGTGACAGTATAATGATAGTGAGCATCAATGAGAGCACCAAGGAGATCAAGCTTGTATCTGTATACAGAGATACTCTGATGGAGATAGCAAGCGGTTCCATGGATACCACACAGAAGGTGAATTACGCATACCAGCTCGGCGGTGCGGTTACAGCCATCAACACACTGAATACCAATCTCGACCTGAATATCACAGATTATGTGGCAGTTGATTTCAGTGCAATGGCAAGTATAATCGATGCTGTTGGAGGCGTTGATGTCAAGGTCATTGATGAAGAGGTGAACAACTTCAATAAGAACCTTGCAGAGCAGATAAGCCTGTCAGGCAAATATTCATCAGGAATAACTGAGGCAGGAGAGTATACTCTTGATGGACAGCAGGCAGTTGCATATTCAAGAATACGATCCACTGGCCAGGGAGATATAACAAGAACCGAGAGACAGAGAATAGTCCTCATGAAGGTTATAGACAAGCTGCTCAGCGCAGACACAGGTTCACTTGATTCATTTGTTGATGTTTCATTTAAATGTATATCAACAAGTCTTAACAAGGACGATATACATGCTCTTGTCAAGAATGTGGCTGGATATAAGGTTGTAGATACCGCAGGATTCCCATTTGCATATGAGGCAAAGGAACTCTCGGACAAGGGTAACTGCCTTGTGGCTGCTGATATGGCATCCAATGTGGAGGCATTACATGAATATCTGTATGGTGCTGACAAATACGTCATATCAGGCACAGTAAAGCAGATAAGCAGCAATATAGAGAGCATATCAGGTGTTAAGTCACAGAAGGTCAAGGTGACGACGGAGGCTCCGGGTGATGGAATATCAGACGGAAGCGACGAGGATGGAGATCTTAGGACGATAACAACTCCTCCAAAGGGAATGATCGTCGAGGAATAAAAAACTAAACATAATAATTAAGCAAGGAAGCTTCAGATATGGGGCTTCCTTTTTTTATGCATCAGAGACATTGAGATATGAGACATCCGATGCTTAAAGAAAGGCTACAACATAAAGAATTGTATATACATTACAGAGCATTGTTTTTTAATCGAAAACTGTCAGATAATTTATTGAAAAAAGTTGTTTACAAACAGTGTAAATGGTAGTAATATATCAAAAACGATAAATGACTTGAGAAAAATACAAAAATAACAATATTTACTTGAGAAACAAAAGTTAAAATCAAAATATCGTTGTGAATGACAAAAACATGGAAAGGACGGAACAGAACATGATTGAGAATAAGAGAGCGGAGAATACCGGATTATACGACCCAAGCTTTGAGCACGATAACTGTGGTATCGGTGCCGTTGTCAATATCAAGGGTATAAAGACACATGACACAGTGAACAATGCACTCAAGATTGTTGAGAATCTTGAGCACAGAGCAGGAAAGGACGCAGAGGGCAAGACCGGAGACGGTGTAGGTATACTCCTTCAGATATCACATAAGTTCTTCACCAAGGCTTTAGCAGAGCTTGGATATGACCTTGGAAAGGAAGGCGATTATGGAATAGGAATGTTCTTCTTTCCACAGAAGGAGCTGGCGCGCAAGCAGGCTATGAAAATGTTTGAGGTCATAGTGGAGAAGGAAGGACTGGAGTTCATTTGCTGGAGAGAGGTTCCTACAACACCTGGAATCCTTGGCAAGAAGGCAATAGATGTCATGCCATGCATCATGCAGGCATTCATCAGAAGACCTGAGACAGTGAAGGCCGGTATGGACTTCGACAGAAAGCTCTACTTCGTCAGACGAATATTTGAGGAGAGCAATGATGACACGTATGTTCCATCACTTTCCAGCAAGACTATAGTATATAAAGGAATGTTCCTTGTCGGTGAACTCAGAAAGTTCTACAACGACCTTCAGGATCCAGACTATGAGTCAGCTATAGGACTTGTTCATTCAAGATTTTCAACGAATACAACACCATCATGGCTCAGAGCTCATCCATACAGATATCTGTGCCACAACGGTGAGATCAATACAATAAGAGGAAATGAGGACAAGATGATCGCCCGTGAGGAGACTATGGAGTCGACCATCATGCAGGATGAGATGTACAAGGTTATGCCTGTTCTTGATCCGGATGGATCGGATTCAGCAAGACTTGACAATTGTCTTGAGTTCCTCGTACTGAATGGAATACCGCTTCCTATGGCTGTCATGATCACGATCCCTGAACCATGGGAGAACGACAGAGCCATGAGTCAGGAGAAGAAGGATTTCTATCAGTACTATGCAACCATGATGGAGCCTTGGGATGGTCCTGCTTCTATATTATTTACAGACGGTGAGCTCATGGGAGCAGTTCTTGATAGAAACGGACTGAGACCATCGAGATACTATATCACAGATGATGATTACCTTGTACTTTCATCAGAGGTCGGAGTTCTGGACGTAGATCCATCCAAGATCGTAAAGAAAGACCGACTCAGACCTGGCAAGATGCTTCTTGTCGACACAGTGAATGGACGTCTTATATCTGATGAGGAAATCAAGGAGAAATACGCGCTGGCAAAGCCTTACGGAGAGTGGGTAGACAGCAATCTTGTACATCTCGCTGATCTGAAGATTCCAAATATCAGAGTTCAGGAGTATACAGACGAGGAGAGAGCAAGACTTCAGAAGGCATTTGGATATACCTACGAGGATTTCAAGAATACCATATATCCTATGGCAGAGAAAGGTGCAGAGGCAATCAGTGCCATGGGTACTGATACACCACTTGCAGTTCTCTCGAACAGCCACAAGCCACTGTTCAACTTCTTCAAGCAGTTATTTGCACAGGTTACAAACCCACCTATCGATGCGATCAGAGAGGAAGTTGTCACATCCACATCGGTATATCTCGGAAAGGACGGAAACATCCTCGAGGAGAAGCCGGAGAACTGTCATGTGCTGAAGATCAACCATCCAATACTGACAAATACGGATCTTTTGAAGATCAAGAATATGAATGTTCCTGGCCTTAAGGTTGCGACACTTCCTATTCTTTATTATAAGAATACATCCATGGAGAAGGCTCTCGACAGACTGTTTATCGAGGCCGACAAGCTCTACAGGGACGGTGTAAATATCCTCATCCTCTCAGACAGAGGTGTGGATGAGAACCATGTTGCAATACCATCACTCCTTGCAGTATCAGCCATGCAGAAGCACCTGGTAAGAACTAAGAAGAGAACTGCGGTTGCGATCATCCTTGAGAGTGCTGATCCAAGAAACGTTCACCACTTCGCAACACTTCTCGGATATGGTGCATGTGCAGTCAACCCTTATCTTGCAATAGAGACGATCAAGCAGATGGTAGATTCGCATCTGCTGAACAAGGATTTCAATGCGGCTGTAGATGATTACAACAGTGCAATATGCCACGGAATAGTAAAGATCGCATCCAAGATGGGTGTATCAACGATCCAGTCATACATGGGTTCACAGATATTTGAGTGTATCGGACTCTCAAAAGATGTTGTGGACAGATATTTTACAAATACAGTAAGCCGTGTTGGCGGTTCTGGTATAAAGGAGCTTGAGAAGACAGTTGATGATCTTCACTCATCAGCATTTGATCCGCTTGGACTTAACACAAACCTTGCCCTTACAAGCATCGGTGCACACAAGTTCAGAAGCGGCAAGGAGGAGCATCTGTACAATCCTGTCACGATACATCTTCTTCAGGAGGCAACAAGGCGCGGCGATTACAAGCTGTTCAAGCAGTACACAGCAGCGCTCCACGATGAGCAGAAGCCATTCCACCTTAGAGGTCTCATGGACTTCAAGTTTGCTGATAAGCCGGTTCCACTTGATGAGGTTGAACCAGCAAGTGAGATAGTCAAGAGATTCAAGACAGGTGCCATGAGCTACGGAAGTATATCACAGGAGGCACATGAGTGTATGGCCATCGCCATGAACGAGCTGGGCGGTAAGTCCAATTCAGGAGAGGGCGGTGAGTCGATAGAGAGACTTACGATCGGCAAGGATGGCAAGAATAGATGCTCAGCCATCAAGCAGGTAGCATCAGGAAGATTTGGCGTTACATCGAGATACCTTGTGAGTGCCAAGGAGATACAGATCAAGATGGCACAGGGAGCAAAGCCTGGAGAGGGCGGACATCTCCCTGGCGGAAAGGTATATCCATGGATCGCAAAGACAAGACTTTCGACACCGGGAGTAAGCCTTATCTCTCCACCACCACATCACGATATATATTCGATAGAGGATCTTGCACAGCTCATCTACGACTGCAAGAATGCAAACCGTGATGCGAGAATATCAGTAAAGCTTGTGTCTGAGGCTGGTGTAGGTACAGTAGCGGCCGGTGTTGCAAAGGCCGGAGCACAGGTCATCCTGATCTCAGGTTATGACGGAGGAACAGGAGCAGCACCTAACAACTCCATCCATTACGCAGGACTCCCTTGGGAGCTTGGACTTGCAGAGACACATCAGACACTTATCATGAATGATCTCAGAAATAAGGTCATCCTTGAGGCAGACGGTAAGCTGATGACAGGCCGTGACGTTGCGATAGCTGCAATGCTCGGAGCTGAGGAATTTGGATTTGCAACAGCACCGCTTGTAACAATGGGTTGTGTCATGATGAGGGTATGTAACCTTGACACATGTCCTGTCGGAATAGCAACTCAGAACCCAGAACTCAGAAAGAGATTCAGAGGTAAGCCTGAGTACGTGAAGAACTTCATGCTGTTCATAGCAGAGGAGCTTCGAGAGTACATGAGCAAGCTCGGCGTCAGAACAGTCGATGAGCTGGTTGGACGTTCAGATCTCCTCATGAGCAGCGACAGAGCAGATGAGAGAAATGTCATCCTTGATAAGATAATTAACAATCCTTATATAGATATGCCACAGAACAAGGTAAAGTATCACGAGAAGAATGTCTATGACTTCCAGCTTGAGAAGACAGTAGATATGAGAATTCTCATGAAGAAGCTTGGACCTGCACTTGAGAAGGGACAGAAGAAGAGCGTTGAGCTTGATGTGGTCAACACAGACAGATCTGTTGGAACGATATTCGGTTCAGAGATCACAAAGAAGTACGGCGAGTCACTTGATGAGGACACATACATCGTCAAATGCAACGGCGCCGGCGGACAGAGCTTTGGAGCATTTATTCCAAAGGGACTTACACTTGAGCTGGTGGGCGACAGCAACGATTACTTCGGCAAGGGTCTGTCAGGTGGTAAGCTGATAGTTTATCCGCCTCGTTCAGTTAAGTACAAGCATGAGGATAACATCATCATAGGAAACGTTGCACTGTACGGTGCCACAAGTGGTAAGGCATTCATCAACGGTGTTGCCGGCGAGAGATTTGCAGTTCGTAACTCTGGTGCCACGGCGGTCGTTGAGGGTGTTGGCGATCACGGATGTGAGTACATGACAGGTGGTAAAGTAGTAGTTCTTGGAACAACAGGCAAGAACTTTGCAGCCGGAATGAGCGGTGGTATCGCATATGTACTTGATATGGGCAACGATCTGTACAAGAGACTTAACAAAGAGATGATATCCATAGAGGCTGTGACAGACAAGTACGAGGTGAGCGAGCTGAAGCAGCTCATCATGGATCATGTAAATTATACAAATTCAGAGATAGGCAAGAGGATTCTTGAGGACTTTGAGGGATATCTTCCAAAGTTTAAGAAGATCATACCAAAGGATTACAAGAAGATGATGAATATGATAGTTGCATTTGAGGAGAAGGGTCTGAGCCGCGAGAAGGCAGCTATCGAAGCATTCTACAAGGTTAAGAACGGAGGTAAGTAGGAATGGGAAAACCAACTGGATTTTTAGAATATGAGAGAAAGACAAGCGCAGAGCTTGCTCCTAAGGACAGAATCAAGAATTTCAATGAATTCCACACTCCGCTTAGCCGTGATGAGCAGAGAAAGCAGGCTGCAAGATGTATGGACTGTGGCGTTCCATTCTGCCAGGCAGGTATGAACATATGCGGAATGACATCGGGCTGTCCGCTGAACAACCTGATCCCAGAGTGGAATGATATGCTCTATAACGACAATCTTGAGCAGGCATTTGCAAGACTCAGCAAGACCAACTGTTTCCCTGAGTTTACAAGCCGTGTGTGCCCGGCTCTCTGTGAGAAGGCATGTACCTGTAACTTAAACGGTGATCCAGTGTCGGTCCGTGAGAACGAGAGAGCCATCATAGAGTATGCATTTGCAAATGACCTTGTAAATGATAAACAGCCAAAGGTTCACTCAGGCAAGAAGGTGGCAGTCATAGGTTCAGGTCCTTCGGGACTGGCCGTGGCAGACCAGCTGATCGGCAGAGGCCACGACGTGACTGTGTATGAGAGAAGTGACAGACCGGGCGGACTTCTCATGTATGGTATCCCAAACATGAAGCTTGAGAAGCAGATCATAGACAGAAGAATAGATGTCATGAAGAAGAGAGGAATAAAGTTCGTACTGAACACAGAGGTTGCAACCGGAAAGGCATCTGCGAAGGCTGTGTGTCCGAAGGATGATCAGATGACAGGTTATCTTAAGAACAAGAACCTCAAGTATGTGAAGGCTGAGGATCTGCTCAAGGAATACGACGCAGTTGTGCTTGCCTGTGGTGCAGCCAATCCAAGAGATATAAAAGCACCTGGAAGGGATGCAAAGGGAATCTACTTCGCTGTTGATTTCCTCAAGACTACGACAATGAGCCTTGTAAATTCGGGCTTTGCTGACAAGCAGTTCGTGAATTGTAAAGGCAAGAATGTTCTCGTCATCGGTGGTGGTGATACAGGAAATGACTGTGTGGGAACAGCAGTCCGCGAGGGCGCTGTCAGCGTTACACAGCTTGAGATGATGCCAAAGGCACCTGATACAAGAACACCAGACAATCCATGGCCAGAATGGCCGAAGATCTGCAAGACAGACTACGGTCAGCAGGAGGCAATAGCAGTATACGGACATGATCCTAGAATATATGAGACTACAGTCAAGGAATTCATCAAGGACAAGGACGGAAATGTCAAGGCAGCCAAGTGTGTGAAGCTCGATTGGAAGAAGAATCCTGAGACAGGAAGAATGACTATGACAGAGATAGAGGGAAGCGAGTATATCGTTGACTGTGATGTGGTACTCATCGCAGCCGGATTCCTCGGATGTCAGACATATGTGGCAGAGAGCTTTGGCGTGGAACTCAACGAGAGAACAAATGTCAAGACTCCATGTCCAAACTCATATACAACAAATGTTCCAAAGGTATTCGTAGCCGGAGACATGCACAGAGGACAGTCACTGGTCGTATGGGCCATCCGCGAAGGCCGCGAGGCCGCCATGGCAGTAGAAGAGCTGCTGCTCGGATACACTAATTTGCAGTAGGATATACAAAATAAAAAAAATATCCCTAACACCACAGATATTGAGGTGTTAGGGATATTTTATTCTTTAAAGCAGGTGGTTTACCGGCAGGTACATAGGAAGTCCATCTTTGTACTGAAGGGAAACCTCACCTATTATAAGAGGTCTGAGATACGCTTCCATCTCAGGTGTGACATCATTCTTCTCAGGTGTGATCCACTCTAGTGGAATTGTCTTGGCTTGATTTGCGATGAGCGCTACATTTTCAGGCTCGATAATCCACTGGTAAGGGTCGTTTGACACTCTCTTTATGGTTGACATAACTGCGGTCATACCTTCGGCTGCATACTTTACGGCGGCCTGTCCAAGTGCAAATGACTCGTTGATATCTGTCCTTGAGGAAATATGCGCTGCACATCTCTGGAGGACATTGAGCTCGATGGAACGAACCTTTATATCCATTCTGTCCTTAACAAGACTCTCGAGAGCCTTGCCGGTTCCGCTGAGCTGGGCATGTCCGAACTTGTCTGCCACAGCAGAAGTTGCGCTGATGTAGTTGCCATCCTTATCATGTATACCCTCAGATACGGCCACGATGACACATCTTGAAGTCTTTAATACATTTTTGATGTCCTCTATAAACTGATCCTCATCGAAGTCTACCTCAGGAAGATATATGAGATGAGGAGCAGGACTGTAGTCATTTCTTGCCAGACAGGATGCAGCGGTGAGCCAGCCTGCATCACGGCCCATGATCTCCACGATGACAACACTTGGTATCTGGTAGATGTAAGTGTCGTGGGCAATCTCCAGCATGGTGGATGCAACATACTTGGCTGCAGAGCCAAATCCTGGAGTGTGGTCGGTATGGCACAGGTCATTGTCAATGGTCTTAGGGATGCCGACGATCTTCACATCCGATCCGATCTTCTTTGCATATTGGCTGAGTTTATCCACTGTATCCATAGAGTCGTTGCCACCGATATAGTAGAATGCAGCAACCTGATATTCCTCAAATCTGTCAAATATTATCTCATAAGGTTTTGAGTCAACCTCAAAATCAGGAAGCTTGTATCTGCATGAGCCAAGGTACATTGCAGGGGAGAGCTCCAGAGTATTTACCAGAGGAAATTTTGAGAGGGCCATGAGGGACAGATCTATGAAATTATTGTCCAGCACTCCCTGGATCCCGTGAATTGCACCGTAAACTCTGGTGAATTTGTTGCTTTTCTTAACTCCGTCTATGACACCTGCCAGCGAAGCATTTATCGCTACGGTAGGACCTCCTGACTGAGCTACTATACAGTTATCTTTCATTTTGTAAATCTCCTTTGAAAGGTTTTATTTTATTCTGGACTGCGCAGGAGTATGGTTATCTTTTTGCGGCCATAAACCATAAGTGCGTCCTTGATTATATCTTTGTTGGCATCGGTTGTGTGTATCTCAACAGTGTCCAGAAGCTTTTCGACATATGAGCACCAGAGGTCATAGATGATCTTCTGGTTCTTCTCACTGACAGGTGGAAGTGCAGCCTTTGCCTTTTCAAGATCGCAGTCAGCATCTGTCATGTAAATGAATGAATCAGGTGTGAGTGCTTCCTCACCGTATGCTGCGACAAATATTTCTTCTGTCCTGACAAATCCACAGTCATACATCTCAACTATGAGATCGTGGATACATTCATCGATATTATCGAAATAGTGGTAGTAACGGAGCAGATGAGCCTGATTCTCGTCCTCAATGTCATCACGGTTTATCCAGTACCCCTTGCTCTGGCTCTGTTCCTCCCTGATAGCCTCTTCCTGCATGAGATCGAGATCTCTCAGTGCCTCCTCGCGCTTATCGGCAAGCTTTCTTCTGACATACACCACAGTGATGACTATGAGTGCAAGCAGAAATACTCCGAGCAATACGCCGAATAACATTTGTAAGCTGGTTTTATCCATTTGGTGAACACCTGCCTTTCATGTTTGGAAATAATTATAAATTCCCATAAGTATCTACATTTTAACACAGGTAAGATTGGTATTTCAAGAAGGCATATAATGTCAATTATAGTGGTTAAAGTTCACGTGAAAAATTCTTGCAAGAGATGTAAAGGTAAGGTATAATGTGCTCATAGCTGAGATGTATTAAGTCTCTTGTGATTTTGAACCTACATTTGAATAAACGGGATTCCTATATCATTGTTATTGAAGTCAAGCCTCGTTATATAAGTTCTAGTGGAAGGCAGATATACAATTGCGGTTGCCCACCTAGCGCTGCTAGGACTCAAAAGCAAGGGCGCATTTCAGTTTATTACACAAGATGAAGAAGCAGCATGTATATGCTGCTTTTTCTCTGTATGTGGATATATTTGCGGAGAAATGGAGACAGGGGAATGCGAATAGATCAGAGGAAGAAATGGTATCAGAAGATCAAATACAATAAGAATTTTAAGATAGTGAGTTTCATAACTATAATTCTGGTATGTGTTGTCGGATATATGATGATAACAGGTAAAAACAGAGTAGGTGAAGAGACTGATGATAACAACGATGGCAATTCAGTGGAGACCATAGTTATAGAAGCTCCGGATGATCCGCTGGGAGATCTGAAGCAATATGTTGAAGCCGACACGGACAGTACAGAGATCGCGGAGTATGACTACACAATTCAGGGAGCAGGAACTGTGGCTTCAAAGAAGAAAGAGGATAAAGGCAGCAGCTCGTCCGGCACCGACAGAACCAGCGGGGGCAGCGGCTATGGCGGATCGTCAGTCGTTATATCCGGTATGGAGAACAGTGTCAGAGTCATCCTGACAAATGGCGGAGATTATTATCAGAGCTATGTGGAATTTACCTGCAGTACAGGATTTAACGTGACGAGCGATGGCAAGAAGAAAACCTACAAGGCGGATGAATTTGTATCACTTGGCAGCGACAACAAGGCCTCATCCATCATAGTTGAGCCTGAGAGTTCGGATGGAATGATAACAGTATCGAGTCTCAGCAAATCAAGCGGCACCCCGAGGTATCACGGAGCCCTTGAGATAACAAAGGATTCGTCGGGATACATGATCATCAATCAGGTAGATATAGAACAGTATCTGTATGGGGTAGTGTCAAGTGAGGTTTCATCGAGCTACAGCCCGGAGGCGCTCAAGGCTATGGCAATCTGCGCCAGAGGATTTACATATAGAAAGCTTGGAAGTAACTACAGGGGATACAATGCAGACCTTGATGACACAACATCGTGCCAGGTCTACAATAACTTCCCTGAGACGGGAAATTCCATAGATGCAGTCCAGTCCACATCCGGAATTGTACCTACATATAACGGAGAGATCATAAATGCTGTATATTTCTCAACATCGTGCGGAACGACTACCACGAGTGACCAGGTGTGGGGCGGAAGCATGCCATATACCTGTACACGTATTCAGAATACGGCGCTGGACATCCCATATTTCAGCGATGAAGCGGCATTCAGGGATTTCATGGATGGCAAGACGGACACAGATGTGGTTGAGAGAAATCTTCCTATGTACAGGTGGACGGTTACATACACAGAAGATGAGATGAGAAATGCGGTTGAGACCGGCCTTTCAAGATGCTCGGATGTGTCTGCGACATCGGTTGGCAAGATCAAGTCAATAATGGTGACGGGAAGAGATGACAGTGGACTTGTGAAGGAAGTTACGATAACAGGCGACAAGGGAAGCGTGGTAGTCAGCGGCCAGAGCAATATCCGAGTTCTGTTCGCCACGGATGGCAAGGCTATAACAGAGCAGGATGGATCAGAGCTCACGGGCTGGACAGGCGTTCCAAGTAATTTCTACTATGTAAAGAAGGATAATGACACAGGACTCTACACACTTAAGGGCGGCGGATACGGACATGGAGTCGGAATGAGTCAGAATGGTGCAAATGAACTGGCAAAGCTGGGATATACTGCAGCGCAGATAATAAGCCATTATTACAACGGAGCAGTTCTCAGTTCGGTTGAAAAGTAACGGAGAGAATCACTAATTATGAAGTTAAAGAAGCGCATAGTGCTCATATACCATAAAGTCAGATTGTTTATGGCAGAGATGAATAAGGATCAGGTGGCGGCATTTGCGGCACAGTCTGCTTTTTTCCTGCTGCTGTCACTGTTTCCACTGGCGATGACGCTGCTTACATTTGTCAAATATCTGCCATTCACAGAGACCCAGGTGTTGGAGATAATAAAGGAACTGTTCCCGGAGGAGATCAATTCCAATTTTGAATTCATGTTTGCAGAGATTTTCGACAGCAAGAGCTCACTGCTTGCCACCACAGCAACCATATTGCTCACAGTGTGGTCGGCGTCAAAGGGAACAATGGCTATAGGCCGCGGACTCACTTTCATGGCAGGCAAGGAGGACAGCGTCAATTATTTCCTCAGAAGAGCGATACACACTCTGTATACATTGATATTCTGTGTGATGCTGGTGGCGGTTATGGTCATATATATCCTCGGCGATGTAGTTGTGTCAAAAATGCTGGTGCGGCTGGATTCGGTGGAGAGATTCCAACTGGTGGATACCGTTGCGAATATCCTGTCGATCGTCAAGATAGCATTTGCCCCTACGGTTTTGTTTGGGGTTATGATCGTGGCATACTGGGCATTGCCGGTTGAGCGGGTGAGGATCAAGACCGCTGTGCCGGGAGCTGCATTTACGACCATACTCTGGATGCTTTTGTCATTTGGCGTATCAAGCTATATCAATATAGTGGGAATCAACACATATATGTATGGAAGCCTTGCAAGTGTGATATTGCTTGCGCTGTGGCTTTACATGTGTATGTACGTCATGCTGATAGGCGCGGAGATCAACAAATTCATGGATAATGGAATCCGGGGAATAAGAAGGCGTGCGCACAAGGCCGGGCGTAAGAAGAGACGACTTGAGAGGAAGAAAAAGCGTGCGGAGAAGAGGCGGATGCGAAAAAATCGACATTTAAAGATGGACGAAGAAGTTGATGTAGAAGTAGATAAATGAAATAAAAGTAGAGTGTATTCAGGTTAAAGAATACTGCGATTGAGATGCATAGTGGCTCATATAAAAATACAAGTAGTAAGCGGGTAAAGAAAACAATTTCTATAAATGTAAGATATTACAGTGCATATTATAAAATGAAAGCCTCCTATTCTGGTGGAGTGGCAATTGATATTTTGGTAACTAAGGGGGCAGTCACAGCAAGTCTAGCAACAGGGTATACATTGTCTACGCTTCTTTCAGATATAATAAGTAACTATGGAAGTACTGATATTAGGTCTCCTGGTATTGAAAACTGGGGATATAGATTTAAATATGTAACAAATAGCAGTAAAGATGAATTTGATATTTATTTACTTACGTATAATAGTAAAGGAAGACTTGCAGATACAAAGAAAATAAAGAGTGAAAGATATAAAGCGATTTTGATATAAAAAGGAGAAAATATATGAGAGAAAAAAAAGCTATACTTCTGTTAGTGCTTAGTGCATGTTTGTTTGCAATCGATTTTATCTTAAAAGGAGATTTTGGTAAGGTGATGTTTTATATAATCTTATTGATAGGCTGGATATTACTTTTGGCATCAATTGCTTTACAAATAAAGAAAAAGAAACGGGAAGATGATTAAATAGGAGTATGGTACTCGTAAGGTTTATTTTCACAATCAAGTTATATAATATTTCTGAAAATTGAATTGTTGTTGATCATGACAGTATGACAAAAAAGATGTTGACTAACACCCACATGTAGGTATATTATCTCTATAGGCAGTGACGATGCAAAAGATACGTATGTCACCATCAGAGAGACCGGGTCAGCGGCTGAAAGCCAGGTCAGGTAAGAGTGCGTATTTAATTTCACATCAGAGCCACCACGGCTGAAGGATTGAAGATATCTGTTTTATCAGATGACAGATGTTGGTCTGTGTAGGGTGTGGCGTGTGACGTGCGACAAACGTCTAATGAGAGTCAGACATGGACAAGATACATAGAGTGTCTGGAATCAGGGTGGTAACGCGGATATAATTCGTCCCTAGTATGTATAACATGCTAGGGACTTTTGTGTTTACAGGGTGACAAGCGGCTGCGATGCGCGGAGCAATCCCGGTAAACGCCCAAAAGAGGAATGAGCGCATAGCCCGATAGGGCGGAGCGCGAATTACTGTAGGAATTGCGGAAGCCGTAGTCGGGCAATTCCGTGACTTATATATGGAAGTAATTAATATAGGATCCACATTGAAATCCCTATAAATAGAAAAAGGAGAAACACGATGAGAGACAAGTTGGAAGCCATCAAGGCAGAGGCTCTTGCCAAGATCGAGAGCGCAGAGGTTGTATCGACACTTAACGATGTGAAGGTGGCGATACTCGGTAAGAAGGGAGAACTCACACAGGTTCTCAAAAGCATGAAGGATGTAGCACCGGAGGACAGACCAAAGGTAGGCCAGATGGTAAATGAGGCGCGTCAGGCCATCGAGACAGCCCTTGATGAGAAGACAAAGTCCATCAACAGGGCACTCCGTGCAGAGAAGATGAAGAGAGAGACCATAGATGTAACTCTTCCAGGAGTGAAGAAGCTTACAGGACACAGACATCCAAACCAGATAGCACTTGAAGATCTGGAGAGAGTATTCATCGGTATGGGTTACGAGATAGTTGAGGGACCAGAGGTAGAGTATGACAAGTACAACTTTGAGCTGCTGAACATTCCTGCAAATCACCCTGCAAAGGATGAGCAGGATACATTCTATGTTACAAAGGATATCCTCCTTCGTACACAGACATCACCTGTTCAGGCAAGAATCATGGAGAAGGGCAATCTTCCGATCAGAATCCTCTCACCTGGACGAGTATTCAGAGCTGATGAGGTAGATGCAACACATTCACCATCGTTCCATCAGGTAGAGGGACTTGTAATAGATAAGGGAATCACCATGGCTGACCTCAAGGGAACACTGGCGCAGTGGGCAAAGGAGTTCTTCGGTGAGAACACAAAGGTCAAGTTCAGACCTCACCACTTCCCATTCACAGAGCCTTCAGCAGAGTGTGATATCACATGCTTCAAGTGCGGCGGCAAGGGATGCCGAGTATGTAAGGGCAGCGGCTGGATAGAGATCCTTGGCTGTGGTATGGTTCATCCAAAGGTTCTCCGCGACTGTGGAATAGATCCTGAGGTATATTCAGGATTTGCATTTGGAATCGGACTTGAGAGAGTAACACTTCTCAAGTATGAGATAGATGACATGAGACTTCTTTACGAGAACGACATGAGATTCTTAGACCAGTTTTAAGTATGTGTCAAGTTTTCTGTGAAAACTTGACATGCAGCTCCAGCCATTTGCCGAAGGCAAATTTTGCATGGCTGGAGTTCAATGATAAATAGGAGGACAAATAGATGAATACACCAATTTCATGGATAAAGGCATATGTTCCTGATCTGGACGTGACAGCTCAGGAGTTTGTAGACGCCATGACTCTCTCAGGATCACATGTAGAGGGTTACGAACAGAAGGATAAGAATCTTGACAAGATTGTTGTCGGCAAGATTCTCACTATGGAGAAGCATCCGGATGCGGACAAGCTTGTAGTATGTCAGGTAGATGTTGGACAGGCGGAGCCTCTTCAGATCGTGACCGGAGCAAAGAATGTAAAGGTCAATGATCTCATCCCACTTGTACTTGACGGTGGTAAGGTTGCGGCAGCACACGGCGACAACAATGAGTACCCTGACGGAATCAAGATCAAGAAGGGCAAGCTCAGAGGAGTTGAGTCAAATGGTATGATGTGCGGTATAGAGGAGCTTGGTTCATCAAGAGACTTCTATCCGGAAGCACCGGAGGATGGCGTGTATGTATTCCCGGTGGAGTCAGGTGTGAAGCCGGGCGATGACGCTGTGAAGGCACTTGGACTTGACGATGTTGTTGTCGAATACGAGATCACATCCAACAGAGTTGATTGTTTCTCAATGATCGGTATGGCAAGAGAGGCAGCAGCTACATTTGACAAGTCATTTTACCCACCAGTGGTAACAAAGACAGGAAATGATGAGGACGTCAATGACTATATATCAGTAGAGGTAAAGGATCCTGACCTCTGCCCTAGATACACAGCAAGGGTTGTCAAGAACCTGAAGATCGGACCTTCACCAAAGTGGATGCAGCAGAGACTTGCTTCACAGGGAATCCGTTCGATCAACAACCTTGTCGATATAACAAACTACGTTATGGAAGAGTACGGACAGCCAATGCACGCATATGATCTCAGCACCATAGCCGGCAACAAGATCGTTGTCCGCCGTGCAAATGACGGAGATACATTTGTAACACTTGATGGACAGGAGAGAAAGCTCGACCATGACGTTCTGATGATCTGTGACGGTGAGAAGGAGATCGGTATCGCCGGAATCATGGGCGGCGAGAATTCCATGGTAACAGACAGTATCGATACACTGCTCTTTGAGGCAGCTTGCTTCGATGGAACAAATATCAGACTTTCATCGAGAAGAATCGGACTTGCAACTGATGCGGCAGCAAAGTTCACAAAGGGACTTGACCCAAATCTTGCCATGGAGGCAATAGACAGAGCATGTCAGCTCATTGAGGAGATGGGCGCAGGTGAGGTAGTCGGCGGAGCTGTTGACGTATATCCAAATCCTGTACAGGACAAGAAACTCCCATTTGAGCCTGATAAGATGAACGCACTTCTCGGAACAGATGTTGAGCCAGAGAAGATGCTGTACTACTTCGGTAGACTTGGTCTCACATACGATGCAGATACTAACACACTGGATGTGCCAAGTTTCAGACAGGATCTGAGCTGTATGGCAGATCTGGCAGAGGAGGTTGCAAGATTCTACGGATACGACAACATTCCTGTATCACTCCCAAGAGGTGAGGCAACAGTTGGTAAGCTCCCATACGACCAGATGATCAATGCCATCGCAAGGGATGTCCTTGAGGCAAATGGTTTCTCTGGCGGTATGTGCTACTCATTCGAGAGCCCTAAGGTATTTGACAAGCTGCTACTGCCTGCTGACAGCGAGTTCAGAAAGACAGTTACAATAGCAAATCCTCTTGGCGAGGACTTCAGTATCATGAGAACAGTATCACTGAACGGTGTTCTCACATCACTGGCAACAAATTATAATAGAAAGAACAAGATCGCAAGACTTTATGAGTTCGGAAATGTATACCTTCCAAAGTCACTTCCACTCACAGAGCTTCCAGAGGAGAGAATGAAGCTTACTATCGGTATGTATGGTCAGGGAGATTTCTTTGATCTCAAGGGAGTTCTCGAGGAGCTTACAGACAAGGTTGGTCTCAAGGGACAGGTGACATACGAGCCTGAGTCAGAGTACACATTCCTTCATCCGGGCCGTCAGGCAAAGCTCAAGAAGGGCAACCTGACAATTGGATTTATCGGACAGGTACATCCTGAGGTATGTGACAACTACAACCTTAAGGGGGAGGTATATGTTGCAGTTATAGATATGCCTACACTGGTTATGCTGTCAAGCTTCGACATCAAGTATGAAGGAATTGCAAAGTTCCCTGGAAGTACAAGAGATCTGAGTCTTGTTGTGGACAAGGAAATATTTGTCGGACAGATAGAGGAAGTCATAAAGAAATGTGGCGGCAAGCTGCTTGAGAGCTACAAACTTTTCGATGTATATGAGGGTGAGCAGATCGCAAAGGGCAAGAAGTCAGTGGCTTACACAATGACATTCCGTGCTAAGGATAGAACACTTGAGACATCAGAGGTCGATGGAATCATTGCCAAGATCCTCAAGGAGCTCGGCAAGCTCGGAATCGAGATCAGAGCGTAATAGTTGATAACCACTGCCGGGAAGCCGCATGTGGTGTAGATCTGGTTTAGCATGATCGATATTATATATTTTAAATACCACCTGGTAACAGATCGTAAATGAGGTGTACCCCAGAAGGTCTGTTACCGGGTGGTATTTTTATGTTGAACGCTGAGAGGCGGGATGGTAAGGTATGTAAAAGGATTTTTACACTGTATCCGGGGCAAGGACAAAGCCTTTTGATGGAAAATATGTGATATGGGTGTTAGCATTTGCTCAGATAGAGAACTCAGAGTGATTGATAAAGGAGGTAAAAGAGGAAAAAACATGGAGATTGGAAATAAGATAAAGGAAGCGAGAAATGGAGCTGGGTTAACCCAGGATCAGGCTGCTGAGAAGATTATGGTTTCGAGGCAGACGATATCCAACTGGGAAAATGGAGTTTCCCATAGTTAAAGATACAACACCAAAGATAACGAATCCACGCTTATATGATACTGCATGAAAAAAGGTACTTGATAAAAGCAATGAAGCGCAATATCAAGTACCTTTTTGATTTGTTTTTTACATGGTTATTAAGAAAATTACTCTTATTCCGAGGTCCTCAATCGTTCCACCACAGTTCCCTTGTTAAAGAAGTGGAGAACGATCAGCGGAATAACCGCAGCCAGCAGCAGATAAAGCACACCAATGACCAGAACAGGAACCAATGTGATATTCATAGTGAAGAACCACATAGATGGCGAGTTCAAGACATTTTCCAGCACCGTCACAGTAAGCAGCAGCGCAACCACTCCACCAATGATGTCTGCACCAGCGGCATAGTAGACGCCTTCATAAACCATCAGCCTTTGAAGCTGGCGATTTGTCATACCGATACTCTGCATAGTCGCAAACTCATGGCGGCGGGTGATAATATTGGTGATAATCATATTTGTAAAGTTAATCAGTCCTACTAAAGCCATGATACAGCCAATCAGACTGCCTACAACCAGAACCATACTTGCAACAGAATTTAATTGTTCTTTCAGTAATTTTGTTGAGGTATAGGTAACAGAGGGGTTCTTTTCAACATAACTGCTCAAAAATTCCTCCATTTGCGGCTGTAAGGAATCATCCATATTAAATCCATAACTCAGCAGAGTTGGAGTCGTGTAAATCTGTTTGAACAGAGTGTCCGGCAAATACACAAAGGGCGCATCGCCACCAATATTCCTCATAGCCGTAGTTGTTGACGGCGTTTCGTCCTCAGTTCCAACGGTACAGGCTTTTGCAAGAATTCTGCAGGTTTTGACTAACTCGCCATCCCTGTAAAAAGAAATACTGTCGCCAATCTGTAACTGTTCTGTTAGGGGCGTACTTTTCGGACCACCACTCAGTCGGTCTAACCCTTCTCCAATAATGACATATTCTCCAGTTAGCATTTTTGGTTTCAGTACATTAGGATCTGTTTCTCCAGCATAAATCATCATATCCGCCCAAAAATGTTCGGAAGCGCCAAAAACATTTCCAAAGAAAAGATTTTCTGCATCCGGGGCAGTCTTCATATTATAATTTCCAAAGGCTTTGCGGAGGCTACCGTCCTGATCTTCATAGGTTGAGGTACACTCCAGTCCCTCAAAACCATAATCAACCAGCACGTTACTGTCATCTGCGGTATTGCGATAAAGATACCGTTCTTCTTCCAGACCGTCCTGCTCACGGATCATATCTACCACTTGCTGTGGAAGTGCATCTTCGTGATGTCTAAAGCCTTCCAAAGCATTGGCTGCAATCGAATTATAGACGGTAAAATCTGTTTTCGTTGTGCGGGTAATCCACTTTTCTTCATCAATGCTCTGTGTCACAATAATCATAGTGTTGAACAGAACGATACACAAAAGCATAGAAACAACGATGAATACACAGCGGCGTCTATTGCGTCCCAAGTTGGAAAATGCCATATGGGAGAGTTTTGCACCTCTGGTTCGTGTAACGGTTTTCTTTTTATAATCATCCTGCTCCGTATAGCGGATCGCCTCCATGGGAGATACTTTTGCGGCCTTTTTGGCTGGTTTGCGGGTACTGATAAATACCGTCAGAATCGTAAACAAGGCAGCTATAATAAATAACACGGGGGAGGTCGATGTCTGCAAACTTGTCGCAGAATACTCATAGCTAAAAAGTTCCATTACTACCGGAAGCAACGCCCGGCCTGCAAAGAACCCGGCAATTAAACCAATAGGCAGCCCAATCAGGGTCAGCCATACCGCCTGCCGATTGACGATGTTTTTAATTTGCCGCGTAGAAGCACCAATCATCCGCAGTAAGCCATATTGCCGAACATCCTGCATAACGGAAATATCAAAAATATTATAAATCAGCAAATAGCCGCACAATACAAACATCAGCACAAATACTACGGCAAATAAGATGGACTCCGGAGAAATCATGGCTTTCCCCATCTGGTTTTCAACAGAGAGGATAAAGTTATCAGCAGACATATCCTTTGGATTGCCGCCAATAGAGTAGACAAAGTTATCCATCTGCTCCTGAATGTTCGTCTTGTCTTTCAGCACAACGTCAGAAAAAGTAACCCCTGAGATTTCTCCATCCACTGCGCGGGTATTTTTCACTACATCTGGATTATCTTTTACAAACTGCTCTGAGAGAACCGCCACGCTGACCATATCGTTGCTTGCTTCCCACCAACCGGAAAGCACCATATCATAATGGTAGGTTTTTCCACGAATTTCAAATTCCAGAGGAACTTCTGCTCCAATCTCCGGTTCCACACCAAGGGCTTTCAAAGCCAGTTCGGTAGTAGCAATTTCATTTGCCTTTTCCGGTGCTGAACCATGCGTTGGCACACAGAATGTAAGTTCCTGCTGTATGCTATCAGCATAGTTTAATTCAACAGAATGACCCAGGGCATTGCTTGCATATCCAATCATCCGCCGATGACCTGCCTGCTCCACAAAATCACTGTTTTTCAGTTGCTCAAACTGTTCCTCGGTCATGTACCCAAAGGTTCCATCTGCCTTACTGCCTTTCTGCATCTGCATAGAGAGCTGCATGGAGGATACCATGTTAAATACCAGTGAAGTGATGGATGTAAACAAAAATGCTGTCAGAACGATCGCAAGAATCGCCGCCAGATTACGAACCTTATTTTTTTTGAAATATTGTTTAGACAGCCGCTTGATGGTTTTTGTGTTATTATTGCCAAATAGAATGTCATTCATAGTCCCGCCCCCTTTACTGCACGATCTTGCCATCCTCAATCCGAATGATACGGTCGGCAAGCTGGGCAATCTCATTATTATGAGTAATCATCACGATGGTTTGGTGGAATTTCTGACTTGTGGTTTTCAAAAGCCCCAGCACATCGGCGCTGGTCTTGCTGTCCAGGTTGCCGGTGGGTTCATCAGCCAAAACAATAGAGGGCTTTGACACCAAGGCGCGGGCAATGGCTACGCGCTGCTGCTGACCGCCGGAGAGGTTATTGGGCATATTGTTCAGCTTATCCTCCAGCCCCAGCATCTGAACAACTTCGTTCATAAACGTCTTGTCCACCTTGTTTCCGTCCAGCTCCACAGGCAGCACGATATTTTCATAGACATTCAGCACCGGAACCAGATTGTAGTTCTGGAAGATGAAGCCAATCTTTCTCCTACGGAAGATGGTAAGCTGCTCATCTTTCAATGTTGAGAGTTCACGTCCATCCACAATAACCTTGCCAGAGGTCGGCACATCCAATCCACCAATCATATTCAGCAGTGTAGATTTACCGCTGCCGGAGGTTCCTACGATGGCAACAAATTCGCCCTTTTCAATGGAGAGGGTCACACCATCCAAGGCTCTGGTAATGTTCGGTTTTGCGCCATAATATTTTTTTAGTTCAGTCGTTTGCAAAATGCTCATAAAGAACACCATCCTTTCTTTTTGATAAATCCATTATAACGACCAAACCTCACAGAAATGTCACAGCCGACATAATAAATCGCCCTGAAATGTCACAATCCTGTGATATTTCAAAAAACAGGTTATTCATGTGGAAGAAAAACGGAGAATGTTGAGCCTGTTCCTACTTGGGAAGTGACTTGTATATAACCGTTCTGCAAGCTAATAATTTCCCTTGCGAGATACAGCCCAATGCCGATTCCCTCTATATCGTGGACATCTTCTTCCCGATAAAAGCGCCTAAAAATTGCTCCCTGCTGGTTTTCGGGAATACCTTTGCCGGTATCGGTAATGCTGACTTTCAGGTGCATTTCCCAGCTTTCAACGCAAACACGGATAGAACCGTACTCCGGCGTGTACTTAACTGCATTATCCAATATGTTAAATAAGGCTTCTGCTGTCCATTTGCGGTCATGGGAAACAACCAATGTTTCCGGGCAGTTTACTTCAACTTGTATGTGCTTTCTTTCAGCGCTCATAAAAATACTGCCCAGCGCCATAGCAAGAGTATCATAGATGGGCTGCTGTTTCTTTTCAAGTGAGATAACGCCAGTTTCAAGTCGGGAAGTTTTTATCATAGCCTGCATTAAGAAATCCAGTTTATCAAGCTGTGTGCCACTGGCAAGTAGAAATTCCCGCTGTTTATCCTGTGGCACTTCTTGTTCTAATAAGGTGGCATTTATCATTTTTAAGTTTGATATTGGTGTCTTTACCTGATGAGAAATATCGGAAATCAATTCCTGTAAGTCAGCTCGTTCACTGGCAACGCTGTTTTTGCTTTCCTGCATAACCTCATAAAGGCGCACCAGCCGATGATTGATTTTATAAAACAGGTTTTCTTCTTCGGCAACCTGTGATATATCTATTTTTCCATTCATCATTTCGTCTAAGGTGCAGCAAAGCATTTCAGAAAACAAAGTCAGCTTTCGCCGTATCAGTATCACAAAAGCAGTAACACAAAGTAGAAAAAGCAGACAAAACGCCATGCTACAAAATACCACAGACATTTCTTTTGTCAGGATATATAGAACTGAAAACATGACCACGGATAAAAGTAAAATGGTAGTTGCCAGTATTATGCAGACTTTATTTAAGGAGAGTTTTTTTGAAATCATTTTTGCGCTCCTCCAATCCACATATAGCCCATACCATAAACGGTTTTGATGTAGGAATGCCGGTTCGTTTCAATTTTACTGCGGATGCGGCTGATCGTTGTGGTAAGTGCGTGTTCATCCACATAATTTTCATCTGCATCCCACAGCTTTTCAAGCAATACCTGACGTGTTAGGACAGTTTGTGAGTTTCTTGTTAGCACTTTTAATAAACGATATTCCAACGACGTAAGGGTAATCGGCTGTCCTGCGAGACACGCTGACAATTCGGAAAAATTGATATACAAATTCCCGTCATCGTAGAAATCGCCGCCGGATTGTGCTGAAATGCGGTTCAGTAAAGCAGATACTTTCTTTTGGAACACGCTGATAGGAAAGGGCTTTGTTACATAATCATCTGCGCCCAGTTCAAATCCTTTCAGCATATCGCTTTCCATATCATTTGCGGTTAGAAAAATCACGACGGTATCAGGACGGCGTTCTTTTACCTCACGGCATATATCAAACCCGTTCCCATCTGGCAGATTGACATCCAAAACGATTAAATCATAATCCTGTTTTTCAAGAAATCTTATGGCAACAGCCTTTGACATAGCCCCATCCACGGAATATCCGACAGCCGACAGATTATAGCTTAATGTCTTATTCAAAAGCTGGTCATCTTCAACAACCAGTATTCGCATAGTATCACATCCTTTTTCTTTTTATAGTATCAGCAAAATGTCACAGAAACCTAACAACGAGAAAAAAATTTAGTATTCAGTCAGTTCCACAATTACATTACTCTGCTGATACAGCCAGTCCGTAAATTCTTTCGGGCTGGCCGTTCCTGTTTTTACAGCCTTTTTTCTCTGTAAGGCTTCTTTCTTAAAGTCGGAAAAGGCAGCCTGTATTTTTTCCAGACGGTCAGCCGGAAAGCCTGCGGTATTTTTTACCCGGTTTATTTTGTTGCGCCAGTTCTGGCATTCATTTTTATAAAGCAGGTCATAGTTATTTTCTCTTGCCCTCTCGTCAAATTCCCGCTTGTTTTGAAGCGCCTGTGCTTTTCGGCACTTGTCGCTGCACAGCTCATACCGCTGGCTCTTTGCCAGAAAATATTTTCCACAGACCTTGCACCGCCGGAAGCAAAGCCCCCAGTCATTCAGCCTGTTCAGATAATAGGTAATCAACGGGTAGAGGGACGCATAGGCAGACACACATTCTTCTGTGCGACGGTTGTCCGGGAACCAGAGGTCAAGCCGGGTATCTTCTGATGGTGCGCCTTTGAAATAAAGGCTGCCAGCTTGAAAATGTTTCGGTTTTCCTGTCTCCCTGTCAAAGCTCATGGCTTCGTTATGGAATACCCCGGTCAGGCTGCTCATTTTATCCATGAAGCGGTCACAGGCAGCGTTACGGTCACGGGGTTCTCTGGCAAGCAGATAGCTGTTCCAGATACGGAACGCCACATACATTTTCAGAGGGTCGTTGCTAAGATATTTTCCCCAGAGAAATTCGCTTGCCGCCTGCTCCAGCTCCGGCTGTTTCCATCGGTTGGAGTGGAGGGCTTGCCGCAGCGGAGAAAGCCCGTATAAGTTCCAGTCTCTGTCCGTGTCACGCTCAAAGTTTATCAAAAAAGTTCCCAGCGGGCGTGTCATATCACAAAGCACCTCTGCGTTTTGGCTCCCGTTCAGCCGGAAGCGGATCTGCTGTTCTTCCCCAATCAAAATCCGCTCTTTCATTTTCTTCCTGTCCAGCGTCAGGACAAACAAAATCCTCTCAAAACATGGCTCATGCCGTATAAACTGATTCTCCATCCCTATCCCCTGCCTTTGTTTATGGTAATTATATAATTCAGTTATATCCGTTACACTCATGGTATCGCAGAATCATTGTTTTGTCAAGGATAGTACGCTATGATGATTGCGGTTGGTAATTTCGTACCACACAGTACCTTGACAAGTGAATGACCGTCCAAAAGGGATATGACCGGCAGGAGAAGTGACGCATCCGGCGCACCAATGCAGGGAAACACCGCAGGAATGGGGCAGGAAAACGGCTTTTGGGGAGAACGGCAACAGGAAGCATTTTAACCTATTTGATTTATGGGAGGAACAGAATGAACGATAAAAAGAGATTGAACAGCTACGAGGATTTACCGCTGGTTCTGGATGTGGCGGACATTCAGCGGATTATGGGAATTTCAAGAGCGAGCGCCTATGAGCTGGTACACACACCCGGCTTTCCGGCGTTCCGCAGGGGCAGGCTTATCAAGGTCAGCAAGATTGCTTTCTTTGAATGGATGGCAAAAGGCTCCGAAACCGTACCGAGAAGTGACAAAAAAGCGTGAGGTATTATCCCCTGACTGCAATACTGCCGCACTTTCCAAAGGGGCATACAGAGGGAAAAAACCTTAAAAATGATACCGAAACGCTACACCAAAACAGCCTATCTGCGTACATCAGATAGAAACGGAGAAAGGAGCCGGTTATGGCAAGAATGAGCAACAAGCGGCGGTTGGAATGGTCTTTCTTCTTAAATGACCGCAGCCGTATCACTTACAACGAACTGTGCCGGAAATGCCAGCACGAATGTAAACAGAGCTTCCGGGCGGTTGTGGTTGACTGCCCGAAGTATCTTTCCAAGCGTTCCAAGAAAAAGGACAAGACTGCCGGAAACGGCAAAATCCCTTAGGAACTAAGGGCGCACTTCTATACATAGTCTAAAGACCATGTATCGTGCGTCCTGCGGAGCTTACCTCTGCCGCTGATAAAATCAGCAATCCGAGGTCTGCGTTCGCTTCGCTCCGACAAGGTGGCTACACCCCCTTGCGCCGCTAAAGCGGCTATCCCCTGTGTACCCGCCGCAAAGAGAAATCCGCTCTGCGGTTTTCCCTTTTCATCGGGTTTTATAGAAGCACTGACACACAGACTGTCTGCGGATGGTCTTTAGCCTATGGGGAAAACAAGCAGAATAAGAACCCATACGGGTACTACCATTGCAGCAAGAACGGACAGGGATTACGCCAGTGTTCCATGCACTATATCCGCTATGATGTACTGTATGCCTATGTGCTTGCAAGACTGCAATACTGGTCTATGCTGGCACAGAAAGACGAGGACAAGCTGCTGAAACGCCTGCTCAATGCCAGCGACAGGGAAAGAAACTCTGCGAAGAAAAAGCAGGCTGCGGAGCTGAAAAAGGCAGAGAAGCGTAAAGCCGAGGTTGACGGGCTGTTTGCTAAAATGTATGAGGACTGGTCTGCCGGACGCATAACCGAGTATAACTTCAATATGCTGTCCGAGAAGTACCAGAACGAGCAAAAGGAGCTTGAAACAAAAATAAGACAGCTTCACGAAACGATGGAAGCCGCCGTACAGACCGCAGCGGATGCTGAAAAGTGGATTGCCCTGATGAAACAGTATGTCAACCCTGTGGAGCTGACCGCCGAACTTCTGAACACTCTAATTGAAAAAATAACCGTCCACGAAGCTGTCAAGGGCGAGGACGGAAGCCGTGAGCAGGAAGTAGAAATCTACTACCGCTTCATCGGCAAAATTGACTGACCTTTCTTTTTTACCCAATAATATCTTTAATTAAGGGAAACGGGAAAGACCATGCCAGATATTGCCAGCGTGATCAAAATGAGTGATCTCTATCATATCAGTCTGGATGAACTGTTGAAAGGAGATCAGGATATGATGAAAAAGATAGAGAAGGACACAAATATCGTAAGGTCCAACAGTAGGCTTATCGCTGTGGGCATAGTGGCTATCATAGTGGCTGTCGTTGTCATATTTGCAAGTATCATGACGGGAAATGCGGTGTTGGATTTTCTTGCGGCGGCGCTTCCGTGGGTATTCATGGGGATTGCCCTTGCGTGTTTTCTTGCAACGAGAAAGCCTGATGAGAACACGCCGAAGCTCAGGGTGGCAGGATTTATACCTATCATGATAGGTGTGATGTTTATGATAGGTGGAATATATCTGATGAACGCATGTATGTGGAGAGGGATTGGAATTGGAGCGTTGGTTGTAGGCATTGTATTGAATGGAGTGGGGCTGGTAATTTTATTTTACAGAAAAAAATAGAGATGGAAAGCGTTGTTTGCTGTCCTTGAAATATTTGTGATAGTAGTATAATATGTAACTGTTTGGCAACGGATATATTGTATCTGATGCCAGACAGTTATTTTTGTGCGGACAAGGTATCAGAGAATATGATCACACAAGAAGCAAAGCGGCTGTATAAATTTGAAAACACGTTTTGTGTTTCTCAGAACATGATAGATTAGAAGATGCGAGGAATTACGATATGATGAAATTAACAGACTTTTACTATGATCTGCCACAGGAACTTATAGCACAGGACCCACTCCTCAAGAGAAGTGAGTCACGTCTCATGGTCCTGGACAGAAAAGATAATACGATAGAGCACAAGCACTTTTATGATGTGATAGACTACCTGAATCCGGGAGACTGTCTGGTCATCAACGATACAAGGGTTCTTCCGGCGAGACTTATGGGCGTCAAGGAGGATACGGGAGCATCCATAGAGGTTCTTCTTCTGAAGAGAAAGGACGACTGTACATGGGAGACTCTGGTAAAGCCGGGTAAAAAGTGCAAGGTAGGGGCTCGTATAGTATTTGGATCAGAGTCAAATGAACCTGATCCTGAGACTGGGCTTATAAAGGGCAAGCTTGTGGGAGAGGTTGTCGATATCGTTGAGGAGGGCAACAGACTCATCAGATTTGAGTTTGATGGAATATTCGAGGAGATTCTTGACGAGCTGGGACAGATGCCGCTCCCTCCATATATCACACATAAGCTTGAGGACAAGAACAGATATCAGACAGTTTATGCAGAGCATGACGGTTCTGCGGCAGCACCTACCGCCGGACTGCATTTTACAACAGAGCTTCTTGAGCAGATCAAGGCAAAGGGAATAAAGATCGCACATGTAACACTTCACGTCGGACTTGGAACGTTCAGACCAGTGAAGGAAGAGAACATACTGGATCACCACATGCACTCAGAGTTCTGTATCATAGAGCAGGATGCGGCGGATATGATAAATGAGACAAAGGCAGCAGGCGGAAGAGTTGTGTCCGTAGGAACGACAAGTACCAGAACTCTTGAGTCCATGTCTGACGACGATGGAACAGTTCATGCAGGCAGCAAATGGACGGATATTTTCATTTATCCGGGATACAAGTTCAAGGTTATTGACGCGCTCATCACGAATTTCCATCTGCCTGAGTCAACGCTTCTTATGCTTGTTTCTGCGCTTTACGACAGAGAGCATATACTTGAGGCGTACAAGGTGGCGGTTGAGGAGAAGTACAGATTCTTCTCATTTGGCGATGCTATGCTGATAAAATAAGATAGCTTGAGATGTGTCCCAGTCACATGGACAGATTGGTATGGATCAATGTTGAACTGACAGGAGATAATTATGGGAAAGAAGATATGTGTTGTGTTTCCAGGTATAGGATATCATAGTGACAAACCATTATTGTACTATGGTAAAAAATATATGTCTGAGAATGGATATGAGATCGTTGATTTAAAATATGGCAAATTGCCGCACGGGCTTGAGAATGCATTTGCTGCAGGATGGGACGTGGTCATTCCTGAACTTGACAGTATAGACTGGCGGGAGGCAGAGGATATAGTGTTCATGTCTAAGAGCATAGGCACCGTGATAGCAGCGAGATATGCTGCCGAGAAAGACCTCAATGTCAGACATATTTATTTCACGCCTCTTGCAATGACGCTGAAATATGCAGATGGACATGGAATAGCTTTTCATGGCACAGCAGATCCGCTTGCGGATACGGATGAGATAACAAAACTATGTGCGGCAAAGAACATACCTCTTTATAGATATAAAGGCGGAAATCATTCAATAGAGACAAAGGATATTCTATGGAACATAAAAACGCAGAAAGACATAGCGGAAAAGTATATAGATTATTTGAACTTCTAGGTCATACGGAGGGGCAGTTATATATTGCAGAGATAGCAGTGCTCATAACACTGCTTATCGGCACGGCAGTATATATACTGCTCCTTCGTGTCCTGCCGGATACCTCGTGGCTTGAGGGGTGTCAGATACGCCGGTTTACAGGGGTGATATGTCCTGCATGCGGTACGACAAGGGCTGTACTTGCCATGCTCCACGGACATATTCTGACGGCATTGTATTACCATGTGGCGACTGTGTATCTGGCGTGCATCTGCATCATATATTTGGTGGGCAATACGATCAGGCTTGCCACGAATGGCAGGACACCGCTTGTGAGATTCCGGTTGTGGTATGTGTATGTGTGGCTTGGGATATTTGTCGTGTCTTACGTGGTGAAGCTGGTGGTGCCGGGATATGTCATATAATGAGCGCAAGTTGAGTAGGCGTGTGCATGTCTCTCGCTTACTCACGACGACATATGATATAAGGAGTGGTTTTATGAGACTTATGATAAAACAACGGGTATTTGCCTGGACAGATACCTACGATATATATGATGAATGGGGAAACAAAAAATATTTTGTGAAGTCGGAGGCATTTCGGCTGACGCATCAGGTTCACGTATATGACATTGCGGGAAATGAGATAGGTCTTATCAGTCAGAGATTATTCACATTCCTGCCTACATTTGACATCAGTGTGGGTGGCAGACCGTGTGGAAGTATCAGGAAGGAATTTACATTCTTCAAGCCTTCGTACAGTATTGAGTATGGTGGATGGCAGTGTGATGGAGATTTCCTTTCGTGGAATTACAGTGTCACAGCTGGAAGCAGGCTGGTGGCAGATATAGCAAAGCAGTTTCTCTCATGGGGAGATACATACACACTTGATATCTCAGATCCGGGTGATGAGATCATGGCACTTATGCTGGTGATAGCTATTGATGCGGTCAATTGTTCACAGAATAATAATTAATTTTTAAACAGGTATTAAGAACTCCTTCATCAGAATCCATTGATAAGAAGAAAAAGATGCTTGAGGCAAGAAAGCGGATTGAAAATAAATGAGTTATTTGACAACAGAAGAATTTGAAAGTACATTGGATAATGTGTCGATATTTCCAGTTACTTCAGTAGAATTAGGAGATATTTCACAGTATTTTTTTGAATGTGGAGATGCAGAAGAGTATGTCACATTTTTGATTAATAAGATCGTTTAGAAAGCATTTAGAAATTATCCCTTTTATGTTTAGTCGGATGTATGATAGCGGAGCTCTGGATCATCCTTGGAATCTGTAATTGAATATGTTTACAAAAAGGCTTTTCGGGTTATTCGTAACCGGAAAGCCTTTTTTGTCCAAAATCGGCACTATAATGTCGTTTCGTGCATTCAGCATTGAAGAGGTAATATAACAAAGTGTATAATAATAATGGGGTGAGCATATGGACCAAAGAAGTAAGCTTAATATAGCGGTATGCGATGATGATATATTTGTAACTGAACAGCTGAATGAATGGATAAAGGAATATTTTGTTTCCAATCATTTGGAAGAACCTAATATATATGAGTTTGACAATGGCGAGAATCTGATAAAAAGCGAAGTGAAATATGATTTTGTATTCTTGGATATAGTAATTCCGGGAATGAATGGGATAAATATAGGCAGACGGCTATTGGCGCAGAATGAGGAGTGTCTGATATATATAATAACGGCATACGACAGCTATCTTGATGCTGCTATGAGCTTGAGGGTGTTCAGGTATATTTCAAAGCCGCTTGACAAATCCCGTATATACCGAAATATACAGGATGGACTTAAGATATACACAACATCAAATACTAAGATATTGATTGAGACAAAGAATGAAAATATAATCCTCAGAGCTCCGGAGATTATTTACCTGGAGGCACAGGGACATACGCTATTTGTGAACACCAGTGAGGGAAAATACATCTCTGTGAGAAAGATGGATTACTGGGAGAAGACATTGAATACAAGGGGTTTTTTTAGAACACACAGAAGTTTTATTGTGAATATGGAACATGTAGTAAGGTTTGATCATTCATTGGTGTATCTGGATACTGGGGTAACAGCCTATCTAACGAAACGCAATTATCAAAATTTTAAGCATGCATTTATGATGTATTTGGAGGGGGCAAGGACATGACAATGGCTATGATTTATGGAATCGTTTTTCTGATAGAAGCGTTGATAGCATTTCAATACTTCGAGTGGATGTTTGTAAAACCAAGATATACGGTGATAAAGAGATTTGTTTTGGTGTTGGCGTGTTATGTTGTTTTATTTGGTTTGTTTGAACTAAATATATTGATATTTAATTTTATTTCATTTCCAGTATTCAACTGGATAATAATAAAATTCGTATATGGACAAAAAACTTTAAGCTCAGTTTTTCACAGTGTGGCAATGTCAGTAATTATGACATTGTCAGAGATGGTGGTTGTGGCGGTATTTTCTGGAATTAGTCAAAAATCCTGGGATCCATCTGGTGGTGTTTTGACTGTATTATTTCTAGCAATATTAAGCAAGTTTGTGTATTTCCTTGTGATGTTTGCAATCAGCCGATACGGGATGAGACACAGGGTTGATGTACATATGGGAGCACAGGGCTGGGTAATTCTTGTCATACCAGTGTGTGTGATAGTTGTTGTGTGTCTGCTCAATTATATGTGTTACTTTTCTGACATCAGCAAAATGCAGGAATCCATAATGTTGTATTGTTCAATAATCTGTCTGGTGATAATTATTATTTCATTTGTGATCTACGGATATTTGCAGAGAGTCTACAAGGAGAATCTGGATAAAACATTGCAGATCCAGAGAGAAAAATATGACATTGAGTATTATAAAAAAATTATCAGTCAGGACGAAGAGCAGAAAATAATGATACATGACATAAAAAAGCATATCAGCGGGATACATGATCTGCTCGAACATCATGATTACGATAAGGCAGTCGAATATATTGAAAGGATATATGAATCCAACGAGTTGAAAGAGACTATAAGGTTTTCGGATGATCATATGGTAAATGTTATTCTTAATAGATATGCCAGCAGGTTCATTGATGCGGGGATTCATTATGATTTTGATGTGAGAAGGGCACGTATGGATTACATGCAGGTAGATGACTTAACTGTCCTTCTGTGTAATATGCTGGACAATGCCAGTGAGGCAATGAGTGAAATAGGCAGTGCCAGTGTGGAACTTAGAATGAATTCACAGGGGAACGATGGTGGAACGATCATAGCAATGACAAATGATTGTACGCACAGATATGATTCACGAAAGTCCGGTAAGCCGGATCAAAAATTCCATGGATTTGGAATAAAGAGTATGAAAAGGGTAGCGGAAAAGTATGGTGGAAGTGTTGATACATATTATTCAGAGGATGATCAAAGATTCCATACGGTCATATATCTGTCAAATGTTACCCGGTAAAGATGTTAGGTATTTCTGTAAAATAAAACGGAGGTGTACGATGGACAAGAAAAAAATAATATGTGCAGCACTTATTTCTGTTATGGCATTAAGTCTTGCTGCGTGTGGAAATAAAAAAGTTGATTATGGAATGAATGGGGGAAGTGATGATACAGGTAATGCAGGAGGTCTTGAGGGACAGCTGGATATACCCGATAACTGCGATGTTACTTTTGACATAGGAGAATCAAAACTCTCATCGATAACATTGAAGGATGATGATATAGAGGTTCCAGATGCTGATAGAGTATATAAAGTCGGGTTTGACATGGTAAATGCACCATGTTCAGATGATGAACTTAAAACTATAATATCCAGACTTTTTGACGAGACATCAGAAATAAGGTGGCAGGATGGCGACGCTGCTGATTCAAAGGAGATACTGGACAACGCGATAGCAATGTATAAGTCAGAAATAGAGAAAGCCTTGGCGAATGGTGATCCTGGTTATGCCGAACTTTTGGAGGTGGAACTGGTAAAATACGAAGAAGAAAGGAAGAATATGTCTGACGAGCTGCCATTAGCTACAGAATATAAGCTTAACGAGCATTATGTTGCGGAAAAAGATGGGATACAGAGAATATTTATGGCTGCGTCGGATGCTGAAGATGGAGATGGATACAACAACAGCTATTTTACGTATGGTATGACACCTGAGGGTGAGGATAAGGCTCTTGTATCAGAGGTTCCAGGAACTGAAAGTACGTATGAGATTAATGTTGTCGGTGAAGACACATATGATGGGGACGAGAAGAATCCGATCACAGAAGATGAGGGACTCAGTTCTGCAATGAAGTTACTAGACAATCTGGGGATAAGCGGTTTTGCATGTACAGAGACAGAGGAAGCGGTAAGAGCCTGGACTGGAGGTTCATATGGTGAAGATATCTGTAAAAAGCCGGATGGATACAGATTTCAGTTTGGACGGAAGATAGATGGCATAGACGTGGTATACTCAACAGATATCGACACCGTGGATAGTATTGATACCGATAACCTTACCTATAAAGGTGGAGTTGACAAGGCGGTAATAAGTGTTGATAAGTTTGGGGTTGTCTCATCGACGGTGTATGTATATGCCGACGATGAGACGTTTGATAAAGAGGAGGTCAAGCTTTTAAGCTGGGATGAGATGATTAAAGCTGCGGGCGAGAGTATAGCCAAATATTATAAGGATCACCCGACAAATTATGGAACGGTGGAATTTAATGATGTGGAACTTGCCTATGTACCATGTGCTGATGAGTCGGGAAATAAGTATTTTGTTCCGACATGGATATTTTCTCAGAATGAATATAATGAGGATTACCGATGTGACATGCCGATACAGAGGGTATATATAAATGCGATAGATGGGAACTACATAGATATAGTGGATAACATGAAGAAGATAGGAATGTATGAGGAGACAGGCAGGAAATAGTCATGAATAAGATACCAAAGTATGTTGTTATCATAGCCTGCATATTGGCAATGGTGGTGTTGCTACCATTAGGTTATGTTAGATATAAGACGCGTTACGAAGCTGAGCAGATAAGTGTGTCAACGTCTCCAGATGGTGATTATGAGCTTGTGATCTATTCTGTTGGCGACCCGGATTTTCCATTTGGAGCTGCCCATGGAAGACTGGTTCTGAAGGGCAAAGAGAAGACGGTTGCATATAGGTCATTTGAAGTGGCAAATGACGGTGCAAGGTTTTACGACGGCGATCTCGAGACGACATGGTATATTGATCGTGTGGAGGTGGTAGTGTCCGGCTCTGAACAGCGAGACGAGCTTGTGACCATGCGTTTTAATGGGCAGACCAGCAGTAGACGTCTCACGACCAGATATAGAAGAGAAGATACGGATATAGAAAAAGACAGCGAACAAGACTCTGCGATAACGGAAAAAGCTTCGGGTGACAGCAGGGAGAATGCAGAGAGCTCCACTGATTCCTCTGTTGATCCTGATGTAAATGATCAGCCAGAAAATAAGGAAATTACAGTCGGGTATCAGGCGATCTTTGAGAAATATTCAGATGCCACAGCTGGAAAATTCGAAGTATATTACGGCGCCTCGGAGTCATCATCAAGATGTATATTGTCTGAAAGTGACACTACAGTGGAATACATTGTATATGATGGCAAGTCAGAAAATGAGAAGTGCGGTCTGTATGTAAGGTATCGTACTGAAAAAGGCGGTGATGGAACATATGATTATGGCAGCGCCGAAATAGAAGATATCTATGCATATGTATTTTCCAGTGGAGAAGTGATAAGTAGTGGAAAGACAAACTGGGAAGATACTGGAACGGATGAGTTTGAGAGGGCAACGGAGTAAGCTGTTGTGAATAGTCCATGAACTGTGGTAAAATAAATATTGGACAGAGCAGGATATCATTAAATTATTAGGATAAAAAGTAACACAAATAAAGGCGACACAGCTGTCTGGTAGGATGCAAAGCATCACAGACTGTAGTGTCGCCTTTATTTGTGCTAAAAATAATCTATATATCTTTAACGTTCCAGCCCACCCAGATCATCATAGAATCCCGGATATGAGATGTTCACGCACTCGGCTCCGGTGATCTCTGTATCGCCATCAGCGTTAAGTCCTGCGATGGCAAAGCTCATGGCGATTCTGTGGTCCAAGTGACTGTCGATCACTGCACCGTGAAGAGGCTTTCCGCCGCGTATGATCATTCCGTCATCGGTTGCAGTTATGTCTGCACCCATGGATGAGAGGGCGTTTACCATGACATCAATTCTGTTGGATTCCTTGACCTTGAGCTCCTGGGCATCCCTGATGATGGTCTCACCGTCTGCAAAGCATGCGAGAACTGCTATGGCAGGGATCTCATCTATGAGCTTTGGTATGATGGAACCCTCAATGACACAGCCCTTGAGACTTGATGTCCTGACTGTTATGTCAGCGGTTGGCTCACCGCATCCGCTCACTACATTGGAGTATTCCATATCGCCGCCCATTGCCTTGATTACTTCAAGTATTCCGTCTCTGGTCGGGTTGATTCCAACATTCTTGATGGTGATGCATGAGTTCGGAGTGATAAGTCCTGCAACAAGGAAGTAAGCAGCTGATGATATATCTCCAGGTACAAGTATCTTCTGTCCAACAAGCTTATCCACAGGCTTTACGGTAGCCGTAGTTCCCTCTGCTTTTATATTGCCGCCAAATGACCCAAGCATGAGTTCAGTGTGGTTTCTTGACACATATGGCTCGGTGACGCTTGTCTCGCCGTCTGCATAGAGTCCGGCAAGGAGTACACATGACTTTACCTGTGCTGACGCGACAGGTGAGTTGTAGTGTATTCCATGGAGTTCCTTTCCGTTTATAAGGAGCGGTGCACAGTCATTTCCGAGTTCGGATGTGATGTCGGCACCCATCATGGAGAGAGGCGTCATGATTCTCTTCATAGGGCGCTTACATATAGAAGCATCACCTATAAGCCTGCTTGCAAATGGCTGAGCGGCAAGTATACCTGATATAAGTCTGGTGGTTGTTCCGCTGTTGCCGACATCGAGTGTGCCTTCAGGCTTTGACAGTCCATGCAGTCCTTTGCCGTGTACAGTAACGACACAGCCGTCGTAATCAATATCTATACCCATCTGCCTGAAACAGTTCATGGATGATATACAGTCTGCTCCATTTAAAAATCCGTGTACCTCGGTTATTCCATCTGCGATTGAGCCGAACATGATGGAGCGGTGGGAGATGGATTTGTCCCCCGGTATTGTTATCTCTCCGTTAAGTGATTTTACTCTGTTGATCTTCATAAATTCTCAGTATTCCTTTATTCTAGTGTAATATGTTTTACCTATCGGTTATAAATTCTATAGCCTGCGGCCTTCAGCACATCCTGCGCATTCCGTCTTGAATCAGCATCGTAGAATGAGAGTCTGAGAACCCCTTCCTCATCCTCACGGTTGTGGGAGACTCCGATGTTCTTGAGGCTTATCTTTGCCTCTGCGATAAAAGCTGTCACCTTTGCCAGCGCACCAGCCTCGTCAGGGATATCTACGAACAGTTCATGGTGCATTCTTATGACACCGCTGCTGTTGTTAGGAATGGAATCCCTGTAATCTCTGGCGGATGCAAAAAAAGCATTTATCCCAGCCGCATCGCGCTGTTTAATATGATAAATCATTTTGTCTATAAGCTCAACATATTCCTGAAGACCGTTTACGATATTGTCAGGATTTGCCAGAAGAATGTGCTCCCATACCACCGGATTGGAGGATGCGATCCTGGTTATATCTTTGAAACCACCGGCTGCCAGTGACTTAAATATATTGTCTGGGCTGTCTGCCGCTGCGACAAGGTTGACCAGTGAGGCGGCTATGACGTGGGGCACATGGCTTATGTAAGAGGTTATACGGTCGTGCTCAACAGGTGAGTATGTGATCGGTATCGCTCCAAGATCTCCGATAAATGTGGAGAACTCCTCAGTCTTGCCCGGCAGAACTCCGTCTGCAGGTGTGATGAAGTAATAGGCATTCTCTATGAGCCTGTCGGTGGCCGCCTCGTAGCCAGATCTCTCAGAGCCGACCATAGGGTGTCCGCCGACAAAATACCTGGCAAGCCCAAGCTCCTGGACTGCTTCATATATGTCGAGCTTTACGCTTCCGACATCAGTCAGTATGGTGCTGTCTGTAAGAAATGGCTTGAGCTGGCGCAGGTATTCTATATTATAGTGGACCGGTGCGCACAGAAAGATATAGTTACATTCTGCTATGGTATGGATATCATCTGTATATTCAGTCAGTGTCCCATCGGAGACAGCTTCCTTGAGTGTAGATAGATTATTGTCAAAGCCGACTATTCTGTAATCAGGGAAAATGCGGTGGATGGATTTGGCAATAGATCCTCCGATAAGTCCCAGACCGATAAATCCTATTGAAAAATCATTCATTTTACGTTCTCCTTTAACAGTTTGACGCATAAAAGCGTTAAAGCATCTATTGGCGATTATACAGCCTTTTGAATGACAGGGCAAGAGAAGATTCACATTGCGATAAAAAAACTTGAATATCAGATGTGGATATTAAGCTAAAATAAGAAGTAAGGGAATTGTATAAGCTGAAGATTTGTACTAAAATCTTTGTGGAGAACGCAGACGATGCACATAAGAAAGTATACTGATGTGTGCGTTTGTCGACCGACCATTATAAGGAGGATAATTTATTATGATAGATACACTTTGCAGACTACTTGACGCCGGTGTCACACAGTTTCATGTAGTGAAGGAATGTGAAGCCATGCTGCAGGATCACGGTTACATGGAGCTTGATATGGGAGAACGCTGGGAGCTCACGGCCGGAGGAAGATATTATGTGAAGCCATACGCATCTATGATGGTGGCGTTTGCCGCAGGGGAGATGCCTGAGTATGGCAGGCTGAATATCGGCCTTGCACATACAGATTTTCCTATGCTCAAGATCAAGACTCAGCCGGATATGAACAGAAGCGGCTACCAGACACTGAATGTAGAGCCGTACGGCGGACTTATCAAGGAGACATGGTTTGACAGACCGCTTGGAATCGCGGGCAAGGTCATGGCGCAGACCACGGATCCGTTCAGGCCGAAGACGTATCTGTATGATTCAGAGCGTGCCATGTGCATAGTGCCAAGCCTTGCACCGCATCTGAGAAAGGATGCACCCGGGGAGAAAATGAATGTGCAGAAGGAGCTCATACCTGTATATGGTCTGGATGGTCAGAAGGTGAAGGACAAAGATATATTACAGTATGTGGCAGATGACCTTGGGCTTTTGAAGAACGATATTCTTGATTATGATCTATACCTGTATAACATGGATGGAATGGAGATAGTTGGGGCAGATAAGGATATGATAGCTTCTCCGAGACTTGACAATGTAACTTCCGTGTCAGCGCTTGTTGACACCATGTGCAGAGAGACAAATGGCAATAATACAAATGTTATAGCCTTGTTTGACAATGAGGAGATAGGCAGCAGATCAAAGCAGGGAGCAGATTCGGTGCTTCTGTCGGAGATAATAAAGCGTATCATGGCTGGATTGGACATTGAGGCTGGAGCAGGAAGACGCCTTATGAGAGATGCATTCATGCTGTCACTTGATGTGGCGCACGCAACCCATCCGAATTATTCAGAGAAGAGTGATCCGACAAATCAGATTGTCATGGGGCGCGGAGTGGCACTCAAATCAAGTGCAAGTCAGAGATACGTGTCAGACAGTGAGGCATCTGCGGTCATCATGGCTCTTTCAAGAAATCAGGATATAAAGATACAGCGTCAGGTGAACAGGTCGGGTATGGCAGGAGGACAGACTTTAGGTCCTATAGCTTCATCTTATCTGCCAGTCAGAGCTGTAGACATGGGAATACCGATACTGGCTATGCATTCAGCGGTGGAGCTTGGAAGTGCGGAGGATTATGCACAACTTGAGAAGATTTGCGGTGCAGTATTTGAAATGTAGTATGGTGAAATCAGGTATTTGAGCAATTTACTTGTGCAGTTATTACGATTGTGTTACAATAAGATGATGTATTTTTAACTTCAATAATCACTTACGGAGGATACTCATGAAGAAGAAACATTTAAAATATGCAGTGCTCTGCTTTGGACTTGCTTCCATGCTGGCATTTGCCGGATGCGGAAGCAAAGGTGACGATGCTACCACAGCCAATCCGACGGAGACAGAGGCGACCACAGAGGCAGTGACGGTGGCGACTACGGAAGCAACCACTGAGGCACAGCCGGAGAAGGACAAGGATGGCTTTACAATATGTAATGACAAAGTAAAGACTCTTGACTATGTGAATGTCAGAACGAGCCCATCAACTGATGGAGAGATATATCAGGAAGTTGCAAATGATGTTGAGCTGGACAGAATCGGTTATAACGATGAGTGGAGCAAGGTATCTATAGATGGTGGGGAATACTATATATTCTCGGAGCTCCTTGAGGTCGTAGGCGGAGGAGATAAGTCTGATGCATCGACTGAGGCGACAACAGAGAATTCATCGGATGCATCCACAGAACAGGGAACTACATCCAATGTTGGTGAGGGCAAGATGATAGTTATAGATGCCGGACATCAGCAGAATGCAAATGAAGAGACCGAGCCGATAGGCCCTGCTGCTACAGAGACAAAAGTAAAGGCAACCGTTGGCAACACAGGTGTATCAACAGGAATAAAGGAATATGAGCTGAATCTTCAGATCGCACAGAAGCTTGAGGCAGAGCTCACATCCAGAGGCTATACAGTTAAGATGATCAGAACATCGAATGATGTTGATATAAGTAATGCGACGAGAGCAGAATATGCGAACAACCTTAAGGCAGATGCAGTTATAAAGATCCATACAAATGGATCGACAGACGGTAATGCGACAGGTGTGATGACAGTATGTCAGACATCATCTAATCCATATAATTCAGCTATCTATGATCAGTGCAAGAGTCTTGCCACGGATGTTTTATCAGGACTTCTGGCTTCCACAGGAGCTAAGAGCGATGGAATATGGGAGACGGATACCATGAGCGGAATAAACTGGAGTACAGTTCCGGTAACCATAGTGGAAGTTGGCTATATGACTACAGCATCTGAGGAGGCACTTCTTGTAACAGACGATTATCAGAACAAGATCGCCAAGGGAATAGCAGATGGCCTTGATAAATATATTACAGAATAGAAGTCAGTAACATAAATAAAAATAGAGAACAGGATTACCTGTTCTCTATTTTTATTGTGGCATATCGAACCGGAGAAGACTGACCTCTTCTTCCGAGAGACTTCTGTAGGCACCTGTTGGAAGCGATTCGTCTATCTTCAGCTCACCCATTGCAATTCTTCGCAGAAAAGTAACTTTCATGCCAACGGCCTCAAACATTCGCTTGACCTGGTGAAAACGTCCCTCTGTTATTATGAGTTCGATCTCCGATCTGGCAGCGGTGCTGTCGGAAGATAATATGCGCAGATCTGCGGGCAGTGTAGGTTTTTCATCTCCGATATCCACACCTGTGGCGAAAAGGTTTATGGTATCATCTGTTACATATCCGTCAATCTCTGCGTAATATGTCTTGGGAATGTGGTGTGCAGGAGACAGAAGGTGGTGGGTCAGTGCTCCGTCATTTGTCAGAAGTAGAAGTCCTTCTGTGTCTATATCCAGCCGTCCCACGGGTGACAGGTCTTTTGTATTTTCTCCTTTTAGCAGATCGATAACGGTCTGATGCACGTTATCTTTGGTGGCGCTTACACACCCCGCAGGTTTGTTCAGGAGGAAATATCTGTATCTAGAATAATTCAGAATCCTGCCATTATATTTTATAGTATCGTTGTTCTCATCTATCTTTATATCTGAGGATTTAACCGGGGCACCATTGACGGTGACAGTGCCTTTTTTCACATACTGCTTTACCTGACTGCGGCTGCCGATCCCCATTTCAACTAGAAATTTATCAAGTCTCATAATGTACTCCTTTAGTTGACTGTATGATGTCATATGATACCACGAAAATGCGCTTTTTTCAGCAGAAAAGTTAAATGTTACAAAACACAACATGTCGTTACAAACAGTTGTGTAAAACCACTAGAAATTGGTATTTTTTTGTCAGAATCAGTTGACACATGCACATGTGTAGTGTATTATATTTAACAGAAATGTAACAAATGCGGTAACTTTGTAAAATTTAGATTACGAAATACTACATAGAAAATAGCTTGGATTAAGGGTAAAAGAGGAAAAATTAATGACTAGATCACGCAGTAAGTTTGGAAGATTTGTAGATCACATGAGAAGGAATGTTCTCAGTTATAAATATTTAAGACATAACATTTTGATGACAGCACTTGTGGTTGTAATGGCTCTTTGTGTATTTGCTGTCATAAGTTTTGGAGAGAAGGCTGACCCGCTTGCGGATGAATTATATGCGAATGATAGTGTGACTATCAACAAGAGTCAGGCAGTGATGATGGCAGACAGCAGTGTGCAGCTTGCCATCGACGCAGTGGTGCCTGCAGGAAGTTCAGTATCGGCCAACGATACGGCCAGAGTTGCCAGCAATGCATCAGGTAGTATACAGTCTGTGACTTCAGCGTCTACCGAGGCAGTGACAACAGAGGAAGCGACAACAGAAGAGACCCCTTCAGAGGTGCTTCCGGGCGTAACAGCATCAGTGATATATGATGGTGTGTATGTCCATACAGAGCAGTCATCAGAATCAGATATCATAGCTACAGTGAACAGTGGAGAGATGTTCGACGTTGTATCACAGGATGAGAGCTGGATAGGAGTTCAGTTATACGATGGCTCGATCGGATATATTTCAACAGAATATGTAAGTGTGGATGCCTCACTTCAGTAGTAGTGTATATGAGTACCCCTCACCCAGGTACGACCCAGTAAGACAGAAAAAGCAAGTCGCATGTCATTCAAGGATGGCGTGCGGCTTGCTTTTTTAGTGTTGTATTGACTGTTGCTCAATTGGTTAGCTTTTTGTAGTAGAAGCACGCCAGCTGTGTGCGGTCTCTCAGCTGCAGCTTGTCAAGGATGGAACTGATATAGTTTCTCACTGTACCCTCGCTCAGATACAGGCTTGATGCGATTTCTTTGTTATTCAGACCATCTGCAACAAGTCTGATAATATTCATTTCCTTGGAACTGAGTTCGTATTCCATTCCGGCAAATGGCGATGGCTGGACATCTGATGAGGTAGTGTCCATATGTCCAATAAGATCAGGGAGTTTTCCAACTATCTCATCCCCGAATACAGTCTGTCCATTGTATACTGCTTTTACTGCCGGTGCGATGCTCTCAAAATTCTGCTTCAGTATATATCCCTTTGCTCCGATACTCAGTGCTTTGATTATATATTCGTCATCTGAAAATGTTGTCAGGAGAAGAATGCGGGCATCCGGGTGAGAGGCCATGATAGTCTCAGAAGCCTCAAGGCCATTTATGTTCTCCATGCGGATGTCCATGAGTAGAACATCCGGTTGATATTCTTCGTACAGTCTGATCGCATCAGCTCCACTGCCTCCCGTGGCGGATACCTGTATGTCGTCGCAGGCTTCGAGTATGGTCTGAAGTGACAGTGCCACCAGTTGGTCGTCATCTATTATAACTACATTCATTTGTCGGTTTCCTCCTATTTATAATCAGGATATTTTGCATATCTGTTTGGAATTCAGTCTGTAAAATCTCTTTTCATGATATTGATCAATATGGAAAATCCGTCGTCGGTTGATATCTTCATTGTGCCTCCAAGTTTGTTTACTCTTTCCTGGATACCATTTAAGCCCATACCGCCAGAAGCGCTTCCTTGTGCCGGGGATGGATCGGAGCGGATGTTCTGTCCATTGTCTGTTATATACAGTTGATAAAATGCCGGGTGTTCCCGCACGCGGATATCCATATGGTCGCCGTTGCTGTGCTTCAGCGTATTGTTAATGGCTTCCTTTACTATGTTGATGAATGAGTATTTGATCTCTCTTGGAAGCTTATCTGACATGTCGTAATCCATGTAGATGTCCATGTCGCTGACGTTGTTGATCACATCATCTAGGGCAGTGCGCAGGTCTATGGATTCATCGTGTAGATCGTGGACACTTTTTCTCATGCTGTCCATTGCGGTATCCAGCGTAGATTGCAGCTGTGCCAGGGGCTTCTCAAGACGCTCGTCTTTGTTGATAACTTTGATGGCACCGGTCTGAAGTATGGATCTGGTGAGCATATGACCGACATTGTCATGAATCTCCCGGGCAATCCTGTTTCGCTCTGACAGGGTGGCGGTGAGTACCATGTTGTCCTGATTTTCCAGCAACTGGCGTGTGTTCTGTGCAACCAGCATGTCGTGTTCTGCAGTATTGTCCCTCATGGCAAGAAGCTCAGCCCTCAGCAGATTTATCCGGCAGCAGTACACGCTCATAGCAAATGAGAATGCGATGAGGCATATCTGCGGGAGAACTGACATCAGAGGATAGTTGACGCACATGTATATGGATAACAGGACAAGTATGACTGGTGACAGCCGTTGTCTGTATCTGTACATGTCGTAGCTGACTATGGACACGAACATATAGACTGGGTGTAGCCAGAATGCGGATACAAGATACGCGCATACCAGTGCCTCGCATATGTATGGATATATTCTGCTGTGGTTCTCGGCGCCCTTCGTGGTGGCTCTGTTCACTGCGGAGATCCCGGCAAGTGCCGGATAGACCGCACCGGCAATGAGCGACAGGAGCAGTGCGATGATGATCCGGGTGTCCGTGGCAGTATTATGCGCATATATCATGACAAATGCTGAGACCAGCAGGAGTCCTTTGTTGATGAGATGTTTCATAATTATTCTCCATAATGTAGAAAATGCTGTAGTATATATCGTGCTGTCTGAATAGCCGTGCCGGGCAGTGTGTGCAACCTAGTGTAATAATTATTATAAATAAATATGAGGGAAAAAGAAATATGACAAATGTCACATTGTGAAGATGACGTTGTTCACTGTGAAAACAGATCAAGGGTGTATATAATGAGAGCATGTAATAAAGAATGTAGCATGCTGATGCGTGCAGACTATCATGTTATGAACGACACTCATAAGATAATGAGGGGCAAAAAACAGGATATCAAAACAGGAGGATATATATGAGTAATTCAGAAAATGCAATAGAGGTTACCAATCTGGTAAAGCGATATAAAGATCTACTGGCGCTGGATCATTTCAGTTTGACGGTGAAGGCGGGGGAGATACTTGGACTCCTTGGACCAAACGGCTCCGGCAAAACGACAACTATAAATTGTATACTGTCTCTGCTCACATTTGACAAGGGCGATATAAAGGTATTTGGCAAAGAGATGAAGCCCGACAGCTACGATATCAAGAGAGAGATCGGAGTTGTAATGCAGGATGTGGCGGTGTTCGATGAACTGACTGTATATGAGAATATTGATTACTTCTGCGGCCTCTATATAAAGGACAAAGAGAAGAGACGCAAATGTGTTGAGGAGACAATGGATTTCGTGGATATTGCGGATTACAGGAAATTCCTTCCAAAGAAGCTCTCGGGTGGACTGCTGCGAAGACTGAATATTGCCTGCGGAATAGCGCATAAGCCAAAACTTATATTCTTCGATGAACCGACAGTGGCGGTCGATCCGCAGAGCCGTAACAGAATACTTGAGGGGATCAAGCGTCTGAATGAGGAAGGTGCCACCATCGTATACACATCCCATTATATGGAGGAGGTCGAGCAGCTCTGTGACAGGATAGTCATCATGGACAAAGGAAAGTCTGTAGCTGTAGGAACAAAGGAAGAACTTAAGAAGATGATCAAGAACACTGAGACCATCAAGGTTGAGGTGCTTGGACTTACAGGCAAACAGATATCGGAGCTTCGCAGACAGCCGCATATGTATGAGGAGGAATATAGCGATGGTATGTTGACGCTGAGATATTCTGGTGGAAGACACAATCTGGTGAGACTCATGGAATTCTTCAAGGAGCACGATATATCATTTGGCAGGGTTGTTACGGAACTCCCGACGCTCAACGATGTATTTCTGGAGATCACAGGCAAGGAGCTCAGAGACTAAACGAAATTCAGGGCAGAGATATGAGATCGTTGAAATCGTATTGTATATGGAAAATTGAGATGAATCAGGATTAAAGGAGAGAATTATGTTTATACGGGACTTTTTATACACCATAAAGATCATGGTCCGAGGCAGGGTGTCGATCTTCTGGACACTGGTATTCCCGCTGCTTCTTGCAACATTCATGTACATGGCATTTGGCAACATATATGAACAGGATGAGATGTTCAGGAATATCAAGGTGGCGGTGGTCACTGAGGATGAATCGGCAAATGGACTTAATTATATGCTGGATGCGCTGTCGGATGGCGATGACGCCCTTCTGTCGGTTGCGAGGATGAGCGAAAGCGATGCGGAAAAGTTACTGGCTGATGAAGAGGTCGAGGGCATCATATATACGGATGATGTGAAGCTCACGGTTGCGGAGAGTTCTGTCAATGCGAGCATACTTGAGACAGTGCTTTCTGAGTACAAGCAGTACGAGCATGCACTTATGGATATATATAAGGATGGCATCGGACTTCAACAGTATATGTCTGGGACTTCCGGCGTGGATGATATGTCGGACCTTGTGGAAAAACTCTCAGAACAGAGATCATATTATACAGAGAAGGCCAGCACTGAGGGCAGCCAGAATGTGTATAACAATTATTTCTATGCCATATTTGCCATGAGCTGTCTGTTTGCATCACTTTCATCTATAGAGATGATGGGCAATCTTCAGGCAAATGTGAGCGCTACGGGAAAGAGAAAAAATGTGTCCCCACAGAGAAAAATGACCTTTGTTTTGGCAGAGTTTGCTGCACTGCTGATTATACATTTTGTGGTCGAGGTCATAAGCTTTATATACATGTCATGCATAGGAGTGGATTTTGGCGACAGAGTATGGGAGATCCTGCTTACTCTGTTTGTGGGCTGCTTTATCGGTCTGGCAATAGGAGTCATAGTTGGGGCTATATCAAAGCTTGCTGAGGGGACCAAGATAGGTATTGTGATCGGAATATCCATGGTGATGTCCATCCTTTCTGATCTGTGTATAAACGGAGTAAAGTATGAGATACAGCAGCACGTGCCGATTATAAATAAACTCAATCCCGCGGCTCTGATATCGGATTCATTCTATGCACTGAATGTTTACAGTGACCACCAGGTTTTCACTGAGAATATCGTCATAATGACTATTGAGGCTGTGGTGCTCATAGCAGTTGGGATTCTCATGGTAAGGAGGAACAGATATGCAAGTGTTTAAATCTTTTTTCAAGGTTTTGAGAAAATATATTGGGCAGATGATCATGTATGTGGGAATCCTGTGTGGAGTCATGGTTGTGTTCATCAATGTGGGAAACACAGATCCACAGAACTATTATAAGGATAAAACGATCAAATATGCGGTGAGCGATGAGGATGGCAGTGAGATGAGCAGAAAATTGATGGCTTACCTGAATGATACGCAGCAGCTTGTATATGGCGTTGATATGGACGAACGAGGTATTCAGGATGCTCTCTACAACAGGGCGGTGGATTGTGTGATCAGGATACCAGATGGCTTTGGCGATGCATGGGCAAATGATACTGCGGATGGTCTGCTTGAGATAACGACTATCCCCGGAAGTCAGGCGTCCATGCTGTTTGAGACAAGGCTTGACAGCTACATGAATATGGTGTCTCTGTACAAGAGGGCTGGAGATGATGTGAACGATGCCGATAAGAGAGCGAGGACGGCACTTGAGCAGAAGGCTGAAGTCGATATGGCCGAAGGAAAGACCTCAGGACATTCCATGTTATATAATTTTTACAACTATCTGGGGTGGGTCATGATATGCGTTATGATAATTGGGGTAGCGCCTGTTTTGCAGGTATATAACAGGAAAAAGCTTAGAGCGAGAATAGAGTGCTCATCATACAAATTTTTCAGGTTGAACAGGGAACTTGTCCTGGGGATGATGTTTACTGGATGCGTATTGTCTGTAGTATTTATAGTACTTTCCAGAATACTTATAAAATATGATATAGTCTCAGCAAGGGGCGGAATGTTCATACTCAATATGCTGGTGTATGCCTGTGTAGCACTCTCGCTGGCATTTCTAGTTAGCAAGCTTACACAGAGTGAACAGATTCTTTCCATGTGTGCAAATGTCATATCACTTGGAATGGCATTCCTCTGCGGGATATTTGTGCCGAGAGAGTTCTTAAGTGACACTGTGATGGCGATAGCACATTTCCTTCCGGCATACTGGTACGCAAATGCAACGGATGCCATCGACAATTTCACATCTGGCAGTTCGGTGGCAGGAATATTTGTGAGCATGGGAGTACAGGTGCTCTTTGCCGTTCTGTTCATACTTGTTGGAGTGATCGTTGACAGGTACAAGACCGCCGGCAGGGCTATGGCTTAGAAAATACACTGGAAGTTATGAGGCATGGTCTGTTATAATGTTCTTTGGAGGGAGTATAGGAGGAACGAGAAAGTGCTTAAAAAGAAAGTGCTGAAACAGAACAACTTACTCAGACTGCAGAAGAGACTTGCAGTGATGATGCTGGCCCTGACACTTGGACTCGGTACAGGGTGCGGCAAAGCAGATGACGGAGCGGACGGTGCTGCGTCGTCAGAAACAGAGACTTTGGCGTATGGTCAGACAAACGATCAGACAGATGCCGGAGCCGAAGAAGAAAATGGACAGGAGTCTAAAAAGGATAATGACGAGCCTTATGCAGAGGGAACATATTCCAGTGATGCATACGATGTGGCAGAATTTACGGCAGAGCCTCGTAAGAAGACCGACGAAGAGGGTAATCGTGGTGTGTATTACGAGATATTTGTCAGATCATTTGCCGATTCAGACGGTGATGGTATAGGCGATCTGAATGGCGTCACGGAGAAACTTGACTATCTGAAGGAGCTCGGGATCGATGGGATATGGCTCATGCCGATCACTGCATCCGATACCTACCACGGATATTCCGTGACGGATTACATGGCGGTGAATCCCGATTACGGAACAGAGGATGATCTTAAGAGATTGCTTGACGAAGCACACAGCAGAGACATGAAAGTCATCATGGATCTGGTCATCAATCACACCAGTATCAATCATCCGTGGTTTCAGGCGGCAAAGTCCGATGAGAACAGCGAGTACAGAGATTATTACAGGTGGGTGTACAAGACCGACAAGAAAGACTGCAATCATCTTCTCGACAAATCAAGCTGGGGAGATATGGTGTGGCACCAGGAAGGAGACTTCTATTATTATGGTGTGTTCGGTGCGGATATGCCGGATCTGAACTATAACAATCCGGATGTTAGACAGGCTGCGAAGGATGCCGCCGGTCACTGGCTGGAGCTTGGCCTTGACGGTTTCCGTATGGACGCCGCAGTTCATATCTATGGGGCGCATGAGTTCAAGCAGCAGGAAGATTCTGAAGCGGCAAACATCAACTGGTGGAACGAATTTGCCGGTTACTGCGAGAGCATAAATCCTGATGTATACCTGGTGGGTGAGGTATGGCAGGATGACAAGGTGCTGGAAAATTATGTCCAGCCATTTAACACGAAGTTTGATTTTGCAATTCAGCAGAAGATACTGAACTGCGTACAGAAAGGCATGGCGGTGCCAGGCTTTGGTGATTCTCTTTCCGTGGCGATAGAGAATATACAGAATAAATATGACGGCGTGGATGTCAACTATCTGAATGGAGTATTTGGAGCAAATCACGATCAGGACAGGATAGCATCGTCGGTGAACAGCCTGGATAAGGCGAGACAGATAGCAGCGGTATATATGACACTTCCAGGCAATCCATATATTTACTATGGCGAGGAACTCGGAATGTACGGCAGCAAGCCGGATGAGATGATAAGGACACCATTCCTGTGGGGAGATGACAGTACATACAACACGTCATGGGAAAAGGACGATCAGAATGCAGAGACAAAGGGACTTGACCAACAGATGAAAGATCCGGATTCAATGTATTCATATTACAAGACACTGATAGCGCTTAGAAAAGACAATCCTGCCCTTATGAAAGGAAACTATAGAGCGGCAGCGCTCACAAGCGACAGTGTGATAGCGTACTTCCGTGAGGCGGATGGACAGAAACTGCTGGTAGTGCACAACTTTGCAGAGGGCGATCAGACGGTATCACTTGCTGAGTGCGGAGACATAACAGTTACAAATGTACTTTATTCAAGTTCTGGTGAGACAGGTGTGTCAGACCTTAGTTCAGTGAAATTAGCTGTAAATGAGAGTGTGGTACTGGAACTTGGTGAGTAGATAAAAAATCCCAATTTAAAGGAGGCTCTCCATGAAGAAAATACTAATAACGGGTGGTACAGTATTTGTAAGCCGGTATGCGGCGCAGTATTTTGTGGACAAAGGCTATGAGGTGTATGTGGTGAACAGAAATTCAAGACCGCAGGTTCCAGGTGTGAAACTTATAGAAACGGACAGGCATGACCTGGGAGACAAACTCAAAGACATCTATTTTGATGTTGTGGCGGACATAACCGCATATAATGCGGAAGATATCACAGACTTATGTGACAGCCTTGGTTCATTTGGTCAGTATATCATGATCAGCTCAAGTGCAGTGTATCCAGAGTATGGAGATCAGCCATTCCGTGAAGATTCAGAACGGGCACTCAACAGATACTGGGGGTCATATGGTACGGATAAGATTGCTGCGGAGGATGCATTACTTGACAGAGTGAGTGATGCTTACATACTCAGACCACCATATATTTATGGACCTATGAACAATGTATACAGGGAGGCTTTTGTATTTGACTGCGCCAGGGCGGACAGGCCATTTTATCTGCCCGGAGATGGTGGAATGAAGCTGCAGTTCTTCCATGTGAAGGATCTCTGTATCCTGATGGAGAGAGTAATAGAGGAAAAGCCGGAGACTCATATCATGAATGTGGGAAATGTGGAGTCGGTCACTATAAAAGACTGGGTGACGATGTGTTACGCCTGCTTTGATAAGATCCCTGCGTTTGTAAATGTCAGTGAGGATATAGAACAGAGAAATTATTTCAGTTTTTATAACTATGAATATTATCTCGATGTGCAGCAGCAGAACAAAATATACCCGGAGACAATATCATTGGAAGATGGATTGAAAGAATGCGCAGAGTGGTATGTGGAAAATGAATCAGAAGTTGGAAAAAAGTCATATATGGAATATATAGACTGTAATTTAAAATAATGTACGTTGGTGCAGCGATATTGTAAATGATATGTATTTAGGGAGATCTGGAGCTTCGGCTCCGGATCTTTTTTTATAGATATACATTCAAATATCGTCGAGATATACGATGTGTATAAATTCATTAAGAAAGTGTAAATTCGTTATAAGTGGGTTTACATCTTCGCTAGCATTGATATAATGCAGATACATAGTGAGAGAGTTCTTGACAATGATGGAGTTTTACTCATTGTTCTCAAATAAGATTTTAGTTCTTTTTTAGTAGAAATAAGTGATCTGAAATTTCTATAGTTTAATTTCCATAATGATTTTTGGCAAATATAAAATAATAAAGGAGTTACTGAATGATAAAAAACAGGAATGTTAGTATAATAACGGACGAAAATAATAATCAAATAGTAATTATTAATGACAAAAAATTTAAAGGCTTATCAAAAGATGATTGGCAGCAGATAGAAAAATACTTAAAAGGCTATATATCGGATTGTTATGAAATTACAGAAACAAATGATGTTGTTTATATTGGAAAAGAATTTCCGTCTGAATATGCAGGTTCGAAAAGCAGAATTGCATTAAAAGGTGCAAGAAAAAAGGCAAAGGCATCAGCATCACAGGGAATTCCAGAGCTAATAAAAATAGCCAAAAATCCACGTTGGGAAGAGAATAAAGAGCAAAAGCATAATAAAGATGCTAAATATGGTTGGTATAGATATGATATAAGGTTTGGACTGCCTGTGTATGATGATAAAACGGGCAATTTAGATAGATATAATATATTCACAGCTATTCTTCTTATAAAACATTCAGAGGATGGTAATAAGTACCTGCATGATATTACCACAATAAAAAAAGAAACGAGCAGCCCGCTTGAGTCGTAAAACTGTACGGTGAAAACCCATTTCTTTTGATATATTCTATTTCAGTCTTTTTGTTTTGTCAAGAAAAAAACATCCTCCATCATATTCATAACGAGTATGATGGGGGATGTTTCATGTCTACACTATAATAAATTACTTATTGTTAGCGTTGTCCTTCTCCTCACGCTTCTGATCCATCATAGCACGAACCTTCATTGAAAGACCGAACAGGTTGATGAAACCTGAAGCATCCTTGTGATCGTAGAGGTCGCCAGTTGTGAATGAAGCAAGGCTCTCTGAGTACAGAGTATAATCTGATGTAGTACCAGCCTTGATGATGTTACCCTTGTAGAGCTTCATCTTTACATGACCAGTTACACGCTCCTCAGTCTTGGCAACAAATGCTGAAAGGCTCTCGCGGAGAGTGCAGAACCACTTTCCTTCATATACAAGTGCTGCGAACTTTGTTCCAACAAGCTTCTTGTACTCCATAGTATCACGGTCAAGTGTGAGCTCCTCAAGCTGCTTATGAGCCTCTGTGAGGATAGTTCCACCAGGTGTCTCGTATACACCACGTGACTTCATGCCGACAACACGGTTCTCAACGATATCGATGATACCGATACCGTGCTTTCCGCCGAGCTTGTTCAGCTCACGGATGATATCAGAAGTCTTCATCTTCTTGCCGTTGAGTGCTACAGGGTAGCCCTTCTCGAAGTCAAGGTCAATGTACTCAGGCTCATCAGGTGCCTTCTCAGGTGTAACTGAGAGAACCAGAAGGTCATCGTAGTTTGGCTCATTTGCAGGATTCTCAAGCTCAAGGCCCTCATGGCTGATGTGCCAGATGTTACGGTCACGGCTGTAAGAATGCTTTGCATCAAATGGAAGATCGATGCCGTGTGCCTTACAGAATGCGATCTCATCCTCACGTGACTGCATAGTCCACTCAGGCTGTCTCCATGTAGCGATAACCTTGATGTCCGGTGCAAGAGCTTTGATAGAAAGCTCAAAACGAAGCTGGTCGTTACCCTTGCCTGTAGCTCCGTGGCAGATGGCAACAGCGCCTTCCTTACGTGCAACCTCAACAAGCTTCTTTGCAATGATAGGTCTTGCAAATGAAGTACCGAGAAGATACTTGTTCTCATATACAGCGTCAGCCTGAACTGTTGGCATGATGTACTCATCACAGAGCTCATCTACAACATCGATGATGTAAAGCTTCTCAGCTCCTGAATACTTTGCTCTCTCGTCAAGTCCCTCAAGCTCGCTCTCCTGACCTACATCTATACATGCACAGATAACATCGTATCCGTATGTCTCCTTTAACCATGGGATGATGGCAGTGGTATCAAGACCGCCTGAATAAGCCAGTACAACTTTTTCTTTAGCCATTTTAATAAATCCTCCTATAAATATAGTGTTTTGAAAAATTACTTTATAATATATTCCATTTTTCGCCTACATGAACTATACAACGCAAATGTATATTATGCAAGCAATTTTTCAAAATATCCATTTAATCAGCGTATAATATGCATGTGATTTATACATGGATACATAGCTAAATGGCGGCAAAAACGTTGATGAACCGTATATTTTTAACGATTATGCAAATATTCAAAAAAACCATTGCATAATATGCAATCAAAATGTATAATTATAAAAAGTTTTTTGTAGGAGGGATAACATATCGTCTGATTAGATGAATGTTGACTAGGCTGACTAAGTGGGTATACAATCAAACAGGATATGCCTTAAGACAAATCCGTGGGAATGGAAATATAAATTTTTACATATATATGGAGGCAGTTATGATTAAGGTAGGAATTATCGGATCGACAGGATACGCAGGACAGGAGATAGTAAGAATCCTTCTTGGACATAAGGAAGCGGAGATCGTATGGTACGGTTCAAGAAGCTTTATCGATCAGAAATATTATCAGGTATACGGCAATATGTTCCAGATCGTGGACGCAAAGTGTATGGACGACAACATGGAGGAGCTTGCATCAAAAGTAGACGTCATATTTACAGCTACACCACAGGGACTGTGCGGATCACTGGTGAATGAGGAGATTCTGTCAAAGGTGAAGATCATAGATCTCAGTGCAGATTTCAGAATAAAGGATGTTGCTACTTATGAGAAGTGGTACAAGATAGAGCATAAGAGCCCACAGTTTATTGACGAGGCTGTGTATGGTCTTTGTGAGATCAACAGGGAGGATATAAAGAAGTGCAGACTTCTTGCAAACCCTGGATGCTACACAACATGTTCCATCCTTTCACTCTACCCACTGGTTAAGGAAGGTCTGGTTGATGCCAACTCCATCATCGTTGACGCCAAGTCCGGAACATCAGGTGCAGGAAGAGGCGCGAAGATCGCAAATCTTTACTGTGAGGTCAATGAGAGCATAAAGGCTTATGGAGTTACGACACACAGACATACCCCTGAGATAGAGGAGCAGCTTGGATATGCGAATGGCAGTCCGATAGTTATCAACTTCACTCCACACCTTGTTCCTATGAACAGAGGAATACTTGTGACAGCATATGCCAACCTCAAGGAGAAGGTCGATTACGATACAGTGAGAACCGCATACGATAAGTACTATGCAAATGAGAGATTTATCAGAGTCCTCGACAAGGATGTATGTCCTGAGACAAGATGGGTTGAGGGCAGCAACTATGTGGATGTCAACTTTAAGATAGATGAGAGAACAAACAGAGTCATCGCCATGGGCGCACTTGACAATCTTGTAAAGGGTGCTGCAGGTCAGGCGGTTCAGAACATGAACATCATGTTTGGATTTGACGAGGCAGAGGGTCTCCGCATGGCTCCTGTTTTCCCATAAATTTGGAAATAAGGTGGTAGGATGAAGATAATTCCGGGAGGCGTGACAGCCCCTGCGGGCTTTAGGGCAGCGGGACTACATGTTGGAATAAGAAGAAATAAACTGAAAAAAGACATGGCACTTCTGGTGAGTGATGTTCCGGCTAATGTAGCGGGAGCATTTACACAGAACATGGTTCAGGCGGCACCGGTCATATACGACAGGCGGCTTTGCCAGAATGTGGGAATGTGTCAGGCGTTGGTGGTAAACAGCGGTGTGGCAAATACCTGTACTGGCGAACAGGGAATCCACGATGCTGAGACCATGGCAGCCCATGTAGGTAAGAGCCTTGGCATAGATCCAAGTACGGTTGCGGTGGCTTCTACAGGAGTCATAGGAATGAGACTTCCGATGGATGTCATACAGAGCGGTATAGATATGCTGGTGCCGGAGCTTTCATATTCTATAGATGCCGGAGTGGATGCCGCGGAGGCGATCAAGACGACTGATATCTATAAGAAGGAGATAGCCGTAACTTTAGAGATCAAGGGGCAGCAGGTCACCATCGGAGGTATGTGTAAGGGATCAGGAATGATCAATCCTAACCTGGGAACCGTACTCAGCTTTATCACGACAGACCTGAATATCAGTTCAGAGTTGCTGGGCAAGGTGCTTAAGGCTGACGTGGTCGATACATACAATATGGTGTCAGTGGACGGAGATATGTCCACCAACGACACTGTCATGATATTTGCAAATGGCATGGCGGGCAACGAGGAGCTGCTGGAGACCGATGACGACTTTCCTGCATTTGTCGAGGCAATAAGATATATCAACCGCGCATTTGTCAGGGCGATAGCCTCGGACGGCGAGGGTGCTACCAAGATGTTTCAGGTGGATGTGTCGGGCATGCCGGATAAGGATACTGCAAGACATCTGGCAAAGGCGATAGTGGCCTCCAATCTTGTAAAGTGTGCCATGTACGGAGCTGATGCCAACTGGGGCAGAATAGTTTGCGCCATGGGACAGAGCGGCGTGAAGTTTGATCCGTACAGGGTGGATATAGAGATAGCCAGTGTGGCAGGACATCTTGAGATCGTAAAGCATGGAGTGACAACTGATTACGATGAGAAGGAAGCAAGCCACATACTCTCAGAGAAGCAGATAAAGCTCAAGGCGCATATGAATATGGGGGATGAGATGGCCACAGCGTGGGGGTGCGATCTCACATATGACTATATCAAGATAAATGCGGATTATAGAAAGTAAAATCCAGTGAGATAAGCCATATAAAAATGGAAGCAGGTTATAAGATAAAACATATTGCGTAAATTTAAAAATAGATTATAGTCAATAAATCAAATAAGACTAAATTGAGACGATGCGTTAATCGTTGACATTGATCAGGTTGGAAGATAAAGTTGAAGGCAAAAGACAGATAAACCTAAGGTAGATAAACCGAAGATATATAAATATAGAAGAAAGAAGGACAGAAAAATGGTTATAGGTGATTACACAGTAGATCAGGTAATTGAGAAGGCACAGACACTGATAGAGGCTATGCCATATATCAAGAAATTCCAGGGCAAGACAGTGGTTGTAAAGTACGGCGGAAGCGCTATGCTTGACGAGAATCTCAAGTACAACGTTATCAAGGACGTTGCCATGCTGAAGCTTGTCGGCATGAAGCCGGTCATCGTACACGGTGGCGGCAAGGAGATCAGCAAATGGGTAGAGAAGGTCGGCAAGGAGGCAGAATTTATCAACGGTCTCCGTGTTACAGATGCAGAGACGATGGAGATCGCAGAGATGGTTCTCGGCAAGGTCAACAAGAGTCTTGTAAGTCTCATGCAGAAGATCGGACTTAAGGCAGTCGGAATCAGCGGCAAGGACGGCGGAATGTTCACAGTCAAGAAGAAGTTCCCTGGTGGCAAGGATATAGGTTATGTGGGAGAGATAACAAATGTTGACACATCCATCCTTACATCACTTATCGAGGATGATTTCATCCCGGTTATCGCACCTATAGGAGTGGATGAGAACTACGAGGATTACAACATCAATGCGGACGATGCTGCTTGTGCAGTAGCAACAGCTCTTGAGGCTGAGAAGCTTGTATTCCTCACAGATATCGAGGGAGTATTTATTGATCCAACAGACAAGTCAACACTTATCTCAGAGATGGATATACACGAGGCAAAGGACATCATAGAGAAGGGCGTTGTCGGCGGTGGTATGCTTCCAAAGCTTAACAACTGTATCACAGCCATGGAAAATGGAGTTTCAAGAGTGCATATACTTGATGGCCGTCTCCAGCACTGCCTGCTTCTTGAATTCTTCACCCAGAAGGGTATCGGAACTGCTATCCTCAAGGAGCCTTTATTCTAGGATGCATGGCAGAATATAACAAAGCTTCAAATAATAAAATAGTAAATTATAAAACAGTATATATGACCATGGTGGACAGCCATCTGTAAGGATGGAAGATTACCGGTCATGTATGCTGTTTTTTTATGTCTGATCTGAATCGGGGAGTTTATAAAAATGTTACATTTTTATGTATTGTAAAAAGTATCAATGAATAAGGGATAAAAGGGCTCTTTTGTGAAAAAAGTAACAAAAATGAAATAAAATAGAAATATATTGTTGTAAATTCAGAGGTGTTTAGATACAATAAACCTGTGTAATTCTGTGCTGACACAGGAGGTGTCGCACGATGAAGAAAATAATTAAAAATTTAGCATATTTATGCGTGCTGACAATGACATTATTGTGTTCCGGCTGTGGAGAAGAACAGGTAACTATATCCGGTAATTCAGAAGAGAATGTTACGGAGAAAGTTTCGCAGCAAGGCGCGGAAGAAGCCGGAGCAGACGAGAGTCTAACGATACATTCAGAAACTCCAGAATACATAACAGTTTTTGTATGCGGAGCAGTGAAGAATGAGGGCGTATATGAGCTCGAAGCCGGATCCAGGGCGAATGATGGCCTTGAGGCGGCGGGAGGATTCTCCGATGACGCAGATACCGTTGCGGTGAATCTTGCAGATGTGCTTGAGGATGGTCAGAAGCTGTACTTTCCTGTCGGAGGTGAACAGCTTCCGGATGAGAGCAAAGCCGGGACAGATGCGTCGGAACAGAGACTGGTCAACATCAACAGTGCAGATGCTGCGGAACTTATGACGTTACCGGGAATAGGCGAGACGAAGGCCTCGCAGATTGTTGAGTACAGACGGAAGAATGGAGCATTTGCCTGCAAAGATGACCTTAAGAATGTCAGCGGCATAGGAGACAGTATATATGAGAAACTGGAGACATATATATCGACAGAGTAAATGAGTCTCGGGGTAGAAAGGATGTTAAGATGAAGAAAGTTCTTGTTGTGGATGATGAGAAGTTGATCGTTAAGGGGCTGAAGTTCAGCCTGGAACAGGACGATATGGAAGTGGATACAGCCTACGATGGCGGTGAAGCTATAGAGAAGATAAAGGCAAATGATTACGATATAGTTCTGCTGGATATAATGATACCTGTATACACAGGAATAGAGGTTTGCCAGATGGTCAGAGAGTTTTCCAATGTTCCTATTATCATGCTCACTGCAAAGGGTGAGGACATGGATAAGATCATGGGACTCGAGTATGGTGCAGATGACTATATAACAAAGCCATTTAATATTCTTGAGGTGAAGGCCAGGATCAAGGCTATACTTAGAAGAAGCAACCGCAAGCAGGCACCTGCAAAACCGTCAAATGTAATGGAGATCAACGGAATGAAGGTTGAGCTTGACAGCAGACGTGTATTTGTCGGTGGTAAGGAGCTTAATTTGACAGCCAAAGAGTTTGACCTTCTTGAGCTGCTCATGGCGCATCCAAACAAGGTATATTCAAGAAATGAACTCCTGAATACGATCTGGGGAGATTCCTACCCGGGAGATGCGAGAACAGTTGATGTGCATGTTAGAAGACTTCGTGAGAAGATAGAAGCTAATCCGGGTGAGCCGGTATACATTCATACAAAATGGGGAGTAGGATATTTCTTCAAGGGCTGATATGAAAAAAAAGAAACGTGCAACAGTTGAAACAGAAAAAATTGAAGAGAAGAATACCGCCCAGGAGAGATCCAGAGTCAGTATCAGAGTGGGGCAGAGAACGATCATATCGCTTATAGTGGCAGTCAGTGTGGCAGTGATCGCCTATGCAGCACTGTGGATACTGGCGGGCACTGTGAATTCGAAGAGTGAGAGAAATCTTGACAGACACGCACAGGAGTGTGCAGAATACATTGCCCATATAGTGAATGAACACAAGGCGGAGGATGATATAGGGAGAGCCGTGGACGAGATAAAGACCATGGCTTATTCTCTCTCTGCCCGTATAGTTATAGTGGATACTGATTACAAGGTCGTGGTGGACTCCTATGGAAAAGACACCGGAAGATATCTGGTGGATGAGAACGTGTTCAGCGTAATGAAGGGGCAGCAGAAGTATATATCAGAGACAGAGGAAAATGTGTACAGACGCATAGTTCCAGTGATCAACAGTGAGGGCTATACAGATGCGGTGGCACTGATATCTCTTGAGACCGATGCTCTCGAGAACCTGTCAATATATATGAAGAGAAATGCAACTTATCTGTTTGCGATATCGTTGATACTTGGATTGATAGCTGCTTATTTTGCGGCTAAGTTATCAGTCAGGGATGTGAACCATGTCAGAAACGAGATAGAGGGAATGAAAGGCGGCAGCCTTGAACCGATGAGCGTGGACGGTATGTTCAGGGAGACACAGGAGCTGACAAAGGATATAAACGATATATTCAACAAGGCACAGCTTCTTGAGGAGTCCCGTCAGGAATTCGTGTCAAATGTCTCACATGAGTTAAAGACACCGATAACATCCATGAAGGTTCTGTCAGAGTCGCTGCTCACCCAGAGTGATGTGCCGGCGGAGATGTACAGAGAATTCATGGAGGATATAGTTCAGGAGATAGACAGGGAGGCAGAGATCATAAGTGATCTGCTTACACTCGTTAAGACTGACAAAGGCCCTGACAGCCTGAATAAAGAGCCTGTGGATATGAATGAATTTATGGATCTCATACTCAAGAGACTTAAGCCTCTGGCGGAGAAGAGAAGTATACAGCTTTCATTTGAGAGCTTTGGAGACATAAAGGCAGAGATAGACAAGGTGAAGTTTACTCTTGCGATCTCGAATCTGATAGAGAATGGAATAAAGTATAACGTTGATGGCGGTTGGATAAAGGTTTCGCTCAATTCAGACCACAGGAACTTCTATATCAAGGTAGCAGACTCCGGTGTAGGAATACCGGAGGATTGCATAAATCATATTTTTGAGAGATTCTACAGAGTAGACAAGGCGAGAAGTCGAGACACTGGTGGAACCGGTCTGGGACTAGCCATCACGAAGAATATAATTATCATGCACAAAGGAACTATAAATGTGTATAGTGAACCGGGAAAAGGAACTACATTTACGGTAAAGGTTCCATTACAGGCTCACGAGTAAGGGATTAATATGACGACGAAAAAAAGAATTATGCTCACTGCCGTGGTCATGGCTGCAGTGGTGATTCTTGTGGCGTGTGGAAGCGACAGCAAGAATGGCAGAAAGAAAAATTCAGCAGACAATTCAGATGAAAATCTGACTCTGTACTACGCAAACTCAACGTGGACTGATCTGTTCCCGGAGGTTTTCACCCGAGACCAGCTCGTCACGACGGAGAATCTTATCGACACTGTGATGAACGCATTGATGGACAGTGGGGAAATGACGGATAAACAGGTTCCGGTTCCCCAGGGCGTTACGTACCAGAGATATACATATGACGGTCAGGCGACGATCAATCTTATGTTCAACGTTGACTGGGAGGCCACTGACACATATGAGATGGTGCTAAGCAAGGCGGCATTTGTGAGAACTCTGACACAGATCGAATCGGTGAAGAAGGTTGTGTATGAATACACTGACATTGCAAATGAGAACAGTATCGTGCGTGAGGAGCTCACAAATGATTCATTTTCAGATATGGACAACTTCATGAATCCACATGAAGAGTACAACATATATATGCCGGACAGCACAGGACAGAAGCTGGTTCAGAAGACCATAGATCTGGACAGATCAGCGCCTGAATCACTGGAGGAACAGATGGTTGCAGGACTGAGAATGAGTTACGATGGAACAGTTGTACCGCTCAATGAGAAAACTGTGGTTAAGAGTGTCACTGTGGATGATGCTGACGATGTGTGTACGATAACATTTAATGAGAGCTTTGCGGATGGAACAGCAGGTGTGGACGATGAGATACTTGTGTATTCTGTTGTGGATTCCCTCATGGAGCTTGAAGATGTCAAGAGTGTACAGATAAATGTGGATAATACAAATAACAGATTGAACAACATCGATCTCAGCAGGAAATTTACTGCTGATTATTCAAAGCTTGAGAGATAAACAGAAGTTTGAACAAAACAGGAGGATACGAATATAAAGAGACCATTATTCTGGATAGCAGTATGCTTTGCGCTTGGAGAGGCGTATAAAGAGGCGGCTGACAGTTCAGTGCTTATAATTGGTCTGATCATATTGGCTGCACCGGTATTGTCGGTTTACATGGACAAAGCCGGTACAGCCATGTTTTTTTATAGTGGCAAAGCTAATGGTGATAAAGATAGAAAGAACAGGATCGTCAGATGCGTTCTGAGTATGATGATATTTGGAATGATCTCGTTGACCGGTTATATGAATGGCTGTGCTATGTCGAAGCAGGAGAGACTCGCAGAAGAGCTCGATGGGCAGCAGCCGGGCGGTATAGAAGGAAAGGTGTACGAGATCAGGCAGTCCGGCGATGAATGGCGGGTATATGTGTATGCGGAATGGATAACATTTGGCGGAGGCGACTCAGAAGAAACTGTGGAATACCGGGGAAGATCAAAGGTATTGCTGTACATGGAAGACGTGGGAAGCCTGAAGACCGGAATGAAGCTGACCTTAAGCTGCAGTCTGTCAAGGCCGGACTCTGCAGATAATCCGGGCGAATTCGATGCGCGGGAATATTATTCGCACAAGGGAATATATATAGTAGGAAAGGATATCTCCATTCTGGAGTGTGGAGAGGACTACAGCCGTATAGGAGACATTCTGTTCAGGCTGCGTATAAAGTCCGGGGAGATCACAGACAGTGTGTTTGGAGAGACGGATGGCTCGGTGATAAAGGCAATGCTACTGGGGGATAAGAGCGGCATTGACAGGGATACGAAGAAGCTGTTTCAGATGAATGGAATAGCTCATATTCTGGCGATATCCGGTGTGCACATAGCAATAATAGGAATGACATTATTCGGCGTGCTGCGAAGGCTTACAGGGTCATATATGGCATCTGGTATAATGGCAATATCTGTGATCGTACTTTACGGAGTTATGACCGGGATGGCGAGTTCAACTGTAAGAGCCATGATAATGATGGTGATATCTGTGATCGGTCAGGTAAAGGGGCGAAGCCCTGATATGCTTACATCCGCGGGAATCGCGTCAGTCATACAGGCGCTGATTGATCCGGGTATCATCCTTGATGCCGGATTTCAGTTGTCTTTTGCCGCAGTGCTGGGGATGGCGGTGCCTGGAGCACTTATGAAAAAGCTTATTCCAACTAAGAATAAGGTAGTCAGCACACTTGTAATGAATCTGGCGATAACACTTGCCACCGGACCGCTTGTTATATTCTATTATTACCAGTTTCCGCTGTATTCGATCTTTCTGAATCTGCTCATAGTGCCATTGGTTTCTGTGATAATATTCGTGAGTATCGTCGTGATTGCGGCTATGCTTATTTTTCCCGGGATACTACAGGGCAATGAGATGGCGGTGGGCATAGGAGCGTTTCCTGTGAAGCTGATACTTGCAATATACAGGCAGCTTTGCGAATGGGCGATGAAGCTTCCATTTTACAGTATAAATACAGGCCATGTGTCGGTTATGATGATCGTAGTATTTTATATGGCTATGGTTGGAGTGCTGATCCTGCTTGTAAGAGCAAAGAGTGCAGACTGCGCCAGGGTGAGGAGGCGGATGGTCTGTCTGTGCGCTGCTGTGATCATTACCCTGTGCTGCGTGTGTTACGAAGCGGCTTCATTTGACCGGGAGTTCAGAGTTGTATTTATGGATGTTGGTCAGGGGGACGGCATACTTATAAGGTCTGGCATGGGAGTAAATATATTGATAGATGGGGGCTCGTCGAGTAGCAATAAGGTTGGTGAGTACGTGATGGCGCCTGTTCTAAAGTTTTATGGTGCAGCTCATGTAGACTATGCATTTGTGACACACGGAGATAAGGATCATGTGTCCGGTATCCAATATCTTCTAAGCGATACGAACTCCGGTATCAGAATAGATAATCTTGTGGTTCCGATGTATGGTGATATTGAAAATATGGGTGAACTGCTTGAGCTGGCAGAGAAAAGAGGCGTAAATATCATATATATGGACGGCGGTTCTCAAATGTCCTGTGGCAAGGATGCAGCTAAGGTGTGGTTAAATTTCTTGCATCCGTCCGAAAAAACTGATATAAAAGATGCAAATGATCTTTCTGCGGTTATCCGTCTGGAGTATCGAGGGTACAGTGTTTTATTTACGGGAGACCTGGGAGAAGATGGAGAACGGGAGCTTATCTCGGAGGGCGGTGATCTGAGTGCTGATGTGTTGAAGGTCGGACATCACGGCAGCAGATATTCTACGAGTGGGGAGTTCCTGAGAGCAGTCGACCCGGATCTTGCGATCATATCGGCGGGGGAGAATAACCGATATGGTCATCCGCACGGGGAGACACTGGAGCGTTTGGATGCCTGTGGAGCTGATGTAATGAGTACCATAGACCATGGAGCTATATGTGTAGAGATAACGGATGGTGGAATTTCGGTAACCGGATACAGATGATCAGGGAGTTATGAGAATAAGAATTCTGAAAGGAGAACAGGGGAAGGAAGAAACGACTATGATGTGGAAAGGAAGATGAGTATGACAAAAAAACTAAAATTACTGCTGGAATTTGTAATGCTGACACTTGGCGCAGTTATAGCTGCATTTGCTATCGAAGAATTTCTCGTGCCGAACACCATACTTGACGGAGGAGTCATCGGTATAGGTATCATGATCAATAATCTCACAGAAGTGTCCCTGAGTATTCTGACGATCGTTCTTAATGTTCCGTTTCTTATAATAGGTTCAAGACAGCTTGGTAAGATGTTCATGGTGAAGTCCGGTTATTCCATGGCTGTATTCTCAGTATTTGTGGAGATATTCAAACCCCTTGAAAATGCAACCTCAGAGACCATACTTGCGGTGTGCTTCGGCGGTGTGATACTTGGACTTGGAGTTGGTATCATCATCAAGTTCGGCGGGTGCTTGGATGGAACGGAGACCGTGGCCATCATGCTGAACAAGAAAAAAGACTGGCCGGTTGGAAGAGTTGTTCTGGGCATGAATCTGATCATATATTCTATTGCGGGAATGCTCTTTGGTCTGGACAGGGCGATGTACAGTCTTCTTACATACTTTATAACATCAAAGGTGCTTGATATGGTTGAGACCGGTCTTGAGCAGGCGAAGGCAGCCATGATCATAACTGATGATGCCAGAGAGGTGGCAGACAAGATATACAAGAAGCTTGGAAGAACAGTTACCATCATGCAGGGCAAGGGAATGATAAGCGGCAACAAGACAGTGCTCTACTGTGTTATCACGAGATTTGAGATCGGTGAGCTGAAGAACATCATCAATTCCATAGATTCTTCTGCATTTGTCACAGTTACGGATGTGGCGGAGATCATCGGCAACCACATCAAGGATAATGAATACAAGGAGATCCTTGAGAAGATAGAGGAGAAGGAAGAACCGCTCACAAATCTTCCTGAGCATGAGAGTATGACGGACTTTGATGGCCTGGAGCATACCGGAAAAATAGATTAGAAAAAGCCTGTGACATATACCGGCAGATAACTACTGTATATGTCACAGGCTTTCTTTATTGATATATGTTTTAGACTGTAGTCAATATATTACTGGATACTGTCTACAAATGCCTTGTGGATCCTGTAGTCGCTGTCAAGCTCAGGGTGGAAGGAGAGGGCAAACTGGTTGCCGTACTTAACCGCCACGATCTTGTCATCAACTGTTGCAAGGACATCAACCTCAGGTGAAGCCTCAGCCACATAAGGTGCACGGATGAAAGTCATAGGAACCTCACCGATACCTTTAAGCTCGGCCTCTGTGTGGAAGCTTCCAAGCTGTCTTCCGTAGGCATTTCTCTTTACTGTGACAGGGAGAGTGCCAATGTGTACAGTGTCATCACCTTCGATGTGCTGTGCCAGAAGAATAAGTCCTGCACATGTGGCAAGAACCGGTATGCCACCCTCGATCTGAGACTTTATAGTGTCGAACATGTCGCTGTCTCTGAGAAGCTTTCCCTGGACTGTGCTCTCACCGCCAGGAAGGATCAGGGCGTCATAAGGCTTGTTCAGATCTCCGGCATTTCTAAGTTCTATGCATGGTACGCCGAGCTCGGAAAGTACATGCTCATGCTCTGCGAAAGCTCCCTGTACTGCCAATACACCAACCTGCATATTACTTACCCCTTTCTGCCATGAGGATTGCGATCTCCTGCTCGTTGATACCAACCATAGCTTCACCAAGTCCCTCTGAAAGCTTTGCAACGAGATCAGCGTCATTGTAGTTTGTTGTTGCCTGAACGATGGCAGCAGCACGCTTAGCAGGGTCTCCTGACTTGAAGATACCTGAACCTACGAATACACCCTCAGCACCGAGCTGCATCATGAGAGCTGCGTCGGCAGGAGTAGCAACACCGCCGGCTGCGAAGTTTACAACTGGGAGACGGTGATTCTCATGTACGTACTGAACGAGATCGTAAGGAACCTCAAGCTTCTTAGCTGCCTCATACAGCTCATCTGTTCTCATGCTGACGATCTCAGCGATCTGGCTGTTCATCTTTCTCATATGTCTTACGGCCTGAACGATATCACCTGTACCAGGCTCGCCCTTTGTTCTGATCATTGAAGCACCCTCGTTGATTCTTCTGAGGGCCTCGCCGAGATCCTTGGCACCACATACAAATGGAACCTTGAACTGTCTCTTGTCGATATGGTATACGTCATCTGCTGGTGAGAGAACCTCGCTCTCGTCGATGTAATCGATCTCGATGGCCTGAAGGATCTGAGCCTCTGCGAAATGTCCGATACGGCACTTAGCCATAACAGGGATTGATACAGCGTTCTGGATTCCCTTGATCATCTGTGGGTCACTCATACGTGATACACCACCTGCAGCTCTGATATCTGCTGGGATTCTCTCAAGTGCCATAACTGCACAAGCGCCGGCAGCCTCAGCGATCTTAGCCTGCTCAGGTGTTGTAACGTCCATGATAACTCCGCCCTTAAGCATCTGGGCAAGTTCCTTATTTAACTTATATCTTTCTGTTGTCTCCATGTTGAACCTCCGTTATAATTAGATTTGTGTTTATTGGAGTGAGTGTACATAAACTCACAATCTGTAGGTGATTATAAAACCAAAGTGACATTATAGAAATAATCAATATGTGATTATAAAAACAGGTCAGATAACCTCTGATATTATCAAAATACATAGAAAAACAGGTCAGATTTGCCACATAAGATATAATTATGGTAGAAACTGGTACTGTATTTTGAAAATCATATTGTGAGACATAAGCTTGATGAAGGAGAAACGTAATGGCTGCAACAAAGAAAAAGGAAAAAAAGAACGCGATGGCGGTCATAAACCAACATATAAAGACGGGGGAGTTTGCCAAGATATATCTTCTGTATGGGGAGGAGAGGTATCTCGTGAACCAGTACAGAGATAAGCTGCTGTCGGCTCTGACTGATAAGGACGATAATCTGAATTTTATGAAATTTGCCGGAAATGGGATCGATACATCTGAGCTTCTTGCATTCTGCAACGAGATGCCATTTTTTGCGGACAGAAGAGTTGTCCTTGTGGAGAACAGTGGTCTGTTCAAGAGCAGCAACGAGGATTTTGCAAAGAAGCTGGTGGAGATAGAGGATACATCAGTTGCCATATTTGTAGAGATGGATGTGGACACCAGGTATAAGCTGTTCAAGGCTGTGGACAAGAATGGAGAGGCTCTGGATTTTGCGACCCCTGATGAGAAGATGATGGTCACGTGGGTGAAGTCACTGTTCCGTGCCGATGGTGTTGCCACCACAGACACGGCGATATACAAGATAATCGAAGCTGCTAACATGGATATGAACTGTATCAAGAATGAGGTTGACAAGATGATAAGCTACGCCGGAGACACGAAGCAGGTCAGCGAGCATGATGTGGATCTTCTGTGCAGTCAGGATGCGGAGAGCAAGGTGTATCAGATGATAGACTTCATCATTGCAAAGCAGAAGGAGAAGGCTTGCAGTATGTATCACGATCTTCTTGAGAATAAGGAATCGGCGATCATGATAAACGCATGTATCATGAGACAGTTCAACAAGCTCCTTCTGGTAAAGATGGCATTATCAGATGGCGCGCAAGACGCCAGCCTGGCGAAGATCGCAGGATGCCCGGTGTGGGCGGTGAAGAATTACAAGGCTCAGTGCAGGGGCTACAGCATGGCACAGCTTAAAGACATAGTGGAGAACTGTCAGGACATGGACTACAAGCTCAAGACCGGACAGGTTATGGATAACGCGGCGATGGAGGTCATGATCGTGGAGCTGTGTGAGATGCAGTAGGAGACTGGTGATGATATTAGATATTGAGGCAAAAAAATAACCACTGTGAAAACAGTGGTTATTTTTTATATAACTATGATTGGTTCAAATATATGCAGCCGTTTAATATATCCAAATCCTTGTGTCAAAGTTATGTAGTTATCAGCCAGATGCTTAAGCCATCTTGTTAACTGCAACTGCAAGACGTGATACCTTACGAGCAGCGTTGTTCTTGTGGTAGATGCCCTTTGAAGCAGCCTTGTTGATCTCTGATGTAGCAACAACAAGTGCCTGCTGAGCAGCAGCCTTATCACCAGCAGCGATAGCAGCCTCAACCTTCTTGATAACTGTCTTAACCTTAGACCTGATCATCTTGTTTCTAAGTGTCTTCTTCTCGATAACATTGATTCTCTTCTTTGCAGATTTGATATTAGCCAAAATTCTTACCTCCATAAAATCTAATTAAATATAATAAGGTTTTACATTAAAACCGGACACGGACAATTCAATGTAAACATACTCACATATAATAGATGAAACGCAATTCGTTGTCAAGACTAAAAAACAAAAAAATGCGCATTTTCGTAGATTATTTTCATGTTGTTTCCTAAGAAAAATGAAGTAAAACAACATGTTACTTTCCTTTACATAAAAAGGGGTAAATGGTATCATATATGCAGTGGGTCTTAATGATCCATACATATTATAATACAGGAAAAGCAGAGAAATATACAGATGTTTAAATATAGATTTTTTCAGGTGATAATGGCACTTTCGCTGGTCTTGCTGATCATCTCCACGGCGATAATGTGTTCGTTCAGCGTTTGCAGGGTTGCGGAGAAGAGCTACAAGCCGAGTAATAGCGGCACGATAAGTTCAGTCATGAATAACGGACAGACTGAGGAATTATCAGAATTTGATGCGTGGGTGGAATACAGTATCGTGCTGGATGCTCTGGATGGGGACAGCGAGCAGGAGTACAGGCTTGGCAACATATATCTGTCCACTGAGAATGTGATGAGGCTTGAACAGCTTGCAGACATCAAATCCAAGGCAAGCAATGGTGTGTTCATATCCATTGTGCTTCTGGTGGCATGCTTTGTAGTCATAAGGAGAAGGAGACTGTATGAGTGTGTTGTATGGGGCGGCGCTGCAGGCGTTATAATAGGAATAATCAGCTTCATAGCCATGGCGGTATCCGGCAGCGGAATCATGTATGGAATAAGAAGAATGGTGTTTGGAGAAAGCTATGCGGAGCTTTTTCCGGGACACGATGTCCTGCCGGATATAATACCTGCCGGTATGGGAACGAAGGTTCTTTGGGTGTATGTTGGAACGATATTTGTTGGACTTGTGGTTACTATCATAGTCAGGGTTATAAGCTATAAGAAATCACGTCCACACAAATTCAGATAGAAGGTTACATAATGGGAGGTAGTTATGAGAAAAAGAATCGAGGAGTGGATAAACTGGGTGCTCTATGATGAGCTCATTGCCAGCAAGATCAATGCGCCAAAGCATTTGCTGGGAATCCATGATTATGGTGAAGGTCAGATAATCGTTGTGTACAAGCCGGGGGCGATCAGGGTAGAGGTTACATCGCGCACAGGTAAGAAGATACACACCATGGAACAGATGACAAATGAAGGACTGTTCGCCATTTATTTTGATAAGAAGGAGTACGATGGCAACAAGTACAATGTTGTCACCACATATGAGGATGGCACCATTATAAACAGTGCAGATCCATATTCATTTGAATCGCTTATCACGGATTTTGACACATACCTTTTTGCGGAGGGCAGACATTACAATATATATGAGAAGCTTGGCGCACACCCTATGACTATAGACGGTGTACGTGGAACCTACTTTGCAGTGTGGGCTCCTCATGCAAGACGTGTCAGTGTAGTCGGTGATTTCAATCTCTGGGATGGTAATGTAAATCCTATGCAGATCACAGCGAATGAGGGAATATACGAACTGTTCCTGCCGGGCGTGGAGCCGGGCGCTGTGTACAAGTATCAGATCATGACCAGATATGGTGAGATACTGTACAAAGCTGATCCATATGGCAACCAGTGTCAGATGAGACCGGAAAATGCCTCAGTGGTTGCAGACATAAGCAGCTATAAGTGGAAGGATACATCATGGATGAAGGATAGAAGCAAGATCAGCCGTACTGACAGAATGCGCATGCCTATGTCCATATACGAGATGCATCTCGGCTCATGGCACAAGAAGGTTGAGGATGATGATGCAGGCTTCTACACATACAGGGAGCTCGCTCCTATGGTGGCAGACTATCTCAATGAGATGGGATATACGCACGTAGAGCTCATGGGTATATCAGAGTATCCATTTGACGGCTCATGGGGCTACCAGGTTACCAATTATTATGCACCGACCAGCAGATATGGTGATGCAGTAGATTTTATGTATTTCGTTGATTATATGCACAGCAAGGGAATCAGTGTTATCCTAGACTGGGTGCCAGCACACTTTCCTAGGGATGCGCACGGACTTGGACGTTTTGATGGGATGCCTCTCTATGAGCATCCGGATCCAAGAAGAGGAGAGCATCCTGACTGGGGCACATATATATTTGACTATGGCCGCAATGAGGTGGCAAACTTCCTCACGGCAAATGCTCTGTTCTGGGTCGAGAAGTTCCATATAGACGGACTCCGCGTGGATGCTGTGGCATCCATGTTGTATCTCGACTATGGCAAGCAGGATGGACAGTGGCTTCCGAATGAGCATGGTGGAAACGAGAACCTTGAGGCAATAGCACTTATGCAGAATATAAACAGCATCATGGAGGAGAGAAATCCGGGGGCATATCTAATAGCAGAGGAGTCAACAGCGTGGGCAGGTGTAACTGCTCCGGCATCCATGGACGGACTTGGTTTCCTGTTCAAGTGGAATATGGGATGGATGAATGACTTCCTTGAGTATATGCAGATGGATCCATATTTCAGACAGAACAACCAGAACATGCTGACTTTCAGCCTTTCGTATGCGTATGCTGAGAACTATGTTCTCGTCATATCCCATGACGAGGTAGTTCATCTCAAACGTTCAATGATAGAAAAGATGCCTGGCAGCGAGGAGGACAAATTCGCAAATCTCAGAACTGCGTACGGATTCATGTATGGACATCCGGGCAAGAAGCTGCTCTTTATGGGGCAGGAATTTGCACAGCCTAGAGAGTGGAGTGAGGCGAGAAGCCTTGACTGGTTCGTCTTAGATAATCCGCTCAATCAGGGCATGGAGAGGTATGTCAAAGCGCTCAACAAGCTTTACAATACCAATGATGCGATGTATGCGAATGACACAGATCCAATGGGATTTGAGTGGACAGATTGCGATCACCCAGACATGAGCATACTTTCATTTGTAAGACGAGGCTCAACTCCGAAGAAGCAGCTGCTTTTCGTATGCAACTTCACTCCGGTTGAGAGAGATAATTACAGTATACCGGCTCCGTGCTACACGACATACAAGGAGATACTCAACTCAGATGATGTACAGTTTGGCGGAAAGGGCAGACTCAACAGCAAGCCGGTCAAGGCACTGGACAAGAAGAATGCCAGAACTCCTTACAGTATAGACATCACGGTTCCACCACTCTCAACAGTTGTGTTTGAGTACGATTACACGGATATGTCGCCTGAGCTTGAGAAGAAGGAAGCGGCAGCCAAGGCTGCTGCAAAGAAACGTGTGGACGCAGCAAAGAGAAAGGCTGCAGCGGCACAGAAGAAGGCTGAGGAGATAAAGAAGGATGCCGAGAAGAAAGCGGCTGAGCTGAAGAAAGAGGCGGAGAAGAAGGCAGATGAGCTGAAAAAGGAAGCCGAGAAGAAGACTGCTGAGTTGAAAAAGGAGGCATCTGAGATCTCAGAAGAGGTAAAGGATGATATAGCAGATATAGAAAAGTCAGTGGTGGCTGTTGCTGATGACATCAAGAAAGATATAAAAGCACGCAAAAAATAAACTTGCAATATGAGACAACAGGTCATATAATGTCAGTGTAAGTGCAAAGGGGCACAGAACGATATCGTTCTGTGCCCCTTTTTTGTACATCAGGCGGGTGACGACCAGCCAGATCATAAGAATCCAGGTAGTTTTTAAGGAGGAAGCAGTATGAAGACAGGAAAAGTAAAATGGTTTAATGCAAAGAAAGGCTACGGCTTTATATGTGATGAGGATGGAGCAGATGTATTTGTACATTTCTCAGCACTGAATATGGAGGGCTTCAAGGTTCTTGAAGAGGGAGATACAGTAGAGTATGAGGTTGTGGACGGTGAAAAGGGTCCACAGGCGGCAAATGTGACAAAACTGTAAATACAATGCGGTATATGTCAAAACAGCCATATATTTAAAGCGAATACATGTTGAATTAGGAGAACATCCCCGGGTTATGATTACAGATGATCAGGGGATGTTTTTTATGAGCAACGAATTGGAGCATGCTATTGCGTAGAACTGAGATGAATATCTACAAGGCCTCGTGTTACATAAATACAAGAATATTATAGATGTCGCCATATGCTAAAATTGTATGTCTGCTATAATAAAAACAACACATATTTAAAAATCATCTTGACGGCTGGCGATGATAAAATGTAGAATACACATATATGGTGAAACATGTTTCATGCATTTGTTGTTGCTGATAAACAGTTAAATAAACAGGCACGTATTTATTTTAGATTATAAGGGGGATATGTACCATGAAGAGATTTGATGTTGTGGCACTTGGAGAACTGCTCATAGACTTTACACAGAACGGGCTCAGCGGCCAGGGCAATATGATGATGGAGGCCAATCCAGGCGGAGCACCATGTAATGTTCTCGCTATGCTGCAGAAGCTTGGCAAGAAGACTGCATTTGTTGGAAAAGTAGGGGATGATTTCCTTGGAAAAATGCTTGCCGGTGTTGTGGCTGATGCCGGGATCAACACTGACAATCTGAAGTTTGACAGGGATGTACACACAACACTTGCATTTGTGCATACATACGAGGACGGAGACAGAGACTTTTCATTTTACAGGAATCCGGGAGCGGATATTATGTTAAGCGCAGATGAGGTGGATGAGAGTATCATAAAGGATGCCAGGCTGTTCCATTTCGGATCACTCTCACTGACATATGAAGTGTCACGTGCTGCAACACAGAAGGCTGTGGCTGCTGCAAAGGAGGCTGGATGCATCGTCACATTTGACCCGAACCTCAGGGAGCCTCTGTGGAAGACACTGGACGAGGCCCATGATCAGATTGACTGGGGTATGAGACAGTGTGATGTGCTCAAGATATCAGATAATGAGATACAGTGGTTCACAGGAAGAGAGGATTTTGACGAGGGGATAAAGATACTTCAGGACACATACAATATACCTTTGATACTTCTCTCCATGGGAAGAGATGGAAGCCGTGCATACTACGGGGATGTAGTCGCTGAGGCAAAGCCGTTTATCCAGGAGAATACTATAGAGACCACAGGCGCCGGGGACACTTTCTGTGCATGCGTGCTGAATTATGTACTTGATAATGGACTTGAAGATCTTGACACTGATAAGCTTACAGAGATGCTTGTATTCGCAAATGCTGCTGCATCGATCATCACAACACGCAAGGGAGCACTCAAGGTTATGCCGGAGAGATCCGAGGTTGAGAAGCTCATTGCCGAGAGACAGTGATAGATAAAAAGACGGCAACAGATTAAAAATAGCGGTGTACGGTAATGATATAGATTACATAAATAAAATGAGAATGATAAGTTAATTGACTATAGTCAGAAAAGGAGAAGATAAATGGCAGGTTCAAAGACAGTGAAAAAGACTGCAGAATATACAAAGAGATTTGATGAGAGATATGACGAGCTCAAGTGGCTCTACTGCGAGCTCTATAACAACAATATGGAGGCATTTGACTGGCTGTGCGATTCTCTGTATGGTTATTATCAGGAGAGAAATGCTGATCTCAAGAAGCTGGACAGAAGCCGTGTCAAGAATCCGGACTGGTATAAGCAGAATGATCTGTTAGGTATGATGATGTACACAAATGCATTCGCGGGAACGCTGAAGGGTGTAAAAGAAAAGCTTCCATATGTGAAGTCATGTGGTGTGAATTATCTTCATTTTATGCCGCTGCTGGAAAGCCCTAAGGGCAGAGATGACGGCGGATATGCTGTTGCGGATTTCAGAAAGGTAAAGCCTGAGCTTGGAACCATGGAGGATCTGGAGGACCTCACTGCAGAGTGTCACAGACAGGGTATAAGCTGCTGTCTGGATTTCGTAATGAACCATACAAGTGAGGATCATGAGTGGGCAAGGGCAGCGAGAAATGGAGATCCTGTTGCAAGATCCAGATATTTCTTCTATGATGATTGGTTCGTTCCTAACATATATGAGGAGACTGTGCCTGAGGTATTCCCAACTACGGCGCCTGGTAACTTCACATGGATAAATGACTGCAATCAGGTGGTCATGACTACATTTTACCCATACCAGTGGGATCTGAACTATGCAAATCCTATGGTGTTCAACGACATGGTCGGCAACATGCTCTATATGGCAAACCGAGGTATAGATGTCATCAGACTCGACGCTGTTCCGTATATATGGAAGCAGATAGGCACAAACTGCCGTAACCTTCCACAGGTTCACACTCTTGTCCGTATGATGAGGATAATCAGTGAGATAGTATGTCCGGGAGTCCTTCTTCTCGGAGAGGTCGTTATGGAGCCTTCCAAGGTAGTTCCATACTTTGGAACAGTTGACAAGCCAGAGTGCCATATGCTCTACAACGTGACAACCATGGCATCCACGTGGAATACGATAGCCACGAAGAATGTGGGACTCTTAAAGCGCCAGATGGATCAGGTGTGTGCACTTCCAAAGGATTATGTGTTCCTGAATTACCTCAGATGCCACGATGATATTGGCTGGGGACTTGACTATGACTGGCTGGCACAGTTCGGCATAGATGAGGTGGCACACAAGAAGTTCCTGAATGACTATTTCACAGGAAAGGGATACAACAGTGATTCCAGAGGTGAGCTCTATAACGATGATCCTAGACTCGGAGATGCCCGTCTGTGTGGAACAACAGCATCCCTGTCAGGCCTTGAGGCCGGCCAGTACGAGGCAAATGCAGACAAGATCGAACAGGCCATTGCCTGTGATCTCATGCTTCATGGATACCTGCTGGCACAGAGCGGAATCCCGGTTCTGTACAGCGGTGATGAGATAGGACAGACAAACGATTATACTTATAAGAATGATCCGGACAAATGTGCGGACAGCAGATATCTGCACAGAGGAAACTTCCCATGGGACAAGGTTGAAAATAAAGATCCTGTAGCCATGAAGATATTTGACGCGCTGCGCCACATGGAGGATATAAGAGCATCGCATGATGTATTTTCATGTAATGCAAATGTCTACACCATAGAGACAGGATGTGCAAGCGTCCTCGGAATAGTGAGGGAATATGCAGGACATGAGCTGAGGGCATTTTTCAACTTCAGCAACATGGATCAGCTCATCTGGACTATGCCTGATGATCAGGCTGACATATATACCGATCTCATATCAGGCAAGACACTCCGCGAGCTTGGAGCAGTCATGCCTAGATATGGATGCTGGTGGTTCTACAGATAGTTATTCGGAATCTTTTTTATAGAACATAAGAAGAGTATTTTTGATAGAAGGCTTAAAGACTGTGTTATGGTCATAGCCTTCTATTTTTTCGTAGGTTAGGTTTAAGCCAGAATAATTTCTCTCTTGTAAATCATTGTAGAAATCCTCGATAGAAGATATGAAGTTTTTATCCTCATCTGCACCTACGGTTACATAGACATTAGCATTTAGAGTCTGTGTTCTGTTGTAATATTCTTCTTCGTACGTAGACATAAATTTGCCGTCAGTATTTGCCCACATGGAAGGACTGCCAATATAATAATTTGTAAATGTATTCTTTCCTATAGTGTCATTATGAAACAGAGCGTAGTAAGCCCAGTATCCACCCAGGGAATGTCCTGTGAGAGTCATATTTTCAGGGTTTACAGAGTATATTTCTTCCAGGTAAGGAATCAGGTTATCTACAATAAAATGCAGGAATGAATCAGGGTTAGTCTGGAGATCTCTTTTTCTGATGACATCATAATTGTAAGTGTTTGGATACCCTATGCTGACAAGGATAACGTCCTGTATCTGGCCAGATGTCATAAGAGGTCTGAGTTCAGGGTGATCACTGAGTCTCCAGACTCCATCGGTCATAACAACCATTGGATATGAGCTTGCTTCGTTATAATCAGGTGGAAGAGATATATGGACAACAAAAGTGTCATCTATCTCAGCATCATAAATGGATAATTCGTTGATATAGTCTGCACAGGCGGGATCAAGAGTTGTCACCTCGTTATAATACATGTGCTCGGGAGAGAGTTTTCCCATGGTTATGCTGGCACGTTCCTCTGGAAGTAAACCTGTTGGAGTTGGCGCTTCTTTAGTAAGCTCCTCAGTTGTGATTTCTTTGACTGAGGTTTCACTTGTTGTTGCTTCTTCGATTGACGTATCTTCGGATGAAGAATAGCTGGTGACCGATTGGGTGACAGTAGAGTCATTCTTAGATGCTGACGAGTGCTGACACCCGGTGACAACTAATATAATAGCTATGCTGAATGTGGTCAAAATTGTTAATTCCTTTTTCATAAAAGGCCTCCTTTGATTGTATTTAGTAATTATCACATAAGTGAGAAATACTATAAAAACAATATCACAGGAGTTGCATTATGACCTGTCAGCAATGGTTAAACCTTGTCGGGGCGGATTTGCAGGAGAAGGTAATTTTGTTCCTTTTTTAATGATACATTGCTACACTCTAAGGTTATGTCAGGCGCTATGTTATAATGAGAAAATGGTAGAAATTCTGTGTAAATTTTATACCAAAGTGACTGCTGCCCGGCAGGAGTAGTATCTGAACAGTCAAAACAGATCCATTCGCCGTCAGGAATGCTTGTTATCGAATAATCGGATATATTTAATCCGGAAATTTCTTGTTTTGTGATCATTCGTCCAAATGTGTAATTAAAGCATGAAATTTCATTATTGAACTTATCAATATTTATAAAATCATTTGATCTGTAACCGAATAAGCAGTTATTTGGTTTTTCATCAGTGGATTTAATTTCCATTAGTTTATCCCAGCTTTGACTGCAGCATTCTCTTGTAAATTTTGAAATCAGAATATTATTTTTCGCGGTATCGAGGCTTGTGAAAACCCTGGAATAACCGGCAATACACATGTTGTTGATCTTAACGATTCTGTAGTTGAGCATAGATCCCCCATCTGCTGTGACCCTTAATACAATCCGGGTGAAATTATGGAGACCGGACTTGTTATTTCGAACATAAGTTGGAGAGTTTCCATGAAAGCGTGTGAAAGCCTTCGTGAAGCTTTCGGGTGTGTCATATCCGTATTCAAGTGCAATATCAGTCACCGTGCGGTTGGATGAAATGAGTTCTTCTCCAGCCAGGGAAAGCCGGCGGTTTCTGATATATTCCCCTATAGTATATCCCGTGATTAGATGAAATACTTTTCTGAAGTTGTCGGGAGAGGAGTAAGCCTGCCTGGCTATTGTATTTTGGTCCAATACTTCACCGTCAATAAGGTGAGTCTCAATATAATCAATTGCGTTAATAAGTCCTTCGGTCCAATTCAAATGGTTTTCTACCTCCATGTAATGTATGTATATCACTATAGCACATATTTGTAGTAAATTGTTATAATGGACATATGAAAGTCATATCGGTTTGTTATCAAGAATGAGGATATAGATCTGAACAAGCTTATTGGACAGGTTGTGGACAGATACAGAGTGGAACTTGAGAACAGAGATATAGAATGTGAGATCTCAGGAAATGCTGTGATAAATGCAGATGCCAGACTCATGGACATAATGCTCGACAATCTCGTAATGAATACAGCAAAGTATGCACTGGATAGCAGCCTTGTAAAGAGAGCTGTAAATACGGACAGTCTTGTCATATCTAACAGGATGGATGGAGAAATAAGCTGTGATCCATCTGAGCTGTGGGAGCCGATGAAGAAAGGAAATTCAGCCAGAACCGGCCACACAGGAAATGGCCTTGGCCTGTCCATAGTAAAGAAGGTATTAGATTTGTCAGGATTTACCGGAGATATACAGATAGAAGATGGTTGGTTCGTGGTCACTATAGCATTTAAGAGATAGAAGGAACCTGGGTTTCGGCTTTCAATGATGTGTATTATCAAACAAAAACAGAAAGAAATCCCACCCGGGGTATATATAACGATCGGTAGTGCAGTCGACTGAGTTTCAGCGTTTCTTGCTAAGGCGAAGCGCGCAACGCCCTTATCGCGTGCGTAGCCGCATGCAGATAGAAACAAGCTGAAACGAAGGAAGACAAACGTGATCGATTATATACCCCGGGTGGGATTTCTTTCGTCCGTCATACAACTTAATTCTTAGAACATCTATACAGCAGATCCTCCCAACGGCGGTCAACCTCCTGCTGATACTGAACGAGAAGGTGCTCGTTCTCAGGCTTGAACAGGTGCTTGAATCTGCCCTGCGTTCTCAGGAAGTCCTCGATAGGAAGCTTCTTCTTAGGAGAGTAGGAGAGGATCCATTTGCCCTCAATAACCTCGAACAGAGGCCAGTAACATGTCTCGACTGCCAGCTTGCAGATGTCCATGATCTTCTCTGTAGGGTATCTCCATCCTCTAGGACATGGTGACATGACGTTGAGGAAAGCTGCGCCAGGTGTGTATATGGCCTTCTCAGCCTTCTCATAGAGATCACGCATGTTGCCGAGAAGAGTAGACTGTCCAACATATGGGATGTCGTGGGCAGCCATGACCTGTGCGAGATCCTTTCTGTTCTGCATCTTACCATTTGACTGTGAGCCTACTGGTGTGGTTGTGGTGTCAGCATACATAGGAGTAGCTGATGAACGCTGGATACCGGTGTTCATGTATGCTCCGTTGTCATAGCACACATATACCATGTCATGTCCACGCTCCATGGCACCTGACAGTGACTGAAGTCCGATGTCATAAGTTCCGCCATCACCGCCAAATGTGATGAATTTGTATGTGTCATCTATCTTGCCTTTTTTCTTCAGAACGTTGTACGCTGTCTCAACACCGGAGAGGGTTGCGCCTGCGTTCTCAAATGCGTTGTGTATGTAGCTGTCCTCGTAAGCTGTGTAAGGATACATGAAGGTTGAAACCTCAAGACATCCTGTGGCGTTACCGATGACCGCCTTGTCGCCTTCGTGAAGGGCGCGGAGTACAGTTCTGACAGTGATCGTACCACCGCAGCCTGCACACATTCTATGACCTGGAGCAAGACGCTCAGGCTTGTTCATTATTTCTTTAAAATTATATGCCATTTCATCTTACCTCCTACTGTCTAAGTCCTATGTACTGATACTGAGGAATCTCAGCACCGTTCTCTATCATGTCTTCAAGCTGTGCAAATACGCCCTTGGCGCTGTCCACAGTGTAGTCACGTCCGCCGAGACCGTAGATGTAGCTGACAGCCTTTGTGGTTGCCTGAATGTCATACAGGTGCTCCTTGACCTCTGCTGAGAGAGGCCCGCCGCCTGCTCTGAATCCTTCCGATCTGTCAAGGATTGCCACAGCCTTGGTGTGGGCGAGAGCCTTTGCAATCTCCTCACCAGGGAATGGTCTGAACACTCTGATCTTCAAGAGTCCGACCTTCTTGCCTTCGTTTCTCAGCTCATCTATAGCTTCCTTTGTTGTTCCGGCAGCAGAACCGATCATAACGATGGCGTAGTCAGCGTCGTCAAGTCTGTACTCCTCAAAGAATCCGTAGTGACGGCCTGTCATCTCCTCGAATTCCTTTGCAACGTCAAGAATAACCTGCTTTGCATTCTTCATGGCAGTGTTCTGAGCCATCTTAGTCTCCATATAGTAAGGAGATGTGGCGTAAGGACCGACAGCCATAGGCATCTCAGGATTTAACAGATACTGCTCAGGGGTGTATTCACCTACAAACTTCTTTACGAGATCATCCTCGATGAGGGTGATGTTTTCAACGGCATGGCTTGTGATGAAACCATCCTGACATATCATGATAGGAAGTCTGACATCCTTGTGCTCAGATATTCTGTATGCCTGAACAAAGTTGTCATATGCCTCCTGATTGTTCTCTGCGTATATCTGAAGCCAGCCTGTATCACGTGCGCCCATACTGTCTGAGTGGTCACAGTTGATGTTGATAGGGCCGGAGAGTGCTCTGTTTACAAGTGCGAGGGCAAGTGGAAGACGATTGGACGCTGCCACGTAGAGCTCCTCCCACATGAGAGCCATACCACATGATGATGTGGCTGTGAGTGTACGGCAGCCGGCAGCCTCTGCGCCGATCGCTGCACTCATGGCACTGTGCTCACTCTCTACCGGTATAAATTCTGTATCGATCTCTCCATTGGAGATAAATGTTGAAACGAACTGAGGTATCTCAGTTGAAGGTGTTATAGGAAATGCAGGCATAACATCCGGATTGATCTGCTTTATAGCATGTGCCACAGCCTCATTTCCTGAAAGACGTTCTCTTATAGCCATTTATTTGCCCTCCTTCATAGTGATTGCTCCGAATTTGCACTGGTATGCGCATATACCGCAGCCCTTGCAGTGCTCCAGGTCAAATGCGAGACGCTTGCCTGATACGACCGGAATGCATGAATCCGGACAGACAGGTGCGCACAGAAGACAGTGTACGCATTTGCTCTCGTCTAGGACAGGGGTTGAAGTCCTCCACTCACCTGTGTTAAATGCCTTGGATGTGCCACCGCCGTATACGTGGTTTCCAGGTGTGAGCTCTGTCCATTTGCTATTGTCATGTATCTTGCTTATATCTGTTCTCATTACTTCATTACCTCCCTGAAGGCGAGCTTTAATGCTTCCATGTTGCCCTCGATAACCTCTGGTTTCTTGGCAAATTTGTGCTGATATGACTGTCTCATATCTTCGAGGAAAGGTCCCTCCTCCATGATTCCGCTGACAGCAACGATGGCTGCAAGCATAGGAGAGTTAGGAAAATTCTTGCCGAGAGTCTTCATGGAGATCTCCTTGGCATCAAGTGTGTATACCCTGCCCTTGTAACCCTTGAGCAGTGGACGGACCTCGTCCGGAGTCTTAGGTGTATTTATAATGATGGCGCCATCCTCGGCGAGACCTGCAGTCACATGTACAGGTTCGATTAGAGATTCGTCAACTACAACCACATACTGTGGCTCGTAAATGTTGGAATGTACTCTGATAGGCTCACTGCTGATCCTGTTGTAGGCAGTGATAGGTGCGCCCATTCTCTCTGGACCATACTCAGGGAATCCTTGAACATATTTACCTGTTTTGAATGCCACATCTGCGAGGAGCAGGGCAGCAGTCTTGGCACCCTGACCACCACGTCCGTGCCATCTGATTTCGATAGTATCTTTCACTTTCACATCTCCTGTCAAAAATTTCTCATTAAGTTCCGTTTATTAGGAAAAATAATCCTTTTGATTATACCATTTATAGATAATAAGTAAAGAATAAAATTAAGGAAATAAGTCGAAAAACAAAAAAATTTAACGCGGATAACAGAAATACCTAAAAATGTTGGATTTAACGATGGGATAAGTTATCTGAAAACTATAAAAAAGCATTTGGAATCATAAAATTTATTATATGCTGACGACAAAGTGGATACAGTTCTGTCCATCCACCGTCTGATTGTCCAACAGTATTTCACCATGGTACTTGGATGTGAGCTGTTTCAGCTTGTAAAGTCCGATACCTCTGGAATAAGCTCCATCCTTCAGAGGCTTGGTCGAGTAGCCCTTTGCGAAGAAGTTCTTGCGCATTTCCGCGGTGAGGTGCGATCCGGCATTGAAGGTTTCCACGGTGGTAGTCTTGCCGTCAGAGTCTATGATGACTTTTATCATACCTCCGTCTTCAGTTGCGTCAAATGCATTGTCCACCAGAATGCTCATGACATCCAGAAGCTCAAATTCCGCTGCCTTGGATGTGAGTGTGGAATTTTTGACATCTATATCCAGATTGATATTATGCTCCTGCGCAAGGTTCATCTTGCTGAACAGAAAACCTGCGATCAGTTTCATGTTGATCCTCAGAAGATACGAATTCTTGATGACATGGTCATTGCAGGAGGTATCCAGCTCATTTGAAAGGGCAGCAGCGAGGGAATCATAATCAGTGTAACTGATCGGCAGCATGCTGATGGCCTGAAGCTCATTGTTGTAGTCATGCTGTCTCATGCGCACCTGATCTATCAGATCCTCTATAATTAGGAAGATACTGTTCATATGACTGTAGCTGCTTCCGGGATTCTCTGAGGCTCATATAGTTCTTGTACATTCCCGAGTATAAAATGAGGATAAGTATGACTATAAACAGGAAAGTCATAAATATATTCATGAAGTCCTTAGGGGATATACGCTGGTATAAAACCATAGATACCATGAGGGCAAATACTGCGAGTATTATATTCCTGGATACCTGATTTTTCACTATAAGAGCATCGTACAGCTTATCCATATGTCCGAATTTGTATAAAAGTATAGCTATGATGAAAGCCATGGCTTCGGTTATATATGTTGAAGTATTGGTGAAAGGATTGTCCGTAAACTGCATGATGACAACCATCTGGATGAGGTTCAGTATAGTCATGATGATAAGTGTAATTGCGTATCCCGTTATGATCTTCATCGGCGGATATCGGAATACCAGAGAGTAGAATACAAAGCAGTATATGTATGTTATCAGTGTGAATATTAACATGGAGTCTGTAACTGTGGCAATCAGAGAGACTGGTAAAGTCAGCAGAAGCAAAGGTGGAAGTCTCTTTGCTATCTGGGAAAATTTTACATTATATATCGCCATCAAGAATACTAAAAATACAAAGGTATCAAACAGTATCTTGGAAAGAAAATCAAAATATGCAGCCATTATCTGTTCTCCTGGTAAGTTTCTATAATAGTTTTGTATTTGCGCCCGACCGGTATGGATTCTTGAGCCAGTTTCAGCGTTATAAGTGAATTGGATCTGTCGTAGCTCTGTATGTAGTCGGGATTGAAGTAATAGCTTTTGTGGCATCTGACCAGAGGTACATCACCAGCAGCCTGCAAAATTGACTCGAAGGTCGGGTTGGTGACGATAAAATCGCCGTCGGATGTGAAAATGTGCTTGTGGTGGCCGGATGCACATACATAAATTATTTCATCCATGCTTATATGGAAAAGTATTCCCTGGATATCCTTTACGCGGATCCTTGATGTCTGGTCGTCAGGCTGTGTGAGCACCGAGTTGATCCCTCCTACGACATCGATTCTGTCATAAGGCTTTGAGAAATAATACTGGCAATGATACTTGTTGATGACATCAAGGTTTGGAACGGTGATGTCGGTGATGAAGATGACAGGTGTGTCATTGTATTTGGGAATTCTTCGGAGATAACCACATACATCCAATCCGGTCTTTCCTCCACCGAGATCAATGTCCAGTAAAAAGATATCAATATCAAATGAATCTATTATTGTTATGGCATCGTTGTAAGTTGATGCAGTGTTGACAACAGCGTCTGCGTACTCTTCTTCAATTATATGTTTTAAGCCGGTAAGCTGGATATTGTCATCCTCAACAATCAGAAAATTCATAATCAAACACTCCTGTGAAAAATTGATAGATAAACAAAACTCTTAAATTATTAACATATCAGGAACATTCTATCATACAAATGGGAATTTCTACAATAGGTATAATTAAAGTATATGTGTGTTGTACACGAAAATTTATGTCGTTCAGGTTGTTATACGCGTCGTTTGTGTCGATTTTTGCCAAAACTATTGGAAAAATTATACAAATAGTATAGTGTATGTAACAGAGGATAATTAACTCTGAGGGGAGATTGATTATATAGTGTCAGATAGGATGTATCAGGTACAGGTATTTCGGTTAAGGGTATCTGTACAGTATATTCAATTTGATGCATAGGATCTGCCATATGTGCCTGAGCATGTATGGCAGATTTTTTGCGTTAAGCTGTAATATAATACTATTTAAAATTTGAAAATAATATGGTATGATGTAGAGAAACATGGGGTTTTGTATACATCTGTGTGCAATTCCATAAATGACAAAAAGCTATTACCAGGAGGAAGAGTATGATTAAATTATTTGACAACGGTGCTTATCTGTTACATGGTACAGAGCTGGTTGAGGATAATGCTGAGGCAGGTGCGGTTCTCGCATCAAAGCTTGGCAGTGCTCCATCAAAGGAAGAGGCATCAAAGAACACACTTGCTTACGGAATATTGGCTAAGCATAACACATCTGACAATATGGAGAATCTTAAGATCAAATTCGATAAGATGACTTCACATGATATAACATTTGTAGGAATCATCCAGACAGCAAGAGCATCAGGTCTTAAGGAGTTCCCTATACCATATGTACTTACAAACTGTCACAACTCACTGTGTGCCGTAGGTGGAACCATCAATGAGGATGACCATATGTTTGGCCTCTCATGTGCGAAGAAGTATGGCGGCGTGTATGTACCACCTCATCAGGCGGTCATCCATCAGTTTGCAAGAGAGATGCTGGCAGAGTGTGGCGCCATGATACTTGGATCAGACTCACATACACGTTACGGTGCTCTTGGTACTATGGCTATTGGAGAGGGCGGCGGTGAGCTCGCAAAGCAGCTCCTGTGTAAGACATACGATGTTGCAAAGCCGGGCGTTATCGCAATCTATCTCGACGGAGAGGTACAGAAGGGGGTTGGTCCTCAGGATGTGGCACTTGCCATCATCGGAGCAACATTTGGCTGCGGATATGTCAAGAATAAGGTCATGGAGTTCGTTGGTCCTGGTGTTGACAAGCTCTCAGCAGATTTCCGTATCGGTATTGATGTTATGACAACAGAGACAACATGTCTGTCATCAATATGGAAGACAGATGACAAGATAAAGGATTGGTATGACATTCACGGAAGAAGTGAGGCATACAAGGAGATGAATCCTGGCGATGTGGCTTACTATGACGGAGTCGTATATGTAGATCTGTCAACAGTTAAGCCAATGATAGCTATGCCATTCCACCCAAGCAACACATACACCATCGACGAGCTGAATGCCAACCTCATGGATATCCTTGATGATGTTGAGAAGCGTGCACTTGTAAGCCTTGACGGCAAGGTCGACTTCACACTCAAGGATAAGGTAAGAGATGGCAAGCTGTATGTTGAGCAGGGAATCATCGCCGGATGTGCCGGTGGTGGATATGAGAATATCTGCGATGCGGCTGATATCCTCAGAGGCAAGAGCATAGGCGCTGACGAGTTCACACTGTCAGTATATCCTGCAAGTACACCTATATATATGCAGCTCGCAAAGAACGGTGTCCTGGCTGATCTCATCGAGACAGGTTCTATCGTTAAGACAGCATTTTGTGGACCTTGCTTTGGTGCCGGTGATACACCTGCCAACAATGCATTCTCCATCAGACATTCAACAAGAAACTTCCCTAACAGAGAGGGTTCAAAGATACAGAATGGTCAGATCTCATCTGTTGCGCTTATGGATGCGCGTTCTATCGCAGCAACTGCAGCCAACAAGGGCTATCTGACATCAGCAACAGACCTTGCAGATATAGAGTACACACATCCAAAGTATTTCTTCGACAAGGCTATATACGACAGAAGAGTTTACAACGGTGTTGGAAAGGCTGATCCTTCGGTTGAGATCAAGTTTGGTCCAAACATCAAGGACTGGCCTGAGATGGTTCCTCTTACAGACAACCTTCTCCTCAAGGTGGCATCAGTTATACATGATCCTGTAACAACAACAGATGAGCTTATCCCATCAGGAGAGACTTCATCATACAGATCAAATCCTCTTGGACTTGCAGAGTTCACTCTGTCAAGAAAGGATCCTGAGTACGTTGGAAGAGCGAAGGCTATCCAGGCTGTAGAGAAGGTTCGTGAGGCAGGTGAGTGCATGGGTAAGGCATTCCCAGAGGTCAAGGAAGTTATGCATGCCATCAAGGAGAAGTTTGAGGACGTATGCGGAAGCAACACAGGTGTTGGAAGTACCATTTATGCTGTTAAGCCAGGTGACGGTTCAGCCCGTGAGCAGGCTGCATCATGCCAGAAGGTTCTCGGTGGATGGGCAAACATTGCAAAGGAGTACGCTACAAAGAGATACAGATCAAACCTTATCAACTGGGGTATGCTTCCATTTGTCATTGATAAGGATTTTGACTTTGACAATGACGATTATGTATTCATCCCAGGAATCAAGGATGCTGTGAAGAACAAGACAGAGGTCATCAAGGCTTATGTTGTGAACAAGGATTTTGCTGAGATAGAGCTGAGACTTGGAGAACTCACAGACGATGAGAGACAGATCATAACAGATGGCTGCCTCATCAATTACTACAAGTACAACTAAATGATATATATGGTGCCGAGTGCGCCATGTATGTACATTTGAATATAATGTATATACGACGATATAACAGGCATCATCATGGGCGCTTTAGTGCGGCTTGGTGGTGCCTGTTGCTTTCATATAGCCAGTGTGATCATGATGTGATAATCCACGATGTCAAAAAGAAACGGATTTACAACATGGCGGGTTTATGAAGACAAAAATAAAATACAGGAGGTATTTACAATGGGAAAATCAGAGCTGGAAAAGATGCACACATGTGAGCTTTATCTTCCGGGCGATGAGGATATCGCCAGAGAGCAGATAAAGTGTCTGGACAGATTATATGACTTCAATATGACCAGACCAACAGAGATGGTCAAGCGTCAGCAGATGCTCAAGGAGATGTTTGAGGAGATAGGAGACAACTGCTATATAGAGCCACCACTCCATGCAAACTGGGGCGGAAAGTTTGTGCATTTTGGAAATAACATATATGCCAACTTCAACCTGACAATGGTGGATGACACGCACATATATGTTGGAGACTATACAATGTTTGGTCCGAATGTCACACTGGCTACGGCGGGACATCCGATAGACGCAGATCTCAGAAAACAGGGATATCAGTACAATGCACCTATAACAATAGGCAAGAACTGCTGGATAGGTGCAGGAGTTACGATACTTCCGGGGGTAACTATAGGTGATAACACCGTCATAGGAGCTGGAAGTATGGTTGCCACAGATATCCCATCGAATGTTGTAGCTGTGGGTAATCCGTGTAAGGTACTCAGGGAAGTGAATGAGCGTGATGCAAAATATTATTTCAAGGATCACAGGATTGATTTCTTCCAGTATAACAATGTGAGCAAGAATGACTGATGAGGTATATTCAGTTGAGGATGGAGGGTACATACAGAAGGTGGAAATTGCGAGGGCTCGCTGGCTCCAATGTCTATGGTGAACAGCTATATGATCGTATCGGTAGAAAAGGGCAGGACTGGAAAGGTGCAGATCGTATATCAGTTGAATGATGTTGAGTCAGGAGAGAATATCAAATCTGTGTGGATAGAACTTCCGCAGTGATCATGATGACAGAAAAATACAAATAGTAATTACAAAGACGTGCACGAAAGATTCTTCAAAAAGAACTTTCATGCACGTCTTTTAATATCTGTCTTATTTATTTGTAATAGTCTGATATGTTACTGCTTTGATATGGCAGCAGCTTCAGTGCTCTTGGCAACCTCTACAATAGAAGAGGTGAGACCTGCGATTCCCTGTATCTCTGATGGGATGATGATCTTGGTAGCCTTGCCGTCTGCAGCCTTTGTAAATGCTTCCAGGCTCTTGAGAGTGATGACCTGATTTGTAGGCATTGACTCATTCAGTGCTCTGATACCATCTGCATTTGCCTGCTGTACAGCGAGGATAGCCTGTGCCTGACCTTCGGCTTCCTTGATAGTTGCTTCCTTCTTAGCCTCAGCACGGAGGATCTGAGAAGCCTTCTCAGCCTCGGCCTCAAGGATGACTGACTGCTTGTTACCTTCTGCGATGAGGATGGCTGACTTCTTCTCACCTTCAGCACGGAGGATCTGCTCACGTCTCTCACGCTCTGCCTTCATCTGCTTCTCCATGGCATCCTGAATAGCTGCAGGAGGGATGATGTTCTTGAGCTCTACTCTGTTGACCTTGATTCCCCAAGGATCAGTAGCCTCGTCAAGTGTTGCTCTCATCTTGGTGTTGATGGTCTCTCTTGATGTAAGTGTCTGGTCAAGCTCGAGATCACCGATGATGTTACGAAGTGTGGTAGCTGTCAGGTTCTCGATGGCCATGATAGGATTCTCAACTCCGTAGCTGAAAAGCTTAGGATCTGTGATCTGGAAGAATACGACTGTGTCGATCCTCATTGTTACGTTATCCTTTGTGATAACCGGCTGTGGAGCGAAGTCAACAACCTGCTCCTTGAGTGTAACCTTCTTGGCTACCTTATCGATAACAGGCATCTTCATGTGAAGTCCAACAGACCATGTTGCCTGATATGTTCCAAGTCTCTCAATTACATAAGCGTGTGCCTGTGGCACGATCTTGATCGTACTGCAAATAATAACGATTACGATCAGACATAAAATGATAATAAGTGAAATTCCTGCTCCGTCCATAATAATCTCCTTAATTAAAAATGTGTGTGTCTTAAGCTGATAAGCCCTTAGCTTTATATTGCCGGCTTTCCTGCCTTTTCTACGATTGCTTTGACTCCGGATATCTCGTCGATCACGACCTCGGTTCCGGTTTCAATGGTATCGCCATGTTTGGATCTTGCTGTCCACTCAACTCCGTTGATCAAGACCTGACCGGTGGACTTGAGATTGTCTATGTCAGCAGATACGATAACGTGTTTGCCGATAAGACTTTCTACGTTTGTCTTTACCAGTTGGTTGTCAAGATGCTTCTTGGCAATCGGTCTTGTCGTGAAGAAAAGAATAGTGGTGACAACAAGAAATGCAACGATCTGTAGTGGCAGCGATCCGCTGAAAAAAGCGATGATCATTGCCACCAGGGCTCCTCCACATGCCCAGATGGTTGTAAGTCCAAGCGATATGATCTCAGCAATGAGACATACGGCAAATATGATAAGCCAGGTTGCAATCTCCCAATTCATATAGAACACCTCCCTCGTTTAGGAAATCCTGGTATGCGATAGTTTTCGCATTTGCCCTTGGCTAGTTCTCATTTTACTAAAAAACAGTAGGGTAAACAACATAAATTTTCTGAACATACTATCCCCTAAAGTGCATTATATGCACGAATTATAAAATTTATGAGATTAAATGATAAATGTATGGTTAATTTTGCGTAAGCTGTATTGAACAGGTTTGGAAAAACTAATATAATAAACACATGCTAAAGAATGGGAGAGAAGAAGTTGGCTGTTAATAATAAGAAGAAAAGAATTCTCAACATAAGTCTGGCGGTCATAGGAATAATCGTTGTCGGACTCCTTTTTAATAAGATACTGGAGCAATGGTCGGGATTTCGTGCGATACTTGACAAGATATCGAGTGCATTTGCACCGATCATAGTGGGCGCAGTCATTGCGTTTCTCATGAACCCGATACTTGTTTTTTTCGACAGATTATTTCATACGATATTCCAGGAGAGAGTCATATCGGATAAGAAAAAATTGTTCAAGGTTTCGAGAACTTTGTCGGTTATTTTAACTACCATAGTGTTCCTTGGAATCATAACCGGAATAGTGTGGCTGGTGGTTCCTCAGCTCTACGACAGTATCAAGCAGCTTGTGGGCAACATGGATACCTATTATTCCAACCTTCAGACGATGGTGGAGAATATAAATGAGAAGTTCCAGAAGCTCAATATACCTGAGGATCAGATCAACAAGTATATGAACAATGCATATCTCAAGGTTCAGGATATGCTGAATACCAAGATCATGCCAAATGTGGACAAGATCGTGGTGAACATAGGAAGTGGAGTGTTCTCAGGACTTAAGTTCCTGTACAATTTCCTTATAGGCATTGTTGCTTCGATATATGTGATGGCAAACAAGGAATATCTTGCTTCAAGGGGAAAGAAGATAATATATGCGGTATTCAAGGTGAAGAATGCAAATACTATCCTTGACGGACTTTCAGAGATGAACAGGATATTTGGTCAGTTTATAAATGGAAAGATACTTGATTCACTTATTATAGGAATGATCATGTTCATAGTATCAACGATACTCAATCTGCCATATGCGGTTCTGATAAGTGTTATCGTTGGAGTGACAAATGTCATACCGTTCTTCGGACCTATCATAGGAGCTGTGCCATGTTTCTTCATCGTGCTCATTGCAGATCCTATAAAGAGTCTTGTGCTGCTCATTGTTATACTTGTACTGCAGCAGTTTGATGGAAATATCCTCGGACCGAAGATCATCGGAGATACCACAGGACTTTCAAGCTTCTGGGTGCTCACAGCGGTCATAGTTGGCGGCGGTTTGTTCGGATTCTTTGGAATGCTTCTCGGAGTTCCTGTATTTGCCTGCTGTTACATGTACATCAACAGGACATGCACTGCAAAGCTGCAGGAGAAGAATCTTGCGTTCAAGACATCCGAGTATGAGAAGATTCGCAGGATAGATGAGGAGACGGGAGAGCCGATATATATAACTGAGGAAGAAGAGGATATAAGGTTCAAGAAGAAGACGCCGGAGCAGAAGCTTGCGGAGCGTGAGAACAAAAGGAAGCTCAAGCAGAAGCAGCATATGCTTCAGTACCCATCAGATCTTCCAGATGATGAATATGTGAAGTCTGGCACTGCGCATGCAGATGATCAGTCTCAGGATGACGATGATTCAGATGATGATCCTATCAGTATATTTGATAAATTCATGCATGTTATGAAGAGCGTGGCCAGCAGGGCGGACGCTGAAAAGCTTGCAAATAATATAGTAGGAAGTGATGCAGAGCCTGATAAGGAAGCTGACAGCAAAGATGACGCTGAAGAAGTTGGAAATGGTCAGGCAAAAACGGAGAGTGATAAAAAAATTTCCGGGAATCAGGATAAATAAAACATAATATCAGCACGGGGAAAGCAGATGCTGTCCCTGTCTGACAAAAGAGAAAAGAACAGATTTGCTTTTACACAAATCTGTTCTTTTCTGCATCGTATGAATAGTCGATGGATGCGAGCTTACTCTTGATATCATCTGCATTTACACATAGTGAGCTGCAGAGCTCGTCAAGACTTGGATAGTCATCTCTGAGCTTCGTGTTGATGAAGCTGAGAAGCACCATAGGATCCTTTGGAAGTGAAGAGTATTCCATGGTTAAAGTTCCTCCTTGTGGTATATTGGGTCATAATATGCATCGTGTTTATAAATATTATGGTTGAATTAACTGCATAAAATTGGTATATATATAGTTTGTGATATATATCAAAGATACAAATTGAATTTTACAACAGTGATTTAGAAATGGCAATAAGGAGTTAGATATGAGTACAAATACCGGTACGGCAAAGAAAGGAAAGCTATCAGGAAAGGGAAGTAATCTGGCGCTTCAGGCAGGAATCCTGGCGGGAGCCGGAATCGTGTCTAGGATCATCGGTCTTCTGTACAGATCACCTCTGTATCAGATACTTGGAGATGAGGGAAATGGATATTATGGTTCAGCGTATGCAATATACGCCATGGTCATAATGATCGCCACATACAGTATTCCTACAGCAGTGTCGAAGCTTGTTGCCGGTAAGATAGCTATGGGACAGTACAAGAGTGCCAGACGTATATACTACTGTACATTTATATATGTAGTCATAGCGGGTGCTGTGGCGGCACTGATCACGTACTTTGGAGCCGAATGGTTTGTAAGTGACCAGCCAAATGCAGTCTTAAGTCTTAAGATACTTGCCCCTACTATATTTATATCGGGCTTTCTTGCAATATTCAGAGGATATCTGCAGGCGTACAACACGATGGTGCCTACATCTATATCACAGATCATAGAGCAGCTTGCAAATGCAGTAGTCAGTATCGTCGCTGCGTATATGCTTGCAAAGCCATTTGCCGCTGGAACAACCGAGCATGCAAAGTATGGTTCTGCCGGAAGTGCCATGGGTACAGGTGCCGGAGTCCTTGGAGGATTGATATTCATACTGTTCGCTTATGCGAGAAGAAGAAAGGGTATCATGGAGTCTGTGAAGAACGATACAAGTCCAGACACCGAATCCTATGGAAAGTTATTCAGAATAATCATTGCCACAGTCACACCTATCGTGGTGGCAGCAGTGGTGTATAACGTGCTCACACCTATAGACATGAAGGTATTCTATGTGGTCATGAAGATGAAGGGCATGGATTCCCTGGAGATGGCAAAGCTGTATGGAATTTACTCAGGACAGTATACAGTTCTCACGAACCTTCCGCTTGCCATAGCAGCTTCAGTTGGAATCGCATATATTCCGGGAATATCCGGTGCGTATGCAAGAAATGACATGCAGAAAACCAATAAACTCCTGAATCAGGCGCTCAGCATGTCCATGCTGGTCACCATACCATGTGCGGTTGGAATGGGAGTCCTGGCTAAGCCTATAATACAGCTCCTGTTCTCAGGTGCGGATCCGATGGCAGCCAAATGTATGTATCTTGGATTCATATCCATAGTGTTCTTTGCACAGTCAACTGTAACCAACAGTGTGCTTCAGGCCATGGGTAAGGTGATGGCACCGGTTATCAATGCCACCCTTGCACTGGTGATACATGTGGTGGTTCTTGTGGTTATGCTGTACTGCACAGACTGGGCACTTTATGCACTGGTATTTGGTTCGATAGTGAACTCACTGCTCATATGTATATTCAACCAGCGTTCGCTCACAAAGTACAAGACCGGCAAGATGGACAACAGGCGAATATACGTTGCACCTACTATAGCATCTATCTTCATGGGTGTTGTTACGATCATTGTATATGAGGGCTGCAGGAAGCTTCTCGGCAACTGGGTGATCGCGATGTTTGTTGCAGTATTTGTGGCGATCATATTCTATGCGGTGGCTATACTCAAAGCCGGAGGATATACGGAGGAGGAACTTCTCAATATGCCTAAGGGAGGTCTTATTGTGAGGTTTGCGAAGAAGTTCAGACTGATAAAATAAAATGTTTGTATAAAAAATGTTTCCATAATTTCAAAAACAGGAATATACTTGTATCTGGAACGTGAAAACGTTTTCACGAGAAAGGTATATTATGGAAAGAGGAAAAAAGAGTAAGACTCTTCTGAAGATATTCATAACAACATTATATCTGAGCGTCTTTACCTTCGGGGGAGGATACGTCATCGTATCTCTTATGAAGAAAAAGTTTGTGGATGAAAACCACTGGATAGAGCAGGACGAAATGCTTGATCTTGTGGCCATAGCCCAGTCGTCACCGGGACCGATCGCGATAAATGGAGCGATAGCGGTGGGCTATAAACTGTGCGGCATGGCAGGGACACTGGTGGCCATAATCGGAACGATCATACCGCCATTTGTCATCATATCCATCATATCTTACTGTTACAGCGCGTTCAGGACTAACTGGGTGATCAGTGAGATACTGGAGGGAATGCAGGCCGGTGTAGCTGCGGTCATTGCATCAGTGACATATGATATGGGAGCAGACATAGTAAAGCAGAAGGATGATCTGGGGATATTGTTCATGATAGCTGCATTTGTTGCATCCTACATATTGGAGATAAATGTCGTGTTCATAGTAATTGTCTGTGGACTTGTCGGCGTTTGCAGAGGACAGCTGGAGAAAAGAAGAGGGCATGGGCATAAAAAGACAGAGGATACTTCTGACGGAAATCCTGAAAACCATCCCGACAAAGGGGGGATGGAATAATGATTTATTTGCAGTTGTTCCTAAGTTTCTTCCAGATAGGACTCTTCAGTTTCGGCGGAGGTTATGCCGCCATGCCGCTTATACAGGGACAGATAGTGAAGATACATGGGTGGATGACCATGTCAGAGTTTACAGATCTGATCACTATATCCCAGATGACACCGGGACCTATAGCTGTCAATTCGGCGACATTTGTGGGACTCCGGGTGGCTGGATATGTCGGCGCGGTGGTTGCCACGCTCGGATGTATACTTCCTTCATGTATCATAGTCACAGTCATAGTAAGACTTTATCTGAAATACCGCAAACAGGACATCCTTCAGGAACTGCTCGGAGGAATAAGACCTGCGGTTGTGGCGATGATCGCATCAGCGGGTGTTTCGATATTTGTCACGGCGGTCTGGTCTGGGATTGACATGATAAGTATCGCTGGAACTAAGTGGAATCTCGTGGTGATATTTGCGGTAAGTGTTGTTCTGCTTAGAAAATTCAAACTGAATCCTGTGTGGGTGATGCTGCTTTCCGGCGGGATGCAGGTGATCGTGGGGCTTGCTGGCAGATATCTGATCTGAGTGAAAGCATATTATAATTTTAATTAAATTGTAATGTGAAGAACTTTATTATAGTATGTAAAAAGTAGATGTAGTGGGGAGTTTGCATATGAAGAAGAAAATATTGATATGTCTGGTAGTACAACTCATATGTTGGAGCATTATGACGCTGTCTGATTACATGGAAGAGATGAATAATGACAGCAATAACCTGTTCGTTGTATTTGTGGTTCCGTCTGTATGTGTAGTTTTGTATATTATATTCAGGAGATGGATATACGATAATCAGAGAGTGAGGCTGAAAGACGTCGCCATAATATGTGTGGCGTGGTTGATCAGTGGATTGATACTGGGATTCCTGATCGGTGCTCTGGTTATCAATGAAATGTGGATAGTGCCGCAGGCTACAGGAGGATGGGAGCATCTGCTGAATGGAATCGAATATATGATGTTTGCTATTACGCTTGCGGGAATACCATTTGTGGCGGTGGTATTGATCGAATCGGTTATAGGGATAGTAAAGGTAGTTAGTAAAAAGGATTGAATAATTAAATGCTTCATCTGTGAGAGAATCAGGTGGAGCATTTTTTTGCATGGTGGTTAATGTATTAAACGGACATATGAAGAGTTTGTATACCCCTTGACAAAAAGAAAAATATGAATATACTTACCAATGATAATTACCTAAAGTAATTATACGAAATAACAATAAAATAATATTTGATAAATTTACAGGAAGGAATGCTATGACAAAGGAAAAGATAAAACAGGTGATGGATGCCTGCTATCAAGCTAAGAGAGTCAGAGATATGATGCCAAAGCTGCCAAATGGAGTCACACCGACTCATATACATTATCTTGATGTGATAACGAGATTTGAGAGGTCTGAGACTGATGTAAAGGTCAGTGATATAAGTGATGAGCTGGGGCTCCCAAGACCGGGCGTGACAAAGACGATAAAGGATATGGAACGCTTGGGATTTGTGGAAAAGAAGGCTTCAGAGGCGGATGGACGTTTTGTGTATATCAGGAGCACTCAGGCTGGCAGAGATCTGGTTGGCAAATATGTTGATGAGTATTTCACAGGACTGGGGGAGTCTCTTACCGATATCACAGATGAAGATGCAGATATTATGATAGCGACCATTGAAAAAATTTATGATGTTATGAGCAAAAGGAGTCAAGACATAAGATGAGTGTACAGGATAAAACAGATTTTACACAGGGAAGTATAATTAGAAAAATGCTCCCATTCATGGGACCGATTCTTGGAGCACTGATACTTCAGGCTGCATATGGTGCGGTTGATCTGCTGGTGGTTGGAAGATTCGGTTCGACGGCGGGACTTTCAGCCGTATCTACAGGCAGCCAGGTCCTCAATCTGGTTACATTTGTGATAATAGCACTTGCTATGGGTGTCACAGTGCTTATTGCCAGATATATAGGCGAGAAGAACACGGATCAGATAGGAGAGCTTCTCGGAGGTGCCACGACTATATTTGCAATACTTGCGGTGGTGCTGGCAGTTGTCATGGTGACGTTTGCAAGACCTTTGTCTGTGTTGATGCAGGCACCGGCTGAGGCGGTCACTCTTACATCGTCGTATGTGAGGATATGCGGAGGAGGAATATTTTTCATCATAGCATACAACGTGCTCACTGCGATATTCAGAGGATTTGGAGACAGCAAATCACCTCTTATATTCGTGTTTGTGGCATGTATAGTAAATGTTGTCGGTGACCTTATACTGGTTGCGGGATGTCATCTGGATGCTGCGGGTGCAGCCATAGCAACCGTTGTTGCCCAGGCTGTCAGTGTGGTTCTTGCGTTGGCACTGTTAAAGAAGAGGAAGCTTCCATTTAAGATATCAGGAAAAGATTTCGGATTAAACAGACAGTGCAGAAGATTGCTCTCAGTGGGACTTCCACTGGCAATGCAGGAGTTCCTTACACAGATGTCGTTCCTTGCTCTGTGTGCATTTATCAACAGACTTGGCCTGGAGGCATCATCCGGATACGGAGTTGCCTGCAAGATAGTCAGCTTTGCCATGCTGGTACCAAGTTCGCTTATGCAGTCTATGGCTTCATTTGTATCGCAGAATGTCGGAGCCGGAAAAGAGGGAAGAGCGAGAAAAGCGATGCTTACCGGTATGGGCATAGGACTCTCTGTCGGCGTGGTGGTATTCATTGGCGTGTGGTTCTTTGGTGACAAACTGACATCGATCTTTACCACTGACGCGGTTGTTATACAGAGGGGCTTCGAGTATCTGAGGGGCTTTGCACCTGAGACTATACTTACCGCGGTGCTGTTCAGCATGATAGGCTATTTCAATGGACATGAGAAGTCACTATGGGTCATGATACAGGGACTTATACAGACTCTGCTTGTGAGACTTCCACTGGCGTATTACATGAGTATCCAGCCGGATGCAAGCCTTACGAATATTGGACTTGCAGCACCTATAGCCACATGTGTCGGCATCGTGCTCAACGTCATATTCTACATCGTTATGTCAAAGAAGTGGAAAACGGAAAAGACCTGAAAATAATTAAATAAATGCTTGACAAATAAAACAAATGATTATAATACTTTAATCAGAAAATTGTAATCTATATGTAAAGAATTTGAAAAATAAATATTTAGTAAACCCGTTGAAAAGCGGTGACACAAAGCCATATGGGTCTAAGGTCTGAAAACAGAGAACTGTTTCGGACTATGACAGCCGGTTGCAGTATAATTTCCCTGTTGGAACTAGTATGTACAAAGAGGAGTATAATTATATTTATTAAAAGCGACTGGAAGAATATCAGAAGATCTGATTATTCGGACAGGAGAGTCCTTCTTGTGGAGGACAATGATCTGAACAGTGAGATCGCATCGGAGATCATAGGAATGACGGGAGCCAGTGTGGAGATCGTTGAGAATGGCAGGGAGGCTGTGGAGAGGATAGAGAATGCCTCCGAGAACTGGTATGACATAGTGTTTATGGATGTTCAGATGCCGGTCATGAATGGGTATGAGGCCACCGCCGCTATAAGAGCACTGCCTGGAAGAAGAGGCCAGATTCCTATCATAGCCATGACCGCAAATGCATTTGCTGAGGATGTGCAGCTTGCAAAGAACACGGGGATGGATGAACACATAGCGAAACCGCTTGATTTTGAAAAATTGAACACAGTGATGGAGAAATATCTGAACTGATAAAATGTAGCAGCCAGCCGGGGGTGCCCCCCGGCTGGCTGCTGTAGTTTTGAAGGAGGCACTGGGTAAAAAATAGTTATGGGATTCCGATAATAATTATAAACATTGAAATTAAGCCACGGGTGTAGTACAATTACCGTGCTATTGGGGCTTTTTACGCCCTGAAAACAGATGGTACACTAAATGGTACACCATATAATCGGCAAAGTCAGAATATCAAGCAAAATCAAGGCTTTAAGAAAGGAAAATAGAAAAAATGAAATTAGGAATCGTAGGACTCCCAAACGTGGGAAAAAGTACACTTTTCAATTCACTTACAAAGGCAGGCGCGGAATCGGCTAACTATCCGTTCTGTACAATAGATCCAAACGTAGGAATCGTTGCAGTGCCGGATGAGAGACTGGACAAACTCACAGAGATGTACAACTCAGCCAAGACAACACCTGCTGTTATAGAATTTGTAGATATCGCGGGTCTTGTAAAGGGCGCATCAAAGGGAGAAGGACTTGGAAACCAGTTCCTTGCGAACATCAGAGAGGTTGATGCCATCGTTCACGTTGTAAGATGTTTTGAGGATACAAATGTCATCCACGTTGACGGTTCCGTAGACCCAATCAGAGATATAGAGACCATCAATCTGGAGCTGATATTCTCAGATATAGAGGTGCTCGACAGAAGGATCGCCAAGACCATCAGAGGTGCAAGAAATGACAAGATGCTTGCGAAGGAGCTTGACTTCCAGCAGAGGATCAAGGCTCACCTTGAGGATGGTAAGCTTGCAAAGACCATAGAGGTCGCAGATGAGGACGAGCAGGCGTGGATAGAGGAATATAACCTTCTCACATGGAAGCCTGTAATATTTGCCGCAAATGTAGGCGAGGAAGACATTGCGGACGATGGCGCTTCAAATGAGAACGTGCAGAAGGTAAAGGAATACGCAAAGGACTTCGATGCAGAGGTATTTGTAGTATGTGCACAGATAGAACAGGAGCTGGCAGAGCTTGATGATGAGGAGAAGAAGATGTTTCTCGAGGATCTTGGAGTTAAAGAGTCTGGTCTTGACAAGCTTATCAAGGCAAGCTACTCACTTCTTGGTCTTATCAGTTATCTGACAGCCGGAGAGACAGAGTCAAGGGCATGGACCATCAAGAAGGGAACGAAGGCACCTGGAGCAGCTGGCAAGATTCACTCAGACTTTGAGAGAGGATTTATCAAGGCGGAGGTTGTCAGCTACAAGGATCTCATGGACTGCGGAAGCATGCTTGCGGCTAAGGAGAAAGGCCTTGTAAGACAGGAAGGCAAGGAATATGTGGTTGAGGATGGAGATGTTATTCTCTTCAAGTTCAACGTGTAAATGAATCTAGGAGGATGTAACGATATGTCTCAGATATCAGAATATTTTAGAAGCATATTCTTTCCAAATCTTGGGATAACCCTCAGAAATATAGGTGACCACATCAATATAGGAAGCTTTGAGGTGAGGTTCTACGGGATCATCATCATGATAGGATTCCTGCTGGCATATGTACTTGTCACCAACGAGGCAAAGAGAACAAAACAGAATCCTGAAATGTATCTGGATTTCATACTTATACTTATCATCCCGGCCATACTTGGAGCAAGACTCTACTATATCCTGTTCAGACTTGACCAGTATATAGTGCAGGGCGATGTGGGAGCTACACTCAAAGCCATGCTGAATATCAGAGGCGGCGGACTTGCCATATATGGTGGAATCATCGCAGGAGTCATCACGGCGGTAATATTCTGCAAGGTGAGAAAAGTCAGCTTTGTACTCATGGCAGATACAGCCACTTTTGGAATACTGATCGGACAGATACTTGGAAGATTTGGAAACTTCTTCAACAGAGAAGCATTTGGCGCATATACGAACAGTAAGATGGCCATGGCGATTCCGCTTGATTACTACAGATCTGATGGCAATCTTGACTATCTGGAGAGAACCGGTGTCATCACACAGAAGATGCTGGATAATGTGGTGAATATAGACGGCATGGATTGCATAACGGTCCATCCGACATTCCTGTATGAGTCCTTATGGAATCTTATGCTGCTTGTGTTCTTATTTATATATAGAAAGCACAAGAAATTCAAAGGAGAGTTCGCTCTTATATATGTGGGAGGATACGGACTCGGAAGATTTATCGTCGAAGGTCTCAGAAGTGATTCCCTGATGATCGGCAATACAGGGATCAAGGTATCCCAAGCGCTTGCACTTGTATGCTTTGTAACTGCCGTGGTACTGCTTGTCATAAATTATGTAAGATGTGCCAAGCGTGGCTGGCCTGCTGCAGTTATGGGAGACGCCGCTGGCACAGAAGTGAAGATTAGTGGCGAATGTGATCCTGCGGATACAGAAGTGGAGACCAGTGGTGAAGCAGACGCTGCCGGTACAGAAGTGGAGACCAGTGGTGGATCAGATGACGCTGGAGAAAAAAAGAAAGATGACAAAGATGCCACAAAATAGCATTTCAGCGCAGAAAAAGTGGCAATAAAAATAATATAACAGGGAGACAATACAGATAAATACCCACAAGGTGGAGATATCCCCCACGAAATGGGAAAAAACTGGGATTTGTCCCCACCACAAAAAGCCTGTAGGTTTGACAGTGAAAACTGTTAGATCTACAGGCTTTTTTGCGTATTTGCACACACTTTTTTCATATAACAGGGTTGCAATTTGAGGGGCTATAGTATAGAATAGTGGTTACAAGTGGCATTACTGTGCAACTAAGTGGTGGAAAGTGGTGATTGAACCGGAGTTATACGAAAGGAGGAGATCGGGATGTCCAGATGCTTATCAGGTGAATATGAACATAAGCTTGATGCAAAAGGAAGACTGATCATGCCATTAAAACTTCGTTCGGAACTCGGGGAGTCATTCATGGTAACCAAAGGAATCGACTGCTGTCTCTATGTATATGGAATGACAGAGTGGGAGGAGTTCGTTGAGAAGCTGAACAAGCTTCCTATGACCAACAGAACGGCCAGAGCCTTCAAGAGAGGTTTCCTTGCCGGAGCGGTCAAGTGTGAGCCGGATGCACAGGGAAGAATACTTCTATCTCCGAAGCAGAGAGAATATGCTCATATAGACAAGGATGTGTATGTCATCGGTAACGGTGAGAAAGCGGAGATCTGGAGCAAGGAAGAGTGGGATGGCCCTGAGAACATGAGTGATAATCAGGCCAGCATGGACGAGCTTGCAGATGAGCTTGATGCACTTGATTTTAGTTTTTAGAAGAGAATGGTAATTGATTATGGAATTTGCGCACAAGTCGGTCTTGCTTGAGGAGACCATCGACAACCTGAATATCAAGCCGGATGGCATCTATGTGGATGGCACATTAGGGGGAGCCGGACACTCAGAGCAGATTGTGAAGAGGCTTGGTGAGGGCGGCAGGCTTATAGGTATCGACCAGGATGAGGATGCCATAGCTGCAGCGTCGAAGAGACTTGAGCCGTATGGGGATAAGGTGACCATAGTCAGGGATAATTACCAGAATTTCAGAAGAATATTGGATGAACTGAACATACAGAAGGTGGACGGGATACTCCTTGATCTGGGAGTGTCTTCATATCAACTCGATAATGCGGATAGAGGATTCACATATCGGGTTGATGCTCCACTGGATATGAGGATGGACAACAGGCAGACAAAGACTGCAAAGGATATAGTCAATGATTATTCCGAGGCTGAGCTGTTCCGTATACTTAAGGATTACGGAGAGGAGAGATATGCAAAGAGTATTGCATATCATATATGCAAGTACCGTGAGAACAAGGTGATAGAGACGACCGAAGAGCTCAACGATATAATCCGTGGCTCCATACCGGCAAAGGCAAGGAATGGACAGGGACATCCGTCCAAGCAGACATTTCAGGCGATCAGGATAGAGCTTAACAGGGAGCTTGATGTGCTCAGGGATTCAATAGACGGCATGATAGCAAGTCTGAATCCGGGAGGAAGATTGTGTATCATCACATTTCATTCCCTTGAGGACCGGATAGTGAAGCTAGCATTCAGGAAAAATGAAAATCCATGCATTTGTCCACCGAACTTTCCGGTGTGCACATGCGGAAGAAAGCCTCTCGGCAAGGTGATAACGAGAAAACCGATCATACCGGGAGAAAGGGAGCTTGAGGAGAATTCCAGATCAAAGAGCTCAAAGCTCAGAGTGTTTGAGGCAATTTGACAGATATAAATGAAAGAGGCGATATAGATGGCAGATAGAAGATACTACACAGAGGGTAGTTCTGCAAGACAACTGAATTATGATGACCGGGCTGGACGTAACAGATCCCGCGAAGCTGTAGTCAGAGGCTCAGCCGCTCCGGCGAGAAGACCACAGCCTTCAGTGAGACCTGAGAGAGCTCCACAGCCGGCGCGAAGAAAGAAACAGGGATCATCTCATCTGACTGACAGAGAGAGACGAGAGCTTGCAGCCAGAAAGGCACAGAGAAAGGCAGTTACAAATGCACAAATAAGATATACGGCGGGCATGGTTGCTGCGATAATCGTTGCGGTGGCGCTGTGCTGTTATCTTCTGAAACTTACATCAGATGTCAAGTCACAGAAGGAGTCAGTGGCAACGCTGAAGAGCCAGGTGGCAACACAGCTTGACGAGAATGCAAGCTACAGCGCAGGACTTGATTCCATGACAGATCTGGATGAGATATATAATATTGCAACTACTAAGCTCGGCATGGTATACTCACAGCCGGGACAAACATTATACTATTCACAGAATAATGATGATTACGTAGTACAGTACAAGGATGTCCCTAAGGCCAAGTAGTCTTAGGGATATTTAATTTTTAAGGTGGAAAGATAAAATGTCAAAGAGATCAAAGCTATTTTTAAAAGGGATGAGAAGAAAGACCAAGATCGCATATTTGCTGGTGGTGGGAGTTCTGGTGGCACTTACCATAAGAGTTGTGTACATCAACGTGGCAAATGGAAAGGAGTATTCGGAGGCGGTGGTTCTGCAGATGGACTACAATTCCACGGATATTCCGTATGAGAGAGGCGAGATACTGGACAGAAATGGAAATGTCCTTGCAAACAGTGAGAAGACCTACAGCCTGATACTTGAGCCTGTGAATATTCTGATCACGGAGAAGGGAAAGGCGGCAACAAGAGCTGCGGTGCTGGAGTATTTCGATGTGTCAGGAGACGATTTTGACAAGCACATTGCAAATGAGGATTCTTATTATGAGGTAGTCCTCAAGGATCTTCCATATACAAAGGTTAAGGCATTTGAGGATTACTGTAAGACCGATGAGGGCGCAGATGTCATAGGAGTGAGATTCGAGACGGTGTATAAGAGAAATTACCCAAATGGATCTCTGGCGTGTCACCTGCTCGGATACACCGCCAGCGGAAATGTTGGACAGGGTGGTATTGAGGGCTATTATAATGACTACTTAAACGGTGTGGATGGCAAGACTTACAGATATATGTCGGGCTCAGGCGGCGTTGAATCGGAGACTGTGGCAGCCCAGAATGGTGAGACAGTAGTATCCACCATAGATATGAATATACAGAAGATCATAGAGGACAACATCACTGAGTATATGCAGAATACAGGTGCTAAGCAGATAGGTATCATAGCAATGGATCCAAACAATGGCGAGATACTTGGAATGGCAAGCTCACGTACCTACGATCCAAATGACCCGATGAACACACAGGCGCTCAGGAACATGACAGTCACCGTCACCCAGGAGGTTGAGATCGAGGGTGCAGATGAGAATGCGGACAGCCTGATAAGCGTTGAGAGTGCAAAGAAAAATACAACAGCAACAACGGAGAGCAGCGAGGATGGCACTACCACAGAATCATCCACAGAAGCGACCACCGAACAGAAGAATGTAAAGACTGAGGAAGTGGAATACGATTTCTCAAAGATGTCGGATGAAGAGTTCCAGAGCACGATAGATGGATTTACATCAGACCAGTTATATGAGGCACTCAACTATGTATGGCAGAATTACTGTATAAGTGATGTGTTTGAGCCGGGTTCAACATACAAGGCATTTACCATAGCGGGAGCCATGGAGGATGGAGTGATCTCAGACGGAGATGAATTTCTCTGTGATGGTTCACAGGTCGTAGTCGAGGGAGAGAGCCCTATTTACTGTAGTTACAGAGCAGGACACGGAATGGTTGACGTCAAGAGAGCTCTGGCTGTTTCATGTAATGATGCGTTGATGCAGATAGCGGACAAGGAGGGACCAGAGACATTTGACAAATATCAGATGATATTTAACATTGGTTCCAAGACAGGAATAGATCTCGAAGGTGAGACGACAGGTATTAAGTACGATGTGGAGAATCTTAATCCTACAGAGCTTGCGACATCTTCATTTGGACAGGGTGTTACAACATCTATGATCCAGATGGCAGCGGGATTCTGTTCTGTAATAAACGGCGGAAATTATTATGTGCCACATGTTGTCAAGAGACTTCTGGATTCAGACGGAAATGTGGTTGAGAATATGGATCCGGTGCTTGTCAGAAAGACCATATCCAAGGAAGTGTCGGATTACATGAAGACATACCTCCAGGCGGTTGTTGAGGAAGGTACAGGATATGCGGCTGGAATAGAGGGCTACACCATCGGTGGTAAGACAGGTACAGCCGAGAAGCTTCCTCGAGGAAATGGAAAATACGTACTGTCATTCATAGGATTTACCCCTGTTGAGAATCCTCAGATAATGCTTTACGTTGTAGTCGATGAGCCTCATGTTGAGGATCAGTCAGGATCAGGAGCAGGAGCAAAGCTGTTCAATCAGGTTATGCAGGATCTCCTTCCATACCTGAATGTATACTCAACAAACGGAGATGATGTGGCTTATGACGGAACGGAGGAGCCGCTCTCATCAGCATTTGACACGGATACAGAGACTGCAGATACAGAGGCGGCAACAGAGGATGCGGCTGCTGAGGACACATCAGCGGAAGATACATCAGCGGAAGATACATCGACCGACGACACATCGGCGGATGACACGTCGTATGACGATACGGCAGACGACAGTTATACGGCGGACGATACATGGGAGGATGACAGCGGAACAGGCGACGGCACGGATACGTGGAGCGGTGACGAGGACTATTCCGGCGAATGATAATTTACACAGTAAACCAAAGCATCGAAGGTGCAGATACACCTCCGGTGCTTTTTTAATGCAGAGATAGATTTGTACACGAATAGGCGAATACATGAGGCATTCGGCTAATATGATAATAAAAAAGTCCGGGATCAAGAGTTGAAGGTATACAGTTATAACAGGCGGAGGATAAAGTTTGTGTTCGTTATGGCGGCCCTAGCGCTGGGAGTTATAGTTGGCCGTCTTGCATACATAATGCTCTACAGGGGAGAATATTATAGTGAGAAAGCAGATTCCCTGCATGAGAGGGAGAGAAGCATAAAAGCTCCCAGGGGAAGGATATACGACAGAAATGGCAATATCATAGCGGACAACAAGGCGGTGTGTTCAATATCCGTGATACACAGCCAGATAGAGGATGAGGCGGAGGTCACAGAGCTTCTTACAAGATATCTGGATAAGGATCCGGCAGACATCAGGAAGAAGGTGGAGAAGGTATCCTCAAGGGAGCTCATAGCGTCAAATGTAGACAAGGAGACCGGAAAAAAGATCAAGGCGGCTGCTGTTCCGGGGATCAAGGTGGACGAGGATTACAAGCGCAGCTATCCATATGATACCCTTGCATCGAAGGTTATAGGCTTCACCGGTGCTGACAATCAGGGAATACTGGGCCTTGAGGTGACATATGACAGTGTGCTCACAGGGACAAATGGAAGCATAAATGCGGTCACGGATGCAAGGGGAATAGAGCTTGCGGAATATTCAGAAACCAGGACAGAGCCCATTCCCGGAAATGATCTCGTGACAACACTGGATCTCAATATACAGAGATATGTGACACAGGCTGCAGAGAAAGTCCAGATCGAGAAAAAAGCAAACAGGGTGTGTGCAATAACGATCAATCCCCAAAATGGCGAGATATATGCCATGGTGGATGTGCCGGAATACAACCTGAACGAACCGTTCAAACTGGTTAAGCCAGAGAACGATGGAGAGACAGACACAGGGGAAGATGCAGAGAGGAATAACAGCGCATCCGGGACATCCATGTTGCTGCCTACAGCCGGCAATATGGATGAGCTGAACAATATGTGGAGAAATTATCTGATAAGCGACACATATGAGCCGGGATCAACCGCCAAGATAATAACACTGACGGCAGCACTCGAGAAGGGAGCGGTCGACAGCAGCTCAAACTTTTTCTGCCCGGGATATAAGATAGTTGAGGACAGAAGGATAAGGTGTAGCAAGACCACAGGCCATGGAAGCCAGAGCCTTAAGGAGGCGCTCATGAATTCCTGCAATCCGGCGTTTATGGAGATAGGAGAGAGAACAGGTGTGGATGGCATGTACGAGTATTATCACAAGCTGGGATTGTTCAGTCAGAGCGGAATAGACCTTCCCGGAGAGGCAAACTCCATCATGCATAAGAAGGAAAATGTCGGGCCGGTAGAGCTTGCCACCATGTCGTTTGGACAGTCATTCCAGGTGACTCCGATACAGTTCATATCTGCAGTGTGCACGGTTGTGAATGGAGGGCATACGGTAACTCCACATTTGGGAAAAAGGATAATAGACAGCAGTAAAGAAACTATTACAGCCATTGAATTTGACGAGCAGAGACAGGTTATAGATGAGGAGACATCACAGAAGATGCGGGAGATGCTTGAGGCAGTCGTTGCCGAGGGCGGCGGATCAAAGTGTGCCATAGAGGGCTGCAGGATAGGCGGAAAGACCGCCACGAGTGAGAAACTTCCCAGAGGAACAGGCAGATACATATCTTCTTTTATAGGATTTGCGCCGGCGGATGATCCTCAAGTCCTGACGGTCGTGCTAATAGATGAGCCCGAGGGCACATATTATGGAGGAACCATAGCGGCCCCTGTTGTGAGAGATATTTTTTTGAATATTCTTCCCTATTTGGGAATTGACAAAGCCACAAATGAGTATTAAATTTATCTCAGTCTGAAAACAGTTTAAGAAATACATAGTCCGCGGTGTGCGGGCAGGTAAGGAGTACAAAATGAATTTAGATTTAAAGATTGTTTTACCGGTAGTGATAGCATTCTGTATCAGCGTGGTGCTGTGCCCTATAGTTATACCGTTCCTGAAGAAGCTCAAGTTCGGTCAGTTTGTCAGGGATGACGGCCCACAGGCACATTTGAAGAAGGCCGGAACACCAACCATGGGTGGACTTATAATCCTTCTGTCACTTACGATCACGACGCTTATCTATATGAAGAAATATCCGGATGTCCTTCCGGTGCTTTTTGTGACACTTGGATTTGGACTTATCGGATTTATCGATGATTACATCAAAGTTGTTATGAAGAGATCAATGGGACTTCACGCATGGCAGAAGATGCTCGGACAGATTGTCGTTACGGGAGTATTTGCATATTATGTAGAGAAGTATTCAGATATCAACAATGAGCTTATAATACCATTCCTTGGCAAGACGGTTCAGCTCAACAGCACACTCTATGTGATACTGTTGTTCTTCATCGTGCTTGGAACAGTTAATGGTGCGAACTTCACAGATGGACTTGACGGACTTGCGTCATCAGTCACGGTTCTCATAGCCACATTCTTTGCGGTTGTAGCAGTGGGAACAGACTCAGGTGTTGCTCCGGTTGCCTGCGCAGCGGTTGGATGTCTTCTTGGCTTCCTTGTGTACAATGTGTACCCTGCAAAGGTATTCATGGGAGACACAGGTTCTCTGGCACTCGGTGGATTTGTTGCATCAACAGCGTATATGCTCAAGATGCCTATATTCATAGTTATAATAGCTTTCATATACTTCATTGAAGTATTATCAGTTATAATACAGGTTGTTTCATTCAAGCTTACAGGCAAGAGAGTGTTCAGAATGGCACCTATACATCATCATTTTGAGCTCGGGGGATGGCCTGAGTCAAAGGTCGTTGCTATATTTTCTATAGTGACTGCAGTCCTCTGTGTGGTAGGTTTACTGGCTCTGTAATGTAGAAAGGAGAAAATGGTGCAGTGGTGCACCATGGTGAAATGATATGGAGATCAATACAGCGATAGTAGCAGGAACAGGAAAGAGTGGAATCAGTGCAACCAAGCTTCTGGTAAATCATGGAGTAAAGGTTTATCTGTTCGATGAGAACAAGGACAGAGATATAGAGGCGATAAAGGAGAAGACAGGCGATTCAGAGCTTGTTCAGATAGAACTCGGTGAGCTTGGAGAGGATGCCCTCTCATCATCACAGCTCATGGTCATCAGTCCGGGAATCCCTGTTGATGCGCCATTTACAGATGTGGTGAGAAATGCGGGAATACCTATCTGGAGTGAGATAGAGCTGGCATACCATTATGGTAAGGGTAAGATAGCAGCCATAACAGGAACAAACGGCAAGACTACAACTACAGCCCTTGTGGGAGAGATAGTCAAGGCATACAATGCCAAGACCATCGTTGTGGGAAATATTGGAATACCTTACACAGAGCTGTGCGACACAACAGACGATGATTCAGATACAGTTGCAGAGATAAGCAGTTTCCAGCTTGAGACGGTTATAGATTTTCATCCGAATGTCAGTGCAATACTCAACCTGACTCCGGATCATCTGAACAGGCACTATACATTTGAGAATTATGGAAATGTAAAGTTTTCAATAACAAAGAATCAGACCATGGATGATGTGACAGTCCTCAACTATGATGATGAGCATACACGCGCCATGGGAGAGAAGGCAAAGGATCATTGCCATGTAGTATATTTCAGCAGACTGGAGAAGCCGGCCGGTGGAGTATATGTAGAGGATGGGGATATCATCCTCGAGGATGGCGATAAGAAGATCAATGTACTTGCCATTAAGGATCTTAAGCTCATGGGAGCTCACAATGTTGAGAATGTTCTGGCAGCAGTTGGAATATCATATTATATGGGAGTCCCTGTTGATGTTATCAGAGATGTTGCAACATCATTCAAGGCTGTTGCTCATAGAATAGAATATGTTGACACCATCGATGGTGTCGCATACTACAATGATTCAAAGGGAACAAACCCTGATGCAGCCATAAAGGGAATACAGGCCATGGTGGCTCCTACATTCCTCATAGGTGGAGGCTATGACAAGGGTTCTGAGTACGACGAGTGGATAGAGGCGTTTGACGGCAAGGTAAAGTGGCTCGTTCTCATAGGCCAGACTGCGCAGAAGATAGCTGACTGTGCCAAGAGACATGGATTTAACTCAATTATATTTGAGGAGAATCTTCAGGATGCGGTAGCATATTGCCATGAGAATGCGGTTGACGGAGATGCGGTGCTTCTCTCACCTGCATGTGCAAGCTGGGGACAGTTTGACAACTACGAGCAGAGAGGCGATATGTTCAAGGAGTATGTAAGAAGCTATAAGGAGTGATCTGATTGCATGGAGGTCCTGAGGTTTCAGAAGATAGAGTGAGAGATGCACGAAAACGGTGTCCGGGAGGATATGTGGATGTGACCATGCTCCTGGCGCTGGGGATGATTCTGATATTTGGGCTTGCCATGATATACAGTACGAGCAGTTACAGGGCGTACGACCTGTACGGAGATCAGATGTACTTTTTTAAAAGACAGGCACTTTATATGTTGCTGGCGATCCTCGCCATGTACATAGTGTCAAGATATGACTACAGGCGGCTGCTCAGGCTGTCTGCGGTCATTTTGCTGTCATCACTTGTTCTTCAGGTGGTGGTGCTGATAATAGGAACGGCCAGCCATGGGTCAGCAAGATGGATATATATTGGACCTATAGGATTTCAGCCATCAGAATATGCCAAGACGGCGATCATAATCTACACCTCGGCGAGGGCTGCCGTGGAGAGCAAAAATCTGTGCAGACCGGGCTGCCTTATAAAGGTAATGATCCTGCCCGTGATCACCATAGCCCTGATCGGTGTGGAGAATCTCAGCACGGCTATAATCTGTTTTGCAATCCTTTTTGTAATATTGTTTGTGGGAAGCCCCAGGGTCAGACATTTTGTTCTGATCGGTATATTTGGTGTTGTCGGGAGTGTGCTTTTCATAATGTTCGCAGGCTACAGGGCGAACAGAGTCAAGATATGGCTTGATCCTGAAAATTACGCAGATGGCTATCAGACGGTTCAGTCGTTATATGCCGTTGGTTCCGGTGGACTGTTTGGAGTGGGCTTTGGGAGAAGTGTCCAAAAGATGGGGTTTATTCCGGAGTCACATAATGATATGATATTCTCAGTCGTGTGTGAGGAGCTCGGAATTGTCGGAGCGGCATTTATACTTATCATTTTTCTTATATTACTTAGGCGGATGGCTGTGACGGCCATGAATGCCAGAGACAGATTTGGAAGCATGCTCACAGCGGGAGTGATGGCACATGTGGCGGTCCAACTGCTGATAAATGTGAGTGTTGTCACGAATACCATTCCGCCGACAGGTGTGCCGATGCCATTTGTCAGTTATGGCGGAAGTTCGATAATTTTCATTCTGATGGAGATGGGGATAGTGATGTCCGTATCCAGAGGAATTTCGTATGACGAAACAGACATATGACAGATCCTTTAAAGGAAGATTTGAATGGAAAACAACAATAGACGAAATGTTAATAAAAATAGAATGAGCAGAAATGTTGATGTTGCGCAGACCAGACGTGAAAGCGGCTATGTGGATGTCATGACCGGAAAACGCCTCGACGGAAGGGTCAAGGTTCCGGTTGATAAGAGAAGACAGCAGACAGACAGCCGCAATGGACAGCGGAGAGCAGACGGAGATATGCGCCGCAGGACGTATGAGCAGACACGAAGAAGGCCTGATGGGGAGAACCGCAGAACAGGCGAACAGGCGCGCAGAAGACCAGACGGAGAGCGTCGCAGATCTGACGAGCAGGTGCGCAGAAGACCAGACGGAGAGCGTCGCAGATCTGACGAGCAGGTGCGCAGAAGACCAGACGGAGAGCGTCGCAGATCTGACGAGCAGGTGCGCAGAAGACCAGACGGAGAGCGCCGCAGATCTGACGAACAGGTGCGCAGAAGACCAGACGGAGAGCGTCGCAGATCTGATGAGCAGGTGCGCAGGAGACCAGATGGAGAGCACCGCAGATCTGATGAGCAGGTGCGCAGGAGACAGGATGGAGAGCGTCGCAGACCGGATGACCGGATGCGCAGAGAGGATGCAGAAAACCGCAGATCCGAGGAGAGACGCAGGCGTAAGCAAGATCAGGCGGTTGCTGCAAAAAAGAAGAACAAGAAAAAACGCAAAAAAGAGGGCAGAAAGCTTACCCCGGAGGAGATAGAGAGAAAGAAGAAGCTGCAGGCGGAGAAACTTGCCAGAAGAAAGGCGAGACGTGAGAAGGCGGCAAGGATATTCAAGATAGTTCTCAAGATACTTCTCATTCTGGTGGTGCTGTGTGCTATAGCGTTTGTATACATACGTACATGTTACAAATTGAAGTCCATAAAAGTGACCGGAACTGATCACTACACTGACCAACAGATGGTCGATATCGTGACCGGCGGTAAGGATTATGGCAATACGCTGCTGTTTATACTTGAGAGCAGACTGAATCCTGCCCAGGATGTAACCTTTATAGATAAGATAGACGTCACATATGTGAACAGGAATTCAGTAGAGATCACGGTGTACGAGAAGGCCATGGCGGGCTGCATAAAGTACAACGATCAGTATGCATATTTTGATGGCGATGGTATCGTGCTCGAGATATCCGATGCAAAGCTTGATGATGTTCCTTGTATAGAGGGACTTACAAGTGACAGCGTGGAGCAGGGAAAGAAGCTTGATGTCGGTGATTCGGGATTCTTCCAGGAGATACTGACTATGACACAGCTCATTTACAAGAGCGGAATACAGATAGACAAGATTACTTATGACACAGATCAGAATCTCATACTTCACAAGGATGGAATAAAGATCAGGATCGGCGACGGTGAAAACCTGGAGACGAAATTCATGAATCTTGAGAGCATACTTGAGAGCGTGAAGGGTAAAAAGGGAACTCTTGATATGTCGAATTACAGTGAATCGCAGAGGAACGTTATCTTTAAAGAAAATAAATAAAAAATTTCTTGCGTAATGATATAAAAAATCGTATTATATAGGTACTAATGCGATAAAACGGTCAGCTTTTGAGCAGATGACAATGATTGATGGATAAAGAATAAGTATATAAGGAGGATGCAACCGTGCTTGAGATAAAATCAAATGACGAGAGAACACCGGCAAGGATTCTTGTAATTGGTGTCGGCGGTGCAGGTAACAATGCTGTTAACAGAATGATCGATGAGAATGTTGAGGGAGTGGAACTTATCGCTATCAATACAGATAAGCAGGCTCTTTCACTCAGCAGAGCTACAACAAAGATCCAGATAGGTGAGAAACTTACCAAGGGTCTTGGTGCTGGTGCAAAGCCTGAGATCGGTGCCAGCGCTGTAGAGGAGAATAGAGAAGAGATCGTAGACATCATCAAGGACGCCAACATGGTATTCGTAACATGTGGTATGGGTGGTGGAACAGGAACAGGCGCTGCCCCTGTCGTTGCAGAGATGGCACGTAACCTTGGCATCCTCACAGTCGGAGTTGTCACAAAGCCATTTGGTTTTGAGGGCAAGCCTCGTATGAGAAACGCGATCGAAGGTATAGAGAGACTTAAGGAGAATGTGGATACACTTATTGTTATCCCTAACGACAAGCTTCTTCAGATCTGTGATAAGAGAACAAGTATTCCTGATGCGCTGAAGAAGGCAGATCAGGTACTTCAGCAGGGTGTTCAGGGTGTTACAGACCTTATCAATAAGCCGGGTCTTATCAACCTTGACTTTGCAGATATACAGACAGTTATGAGAGATAAGGGTATCGCTCATATCGGTATAGGTTCAGCAAGCGGAGAGAACAAGGCTGTTGACGCCATCAAGGAGGCTATGGATTCACCACTTCTTGAGACAACCGTTTCAGGTGCAACAGATATCATCGTAAACTTCTCAGGTAACATTGGTATCGTTGAGGCTTATGATGCTGTTACATATCTTACAGAGCAGGCTGGAGATGGAGTCAACATCATCTTCGGTACAGTTGACAATGACAACATGGGTGAGGATATAAGCATCACGATCATTGCTACAGGTCTTGAGAGATCAGGCGAGAGCGATGTCACCGCAAGATATGCAGGTACTGCATCTCCTATGGGAACAATGACCACACCTAAGCCAGCAGTTACAACAACACCTGCTGCAGAGCCAAAGACTGCTACATATGCAGGCCAGAGCCTTGGAACACACAGCACTCAGACAAGCACAAGACCATCGTTCCTCGGCGGTCAGACAACTGAGACTGCTCCGGCAGCAAAGCCAGCATACACAGCACCTGTGACACCAGCACAGCAGACACCTGTAACATCAACACCAGTTGAGCCGGCACATGTGTCAAGACCAAAGACAGAGAGTATCAAGATTCCTGATTTCCTCAAGAAGAGATAAGGAAGAGATCGGAAGATTTTATAGGTAAGTATAAAACGGGTAATTTCGAGAGAAATTATCCGTTTTCTTCAATAAGGAGGCAGAAATATGTTTTATGTTGCAGACCGAACAGAGATGCAGGAGATAGACAGGCTGACCATAGAGGAAAAGGGCGTGCCAGGGATCCTGCTTATGGAGAGAGCTGCGATCACCGTGCTGGAGGAGATAAATTCCAGACTGAAGTCTATAAACGCGGACAGAAAATTAAAGTGCCTTGTGGTTGTTGAAGGCGGCAATAACGGCGGGGACGGACTGGCTCTTGCGAGACTCCTGTACCAGCAGGGAGATATTGTCCATGTCTGTTATATAAATGGAATATCGAGAGTAAGCGACAGCTTTTCATATCAGCTTGAAATAGCGAAAAAAATCGGCATACAGGTGACGGATCACATCATTGACAGTGATTACGATGTGGTTGTGGACGGAATATTTGGCGTCGGACTCAAGCGTGATGTGGCGGGAATATGGAGAGAGACTATAGAGACGATGAACGGACTTGTCGGCTTTAAGGTTGCCATAGATACCCCGTCAGGTGTGGATGCCAGCACGGGGCAGATCATGGGATGTGCATTCAGGGCGGGCATGACGGTCACATTTGGACTGAATAAAAGAGGGCTGATATTTTATCCTGGCTGCGAGATAAGCGGAGAGGTCGTTGTGAGAGACATAGGATTTGCACAGGCTGAAGTGGACAGAGTACACCCGGTGGCATATTCCTACAACAGAGACGATCTGTGCATGCTTCCGGGACGGAGTGATTCATCAAATAAGGGAACATATGGAAAGCTTGCGGTGATAGCTGGAAGCAGAGACATGTCCGGTGCCATGGCATTTGCGGCGGAGGCTGCATACAGGATGGGAACAGGGCTTGTGAAGATATACACACATATCGACAACAAGGAGATAGCAGGAGTAAGAATTCCTGAGGCAGTGCTTATGTGCTATAGCAACAAAGATGAAGCGGAGCAGTGTGCAAGGGATGCCGTGGAGTGGTCGGATGCCATACTGATCGGTCCTGGTATAGGAAAAGGCGATGCGGCAAGAAGCATGGTGGAATATATTATGTGCGAGGCCGTGCAGACCGTGATCGCGGATGCGGATGCCTTGAACATAATATCCGAAAAGCCCGATATTCTTGGAAGACACAGAGGACCGGTGATCGTAACGCCACATATAGGAGAGATGTCAAGACTTACAGGCGCCGCCATACCGGATATAAAAAAGAATATATTAGAGGTGTGCAAAGACTTTTCGATGGAGTATAATGTTGTAAGTGCGCTGAAAGATGCCAGAACATGCGTAAGTGACGGCAGGGATGTGTACATAAACACATCCGGTAATAACGGTATGTCAACTGCGGGGGCAGGGGATGTGCTTGCCGGGATAATAGCTGGGCTTGTCTGCACCGGACTTGGTGCGTATGAGGCTGCGAAGCTGGGAGTATATATACATGGGTTGGCAGGAGATATGGCGGCAGAGCACAGAGGAAGAAATGCAATGATAGCCAGGGATATAGTGAGCGCTATATCGGAGGTTATAAAAGGAGCAGAACATGATGGACAACAGTAACTTTAACAGAGTGCAGGCTGTGATAAATCTTGACAATATAAGGGATAATATCACGGCTATGAAGAGGCTTATAGACGGTGATAAGAAGATGCTGGCGGTCATAAAGGCAGACGCCTATGGACACGGCGCTGTCGAGGTGGCAGAGGCACTTGATGATCTGGTGGATTTTTTTGCAGTGGCATTCATCGATGAGGCTTTGGAGCTCAGAAGAGCAAATATAGATAAGCCCATATTGATACTGGGCTACACAGATCCCTCGGATTACGAACTGATTCTCAGATATGATGTTAGACCTGCCATGTATGAGGTGGACGATGCACAGAAGCTCTCGGATCTGGCGGTGAGCATGAATACAAAGGCAAAGATCCATATCAAGGTCGATACAGGCATGGGAAGAATCGGATTCACATGTGATGAAGATGGCGTGAAGAACATAGAAAAGATCAGTCAGATGCCGGGCATAGAGATAGAGGGGATATTTACCCATTACGCAAAGGCTGATGAACTCGACAAGACCGCTGCAAATGGTCAGCTTGAGAAGTTCAGGTGGATAAACAGCCAGCTTGAGGCACTTGGAATACACATACCTGTAAGGCATATATCTAACAGTGCGGGTATCATGGAGATGGACAATTCGGATTTTGATATGGTCAGATCGGGAATAGTCACATACGGACTTTATCCATCAGATGAGGTAGATAAGAATATAGCGGCTTTGAAACCTGCTATGAGACTTATGTCCAAGGTTATATTTGTGAAGGACGTAAAAGCCGGAACAGGTATAGGATATGGATGGTCCTATATAGCGGATCATGATATAAAGGTTGCGACGGTGTCGGCAGGATATGCCGATGGATACCCAAGAGCACAGTCCAATATAGGCAGAGTTATCATCCATGGAGAGTATGCTCCGATCATCGGAAGGGTGTGCATGGATCAGTTCATGGTTGACGTGAGCCACATTGATGGTGTAAAAGTAAGAGATGACGTAACTCTCATCGGACAGGATGGAGACAGAGAGGTAACTGTCGAGGAGGTGGCAGCGCCTGCCAACAGCTTTAATTACGAGCTGGTATGTAACATATCAAGACGAGTTCCGAGAACATACATAAGGGACGGCAGAGAGCTTGGACAGGTAAACTATCTTCTGGATTAACGAATAACCGGTACTGTCATGGGCAATACTTTTTTTAGAGTGGAATACATACTATATAAGTATATAGCCACATTCAATGAAAGTATTTGTGGGGTGAACAGAATTGGTGATCAGACGTGGGGATATTTATTACGCGGATCTAAGACCGGTGGTTGGATCGGAGCAGGGAGGCATACGACCTGTTATAGTAGTTCAGAATGAGGCTGGGAACAGACACAGTTCCACGGTCATAATAGCTGCGATAACCAGCAAGATGAAGAGGCCAAAACTTCCAACACATATCATGCTTGATTCTTCAAGCTGTGATATAGCGAAGGATTCCGTCATATTGTTGGAACAGCTCAGGACTATAGACAAACAGCGCCTGAAAGAAAAGGTGTGTCACGTTGACGCTGATGTGCTGAGGCGCGTTGATGAAGCTCTGAAGATAAGTCTTGAACTGGCATAAAATAATATATGAGGTGATACAGACTATTATATGAAGATTTTTAACAAAAAATCAGAAGAGGAAAAGGTAGAAGAAGAGATCATATCCATGGTGAACGAGGGAAATGAGCAGGGACTTATAGAGGACTCTGAGGCCCAGTTTATTACAAACATATTTGAGTTCACTGACAAGGAGAGCAGAGATGTGATGACGGCCAGATTGAACGTCATGGCTATAGACAAGAACTCTGATCTGGACGAAGTCATGGAGATAATGATAGAGAATAACTATTCAAGATATCCGGTGTATGACGGTGATCTTGACAACATAGTTGGAATAATCTATTTCAAGGATTTTGTGAAGGAATATCTGCGCGATAAGACGAAATCACTGGCTGAGATCATGGTTGAGGCTACATTTGTACATCCTACGTACAACATAGCAAAATTGTTCCGCAGGATGCAGACAGCAAAGATACATATGGTCATAGTTGTGGATGAGTATGGTCAGACAGAGGGAATCGTGACCATGGAGGATATTCTGGAAGAGATAGTCGGCAACATACTTGACGAGTACGATGACGCCAGCGAGGATATCAAGAAGCGTGGCGATATGTACATAGTCAGTGGTAAGGCTGAACTGGATGAGCTGAGTGACGTTCTGGGGATAGAATTCCCGGACGAGGACTTCCAGACGCTGAACGGATTTCTGCTGTATGAGCTGGGGAGACTTCCATATGCGGATGAGGAGATAGAGATAGTGTATCAGAACTACAGATTCACTTCCCTGTCGGTAAATAACAACATGATCGGTGAGGTAAAGATCACAAAGGTTGAAAAAACACCGCAATAGTGTTAATATACGTAACTAGTAATCAAGAGAAAGAGGAGAATTAACGATGTCAGGACATTCAAAATTTGCGAACATCAAGCACAAGAAGGAAAAGAACGATGCAGCAAAGGGTAAGATCTTCACAATCATTGGTAAGGAGATCGTGGTAGCAGTAAAGGAAGGCGGAGCAAATCCTGAGAACAACAGTAAGCTTCGTGATGTAATCGCCAAGGCAAAGGCAAACAACATGCCTAACGATACTATCAAGCGTGGTATCGAGAGAGCGGCAGGAGATGCAAACTCAGTAAACTATGTAGTGAATACATATGAAGGCTACGGTCCTAACGGTACCGCCATCATAGTAGACACTCTTACGGACAATAAGAACAGAACAGCAGCCAATGTGCGTAACTGCTTCACAAAGGGTGGCGGTAACGTAGGTACAACAGGCTGTGTATCATATATGTTTGATCACAAGGGACAGATCATCATTGCAAAGGAAGACTGTGATATAGATGCAGACGACCTCATGATGATGGCACTGGATGCAGGAGCTGAGGATTTCTCAGACGAGGATGACAGCTACGAGATCATCACAGCACCTGAGGATTTCTCGCAGGTAAGAGAGAGCCTTGAGAAGGAAGGCATAAAGATGGCTGAGGCTGAGCTCACAATGATACCTCAGAACTATGTTGATATAGACGATCCTGAGGTTGTCAAGAAGTTCACAAGGATTATAGATATGCTTGAGGAGGACGATGACGTTCAGGCAGTATATCACAATGCAAATCTTCCGGAAGAGGACGATGAGGACTGATATATAATTGCAAGGGATATGATAACATTGTTAACAGACAATTACTCAGATAATCAGTGCCATTGCAGCATAGCTTGAAATAGAACTTCCGCACCTTATATATGGTGTGGAAGTTCTATTTGAGTAATGACGACATGGATGGTATCTGTGTCTGTTATATACGGAATGAGTATTGTTAGGAGAAGAGATGAAGGGAATACTTAGATATCTTAAGGACTATAAGAAAGAGTCCATACTTGCCCCGCTTTTTAAGATGTTGGAGGCAACATTTGAATTGCTTATCCCGATCGTCATGGCAAATGTAATCGATGTCGGTATAGCAGGGCGTGACATAAGCTACGTTGTGAAGATGTGTCTCGTCATGATACTTTTGGGAATTATCGGTCTGGTGTGTTCTATCACCGCCCAGTATTTTTCGGCAAAGGCTGCTACAGGATTTGGAACAGCACTTCGAAATGATCTGTTCAGGCATATTACATCACTTTCATACACAGAGATCGACAGCATAGGAACATCCACACTGCTCACGAGAATGACCAGTGACACGAACCAGGTACAGACAGGAGTCAACATGGTGCTCAGACTGTTCCTCCGTTCGCCGTTCATAGTGTTCGGTGCCATGATCATGTCATTCACCATCGACGTGAAGTCGGCCATGACATTTGTGGTGACCATACCGGCACTTTCAATTGTTGTGTTCGGTGTTATGGCACTCAGCATACCTCTGTTCAAGAAGGTGCAGAACAGACTGGACAGAGTCACACTGCTCACCCGTGAGGGACTTGAGGGCGCGAGAGTTATCAGAGCCTTTAACAGACAGGACAAGGAATTTGAGGAGTTTGACAAGTCCACGGATGACCTGATGAAGTTCCAGCTCCTTGCAGGACGTATATCAGCGTTCATGAATCCTGTTACTTATGTGATAATCAATCTCTCAACCGCAGCTATAATCTGGATCGCAGCGGGACAGACAGATGCGGGAATCATAACACAGGGAAAGGTCGTCGCACTTGTCAACTATATGTCACAGATACTCGTCGAGCTCATCAAGCTCGCAAACCTTATCGTGACGATCACCAAGGCTGTTGCCTGCGCAAAGAGAATAAATGCGGTCATGGATCAGCAGCCATCCATAACGGATGGATCAGGCAAGGCAGCAGGATCACCGGCAAATGCTGTAAAGGTAAGCTTCAGGGATGCAAATCTCAGATATGCTGGGGCCGGAGCAGATTCCCTGTCAGATATAACATTTGACGTGGCACCGGGCGAGACTGTGGGAATCATAGGCGGTACGGGTTCAGGAAAGAGTTCTCTTGTAAACATGATCCCAAGATTTTACGATGCCAGCCAGGGAAGCGTGTGCATAGACGGAGTTGACGTAAAGGACTACACCCTGGACGAGCTCAGGCATAAGGTCGGAGTGGTACCGCAGAAGGCTGTATTGTTTGCCGGAACAATAGCAGACAATATCAGGTGGGGTAAGCAGGATGCGACTGAAGCAGAGATAGACGAGGCGCTTGAGATAGCCCAGGCCAAGGAGTTTGTAGACGGCAAGGAGAATGGAATATACTTCAAGATCACCCAGGGGGGCAAGAACCTGTCGGGTGGACAGAAGCAGAGGCTTACCATAGCCAGAGCGGTCGTCAGAAAGCCTGAGATACTGATACTGGATGACAGCGCATCGGCGCTAGATTTTGCAACTGATGCGGCTCTCAGAAAAGCGATCAGGGAGAAGACAAAGGGCATGACTGTATTCCTTGTGTCACAGAGAGCGTCGACCATCATGAATTCGGATAAGATCATCGTCATGGATGATGGTCAGATAGCTGGGATAGGAACCCATCGGCAGCTGCTTTCTAACTGTGAGATATACAGGGAGATATGTCAGTCACAGCTTTCGGAGGAGGAACTGTCTCATGAGTAAAGATAAAGGGAATAAATCAGTAAATAAAAAGACGATACTCAGAATACTGAAGTATATCAAGAGATACAGGTTCCTCGTGGTTCTGTCTCTTATATGTGCAGCCATATCGGTCGTGCTCACACTGTATGCACCTATCATTATGGGACATGCAGTTGACAGGGTCGTTGGACCGGGAAAAGTAGATTTTACAGGACTTAAAGGAATGTTGGCAAAGCTTGTGATTGTGGTCGTTATAACGGCTGTTGCACAGTGGGTTATGAACGTGCTCAACAACATGATCACATACAGGGTGGTTAATGATGTAAGAACAAAGGCATATGAGAAGCTTGGTAGCCTGCCGCTCTCATATGTGGATTCACATACACATGGAGACATAGTCAGCAGGATCATAGCTGACGTAGACCAGTTCTCAGACGGACTTCTGATGGGATTTACACAGTTATTCACAGGAGTTATGACTATAGTAGGAACACTGTGCTTCATGCTGTCGATCAACTGGATCATAGCCATTGTGGTCGTATGTATCACTCCGGTATCACTCTTTGTTGCGTCATTCATAGCAAAGAGAACATACAGTATGTTCAGGAAGCAGGCTGAGATCAAGGGTGAGCTCACATCCCTTGTAAATGAGATGGTTGAGAACCAGAAGGTAGTCACAGCATTCTCCATGGAGGATGAGACCTGCGACAGATTCCAGGAGGTCAATGGAAGACTTAATGTGGCAGGACTTCAGGCTACATTCTTCTCATCGATAACAAATCCTAGTACAAGATTTGTCAACAGCCTTGTGTACACAGGCGTTGGAATCATAGGTGCCATAACAGCTATAAAGGGCTTTATATCAGTTGGACAGCTTACAAGTTTCCTGAGCTATGCAAATCAGTATACAAAGCCGTTCAATGAGATATCAGGCGTTGTCACAGAGCTTCAGAACGCGCTGGCATCCGCTGCCAGAGTGTTTGAGCTTATAGACGAGGACCCAGAGGCTGCAGAGCCTGCTGGCGCACACGAGCTCACAGACGTTCACGGTGAGGTGGACCTTAAGAATGTTGACTTCTCATACAACAAAGATGTGGAGCTCATCAAGAACCTCAACCTGAATGTGAAGGATGGACAGAGGATAGCCATAGTAGGACCTACAGGCTGTGGTAAGAGTACAGTAATCAACCTGCTCATGAGATTCTACGATGTGGATGCGGGAAGCATATCCGTGGATGGATATGACATAAGAGAGGTCACAAGAAAGAGCCTCCGCGGCAATTACGGAATGGTACTTCAGGAGACCTGGCTTAAGAGTGGCACGATAAGGGACAATATAGCATACGGAAGACCGGACGCAACGGATGAGGAGATCATCGAGGCTGCAAAGCAGTCACATGCACACAGCTTTATCAAGAGACTTCCTGATGGCTATAACACATATATAACAGAGGATGGAGGCAATCTGTCACAGGGACAGAAGCAGCTCCTATGTATCACAAGGGTTATGCTTGATCTTCCACCTATGCTCATACTGGATGAGGCAACATCATCCATAGATACAAGAACTGAGATAAGGATACAGAGGGCATTTGCCAAGATGATGAAGGGCAGAACAAGCTTCGTGGTTGCACACAGACTGTCAACCATCAAGGAGTCAGATGTCATCCTCGTCATGAAGGACGGACACATCATCGAACAGGGAAATCACGAGTCACTGCTTGCAAAGGGCGGCTTCTACACAAATCTGTACAATTCCCAGTTTGCAAGATAATACAGAGAAATGCATAAATATAAAAGGGCTGTGCTTTGAGGTATACCTCATGGTACAGTCCTTTTTAACGGTGGTTAAAGCATTTATCTGTTATATTTCACGAACGCTTGCCAGTGGCGGGCTTTGTGTATATAATGTATGCGGAATGCCTGTTATAATATGGGCGGATATTTGCAGATATACCGGAGAGTATACAAAAGGAGAGAAAGATGAAGGTTAGTGAATCAGGTTATACAAGAGAAGAACTTTTAGAGATAGTAGATACATATCTGGCAGAGCAGTCCAGAAGATGGGAATTCATAGAGGAGAAGGGCGATGGCATGTATGTGTACGCTGAGAACGGCGACAGATACCTCGACTTCTTCGCAGGAATAGCGGTAAGCAGCGCGGGAAATGCCAACAAGAAGGTTGCAAAGGCCATAGCTGACCAGGCGGCAAATGTAATACATGCATCAAACTATGCATATACACTTCCAATGATCCTCCTTGCAAAGAAGGTGTGCGACACCATAGGCATGGAGAAGATCGTGTTCCAGAACTCAGGAACAGAGGCAAATGAAGCCATGATCAAGATGGCTAGAAAGTACGGCGTGGACAATTACGGACCGGACAGATATAAGATCGTGACAGCGAAGAACAGCTTCCACGGAAGAACATACGGTGCACTGTCGGCAACAGGCCAGCCTGATTCGGCCTGCCACAAGGGATTTGCACCACTCCTTCCGGGATTCACATATGCAGAGTATAACAACCTTGAGGACTTCAAGAGCAAATGCGATGAGAACACCATAGGAATCATGGTAGAGCCTGTACAGGGCGAGGGTGGTGTATACCCTGCAGACCCTGAGTTCCTTAAAGGACTTCGTGAGTTCTGTGATGAGAAGAACATGCTCCTCATGTTCGACGAGGTTCAGACCGGATGGGGAAGAACCGGAGACATCATGGCATATATGACATATGGCGTAAAGCCTGACATGGTATCCATGGCAAAGGCCATCGGGGGCGGTATGCCTATAGGCGCGATGTGTACAAGCACCAAGATAGCAGCAGCATTTACACCTGGTGCCCACGGTTCAACATACGCAGCCAACCCTGTGTGCTGTGCAGCGGCGCTTGCAGAGATAGATGAGATACTGGATAACAAGCTCTACGAGAATGCAAAGGAAGTAGGAGCATACTTCATGGAGGAACTCAAGGCACTTCCTTGTGTCAAGGAGATCAGAGGACGTGGCCTTCTTATAGGCGTTGAGTTCAACAAGCCTATCGCATTTGAAGTAAAGCACAGAGCGTTTGAGAACAAGCTCCTCATAACAGCGGTAAGAGACAGCATCATAAGGATCGCACCTCCACTTATCGTTAAGAAGGAGCACTGTGACGAGGCTGTTAAGCTACTCATCAAGTCTGTGACAGAAGCACTGCAGGAGCAGTAATACAGCGTGATCATATAGCAGAATAAGCATGAATCATAAAAGTAATATAGGAGACCATAATGGGAAGAAGTAAAGAAGAGATGGAGGGTGTGACCCTCCTTGGAAATAAAGACGTAAAGTACAGCATGGACTATGCACCTGAGATGCTCCAGACATTTGACAACAAGCATCCGGACAACGACTACTTTGTAAAGTTCAACTGTCCTGAGTTCACAAGCCTCTGTCCGATCACCGGACAGCCTGACTTCGCAACGGTGTACATATCATATGTGCCGGGCGAGAAGATGGTGGAGAGCAAGTCGCTGAAACTGTATCTGTTCAGCTTCAGAAATCACGGAGACTTCCATGAGGACTGTATGAACATCATCATGAAGGACCTCATAAAACTGATGGATCCAAAGTACATCGAGGTGTGGGGCAAGTTCACACCGAGGGGAGGAATCTCCATAGACCCGTACTGCAATTACGGCAGACCGGGAACAAAGTGGGAGGAGGTTGCCTGGAACCGTCTGGCAAACCACGACCTCTACCCTGAGAAAGTTGACAATAGATAATTGGGTCTGAGCAGCACGCACGGACGGATAGGAGAATCATAATGGCGGATTACAGAGAGACTGTGGATTATATATTGGGTATTCCGCTTTTTGCACAGAAGATTGGCAAGGAGAACCTTTCCAGTCTTTTGTGCCGTTTGGGGAACCCTGAGAAGGCTGTTCCTGCGATACATGTGGCGGGAACCAACGGCAAGGGCAGCACATGCCGCGCTCTGGCGCAGATGCTTGCAGCCCGGGGATACAGAGTGGGATTGTTCATATCACCCCATCTCGTGTCCATAAACGAGAGAATACAGATAAATGGTACAAATATATCCGATGACGATTTTGTGTCGGCATTTGAGACCGTAAAGGGGCAGTTCATGGAGCACCCTTCGTTCTTCGAGGTCATGTTTGCCATGGCGGCGGTGTATTTCAGACAGCAGAAGTGTGACTTTGCCGTATACGAGACAGGAATGGGCGGAAGACTGGATGCGACAAATGTCCTGACGCCGGAGCTTACGATCATCACGTCGGTGGGAATGGATCACATGGAGTATCTTGGCGACACGATAGAGAAGATAGCTTATGAGAAGGCAGGCATCATCAAGCCGGGTGTTCCGGTGATATATTTCAGGCGGGATGAGGCGGCTGCGCGGGTCATAGAAGATACTGCCAAAGAGCGTGGAGCGGACATAATTCCGGTCGAAAAATCAGATTATATAATAAATCATTTGGGGAACAAAACCATTGATTTTTCATTGCATAATCGGTATTATAGTTATTGCAATTTACAGATACAGAAGACATCACTGTACCAGGTGGAGAATGTCAGCCTTGCCGTGACAGCATTCAGGATGCTCATGGAGAGGCGGAATGTACCGGAACAGGATATAGAGAAGACCGTGAGGAATGCACTCCTGCAGTTCTACTGGGAGGGCAGGATGGAGGAGATAGCTCCCCATATATATGTGGATGGTGCCCACAATGTGGAGGCTGTAAATGCATATATAGAGACCATGAACAGGCTTCATGGGGAATATGACAAGATACTGGTATTTGCGGCGGTGAAGGATAAGGAGTATGACTCCATGATACATTTGCTTGCCGGAAATATTACGTTTGGCAGGATAATAGTCACAAGCGTTGACAGCAGCAGAAAGGCGGATTCCGCAAAGCTGGCGGAGATATTCTCGGCGTGTACGGATACTCCGGTCATGGTCAGCGATGAGATTGACGATGCCATGGATATGGCAGTGGAGCTCAGAGGAGACAGAGAGAATACCAACATATACTGCGTTGGTTCCCTGTATCTGGTGGGCGGTGTCAAGAGATGGAGGAACAGACATGATCAATTTTGATGAAGAGATAAAGAGGTTTAAGCCGGCACTTGAACTTGACCAGGCAGAGGATGCAATATACAACAATGATCTCAAGGACATCATGGATGTCATGCAGGAGATGATGAGGGTTGCAAAGGAAGCAGAGAAGTAAAGAACACAGATTGGTCGGGAGATTAAGATATGGCAGATGTACTGAATTGTAAGCACTGCGGTGGAGCGATAGCCGTCACAGGCTACTGTACCAGGTGCGGACTGAAGATAGATTACGTGAACAAGGCTCTCAACTCGTCAAAGTACTATTACAACATAGGGCTTGATAAGGCGAGGGTCAGGGATATGTCAGGTGCGGAGGAGGCGCTCAAGCTGTCTCTGAAGTATGACAAGATGAATATAGATGCCCGGAACCTTCTTGGACTGGTGTACTATGAGACCGGAGAGATAGTTCAGGCGCTCAGCCACTGGGTAGTGAGCGTGAATTATTTTGACGGCAAGAATGTCGCCAAGAGATACATCAAGGAGATAAAATCCAACCCACACAGGCTGGAGGCGGTGAACAATGTAACCAGAAAGTATAATCAGGCGCTGGTATATGCGAAGCAGGGCAGCAAGGATCTTGCCTTTATACAGCTCAGAAAGGTACTTTCCGACAACAGCAGATTTATACAGGGGTACCTGCTCCTTGCACTTCTGTTCATCGACGAGGGAAGATATGACAAGGCTCGCAAGGCACTCAAGCGTGTCATCAAGATAGACAGGACAAATCCAGTGGCGGTCAGATATTTCAATGAGATGGGCCACACTGATGAGGAGATCATGAACTTCAGGGATTATCCGCAGGAGGACTACGATGTGGATTCTCTGTTCGTGGATGACCAGAAGAAGCTCATAGCCGGCAACAGCGAGGTGGATTTTGATGGGGATCCGATTCCGGTTGGAAGATACAAGGACATCAATTTCTACAAATATTCCATCGCTTATATCATAGCGGGAGTTGTTCTGGGACTTGCGGCCATGTGGACGCTCATCATCCCGCACAGGGATAAGGCGGCTGACAATTCAGAGAGAGACCTAAAGGTTACATTCAGTCAGGAGATAGCGGATAAGAACGTGGCCATATCGGAGCTCCAGTCACAGGTGGACAGCATGACCACCAAGCTCACAAATGCTGAGACTGAGGCGAAAAACCTTCAGACACAGATAGATAAGTATGGCGATTACGCTTCACAGGTTCTGTCGGATGACAATAAGGCAAGGGTACAGTCAGCGATCTATAAGTACGAGACCATGACATATGAGGCTGCCATAGATGATCTGAACAGAGTCCTTCAGGATACACCTAACAGCGATGTGGCACTGTTCTACAAGGCGATGTGTTATCTGAAGCTTTCTGATGATAACAATGCCACACTGGTATTTAACCAGCTTGTTGAGAACTGTCCGAACTCCGTATACTACACGGTTGCGTGTGATTATGCGGATGAAGATGCCATACAGGCGGGACTTGAAAAGAAGAATTCTGCAAGTACAGCCAGCACGAACACGGGCGACGGAACAGATACAACCGACAGATCAAGCACAGGTGACGAAACAGGTACGACCGACAGCACGGACACAGGTGACGGAACAGATACAACCGACAGCTCGTATACAGGTGATGGAACGGATACGACCGACAACACGTATACGGATGATGGAACAGGCACCATCGACAATACGTATACAGGTGACGGAACAGACACGACCGACAGTTCGTATACAGGCGATGGAACAGATACAACTGACGGACAGTAACGAAAGACAGAAAGACATATAAAAAGATTATAATTTATAGAAGGCACAAAAGAGACGGATAAGGATTAACCGTTTCTTTTGTGCCTTTTATTTTGTGACAGGGGGATTGAAGATGAATATCTACGAGAAAATGGGGGATACTATAATCGTATATATGCCCAGAGAGGTGGATGATTATGCGGCGGTGAAGATGACCGCAGGGATAGACGGAGTATTTGCCGAGGAGGTGGTGAGACATGCCATATTTGATTTTGGCAGGACAACGTTCATGGACAGCTCGGGGATAGGACTTATAACGAGAAGGTACAGACAGCTCCACGACAGAGGGGGAAGCGTTGGGGTGATAAATGTAAATGCGAGAATGGACAGGATACTGCTCATGTCCGGTATATACAGGATCGCGACAAGGCTGGACAGCGGTGTCCGGGATGAGGCTGAGGATTGGACAGATAAAATATAGATAACGAGGAGAATGGTATGGATAAGAACAGATTGATCATGGAATTTGGCTGTGATGCCCGGAATGAGGCTGTGGCGAGAGTCGTGGTGGCGGCTATGCTGACGAGGACAAATCCGACACTCAGTGAGGTGGAGGATGTCAAGACGGCGGTGTCGGAGGCTGTCACGAATTCGATAATACACGGATATGGATCCGGGGAGGGAAGCATAATCCTGGAGGCATACATAGAGGAGCGCACCCTGTACATAACGATCACAGATCACGGCTGCGGCATAGAGAATGTCGACAGGGCAATGGAGCCGCTTTACACCACTGTCACGGACGGAAGCAGATCGGGCATGGGATTTTCATTTATGGAGGCTTTCATGGATGAGCTAAAGGTAGAATCCCGCGTGGGTGAGGGAACCGTGGTAAATATGAAGAAGATAATAGGAAAAAGTCAGGAGATATATTGATGGCGGATAATCATCGTTTGCTTGAACTTGCAAAAGATGGAGACAGAGATGCCAGAGATAAACTTGTGACGGACAATATGGGACTGGTGGTCAGCGTTGCCAGAAGATATGTGGGGAGAGGACAGGAACTTGAGGATCTTATACAGATAGGGCTTATAGGCCTTGTAAAGGCCATAGACAGGTTTGATATGGACTATGAGGTAAAACTGTCCACGTATGCGGTTCCACTCATTCAGGGGGAGATTAGACGCTTTCTCAGGGATGACGGAATGGTGAAGGTCAGCAGAAATCTTAAAACGATATACTACAGGGCAGACAGATACAGACACGAGGTCGAAAAAAACAGAGGGACTGAGCCGGGAATGGAGGAGATATGTGAGGCTATAGGAGCGACTCCTGAAGAGCTTGTGATGGCGATGGACGCGGCATCGGATGTGACATGCATAGATGATCTTCACGCGGAGATGTGCGGCACGGAAGATGGAGACCGCATCGTGGACAGGCTGTGTGTATCGCAGCTTCTGGACACGCTCACGCCGGATGAGAGAAAACTTGTGGTGCTGAGGTATTTTCAGGACAAGACGCAGGGACAGACAGGGCAGATCCTTGGCATGAGCCAGGTGCAGGTGAGCCGGCTTGAGAAAAAGATACTCGGAAGACTCAGATGGAAAATATTGGAGTAATATCAGCCATATACATGGACAGACTATTCTTAGAATATAAGAACAGGGGACATGTATATGGCTGAACTTTTGTATTTGAAACTGTCGGAGAGCTGTCTGGCGGAGAAGCGAAAAGTCAAAATAAAAGATGTGGCGACGGTGCTGAGCCCGAATCCCGATATAAAATACGGTGTTGAGAAGCTGGAGCTCATGAGCTTTTCCGGAAGCAAGGAGCAGCAGGTCATATCGGTGATGTACATTCTGCAGGTGATACAGGAGCACTACCCGGACTGCCAGACACAGACCATAGGGGCAACGGACGTGGTTGTGTATTACAGGACATATGACACCAGCGACAAAGTAAAGCAGTTCTTCAAATTCCTGATGATATGCTTCATCGCATTTTTCGGAGCAGGCTTTTCCATCATGTCGTACAACTCGGATGTCAATATGGTTGGACAGCTTGACGTCATGCACAACATATTTGTGGGGCAGGGCAGGGATGCCTATCCTGTGGCGGGAATAGCATATTCCCTGGGGCTCTTCATCGGTATAATCGTATTTTTCAATCACGGTGCAAAGAAAAAATTCTCTGATGATCCTACACCGCTTCAGGTTCAGATGAGACAGTATGAACAGGAGGTCAACCAGACAGTCATAACGGATGCCTCCAGAAAGAAGGCGGAGAGAGATGCTGATTAGATACGCTATGCTTGCCATAGCCTGCTTTGCCAGCGGTGTGGCCATATCGGGCGGGTATTTTGCATTTATATCCATGATAGGAATATTCCCCAAGCTCCTTGAGAAGGTAAAGGGGGCAAGGTATTATCTGCTCATAGAGTGTCTGCTGGCATATGGTGCGGCGCTGGCAAATCTGATATATGTATTCAAAATATCGGTTCCGGTGACATGGGTGGGATATACCATCATATGTCTGTTCGGAGGGATATTTGTGGGATGCCTGGCGGGGGCACTTACGGAGGTGCTGAATGTCATTCCGATCGCGGCCAGAAGATTCAGTGTGAGAAGAAATCTCCCTTATGTCATATACGGCCTTGCCGCGGGAAAACTGGTGGGCTCGGTGCTGAGTGTCGTTCTGGGCATGTGATAAAGTCAAAATTATTTTGTGTGAAATGGAGGTATTTGTTATGAAGTTTGAACCTACAGAGAGTGATTACAATGAATATGTGGAGCTTGTGACACCAACATCAAGTGTGCCAAGAAACTGCCTGTGGGCGTTTCTTGTGGGCGGTGTGATCTGCACGATAGGGCAGGGGATATTTGACCTGCTGGTACACTTCGATGTGAAGGAAGACGAGGCGTATGCGTATGTATCGCTGATACTCGTCCTCGTAAGTGTCATCCTCACAAGTCTGAATCTCTACAAGAAGATAGCAAAGTACGGCGGTGCCGGAGCACTTGTGCCGATCACAGGATTTGCAAATGGTGTGTGTGCGCCCATAGTGGAATTCCAGACTGAGGGTGAAGTGTTCGGAAAGGGCGTGAAGGCGTTCACCATAGCGGGGCCTGTTATACTGTACGGTATATTTACAAGCTGGCTGCTCGGTGTTATATATTGGATAGTCTCAATATGGTGAAATGGGGTTTATTAAATTAAAAATTAACATATTTTCCCCACATCGGTTGACAATATTTGAAAAAATAACATAATGGGTATAGATTTGGACAAAAGAAGAAAGACAGGAGAAATGCTGATATGAAGAGGCTTATGACAGTCAATCTGGCACCTGAGCAGAAGAGTGCAGTACAGGATATATGCAGTGACATAGGTGCGGAGTGCGTTGACATTCAGAGAAAGCATTACGGTATGAAGGTCGGAAGTCTGTGCGACACGGCTGACATATCTGGCTGTGGAGATGAGACCGGACAGACGGAAGATCTCAGTATGGATATGCTCATATTTGACGGAGTGAGCAGCAAAGAACTTGATATATTTCTTGAAAGGTATAAGAAGACCGGGCTTCCGGCAGTAAGGCTGAAGTCGGTAGTGACACGGAGCAACAGGGAGTGGACTGTACAGCAGCTCTACTCGGAGCTTGCAAAGGAATATCTATTCTACAGGATGAGGGGAATGTAGATGGCATACGAAAGAAGAAACGGACATACAACTGAAAAGAGACTTGCGCAGAACAGGCAGAGAGCTTCAGGACGTTCAGGACGGCGTGCATCTGAGCAGTGGAGGAAGAGACAGCAGCGATACAGAGTGATAAGCTGGATACTCACGGCGGTGTTCATGGTGATATTTTATGCGCTAATATGTGCGTGTGTGGGCAACAGAAAGCTGTACAAAAAGACCACCATAAACGGATTAGACGTTGGCGGAATGAAATCTGCGGAGGCGGCAAAGAGCATAAATGACCAGTTCAGACGCGATTACAGCAGTGTGGGCATACAGGTGAAGCTGGATGACAAGACTTACACCCTGGATGTGTCGGCAGCGCTGGATATGGATTCTGAGAAGTCTGTGCAGAAGATACAGGATGACTCACACAGCTTCTGGAGAAGAGGCTATGGGCTTCTGGAATCATGGACACTTGGAAGCAGCTATGATATTTATCCATATATAGGCGACAGCGGCATCATAACGACCGCCATCGAGAGCAGTGATATGATGAAGGTCGATCTGGATATAGAGGATGGATACAGGATAGAGGACAAGAACCTCATTGTGACAAAGGGAAAGGGCAGCTACAGGATAGACACAGACAAGCTGGTAACCCGCATAAAGAAGCAGATAGCAAAAGGAGACTATGGCACTGTGGTGGAATGTCCTGTCGTGTCTGCTGACGTGGATCTGGACGAGGTATACAAAAAGGTACATTGTGAGCCGCAGAATCCAACGCTTGACCCGGACAAGAACTACGAGGTAGTTGAGGCCAAGGACGGTGTGGACTTTGATCTGGAGGCGGCAAAGAAGAGCCTTGAATCTGCCAAGAAGGGAACGGATGTGAGCATCCCGCTCACATACACCCCGGCGGATATGAGTACGGAAGAATACAGGAAGATGCTGTTCAGAGACGAGATGAGTTCATACAGCACAGAGGTTGAGGGTTCAGAGAACAGAAAGACAAATGTCAAGCTGGCGGCGCAGTATTGCGATGGAACCATACTCATGCCGGGAGAGTCATTTTCATATAACCTCGGAGTCGGAGAGCTCACCGAGGAGAGAGGCTTCCTTCCGGGCCCATCATATGCTGACGGACAGTCAGTCATGGACATGGGCGGTGGAATATGTCAGGTGTCATCCACCATGTACATGGCGTGCCTGTATGCGAATCTCGAGATAGATGAGAGACATTGTCATCCATACCCTTCATCGTATGTTCCTGCGGGACTTGACGCCACTGTGGCGTGGGGCGGATGTGACTTTGTATTTACAAATGACACGGATTACCCGATAAAGATAAGCACAAGCTACGATGGATATTCCACATCATGTACGATATGGGGCACCATCACGGAGCCGTTCAGCGTGGAGCTCTACACGGAGACCGTTGAGACAGAGCCATATGAGACCAAGTATGAGCTGGACAAGAGTCTTGGCAAGGATGAGCAGGTGCTTGACACAGTGGGAATAGAGGGCCTTACAGTGCAGTCCTACAGAAGAGTGTATGACGGCGATGGAAATGTCATATCGGACAATCCTGAGGCGACAAGCGTGTACTCTAAGCGTGACGAGGTGTACAAGGTAGGAAAGCTTCCAAAGGACAAGGATAAAGACAAAGATAAGGATCAGAACAAAGATAAGAGTGACAGCTCAGACACAGATAAGAAGACGACTGAGTCTGAGTCAGATACTCAGGAAGAGTAGCTGCCGGCTACTCCTCAATGTCGTCTGAGTCGTCCTCCCTGATCCTTATAAGGCCTTCCAGGAATCCCGGTTCCTTGGTCTTTATCTCCTGGTTGGTGTAGAGATTGACATAGTGAGGGCGGAGCTTTGAGTAGATGATCTTCTGCTCGTTGTACAGGCTGTAATAGCCGGACAGCATGTAGCTGACGGCACATCCTATGGTGAACAGAAGTATTCCGTGTGCTCCGAACAGCTCTATGCTCAGGAACAGAGATGTAAGAGGACAGTTTACCACGCCACAGAAGAAGCACACCATTCCGAGGGCAGCGGCAAAGCCCGGGTCGAGTCCCATGAGTCCACCCATGGCGCATCCAAATGTGGCACCGACGAAGAACGATGGAACGATCTCACCGCCTCGGAATCCACAGCCTATTGTTATGGCGGTGAACAGCGCCTTGAGAAGGAAAGCCGTTGGTTTTGCCTCTCCGTTGAGCGCCTGGGCGATGATGTTCATACCGGTTCCGTTGTAGTCGGTGGTGTTGAGTATTATGTTGAGCAGGACGAGCATCACGCCTCCTGCGAATACGCGCACATACTGGTTCTTGAAATATTTGCGGAAAAGCTTGTGCACAACGTTCATGAATATACAGAACAGACTGCTGAGCACTGCGCACAGGATAGCCAGACCGATGACCTTGATCACCAAAGGCACATCCACGGATGTCGGCATGCCGGCTATATTGTAGTGGTCGTGTACAACGTGAAGCTTTTTCGTTATTGCGTATGCGATGACTGACGAGAACAGACAAGGCACAAATGCGCAGTAGTAGAGGATGCCGATACTTATGACCTCCATACTGAAAAGTGCAGCCGTTATTGGCGTTCCAAACAGTGCCGAAAAGACAGCGCTCATACCGCACAGTGTGAGTATGTGCTTGTCGCTGTCATCCAGCTTGAATAGCTTGCCTATAGAGACACCGATGCTTCCACCTATCTGAAGGGCGGCACCCTCCCGGCCGGATGAACCTCCAAAGAGGTGTGTAATGACCGTCGATATGAAGATCAGCGGAGCCATACGGGAAGGAATCTCGTCCTCCACACTTCTTATGGAACCGATGACAAGATTGGTTCCCTTGGAATGTCTTATTCCACAGATCCTGTATATAAATACGATCACGATTCCCGCAAGCGGCAGAAAATATATTATCATATGATTGTTCTCACGGAAGCCGGTGGCGTACTCTACGCATATATGAAAAGCTGTTCCGACAAGCCCGCATATTGTTCCCATTATCAGTGAAAAAACTATCCATTTGAAAAAAGTCGTAGCATATCTGACACATCTGCTAAAACAGTTTACCCAGTATTCCTTTGTAAATTCCACGGCGATTCTCCATTCCTTTTTCTTTGTAAAGCAACTTTAGTAATGTTAAAGCAAATAAATGAATTTGTCCAGTGCTGAGATTAACAAAAACTACCATTATAATCTGCAGTGCATAAGGGAATTATAGTAACAGTTACATTTATCCATATAAGGGAGTTGCATGATATGAATGAGAAAAAAGGAAAACAGAGCATAAAATTTGGCAATCCCCCATATATACTGGGGGCAGCAGCGGTGGCGGGGCCGAAGGAGATAGACGGCCCCATGGCGAGATATTTTGACAGAGTGAACGAGGATGCAACATTTGGCAAAGATTCCTGGGAGGAAGGCGAGAGTGAGATGGTGCGTCAGGCGGTGACCCTTGCCATACAGAAGGCGGGAATAGTCAAGCAGGATATAAGGTATATATTTGCCGGGGATCTGCTGGGACAGCTCATAGCGTCGACATTTGGAATCAAGGATATGGAGATACCGGTGTTCGGTCTGTATGGTGCGTGCTCGACGTGCGGGGAGGCACTGTCGCTTGCGTCCATGACTGTGGCGGCGGGGTATGCGGACAACGTCATTGCGGAGGCGTCAAGCCACTATGGAAGTGCGGAGAAGCAGTTCCGTTTTCCCTTGGAATATGGAAATCAGCGTCCCCTGTCAGCTACCTGGACGGTCACGGGAAGTGGTGCCTTTGTGGTGTCAGACAGAGAGTCAGATGTGTGTATCCAGGGCGTAACCACAGGGCAGATAGTGGACTATGGTGTGAAGGATTCCCTCAACATGGGAGCGTGCATGGCACCAGCGGCGGCTGCCGTTATATATCAGAATCTTCAGGACTTTGGAATAAAGCCCACATACTACGACAGGATAATAACCGGTGATCTCGGCAAGGTCGGCAAGACGATACTTGAGGATCTTCTGAGCATGAACAATGTGGATATATCGGCAAATCATATGGACTGCGGTATAGAGATATTTGAAAACGAGGAACAGGATACCCACTCTGGCGGATCGGGCTGTGGCTGCTCGGCGACCGTCCTCGCCGGATATATATTGAAGAAGTTGAGCTCCGGGGAGTGGAAGAGAGTGTTGTTTGTTCCGACTGGAGCACTGCTTTCCACCGTGAGCTATAACGAGGGGCAGACCATACCGGGGATAGCCCATGCGGTCATGATAGAGCATCACGAAAAGAAAGGAGAGTAGATGTAAATGGATTATGTAAAAGCGTTTGTGGTTGGCGGAATAATATGTGTCCTTGCCCAGATATTGATGGATAAGACCAAGCTCCTTCCGGGAAGGATAATGGTCATACTCGTCTGTACGGGAGTTGTGCTTGGAGCTCTTGGAATATACAAGCCGCTTCTGGAATTTGCACAGTGCGGAGCGTCGGTGCCGCTCACAGGATTTGGATATAATCTGTGGAAGGGTATAACCGAGGCGGTTGATAAGGATGGATTTATCGGACTGTTCCGCGGAGGTTTCCAGATGGCTGCGGTTGGAAGTTCGGCCGCACTGATATTCGGATATATGGCATCGCTGATATTCAAGCCGAAGATGACAAAATAGAAATAGAAGACAGGCAGATATAAAAAGCCCCACCATACATTGAATTGTATGATGGGGCTTTCCGTCATTGAGTTGTATCGGTTGAATCATCCGAGCTTGGTTCCTCGGTTGTGGTTATCTCTGTTGAAGAGGTAGGTTCCTCTGACGTAGGTTCCTCGGTTGTAGGTTCCTCAGTCGTTGTAGGCTCCTCCGTTGTTGTATCATCCGTTGTATCCTCCGATGTATCCTCGGTTGTCGTTGTTGCCTTGGTAGTTTTCTTTGTATCCTTCTTCTTGCCGTGGATGTTACAGTGCTCCTTGAGGAGTGATTCATCCCATGTGTAACCCTCAAGAACATATTCACCATCATCATTCAGCTTGTAGATGAAGGTTGTAGTCTCAGGACATTCCTTGTTGGCAAGCATGTGTGATTCGTTACATACGACAACCTTCTTGACACCTGGACAGTACTTTGTAGGAATCTTGGATGCGTCAAAGTAATCTGTTACGGTAGGACATCCATTCGATGGAAGAAGTCCTGTATCCGAACATACAGTGGCCTGTACGATTCCGTCCGGCATCTCAAATGTAGCCGATGTATCAAGTCCCTTCTTCTCAATGACCTGATCCATGATATCTCTCCACATATAGCACTTGATAGAACCAGGGCTGTATGTGATGTTCTCATCATTTCCAAGCCATATAGAAGCTGTGTAGTATGGGTTATAACCACAGAACCAGTTATCAAAGTCTCCTGATGTGGTACCTGTCTTACCTGCTGTATACATACCTGTGTAAGAGTTGGCACCTGAACCGGTACCTCCTGTTACAACGTCGTGCATGGCACTTGTGAGAAGCCATGCTGTCTGCTCTGATATGACACGTGTCTTCTCAGGCTCCCTGTTGTCTATCAGAAGATTGCCTTCATGGTCGTAAACCTCTGAGTAGAACACAGGCTTTATATAATTACCACCGTTGGCGATGGTTGCATATGCAGCTGTGATCTCTAGGTTGGTAATACCATTTGTCAGACCACCAAGTGCAAGTGACTGGTTGATATCTGACAGGATGAGACCATCGCTGTCTGTCTTTCTCTCAACAAGAGTTGTAAATCCAAGCTTCAGCAGATAGTCATATGCGAGCTGTGGAGTTACGTCTGTGATACACTTTACAGCTATGATATTCATAGACTCCATGATAGCATATCTTATAGTTTTAGGTCCCCAGTATCCGCCGTACCAGTTAAATACCTGATTACCATTCTCATAGTAGTAAGGTGCATCATCGTATACGGTGGCAAGAGACATGTTGCACGCGTCCAGTGCAGGAAGGTATGTGGCAACTATCTTGAAGCAAGAACCAGGCTGTCTGGTCGCCTCAGTTGCACGGTTGAATGATCTGTTCTCAGTTTTCTCTCCACGGCCTCCGACAAGTGCCTTGACCTGACCGGTGTTCTGGTCCATGAGAGTGAATGATACCTGTGGCTGTATGACAAGCTTGAATGTCTCCATGAAGACTTCGTCGCCGGTCTCGGCAACCATGGCATCCCTGAACTCGTCAGCCGCTGCACGGGCTTCATCCTCACTGTAATATCTTGCACTATAATCGTAGCCCTGCTGTTCAGCAAACCAGCTCTCGAGATTCTCTACACTGTAGTTTGTCTGGACCTTTGTCTCCTTGTCAGCAAGAGTGAGAGCGTAGTTGAGCTGATATACAGGCTCAGGCCAGTAGGATGTATCATTTACAACTGAGTCAGCGATCTCCTGGATCTCAGGATCCTGACAAACGATGACCTTGAGTCCGCCTGACCAGATCAGTGACTCTGCCTCGTCCTCTGAGTAGCCCTTGGCAACCAGATCATTCTGAAGCTGCTTGATGACCTCGTCAGTGTAGTAGGAGTTGACCTCTGTCTTCTGCTGCTTTTCTTCCTTCTTAGATACGGAAGCGATACGCTTGTAAACGTTATCGTTTATAGCCTCGTCATACTGCGCCTGTGTTATATACTCAAGATCCAGCATGTATTTAAGAACCTGGGTCCTTCTGGTCTTGTTGTCGTCAGGCGACAGGAGAGGATCGTATTTGGTAGGGTTCTGCGGAATTGCTGCGAGCACGGCACACTCAGATACCGATAACTGGCTGAGCCCCTTGCCGAAGTAAGTCTTGGCAGCGGTCTCAACACCGTAGCAGCCTTCTCCGAGATATATGGTGTTCAGATAATACTCGACTATCGACTTCTTGTCGATCTTCTTCTCCATATCCACAGCCAGGTACTGCTCCTGAACCTTACGCTCAAGCTTATCCAGGAAAGTTGACTCATTCAGTCCGACGTTGAACACGTTGTTCTTGATGAGCTGCTGTGTAAGAGTGGAAGCACCCTCATCGAAGTCTCCGCTTTTGAGACCCTTTATAAATGCTCTGGCGATACCCTGTACATCGATTCCGTTGTGCTCCCAGAAACGTCTGTCCTCTATAGCGACAAATGCATTCACAAGATCCTCAGGAATAGAGTCGTAATACACATACTCTCGGTTGGAGTTGGAATTGGCAAGTGTCGTGATCTCCTTTCCATTCTGGTATACAAGAGTTGTCTTGTATCCCTTAGGTATGAGAGCGTCAGCGTTGATGTTCGGCGTATCATCCAGAATACCCTTGAGGGCACCAAATCCGGCTCCGACACCGACTATCACAATGGCGAGCACCAGCACCAGTATAATCTTAAACACAGAAATGTTAAGCTTACGCCGGTTTCTTGGAAGCTTGGATACCAGCTCCTTCTGAGCCTTCACCGCTCCCTTCTTAGTAAAATCCATAAAAAGACCTCCTTAAAACCTGGGGGATAGATCCCCGCTATTTAATTGTAAAAGTAAATTCTAAATAAGGGCAGACTACTGCCGTTAATATACACTTCAAATTAGTATATCAAATAACAGTATAATAATAAAGAAAAAAATATTGCAACAAAACAAAAATTAATAAACGTGAACGAAAAAATCAGAAAGAGTAAATTGACAACGGTATGATTCAAAAGCATAATAAATATAAAAAAGTGCAGAATAAACAGGAGAAGATATATGTTTGCATCAATAGACGAAGCGGTTGAATACTGGAAGGACGAGCTGTCATATGTGGACGACGCAAAGGTGACAGGATATGTGGGAGGCTACCCGGTGGTGGAATTTACCATCAACAAAGCCGCCTGGGGACTTGTTAAGGACAAGAAGAAATTTGGAAGGATCGTAAGATCATCGGAGATGGAGGGCGGAATAGAAGTCGGTGTGTCGACATGCTTTTATCAGACGGCATCCCTGGAGTGGGAGCCACCTGTCCTCAGGGTGTGCGGATATCCTGAAGTGATCAACAGAATACTTGGCAAGGTAATGTAAGATTTACCGTGGAATGCCCCGGCGGATACATAAAAATGCATCCGCCGGGGTATTTTATTATACATGTAATGGGTTATGTAAGGAGGACGCATATGAACAGGGAGATACGTACGGATCTTGCGATAGAGCTCAGAGAAAATGTAGCCGACAGGAGAAATATGCCTGGGGTCAAGGTGAAGACGGTGGTGAATGAGGACAGGAGCATCAAGACCACCACCATAACGGTGCTGGATGAGATAGGGGAGAAAAATCTGGGAAAGGCAAAGGGACAATATATAACGATAGAGTGTTCCAAGCTTAAGGAATATGAGGAGTCCATACATGAACCTCTGAGGGCGGAGCTTGAGGGCAGACTCAGGGAGCTCATGGGGCATGCGGGAAATATACTGGTGGTCGGACTTGGCAACAGGCAGGTCACCCCGGATTCCATAGGCCCGCTGGTCATAGACAATCTGTATGTGACAAGGCACCTGGACACTCCGGGAAAGCCAGATCTGGTCATGAGTGCCATATGTCCGGGAGTCATGGCACAGACCGGAATAGAGACTGTGGATATAGTCAGGGGAATATGCGATGAGATAGACGTGGAGATCGTGGTTGCAATAGACGCCCTGGCGGCCAGAAGCAGCAAGAGACTCGGATGCACCATCCAGCTCACGGATACAGGTATAAGCCCCGGCTCCGGTGTCGGCAACAACAGAAAGACACTGAGCTCAGACAACCTTGGCAGACGCGTGATCGCAGTCGGTGTTCCGACAGTCATCTCCGTTCCATCCATCATAGACGATTCGCTGGATGAGGTGGCTGATGCATTTAACGAGACCTACGGGCGCAGGATCATGAGGGAGTTCACGGAGAAGCAGAGATACCAGATAGCGTGCAATCTTCTGGACGAGGATATGGCGGATATGTTCGTGACCCCGAAAAATATAGACGAGCTAGTGCGCCGCATCAGCTTTACGATATCTGAGGCGATAAATGCCATAGCGATGTAGAGAAAAATACAGGGAATCATTTGGCACGTACACTCATATATTTGAATAATGGATAACAGAGGCCATAGCATATTCAAAAGGGGTGGAAATATATGTCGGACAGAAAGCTTCATACGAAGACTGTGTATATACTTGCGTGGGTGATTCTGGTGTGCGCGGGGATATTGATAAGGACAGGGATAGCTGATGATGTGTGGAAGCTGGTGTACCGTGGGATATATGGCAGCTCTTCAGGAGATGCAGGCGGGAGCATATACAGCCCCGGTGCGGCTGAGCCGGATGTGTACTGTTACATGGATTACTGGGAATCCCAGGTCAGGGAGGTGTGCGAGGAGGGCAGGACATACCAGACGGAGGATGCGGATTCCGAAGGCGAGGCATCATCGCAGGCGGAGACTTCAGAGACTTCTGCGCCTGCCAGCACTGAGACCACAGAAGCTACGCAGAGATCCGCTGATGCCAGAACAGTGTCGGCCATGGCGGATATAACGAGCTCTTATATAGGTATGGACGCAGATACACTCCTTTCATATTGTTATAACGCCACATACCCTAAGTGCGTCAAAAAAGACGAGCTGGATGCGGAAAATCTGCTCGGCAAAGATCTGTCGCTGGATATGGACACGGGCGGATACAAGGTTCTGATATATCACACCCACGGCTCTGAGGCATTTGCGGACTCAAGACCGGGCGAGGTTGACGACACGGTGATAGGACTTGGCAACCGCCTGGCGGAGATACTCACGGATACATATGGCATACCGGTGTACCACGACACCATGGCATATGACATGATGACAGGGGTTCTTGACAGGAACGCTTCCTATGATTATTCGAGGGAAGGTGTGTCACAGATACTTAAGGACAATCCTGAGATAGAGGTCATCATAGATCTCCACAGGGATGGTGTGCCGGATGACACACATCTGGTTACAGATGTGGATGGAAAGCCCACAGCACAGATCATGCTGTTAAATGGTATGTGCCGTGACGAGGATGGCAACGATGTGGACTATTGGAGCAATGACAACAAGGTCGACAACATGGCATTTGCACTTCAGACCTATCTGGCGGGCAGGGCAAATTACGGCGACATGATGCGCAAGATATACATAAGTACGAGCCGGTACAACATGGATCTCATGCCGCACGCCATGCTGGCTGAGATAGGCGCACAGACTAACACGGTGGAGGAGGAATACAACGCCATCGAACCATTTGCCGCAATGCTTGCAAAGGTGCTTCTGAAGTGAGGATTAAGTGGCATATTGGCACTTGCAGTTATATGCTCATACATGTTATATTAACGTCAAATGCGAGTAAGACAAGTATAAGAATAAAAGAGCCTGCACATACAAGGCGCGGGACATAGATAAGGATGTGAAAACATGGAGCATTTAGACCAGTCAAAGATAAGAAATTTCTGTATAATAGCGCATATAGATCACGGTAAATCAACACTTGCCGACAGGATCATAGAGAAGACCGGAACTCTGACCAGCAGGGAGATGCAGAATCAGGTTCTTGACAATATGGATCTTGAGAGGGAGCGTGGAATCACCATCAAGGCACAGTGTGTCAGGATCGTGTACAATGCCAATGATGGACAGGAGTACATATTCAATCTCATAGACACTCCGGGACATGTGGATTTCAATTATGAGGTATCTCGAAGTCTGGCAGCCTGTGAGGGAGCCATACTTGTGGTTGATGCCGCACAGGGCATAGAGGCGCAGACCCTGGCGAATGTATACTTGGCGCTGGATCATGACCTTGATGTCATGCCGGTCATCAACAAGATAGACCTTCCGTCAGCAGATCCGGAGAGGGTCGTGAACGAGATCGAGGATGTCATTGGAATAGAGGCACAGGATGCCCCAAGGATATCGGCAAAGAATGGAATTAATATAGAAGAAGTGCTTGAACAGATCGTGAAGAAGGTGCCGGCACCGCACGGTGACCCTGAGGCTCCACTCAAGGCACTTATATTCGACAGTCTGTATGACTCCTACAAGGGAGTTATCATATTCTGCCGATTATTTGACGGCTGCGTGAAGAAGGGAACCACCATAAGGATGATGGCCACCGGAGCTGAGGCTGAGGTGGTTGAGGTCGGAATATTCGGAGCGGGAAGATTTGTACCATGTGATGAGCTGTCAGCCGGTATGGTTGGTTACATAACAGCCAGCCTTAAGAATGTACAGGATACCACAGTTGGAGATACAGTCACACAGGCGGACAGGCCATGTGACGAGGCACTTCCTGGATACAAGAAGGCACAGCCTATGGTATACTGCGGACTCTATCCTGCGGATGGAGCAAAGTATCCGGATCTCAGGGATGCCCTTGAGAAACTTCAGTTAAATGATGCGGCGCTCAGCTTTGAGCCGGAGACATCCATAGCACTGGGCTTTGGTTTCCGATGTGGTTTCCTTGGACTGCTTCACCTTGAGATAGTTCAGGAGCGACTGGAGAGGGAGTTCAATCTTGATCTGGTAACCACAGCGCCAGGCGTTGTATATAAGGTACATACCACAGATGGAAATGTGATAGAGCTCACCAATCCGTCGAATCTGCCGGATCCATCCACCATAGAGTACATGGAGGAGCCATTTGTCGATGCGGAGATCATGGTCACAACAGAGTATGTGGGTGCCATCATGCAGCTCTGCCAGGAGAGACGAGGCGTGTACAAGAGCATGGAGTACATGGAGGAGACAAGAGCGCTTCTCAAGTACGACCTCCCACTGAACGAGATCATATACGATTTCTTTGATGCACTTAAGTCGCGTTCAAGGGGCTATGCCTCATTTGACTATGAGATGAAGGGCTATGTCCGCTCAGAGCTTGTGAAGCTGGACATCCTTATCAATAAGGAAGAGGTCGATGCACTCTCATTTATCATACACAAGGATACAGCGTATGAAAGGGGCAGAAAGATGTGCGAGAAGCTCAAGGACGAGATCCCGAGACATCTGTTCGAGATCCCGATCCAGGCGGCCATAGGCGGCAAGGTAATAGCCCGCGAGACAGTCAAGGCCATGAGAAAGGATGTCCTTGCCAAGTGCTACGGCGGAGATATATCCAGAAAGAGAAAGCTCCTTGAAAAGCAGAAGGAAGGAAAGAAGCGAATGAGACAGGTGGGCAATGTGGAGATACCACAGAAGGCATTTATGTCTGTCCTGAAGCTTGATGAGGAATAGAAAAGACCGGGAACACAGTGACACGGTTATATCAAATAAGAAATAATAGAATCGTAGAAAAGCCGTTAATGAGAGCATTCTGACAGGAGCATTCTTAGTAGCGGCTTTTTTCATGCGGTGACGATATTTGAAATAAAAAGGAAGGATACTAATGATAGATATAATAAATACCGAAAATTCAGATCGGGATTTCGGCGATGCAAATAATGACGAAGTTTTAGAGTCATATGAGAAGAAGCCACTCAGCATATACATACATATCCCATTCTGTGTGAAGAAATGTGCATACTGCGACTTCCTGTCATTTCCGGTGGGGGCAGCTTGCATGTCGGGATATGGAGTGTACCGTGAGAAATACATCGAAGCCCTGTGCGAGGAGCTGAAAAGCTACTCGTATTTGGCGGAGACCCACAAGGTCAGGACAATATACATAGGAGGCGGAACCCCATCCATACTGGAGCCGGACGAGATCACACTTGTAATGACGACGGTGAGGAAGCTGTTCGATGTCGCAGAGGATGCGGAGATAAGCATAGAGGTAAATCCGGGCACCCTGACCAGCCGTAAGGCAGCAGAATATATAGCAAATGGCATAAACAGGATGAGCATAGGCCTTCAGTCCGCACAGAAAAATGAGCTGGAAGCTCTGGGCAGGATACACAATTATGACCAGTTCCTCGCCGCATTTGACATGGCTAGGGAGGCCGGATTTCGCAATATAAATATAGACCTGATGTCAGACATACCGGGACAGACCATGAGGTCATATCTGGACACCCTTGACAAGGTATTAAGGTGTAAGCCGGAGCACATATCGTCCTACAGCCTCATAGTGGAGGACGAAACTCCTCTGGCAGCAGATGAGAACCTGCTGTCACAGATCCCGGATGAGGACGTGGACAGGCAGATGTACGACATAACAAATAAGCTCTTAGGCACCGGCGGCTACCACAGATACGAGATATCCAATTACGCCAAAGCTGGCTACGAGTGCAGACATAACATAGTCTACTGGACCCTCGGGGAATACATAGGAATCGGAATCGGAGCAGCGTCCTTCCTGTACGGCAGACGCTACACCAACACATCCAGTCTGGAAGACTACATAGACGGCATGGCAAGACACAGGGAGCTCATGACATTCGGAGATCCCGTCGCAAATTCGGGTAAGGCAAGAGATATAATAGAACACATGCGCAATGTGGAAGAAGAACTTGACGCAGACAGGCTGATGGAGGAATATATGTTCCTCGGCCTGCGTATGATATCCGGTGTGAGTGCAGAAAAATTCAACGACTACTTTGGACACTCCATCTACGACATATACGGCTCCGTCATAGATAAATACAAGTCCACCGGCCACCTCGAAGATGACCACGGCCTGATCCGCCTCACAAAAAAAGGCATCGACGTAAGCAACACGATCCTGGCGGACTTCTTAATAGAATAATACTGGCACGACCGTCCTTCAAAACATAAAAAAAACACAAAAACATTCGTTATTTTGTTGACAAAAGGGGGCGGCAGTGTTAGATTATGTTTAGTGGTTAGCACTCGGATATGTTGAGTGCTAATAAGACTAAAAGCAAAAAGGAATGAGAGTATGGAACTTGACGAGAGAAAAGTCAGAATTCTAAAAGCGATCGTTTCGAATTACCTGGAGACTGGAGAGCCCGTTGGATCGAGAACCATTTCCAAGCTGGCCGACATGAATGTCAGCCCGGCTACCATAAGAAATGAGATGTCAGATCTTGAGGACATGGGTTTTATATGCCAGCCACATGCATCGGCAGGAAGAGTTCCGACGGATGCAGGTTACAGGTTTTATGTTGACAGCATCATGGCAGACAGGAATGAAGAGAAAGCAGAGAATCAGACAGAGAGAGAGAATCTGCTGCAGAGAGTTGATAAGCTTGAGAAGCTTCTCAAGCAGGTGGCAAAGGTGCTTGCGACTAACACTCAGTACGCAACACTGGTTACGATGCCACAGTACAACAACACAGTAAAGTTCATCCAGTTGTCACAGGTTGATGAGACCACATTGCTGGCGGTCATCATGGTTGATGGCAATATAGTCAAGAATAAGCTGATCAAGACGACGTACAGCCTGAAGAATGAAGATATTTTAAAATTTAATATTCTGCTAAATACCTTCCTTCAGGGCGCGGCACTTCAGGATATCAATCTTGAACTTATACAGACCATGAAGGTTCAGGCAGGTGAATATGCAGAGATCCTTGAGACGATATTCCAGGGAATCATGGAGGCGATCCATGAGGCCGATGATCTCAAGGTTTATACCAGTGGAGCAACGAATGTACTCAAGTACCCTGAGTTGGCGAACACGTCATCCGCAGAGAAGCTGCTCGGAACACTGGAAGACATAGAGGACAAAGAAGAATTTGCAAAACATGTGGAGGATGTGATCCAGCAGGACAGCGACATACAGATCCTGATAGGACAGGAGAACAGCGATGAAAACCTGAAGGACTGCTCCCTTGTAACAGCAACATACAAGATGCCGGAGGGTGCAAAAGGAACGATAGGAATAATCGGACCGAAGAGGATGGATTACAAGAAAGTTGTGAGCATGCTCAAGGAACTCACCGGAGAGCTTGATGACATATTTAACAACAATGGATAGACAGATAAGATTATAACGATGAATAGGAGGATATGTAATGGCTGATAGCAATAACAGTACTGCATCCGACAAGAAGGTTAAGACAGAGCAGACAGCAGCCGAGACCATAGTTGGAGATGCTTCAGCAGAGATAAAGGATGGCGTTGAGTCAGAAGTCAAGGTCGATGAGACCGTTGACGTTCCGGAGGAGCAGGCAGAGGCTGCAAAGCCACAGCATGTTGCAAAGGAGAACAGACGTGGAGGCAAGGCTCTCCGTGAGGAGAACGAGAAGCTCAAGGAACGCTGCAAGGATGCAGAGACAAAGTACACAAGACTTCTTGCGGAGTGTGAGAACATCCGCCAGAGAAATGAAAAAGAGTCAGGCAAATTGTACGACATAGGTGCAAAGGGAGTTCTTGAGAAGCTCCTTCCTGTGGTAGACAATTTTGAGAGAGCAATGGCAGCCATTCCTGATGAGGATAAGGACAGACCATTCGAGTCGGGAGTTGCAAATATATATAAGCAGCTTATGACGTCATTGGAAAGCATAGGTGTAAAGCCTATGGATTGCGCCGGGGAACAGTTTGATCCTACATTCCACAATGCAGTGATGCATGTAGAGGATGACAACTACGAAGAGAATGTAATCGTTGAAGAGATGCAGAAGGGTTACATGTACAAGGATCAGGTGCTCAGATTTAGCATGGTAAAGGTAGCAAATTAAACTTCATAAGAAGGACCCACGGAGTGGGAGATTTCTTAATATTGTAAATTTTTTTTCTAGGAGGAAAAGACAATGGGTAAGATTATAGGTATTGACTTAGGTACAACAAATTCATGTGTAGCAGTTATGGAAGGTGGTAAGCCTGTAGTTATAGCTAACTCAGAGGGTATGAGAACAACACCTTCAGTAGTAGGTTTCCTGAAGACAGGAGAGAGAGTAGTAGGTGAGCCTGCAAAGCGTCAGGCAGTTACAAACGCAGATAAGACAATTTCATCTATCAAGCGTCACATGGGATCAGATTACAGAGTAGAGATAGATGGCAAGAAGTATTCACCACAGGAGATTTCAGCAATGATCCTTCAGAAGCTGAAGTCAGATGCAGAGGGATACTTAGGAGAGAAGGTTACAGAGGCAGTTATCACAGTTCCTGCTTACTTCTCAGATGGACAGAGACAGGCAACAAAGGATGCCGGTAAGATCGCAGGTCTTGATGTAAAGCGTATCATCAACGAGCCTACAGCAGCAGCTCTTTCATATGGTCTTGACAACGAGCAGGAGCAGAGAATCATGGTTTACGATTTAGGTGGTGGTACATTCGATGTATCTATCATTGAGATCGGTGAGGGTGTCATCGAGGTTCTTGCAACAGCCGGCGATAACAAGCTCGGTGGTGATGACTTCGATAACGCAATTACACAGTATATGCTTGATGAATTCAAGAAGGCAGAGGGCATCGACCTTTCAGGCGATAAGATGGCTATGCAGAGATTAAAGGAAGCAGCAGAGAAGGCAAAGAAGGAGCTGTCATCAGCTACAACAACCAACATCAACCTTCCTTTCATCACAGCAAACCAGGATGGACCAAAGCATTTCGATATGAACCTTACAAGAGCTAAGTTCGATGAGCTTACAGCAGATCTTGTAGACAGAACAAAGGGCCCTGTTAACACAGCACTTGCTGATGCAGGACTTACAGCAGCAGACCTTGACAAGGTACTTCTTGTCGGTGGTTCAACCCGTATCATAGCAGTACAGGAAGAGGTTAAGAGACTTACAGGTAAGGAGCCATTCAAGGGAATCAACCCTGATGAGTGTGTTGCTATCGGTGCTTGTATCCAGGGTGGTAAGCTTGCCGGAGATGCCGGTGCAGGCGAGATCCTTCTTCTGGATGTTACACCACTTACACTTTCAATCGAGACAATGGGTGGTATAGCTACTCACCTTATCGAGAGAAATACAACAATCCCTACAAAGAAGAGCCAGATCTTCTCAACAGCACAGGATAATCAGGATGCCGTTGATATCAACGTAGTACAGGGTGAGAGACAGTTCGCAAAGGACAACAAGAGTCTTGGCAGATTCAGACTTGATGGTATCGCTCCAGCAAGACGTGGAGTTCCACAGATCGAGGTTACATTCGATATCGATGCAAATGGTATCGTAAATGTATCAGCAAAGGATCTCGGAACAGGAAGAGAGCAGCACATTACTATCACATCAGGAACATCACTTTCAGATGATGATATCGATAGAGCAGTTAAGGAAGCAGCAGAGTACGAGGCTCAGGATAAGAAGCGTAAGGAAGGCATCGAGGCAAGAAATGAGGCAGATGCACTTGCATTCCAGACAGAGAAGGCACTCGGCGAGGTAGGAGATAAGCTTTCAGATTCTGACAAGGCTGGCGTAAAGGCAGATCTTGACTCCTTAAGAGCAGCAATAGACAGCACAGATGCAGAGAATATGAGCGATGCAGATGTAGATAAGATCAAGGCTGCAAAGGATAAGCTGATGGAGAGCGCACAGAACCTGTTCTCAAAGCTCTATGAGCAGAACGGTCCTGGAGCAAACGCAGGAACAGGTGCAGGCACACCTGATTACTCAGATGGCGATGTTGTAGATGGAGATTTCACAGAGGTTTAATATATAGAGGATGAAAGGTAAAGGCTATGGCAGAGACAAAGACCGATTATTATGAAGTCCTTGGTGTAACCAAGGGAGCCTCTGAAGCCGAGATCAAAAGGGCATACCGAGTGGTAGCAAAAAAATACCACCCGGATATGAACCCTGGTGATGAAGAGGCTGCAGAGAAATTCAAAGAAGCAGCTGAAGCTTATTCAGTCCTCAGTGACCCTGAGAAACGTGCAAAGTATGATCAGTTTGGCCATGCAGCATTCGACCAGAACGGCGGCGGTGCCGACGGATTTGGTGGATTTGACTTCGCGGACATGGGAGATATCTTTGGAGATATATTTGGAGATATGTTCGGTGGCGCAAGCCGTCAGAGAAATACAAATGGTCCTATGAAGGGCGCAAACATCAAGACAACCATCAGAGTAGCCTTTGAGGAGGCTATATTCGGAACCCAGAAGGAGCTTGAGCTCCCACTGAAGGATGAGTGTGATGTATGTAAGGGAACCGGTTCACAGCCGGGACACCAGCCTGAGGTCTGCGGCAAGTGCGGCGGTAAGGGCCAGATAGTGACAACACAGCAGTCACTTTTTGGAGTTGTACGTAATGTTCAGACATGTCCTGATTGTAGTGGATCTGGTAAGATCATCAGATACAAGTGCAGCAACTGTGCAGGAACAGGATATGTAAAGAGCAGAAAGAAGATACAGATAGCTATTCCACCAGGAGTAGACAATGGTACTAACATCCGAATCAAAGGAAAGGGTGAGCCTGGTATCAACGGTGGTGAGAGAGGAGATCTTACAGTTACCATACTTGTTGATCGTCATCCAAACTTCCAGAGACAGGAGTACAATCTGTATTCATCAGAGCCTATCACATTTACACAGGCAGCACTTGGTGGAGTTATCAAGATCAACACCATCGAAGGAGAGGTTGATTACACCATACCACCAGGAACACAGACAGATACACGTATAAAGCTGAAGGGCAAAGGAGTACCTAACCTCAAGAACCCAACTCAGCGAGGCGATCACTATGTAACACTTGTTGTACAGGTGCCGGAGAAGCTCACAGAGGAGCAGAAGAAGATCCTAAACCAGTATGAGCAGGCAACACTTGTAGAGACAAGACCTGCAACAGATTCAGCAGGACCATTTACATTTGGCGATCACAAGAGAAGAAAGAAAAAGTAGGTATAAAATATATGAAATGGACGAAGCTCACAATAGATACAACATGTGAAGCTGAAGACCTCATAAGCGCCTTCCTCGAAGAGGAAGGCGTTTTGGGTGTTCAGATAGAAGATAATATTCCCCTCACTGAGGAGGAGATGGAGACGATGTTTGTCGATCTCCTGCCGGATGATATGCCGGAAAATGATGGAACTGCAAAGGTGTCCTGTTTCCTTGACGATACATTTGACGTGCAGGAGATAAAGGATAAGGTGGCTGCAGAGATCAGGAGACTGTCAGAGTTCCTTCCTGTCGGAACAGGTGAGATAACCGAGAGTGAGACGAAGGAAGAGGACTGGAGAGACAACTGGAAGGCCTACTTCAAGCCATTCAGACTGTATGACAATATCATCATCAAGCCAACCTGGGAGGAAGTGCCGGAGGATGCAACGGATGAGGATATAGTAATTGAGATAGATCCCGGAACAGCATTTGGAACAGGTTCCCATGAGACGACGAGACTGTGCATAGGCCAGCTCAAGAAGTACATGAAGGATGGAGATGAGATACTCGATGCCGGAAGCGGAAGCGGTATCCTGTCATTTGTTTGCAGTAAGCTGGGTGCAAAGCATGTTCTCGGTATAGACATAGATCCGATCGCTGTTGATGTGGCGGGAGAGAACAGAGATGTGAACCATATTCCTGCCGAGGCTGTGGAATTCAAGTGCGGAAATGTCCTTGAGGACCAGAAACTGGTAGAGTCAATAGGCGCAAATTATGATATAGTAGTTGCAAATATCCTTGCAGACGTTATAATTCCAATGTCGGCTGTAGTTCAGAAGTTTATGAAGGATGATGGTATTTTTATATCATCGGGCATTATAAACATAAAAGAGGATGAGGTCAGACAGGCTCTTCTTGACAATAACTTCGATATCGTAGATACTGTCTACATGAATGACTGGGTAAGCTTTGTCGCAAAAAAGCATGTATGAACCAGCGTGTGAGAGGAAATAATCAAATATGAACAGATTCTTTGTAGATGTAGATGGCAGAGATATAGGAACAGATATAAGCATAACAGGCGGAGACGTTAACCATATAAAGAACGTTCTCCGCCTTAAAGTGGGTCAGGAGATAACTGTCAGTAACGGCAGAGGAAGAGATTATACGTGCAGTATATCGGAGATTGGCAGAGACGAGGTTCTGTGCCGCGTCGAGGATGTGAATGATAACTTTGCAGAGCTTCCAGTGGAGGTTACCCTGTTTCAGGGATATCCGAAGTCGGATAAGATGGATCTTATAGTACAGAAGATGGTGGAGCTCGGTGTCTGCCGGATAGTTCCGGTATTCACTGCGCGCACCATAGTGAAGCTTGATGCGAAGAAGGCTGCAAAGAAGACCGAGAGATGCCGGATCATAGCGGAGTCTGCTGCAAAACAGTCCGGAAGGGGAATCGTCCCTGAGATCACGGAGCCGGTAACATTTGCACAGGCGATAGAGATGGCGAAGACTCTTGATATGAATATAATTCCATATGAGGAGGCGGAGGGACTTGCAAAGTCCAGACAGATCATCGCTGATGTGACAGCACCGTCCTCTGCCCGCAGAAGTCTGGGGGTATTCATAGGCCCGGAGGGTGGCTTTGCCAGGGAAGAAGTGGAACAGGCAATGGCGGCCGGGGCGGAATGTATAACTCTTGGACACAGGATACTGCGCACTGAGACGGCCGGACTGGCGGTTATGTCGATCATCATGTTCAGTGCCGACAGGGACAATTAGAACAATATTGTAGAGATTAGTGAAAGAAAGAAGCTTGAAGCCGGACGTATATCGGTTTCGGAATGGTGGAAGACAACATGGAAGCATATTTTGACAATTCAGCGACCACCCCGGTTTATCCAGAGGTGAGAGATCTTGTGGTAAAGTTAATGGAACAGGACTATGGCAATCCGTCATCACTGCACCAGAAGGGTGTGGATGCGGCCAGATACGTGAGCGATGCCAGGGATAAGATAGCCAGGCTGCTCAAGGTTCAGGCGAAGGAGATCGTGTTCACATCGGGAGGAACAGAATCCAACAACATGGCTCTGATAGGAGGCGCACTTGCCAACAGGAGAGCGGGCAACAAGATCATAACAACAGCAGTTGAGCATGCCTCAGTCGGCAGTCCGCTGACATTCCTTGAGGATATGGGATTTGATGTTGTCAGGATTCCGACTGGAAACGATGGTGTGGTCGATGTTGACCGGTTGGTAGATGAGGTCGACGACGACACGATCATAGTGTCAGTCATGTACGTCAACAATGAGATAGGAGCTGTCATGCCGGTGGAGGACATTGCCAGACGTATAAAGGAGAAGAATCCGAGTGTGCTCTTCCATGTGGATGCCATACAGGCATTTGGCAAATATGTGATATACCCGAAGCGTATGGGAATAGACATGATGTCCATAAGCAGCCATAAATTCCACGGACCAAAGGGCGTTGGAGCACTGTTCATAAAGGACAGAGTCAAGGTCAAGCCTGTGATATACGGTGGAGGCCAGCAGGGCGGAATGCGGTCAGGAACAGAGAATGTACCGGGAATAGCCGGAATGGCACTGGCTGCCGAGATGACCTACAGAGATCTCGATGCAAATGTAGCGCACATGAGAGAACTCAAGGAACATCTTATAGATGAACTCACACAGATAGACGATGTGTACAGTAATTCCGGGGATGCGCCCCATATAGCCAGCATAACCTTCAAGGGAGTGCGAAGTGAGGTCATGCTTCATGCTCTGGAAGAGAAGGGCATATATGTCTCATCCGGTTCAGCATGTTCGTCGAATAAACATTCCACAAGCAGCACGCTGAAGGCCATAGGTCTGCCACCTGAGAAGCTTGAGTCCACACTGAGATTCAGTTTTTCACCGGAGAATACAATGGAACAGATAGATTATGCAGTCGAGTGCTGCAAGGAACTTTTACCGATACTCAGAAGATATGTGAGGAAGAAATAGGAGGAAATATGCAGTACAAGGCATTTATGATAAAGTATGCCGAGATAGGCACAAAGGGAAAGAACAGATATATATTTGAAGACATACTCTGTAAGAACATCAACAGAAAGCTGAAGCCTTACGGAGATTTCTATATCCGCAAGGAGCAGGGAAGAATATTCGTTGAGTGCAAGTCGGATTACGACTATGAGGATGTGGTAAATGCCCTTGGAAAAGTATTTGGTATCGTTGGAATATGCCCTGTTGTGGTTGAGGAGAACACAGAGTTTGAAAACCTCAAGCAGAAGGTAATAGATTATGTTGAAAAGGCATACGACAGAAAGAACTTCACATTCAAGGTGTTCACCAGAAGAAATGACAAGACATATCCTATGACTTCCATGGAGGTAAGCGCCGAGCTTGGACATTTCCTCCTTGAGGCGTTCCCTGATCTTACAGTGGATGTGCACTCACCTCAGGAGATAATCAATGTGGAGATTAGAAAGGTAGCATATATCTATTCGATCACCATACCTGGCCCGGGAGGACTGCCGGTTGGAACGAACGGCAGAGGAATGGCACTTCTGTCAGGCGGTATAGACAGCCCTGTTGCGGCATATATGATAGCCAAGAGAGGAGTTGTTGTGGAGGCAGTATATTTCCACGCACCTCCGTTCACAAGCGAGAGAGCAAAGCAGAAGGTTATAGATCTGGCATGTCTTGTGGCCAACTACTCAGGAGCCATCAGACTCCATGTTGTCAACTTTGCCGATGTACAGATGGCAATATACGACAACTGTCCTCATGAGGAGCTCACGATCATCATGAAGAGATACATGATCAAGATAGCGGAGGAGCTGGCTGAGAAGAATGACTGTCAGTGTACGATAACAGGAGAGAGCATAGGCCAGGTTTCAAGCCAGACTGTGTTCAGCCTGAACGTTATCAACCAGGTCAGCACCATGCCGGTGTTCAGACCATGTATAGGCATGGATAAGCAGGAGATAGTAGACATATCAGAGAAGATCGGAACATACGAGACATCTATACTGCCATACGAGGATTGCTGTACGACATTTGTTGCAAAGCATCCGGTTACACATCCGGTTCTCTCTGCGATAGAGAAGTCGGAGGCAAAGCTCACAGGAATTATCGAGCCATTGTACCGCAAGGCTGTAGATACGGCAGAGGTCGTTATGTGTCGCGCAAAGCAGTAAAACAATATAAAACAGTGATAAAAGACAACAAAAAAGAGATGCTTCATAATAAGCATCTCTTTGATTATCAGATCCATATAACATACGGGGCAGAATAAATACTATTCTGCAAGGTATGGCTTCAGAGTAGCCATGATCTCATCGATACCGCTCTCTGCATGAATGTTAAGTTCGATAGGCTTTGAGATATCAAGACTGAAAATACCCATGATTGACTTTGCATCAATTACGTAACGTCCTGATACGAGGTCGAATTCTGCGTCAAATTTCGCAATGTCATTGCAAAAGCTCTTGACCTTATCGATTGAGTTTAAAGAAATCTTAACTGCTGTCATAAATAGTCCTCCTAACCCTTGTAAGTTTTTTATGTACTGTCATTATTATATTTTTATAGAATACAAAAGTCAATATAAGGAGTGTAAAATACATGCTAAAAGGAATGTCTGTGGCTGCCACAACACTTGGCTGCAAAGTCAATCAGGCGGAGACTGACAGCATGCTCGACATGCTGAAGGCTGCCGGTGCAAATATAGTGGAATTTGACGAAAAAGCAGATATATATATAGTAAATACCTGTTCTGTGACCAATATTGCGGACAAAAAATCAAGGCAGATGCTTCACAGAGCCAGAAAGATGAATCCTGATGGAATAGTGATAGCCGCAGGATGCTATGTGCAGTCAGCCAGAGAGATTCTCGAGCAGGATGAAGCTATAGATATAGTAATAAGCAACAATAAGAAGAAAAGTATCACAGAAATAGTTAATGATTATATTAATGTGAGAAACAATGAAAAAAATGCCCCGGGTAAAGATCATGAAGCCATGGAATACTTCGTGGATATATCCAGAGAGACTGAGTACGAGGAGATGGGCGGCCATGTCCCTGTGGGACACACAAGGGCATATGTCAAGATCCAGGACGGCTGCAATCAGTTCTGCTCATACTGCATAATCCCGTATGTAAGAGGAAGGATAAGAAGCAGAAGCCAGGAGGCGATCCTTGCAGAAGTATCAGAGCTTGCGGAGGCAGGAATAAAAGAAGTTGTGCTTACCGGTATACACATATCGTCATATGGCAAAGATAAGAATAATGAGGGAGCACTTATAGAGCTTATAGAGGCTATCTCAAAAATCAAAGGAATCAAGAGAATAAGGCTTGGTTCACTTGAGCCGGGGATAATAACAGAGGAGTTTGTGGAGAGGATTTCATCCAATTCGAAAGTATGTCCACACTTCCATCTGAGCCTGCAGAGCGGCTGTGATTCAGTGCTCAAGAGAATGAACAGAAAGTACACTTGCGAGCAATACTTTGAAAAATGTGACATGCTGAGAAAGGCGTATAAGTCCCCTGCGCTCACCACGGATGTGATAGTGGGCTTCCCGGGAGAGACTGAGGAAGAATTTGCAGAGACTGTCAGATATCTGACGGAGCTCAATCTGTATGAGATGCATATATTTAAGTATTCTCCGAGAAAGGGAACAGTCGCTGCCGCCATGAAAGAGCAGGTTGCCCCTGAGATAAAGAATGAGCGAAGCGATGTGCTGCTTAAGCTTGCCCATGACAACAAGACCGCATATGAAGCCCAGTTTGAGGGCTGTGAGCTTGAAGTCCTGGTGGAAGAGGTTGTAAAGAAGGACAATAAGACATATCTCAGAGGACATACGGAGAGATACATGGATATACTCATAGATGTGGGCGACATATCCATGCCGGAGAGTTTTGTGAACAGCTTTGTGTATGTGACATATACCCAAAATGGGGGAAACCTTCCTTTACTTTTGTAGTTTTTTATATTAGAATAGGAATGTTAATTGGCTCATGAGATAATAACAAGATGAGGACGTGATTTGATGAATAACGAAAGTACACAGAATATTGTTCCAATCAAGGACGCGACAGTGGACGTACGCGAGATAATTGGAGAAGTATACGATGCACTTACCGAGAAAGGATATAATCCGGTAAGCCAGGTTGTTGGGTACATAATGAGCGGTGACCCGACATATATCACAAGCTACAAGAATGCGCGAAGCCTGATCATGAAGGTGGAGAGAGACGAGATCATTGAGGTTTTACTTGAGGACTACATCAAGAATAACCTCGTGTAAAGGAAAAGAATAGTATGAGAATATTGGGACTTGACTATGGAACCAAGACGGTGGGAGTTGCCGTGAGCGATCCTCTCAAGATGACTGCCCAGCCGCTGGAGACGATAGAGAGAAAGTCGGCGAACAAGCTGAGACAGACACTTGCCCGCATAGAGGCCATACTTGAAGAGTATGGAGCGGCAGGAGAGCGCGACCGCATAGAGCTGATGGTGCTTGGCTACCCGAAGAACATGAACAATTCAGAGGGAGACAGATGCGAGGCCACCCAGGCATTCAAGGAGGATCTTGAGCGCAGAACAGGACTTGAGGTTGTTCTGTGGGATGAGCGCCTTACCACTGTGGAGGCAGAGCGGATCCTTATGGACAGCGGAGTGAGAAGAGAGAACAGGAAGACGTACATAGACAAGATGGCGGCTGCGGTCATACTGCAGAACTATCTTGATGCGAAGTGCAGCAGTCTGTGATAGACACAGACCTTCTGCCTTTGTTTTGTGTACGCCTGAAGAAGTATTAAGAGGTTTATATGGCAGAGAACAGGAAGACGGACAACAGTATCATATTTGAAGCAGAAGATGGAACAGAAGTGGAATTCTCGGTTGTGGAGCAGACCACACTTGGCGGCGTGAATTATCTGTTCGTTATAGACAAGGCGGATGATGAATCATTCCTTATCCTTCGCGAGAACAACGGAGCTGATACGGAAGAGATGGCAGCATACGATATTGTGGAAGATGAAAATGAATTAGAGGCGGTCATCAAGATATTTGACGAACTGCTTGAGGACGTAAATTTGGAGGTATAAGAAAATTGAATAAGAATAATAAAGAGACAGTGAAGATCATTCCTTTGGGCGGTCTGGAACAGATTGGAATGAATATCACTGCGATAGAGTATGAGGACTCTATCATAGTCATTGACTGCGGACTGGCATTCCCTGAGGACGACATGTTAGGAATCGATCTGGTAATTCCTGATGTCACCTATCTCAAGGAAAACGCGGACAAGGTCAGGGGACTCGTGGTTACCCATGGACATGAGGATCACATAGGAGCCATACCGTACATTGAGAAAGAATTAAACATGCCGATCTATGCGACCAAGCTGACCATGGGTCTTATAGAGAACAAACTGAAGGAACACAACCTTATGAACAACACCAGAAGAAAGGTTGTAAAGTATGGTCAGAATATAAATCTTGGGGCATTCAGAGTGGAATTCATCAGAACAAACCACTCCATAGCAGATTCGGCGGCCCTTGCCATATACACACCGGCCGGACTTATTGTCCACACCGGAGATTTCAAGATAGACTACACACCGGTATTTGGCGGAACCATAGATCTTCAGAGATTTGCTGAGCTCGGCAAGAAGGGTGTGCTTGCACTCATGGCTGACTCGACAAATGCTGAGAAGGAGGGCTTCACACAGTCAGAGAAGACAGTGGGAAGAACATTTGACAACTTGTTCAACGACAACAAGGATCACAGGATCATCATAGCGACATTTGCATCCAACGTTGACAGAGTACAGCAGATCATCAATTCAGCTTACAAGTATGGCAGAAAGGCTGTCATAGAGGGACGAAGCATGGTGAACATCATCACCACGGCGTCCGAACTTGGATATATCAACATACCGGATAACACACTCATAGATATAAGCGAGATGAAGAACTACCCGGATGAGAAGGTTGTTCTCATCACCACGGGAAGTCAGGGAGAGAACATGGCTGCGCTGTCACGTATAGCTGCATCAATACACAATAAAGTAGCCATAAAGCCTGGTGATGTGGTCATTTTCAGCTCACATCCTATACCGGGAAATGAAAAGGCGGTATTCAAGGTTATAAATGAGCTCGAGGCGAAGGGTGCACACGTTATATTTGAGGATACACACGTATCCGGCCATGCCTGCCGTGAGGAGCTCAAGCTTATATATGCGCTCACAAGACCGAAATATGCAATACCTGTCCACGGTGAGTATAGACACCTCAAGAGACATGCAGAGCTTGCAGTTGAGATGGGAATCCCTAAGGAGAATGTCAAGATCATGACCACAGGCGATGTTCTTGAGATCGGTGAGGAGAAGTTCGACGTTGTCGGCAAGGTTCCTGCACAGGGAGTATTTGTGGATGGACTTGGAGTTGGAGATGTTGGAAATATCGTCCTCAGAGACAGACAGCTTCTGTCACAGAATGGCCTCATAATCATAGTTGTGACCCTGGACAGATACAGCAACCAGCTTGTTGCAGGGCCGGATATAGTGTCAAGAGGCTTCGTGTACGTCAGGGAGTCTGAGACACTTATGGAAGACTGCAGGATCACATGTCAGGAGGCTCTCGACAGATGCCTGAGCCGCGGCGTGACAGACTGGGGTAAGATCAAATCCGTGATAAAGGATGACATGGGAGAGTTTCTCTGGAAGAGGACAAAGAGAAGCCCTATGATCCTTCCTATAATCACAGAGGTGTAGAAGGGTGAGAAAATGACAGATACATTGGAACTTAGCAGACAATTGAATGCGTGCATCAAGGATTCTGATGTCTACAAGAATTATCAGTATTGCAAGGATAAACTTAGACAGAAACCAGAAAAACTTCAGCAGCTCATGGAATTTCGTAAGAAAAATTATGAAATACAGAATAACGAAATGCTTGACAATCCATATGATGAAGTTAATAATCTATTCATGGAATATGACTCCATAGTCCATGATACTATAGTCAATGACTTTATCAGGGCGGAGCAGAAGCTGGTGAGAATGATGAAGCTTGTATATGAACAGATAGCGGACGATCTTGATTTCGATATCATAGATGAGGACGCCCGGTGATTCGCGCTGGCTGAGATGTATTTGTGAACAAGGAGAATAACGATTATGGCTTTAGATAGTGCTAGAAGTATGAAGAAGATTCTGAGGTTCCTTTTTGGACTATTCATCAATGTATGTATTTTATTTATATTGGTAAAGGCTTTCTCATACTCGTATGATTTTGCGTATCAGGTGTTTGCCACAAGGGCTGCGGATCCGGGCAGCAACCGTAAGGCAACTATACAGATAACTCAGGACGAGCCGCTTCTTGATGTGGCGGATTCCCTTAAGACGGCGGAGGTCATCAAGGACAAATACGCTTTTATACTGAAGGTCAGAATAGGCGGATATGCAGATGATATCCAGCCTGGTACATATCAGATAGCACCGAGCGATACAAATCAGGAGATAATAGAGATCATAACGGGAAATGGCAAGAGTTCCTCGGGGGATAGCAACGGAGACAGCAGTGATGATTCCTCCGGTGAGGACAGTGCCGAGGAATAGACAGAGAGGATAATTATGGTATGTGATGAAAGACTTGCGTCATTTATCAATTCCTTCAATACAGACTACGATGAGGTTGTGACCTCGATCAGAAGAGAGGCAGAAGAGAACAGGGTACCTATCATAAGACGAGAGGCCGGAGAGTTCATCAAGATGTTGATTCTTATGAACAGGCCGAAGAAGATTCTTGAGATAGGTTCAGCCGTTGGCTTTTCTGCCATTTTTATGAGTAGATTTCTGGATGATGACGCACATATAACAACTATAGAGAATTATCAGCCGAGAATAGAAGAGGCGAAGAAGAATATAGTCAGAGCCGGGGCTTCAGACAAGATCACCCTGCTTGAGGGCGATGCACTGGAGATATTACCGGGTATGACAGAAAACTATGATATGGTGTTCATGGATGCAGCTAAGGGTCAGTATGGCAATTTTTTCACGGAGGCTATACGGCTGCTAGCTCCGAAGGGGGTATTGCTCTGCGACAACGTGCTTCAGGACGGAGATGTCCTTGAGAGCAGATTTGCAGTTACCAGAAGAAACAGAACGATACATTCAAGGATGAGAGAATACCTGTACGAGCTCACCCACAATGAACATTTGGAGACGGCCATACTCAATATAGGGGATGGAATGAGCCTTAGTATCAGGAAATAAACGAAAAATGGTTGGAGGAAACGATATGAGAGATAAGAAACCAGAGCTTCTTGTCCCGGCGGGCGGACTGGACACGCTCAAGGTGGCCGTGGACTATGGAGCTGACGCAGTGTATATAGGCGGACAGGCATTTGGCCTCAGAGCGAAAGCAGACAACTTTTCCATAGAAGAGATGAAACAGGGCGTGGAATATGCCCATGCACATAATGCTAAGGTGTATGTGACAGCCAATATATTTGCACACAACTATGATCTGGATGGAATAAGAGCTTATTTTGGCGAGCTGAAAGATACAGGTGTGGACGCTGTTCTTGTATCCGATCCGGGTGTGTTTACCATAGCTCGGGAGACTATGCCGGATATGGAATTACACATAAGCACACAGGCTAACAACACGAACTACATGACATACAAGTTCTGGTATGACCACGGCATAAAGCGGGTTGTGTCTGCCAGAGAACTGTCCCTTGCGGAGATATCACAGATAAGAGCAAACATACCGGACGATATGGAGATAGAGTCATTTATCCATGGCGCTATGTGCATATCATATTCAGGAAGATGCCTTCTCAGCAACTACTTCACAGGCAGGGATGCGAATCATGGTGCGTGCACCCATCCGTGCAGATGGAAGTATTCCATCGTCGAGGAGACCAGACCGGGAGAGTATATGACTGTCAACGAGGACGACAGAGGAACATATATATTTAACTCCAAGGATCTGTGCATGATAGAGTACATCCCGGAGATGATGGAAGCCGGAATAGACAGCTTCAAGATAGAGGGACGTATGAAGACGGCTCTGTATGTGGCGACCGTTGCCAGAACCTACAGAAAAGCCATAGATGATTATATGGAGTCAGAAGAGAAGTACAGAGCAAACATGGAATACTACAAGAGAGAGATAGCCAAATGCACATACAGGCAGTTCACAACGGGATTTTATTTCGGGAAGACAGACTCAGAATCACAGATATATGATAGCAACACATATGTAAAAAACTATACGTATATTGGAACTGTGAGAGAGGTTACCCCGGATGGCTGTGTATGCTTTGAGCAGAAGAATAAGTTCCTGGTGGGAGAGAAGCTTGAAGCCATGGGCTTTGATGGAACAAATATAGAGTGCGAGGTTCAGGCGATATACGACGAGAAAGAAAACAGCATGGACTCTGCGCCACATCCAAAGCAGAAATTGAGGGTGAAGCTTGATAAGGAGCTTGAGACCGGTATTATACTGAGAAGAAAAGAGTGATCATAAGGATGTCTGGATGTCAATCCAGGCATCCTCTTAATTTGCCAAGAGCCTTTTTCTCTATGCGCGATACATATGACCTGGAGATTCCGAGCATCCTGGCTACCTCCTTTTGGGTGAGAGGTGACTGCCCGTCAAGACCGTAGCGCATACATATGATCTCCCTCTCCCTGGATGAGAGGAGCGATGATATGCAGGAGGGAAGCAGGCACAGGTGGTCGTCCTGTATCATTTTGTCCAGAACGTTGACGTTCTCCGAACCTATGATGTCAAGGATGACGATCTCGTTACCCTCTTTATCAGTGCCGATGGGATCGTAGATCGAGACCTCACGCGCCTTCTTCTTCTCGTGGCGGAGAGTCATGAGAAGCTCGTTTTCGATACATTTGGCGGCATAACCTGACAGCTTACAGCCTTTGTCGGGCTTGTAGCTGTCTATGGCTTTGATGAGACCTATCGTGCCTATGGACAGAAGATCCTCGGGATCCCTCACGGCGGAATTGTACTTTCTGGATATGTGGGCGACCAGACGGAGATTGTACTCTATCAGAATGCTGCGGGCAGCCTTGTCGCCGGACAGGCACAGCGCAATATATTTTTTCTCTTCTTCGGGAGTTAGTGGGTTTTTAAACGCTTCCATATATGAACTGCTCCCGTAAATTGATTGTACCGGCTGTACATTTGCTGGACGGGCTATTTTACAATTAGTACAGTCAGCTTGCTTATATAATATGTTTATTGTGCAGAAATAGTGCCTATCCACCCTGTAAAAAAGCAAAAATCCGATAAAAGTGCAAAAAAATGTATCTAAATATGTACAAAATGTTTAAAATGTGAAAATACTGTGATATAATACGCTTTAGGTATTTGGATAATTCTGCCTGTGCGTAGAATTGCGAGAGACGTGAGGAGGGTATTTAGAGAATGCGATTAAGCGTGGGACGTAAGAAGATCAGAATTGGAGATGTCCTTGTAGCAGCGGGGGCTATCACGGAGGAACAGCTTCAGGAAGGACTTGCAAAGCAGAAGGAGACCGGCAGAAAGCTTGGTAACGCCCTGGTTGATCTGGGATTTATAAGTAACGACATGCTGATTACGGTACTTACAACCCAGTTGGGAATTGACTACATAGAGCTCAAGGGAGCTAAGATCGAGGAGAAGGTTATACACATGGTGCCTGAGAACATGGTCACCAAGTATCAGGCCATACCTATAGAGATAGATCCTGATAACCCGAACATCCTCAAGGTAGCCATGGCAGATCCAATGGATATCATGGCCATGGACGATATTGGTCTTGTGACAAATCTTCAGGTAGAGCCGATGCTCGCATCTGAGGAGGGAATCAGGAATGCCATAGACAAGTATTACGGAAGCGCTCAGGCTATGGAGGCTGCTGAGGCCTACAGACAGGAGCAGCAGAATGTGCTCGGCGGAGGCGACGAGGAAGAGGGCAACGAAGAAATCGATAATTCCCCTATCGTACTTCTGGTTAAGCAGATCATCGAAGGCGGAGTAAGACAGAGAGCGTCAGATATACATATAGAGGCTCTGGAGAACAGCGTCAGAGTCAGATACAGAATAGATGGTGCACTTAAGCAGGTTATGTCATACGACCTCAGCATACTGGCAGGTATCACAGCCCGTATCAAGATCATAGGCGGTATGGATATAGCAGAGAAGAGAAAACCACAGGATGGTCGTATCACCATCATGGTTGACAGAAGAGAGTTTGATGTCCGTGTTTCTATCCTTCCAACAGTTTTCGGAGAGAAGACGGTTATGAGACTTACATCCAAGGACGGTCTGACAAAACCGAAGAGTGCCCTTGGTTTCGATGCAGAGCAGGAGAAGGTTTTCGATAATATCCTCAGCAACCCACATGGTATCATCCTTGTAACGGGACCTACAGGATCAGGAAAATCAACTACACTGTACACATCACTCAGTGAGCTTAACACAGAGGATGTTAATATCATCACCGTTGAGGACCCTGTCGAGGCGAACATCAACGGTATCAATCAGGTGCAGGTTAATAACAAAGCGGACATGACTTTCGCGGCAGCCCTCAGATCTATCCTTCGTCAGGATCCGGATATCATCATGATAGGAGAGATCCGAGACGGTGAGACAGCAGGAATCGCCGTACAGGCCGCTATCACAGGACATTTGGTTGTATCGACACTGCATACTAACTCAGCGGCTTCGACCATCACCCGTCTTATCGATATGGGTATTGAGTCATACATCGCCGGTGATGCTGTTGTTGGAGTTATTGCACAGAGACTTGTGCGAAGACTTTGTACCACATGTAAGCAGCCAAGACTTGTGGAGGATGATGAGAGAGTTCAGCTCGGTGTTCCGGCTGACGAGGAGGATGTCATCATCTACGAGCCACAGGGATGCCCACTGTGTAACGACACAGGCTATTCAGGACGAATCGGTGTATACGAGATGATGCCTGTATCAAGAGAGCTTCAGGCTGTTATCGCTTCCGGAGCTACAGCGGATGTCATTGAGAAGCAGGCCCTCAAGGAAGGAATGCTCACACTGAAGATGGGAGCTGCCAAGCACGTTCTTGATGGTATCACATCCATAGCAGAGATGAACAAGATTGTTCACAGTACAGTGACCGTGGCCGAGGGAGTGGACATGGGAGAGCTGTAAGATATAAGAGATATATAATGAGATTATATATAAATTGTAATTATTAATGCAAAAGGGAAAGGAAGGGACAAGTTATGTTAGACATGAAGGAATTACTTGCCTTCTCTGTAGAAGCAAAGGCGTCAGATGTTCATATAGCTGTAGGTATACCACCTAAGCTCAGAATCAACGGTAAGCTCACCGAGGTTGAGGTTCCGGCACTGTCACCTGCTGATGCGGCAGAGGCAATTGGATCTACTATGAAGGACAGGCATAAGGCCATACTTCAGGACAGAGGAGAGGTCGATTTCTCATTCGATTCACCTGAGACCGGACGTTTCCGTGTCAATGTATTCATGGACAAGGGAAACATGGCAGCAGCGTACAGACGAGTTGAGACACAGATCCCAAGACCTGACCAGCTTGGTATTCCAAGGGAGGTTGTTGAGCTCTACAAGAGAAAGAGAGGTCTGGTTCTCGTAACAGGACCTACAGGTTCTGGTAAGTCAACCACACTTGCATCTATTATAAACAAGGCGAATGAGAACCTTACGGATCACATCATCACACTTGAGGATCCTATAGAGTACATTCACCATCACAATAAGGCAATAGTTAACCAGCGAGAGGTTGGTATGGATACACTCAGCTATGCAAATGCACTTCGTGCAGCACTCCGTGAGGATCCTGATATCATCCTCGTAGGAGAGATGCGAGATCTTGAGACTATCTCCACAGCCATAACCGCTGCCGAGACAGGACACTTGGTATTCTCCACACTGCATACAATCGGTGCGGCAAGTACCATCGATCGTATCATAGATATCTTCCCTACAAACCAGCAGCAGCAGGTAAGAGTTCAGCTCGCGATGGTTCTTGAGGGAGTTATCTCACAGTCGCTTCTTCCTATAGCGAGCGGCAACGGACGAGTTGCAGCCTTCGAGGTAATGCTTGCATCACCTGCTATACGAAGTCTGATACGAGAAGCCAAGACTCATCAGATCCAGTCAACTATCCAGACAAGCAGAGCCTTAGGTATGATCACTATGGACGATGCATTGTATGAGCTGTATGCTTCAGGGACCGTCACAAGAGAGGTTGCCATGACATACGCACAGGATCAGCAGTACCTGAGAAAGAAGATCAACGGACAGTAAGATATATGGAATAATCGATTGCCATATGGAAAAATGTGGTATAATAACCAAGCCGCATTGTGCACATTGTCTAAAAAATAACGTGCAAATAATTAAATGTTGATTAAATCTGTGTGGTATAGTAAGATATTTTACATATAATTTATGTTGTATTATTGCGCTTTTAAAGTGCAGATACATGAAAACGTAAGAATATTAAGATTGGGTCGGAGGAGAGACAATGGCAGTATTTAATTACAAGGTTGTTGACAGAGATGGTAAGAACAAAAAAGGTACCATCGAGGCCCCTAACAGAGATGGTGCTGAGAAGAAGCTGAAGTCAGAAGGCTACTCGATCATGAGTCTGACGGAGCAGAGCAGCCCGCTTGGGGGTATAGGATTTAAGAAGAAGGTCAAGTCAAGAGACCTGGGTGTATTCTGTAAACAGTTCTCAGCGGTCATCAAGGCCGGTGTTACCATCATATCCGCACTGGAGCTGATGGGAGATCAGATCGAGAACAAGACGCTGCGAAAGGCCATAGCAGATGCGCGTACATATGTAGAGAAAGGTGGAACTCTGGCGGATGCGCTCAGAGTTAACCCGGATGTATTCCCGCCTATCATGATCAACATGGTGGCGGCTGGTGAGATGTCTGGTAATCTTGAGATTTGCTTGGACAGACTGGTAGAGCATTTCGAGAAGGACAATGCATTGTCATCCAAGATCAAGGGTGCCATGACATATCCTATCGTAGTTCTCTGTGTTATGGTTATAGTTATCATAGTAGTGTTGGTAGCGGTTATACCAAACTTCTCAAGTATGTTTGAGGAGATGGGAACTCAGCTTCCACTCGCAACTCGTATGATGATGGCGGCGGCAGATTTCGTTATGTATAAGTGGTGGCTGCTCATAATCATAGTGGCAGCTATAGTGTTCGGTGTTAAGTTCTTCAAGAAGACACCTTTTGGTGAACAGCTCTTTGCGAACATAGGACTTAAGGCTCCAATATTCGGAAATCTGAATGTTAAGACAGCCTGTGCAAGATTTGCAAGAACCATGAGTACATTGATGGCTTCAGGTATATCCATGATAGATGCGGTTGAGCAGGTTGCTAAGATGATGGACAACAAGATCATCAGAGATGGATTATTAGATGCTAAAGTTCAGGTGTCAAAGGGTGTTCCGCTCTCGAAACCGCTCAAGGATATGACGATGCTTCCGCCTATGCTCTCGGCCATGACTAAGATTGGCGAGGAGACAGGTGATATAGAAGAGATGCTTAACAAGGTCGCTGACTATTACGACGAAGAGGTTGAGGCTGCTACAAATGCACTTACAGCCGCTATGGAGCCTATGATCATGGTACTTCTTGCGGGCGTTGTAGGAATGATAGTTGCAGCGGTATATGGACCTATCATGAGTATGTACAACGCTATGGACAATGTATAAACAAAAGAGGGAAGTTAGATGAACAGAAACAAAGGCTTTTCACTGGTGGAGCTTATCATAGTCATAGCAATCATGGCTATTCTTGCCGGAGCACTTGCACCGGCGCTCATAAAGTACATAGCAAAGTCAAGAAGATCGACCGATGTGTCGAACGCCCAGACTATAGCGACGGCAGTCGCCAATGCCTTATCGGTAGAGAAGGCATATGATGATGCCACACCTGGTGATTACCCGGTGAATACCGATGGCACACAGCTTGGCACATCGAATGCGTTCACATCAGAAGTCACAAGTCAGCTTGGGACAAGTACATTCAAGCCAAAGTATGACAAGGACAAGCAGTTCACTATCACAGTCAATAGTGATAAGGCTACATTCACCGTAAAGGTGGACAGCTCAGAGCTGTATCCGGATGTGTGTGATGCTTACAAGTAACATACGTTTGGTAGCTATTTGATATATCATGTATGACCTGCATGATAACTAAAAGGTTAAACCCGGTAGAACGAGGATGCCGGTTTGATATAGTGCAAAGCACATAACAACACACAATAAACAACTAAAAAGGAGAGTAAAATTATGAAGAAAAACAACAAAGGTTTCTCATTAGTAGAGTTAATTATCGTTATTGCTATCATGGCAATCCTTGCTGGAGCTCTTGCACCGGCACTTATCAAGTACATCGCTAAGTCAAGAAGATCAACAGATGTATCAAATGCACAGACAATCGCAACAGCAGTTACAAACGCACTTTCAGTAGAGGCAGCTTACGATGCAGCAGAAGCTGGTGATTATACATTATCAACAACAAAGCCTGTTGCAGTAACAGGAACTGGCGCTGCATTTACAAGCGAGGTTGTATCACAGCTTGGTTCAGCTGCATACAAGCCAAAGTATGATAAGAATCAGTCATTTATGTTTACACTTAGCTCAGACAAGTCTACTTTCACTGTAACAGTTGATGGTTCAGAGCTTTACCCAGACGTATGTGCAGAATACAAGTAAGATTCTGACAGACTTGTGTAAACTTACGGATTGTTCATGAGAACATGATTGATGTTACATAAGTGTAGCACAGACGGTGATTATACCTGTTGCAACCTCGTACAGGCAGTGAGTGTGATCATCGTCAGGTGCTGACACATTATCTACTATTTATATTTATAGTAGCTGGGGATTTTCCCCGGTTGCTATATCTTTACACAGAGCTGAATATGAAGGAAAGAATGTTATATAGAGTGTTATATAGTCTGATCCTTTATACTCACTCTTTCTTTGCAGTCAGCGGTTTTTTGTATATGTGACATGTCACATAGCATGACTTATGGCGGCAACTGGCTTACCTAGGTAGAGCTGGTACTTATTTTTCAGTGAGTTTCTTCTATATAAAAGGGTCATTATGTGGATGAGATGAGCTATTAAAAGGGTGACAGAATGTTGACCTTTATCCGGAAAGCACTTATCCGGAACAATTATATGAATGGGGTGAACAGCGGTAAGCTGGTACTCAAAGCAATGTGGAATTTTCCATACAAAACTACTGATTAGCGAGGGAGGCTATAAAAATGGCGAGTAATAATAAAGTCTTAACAATCGACATTACAAATGAAAGTATTACTATCGTTGAAGTTACACCTTCAAACAAGAAGCAGTCAACGATACACAACGCTATCATCTTCGAGACACCGGAAGATGCCTATGAGGATGGCGTGATCAGAGACAAAGAGAGAATAGCAGAGGCGATCAAGTCTCAGCTCTCAGCAAATGGAATAACAAACAAGAACGCGATATTCGTTCTTACCTCTACAAAGATCGTTAACAGAGAGGTTCTTGTACCTTTCGTTAAGGAGAACAAAATCAAAGGAATTATTAATGCGAACTCATCAGAGTATTTCCCTGTTAATATAGAGGATTACGTAGTGTCTCATACAGTGCTTGAGACAGTTACTGATGAAGAGAATAACAAGCAGCTCAGAGTTCTTGCAGTCGCTGCACCAGAGAACATGGTAAGATCATACTATGATCTCGCAGCTATGGCTGGACTGAAAGTAGTAGCACTTGATTATATTGGTAATGCAATGCTTCAGTTGATCAAGACTCAGACAACAGAGGCAATGACAACTATGGTAATCCAGTTGGGCAGTGAATCAACAGTGCTCAACATCGTAAAAGGAGATACACTTCTCCTTCAGAGAACAGTTCCATACGGTACCAATGTGGTAGTCAACGAAGTTATGGATGCGAAGGGCGTGGATGCAACTACAGCTATGACTCTTCTCCAGAACGAGAGACTTCTCACAGTTGATTTCGATGACAATGCTATAACAGGAGCATTCAGATATCTCATCAACAATATCGGCCGTGTGATGGACTTCTTCACATCAAAGAATCCTGATAAGCCTATTGACGATGTATTCCTCACAGGTGATGGAGCCCTTATCAAGGGAATCGACGGCTTGTTCAAGGTTCAGCTCAATGTATCAACCAGAGTAATGGATACATTGTATAACATCAAATTTGACCCAAAGATTGATCTTAAGATTTATAATCCTGTATATCTCATGGTTCCTATCGGAGCTGCCTTTGACCCTATGGGCTTCGAGCTTGGTGAGACTGGCAGCAAGGGCGGTGCAAGCAGTGTTGACACAACACCACTGGTTATAGCATTTATCATCATAGCAGTCATAGTTGCAGGTGGTGTTACAGCGTACTCGTTCATAGCGAAGAACAAGGCTCAGTCAAAGCTTGACCAGGTGAACAGAGATATTGATTCTATCAAGGATATAGAGCAGATCGTACAGGACTATGAGGATGCAGAGTCTGTATACATGGATGCTCAGAATATGTACAGCTACACAGAGAACCTCAATGAGAATGTTGGAACACTTATTGCGGAGCTTGAGGACAAGATGCCAAAGGGAATCAGTCTTACAGCGTTTGATTCATCTTCAACAGAGGTTAGTTTCACAGGTAACACGAAGTCGTACGAGGATATAGCTGCATTTGCAATAAACCTCAAGGATATAGAGTGCATAGACAATTCATTCGTTCAGTCTGTCACTGAGAATGTGGATCAGCAGAGCGGGGATACAACATACGACTTTACAGTTACATGTATCTACAAGGATGTAAATGCAGATGACACCGAGACTTCAACAGATGAAGTATCAGTTAATTAAGGAGGGACTATCATGGATTCAATCACAAAGGGACAGAGAAATCTATTATTATTCTTATTGGGAATTGCTATCTTAGTGCTTCCTATAAGATTTCTTGCCATGGGCAATTTCGATGACAAGAAGAGTATTGAGAGTCAGTACAACGAGAGACAGACATATTACAACAGCCTGCTTGAGAAGGATGCGAACAGACAGCAGTACATAGCTGACACTGAGAAGTACAAGGCAGACTATGAGGCTGTTCTTGCAGAATTTCCATCAGAGCTGTATCAGGATAACACGATCATGTATTTACAGGGTGTAAAGGATAAGTATAAGTTCAACTTTCCTAGTGTAACAATGGGTGAGGAGACACTTTTCTATACACTTGGCGCAGGCGCTGTGGGCGACGTTACCGTTGCTGATAATTCAAGTGCTTCAACAGATGCAGCAGCATCTGACGTGACTATAGATGATTCAGCAGCTACAGCATCAGGTTACAACTGCTATTCAGCATCATTCCCTGTCACATACGAGGGAGACTACAAGGATATCAAGGATGTCATCGACTACATCAAGAATGGTGATTACAGAATGACTCTTGACGATGTCACTATAGCATTCAACGAACAGACAGGAAAGTATGAGGGAGATATGACTATAACCTCATATGCAGTAAACGGTGATGACAGAACTACAGATCACGCAGATGTGAATGTACAGACAGGTACAAACAACATCTTTGGAAACCCAACAGTAAAGTCTACTACGACTACGACCACAACAACAGCCCAGTAGATGCATACACTTAAATGGAGTGAACAAATAAATGGTTAAATCAAACAATAAAGGATTTAGTTTAGTAGAGATTATAATCGCTGCTGCCATATTTGCCATTCTGATCTATCCGATAACCAATGCATTGATCACAGCCACGAAGACGGGTACTACATCGACGAAGAAGCAGTATGCAGTCGAGAAGGCTGAGGAGATCATGGAGATCTTTAAGACCGCTGATCTGTCAGGAAATGTGAATATTCCTGATGGCAATGGAACAAAGACATATTCCTTTACAAAGGGAACACCATCGGGAAAGTCTATTACATTGCCGAATTCTAAAACGGCGGAATATTCGGACACAACCTATACCTGCAACGATGTATCCATAGGAAAATCTTATGAGACCTACACCTGTCAGGTGGATGTGAATGATGCGGCATATCAGGTTCTTAAGAATGGATATGTGCTTGCAGGTCTTGATGGTGGTGCGACATTCAAGAGCGATGAAAGTGGCGCCATACAGACTAATGCTACGGAATCGGGAACTATCAGAAATCTGGACAGCAAACAGTCGGCTATCATTATAGGTGCCACCTATAATGTAGCCGCAACAGGCAGCAATCTTGATAATCTCGCATATCAGTATTTCCTGGATGCGAAGCTTGACGTGCTGAGAAAGTATGATGTGCAGTACAACCATTATCTTTCCGGTGGTGGAACATTCGATGAGGATCATTTCCAGAAGAATACCAAGATCAAGATATCAAAGCTGGGATCCACATATACAGTTGAGTGTTATGTGGAATACACAGATTATACAACGGTCTCAGTTATCAGATCACAGTATGAGAGCTCAGGCAAAAATGTATACAAGCCTACCACCTTATATGGTGATGGAATAGTATACAAGCAGGAGTTTACGAATGGTCTGCCACCTGTGTATCTTCTCTATGTTCCGGCGATATACAATGGTTCATACTGTACGACAGATACCATAACGGTGGATAATTCAGGAATATCTGAGAAGGCGGATGTGTATGTATTCGAGACGACAGCAGAGCTCAGCGATACATACAAGGAGATCATACGTGAGCAGTTCAATGTGGCGAACGTTGATGATCTTACATATACGAATGCAGGAAAGGACACCAAGATGTCAGATGTCAAGGTGAGACTTAAGCTGGCAGCGGGAGCAAAGTCGTCAGATCTTAATGTATATGCCAACTTTGATTTTGACAATGTTAATTCTGACTATCCTGTAGCTCGTTTGACAGAGGATCAGAGTGACAGTGTATATATGTACGATATAACAGTTACTTTGACAGATAGTAAAGGAAACAAGACGACGGTTACTGGAACAAGGGGGAAGTAACAGATGATTGAGAGATTAAAGCGAAAGCTTAGGCATAACGATGATCACGGTTCAAGTTTCGTCCTTGTAATAGTCGCAACCACATTTATGTGCATTCTTGCTTCAGCGATACTTATGGGAGCTATGATGACATACAAGCTCAAGTTTTATAAGCTGAATTCCCTGAATAACTTTTATGAGGTAGAAACTGCACTTGATGAGATGTATGCGGGGGTAGGCGCAGCGACCAATGAGCACCTTTATTCAGCGTACACAACTACGGCTGAATTGGTTGTTGTGTATGATACTAAGGCTCAGGCGTATACTACCCTTGACAATAAATCGGCAAATGAGCTTTTCAAAAAGCTTTTCATGACAGGCTTTGTTGCAGATACAAACTATAAGAGCCTTAAGAACGTGACAGATACACTTCAGTCTTTCATATCTAATGAGTATGATGCGGTGGACAATCCGGATGGTGTCAGACTTGATACATCGAACATGAAGCTTATATATACTGATGTTAATAACAAGACAACAACTCAGTATTATAAGAATAATGGAGGAATTAAGACGGAGAAGCAGTCGGGTTACGAAAATGACAAGGTTCAGTCTGTCACATTCAAGAATGTGTGTGTTAAGAGAAGTGTGAATCTGCAAGGATCAACAGCAGGAACCTATGAGCAGTCTATCACTACGGACATTGTTCTCACGGAGCCTGAGTACAATGTTTCATTTGATACAAGCAGTGTATCAAACAATACATTGTATGAATATGCGATACTTGCGGATATGGGTGTCGAGGTAGGAGAGGACAACGACAACCGGACAACCGACGCACAGGTTAAGGGTAACATCTACGCAGCAAGCGATTATTACAATAAGGATTATAATGATGTAGCCGAGACAAAGGTTACGAACAAATATGAGAGTAAGCCTACCACAATGTGGGGTACAAAGGAAAGCAGTGCATACTCAGGAATATTTGTAAATGGTAAGAATTCCACACTTACACTCAACTCAGATGTGGTTGTGTGTTCAGGTTCTCTTGCCGCATATAACGGAGCTGAGATAAATCTGTCAGGTCGTACACAGACTTTATCAGAGCTTTGGGCAGATAATATCGTCATTGGAGGAAAAGACGGAGGCTCACTGAAAGCTTCTGCAGATGCGTATATCTTTGATGATACAGAGCTTAATGCAGAGAAAGCAAGCTTGAAATTTACTCAGGGAAGTTATTTTGGATATAGCTACAATGCACAGGATACAAGAAGTCTGAATTATCTCAGACAAAAAGGATATCTTGCAACAGGATATAAGCTCAGATCACACTTTAGTGATAGTGCAATTATTGTAAATGGTAAGAATTCAACACTTGACTTACAGGATCTTAATTCACTGTATATAGCAGGTAAGTCATATATCGAATTCTCAAAGATTGCTGCTTCAAGTGTTCCTGAGGACGATGAGAATATAACAGTTGATGAGAATGCAGATTACGCATTCACAACACTGAAGGATTATTCTACAGGACAGTCTCTTGATGTGAAGACAAATCAGCTTATGTTCCTTACCCAGTGGTCTGTAGTGAACAACACTGAGAAGGTTGACCCTGACACAGGAATCACTACAGTTACACTTCAGTTCCCAAAGACATTTGAGGCAGATGCGAACATACTTGATCTGTATGATGATTTCCTCAAGGATCTTGCTACAGAAGGAGAAAAGGGCGTAACAGCTATTAAGCAGACTGTTTCAGGACATGATTATTATTATCTGTATATTGAGGATGGAAAGGATTCATCCAATGTAAGCAATGCAGAGAAATTTGCTGAGAAATATTATAAGCTTCTCCAGGATTATGGCGATGAGATAAGCAGCAAGCTTTATAATGTACAGAAGTACGAGCAGTTCCAGGTTAAGCTGGTTCTTCCGGCAGAGGGCAAGATAAATGCAAGTGGTGCTGTCACAGATCAGAATAACGATGATTCGCTGTTCCTGAGAGCATCCACAACTACCACAATGGATGTGGCTACAGCTCTTGATAATGTTTCAACAGGCAAGGTGTTTACTAATATTCTTGGAAACAAGGGCACAGACAACAATAAAAAGGCATTTAATGATCTCAAGGCGGATGCACTTAAGCTTGCTGGTTCAGGAACTGCAAGTGACGAAGAACAGACAAGCACATTCCTTTCATATATGTATATTAATATGAAGGATCATCTGTCGGTTCTTAACAATGTGGATGATAAAACAAAGCGTACACAGAATGCGTGGGAAATAGCTAATTACACTTCCTCATCGGTAGGATATTTAAGCTCATATGATAAGGATAGAGATACATATTCATATGATTACAGTATCACTCCTTTAAACCACTACGTTGATTTGGCGTATGTGTTCAGCAAAAACCTTTCAATTGAGAAGACAATTGGAAATGCAACAGATAATGAGGCTAAAACCATAGTTATCAATTCTGGTGATGTTAAGCTCCAGCCAAACAATGGAGATGGATCATTCCAGGGAATTATAATTGCCGGTGGTAATGTAAGATTTGATGAGAATGTTAAGAGCTTCCGAGGTATGATAATCACTGGATCAAAGCTTATAATTGACCATAATATGTCAATATCAGCAGACGCTGCATTTGTTGCAAATCTTCTTGAACAGTGTTCAGAGAGCACAGACGAAAAACTCAATACGCTTACAACAAAGGTGCTGAAGAACTATACATCATCCAAGAGCGAAGATAACACAGAGGTAACAGGAGCATCAATATCAGACATCTCATACGAAGATATTCTTGTATTCCAGAACTGGAAGAAGAATGTTGAATAGGGGGTGTAGCTGATGAAGAATGGTATAAAATCAAATAATGGATACACGCTTATAGAGATGATAATTGTTATTGCTATAATTGCAGTAATGTCAGGCGTGGGCTTTCTCACTATATCATCAATAAGAGCGTCTCAGGCAACTGCTTCACTGCAGAAGTTTGACAGTGAATTGTCGGCGCTTGAGATGAGAACTAGGACGCAAAAAAGTGGAGAGGCGGTAAGGATAGTCCAGAATGGTGCTAATTACGATATTTTCTATGGTATATGCGCTGATGGAAGGGCGGAGTCATTTACTGCTAATTCATCTGCACCTGACAAGGTGCTGGAGAGAGTTACGATATATTATGCTGACGATTACGATGCAGATTCAGTGACTACTCCTCTTTCAGAGCAGGTTATTATTATCAGGAAATCTGACAGTCAGGTGCTGACTGGATATGGAGAGTATCGTTTCTGCAAGTATAACAGCAACAATACTGTTGGAAGGGTCAACCTGAACCAGTATACAGGCGGTCATACATATGGAAAGAATTAGGGGGTGTGAAGAATGATATGTAGAAATAAAGACAAGGGCTTCACATTCATAGAGCTTATACTGTATATGGCAATCTTGGGAATATTCATGGTTGCTGTCATGTCCCTTATATCTACAACTGTTGCGTCACATAAGAAGCAGTCGTCCAGACAGAAGCTTCAGTCTCAGGCGACTGAGACATATGATGCGATAGCAGACATACTGATGGGGGCAAGTGATATCAAGATTGATGGAACTGCTTACGTACAGACTGGAACATCATTCACTCAGGTTACAGGAAGCTTTATTGTTCCTGAGGATACGTATGTGAAATCCGCAGGATCGGGAAGCACACTCCGTAAGCAGGGAGGCGTTGCTGATGTAATCCAGGATATAGTGTCAGATAGCGGTGTGATAAAGAAAAAAAGCAATAGCTATGATATAGCGGATGTTAAGCCTTTTGGCGGCGCTGGTGCTTCAGAGGATGTGCACACATTTATAGATGCTGATTATCTGTGGGTTCAGTATTCATCTGAGCTAGATAAGACTGCATTCTGTACGATTACCTACAGCAAGACAGACAAGAAATTGTATGTTTTCAGACAGGAGATGAGTGATGAAACGCTTAATCAGGCAAAGCAGGATCTCAAGAGCAGCGATTCAGCAAAGGTAAATCAGGCACAGGCGGTGCTTTCATCGTGTACAAAGTATGTGGATGCAAGCTCCAAGAAAGGTACAGTGCTTGCTAACAACGTGAAAAGCTTTCAGCTTCAGGTCAATCCTGCAGACAATAGTGTTGCAGTGATTATTGGATTTGAAGACACAAAAACAAAAGAGACATATAAAGTAACAAGTGTAGTTGGACTCAGAAATTCATTCGTGCTCAAGAAGCATGAGTGGGATTAATAGAGGAGGAAAATACAGTGTTTAAGAATAAAAAAATAGTCTTATCATCTATAGCTATTATATTCGCACTTGTAGTCAGCTCTATATTTGTGAATTATACACTGGCTAACTCCGATTCTCAGGCTTCCCTGAGTGATGCGAACGGCAGCGGAAGCAAATCTACAAGTCTGACAGGATTGTCCAATATCGATCTGGCAGTCAAGAACTCCAACGATGCTGGCAAGAAACAGACAGGAGAGGACAAATTCAGAATCGTCCAGATAGTACCTGATTCATATAGTGGTAATGCAGATATGGATGAGAAGCTGAAGGAAACCGTCACTGATAGCAAGTTTTCAGGTGATGCGAAGAAGCTGACAGGATACGATTCAACAACATATCTCTGGAGATATGTGTATGCAGGTGAGTATTTTAGACTTGCAGTGTTCAATGGATATAAGACGATAAGCGATAACATGGCTGCCGGTGCGGTGACTCTTACAACTTGTACAGTCAGCGAGCTGAACAGCATGGATACAACAGCCCAGGGAATCCTCAATCAGGCGGATTTCATATATATTTGGGCGAATGGTGCCAGCGATTATGCCAGCAAAGCAAATGATATAAGCGAGGATCTGTATAACTGGTTGGATGCGTATGCTACAGCAAACTCACATCCTATAGCATTGTGTACAGGAACTCTGTGTACATCAGAGCCAGAGCTTATAACAGGAAATAATGATGATTACAGAATGGGTGCACTTGCATACAAGCTGATCACTAAGGGTGCTGTGGCAAGATATGATAATGTCCTTGTTACAGAGCCGGATTTCTTTAAGACACTTTATCAGGAGGCAGATGATAACAAGACGACTCCTGATATAAACAAGACAACAAAGACGATCTCTGACTTTATTCTTCAGGCAGAGAGAAAAGCCAGCGAGGGTGGTAGCGATTACCTTAACTATGGAACATACTATAAGTGGTATGAGGGTGTATCAATACTTGATTTCCTTGATGGTAACATACCGGATAATATCAAGGATTCCACATATGATAAGGCTGGTTCAAGATCAGGTCTTACAGGAGACAGAAAGTCGTGGAACTTTGATAATGCCAAGATACTTGTGATTTCAGAGGACGGAGCCGGCAGTGCAATGTTCAGTGAAATCACAGAGAAGAATAGCAGTGCTACACGTGGAGACATGGCTTCTGCTGATTACACATTCAATGCGAAGACAAATACATGGGAATCTGTACAGAAGGCTCCAAACAGCGATCTGACAGGACATATGTATGCGAATGGTACTTCAAGCAGTGGTACAGGTCTTTCAAGATATGTGCCAAGTGGTGCTGATGTTTATCTCATTGACAGTGCCGATCTTGTAGAGGCGATGACCAATGGCGGTAAGGCATTTAAGAATGTCAACTTTGCAACATCATACTATAAGGATGTCAAGACAAAGTCAGTTTCCGGTACAGTGAGATGTACTGATGATGCAGGTGATGCAGTGGATCCAGCAGCAGATATGTATGCATATCTTGTAGTAGAAAATGGAACACAGCTTAATCTGGCAGGAACATCAGTAGATATTCTTATGAAGGCTCCTCTTGAGATGAAAGAGGTTCCGAAACTTGACGAGAATGGTCAGGAGATAAAGGATGCTGATGGCAACACAGTTATGGAGACTGTATACACATACAGCTTTGACAGACTCAGCCCTGAATATAGCTACAAGGTTGTAGTTGGAGGAGATGTCAGTGATGACCAGTTCTCTTATGATGATCTTGTGGTTGGAGTAGCTGATAATTCCGGTCTTGTTGACGGAAGTGATACTGATTATCAGTATGATTTCAATATTAAGACAGTTGACGAGGACAATGTATCAGGATACACATACAGAATAGACGCAGCAGGAACAGAAGATGAGAATGTTGTAGTTACATATCAGGATTTCCAGGAGAATGTTGGTAATGCAGATCTCAATTATGAGTATAAGAGTGATCTTGTATATACTAATCTGGATTTCTCAGATGCGGCAAAGGTTGTTTCGTATGTTACTGGTCTGCATGACAAATATCTCGAAACCCAGGCAGTATTCATGAATGGTACTTATGATAAGCTTGATCTCTCAGAGTATGACTTTGTATTTATTGACAAGGGTACATATAACAAGGAGATAGGCACAGCGGTATTCAAGGATCTGTGCAGTGCAGTCGAGAGTGGACAGTATTTTATAGTTTCTTCTAAGGCCGGTGACGGAAAGGGCTCAGGAGATGGCAGTGGCGATGATTCAGATCCAACCATTCCGGTAGTTGATTCACCATCGGCAAAGGCAGTGGCTGATGTTATCAATGCCAGTGTGTATCGCGATGGTTCTGATAACAAGTTCAAGGTACTTGAGATTCAGCCGGATTATCCGATTGATCTTGAGGTGGCAGCACTTCAGGATACCGTAAGTACAGCTTATACAACAAGAAGTGATGGAACAACTAAAATAACAGGAAACTATTATACAGTTCCATCTGATGTAGTAAGTGGTAAGTCTAAACAGGAGCTTGCGGCCAGAACAGAGTATTATGATTTTGATCTTACCAAGGCGAAGATAGCGTATGCTATCGATGGAATATCCATTGGAGATATTCAGCTCACTCAGGTTTCGACCGAGCAGCTCATTGGTATGAAGGAAGATATAGCAGCGACATACGATCTGGTATATATCGGTGGCGATATAAGTGCTATGGATAGAAATCCAGCGGAGATGTACAAAGGACAGAATGATATCGGTAATGCTACGCCGGGTTACACATATCAGATATTCCCAACATTCATCATGTATTACCACACAGGTACACTCAGTCAGTTGATGAATGCATCTACATATAGCCCAGATACAGCACCTATATCAGGATCAACAAATATGCTTGCATCACCAAAGGTTGGTGACAAGTATTACACAACAACATATCTTGCAGAGAATGGTAACGACCTGACAAACACAAAGTATCAGGAGCTTCTCACATACATGGCATCAGGCAGACCGATGATCATAAGTGATGAGCTTACCAGCGTATATGAGAATATGCAGGGTACAAATGCAAATGGTGATAAGCTTTCACAGGCTGAGCTCCTTCAGGGATATTGGTATAAAGATGGAAAGCTTGAGAGAAAGAATTATTATCTCGATCCATCATCAAGAATGTATCAGTTGGTAGATACTCTCTATGCAAGACATACAGGAGCAAATGGATCAAATATTCTGTGGGGATTCGATAAGGATGCAACACAGTATATAAGTGATAAGGATGGAATATACGGTAACAGTTTATGGACAAAGCGTGTTCAGTCACTTGCTGGAGGTAAGTTCAAGGAAACTGATTATATGGACTCAGACGTACAGGATCAGTCATGGTATAAGCGTCCGGGAACAGATACTGTATATTATAATTACAAGGTAGTCTATGATGATGCAACTTCAGCATCTCTTAACAGACTGGTGACAGGAAGTGCACATAGAACAAGACTTACTATCACTACAAAACCAGTTACATATCAGCAGGGAATACAGCAGACTTATATCAAGTCCAACAGACTACAGTTTACATTCCAGGTTGATGGTGACAAGTCAGTATATAACTACAAGTTGTTTGTAGATGTTGATAAGAATACAAAGTTCGAGAAGGGCGGCGGTGATTATTGTCTTGAGGACAAGATCACAAATGGTCAGGAGAAATCACTGACAGTAGCGCTTGACTCAGAATTCTTTGGATCAGCAGCATGGTATCTTGAGATAACAGATGAGGATGGCAATATAGTTGCTTCTTCTACAGGTCTCAGCAAGATAGTAAACAATAATGTATCAAAGAGTGAGATAAATGTTCTTCAGGTTCAGACAATGGCAGAGGGACAGACGGCAACCTCATGGGGAGCAACTGATACACTTTACTTTGATATTGAGTCACAGACAGCTCACAAGATTGCAAAGTACAATGTATTTGCAAACATGGCAGAGCTTGATAACGCTTCAACTACTCAGTATGCAGTTCTTGGAAGACATGAAAACAGATTCGGCGTATATGAGTTTGATACAAACACAGATGCGGATGATTATTATTCGAATCTTGCAGATGAGCTTTCAGAGGATTATGACATAAATCTTGATCTTGTGGTTGCTTCAAGTGATAGAGCTTCATTCAAGACAGGAGATGGAGTAGATGCTCAGTATGATTGCCTTGATACTATGGTAGAAGAGGCTGAGAAGCTTGCCAAGGGTGAGAAGGTTGATGGACATAGTCAGGAAGAGTACGAGAGCCTTGCCGCTGTTGCACTTACAGAATATTCAGCAGCGTCAGCAAAGGTTGCAACGCCAAAGAAGATTCTTGATAACTATCTCAAGAATGCAATAGACTATATTGATGGTAAATATACAGGAACTACAAATTACAGTACATTTATCAATAATTTCAGGACAAGCAATGCAGAGACAAAGAAAGTCCTTCAGTATATGCAGGATACAGGCGATTATTATCTGATATTCTGGCCAAAGTACAACACAATGAATCACTGTGAGGGTGACTTCAAAGCAGGAAAGATGTCAGATGATTTCGGAGCTGATTTTGCTAAGTATTATTCAGATTATGTGACAGCAAAGAACGCAGAACTTGAGGCAAAGGATAAGTACAATACTTACCTCAGACGTTCATATGGTAAGAGCTTTATGAAGAACATGTACTCAATACTTGTTCTTGGACCATCGGATTCATTTGGTGGATTTAAGGTTGACTTCAAGAAGGAAACATGTCAGTACATACTTGACTATGTATCAGCAGGAGGAGATTTATTCTTCTTCCATGATTCAATGTCACCATATGCAAATGCAGGTGCAGTTAACCTTACAAAGTCACTTTTATCAGTAGTAGGAATGAACAGATTCCATGTTGATATAACAGACAATGTTGTTAAGTATGACAATCCACTTAAGCTTGGTAAGTATAACGTTAAGAGTGTTTCTTACAGCAAGGCTTCTGTTAATACAAGTACACTGGAAGTTACATACACAGCAGATGGAACAGTTGATGATGTGACATATACATCACCGGATAGCAGCTTGTATTACCTGACACCATATGCAAATAATCCTACTGCAGGCGAAGGATTACTGAACAGTATGAATTCTAACATTATGGATGTATTTGTTGAGAAGAACGCATACTGGCAGCCATATCTTGGAAAAGATAAGAAGGTATATGTAAGTGCACTTGCAATGACAGCACTTTACTACAATGGTAATATGGCTGGTGCAACAACTACACTTCCATATGTATATGCACAGGAGTCATATAAGGCAGCAACAGCCTGGTCACAGGCTTCAAACCAGGATCAGTCAGCTTGTGCTGAGACAGTTAAGGCTACACAGCTTAACTCAGGTCTTGTAACATTGTATCCATACAACATAAGTTCATCACTGAACATATCGGGTACACATCAGCAGGCATTTGCACTTGATCTTGAGAGTGACAACATAACAGTATGGTATACTCTTGCAGGTTCAAATAACTCATCGAACAGTAAGATGCGTTCATCAAAGTATGCAGCGGATCCTGGAGATGCAATGGAGGCTTACTTCATCTACACTACAGCTTATGGCAGTGGTGCGATCACATATTGTGGTGCCGGACATTCATCAGTTACAGGTAGACGTACAAGAAACAATGATGAGAGAAAGCTGTTCATCAACGTTATTGTAAACAGTGCATCAGCAGTACCAGAGATGCCAACTATCAAGTGTTACGATCCAAAGCAGACATGGGCTGCAGAGGATGAGCTTCCAAAGGATGCAGAGGCACTTGCTTCATCAGGAAAGACTGTATATGTAAGTGAGGTTGACTCAAAGACAGATGATCCTGAGTTTGATTATAAGATTGGAATTCCGGAGAAGACAAAGGTAACAAAGGTTAACATTTACTATGATCTGGATTACGATGATTCCGATTACTCAATCAGACCAAGCTATACAGAGAATACTGATAAGATGATTAAGTCATACGATAAGATTGGTACAGCCAAGTTAACATCAATTGCAGGCGATATAAAGGATATTGTGAGAAATGGCAATGGTACAGCCCTTACACCTGATGATTCGTGTTATGCACCATATGGTGGAAATTACACATACATCGTTGTGGAGGTATATTACCAGGGCAAGACAGTTCCTGTATATACAATGATCAAGGTTAAGGCCGCAGATCCATTGTTCGACCTGACAGACAATACTATAGACGTTCCGGCACTTGGAGATTTCATTGCCGAGAAGAAGAATGTATTTGCATAATGCGTATATAGTATAAATAATAGCAATAAATATAGAAACCGGGGTGGTTATATACTCCGGTTTCTTTTTGTGTTATACTGACTCTGTTCAAAATAAGAGACTGAAGGATGGAGATACATATGGAGATAAATGGAAAGACAAGATTATTAGGTTTGCTTGGTGATCCGGTTCAGCACACCATGTCACCGCTTATACACAACACACTCAGCGATATATTGGAAATCAATGAAGTGTATGTGCCGTTCCACACCCATAAGGAGGGGCTGGCGGATGCTGTAAAGGGAGCGTTTGAACTGAATATATTGGGAATGAACGCCACTGTACCTCACAAGAATGAGATAATGGCTTCACTTGTGGATATAGATGAGGGGGCAGCGGCAATAGGTGCGATCAACACTCTTGTCAGGACTGCAAACGGTTATAAGGGATATAACACAGATATGATGGGGCTGTCCAGAGAACTGGAGTCCTACGGAGTGGAACTTGACGGTAAAAAGGTTATCATACTTGGCGCAGGCGGTGCAGCGAGAGCTGTGGCATATATGTGCATGAATAAGGGTGCGGATAAGGTATATATCCTTAACAGAACGATCGAGAAGGCACAGACGATAGCAGAGGACATGAATGGTCATTTTTGCAGAGAGACAATGACTGCCATGAGACTTGGTGATTATGGACAGTTACTGCAGGAAAATGTAGATAATAAGTTCGTGGTATTCCAGTCCACATCGATAGGTCTGGCACCGAAAAATGAGGCGGTAGTCATCGATGATCCACATTTTTACGACAGAGTCAGTGTGGGAATCGATCTCATATATAATCCGTTTGAGACAAAGTTTATGAAGCTTTGCAGACAGGCTGGAGCATTGGCGTACAATGGTTTGCGTATGCTCCTTTATCAGGGAATAATTGCATATGAGCTCTGGAATGATATATCTATATCAGAGGATGTTGCTGATATTGTGTACGACAGGTTGCTGCAGTCAATCAGAGAAAATGTGATCCTCATAGGATTTATGGGATGTGGTAAGACAACTGTCGGGGAAGCTCTTGCGAGAAAGCTGAACTTTGATCTGCTGGATGTGGATTCTTATATAGAGGACAAGGCTGGTTGCAGCATAAAGCAGATATTTGCCGACAAGGGGGAAGAGTATTTCAGACAGCTTGAGACAGATACTCTTAAGGAATTGAACAGCCGGCTGTCACATACGGTTATATCCACTGGAGGTGGACTTCCTATGAGACAGGCGAATGTGGATGAACTCAGGCGAATGGGCAGGATCATATATCTGGATGTTAAGCCTGAGGAGGTAGTAAGGCGACTTGCGGGAGATACGACCAGACCTCTTCTGCAGGGAGAAAATGTTGACCAGAGAGTGAGAGAACTTATGGAACAGCGAGGACCGGTATATGAGGCTGCCGCTGATATTATAGTTCCGGTTACAGGAATTGAAATAGATGAGATAGTACAGGAAATAAGTTCTTATATAGAAGGTGGGAGATGATGGTTATGGACACAGCAATTGCTTATGAAAAGGTCAGAAGGATAATAGATGAGATGAATCTTGATGCGATATTGATCACTGACAGGTACAACATGAGATATATAGCATCGTACCGCGGCGAGGGCGTTATAGTTCTGGCAGGATCAGGTAAGACAGTCATAACGGATTCAAGATATACGGAGCAGGTCCAGCGCGAGTGCGAAGGATATGAATGTGCGGATATTGCTGGAAAAGGATATGTTGCGTGTATTTCATCTATTCTTGATGGACAGAGAAAAAATTCTGGGAATCTGAGAGTTGGATTTGAGAATCTTAGCATCAGCTATAGAGAGTATTCGGAATATTCGACAGGAATATTCGGTGTGGAATGGATAAGCCTTGATGGTAAGCTGGATTCCTTAAGAGAGATAAAAACTGATGAGGAGATCGAGAATATCCATATAGCGGAGTCAATAGGAGACAAGGCATTTTCACATATACTGGAATATCTCAGACCTGGCATTACAGAGAAGGATGTTGCGCTTGAACTGGAGTATCATATGAAGAAAAATGGTGCGGAGGGCTTGAGTTTTGACACCATAGCTGCATCTGGAATGAATTCATCTATGCCGCATGCTATTCCTACGGATAAGACTCTGAATAAGGGTGACTTTCTCACTATGGATTTTGGCTGTATATATGAGGGATATTGTTCAGATATGACCAGAACCGTAGCCATAGGGCAGGCATCTGATTCAATGAAATATGTGTATGATACGGTACTCAAGGCTCAGACGGAGTCTATGAACATGATAAAACCAGGAGTCAGATGTAACGATGTTGATGCTGTTGCTAGACGTATCATAGCCGATGCCGGATATGGAGATTGCTTTGGACATGGACTTGGACATTCGGTGGGATTGTTTATACACGAGAATCCGAGATTTTCACCTAAGTGTGATGACATATTGAAACCTGGCATGGTCATAACGGTCGAACCGGGAATCTATATTCCTGGACAGTTTGGTGTCAGGATTGAGGATCTGGTTGCTGTGACGGAGGATGGTTATAGGAATCTTACAGGATCAGAGAAGAAGTTGATAGAGATTTAGTAGTGGCGGCTATCACGATATAGAACTCAGGTATTATACCGCAGGTCTTATACCGGGAGCCATCGTGAGTGCCGTGGGAGTATGTACGTTTGTATTGCTGTGTATATACGACAGTAGAAAGCGCAGAAACGTAGACTTACCTGATAAAGGTTGATGGTATGGTAAAAAATAGTTGAAAATTTATTTCATATATTATAAAATGTGACAAGAAGTTTATATCTTTAAGGAGGATAAGATAGTTATGGCAGAGATGATCTCAGCAGGCGATTTTAGAAACGGCGTTACAATCGAATTCGAAGGAAATATTTATCAGATTATAGAGTTCCAGCACGTTAAGCCAGGAAAGGGTGCAGCTTTCGTTAGAACAAAGCTTAAGAACATCAAGAGTGGCGGTGTTGTAGAGAAGTCATTCCGTCCAACAGAGAAGTGTGAGAAGGCTCACATCGAGAGAAAGGACATGCAGTATCTGTACAATGACGGAGATCTTTATTACTTCATGGATCCAGAGACATATGATCAGATTCCTATCAGCTCAGCAGCTATAGGTGATTCACTTAAGTTCGTTAAGGAGAACGAGATGTGTAAGATCTGTTCACACAATGGCAACGTATTTGCTGTAGAGCCACCTCTCTTCGTTGAGCTTGTTATCACAGAGTGCGAGCCAGGTGTTAAGGGTGATACAGCTACAGGTGCAACAAAGCCATGTACAGTTGAGACTGGCGCACAGGTATCAGTACCTCTCTTCGTTAACGAGGGTGACACGATCAAGATCGATACACGTACTGGCGAGTATCTTTCAAGAGTATAATAATTGTTACCAGCATTAGGATATAACTACCTACGATAACATATAAGAAGAATAAGAGTCCCGGTGATTCAGGATATTTGAATCGCCGGGACTTTTTTGTGCTGTAAGCAACCCAAGGTTCTAACCTCTCCACCCTCTGAATATACTTTTTATGTAGCTGTACAGACAGTGTTATATAGAAGAAGGACGATACATATGTGTGGAGAAGATATATTGCATCTGCTTCCCATCAGGATCAGGTGCATGGTTGAGAAGCTGAGGCTTGATTATGGGAGACTGTGGGAGATACGTCTGAGGGTGAATAGTCCCTTTATACTTAGATACGAGGACTCGGAGATATATGTTGATTCCTGCGGATCAAGAACCTGTAATATGAAGGATGCGTACATAGTGACTGCCAGGGATGTGAACGACACTCTGGAATGTATCTGCAATCATTCCCTGTATGCCTATGAGGATGAGATACGTCAGGGCTTTATCACCGTGTGCGGTGGACACAGGGTGGGAGTTGCGGGCAAGATCATACTCGATGGAACAAGGATCAAATGCATCAGACACATATCATTTCTTAATATCAGGGTGGCACATGAGATCAAGGGATGCAGCGGTGATGTCCTGCCATACATATACGGTGATGGCAAGTTGATGAACACGCTCATAGTGTCCGCTCCGTGTCACGGCAAGACCACACTGCTCAGGGACATCATAAGAGTAGTGTCTGACGGAGGAATGACAGTTGGTGTGGTTGATGAGAGATCGGAGATAGCGGCGTGCTACAAGGGTGTTCCGCAGAATGATGTCGGAATGAGGACTGATGTTCTTGACTGCTGTCCAAAAGCTTCAGGAATGATGATGCTGGTTCGAACCATGGCGCCTGATCTCATAGCGGTCGATGAGATAGGAGGGCAGCAGGATGTCGATGCCATTTTCGGCGTGATAAACTGCGGATGCCGTCTGCTTGCAACTGCACATGGCTATTCCATGGATGATGTGAGAGACAGGGCAGGGATAAGGCGTCTTGTGGAGAACAGGGTTTTTGAGAGGTATGTTGTGCTTGGAGGCGATAAGGCGGGACAGATCTCTGATATATTTGACGGCCAGGGCAACCGGCTTTGCTGGTACGATTAGATGGGAGGCAAGGACATGGTTAAGGCGATAGGGGGATGTCTGATCGTATATGCCTCATTTATGGTGGGACATGCCATAGGGCAGTTGCATGGGCGCATGGTGAAGGAGATGGAGGAAATGCTGCTCTTCATACAACTGTTCAAGGGGCAGATCATGTATGCCGGATCGGAGCTCCCGGAGATACTTGCCGACAGTGCAAAGCGTCTCAAGGGAAATATTGGTAAATGGGTGAACGGTCTGGCGGAGATGTCTGAGAAGAACAGGGACAGGCCATTTGCAGAATTGTGGACAGACTCACTGGCGATGCTGAGGCGGGACAGTGCCCTGAGCTTGGAGGTGCTGGCGGATGTGGACAGGATTGGAAAGATAATGGGAGATATGGACGTTGAGGCACAGCTCTCAAGGATAAATCTTGTGGAAGATATAATTACGGACAGATACCAGCGGGAACGCGCCAGAAGTTCCGGGATAAAGAGGCTTGCCAATTCACTTGGGCTGCTTGGAGGCGTATTCATAGTTATATTGCTCATGTAGGTTAAGAGGGAGAGACGATGACGATCCAGATACTTCTAAAAATAGGTGCAGTGGGAATTCTGGTGGCACTGCTCAACCAGATACTAAAACATTCAGGCAAGGAGGAGCACGCCTATCTGCTCAATCTGGCGGGACTCATCATTGTGCTTTCCTGGGTTATCCCGTACATAAGTGACCTGTTCAACGAGATCATGGATATTGTAAATATAGGACAATAAATGAGAGTAGATGTGGGGGTAAATGATGAATCTCATGGCGGTTTCTCTGGCTGCGGTGATCGTGGTTCTGATAGCGGTGAAGATAAAAGAACTGGATTCCGGGTACGGGATCGTGTTGTCCATAGCCGGGTGTGTGATGCTCATGTATTTTGTTGTGAGCAGGTTCAGACTTATAGCTTCGTACATAGACAGGCTGACTGCGTACGTGTCGGTGAATATTTCATATATAGACGTGATCCTGAAAATGATAGGTATAGCGTATATATGCCGATTTTCATCAGATATCTGCAAAGATGCCGGCTGCAATGCCATGGCATCCCAGGTGGAGATGGCGGGAAAGATAACTCTTATTCTGCTCAGTATGCCCATACTCATGGGAGTTATAGATCTGGTGGTGACCATAGTTGAGGGGTAATTTGATAGTGGTGGTGCTGATGCTCTTTATGGGGGTGTCAGTGCCTGATGCGGCAAATGTGTGTAATGAGAGTAAAGTTGAATCATATGATACAGATATCAAATATTGTCCAGAATTTTATGCTGAGAATGAAAAGGAAAATACCACGGAAAGTGACTCTGATATTAACTCAGACATATTCGAGGACGACTCCGTCATCGGAAGCCTCAATGAGATCACAAAAGACAAATCCGACGTGACCTTCTACGACATATACGAGTCCCTAAAGAGTGGTGACGTGGATTCCACCATAGACATAGCACTAAAAGTGTTTTCCGACAGTGTCATATACGAGGTCAGGACAAGCAGGGGGCTGGCGCTGCAGATCATAGCGGTGATCGTGCTCGGAAGTACATTTGCCCAGCTTGCGGGAAATATGGGCGAGTATGTATCCGCCCATGGTTTCATGGTTACATACATGGTGCTGTTATCGCTGCTGCTGGGGGATTTCGTCCTAGTGCAGTCCATCGTGCAGGACACCATAGGAGATGTCACGGAGTTCATGAAAGCGTTCTATCCCATGTATGCCTCGTCTGTGTTATATGTGAGCGGCCCGGAGAGTGCCGGATATTCACAGTCGGTCATAATCCTGGTGATATACATTTGCCAGAATGTGATAATAAGGTTCATACTCCCCCTCATCAAATGCGGCGGGCTCATAGCACTCATAAATAATCTTGGAAGCGAGGATTATTTCTCCCGGATGGCGGGGCTTATGAAGAGCCTGGCGGTGTGGGGAATGCGGACAATGTTTGCGGTGGTAACCGGGATAAATGTGGTCAAGAGCATGATAGCACCGTCCATGGACAGGCTTTCAAGAAATGGCATACTCAGGACATTGGGAAAAGGTGCAGGTATGTCCACGGTGAGCGCTGTCATCAGTGTGATGGTGAGCACAGGAGAGTTTATCAGAAACTGTATGGGGATGGCGTGTACGATTATGATAGTCATACTGGCCGCAGTGCCAATGATCAAGATAATCGTCATCATGTTCATATTAAGGTTCATCGCCGCGGTGGTGCAGCCGGTCGGAGACAAAAGATATGCCGAGGCAGCAGGCATCATGGCGGAGACAGTGGAGCTTATGCTGAGGGCGTGCGGAATAAGCGTGATGATGTTCATCATAAGCATAGCCCTGATGTCGGTGAACATATCATAGAACGGATGGAGGATGTGCATGCTTGCTGAGTGGCTGAAAAATATAGTTGTGTGCAGTATACTTTTTTCTGTCGTGCTGTATATTGCCCCGGATCCGAAGATGCGCAGATATGTCCAGGCGGCTGTGGGATTTGTCATGATGATGGTCGTGATAAATCCTGTCATAGGCTGGCTTGGGTATGCGGACAGGATAGAGTTCAATACATACAGTGAATCGCTTGGAATGGACGTGGCCGAGGGCGATGATGAGATGTATGTCAGGGCCATGGAGGAGGTAGTGGAGCGGTTTATATCTGACAATTGTAATGCCGATGCGGTGGTGCGTATAGTCACCGGGGAGGAGCTTGGGATAGACAGCATGGAGATATACATACAGTTTGATAAAGTAGACACAGACGGAGTGAGATCTGCTGTGTCAGAGGAATACGGTGTTGATGAGAATAGGATTACCATCAGGAGGGGCAATACAGATCATATGCAGGAGGGACTGTAGTGGAGGATTCTAAGAAAAAGGGAATATCGGGGATCATGAATATATTGAAGAGCAGCAACAACAGATTATACAAGTTGCTGCTCATTTTGCTGTCAGGGATTTGTCTGATGATAGTTGTGTGGCCGGCAAATAACAGCAAGACTGATAAAAATGACCTAAAGAGCGGATGGACCGGACAGTCCGATGAGACAGACGCGGATGTGACCGGCGGAAATGACCGGAATATGTCAGGGGATACCACGGATTATGTGGAGTATATGGAGGAGAGACTCACATCAGTGCTTGAGCAGGTGGACGGAATATCGGATGTGAGAGTGATGATAACGGTCAAGGACAGCGGTGAGAACATAGCACTCAAGGACTCCGGAAGCAGTTCCAGTGAGAACGGCGACAGCAGCCAGAGAAGCGTGTCGGAGGAGACGGTCATGGTGAGTGAGGGCAGTGGGAGCTCGCCGTATGTGGTCAGGTACAGGGAGCCGGAGACCGAGGGTGTGGTTATCATTTGCAAGGGGGCGGAAAATGGCGATACAACGCTGAAGATAACGAATGCAGTGCAGGCATTATTTAACGTGCCGACGCATAAGATTGTGATATTAGAAGCAAATTAATGTGGAGGGACTATGAAGAAATTCAGTGGAAAGAACAGACTGGCGGTCATCGCACTTGCAGTTATGATAGGGGTGGCCGGTTACATGAGCTTTGCGGATGCAGGAAAGGACAAGAAGAAGGAAAAAACTGACAAAAAACAGGTGGAAGTGATCAACTATGAGGATCTCTCGTCCATGGCGGAAAATGAGAACTCACAGGCGGTGAAGGATGAGAATGGCCAGACCGAGGATGTGGAGCTCAATGGCCAGGAGGATGAGATCGGTGACGCTGTACTCACCAGTGCACAGGTGACAAGCAATATGGCCGCGGCAAAGTTGAACCGTGAGCAGAGCAGATCAAGGAGCAAGGAAGCTCTGATGGATGTGATAGGTGATGAGGCACTCAGCGATTCGGCAAAGAAGGAGGCGACAGATACATATGTGAAGCTGAACGATACCATAGAGAAGGAGACAGATGTCGAGACAGTTCTGGCGGCAAAGGGGTATAGCGATGCCATAGTGACGATAAGTGATGAGGCTGTTGACGTGTCGCTGAATGTGGAATCGCTGTCGGATACCGAGAGAGCACAGATAGAGGACATAGTTATCCGAAAAACAGGGTATGATATAAGCAGTGTTGCAATATCTGTCATGGGTGGCAAATAGACAGCGGAAGGATAAGCCGTGAATCGCATATACTTGCAAAATAGCTGCCTTCAGATTATAATAAGATTCAAATAACCCATACGAAACGGGAGGTATGACCATGAGTGATAAGTTGAATGATGATATCGTGATTGAAGGCAGCGCGGTTCAGGATAATTCTTACAATATAGAAGAGAGCAATTCTCTGGGCAAAGTTCAGATAGCGGATGACGTAGTGGCTATCATAGCAGGGCTTGCAGCCGGAGAGGTTGAAGGTGTATACAGACTTACAGGCAACCTTCCAAATGAGCTTGCCTCAAAGTTCGGAAAGAAGAACCCTGCAAAGGGCGTTAAGGTAGAGCTTCTTCCTGGCAAGGTAAAGGTTGATATTGCGATAGAGGTTCTGTACGAGTACAGCATACCATCAGTATCAGGTCAGGTTCAGGATAAGGTCAAGCAGGCTATAGAGACCATGACAGGACTGAGCGTTGAGGAAGTCAACATAAGGATAGCCGGTGTACGTGTTGGAGACGGCAGATAGGATACAGATAAAGCTTTATATAGTGGAGAGGAAGATATGACTAGAAGAGATATAAGAGACAGGATATTCAAGATAGTATTTACACTGGAGTTCAATGACGCTGAGGGCATGCAGGATCAGCTTGATTTTGCATTTGACCCTGAGATGCCGGGAGATGAGGAGGACGATCCGCTTCTGTACGGAATAGTCAGCAATGAGGACAGAGATTATATAACCACCAAGGTTAAGAATATCATCTCTAAGAAAGCAGAGATAGATGAGATTATTTCACAGATATCAGAAGGCTGGAAGCTTCCTCGTATAGGCAAGGAGGAGCTGGCTATATTAAGGCTTGGTGTCTATGAAGTGAAGTACGATGAGAGCATACCGGAGAAGGTCGCCATCAATGAGGCGGTTGAGCTGGCAAAGAAGTATTGTGATGCATCGGCGAGCAAGTTCGTGAATGCACTTCTTGCAAAGCTTGTATCCGGTGATAAGGACAAGAAGGAGAGTGGCGCAGATGCCACAGCAGAATAACATATATACAGTCAAGGAACTCAATGAGAGGATACAGGAGTTGGTCAGCGGCGAGCCGTGGCTTGGCAGTCTGGGAGTTGAGGGAGAGATCACAGGACTCGGAACAGACAAGAGAGGTCATATGTATTTCAGTCTCAAGGATCCCAGCGGAGTTCTGGCGGCTGTTATGTTTGCGGGAAAACAGGTATATGGACTCAAGTTTGCTCCGAAGAACGGAGACAAGGTTCATGCATTTGGTCATATTGATGTCTTCGTGAGAGACGGAAAGTATCAGCTCTATGTAGACAGGCTGGTGCGTGTGGGTGACGGCGAGGTGAATGCCAAGCTGGAGAGACTCATAGCCAGACTGGACGGCATGGGGCTGTTTTCGCAGGAATACAAGAAGCCTATTCCCGCCTATCCGAGGCGTATTGGTATAGTGACGGCGGGGGCAAAGGCTGCGATAAGCGATATCCGTGCAGTGGCAAAACGGAGGGATCCGTATGCCCAGCTCTATTGTTATCCTGCGACCGTGCAGGGACAGTATGCGGCGGCGGATATATCCAGAGGAATCGAGATACTTGATTCCATGGGGCTCGACCTCATCATCGTCGGAAGAGGCGGAGGTTCCAAGGAGGATCTGTGGGCGTTCAATGAGGAGCAGGTGGCATGGGCCATATTCAATGCGGAGACGCCTATCATATCGGCTACGGGGCATGAGATAGACACCACAGTTGCGGACATGGTTGCGGACAGGAGAGAATCCAATCCGTCCACGGCTGTCATGCATGCGCTTCCGGTGGTGGCAGAGACAGTTGCCGGATTTGACAGGAGACTTGAACAGCTCACCATGCTGATATCCGGCAGGATAGACAGACTTGTGAGGAGTCTGGATGGATATGACAGGCAGCTCAGACTCTTAAGTCCATCCGGAAGACTGGACAGTCAGAGGCAGCAGCTTGACAGAATAGAGAAACAGATAAATGAGCTGATGGCGGATAAGATAGAGGACAGATCTATGCGCTGCGACAGACTTCATGATAGGATGAAGAGCGCGATGGTCAGAAAGTACGACATGACAAGGAATGCCCTTGCGGTCATGACGGAGAGAATACATGGCCTTTCGCCTACAGCTAAGCTCATAAATGGATTTGGATATATTTCATCGGATGGTGAGCCTGTCAGATCTGTGGCAGGGATCACACCTGGGGATGATATAGAGATAACTCTTCATGATGGAAGAATACAGGCGGTCGTGGCTGACGTGACCGGGCAGGAGGAATAGATATGGCAGAAGATACACAGAATATGGATACAGCGGACACTCTTCAGAATGTGTCCATAGAGGAGGCTCTTGCCAGACTTGATGAGATAGCGGCTGCGCTTGAGAATACTGATACGGGGCTCAAGGAGTCCATGGAGCTTTATTCTGAGGGCGTCCAGCTCATAAACAGATGCAGGAATTACCTGTGCGATGTTGAGAAAGAGATGATAACACTTTCGGGTCAGGAGGAAGCATGATAGATAAACTTATAGCGGAGAAGGCGGCAAGGATCAACGATATAGTTGAGAGCTATCTGCCACCTGCAGACGGATTTAACAGGACAGTGTGTGAGGCCATGGCGTACTCGGTAGAGGCGGGTGGAAAGAGGCTTCGTCCCATGCTCATGGAGGAGACATACAGGCTGTTCGGTGGCAAGTCAGAGGTTATAAAGCCGTTCATGGCTGCGATAGAGATGATACATACATATTCACTCATACATGACGATCTTCCGGCTCTGGACAATGACGATTACAGGCGCGGAAGAAAGACATCCCATGTGGTATTTGGCGAGGCGATGGCCATTCTTGCGGGGGATGCGCTGCTCAATTATGCATATGAGATCGCTTGTAAGGCATTTGGCATGGATGAGGATATACATGCTGTGGCGTCTGCGATGTGTGTGCTTTCGCAGAAGCCGGGTATAAACGGCATGATAGGCGGTCAGGTCGTCGATGTGGAGATGACCGGCAAGGAGCTCTCAAAGGAGCAGCTTGAATATGTGTATGAGAACAAGACCGGAGCCCTCATAGAGGCATCCATGATGATAGGCGCGATACTTGCGGGGGCAGACGAGGCTAAAGTTGCGGCGGTACACAAGATAGCATCGGACGTCGGCATGGCATTCCAGATCCAGGACGATATTCTGGATGTCTGTGGAGACAGTGCGCTCCTTGGAAAGCCGACGCTGAGTGATGAGGAGAATGGCAAGGTTACATATGTCACGATACATGGAATTGATGAATCCAGACGTTATGTGACTGAGCTGTCGGAGAGAGCAGTAAGAGAATTGGAAGAGATAGGCGGGGACAATGAGTTTCTGAAGGAATTGGTCATCTGGCTGATAAACAGGGATAAATAGGACTTCTCTCGTGGTGTGCATATGAATATACTGGATAGAATAAATAAACCAAACGATATAAAGGATATAGACAGGGAAGATCTGCCGGAGCTGGCGGATGAGATCAGAGAATTTCTGGTGTCGCATGTGAGCGAGACCGGTGGACATTTGGCTCCGAATCTTGGATGCGTGGAACTTACCATGGCACTTCACATGGTTCTGGATTTCCCTGAGGATAAGCTTATATGGGATGTGGGACATCAGTCCTATGTCCACAAGATACTGACGGGCAGGAAGAATGAGATGGGCACTCTCAGACAGTTTGGAGGAATGAGCGGTTTCCCGAAGACCAGTGAGAGCCCGTGCGATGCGTTCAATACAGGACACAGCTCAACATCCATTTCTGCTGCGCTCGGAATGGCGTGCGCCAGAAGTATCAAGGGTACAAATGAGAAGATTGCCGCAGTGATCGGAGATGGCTCCTTCACAGGTGGTATGGTATATGAGGCCATGAATAATATGGCGGATATCAAGACCGGTTGCCTTGTTGTGCTGAACGATAACAATATGTCCATCGATCAGAATGTTGGCGGCATGTCCACATATCTCAGCAAGATACGTGTTGGGCAGCAGTACAATGATTTTAAGAGTAACGTGGAGAAGATCCTCATGAAGATCCCTGTGGCTGGAGAGCATCTTGCCAGAGGGCTGAAGAAGTCAAAGGATTCCATCAAGCAGATATTTGTGCCGGGTATGTTCTTCGAGGAGCTGGGTGTCACATATATAGGACCTATAGACGGACACGATATAGATGTGATGGAGGCCACTTTCCGCAAAGCGCTTAAGCTCAACAGACCGATCCTTGTGCATGTGAAGACTGTGAAGGGCAAGGGTTATACCCATGCCGAGAGACACCCGAGCTATTTCCACGGCATTGATCCGTTTGATATACAGACAGGAAAGGTCATGAAGGACAGGAAGGTCATGACAAACACAGGAGTGTTTGCCAGAAAGCTGGTGGAGCTTGGTAAGGCTGATCCAAGGATAACGGCCATAACGGCTGCCATGGGCAAGGGAACAGGAGTGGCGGCATTTGCCGCGGAGTTCCCGGACAGGGCTTTTGACGTGGGCATTGCGGAGGAACATGCGGTGACGTTTGCCGCGGGACTTGCTACGTCGGGACTGGTGCCTGTGGTTGCGATATACTCGTCATTTTTGCAGAGGGCATATGATCAGATCTTACACGATGTGTGCCTGCAGAAGCTGCATGTCATATTTGCCATTGACAGGTCTGGGCTTGTCGGTGCAGATGGCGATACACATCAGGGCATATTTGACACTGCGTTTCTGTCACATATTCCGAACATGACCATCATTGCGCCGAAGAACAGATATGAGCTCACCAGAGCGATGGAGTGGGCTGTTGCTTACGATGGTCCGGTTGCGCTCAAGTATTCCAGAGGAGAGGCTTATTACGGACTTAAGGAATACAATGCGGATATTGAGTATGGCAGGAGCGAGATGATCCACAGGGGACAGAAGCTTGCCATAGTGGCTGTTGGGAACATGGTCCAGGAGGCCGAGAAGGTGTATGACAGACTGCTGGCCGATGGAACAAATGTCACATTTGTCAATGCAAGATTTCTGAAGCCGATAGATACTGATATGATAGATGAGCTCAGCAGGGATCATGAACATATAGTGGTTATTGAAGAAGAGATAAAGCATGGCGGATACGGATCTCTGGTCGAGGAGTATGTCATGGACAGACACCTTGATGTGGATGTGACAGTGTGTGCCATTGAGGATACATTTGTACAGCATGGAAGCGTGGAGGAGCTCAGGAGGATGCTGAAGCTTGACGCGGATTCGCTGTATGACAGGATAAAACATATAATATTGACAGATTGTACAGAATAAGAGGAAGACAGATGAAGAAGAGACTTGATGTTCTCCTTGTAGAACAGGGACTGGCAGATTCACGAGAGAAGGCGAAAGCCATCATCATGTCAGGAATAGTGTATGTTGACAATAACAAAGAGGATAAGGCCGGCACGACATTTGACGAGACTGCTAAGATAGAGGTCAGGGGCAACACCCTCAAATACGTGAGCCGTGGAGGCCTGAAGCTTGAGAAGGCTATGGATCATTTCGGCGTGGAACTTGCGGGTAAGGTGTGCATGGATGTAGGTGCTTCCACTGGTGGTTTTACCGACTGTATGCTGCAGAATGGTGCGGTGAAGGTGTATTCCGTTGACGTGGGTCATGGACAGCTTGCATGGAAGCTCAGAAATGACGAGAGAGTTGTCTGTATGGAGAAAACAAATATACGATATGTCACACCTGAGGATATTGACGATAAGATTGAATTTGCTTCGATAGATGTGTCATTCATATCTCTTACAAAGGTGCTTCCAGCGGTAAAGGAGCTGCTTACGGATAGTGGAGAGATCGTGTGCCTTATCAAGCCGCAGTTCGAGGCGGGAAGAGAGAAGGTCGGCAAGAAGGGCGTTGTCAGAGAGCTTTCAACCCATATTGAGGTTGTGGAGATGATAGTCGGTTATGCCAGAAGTATAGGATTCCGTACACTGCACCTCAGCTATTCACCTATAAAAGGACCTGAGGGCAACATAGAATATCTGCTCCACATATCAAAGGACGAGTCGAAGACGGATGAGGAATTCGACATAAAGGCTCTGGTGGAGGAGTCCCACAACGAACTGAACAAGTCATAGAGGATACGATATGAAGAATTTTTATATAGTATATAACCCGGATAAGGATGAGGATAATCGTATAACGTCGGAGCTCACAGCGTATATTGAATCGCAAAATGGTGCGTGTAAAGCCATGGACTGCTACAGCTTCAGTGCATGTGACAAGCAGCAGGTTACGGATGAGCTTGAGAGCTTTGACTGTATACTTGTTCTTGGAGGGGATGGAACACTCCTCAATGTGGCATCCAGTGCCAGCCATGTGGAGATTCCTCTGTTCGGGATAAATCTTGGAACGGTGGGATTCCTCACTGAGGGGGAGATCACCAACTGGCAGACCATCATAGACAGACTGCTTGCGGATGATTATTCCATGCAGGACAGAATGATGATCAGGGGAACAGTCAGAACAGGAGACGGCAAGGAGTGCAGGAAGAGGGCACTCAATGATATAGTTATCAGCAGGGCAGGATTTTCAAGACTTATAGGTCTTGATGTCTATGTAAATGGAAGCTTTCTGAATGCCTATGAGGGAGATGGAATCATCATATCGACCCCTACTGGCTCCACGGGTTACAATCTCTCAGCCGGAGGTCCGATCGTGGATCCTATGGCAAGACTGATGATCATCACTCCGGTATGTCCACATTCGCTGACTTCGAAGAGTATTGTGCTTCCTAGTGACGCAAAGGTTTCAATAGAGATCGCCAAGAAGAGGAAGACGCAGGACACCGAGGCGATAGTTTCATTTGACGGTGGAAATGATTTCGAACTGGCAGCAGGCGATGTCCTTGATATATGCGTGTCACAGAGAACCACGCAGCTCGTAAAGGCGAGTGACGTGAATTTCTACGAGATACTTAGAAACAAGCTTGGGGGAAAGTGATATGAAACAGAAGCGACAGGCGATGATTTTGTCGATAATCGAACAATATGATATAGAGACCCAGGATGAACTGCTGGAGAAGCTGGCCGAGGCGGGCTTCAATACGACCCAGGCCACCATATCGAGAGATATAAGAGAGATCAACCTCACCAAGGTTGCCGTGGCGGGTGGCAGGCAGAAGTACACTCTGGGAAAGTCGGCAACACATGAGTCCATAGAGTCGTACAGAAAGGTTCTCGGGGCAGGCATATTATCCATGGTGCCGGCGGAGAATCTGATAGTGATCAAGACAGTGTCGGGCATGGCTATGGCAGTTGCCGCAGCACTTGACAATGTGGAGATAAATGGACTCCTCGGAAGTATAGCCGGGGACGACACCATATTCCTGGCGGTCAGAAGCCGGGAGATGACCGATTCGGTCATGAAGACGATAGATAAGATGCAGAGATGACAGCTCTCTGTAATATGTTATGTGTAATAAAGTCTGTGCGTCAACAGGAGGATACAAATGTTACTTAATGTACATATCAAGAATATTGCACTCATAGACGATGCAAATGTTAATTTTACCGATAATCTCAACATACTTACCGGTGAGACCGGTGCGGGTAAGTCCATAATCATGGGAGCCCTGAAGATTGGTATGGGAGATAAGCTTCCGAAGGATATAGTCAGGGAGCCTGACAAGGAGGGCTTCTGTCAACTGCTTTTCCTGGTGGATGATCCCCAGGTGATTGAGCAGATCAGAGATCTGGGAGTGGAGCCATCGGAGGATGGCGAGATACTCATCACGCGGAGAATAAATAATTCCAGAACCATCAACACTATAAATGATATGGCGGTGACCGCCGCAAAGCTCAGGGAGGTATCTGCGCTTCTCATAGATATGCACACGCAGCACCAGCAGCAGACGCTCCTTAAGAAAGCGGAGCATATGAAGCTTCTGGATAAATATGGCAGAGCATCCATAGATCCCCTGAAGCAGAAGGTTGCAGAGTGTCACAGAGAGTACGTCACACTCAGGCGTGAGATGGACGAGCTCTCGATGGATGAGGCGGAGCGGAGCAGAAAGGTAGAATTCCTCAAGTATCAGATCGCGGAGATCGAGTCAGCAAATATAAAGACTGGTGAGGACGAAGATGTTGAGCATCAGTACAACAGGATGGTCAATTCACGCGATATAGTTGCGGCAGCTTCGGATGTATACAGCGTTACAGGTTATGAATCTTTTTCATCTGCGGGAAATGAGATCGGCAGAGCTCTGGCATCGATGAAGGGTATAAAGGATCTCGACGGAGAGATAGACGGTCTGTATAGCCAGTTGGAAAATATTGACGCGCTGCTGAATGATTTTAACGTTGAATTAAATGATTACATGCAGAGCATGGACTTTGACGATTCTGAGTTTAGAAGTGTTGAGTCCAGGCTTGACGTCATCAATGATATAAAGGGAAAATATGGAAGCACCGTGGAAGAGGTGTTCAAATATCTGGAGGACAGCAGGAAGGAATATGAAAGGCTGTCTGAATATGACGAATATATAGCAGGACTTTCAGACAAAATAAAAAAGGTGGAGAAAGCCATGCTCAAGGCAGCAGATGCGCTTACTGCTGAGAGACAGAGGCAGGCTGAGAATCTGTGCAGAGACATCAGAGATGCACTTGCTGATCTGAGTTTCATGGAGGTTCGGTTCGACATGGTATTTGACAGGCTTCCGGAGTGTACGGCAAATGGAATCGATGACTGCTATTTTGTCATTTCGACAAATGTCGGCGAGAAGATGAGACCGTTATATGACGTGGCTTCAGGCGGTGAGCTCTCAAGGATCATGCTGGCGATCAAATCCTGCATGGCGTCCGAGGACAATATCGGCACTCTTGTATTCGATGAGATCGATGTGGGAATAAGCGGCCGTGCAGCTCAGAAGGTTGCTGAAAAAATGGCAGTTATTTCCAGAAGCCATCAGGTTATAAGCATAACCCATCTTCCGCAGATCGCAGCGATGGCAGACAGTCATTATCTCATAGAAAAGTCTGCCGACGAGGGCAAGACAGTGACAAGGATCGTCCGTCTGAACGACGAGGAATCAACAGAGGAGATCGCAAGACTTCTCGGCGGCGTGACCATAACTGAGGCAGTCATGAGCAATGCCCGCGAGATGAAACAAATGGCAGAAAAGACAAAAAAATACTGATATAAAGTTATTCCTAACACAACATACTAAGAGTAACAGCCAAGGCTGTTACTCTTTTTTTATAAGCTATTAGTTGTTTTTAAGTATATGTAGGAGGAATAGATTATGAGGCGATATAAGAAGGTGATCATATGGGTGGCTGTGGCGGATCTGTTGCTCCTTGCAGCACTATTGGTTTTATGTGTGTTGGTGGACAGACGAGTGGATGTTGGAAGGTCAGAGAAGACAAGCTCAACACTTGATGGGGTAGTGTCAAGGGCGACCACGAAGGATGCGGAGTTTGGAAGAGATATATTTGACCGGCCTGTAGTTCCGTCCGGCGAGGCGATGGGAATCTATATGAAGACGGAGGGAGTCTTGGTGGTGGATGTGTGTAGCTTTAAAAATGAAAATGGCGAGTCCTGTTGCCCTGCTGATGGAAAGGTCTGTACAGGGGATTATATTGTGAGTGTAGACGGTATGGAGATATCTAAGAGGTTGGAGCTGCTTGATATTGTTGCTGAAAGCCAGGGTGATAGCTTGTCCGTGAGATATATAAGGGATGGGGAGGAGAAGGTCTGTAGCATCACGCCGGAAAAAAACGAGAATGGCGCTTATCTGCTGGGCGCGTGGGTGAAGGATGATGTGTCGGGAATAGGCACGGTTACATTTGTCGACGGAACAAATTTCATGGCTCTTGGACACAGTGTGTCGGATATAGATACGGGAGTTATGATGCGGTGCAGCACCGGTGGAGTGTACACAACGGATATTACAAATATAAGCAAGTCATACTCCTCGGAACCGGGAAGACTTCAGGGAAGCATCGCATATAGAAGATCTTTGGTAGGTATTATTGATGGCAACAGTGCCAGTGGAATATATGGACATCTGGACACTAGCTATTGCCAGGCGAAATACGGCGATGCGGAGCGTATGTATATAGCCAGAGGTCATGAAGTCCGCAAGGGGCAGGCTTATATATATTCCAGAATGAGCGGCGAGCTTGAGAAGTATGAGATAGACATAGAGTATGTGGACAGGAATTCATCCGACAAGAATATAGAATTCCACGTGACCGATGATGCCCTCATAGACCTGACGGGCGGAGTGGTACAGGGAATGTCCGGTTCCCCGATCATCCAGGATGGCAAGATAATCGGCGCCGTCACCCACGTATTCGTAGACGATCCAACCAGGGGGTATGGGATTTTTATTGAAAATATGCTGGAGGAGTGAAATTAATCCTGTTTAGTGATAAAATTAAGAACAGAAGTGCCGGACTTTAGCATAAGGCAGACCGGCACACACAAACATCCCAGGAGGGCAAGAAAATCAAGGTTTCAAAAATTTCATTATGTCATACACTAAAGAATTATAAAAAAGAGAATTTGCTTTCTGATCTTTTGACAGGAATTATCATAGCGGCGGTGTCCATACCGATATCGATGGGGTATGCACAGATAGCCGGGCTGCCGGCGGTATATGGATTGTATGGGTCGGTGTTCCCGATCATAATATTTGGATTGCTGTCCACGTCGAGGCAGTTCGTGTTCGGTGTGGATGCCGCGCCTGCGGCGCTGGTCGGAGCGGCACTGGTGACGCTGGGGGTTACGCCGGGAACAGAGCAGGCGATGCAGGTCGTTCCTGTGATAACATTCTTTACGGCGCTGTGGCTGCTGGTATTCTTCCTGTTCAAGGCGGGCAAGCTTGTAAATTACATATCGACTCCGGTCATGGGCGGATTCATATCAGGAATATGCACCACCATCATACTCATGCAGGTGCCGAAGCTCTATGGAGCCGGAGCGGGAACAGGAGAACTGTTCGAGCTTGTGGAACACATAGCAGAGACGATAGGAGATGTAAATGTGCCGTCGATAATCATGGGACTTACGGCTCTTGCGGTACTGCTTGTTTCAAGAAGATTCATACCAAAGTTTCCGATGGCGATATGCGTCATGGCAGCGGGAGCGTTGCTGTCCTGCGTGATAGATATGGATGAATACGGAATAGTATGTCTGTCGGAGGTGAGCAGAGGACTTCCACAGATCGTTGTACCACAGATAGATGAGAGGATGCTTCCAAATATCATGACGGTCAGTCTGTCGATAGCAGTAGTAATCATGGCGGAGACGCTTCTGGCTGAGAACAATTTCGCCCAGAAGAACAGATATAAGATAGACGATAATCAGGAGCTTCTGGCATTTGGAATGGCAAATCTTGCAGCGGCATTCACAGGCTGCTGTCCGATAAACGGTTCCGTGTCCAGAACCACAATGAGTGAGCAGTATGGAGGCAGGACACAGCTCACTGGAATATTTGCAGGAGTAGTGATGATCGTGATCCTCGTGTGTGGAACGGGATTTATAGGTTATCTGCCGGTTCCGGTGCTCACGGCAATCGTCATCTCCGCACTCTACAGTGCTCTGGAATTTGATCTGGCGGCAAAGCTGTGGAAGGTGAGTAAGGTGGAATTCTACATATTCTGCGGAGCTTTCCTAGGTGTGCTGGTACTTGGAACGATAAATGGAGTTCTTATAGGAATCATACTCTCATTTGCCGCAGTCATAAGGAAGGCTGCGGACCCTCCGAGAAGCTTCCTTGGACTGGTACCTGGACATGAGGAATTCCTTGCGCTCGAGAGGTTCAAGCATGCATACCCGATACAGAATATAGTTATTTACAGATTCAGCAGTAACCTGTTTTTTGCAAATATAGCCATATTCCAGAAGGATATCATGGATGCGGTGCAGGATGACACAAAGGCTGTAATAGTGGATGCGTCCGCCATGGGAAGCGTGGATGTGACGGCTGCCAAGACCCTCAGGATCATGTATGATACGCTGAAAGAGAAGGGGGTGAAGCTCTATATCACGGAGCATATAGGCCAGCTCAACGTCCAGCTCAGAAAGCTTGGACTTGGCGACATGATAGAGGCAGGATGCGTGAGACAGACCATGGAGAGAGCACTGTCAGACTGCGGCCTTGAGAGTCCATATCCATTGGTTGGTGTACATAACAGTTATCATGACATCAGGAGAAAGAGAGCGGAGCACATGGCTCAGGAGCTTGTGTGGGCATTTGGCGATGATGCGGAAGATGTCATAGAGAAGCACATCCGTGAATCCATAGGCAGTATGAAGAACGGAACCGGGGTTGAACAGCTCATGACCGGTTTCTGGAAGCAGATGGATATACAGGATGAGGAAGAATGGCTTGAGCATATGGAGGCCCACATAGAGGAGATCGTGAGGGCCACAGGCGAGGATGAGGACTCTGTTGCAGAGCGTATCGAGCGCAGGCGGAGCCAGCTTCTTCACAGGCTTGAGAGCGAGCATCCTGAATTTGTCGACAGATATAAGGCGAGAAGAAAACGAATGGATGAGCACCTGAAGGAGCACAATCCGGCGGCCTATGATGCGATCATAAGACTCAGAGAAAAAGAACATACAAAAGAGAAGTGATCATGCGCGGCATATCGACCCGAAAAGGGAAGATATGCCGCATTTTTTCATTAAATGTGCGTATGTGGTCTGCTGGTGTCAGTCGCAGTAGAAAAAATGTTTTCCGGAAGCTGATGCTGTCGTAACTTGCGAAGTTCTATATATTCCCAAGAAAACTACATTTATATATAATGTTCGTAGTGGAATAACAGGAATAAAAAAGTAAATATTGTTATTCCGTCACTATACTTGGGAAGGAGTATAACATGAGTCATGTTAAAGTTATGATGGTAAAACATGACAAAAGAGAAATTGAACAGCTAAAGCACGTATTTGAGGATATGCCTGATTATGAGTACATTGGATGTTGTGAGAAGGGTGACGAAGCTGTTAAGAAAATTGCAGAAGATAAGCCAGACATAGTGATCGCGGACGAGGTTATACCCGGTACGGATATCACGGATATGGTCGAGGGCGTATCTGGAAATAAGAACCTGAGAAATGTCAAATTTGTGCTCTGTTCATCGAAGCAGCACAGAAATTATCTGGACTTTGTATTTTCGACGATAGGTGACAAGGCAGTGGTGAGACTGCTTGAACAGCCATACGATGAGAAAAAGGTCAGAGGTGTGCTTGATGATGCATGTAAAGGACGCGGAAGCAATACAACCCAGCTTCTGAAGATGGATGAAAATGAGCAGAAGACGGACGAGCTGGAGGCGGTGGTGACCAGGATAATCCACGAGATAGGAGTCCCGGCGCACATCAAAGGCTACCAGTATCTCAGAAGCGCGATAGTCATAGCTGTGGGGGATATGGATATTTTGAATTCTATAACAAAGCAGCTTTATCCGACGATCGCCCAGATGTACGGCACAACTGCATCAAGGGTGGAGAGAGCCATAAGACATGCCATAGAGGTGGCCTGGAGCAGAGGAAAGATAGAGACTATCAACGAACTGTTTGGTTACACCATAAGTGCGGGCAAAGGAAAGCCTACGAACTCAGAATTTGTCGCTCTCATTGCCGACAAGATAAGACTGGAAGCGAAGATGAGAAATGCAGGGTAATTTGTAGTAAAATGTTGTCATAATATGTGATATTAAAAACGATATTAAAAGCACTTGACAAATTATATCATATTTAATATTATTATAAAGCAGTTGGGATAAGCGCTTAATCCTGTAAATTTATACATAACAAGGGAGATACTATGGGAAACAAAGGGATCGAAATTGTAATTGCTGATGGCGACAGCACACAGATAGCAAAACAGATCGCCACATATGCATCAAAGGACGAGATGAGAGTAGTTGATATGGTCAGCACCGGGGATGAAGCGGTGGAATCAATAAAGCTCTACAAGCCGGATATAGTGATACTAGACATTTGCCTTTCGGGAATGGATGGCCTGGGAGTGATGGAGCATATGAGTGAACTGCCTGAATATCAGAATACGATATTTGTGGTACTCACATCGGTGTCATCACAGAGACTTATAAGATGTGCATTTGAGATGGGTGCGACATATTATATCCTGAAGCCGTACAATCCGGTGCAGCTTGTGACAAGGCTCAGACAGATGTATATGAAGAAGAAGGAGCTTGAGTCAGGGCTGAACGACAAGCTTACATGTCTCACAGAGAAGAGTATGGCACACAAGATAGAGAATACTATAGAGAGCGATGTGACGGATATCATCAGGGATATAGGTATTCCTGCAAATATAAAGGGCTACCAGTACATCCGTGAGGGCATCATCATGGCGGTCAACGATGTGAACATGCTGAACTACATAACAAAGCTTCTCTATCCGACGATAGCGAAGAAATATAAGACCACATCCTCCAGCGTAGAGAGAGCCATAAGACATGCCATAGAGGTGGCGTGGAACAGAGGTCAGATAGACACCATCAACGATTTGTTTGGATATACAGTGAATGCGGGAAAAGGCAAACCGACAAATTCCGAGTTTATCGCACTCATAGCGGACAAGCTCAGAATAGAGTATAAGAAAAGGGCATAACAGGCTCACAGAGTAGGCAACATACCTTGAAGAACTGACAGTTATCATGTATAATAACTTAGGTACAAGAAGCAGGATACGGCAAGTACCCTGCTTTTCTTTATGTACCGGGATAATTTGCAAAATTACTAACGAATAAATAATACAAGGTGGACAAAATATGATAGAAACTGTAGTATCAGCTAACATGCTGATCGGGGAAGTCATGAGGGTGAAGAAGAACCATCTGGCTCCGGATTTCCCAACTGGAAATGAAAAGAGGCTGTGTATTGTGTCCGGTATACATGGGGATGAGGTTGCCGGACAGTACATATGTTATGAACTGATCAGAAGGATCAAGAAGGATTTTGACAAGCTTACTGGAATCGTGGATGTATATCCATTTATCAATCCGATGGGACTTGAGGCGCAGTACAGGGATGTGCCGGTATTTGACATTGATATGAACACTCTGTTCCCGGGTTCCAAGGACGGAACTGTGGGAGAGTACACAGCGGCAAAGGTCATGAAGGACATAGAGGGGGCGGACATTTGTGTTGATGTCCATTCCAGCAGTGTGTACATCAAGGAGATCCCACAGGTCAGGGTTAATTCTGACGTGGCATCGGATCTTGCTCCGTATGTTGCGTGCATGAATGTGGATGTTGTATGGATACATCCGTCGTCTACGGTCATGGAGGGAAGTCTTGCACATGCCCTCAACGAGATCGGAGTCAAGAGTATGGTAGTGGAGTCCGGCGTTGCCCTCAAGATAGATTACGATTACTCGAACCAGATAGTGGACGGACTGTTCTCTCTTATGAAGAAGATGGGAATATGGCAGGGCGAAGTCGAGACTGCACATAAGCCTAAATTTGCAAAAGACAAGGATGTTGTATTTGTAAATGCTGAGAGCAGCGGAATCTTCCTTCCTGTGGCAAAGCACTCAGAATATATACAGCAGGGAGAGATCATAGGAAGAATTGTAAATGTGCTCACGGGCTCGGTGGAGGAGACCATCAGGTCGCCGAGAAGCGGCATTGTGTTCTCACTGAGAGAATATCCGGTTATAGAAGAGGGGTCACTTGTGGCCAGAATTTTCGGAGGTGGCCATGAATAAAGAGATCATATATTCCATGAATACAGCCTACAGAGGAGAGTACGAGATACAGGGATTTTCCTATGGCAGCGGAGACAAGGCTGCATGCATAGTTGGTGCCATGAGAGGAAATGAATTTCAGCAGCTCTACATAAGCTCACTTCTGGCAAAGAAGCTTGGGGAGCTGGAGGCGAGGGGCGCCATAGTGTCGGGCAAGAAGATACTTCTGATACCATCAATCAATTACAGCTCGTTCAATGTGGGCAAGAAATACTGGATAACAGACAATTCAGATATAAACAGATCATTCCCAGGCAATCCTGAAGGTCAGGCGACAAGCCGTATTGCAGCGGCGGTGATGGAGAAGGTCACCGGCTACGCATACGGAATACAGTTTGCGAGCTTCTATATGGATGGTGAGTTTATCCCGCACGTCAGGATGATAGAGACAGGCAAGCAGAGCAACAGCCTTGCCAGCCAGTTCGGTATGCCGTATGTATTGACAGCGGAGCCTAGATCATATGATAAGGCAACGCTCAACTACAACTGGCAGATGCGCGGCACGGAGGCTTTCTCGGTATATTCGGGAGTTACCGACACCATCAATGGTGAGAGTGCCAATCAGGCGGTGTCCTCAGTGCTCAGATTCCTGACACGTATGGGCGTTATAAGATACAACTGCCATGCGGGATACATTTCCACCATCATGGACGAGGAGGATCTGCTCAGCATAAGGTCCGAGCATGCCGCCGGCTTCTTCAAGAAGCTTGTCCAGCCGGGAGACGAGGTTGTACGAGGTGACATAATTGCAAATATCATCAATCCGATGACGGGCGAGAATACGACGGACATATACGCACCGACGGACGGAATCATATTCTACTGTCAGAATTCACCTATGATATACCAGAATTCGGTGATATTTAAGATGATACGAAGACTGCATAACTAGCATGGAAAAGTTATGACATATTTGGTGAAAATGCAGGGTTAAGATACAATTTTATGCTTAAATAAGCTGAAAATAGGCAAAAAGATAAAAACTACTACAAAAAAAACAAGATAAATGCTATTATTAAAGAATTGAAATAACAAAAACGCTTTTACTATGGAGGTATGACATGAGTAAGGTCAAGAGAGTGTATGTTGAGAAAAAGCCTGACTATGCGGTCAAGGCGAAGGAACTTCACGAAGAGATTAAGAACTATCTGGGTATCAAGGCTGAGTATGTGAGAGTGCTTGTCAGGTATGATATTGAGAACATATCAGATGAGACATATGCAAAGGCTCTTGAGACAGTATTTGCTGAGCCGCCTGTAGATGTGATCTATGAGGGTGAGCCTGAGCTTGCTGCCACAGATAAGGTGTTCTCAGTAGAGGCGCTTCCAGGTCAGTTCGATCAGAGAGCCGATTCAGCAGAGCAGTGTGTAAAGCTTCTTGCAGAGGATGAGGAGCCTGTTATCAAGACTGCCACAACATATGTACTTTCGGGCGACGTGACAGACGAGCAGATGAAGGCTGTCATGGACTACTGTGTAAACCCTGTTGATTCAAGAATATGCGGTATGGAGATTCCTGAGACTCTGGTTACAGAGTTTCCTGAGCCAGCCGATGTTCATATATTTGACGGATTCAAGGACATGGCAGAGGCAGATCTTAAGGAGCTTTATGACTCACTTGGACTTGCCATGACATTCAAGGATTTCCTTCACATCCAGAACTATTTCAAGGGTGAGGAGAAGAGAGATCCATCCATGACCGAGATCAGAGTTCTCGATACATACTGGTCAGATCACTGCCGTCATACAACATTCTCAACAGAGCTCACAGATGTAGAGTTTGACGATGGAGATTACAAGGATCTTCTTGAGAAGACATTTGACGCATACAGAGCAGAGATGAAGGAGATGTACAAGGACAGAGATGACAAGTTTGTATGTCTCATGGATATAGCCCTTATGGGCATGAAGCAGCTCAAGGCAGCAGGCAAGCTCGATGATATGGAAGTGTCAGACGAGATCAATGCTTGTTCTATAGTTGTTCCTGTAGTTGTGGACGGAGTAGAGGAAGAGTGGCTCGTATTCTTCAAGAACGAGACACACAACCATCCTACAGAGATCGAGCCATTCGGTGGTGCTGCTACATGTCTTGGCGGTGCTATCAGAGATCCGCTCTCAGGAAGAGGTTACGTATACCAGGCTATGAGAGTTACCGGTGCAGCTGATCCTACAAAGTCTCTCAAGGACACAATGGAGGGCAAGCTTCCACAGCGTAAGATCGTGACAACAGCAGCCCACGGTTACAGCTCATATGGTAACCAGATCGGTCTTGCAACAGGCCTTGTAAATGAGATATATCATCCAGATTATGTTGCAAAGAGAATGGAGATCGGAGCAGTTATGGGTGCAGCTCCAAGACGTGCTGTAAAGCGTCTCACATCTGATCCGGGAGATGTAATCATCCTGCTCGGCGGACGTACAGGCCGTGATGGCTGTGGTGGAGCAACAGGTTCATCCAAGGCTCACACATCACACTCACTCGAGACATGTGGTGCTGAGGTTCAGAAGGGTAACCCACCTACAGAGAGAAAGATACAGAGACTCTTCAGAAGAGAAGAGGTCTCATCTATTATAAAGAAGTGTAACGACTTTGGTGCCGGCGGTGTGTCAGTTGCCATCGGAGAGCTGGCAGACGGACTTGTGGTAGATCTTGACAAGGTACCAAAGAAGTACGCAGGTCTTGACGGTACAGAGCTTGCAATATCAGAGTCCCAGGAGCGTATGGCTATAGTTGTCGATCCTAAGGATGTTGACACTATGCTCGGATACGCTGAGGAGGAGAACCTTGAGGCTGTAGTAGTTGCAAAGGTTACAGAGGAGCCTAGACTTATCCTCAAGTGGAGAGGCAAGGACATCGTGAACATCTCACGTGCATTCCTCAACACAAATGGTGCTCATCAGGAGACTCAGGTCAAGGTTGAAGTTCCAAGCAAGGCAGATAATTACTTTGCTTCAGTTAAGGAGCCTGAGGATGTCAAGAAGGCATGGCTCGATACACTGTCAGATCTGAATGTGTGCTCACAGAAAGGACTTGTGGAGATGTTCGACAGCTCTATCGGAGCAGGAACAGTCACAATGCCTTACGGTGGAAAGTATCAGCTCACACCTACACAGACAATGATCGCAAAGCTGCCTGTACTCAAGGGTAAGACAGACACTATCACCATGATGAGCTACGGATTTGACCCATATCTGTCAAGCTGGAGCCCATATCACGGTTCAGTATATGCGGTTGTTACATCAGCAGCCAAGATAGCTGCAGCAGGTGGAGATGTAAGCAAGATCAGACTTACATTCCAGGAATATTTCAAGAGACTTGGAACAGACCCATACAGATGGGGACAGCCACTGGCAGCACTCCTCGGAGCATATGATGTTCAGATAGGACTTGGACTTCCGTCTATCGGTGGAAAGGACAGTATGTCAGGTACATTCAATGATATAGATGTACCTCCAACACTTGTATCATTTGCAGTTGACGTGGCAAGCTACATGGACGTTGTGACACCTGAGCTCAAGAAGGCAGGCAATGTTCTTGTGGAGATGGATATAGAGAAAGACGAGAACGACATACCTGTATATGAGAATGTTCTGTACATGTATGACCTCCTGAACAAGAAGATCAAGGAGGGCAAGATCCAGTCTGCATACGCAGTTGGATTTGGCGGTATCATAGAGGCTGTCAGCAAGATGGCATTTGGAAATAAGCTCGGTGTTGAGCTTGAGGATACAGTCAGCAAGAAGGATCTTGTTGCCAAGAACTATGGCGCTATCATTCTTGAGGTTAAGGCAGCAGATCTTGATCAGCTCGGAATTCCTGTCAAGAAGATAGGTAAGGTTACAAAGGAGCCTGTATTTACATACAAGGATGTCACGATCACTATGGACGAGGCTCTTGCAGCATGGACAAAGACTCTTGAGAAGGTATTCCCAACAGAGTCAAATGTTCCACAGACAGAGATCAAGACTGGACTCTTCGACGCCAAGACAGTTTACACATCAAGGAACAAGGTTGCCAAGCCAAAGGTATTCATACCTGTATTCCCTGGTACAAACTGTGAGTATGACTCAGCAAAGGCATTTGAGAGAGCAGGCGCAGACGTACAGACGATAGTATTCAGAAATATGACAGCACAGGGAATCAGAGATTCTGTTGACGCATTTGCAAAGGCAATCAGCGATTCACAGATCATCATGTTCCCAGGCGGATTCTCAGCCGGTGATGAGCCAGACGGATCAGGTAAGTTCATCGCAACTGCATTCCGTAATGCGAAGATCTCCGAGGAAGTCATGAAGCTCCTGAACGAGAGGGACGGACTTGCACTTGGTATCTGTAACGGATTCCAGGCACTCATCAAGCTCGGTCTTGTGCCTTACGGCGAGATCAGACCACAGACAGATGATTCACCTACACTGACAATGAACAGCATCGGACGTCATCAGTCCAAGATGGTATACACCAAGGTTGTAACAAACAAGAGCCCATGGCTGAAGAAGGCAGAGCTCGGCGGAGTATACACAATTCCTATCTCACACGGTGAGGGACGTTTCGTTGCAAGCAAGGAATGGTGCGAGAAGCTCTTTGCAAATGGACAGGTTGCAACACAGTATGTCGACATGAACGGCAACCCAACCATGGACGAGTACTACAACGTCAACGGTTCATACTATGCGATCGAGGGTATCACAAGCCCAGACGGACGTGTCCTTGGTAAGATGGGTCACTCAGAGCGTATCGGACAGGCTGTAGCTGTAAACGTATACGGCGACCAGAACCAGAAGATATTCGAGAGTGGTGTGGAGTATTTTAAGTAAGATGAAATCATGTCACACGGATTATATCCGGTGATATACCAATAAAAATAGCACAGATGTGCAGGAGTCATAAACAGTTTTAGATGACTGAGAATACGGGGACAGGTGAGAGTAGATTCCATACCTGTCCCCGTTTGTCTTTATATTTATGCGTACTGACTGCCGGGGATGATGTGGCAGAGCTTTGACGACCGGGAGGAGATTCTGCGTGAGAGAAAAAAAGAAAAACAGAATAGAGATTCTGGAAATTGCAATGGTGGTGCTTCTGATAAGCGGTGTATGTATGATCCCTTGTTTTAAGACAGGCCTGCCATACGGTGATGACCAGCAGGTTCATATGCTCAGGGTGGAGAGTATCCTCAAAGCGCTAAAGTCAGGGCAGGGATACCCTGTATATATATATCAGACTATGTTGGAAGGGTATGGCTACGGTATGGGAATATTTTACCCTGATTTGTTCTTGCTGCCAGCCGTTCTCTTCAGACTTCTGGGGGCATCACCGGAGATTGCAATGAAGATATATATATATGTACTGATGATATGTACGGGACTTACTGCGTATTATACAGGGCGGAGCATTGGCAGAAGCCGTTGCGCGGGTGTTGTCACTATGGTGCTTTACACAATGGGACATTATCATCTTGAGGATGTATATACCAGATTTGCACTTGGCGAAATTGCTGCCATGGTATTTATTCCACTGGCGTTTCTTGCTCTTTACGACCTGACTGAGATGGGACACAGTAGAAAAGGCCTTTTATGTGTATCATATTCGTGTCTTATGCTTTCACACACGATAAGCTTTGTATTATGTGTAGTAATGGGAATAATCTGGGTGTGTGCGAGATGGAAAAGAATTGCGGCTTGCAGAAGACTTATTGGGGCTGTGTGTATGGAAGCTCTTGCGTGTGCAGTACTTACATGTTATTATTGGCTTCCTGTACTTGAACAATTTGCAGATGGAAGGTTCTATGTAAGCAATGAACCGGCATTTTACACACATGAGGAGACTCAGACACTGCTCGCGATAGTGAGTGGAAAGTATTCGGTTGCATTCATTGAGATTGGAATACTGGCACTTATGGTATTTGTCAGTATATATAAAAAAGTATATAATAAAAAGGCTTTGATGTGCCTTGTGACAGCGGCGGTGCTTCTTGTATGCGAGACAAAGATTTTTCCATGGAAACTTATCGACAGAACTCCATTTGTCAGTATACAGTTTCCGTGGAGACTGAATATGTTCACAGAATTCTTTGTGGCACTTGGTCTTGCACTTCAGTCAGTGGATATAATAAAGCTGTTGCCATCATACAGAAGAAATGCGTGTTTATGTGCGGCTGGAAGCATACTTATCGGTATTTTTAGCCTGAATATGGTATGGAATATAGAACTTGGTGGCTATGTGAACTATCCGGAAGGTTATGCGGATAATGCAGGAAGTACAGACAGCATAGGGTTCTGGGAGTGGCTTCCAGCAGAAGGGGATCTTGCAACATCTGTCGGAGCAGAAAGCAGCGGGATGGTAAAGTGCGAAGATACTTACATACGGGGGCGCTATGGATCAGACGGAAGCTATGAGTTTGATGCGGGTAAAACTGCGGGGGAGTGCATAGTTCCAAAGTATTATTATAAGGGATATGAAGCAATAATGGCTGATGGACGGAAACTGACGGTAAGCAAATGTCTAAATGATGGATTGGTAGAAATATCAGTTTCGCCAGAGGCGGGTAAAGTTGTTGTAAAATATAAGGGGACAAAGATTCAGCATTGGTCATGGAGAATAAGTATATCAGCGGTCTTGCTTATGTTATTGATACTTATAATGCAACATGCTGTCGAAAAAGGAAAAATACAAAGTTATATGGAGTGATGGAGTAATTATGGAAAAAAAGAAAATCAGGTCAAGAAAAATTGTTAAGTATGGAATGGCATTTCTGATTCCTATCATATGTATAGTGATACATATGATGATGACGGACTGTTATCCATTTGGAAAGAATACTATACTGCTTGGAGATTCTAATACCCAGTATTATGCGTTTTTTGTGGAATTATCAGGCAGGATAAGACAGGGAAAATCAATTTTTTTCAGTTGGGACATGGGACTAGGATATGATTTCTATACTAATTTCTTTTATTATCTGGCAAGTCCTGTCAATCTTATAGCAGTTTTGTTCGGCGGTTCACATATGGAGCTGGGAATGATCGTCAGTATGTGTATTCAGGTTGGACTTTGCGGAGTTACTATGACCTATTTCTTATCGCATACCAGCAGAAATAAAATGCAGCACGGATGGCTGAATGACATACTCTGTGTTGTGATGGGAATGGCTTATTCCATGTGCGATTATATGCTTGCATATCAGTATAATCTCATTTGGCTTATATGCCTTCTTCTCGTGCCTGTTATGATGCTTGGCGTTGAGAGACTTATTGAGGGCGGTGATGTGAGACTTTATTTTGTGATGCTTTTCATGTCATTTGTATTCAACTTCTATTTTTCGTGGTTTGTGGCTATGATAGCTGTGATATGGTTTATCGATGTGAAAAAGGATAGCTGGAAAATGTTTTGGAAGCGTGGAGTGAAGTTTGCACTCACATCTATGACGGCTGCACTCAGTGCATGTGTTGTACTTGTGCCGTGTTTCCTTGCGATAGTTGGAAGAGAAGGTGCAAGTTCACTCACAGAAGATATACCATTTAGCAAGTTTGGTAATTTTGCAAATTTGTTCCAGAGCTTTTTCTGGGGACATGATATAGATATAGCTGGAAGAACTCTGTATGCAAGGAATATGTATATGGGACTGTCTCTGCTTTTCCTTGCGGTTGTATATGTGTTTAACAGGAATATACAGCTTCGGGCAAGAGTTAAGAGACTGGTGGAGATAGCGCTGCTTGTTGCCTGTCTGAATCTGACAGGGGCACTGTATGTTCTTCATGGGTTCACATATCCACATCTATATTCTTACAGATATGCTTTTATTCTTGTCATACTTCTTATTGTTTCAGCTTTTGAGTGTGCTGTGAACTGGACGAAGCCGGGGATTCGGGAAGGGATACTGACCGGAGTTGTATTTCTGGTTTTCCTTGGGGGCGTTTTTCTGGCAAACAATGAGGTGCAAAATGTAGTCTGCTATATGGTCACGATTCTGCTTATTATATATTTGTTTATGGTATTTGTATTGCAGGCCAGAAACAGCATAAAGATAAATTCTCTGATTGTGAATTTTATAGTAATACTTTTTGTGGAACTGATATCCAATGCCGTATATGTGAATACGGATGCATATACTACGGGCAAGGAGCATCTAGGCGGGACTGACGGATGGAGAGCCATATATAATGAAAAGGACAACAGTGATCTTAATAGAAAGACATCCTGGATTTTGTCACAAAATAATACAGTCTATTCAGACACTAATATATTCTCTTCAATCATAAATACAAAAGTGACATGGCTTTTTGATGCGCTTGGAATGGTGTATCAGGAACACGGCGCTACATATGCATACAGAAATACTACACCGGTAACTGCGCTTATGTTCAATGTAAGAAATGTATTATCGGATGCAGATGCATATTATGGTGGATATACAAAGGAGCAAAGTTATAATCTGAAAAACGATGTGTACGATATAGATGATGAGATTGCATGGTATACAACAGACTATGCTGTGGGAGCGGGCTTTTCTACAGATGGCAGTATAAAAGATTGGAATGTGTCAGACGTAGTTCCGTTTGAGGTGCAGAATGAATTCGTGAAAGATGTGTCGGGAGTTGAAGGAGTGTTCACTCATGTTTCACCGGATGAACTGACTGATTTTGATGTGAAATATAGAGGATGCACTCCGGATAGACAGGTCTTGCCGGATGGAGTAACTTTGGAGAGAAAGACTGATAAAAATGCTTATACATATATGAATGTGTCGCTCGATGAAGATTACCATGCCACACAGATTTATACGTTTACAGCTCCGAGGGATATGCATTTGTATGTGAGCCTTGAGGATGCAAATAAGCTGTGTAATATTGTAACTGTAGACGGAAATGTGATAGCGGATATAAATGAGTATGACGCTTATCCCTCACCAAAGGATGTACTTGATCTCGGCGAGCTGAAGAGTGGGCAGAAGGTCGAGATACAGGCAGTCAATCTGTCCACAGTCCTTAAAAAAGGAGTAACGTGTATAGATTTCTATGAATATCACGATGACAAGATGCAGGAATGCAAGGAATCAATTAAGGATAGGACACTTTCACTTGACACAGTGACATCTACATATGTAAAGGGTACGGTGACAGCAAAGGAGGATGGTATATTGTATACATCAATTCCTTATTACAGAGGCTTTACAGCGTATGTTGATGGAAATAAGACCGATATAACACCGTTGGCAAACGGTGCGCTTGTGGGTCTGGAGCTGACAGCAGGAACACATACAATAGAATTCAGGTATGTAACATATGGCTTTAAGCTAGGGCTTATGTTATCTGCAGCAGGATGGCTCATAGTTGTATTATACATGGTGAATCTCAGACGCAGCAGGAAAAAGAAGGTACAGGCTGCATAGAACAGATAGCGCAATAAATTAAGTGGGGATTGATATGGGTACAAAGCAAGGAGAAGTAAACAAACATAAAAAGAGCGGGATTCTGTATGCGGCTGTATTCTTAGTTACATTTCTGATATATACAGTAATTCTGATTCTGCAGAAAGCATATCCGTTCGGAGATAAAAGTTTTCTGACGTATGATGCATATGTGCAGTATAAGAATATGTTTCATATGTTATTTGAATGGATTTCGGGAGGTGGCAAAGGAAGCTTTATCTGGTCGATGGGAATGGGAATCGATGCTGTACAGGAGTCACTGTATTACTGCCTGAGCCCGTTCAATATCATCGTTCTGATGTTGGGAGAGAGCAGGCTGGAACTTTCCATGGTATTGCTTATCATCATAAAATCCGCCTGCCTGCCGGTCACGGCGCTTTACTTTTTCAGACATACCAATAAGAAAAATATAGAGAATGGGTACAGCCAGACAGTTGCAACGTTCATAGAGCTGGCATGCAGTATGGCATATGGACTGTCCGGGTATGTCCTTGCATATGGACATAATATTATATGGCTTGATGGGCTTATTCTGCTTCCGATAGTGGCACTTGGCATAGAGCATCTGTCAGATGGAAAAGGATGGATGTTATACACGCTGTCTTTGGCAGCGTCTATCATATGCAATTTCTATTTTTCATTCTATATATGTGTGTTTGCCGTGATATATTTCTTGCTGGAAAAACGGGAAAATGTCAGAGATTTCCTATGCAGAGGACTTTCGTTTGCTGGCTGCTCGGTGCTATCTGCTCTACTCGCAGGAGTGGTTCTGATCCCTGCCGGACTGGTGGTCATGAGAGCTGCGTCTTCGGTGACTGATATGGGACTTGAAGGAACACAGATGTGGGGGCAGTTTGGAGCGTATATATCCTCGTTCTATCCACTGAAGGATCTGGAATGTGTATCTATGTTCAGCAATAACAGTTATTGTGGAAGTATTGTTGTATTTGCTGCCTGCCTTTTTCTTTTGTCTTATGTGAGTGACTGGAAGACGAGGGTGAAATACTGTATAGCCATGGCCGTGCTTGTGCTCGCCCTGAACTATCTCCCGCTTAATTATGTGTTCCATGGCATGACGATCACACATGGACTTGGAAACAGGTTTGCATTCATATTAACATTTATATTAATTGTTGCAACATATCGAATTCTCATGAATCTTGCTAAGTTGAGACTGAGGTATATTGCTGTAAGTACTGCGGTGGCAGGCGTAATATTTGTGGCAAGTCTTATTGACAGCAGAGAGATGAGTACCCCGCTTGGCTATGTTATATTTATGCTTATGCTGGCATTTGCAGCCATTCTGTGCGTGCTTTGCAGAAGAGGAAGCATAAAGCCGGGAGTGGCTGTGTGCATTATCTGTGGCTGCTGGATAGCTGAGATTATGGGAAATGCATTATATGTAATGCCGGGCAAGACGGAGGACTGTCTTCTGACAGATGCTGTAAGACTAGATCAGTGGGAATCAGTATACAATTCCCTGGATACAGAAAATGGCACCAGAAAGAGCGCTATGGTTTATGAGAATTATGCGCCATATTCTCAGACAAACTGGTATTCATCCATGGCAAATGGAAATACGATCAGAGCGTTTTCCAGTATGGGACTTGCCCACTTTGACAATGTTGAATATATATATTCGGGAACTACACCGCTTACAGCGCTCATGTACAATGTCAGATATGTGCTGAGTCCGGAGAATGGTACTTACGCAGGATATAACCTTGTTGCTGAGAATGACGTATACAATCTGTATGAAGCAGAAACTCCTGAGATGATGGGATTTATGTTGGATGATGGTATCGTAGACTGGAAAGCAGACAGGACACCTCTTGAAAATCAGAATGATTTTATGAAGAGTGGCTGTGGTCTGTCGTCAGATGTATTTACAGAGATTGATATATCGGATTGGAGTACTTCTTATCTCAATCAGGACACACTTAAGGAATCAGTGGGTTATTGCATATACAGAACGTCAAATGCATTTGTGCCGATGACCCGGTATGAGTTTGATGCTGAATCTGATATGGATATGTATGTCTACAGTAAGGATAGCCGCGATCACTATGTGGAGATGATCGTGGACGGAGATCTCAGGGTATCGAATGGGTCATATGTTACAGAACAGCTGTCACATGTCGGCCTCGTAAAGAAAGGACAACATGTCAGGATAACTATAGGAGGTGCGACCAGCTCTAAAACAGGAAGTGTCGGAGAGCGATTTGTAAAGGTATACAATTACAATGCAGATGAATTTGAGAAAGCAGAAGAGAAGATACTTGATAGTCCGCTTGAGTGTACAGGATTTGTAAAAAATACTTTCTATGGAAGTGTGGATGTGAAAAATCCAGGTATCCTGTATATCGCATATCCATATAATGATGGGTTTAAGATATATGTGGATGGAGAGCCGGCAGAAAAAATTCGCCTTGGTAGAGGCAATATGGGTGTCCGGATATATGCGGGCAGTCACGATATAGAAATTGCATACAGAACACCTGGGCTTATGGCTGGCGCACTGGTTTCGCTGTTTGGAATATGCATCATGCTATTTATGCTGAGGTGGGACAGTAAACAGAAGCATGTAATCACACCCCTACCCACTCCATAAATTTCTTCATAGCCGTGCTCTGATTCTTCATTCCTGAGTAAGCGAAGCCGACACTCCTGCTCGGAATAGGAGTGTCAAGCGGAAGTTCGGTTATAACACCGGATGAGAGCTGTTCATGTGCGAATTCACGTACCACGCTGGCAACGCCCATGCCGATGGCGGCGAAGTCGATGAGAAGATCCATGTTGTTGATCTCAAGTACCTGGCTGCAGCTTATGCCCTGTGAGCGGAGATACTCGTCCACGTGGGTACGGGTTACATTTGCCTCCTCCAGAACCATGAGGTTGGAGCCTTCAAGGATGTTGACTGTTGATATATTGGACATACCTGAGTTGCTTGAGTTATGAATAGTGGTAGAAGCAGAGACGCCGGATGAATGTCCGTTATCTCTGCTTTTTTTATCCGCACCTTGATCTGTTGCATCGCCGTGTGTGGCAGAGGCTAAGCCTGAGTTTAGCAGCGGTATAATGTTACCCTTGATATTGCCTGAAAGCTCATCGGTAAAGCTGTATTGATCTCTGCCATTTGCGCGCTCGTAGAAATTATCCAGATATTCAGGGCTTGCCACAAATACGTCATGTATCTCCTTGACAGGAGAGTAGACTATCCCCTTTGGAAGCTCTGTGTTGCAAATCAGGCCTATATCTATATCTTCGTTTCTGAGAAGCTTGATGGTGTTCACGGTTGAGTGGCAGTCTATGCTGAACTTGATGTTTGGATTCTCCCTGATGAAGTCCTTCAGATAGTCCAGGAGTATGTGCTTGCACAGGGATGTGCTCACGCCGATTCTTATGTGACCGATTCCAAGCTCCTTGTAATTCTTCAGATTTTCCTCACCCATATTCAGAGAGTCAAATGCCCTCTCAACATATTCATAGAGAACCTGTCCCTCTTCAGTCAGAGTTACCCCTCTGGAACTTCTGTTAAAAAGCGCAGTGACGAGTTCTTCTTCAAGTTTGGAAATAGCCTTGCTTATCGCGGGCTGACTGATGTAGAGCTGATTTGCGGCCTTGCTGATGTTGCCGGCTTTGGCAACTGTATGAAAAATAACGTAATTGTTCAGATTACTTATCATGATATTCCTCCAGGTTATAATAACTATTCTTTTTATATATTGTAATTATACCTAGATGAGTGATATTATCAAGAGTAAGAATTTGTATTTAGAAACAAATGATAGGAGGACTATAAATATGGGTATGACCATGACTCAGAAGATTTTAGCTGCTCATGCAGGACTGCCATCAGTTGAAGCAGGACAGCTTATCGAGGCAGATTTGGATTTAGTATTAGGAAATGACGTAACAACTCCGGTCGCAATTCACGAGATGGAGAAGTTCAACAAGAAGGAAGTATTTGACAAGAAGAAGATAGCACTTGTCATGGATCACTTCACACCTAACAAGGATATCAAGAGTGCAGAGCACTGTAAGTGTGTAAGACAGTTCTCAGCGGCAAATGAGATCGAGAACTATTTCGATGTCGGAGCAATGGGTATCGAGCATGCGCTCCTTCCGGAGAAAGGACTTATCGTGGCTGGTGAGACATGTATCGGAGCAGACTCACATACATGTACATACGGAGCACTCGGTGCATTCTCAACAGGTGTCGGAAGTACAGATATGGCAGCAGGAATGGTGACAGGCAAGGCCTGGTTCAAGGTTCCATCAGCCATCAAGTTCAACATCGTTGGAGAGAAGGCAAAGTGGATCAGTGGTAAGGACGTCATCCTTCACATCATCGGTATGATCGGTGTTGACGGTGCGCTTTATAAGTCTATGGAGTTTGTTGGAGAGGGAATCAAGAACCTCACAATGGACGATAGATTTACAATTGCGAACATGGCCATCGAGGCAGGTGCCAAGAATGGTATCTTCCCTGTCGATGAGCTTACAGAGGAGTACATGAAGGAGCACAGCACAAAGTCATATACAAAGTATGAGGCAGACGAGGACGCTGTATACGATGCAGAGTACACCATCGACCTGTCACAGCTTAAGCCGACAGTTGCTTTCCCTCATCTCCCAGAGAATACAAAGACTATCGATGAGGTCGGAGATATCAAGATCGATCAGGTAGTCATCGGTTCATGTACAAATGGACGTATATCAGATATGAGAATTGCGGCAGATATCATCAAGGGAAGAAAGGTTGCTGACGGTGTCAGAGTTATCGTCATCCCTGGAACACAGGATATCTACCTTCAGTGTATTGAGGAAGGCCTCATGACTATATTTGTCAAGGCCGGAGCAGTGGTTTCAACTCCTACATGCGGACCATGTCTTGGAGGACATATGGGCGTTATGGCAGCAGGAGAGAGAGCTGTATCAACAACCAATCGTAACTTCGTAGGACGTATGGGTCATGTAGACTCAGAGGTGTATCTTGCCAGTCCTGCTGTTGCAGCAGCTTCAGCTATCACAGGTAAGATCAGCAGTCCTGACGAACTTGGATTATAAAAGAGATAAAGGAGATAGACTATGAAAGCACATGGAACAGTACACAAATACGGTGACAACGTAGATACAGATGTAATCATCCCTGCAAGATACCTGAATTCATCAGACCCTGCAGAGCTCGCAAAGAGCTGTATGGAAGATATAGATAAGGATTTCGTAAAGCGCGTAAAGCCGGGCGATATCATGGTGGCAAGAAAGAACTTCGGCTGTGGATCTTCAAGAGAGCATGCACCTATAGCCATCAAGGCTTCAGGAATAAGCTGCGTAATCGCAGAGACATTTGCCAGAATCTTCTATAGGAATGCCATCAATATTGGACTTCCGATCATCGAGTGCCCTGAGGCAGCAGAGGCTATCCAGGCAGGCGATGACGTGGAGATCGATTTCGACAGCGGTATGATCTATGACAGAACCCAGGGAACAGAATTTAAGGGACAGGCATTCCCTCCATTCATGCAGGAGATCATCAAGAGCGAGGGACTCATCAACTATATCAATAATAAAAATAAATAGAGTATGAGCATGTTTGGCCAGAGTGAAGATATATAATGAAAGGCAAAACAGGAAGGAGACAAAAATGCAGTGTAATTTAGCCGTAATAAAAGGCGACGGTATCGGCCCTGAGGTAGTCACAGAGGCTATGAAGGTTCTCGATACAGTTGGAGAGAAGTTCGGACATACATTTGACTATGAGCAGATCCTCATGGGCGGATGTTCAATAGATGCGACAGGCGTGCCACTCACAGACGAGGCAGTGGCAGTTGCAAAGTCAAAGGATGCGGTTCTTCTCGGTTCAATCGGAGGAAATACATCCACATCACCATGGTATAAGCTCCCTCCAAATCTTCGCCCAGAGGCAGGACTTCTGAAGATCAGAAAAGAGCTTGGCCTCTTCGCAAACCTTCGTCCAGCCAATCTCTACGATGAGCTGAAGGAGGCATGTCCACTTAAGGCTGAGATCGCAGAGCGCGGATTTGACATGATGATGATGAGAGAGCTCACCGGTGGTCTCTACTTCGGCGAGAGACACACAGAGGAGGTTGACGGAGTTATGACAGCCGTTGATACCCTCACATACAATGAGAACGAGATCAGAAGAATAGCCATCAAGGCATTTGACATAGCTATGAAGAGAAGAAAGAAAGTCACATCCGTTGACAAGGCCAATGTCCTTGACTCATCAAGACTCTGGAGAAAGGTCGTTGAGGAAGTGGCAAAGGATTACCCTGAGGTTGAGCTTGAACACATGCTCGTCGACAACTGTGCGATGCAGCTTGTGAAGGATCCTGCACAGTTCGATGTGGTTCTCACAGAGAACATGTTCGGAGACATCCTCTCAGACGAGGCATCCATGATCTCAGGTTCTATCGGAATGCTTTCATCTGCATCACTTAACGAGACAAAGTTCGGTATGTATGAGCCATCAGGCGGATCGGCACCTGACATAGCAGGCCAGAACAAGGCGAATCCGATAGCAACCATCCTGTCGGCGGCAATGATGCTCAGATACACATTTGACCTCGACAAGGAGGCAGATGCAGTTGAGAACGCTGTAAAGACGGTTCTCAAGGACGGATACAGAACAATAGATATCCACTCAGAGGGAACACAGCTCGTAAGCTGTTCCGAGATGGGTGATCTTATCTGCGAGAGAATATAGAAAGGACCATTATTGGAGGAGAATAAGATGAAGAGTGATAATGTTAGGGTTGGAATGCAGCAGGCACCACACAGATCTCTGTTCAACGCACTGGGCATGACAAAGGAAGAGATGGAGAGACCTTTAGTAGGTATCGTATGTTCATACAATGAGATAGTTCCAGGTCACATGAACCTGGACAAGATAGCACAGGCAGTAAAGATGGGAGTTGCCATGGCAGGTGGTACACCTGTTATGTTCCCGGCGATCGCTGTGTGTGATGGTATAGCAATGGGACACATCGGAATGAAGTATTCACTGGTTACAAGAGATCTGATCGCAGACTCAACAGAGGCTATGGCTATAGCACATCAGTTTGACGCGCTCGTCATGATCCCTAACTGTGACAAGAACGTTCCAGGACTTCTCATGGCAGCAGCCAGAGTAAATGTCCCAACAGTATTTGTATCTGGCGGCCCTATGCTTGCCGGACACGTAAAGGGAAATAAGACAAGTCTTTCAAGTATGTTCGAGGCTGTAGGTTCATACGCAGCCGGAACCATGACTGAGGAGGATGTATACGAGTATGAGTGCAAGACATGTCCTACATGCGGATCATGTTCAGGTATGTACACAGCAAACTCTATGAACTGTCTGACAGAGGCTCTTGGAATGGGACTTCCTGGAAATGGAACAATCCCTGCAGTATATTCAGAGAGACTTAAGCTTGCAAAGCATGCAGGAATGGCAGTTATGGATATGTACAGAAAGGGCATCAAGCCTAGAGACATCATCACAAAGGAGTCAATCATCAACGCTCTTACAGTTGATATGGCACTTGGATGTTCAACCAACTCTATGCTCCACCTTCCAGCCATCGCACATGAGATCGGTTTCGACTTTGATATCTCATTTGCAAATGAGATCAGCGCAAAGACACCTAACCTGTGTCACCTTGCTCCTGCAGGCCACACATACATGGAGGATCTCAATGAGGCCGGTGGTGTGTATGCGGTTATCAAGCAGCTTGCAGATGCAGGACTTATCAACAAGGACTGCATGACAGTTACAGGCAAGACAATAGGAGAGGCTGTTGCCAATAGTGTAAACAAGAATCCTGAGGTCATCAGACCTATGGACAATCCATATACAGTTACAGGTGGTCTGGCTGTACTCAAGGGTAACCTTGCACCAGACGGCTCTGTAGTAAAGCGTTCAGCAGTTGTGCCTGAGATGCTGGCTCACAAGGGCCCTGCAAGGGTATTTGACTGTGAGGAGGACGCAATCGCAGCTATCAAGGGCGGCAAGATCGTAGAGGGTGACGTGGTAGTCATCAGATACGAGGGACCAAAGGGAGGCCCTGGTATGAGAGAGATGCTCAACCCTACATCAGCCATCGCTGGTATGGGACTTGGTTCATCAGTTGCCCTTATCACAGACGGAAGATTCTCAGGAGCAAGCCGTGGAGCGTCCATCGGACATGTATCACCTGAAGCTGCTGTGGGCGGACCTATCGCTCTTGTTGAGGAAGGCGATATGATCGAGATCGATATCAACAACCTCAGCATCAAGCTCGATGTCTCAGACGAGGAGCTTGCAAAGAGAAAGGCTGCATGGAAGCCAAGACAGCCAAAGGTTACAACAGGCTATCTTGCAAGATACGCAGCTATGGTTACATCAGGCAACAGAGGTGCTGTTCTTGAGGTGCCAAAGAATTAATTGATCACAATTAAGGGAAAAGGAGAAAGTAAGATGTCAAAGATATCAGGTTCTGAAATTGTTATAGAGTGCCTTAAAGAACAGGGCGTTGACACCGTGTTCGGTTATCCGGGAGGAACTATCCTCAACGTATATGATGCCCTCTACAAGCACCAGGATGAGATCAACCATGTGCTCACATCACATGAGCAGGGGGCTGCCCATGCGGCAGATGGATATGCCAGAGCTACAGGCAAGGTCGGCGTATGTATGGCCACATCAGGTCCGGGTGCCACCAACCTTGTAACAGGTATAGCTACAGCATACATGGATTCCATTCCTGTTGTGGCAATAACAGCAAATGTAGGTGTAAATATGCTCGGTAAGGACAGCTTCCAGGAGGTAGACATTGCAGGTGTTGTTATGCCTATCACCAAGCACAGCTTTATCGTGAAGCACATAGATGATCTTGCACCGACCATCAGACGTGCGTTCAAGATCGCAAAGAGCGGCAGACCTGGCCCGGTACTTGTGGATATAACAAAGGATGTAACCGCAGCGGAGACAGAGTATATACCAGAGACACCGGAGGTCATCGAGAGAAAGACAGACACCATCCGCGAGGAGGATGTGAACAAAGTCCTTGAGATGATCAAGGTTTCAAGAAGACCATTTATCATGGCAGGTGGCGGATGTATCATCTCTGACGCATCAGCAGAGCTTGCAGAATTTGCAGATAAGGTGGATGCACCAGTGTGCGATACACTTATGGGCAAGGGCGCATTTGACGGAAGAAGCGAGAGATATACAGGCATGATCGGTATGCACGGAACAAAGGTGTCCAACCTCGGTGTGTCAAGGGCAGATCTTGTGATCGTTGTTGGTGCCAGATTCTCAGACCGAGTTATCGGAAATGCATCCAAGTTCGCGCCAAATGCAAAGATCATACATATAGATATAGATGCAGCTGAGATAGACAAGAACATCCCTACAAATGCCAGCATAGTCGGCGACGCAAAGGAGGTCCTGAAGCTCCTCAACAGCAAGCTTGCCGCCCAGTCCAACAAGACATGGATGTCTGAGATCGAAGACCTCAAGAAGCAGAATCCTGACGTGTACAGCTTTGACACACTGAACGGACCAGCAGCTATCAAGAAGATCTACGAGCTTACAGAGGGCAATGCGATCATCACGACTGATGTCGGACAGCATCAGATGTGGGCTGCCCAGAACTATACCTTTAAGGAGCCAAGAACATTCCTGTCATCAGGCGGACTTGGGACCATGGGTTACGGTGTTGGCGCTGCGATCGGAGCAAAGTACGGCAGACCTGATAAGGCAGTCATCAATATAGCCGGTGACGGATGCTTCAGAATGAATCTTAACGAGATAGCAACAGCGGCAAGATACAACGTACCTATCATCCAGGTAGTCCTGAACAACCATGTACTTGGAATGGTAAGACAGTGGCAGACTCTGTTCTATGACCACAGATATTCCAACACCGTGCTTGACGATTCAGTAGATTTTGTCAAGGTAGCAGAGGGACTTGGTGCCATGGGAATCAGAGCAAATACCCTTGAAGAGTTCGAGGATGCTATGAAGACCGCACTCACAGCAGGCCGGCCGGTAGTGATCGATGTGACAATAGCAGGAGACGACAAGGTATGGCCAATGGTAGCTCCGGGAGCAGCCATCGACACCTGTTTCTCAGAAGACGATATGTAATATATGTCAATATAAGCTCGGAAAGGCACCATATTTGTGCGCGTACAAAACATAGATATGGTGCTTATATATATAATCCCTACTTGCCGACAGGCGAAAAGAGTGCTATAGTACAGGGATATAAGCGATAATAAAGTTGTTTTACTTGATAATATAAGAATTTAGTAAAAATAACTTGTTAATCGCAAGCGAGATACACCAAAAAAACAAAGATAAGTCAGAATTTTCATATAAATGGGAACGAAGGACATTTTTGTTAAGTAAAATATCTCGCACACATTTTATTAGGTCATAAACAGATGATTTCGTAAATAAAGTAAATTAGCCTGTGTTTCGCTGCCTATATCGTTCGAAGGACATTCTCCTCCGCCGGTCCTTAGGTGGCGCTGTAGGCGGCACCTTAGTACCGCTGCAGGAGGAGACGAGCGGGAGCGCTCCGCAGAACGATATAGGCAGCGAAACACAGGCTTACATACATTAAAACGAAATCATCGTCACAACTAAAAAGAAGGAGAGATAACAAAAATGGCAAGAGTGTACAACTTTTCAGCAGGCCCTTCAGTTCTTCCTGAGGTGGTATTAAAAGAGGCAGCAGAAGAAATGCTTGATTACAAGGGAACAGGCATGAGCGTAATGGAGATGAGCCATCGATCTAAAGCCTTCGACAATATCATCAAAGAGGCAGAGAAGGATCTCAGAGATCTCATGAACATACCTGACAACTACAAGGTGCTTTTCCTTCAGGGAGGAGCTTCACAGCAGTTTGCAGCAATTCCAATGAATCTCATGAAGAATGGCGTAGCTGACTACATCATAACAGGTCAGTGGGCAAAGAAAGCATACGAAGAAGCAAAGAAATATGGAAAGGCAGTTGCAGTTGCATCATCAGCAGACAAGACTTTCTCATATATCCCAGACTGTTCAGATCTTCCGATCGATGACGATGCTGATTATGTTTACATTTGTCATAACAACACTATATATGGAACAACATACCACACACTTCCTAACACAAAGGGCAAGATACTCGTTGCAGATATGTCATCAGACATTCTCTCACAGCCTGTAAATGTTGAGGATTACGGTATGATCTACTTCGGAGTTCAGAAGAACGTTGGTCCTGCAGGCGTAGTAGTGGCTATCATCCGTGAGGATCTTATCAGAGATGACGTAATGCCATTTACACCAACCATGCTCAAGTACAAGACTCAGGCAGATGCAGACTCACTCTACAACACACCTCCATGCTACGGCATCTATATCTGTGGCAAGGTATTCAAGTGGGTTAAGGAGATGGGCGGCCTTGAGGCTATGAAGGCTCACAACGAGAAGAAGGCCAAGATCCTCTATGATTTCCTCGACAGCTCAGAGCTCTTCAAGGGAACTGTAGTAAAGGAAGACCGTTCACTCATGAACGTACCATTTGTAACTGGTGACGCAGACCTTGATGCAAAGTTCGTCAAGGAGGCTACAGAGGCTGGATTTGTCAACCTCAAGGGGCACAGAACAGTAGGTGGTATGAGAGCATCTATCTACAACGCAATGCCTATCGAGGGTGTTGAGAAGCTTGTAGAGTTCATGAAGAAGTTCGAGGCAGAGAACAAGTAATATATAGTAACAGAAAAGGGAGAAAAAGACATGTCAGTAAAGATTAATTGCTTAAACCCTATCGCCAAGTGCGGTATGGAGCTTTTACCTGATACATATGAAGTAACAGACAATTTCGCAGATGCAGATGCAGTTCTGGTCAGAAGTGCATCCATGCATGATCTTGAGCTGTCAGACAACCTTCTGGCAGTAGCCCGTGCAGGTGCAGGTGTCAACAACATTCCACTTGATAAGTGCGCTGAGAAGGGTATCGTAGTATTTAACACACCAGGAGCAAATGCAAATGGTGTTAAGGAGCTTGTAGTAGCAGCACTCCTCATGGCTTCAAGAGACCTCGTTGGCGGTTACAACTGGGTCAAGGACAATGCCGCTGAGGCGGATATCGCCAAGATGGTGGAGAAGCAGAAGAAGAACTACGCAGGCAATGAGATCCTTGGCAAGAAGCTCGGTGTAATCGGACTTGGTGCCATTGGAGCAAAGGTTGCAAATGTTGCGCTTAAGCTCGGCATGCAGGTATACGGATATGATCCATATGTGTCAGTAGATGCAGCATGGGGACTTTCAAAGGATGTAAAGCACATCACAAATGTAGAGGATATCTACAGAGACTGTGATTATATAACAGTTCATGTTCCAGCTCTTGACAGCACAAAGGGAATGATCAATGCAGATGCATTTGCACTGATGAAGGACGGCGTGAAGATCCTCAACTTCGCAAGAGACGTACTGGTCAACGATGAGGATATGAAGGCAGCACTCGACTCAGGCAAGGTTGCAAAGTATATGACAGACTTCCCTAACCCAGCTATAGCAGGTTACAAGAACGTGGTAGCATTCCCACATCTTGGAGCTTCAACAGCAGAGTCAGAGGACAATTGTGCAGTTATGGCTTGTAAGGAGATCAAGGCATACATCAACGATGGAAACATCAAGAACTCTGTAAACTATCCAAACGTAAACATGGGACAGTGCAGTGATGTAGCCAGAGTTACTATCTGCCACAAGAACATCCCTAACATGCTCACCCAGTTCACAGGAGTATTCTCCAAGAAGGGCGGCAATGTATCAGGAATGATCAGCAAGGCAAAGGGCGATTACGCATATTCTATCCTTGATATCGGTGTAGAGCCAACAGCAGACGACATCGCAGAGCTCTCAGCAATCGAGGGAGTTGTTAAGGTAAGAGTCATAAAGTAATAAAAGATAAATAGGAGAGAAGAAAAATGAGTGACAAGTTAAAGGTAGGTATCCTTGGCGCAACAGGTATGGTAGGTCAGAGATTTATCTCACTTCTTGAGAACCATCCTTGGTTCGAGGTCGTTACAGTTGCAGCCAGCCCAAGAAGCGCAGGCAAGACATACGAAGAGGCAGTTGGTGACAGATGGAAGATGGATACACCGATGCCAGAGGCAGTTAAGAAGCTTGTAGTATACAATGTCAATGAGGTAGAGAAGGTTGCTGCCACAGTTGATTTTGTATTCTCAGCAGTAGATATGACAAAGGATGAGATCAAAGCTATAGAGGAGGCTTATGCCAAGACAGAGACTCCTGTAGTTTCAAACAACTCAGCTCACAGATGGACTCCTGATGTTCCTATGATGGTTCCAGAGATCAATGCAGACCATGCAGAGGTTATCGAGTTCCAGAAGAAGAGACTTGGAACAGAGAGAGGATTTGTTGCAGTTAAGCCTAACTGCTCAATCCAGAGCTACGCACCGGTACTTACAGCATGGATGCCATTTGAGCCATACGAGGTTATCGTAAGCACATATCAGGCAATCTCAGGAGCAGGTAAGACATTCAAGGATTGGCCTGAGATGCTTGGCAACATCATCCCATATATCGGCGGTGAGGAAGAGAAGTCAGAGAAGGAGCCACTCAGAATCTGGGGTAAGGTAGACAAGGAGAATGGTGTGATCGTTCCTGCAGAGGGAATCACTATCACAAGCCAGTGTATCAGAGTCCCAGTTCTCAACGGACATACAGCAACTGTATTCGTAAAGTTCAGAAAGAACCCTACAAAGGAGCAGCTTATCGAGGCTATGACAAGCTTCAAGGGCGCGCCTCAGGAGCTTGGTCTTCCAAGTGCACCAAAGCAGTTTATCCAGTACCTTGAGGAGGACAACAGACCACAGGTTGCTCTGGACGTTGACTTCGAGAAAGGTATGGGTATCAGCGTTGGACGTCTCCGTGAGGATTCAGTATATGACTGGAAGTTCGTTGGCCTTTCACACAACACTGTAAGAGGTGCTGCAGGTGGTGCAGTTCTCTGTGCAGAGCTTCTGAAGGCTAAGGGATATATCACAAAGAAGTAATAAATTATATGGATATTTGAAGTGTCTGTGCTAACAATATCATAAAGATTTGCCGGGATAATGTTGCTGCTATGAAGTGAACATGTTCCGGCAATTTTTTTGTTTTGCATGGCGTTATATTATGCAGTATTATTGATAACATTATGTTGACATTGCACAAACAGGTATACTAAAATTAGATTAATTGTAAATAAACCATGAATTACTAAGGGAGGTATTTTATGAGAAAAGGGAAGAGATGGCTGGCAGCGGCTGTGAGTGCAGCGATGATTGTCCAGTCACTGGCCAGTGTTGGCCCGGTTTATGCAGCGGATGATGGCGTATCCATAGCTGACACGTTTACGGATTCGTCGTTTAGAAGCTATGTGTCGAGTAATTTCGATACAGACAGTAATGGTTATCTGTCAGATGCGGAGATCTCGAATGTAACATCTATAGATGTTTCGAAGTGTTCTCCTGCTATATCAAGTTTGAATGGCGTAGAATTGTTCACCAATCTGTCAAAGCTGGATTGTAATGAGCAGTCTATAAGGAATCTTGATATAGAGAATCTTGAGAATCTTGAATATATAGATGTCTCAAGTAACAGAATAGACAGTCTGACATTGCCGGTAAGTGCAGAGAAACTTACATATCTTGATATAAGTGGAAACAAGATCACAAGCCTTACATCTCTGGCTGATTACAATAATCTTGTACTGCTCAATGCCAATTCAACAAACCTTTCATCGATAGATGTCAGCAATATGAAGGGGCTTAAGGTGCTTGGCGTAAGTGGAACCACCATATCAACACTTGATCTTGGCTCAAACATGGAGCTTACAACACTTTATTGTGACAGCATGCGTTCACTGCCTGTCCTTGATGTGTCAGGTCATGAGAAGCTTAAGAATCTTTATTGTGCTGGAGCAAAGAGCGACAGTGGAGTTGTTGTTCGTTCGTCAATTACCAAGCTTGACGTATCCGGTGATATAGTCCTTGGTTCGCTTGATTGTTCAAATAGCTATGTGGCTGAGCTGAACATAGACAATACCCCGGCGCTTACAACACTTGATTGTTCTAACACGAGACTTACATCAATAGATGTGTCAAAGAACACAAGTCTTAGCTACCTTGATGTCAGCAGCAATGTTCTGGGTGCGGTGGATTTTACTGCGAATACAGCACTTAGAGAGCTTTATGTCAAGGATACTGGCATAAATAAGCTTGATGTATCTACTCTCACCAATCTGGTTAATCTTGACGCATCATCAAATTCTCTTGCAGAGCTTGATATAGCATCAAACAGTTTATTGGAGAAGCTTTATATTTCAGACAATAATATCCAGGGTATAAAGCTTGATGGTCATCCTGACCTTAAAGAACTTGAGATTGACAACAACAATCTTGTGGCCATAGATATATCAGTGTGTCCTAAACTTTATGGCGATGATGGTGTGTTCAGTTGCAGTGGGAATAGCAGGGATATAACACTTGATACTACGAACTATGATTATGATTTTAGCGATTTTTCAAAAGTCTATGGTTTGCATAAGGCGTGGTATGACTATGAACTTCCTGTTGCTGTAGATAACAACGGCAAGCCTTTAACGGATGATAATGGGGTTGAAATTCATAAACGAAACAGGAATACTACAGGATACGCAGGAATACAGGGCATAGATGCCAGCAATGAGGCGTCATCCGTGACTGGAGGACAGCTTGATGGATATATATTTACAGCGGAGCCGGATGCGGAGAAGATTACATACAATTACTATACAGGAGCAGGAATGGGGAAGGTCAAGTTCACACTCAACATTCTTAACCCGCTCAAGGTCACAGTATGGTATACAACTGATGGAAATGTTGTAAAGTCAGACAGTTCTACACTCAGCTTCAGAGTTGGTGATACGACTACACTTACAGCTACGGATGACGAAAAGAATCCACACAAGAACATAACATGGAGTTCGTCAAATGAAAGAGTTGCACAGATAGACAGGGAGACAGGAGAACTGACCTGTGTTTCGGCGGGAACAGCTCAGATTAACATTCTGCTGAATGATCGTGCTATAGGATATGTGAATATGGAGTGTCACAAGCCTGTTACCGGACTTTATCTTGTAGATCAGAACGAGAAGGATGATGCAGGCAACCAGATAACATACGAGAATGGCGCAGTCATCAACATGGACTGTGGAACATATCCAAGAAATGGCTCTAAAAAGCTGGATGTAAAGTGTGTTACCGAGGATGGTCTTGCATCCAAAGAGATATCAGGATTCACTTGTAAGGTGACTGATGCGGATGGCAAAGAAAACAATAAGGTTTTGTCGTTTAATACATCAAGTAAGACTATAACAACAAGAGGTGCAGGAATCGCATTCCTTCATTTTACATCAACTGATAATCCTGATGTAGAGACAGTAATTCAGGTAAATGTTGAACAGAGAGTAAACAGCGTGACACTTTCACAGTCTAGAATGACGATCATTGCAGGTGGAAGCAGTAATCTCGTTGCTACGGTTTCTCCAAATACTGCAGTGGAGCAGAGCGTTGTATGGTCATCATCAAATGAGAGCATTGCTACGGTCGATGCCGAGGGAAATGTGAAGGCAGTCAATCCGGGAGAAGCTGATATCATATGTACATCTGTTGATACTGAGCAGGTGTACGGCAAGTGTCATGTGACTGTACAGCCGCCTGTAAAAGGTTTGACTCTCAATATGAACAGTGCAGAATTGCTGCTCGGAGCAGATACGGAAAGCAGAACAGTATCACTTGAGGCTGTTATCGATGCGGATGATGCAAGTATTTACAAGAATTTGAAGTGGACATCGTCAGATACAAACGTTGCTTCGGTGTCATATAGTTCAACAGATAAGACAAAGGCTACAGTTACTGCCAGATCAGCAGGAACTGCTGTTATCAGATTTTCAATTTCAGATGATGAGTATGTGGATTGCAACATTACAGTAAAGCAGAGAGTTACAAGCCTTAGAATAAACAGAGACAAGACAACAATATATGCTGGTGATACACTGCAGGTAACAAGCACTGCATCCCCTGCAACTGCATCGAATCAGGAAGTCATCTGGGCATCATCAGACGAGAGTGTTGCAAGCATTGACAAGGATGGTTTGATAACAGCCCTCGACAGAGGAACCACAGTTATCACAGCTACAGCAGTTGATGGAAGTGAGAAAACAACATCATTCACTCTTACAGTAAAGAAGTATGTAAGTGCTATAACACTTGACAAGGAGAAGCTCACTCTGTATGTGGGTGAACGAGGAACTGTTAAGCAGACCGTACTTCCAGAAGATGCAAATGACAGAAATGTTATATGGCAGTCAAGTGATCCGGGTGTTGCAACAGTATCAAACGGAACAATAACAGGTGTTAAAGCCGGAACAACAAACATAACATGTACAGCTAGAGATGGCAGTGGAGTATCAAAAACATGTGAAGTTACAGTAGTCCAGCAGATATCATCAATAGTATTGGGTGAGAGCACTAAGACTGTGAATGTAGGTGATAAGTTTACCCCGAATGTGACGCTCAATCCGGAGAATGCTTCAAAAACAGAGCTGAAGTGGACAAGCTCGAGTGAAGCAGTAGCATCTGTAGATCAGAATGGAGAGGTAACAGCAAAATCCCGAGGTACAGCGACAATCACATGCGAGGCTGTCGAAGGCATTGAAGGAAGAAAGGCCAAGGCAACTCTCAGACTTACAGTTAACCAGCCGGTTACAGGAATAAAACTTAATCAGACAAAACTGAATCTGTTTGTGGGTAAACAGGGCAGAATAACATCGACTGTAGCTCCTGCTAACGCAAATAACAGAAATGTTGAGTGGACAACTTCTAACAGCAAGGTAGCAACTGTAAACAATGGTACTATCACAGCAGTATCAAAGGGAACAGCAGTTATCACGTGTAAGGCTAAGGATGGAAGCGGCAAGCTTGAAAAGTGTACTGTTACGGTTTCACAGCCTGTAACATCCATCAAGCTCAATGCAACAAACAAGACAATCAAGAAGGGTGCGACATTCACACTCAAGGCGACTGTAGGTCCTGCAGCGGCAAACAATAAGGCTGTTACATGGTCATCATCGAACACCAAGGTGGCAACAGTTTCATCAACAGGAGTTGTCAAGGCTGTTGGAAAGGGTTCGGCAGTTATCACATGTAAATCAAAGGACGGAAGCAATATTACTGCCAAGTGTACAATCAATTCAGTTATTATGGTTTCTTCGATCAAGTTAAACAAGAAGACAGCAACCATAAAGAGAAAGGGAAAGATAACACTCAGGGCAACAGTAGGTCCTGCAACTGCAAACAACAAGGCAGTTACCTGGGTTTCTTCAAATAAGAAGATCGCCACTGTAACAACAAGAGGAACAGTAGTAGGTAAGAAGAAGGGGCGTGCGGTAATTAAATGTAAGGCTAAGGATGGCAGTGGTAAGTACGCAAAGTGTACAATCATAGTAAAATAAAATATAACAACATATAGTTGGAATATATGATCTTAATCGTCAGGCCTGCAAAACAGGTCTGACGGTTTTTTACGTATATTGTTCTTTGCTGTTCTTTATTTTTATTTAACGTTAAAAAATGTTGTAAGCAAATAGCAATTGTGATAAACTATTAGAAAAATTGATTTCATTTACATGGAGGCATTTATAGATATGAAGAAGCTTATTTTAGTTACATCACCACCAGCATGTGGAAAGACATTTATTTCAAAGCAGGTTGCAAAGGCACTTCACAATTGTGTATACCTTGACAAGGATACACTTATCGTGCTTTCAAAGCAGATATTTGTGGTTGCCGGACAGGAGTACAACCGTTCATCAGACTTCTTCCAGAAGGAGATCAGAGATTACGAGTATTACTGTGTGCTGGATCTTGCATTTGAGGCATTGGATTACAATGATACAGTTCTCATCAATGCTCCGTTTACAGAGGAGATCAGAGATGATGAGTATCTTGACAATCTTCGCGCTAAGCTTGCAGAGAAAGATGCAGAGCTCTTCGTTATCTGGGTAAATACAAGAAAAGATGTATGTCATGAGAGAATGATCAAGAGAGCTTCAGACAGGGATACATGGAAGCTTGAGCACTGGGATGAGTACATCAACAGCCAGAACTTCAATCCGCCTACAAACATTAAGGATCTCTTCATATTCGAGAACTCATCAGAGGAGGAATATGAGGATTCGATCAAGAAGGTTGTCAAGGCTGTGAGAGGTTAATTGGCACATACAATAAAATATTTATGACAGGAGTAGAGAATATGGCAACAATCAGAAGTTTTAGAGCCTATAGACCGAGACCAGATGTTGCAGGCAGAGTAGCTGCCTTGCCATACGATGTGTATAACCGTCAGGAAGCAGAGATAGAGGTCAAGCGCGAACCATTATCATTTTTGAAAGTGGACAGAGCAGAGACATCCTTTGGACCAGATGTGGATACATATGCTCCATGTGTATATGATAAGGCTGGTCAGCTGCTTCAGGGCATGATAGATGATGGAACATATATCATGGAGCGCAGACCAGTCTATTATATTTATGAGCTTATCATGGATGGCAGGCATCAGACAGGACTCGTGGCATGTTCTTCTATAGATGACTATATGAATGGAGTCATCAAGAAGCATGAGAATACCAGAGAGGACAAGGAGATAGACAGAATAAAGCATGTCGAGGCATGCGGAGCGCAGACTGGACCTATATTCCTTGCGTACAGAGCGATAGATAAGGTTGACGAGATCATCGATAGAGTGAAGAAGGGTGATAAGTTGTACGGCTTCACATCACCTGACGGGATCACTCACAACGTATGGATAATAGATGGCCAGGAAGATATAGACACCATCAGAGCTGCATTTGAAGGAGTGGACGATATCTATATAGCGGATGGACACCACAGGGCGGCATCGGCCGTCAAGGCGGGAATCCATATGAGAGAGAAGAATCCGGGATATACCGGGGATGAGGAATTCAATTATTTCCTCTCTGTACTTTTCCCTCATGACCAGCTTATGATCATGCCGTACAACAGAGTGGTAAAGGATCTCAACGGACATGACAAGCAGGAATTCATGGATGAGGTTTCAAAGATATTTGATGTGACAGCCAGTGATGTTCCGGTGGAACCACAGGTCAAAGGACAGGTGGGAATGTACATGGATGGAAGCTGGTACAGACTGGATGTCAGAGAAGGTATTGTTCCGGATGATGTCGTGGGCAGACTTGACGTATCGGTACTTCAGGACAATGTGCTTGCACCGATACTTGGAATACATGATCCGAGAACTGATCAGAGGATCATGTTCGTAGGTGGAATCAGAGGACTTGCAGAGCTTGAGCGTCTGGTGGATGGAGGAATGGCGGTTGCATTCTCGATGTATCCGACATCCATCACTGAACTGTTCGACATTGCAGATGCGGGACTTCTCATGCCTCCAAAGTCAACGTGGTTTGAGCCAAAGCTCAGAAGCGGAATATTTATACACAAGATAGACTAACATTAGGAGAAGGGGTTTTATGGAGATATTTGTATTGAAATCAGATGAGGTTGCAGCGATAACAAGGGGTACGCATGGCAACCCTCATCATATTCTTGGTATGCACCAGTGTCTTAATGACTGCTATGTAAATGCATACCTTCCGAGGGCTACGGCTGCGTTTGTTCTCAGGATAAATGAAGAAACGGGCGAGCCGATATTTAAATATCCTATGATCGAGATAGGTTCACAGGGATTTTTTACAGTGAAGATCGAGGATAGCGGGGCATTTGCATATAAGCTCATAACAGAAGGCGAGCAGGCGGCTGAATTCTATGATCCGTATTCATTCGGATACAGCGTGGATCCGGTCAATGTCATGAAGGTGGTAAATGGAGACGATGGAATATTGTCGGATTTCCATGTAAAGGATCTGTTTGGAGCAAGACAGATCACGCTCGATGGTGTACAGGGTGTATCGTTCTGCATGAATATGCCGGGGGCAACCAGGGTCAGTGTGGTCGGAGATTTCAACGGATGGGATGGACGCGTGAATCCTATGAGAAGGATTGACTACACTGATATGTTTGAGCTGTTCATTCCGGGCGATCTCATGAATACCAGATACAAATTCGAGGCATTATACAGAGATGGAAATACAGATATATTTGCAGACCCTTACGCTGAGGTGTATGAGGTGGCACCGGGAAATGCGTCGGTACTTGCAAAGCTTGAGTATAGCTGGTCAGACTCTTCATATATGAAGAAGAGAGGCAGTGTATCTGCCCCGGTAAATATATATGAGGTCCACATGCCGACATGGAAGAGAAACTCAGATGGATATCCTCTTAACTATCTCGAATTTGGAAAAGAGGCTGCCATGTACGTGAAGAATATGGGATACAACTACATACAGTTTATGCCACTTATGGAATATAGAGATGACAATGGCTGGGGCTATGATACCGTGGGAATGTTCGCTCCGACATCGAGATTTGGAACACCTACGGAGTTCATGGCTATGGTCGACCATTTCCACAGCAAGGGAATAGGCGTTATCATGGATATGGTATCTGTGAGGGATGTGGATTGCATCGCATATTGGATAGATACATATCATCTGGACGGAGTAAGGCTGGAGGACGAGGAACTTATCAGAGCATTGAGAACAACCCTCGGCACTGCAGGCGATGCTGTCATGACAGATCTCAGGTGGAATAATGAAGCTGTGTCCAGAGTGACAGATTTCATGATGATACCTCCAGTGAACAGAGGAAGCTTTATGGATTATACATGTGGTATACCATTTGATGAGAAGGATGATACCGTATGGGCGCTCAGCCATGATGAGGTTGCATATGAGCGTGGAAGTTACGCATCCAAGATGTCGGGTGGCTATGAGGACAAGTATGCTGATCTCAGACTTCTGTTTGGTCTCACCATGTCACTACCGGGAAGAAAGCTGACGTTTATGGGACAGGAATTAGGCGGATTTGCCGGGTTTGACGGAAGAACCCAGATCGACTGGTCGGTTCTTGAGTTCGATGCAAACAGCTATTTTCAGAAATATATAAAGGAACTCAACAAATTATACGCTACAAAGAATGCTCTGTGCGGTGATGGCAGGGACCTTGCCGGCAGTGCACTTGATATACAGGAGAAGGGACAGGTAATATCATTTGTAAGACATGGCTTGGATGTCGCAGATGATGTGTATATTGTCTGCAACTTCGGGCTTAAAAATGTGACAGGATATAAGCTTCCGGTTGAGATGGGTGGAAAGTACAGAGAGATCTTCTCAAGTGATAACCTGAAATACGGAGGCGAGGGCAACAATAACAAAGGATATGAGACTGCTGCGGATGGCGTGATAGAAGTGAGTGCTCCTGCACTGTCATTTGCAGTGTTTGCCCATGTAAAATAGGAGGAATAGACATTTATGCTATTGATTGGTGATCTGTATAACATGGCGGCTGATACTGCGACCACAGAGAGTGTGGTCGGGGATGCGGTGAAGGAGGCTACGGATCAGGTAAGTATCGTAGGGCAGTATATCCAGAAGCTTACAGACTGGTGTATGTCCAAGCTTGGCAGTATAGTTGTGGCTGTCATATTCATGGTCGTCTGCTTCAAGCTGGTGAAGTTGCTGCTCAGGATACTCAGGAAGAGTTTTGAGAGGTCAAAGCTGGATCCAAGCGTTGCTGGTTTTTTCATATCTGCGGTCAAGATTGTTCTGAATGTGTTGATCGTGCTCACTGCGGCGAGCATTGTGGGATTTCAGATCACTTCATTTATAACTATACTAGGCACAGCGGGGGTTACCCTCGGACTTGCACTTCAGGGAAGTCTGTCGAATCTTGCGGGCGGCTTGTTGATTCTCATATTAAAACCATTCAGGGTCGGTGACTATATTGTGGAGAACAATACCCACTGCGAAGGAACAGTCGTGTCCATAGACATATTCTATACAAGGCTGATAACTTTCGACAACAAATCGGTCGTCATACCGAATGGCAACATATCCAACACATCCCTTGTGAATGTGACAGAGCATGATATGAGGAGGGTGGATATACCATTTTCTGTTGCGTATGATTCTGATATGGAGAAGGTCAAGAGGGTTACCATTGAGACCATTAAGGATGTGGATGGTTATCTTCCGGATGAGCAGATTCTGTTCTATATAGATGAATTTGCTGACAGCGGTATCAATATGTATGTGAAGTTCTATGCGACGATAGAGAAGTTCTTTGATGCCAAGTGGGATGCCATGTGGAAGCTGAAAAAGGCATTTGACGAGAATGACATAGAGATTCCATTTAATCAGATGGATGTACACATGAAATAAATACTCAATAATCCACATATGATGTCTGATTTCTTGCAAAAATAAAAGCAATCGAGTATAATCATGTGGATGTAGATATCAAAGACCGTGTATTTAGTATACATGGTCTTAATATAAATTTGTTTAAGGAGTGATTGATATGACAAAGATTGATATTATCTCAGGCTTCCTTGGAGCTGGCAAGACAACGTTGATCAAGAAACTTATTGAGCAGGCATTTAAGGGAGAGAAGCTGGTTCTTATAGAGAACGAGTTTGGTGAGATAGGAATCGATGGCGGTTTCCTGAAGGATGCCGGCGTTCAGATCACAGAGATGAACTCAGGTTGTATCTGTTGTTCACTGGTCGGAGATTTCGGTACTGCACTTAAGCAGGTTATCACAGATTACACACCTGACAGGATCATCATTGAGCCATCAGGAGTTGGCAAGCTGTCTGACGTTATCAAGGCAGTAAAGGATGTATCAGGAGATCTTGATGTAGAGCTCGACAGCTACACAACAGTTGCCGATGTGTCAAAGGTTAAGATTTATATGAAGAACTTTGGCGAGTTCTTCAACAACCAGATCGAGAGTGCTAACACTATCATCCTGAGCAGAACACAGACTACTACACAGGACAAGATAGAGAAGGCTGTAGCCATGATCAGAGAGAAGAACGATCATGCAACCATCATTACAACTCCATGGGATGAGATCGATGGAGCAGCCATCAGAGAGGCTATGCAGAACTACAAGTCTCTTGAGGAGACAATGATGGATGAGGCTAAGAAGGGACATGATCATGACCACGACCACGGCGATGAGTGCACATGTGGCTGTCACGACCATGACCATCATCACGACCATGATGACGACCATGAGCATCATCACGACCACGATGAGCACGAGCATCACCACGATCACGACGAGCACGAGCATCACCACGACCACGATGACCACGATCATCATCATGATCACGACCATGGCGATGAGTGTACATGTGGCTGCCATGACCATGATCACCACCATCATCATGCAGATGAGGTATTTACAAGCTGGGGCAAGGAGACACCACACAAGTACAATGAGGACAAACTCAGAGAGATCCTTGACACTCTGGCTGACACAGAGAAGTACGGTGTTATCCTCAGAGCAAAGGGTATCGTACCTAGCGATGCAGGTGAGTGGCTGTACTTTGATCTTGTACCAGGCGAGTTTGAGGTCAGAAAGGGCAAGGCTGACATCACTGGTAAGCTTTGCGTAATAGGAAGCAAGCTTAAGGAGGACGACCTTGCAGAACTGTTCGAGGTTTAAGAAGGTTGTTCTATGATAAGGAGTTAATATGATGGGACGTCAGAATAAAGAGATACCTGTATATGTGTTCATGGGATTCCTTGAGAGCGGTAAGACAACATTTGCCAAGGAGACCCTGATGGACAGAGGCTTTACAGGTGGAGCCAAGACACTTCTTCTCGTCTGTGAGGACGGAGAGGAGGAGTATGATCTTGAGGCTCTGAAGAAGGCTAATATATATACAGAGTTCATAGAGGAAGATCAGCTCACCACAGACCATCTCCTTGACCTTCAGGACAAATACAATCCGGAACAGGTCATGATCGAGTACAATGGTATGTGGAAGCTCGATAAGATATTTGAGATAAGGGTTCCAAAGGGATGGACGGTTGTCCAGGTTATCTCATTTGTGAATGCGGAGACATACGATGTGTACTCACAGAACATGAAGGCAACCATGGTTGAGCAGTTCAACAGTGCGGACATGGTCATCTTCAACAGATGTGATGAGAATTCCAAGATTCCTGAGTGGAGAAGATCCATCAAGGCGGTGAACAGAAGAGCACAGATCATCTTTGAGATGAAAGATGGTTCCATTGCACCTGAGACAAATGAACCTGAGGATCTGCCATACGATGTGAGCGCAGATGTGATAGAACTGCCGGATGACGATTTCGGTATCTGGTATGTGGATGCATCTGACATGAAAGAGAGATACGACGGCAAGAAGATCCACTTCAAGGCCATGGTATTTAGACCAAAGCAGTACGGCAGCAATGCATTTGTTCCTGGAAGATTCGCCATGACATGCTGTGTTGAGGATATCCAGTTTGTCGGATTCAAGTGCTATTATCAGGGTGCTAAGAATCTTGTGGACAGACAGTGGGTTGATGTCACAGCCAAGATAGGCTACGAGTATTACCCAGATTTTGAAGGTGAAGGACCTGTTCTCACAGCAGAGAAGGTCACACTCACAAGTGCACCTGATGAAGAGGTAGTATATTTCAGTTAAGAGTTGAGCAGCTCCCTGAATACATGATATTTGATGTATCCGGGGAGCTTTTTTTTGCGCGGACGGGGAATGCCGGAAGAGCTTTGACGTGTCCTTACGAAAGTGTAAGTTGCGTTATTTACCGGCAGAATTTATTATAAGTTTAGTGTAAAAAATAAAGTCAAATTGGAAGGAAAGACTTATGATCAGATCGGCGAAACTTGCGTGTGGCGGTGCGGTTGCACTTATGCTGCTTGGAGGTATGATCTGTCCAGCTATGGCGGAAACGAACACAGATAGTGCATATGGACGGGTTGAACAGAGGATAATTGAAAATAACCCTGATTTTGATATACAGCTAAAGTATGGACTCAATGGATATGCGGTAAATGACAGAGGCAGTGTTATCAGGCTGGATATTGTGTGTGACACAGATTTTGCGGGAAATGTGTCTGTGCAGACGAGCTATTCCGAGGGTTTTGGCACGAAGAATATGACATATGCCAGAGATGTGGAATTCAAGGCGGGTGAAAATACAACGCTGGAATTCTGTGTCGACAATATGGGCTCCGGCATAGCAAAGGTTGAGATCAAGGACAGCGACGGAGTGCTGGTGTACTCAGAGCGGGATTCGCTGAGTATAGAGGGCAATGATATGGTAGCCGCAGTGGGAGTGATTAGTGACAGACAGGATGCCATGTCTTATATAGAGGATGTTTCCATGGACAATGTGTATGATAATGCAAAGGTAGAGACGGTTGCATTGTCACCTTCAGATATTCCTGAGTCCGAGGAGGGAATGGAGGCTATAGAGTATCTGTTGGTGGATGATTATGATCTGTCGGGCTTGTCAGAGAAGCAGAGTGCTGCCATAAAACAATGGGTGTACAGTGGTGGAGCTATGATACTGGCAAAATCGTCAGGTGAAAATGAACTCAGCAGCTTTGACGGGGACTTTGTCTCCGCTGTTAATGACACACAAAAGGTACATGAGCTGGACGGCTCAGATGGGTACTATCTGAATATGGGACATGGCAGGATCGTGGTGCTCCCATATTCACTTGCACAGACTGATGAGAAGGATAAGACTGCCCAGGCGCAGGCTGCTCTGGAGGCGGGCTTTACGGATATGACACATAACTGGATCGATGGAGGCTGGTATTATGGAGGCACATATTATGGATATGATGTGGCAAATGCAGCAAACAAGAGAAAGACCCCGTCACCTGTTGTCATTATGATCGTGCTGATCATATATATCATTGTGTGTGGCTCTGTGGCGTACATCGTCCTCAGCAGGCTCAAAAAGAAGGAGCTCATATGGGGAGTTATCCCGGTATGTGCAATTATCGGTACATGCGCCATATATATGGTAAGTCTCAAGTACAGAGTTACAAAGCCTATCGGACTTACATTTGTGGCTGCGGATATAAGCGGTGATACCAAGCGGGAGGATGCATATTCATATATAATAGGCGGCAGATCAGGCCAATACAAGATAGACATCAACAGCAAATATTCCAACATCGAGATGGATGATTCCATGGAATCCAGCTTTTATGACAATCTCAATGCGGTAAAAAATGATGGAAAAGATGGCGTTACACTGAATTATTACAGCAATCGTTCATTTGGCACTATATCAGCTAATGCAAGCTTTGCTGGAAGCAACGATATTGGAAGGATTCGGAAGAATTTGACATTATATACAGATGGCTTTGAGGGATCATTGACAAATGACACCTCGTACGATGTGGAGAATCTTGTGGTCATGTCCGAGGGATATTATTACGTTGCTGATGTCCTGAGAGCGGGAGATACCATACGGATAAGCAGGAAGAATACCCACAAATTTGACGGCGGATCCATACTTGACGGAATGAGATCATATTACACGAAGAAGTATGGTGAGGATTATTTCGGAGATGATGAATCGTCGGCGGAATGGTCCAGAAATTATTACATGCAGCTCCGGCTTGCCCAGTACAGTAGACTCGCTGCAGATGACGGCGTTGTGGCTGTGTGGGGAACCATACAGCGGGATCCGGATATGATGAGTGATGCCGATACGGAAAATTATGGCAGCTATATGGTATACGACATAGATACCCTAAAATATGAGGATGTGGATGGAGTTTATTATTACAGCATTTATGACAGGGATGAGAATGGAATCGGCGGATCAGATTATGGTGATGACGATCTGTTGATGTATTCTGAAACCGTGGACGTTAACATCAGATTTGGCAAGAATGATGATATAACGGAACTGATATACGATAAGGCCCAGGCGGGAAGCGGCAAGAACAAGGTCGTAGTGCAGATGCTCAACAGAGAGACCGGCGAATATGACGCGGTATTTGCCGATGGACAAACGATCATAAAGGGGCAGGAACTTGACAAATATATGTCGGACGGATGCCTGGCTATGAGATTTATATCTCCTCAGCAGGGAGACTATTATGTGGACAGTTACCTTCCACATATCAGTGCGAGGGGAGGTGTCCGGTAATGGTTGATATAGAAGAACTCACCAAGAGATATGGAAAGTTTGTTGCGCTCGATCATATGAATCTTCATATTGATAAGGGCGAGATATTCGGATTTGTCGGACCAAATGGTGCCGGTAAGACGACAACCATGAGGATCATGTGCGGACTCCTTAAAGCCACATCGGGAAAGGTCACCATAGACGGTGTAGACGCACTTGGCAGACCTGCGGATGTGAAACGGAAGATAGGATATGTTCCTGACTTTTTCGGTGTGTACGACAATCTGAAGGTCATGGAGTACATGGATTTTTATGGCTCCATGTACGGCATGAGCAAGCGGAAAGTGGAGAAGGTCGCAGATAAATATCTGGAGCTTGTCGCCCTTCAGGATAAAAAGGACGAGTTCGTCGACAGCCTTTCAAGAGGTATGAAGCAGAGACTCTGTGTAGCAAGAGCGCTCATACATGATCCCGAGCTTCTGGTGCTCGATGAGCCGAGTTCGGGTCTGGATCCAAGGTCAAGACATGATATGAAGAATATACTGCGTGATCTGAAGGAGATGGGCAAGACCATCGTGATAAGCTCGCATATTCTGCCGGAGCTTTCAGAGATGTGTACGAGTATAGGTGTCATAGACCACGGAAAGATAGTGGCCAGCGGAAGCGTGGATGAGATTGTAAATGGTGATAAGAACATGCCTCCTGTAAGGATAAAGGGATATATGTTGGGACTTGATGCGGAGGCCTCAGCCAACAGGATATCTGTCATTGTGAAGGAAAGATTCAATGTGGATCGCATAAGTATACAAGATGGAGAAATTCTTGTCTATTATTCAGGCACGAGGGAGTCTGACGCCGAGCTTCTCAGAAGTCTTGTGGACAACGGTGTGCACGTTCATCAGTTTTTCAGGGAGAAGGAAGATCTGGAATCCCTGTTCCTTAAGATTACGGGAGGTGAGAATCGTGGCGCGAAGAACAATTATTAATCCCATATTGAAGAAGGATATTCTGGTAAATGCGAGAAGTGCCAGAATGGTCGTGACGATAACAGTCATCAACTGCCTGTTTGCGCTGGTTGTCGGAATGCTCTTCATGACGAGCAGAGGCTCAGCATATCAGGTATATTATTCAAATATTGCACAGATGTTTCCTGTGCTTGCGGTGTGTGAGCTGTGCATAATAGGACTCATAGTTCCGATAATCACATCCACCTCGATATCCGGTGAGAGGGAGAGACAGACGCTTGAGATCATGCTGACGACTCCGGTAAGACCTATATCGATAGTTGCCGGAAAGCTCCTGTCGGCAGTTGCCACCACGGCAATGTATGTCATAGCAACTCTTCCGTTTATGGCGGTTGCATTCATAGTTGGAGGAATGGGCTGGGACGAACTGTTCAAATACCTTGGAATGGTTCTCTTTATAGATATATACGTTGGTAGTATCGGAATATTTTACTCCTGCGTGAAGAGAACTTCTGTGTCGGCGGCCATATCAACCATAGTGACTATAGCGGCTGTTGTGTTTTTATCATATGCGATAGGAAAAGTTTTTGAATCCATGATGTATATGTCGGACGGTTCAAGAAGCAGTTATGCTGCTTATATGATGGGAAAGGCAGTGTGCTATGCAGTCAATCCTGCCATATGGATAGCAGAAAATTTCATCAGATTGCTCAATGATGAATCTGTGGTGGAAACCATGACGGGATACGGTAAATACACGAATTTCGTGGTGGATCATATGGCCGTGATCTCAGTGTGTGTGAATCTCGCAGCATCATTTGTGCTGCTTAAGGTGGCTTCGGTGAAGCTGGTTAAGGGCAGCAGAAAAAGGGAAAAGTCAAGGATATGATATTCCAAACAGGTATACAAAATGGAGTTTGACTTGTGTTTGATTATGGGATATCCTTTTTAGTGTAATATGTGCTCCGGTGGAGAGGCTGCTCGGCAGAGCGGGAAGGAGCACTTGCTTATGTATAGTAAAGTATTAAGTGGACTTGTACAGGGAATCGACGGGACGCTCATATCAGTGGAGACGGATATACACGATGGGCTTCCCGTTATGAATATGGTCGGATACCTGTCTTCCTGCGTAAAGGAAGCAGGAGAACGGGTCCGGACTGCACTGCGCAATTCCGGTTTCAACATTCCTCCGAAGAGAATAACGATCAATCTCTTTCCGGCGGATATCAGAAAGGAAGGCACTGCCTTCGATCTGCCCATCGCAGCGGGTATGCTGGCGTCCATGGGCGTTATTCCAACAGACAATATAAAGAACATACTTATCCTTGGAGAGCTGGGGCTTGACGGACATGTGAATACGGTGAGCGGTGTGCTGTCCATAGTTCACTCTGCGTACAGCGAAGGTGTGAGGAGCTGTATAGTGCCGGCGGGGAATTCCAGAGAGGCCGCCATTATACGTGGGATGACTGTTATACCGGTCACAAGTATAGGAGAGCTGGTCGATCACTTGAGTGGTATACAGACCATAGAGCCTGAATATGTTGATGTAGAAGCCATGCTGGATACGTCAGGGGATGAAGCTGAAGTGGACTTCTCTGAGGTAATGGGGCATGAATCCCTTAAACGTGGAGTGGAGATAGCCGCGGCGGGAATGCACAACATACTCATGACAGGCCCCGCCGGGGCAGGCAAATCCATGATAGCCAGACGTATCCCAACGATACTTCCGAGACTCAGCCTTGAGGAGAGTATAGAGATAACGAAGGTGTACAGTGTGGCGGGGCTTCTGGATGAATCCTGTCATATAATAAACCGCCGTCCATTCCGGGCACCTCATCATACGATATCCCTGCATGCCCTGTCCGGCGGCGGGCATAATCCAAGACCAGGAGAGATAAGTCTTGCACACGGTGGTGTGCTGTTTCTCGATGAGCTGCCGGAGTTTAACCGGAACGTGCTCGAGGTCATGAGACAGCCCCTTGAGGACGGTGAGGTCAGTATATCAAGGCTTGGTGGAATATACAGATTTCCTGCGGACTTCATGCTGGTTGCGGCGAGAAATCCATGCCCCTGCGGACAGTACCCGGATATGAACAGGTGTACATGTACGGTCAGGCAGATCAGGAATTATAATGCCAGGATAAGCAAGCCTCTGCTTGACAGGATAGATATAAATGTGGATGTTAGGAAGGTGGACTGCAGACAGTTATTTGGTGGCCGGACAGGGAAGAATTCAGCAGAAATGAGGGAGAGTGTGCTGAGGACCCAGAGGATACAGAGTGAAAGGTTCAGCGGTGAAAATATACGGTTCAATTCCCAGATGGATTCGGCATTATGCAGTAAATATGTAGTGCTTGACGGCGAGGCAAAGAATTTCATGGAGGACTGTTTTGCCGATATGGATATGACTGCGAGAGGAGCATACAGGGTACTCAAGATAGCCAGGACTATTGCGGATCTCGATGGAGATCCTGAGGTCGGGATAAAACACCTGAGAGAAGCGGTGTTCTTCAGAAATGCGGACATTCAGGGAGGTGTGTGACATGACGGAGGAATTACTTTATCTCTGGTTTGGGATGATAAGCAGGATGACTCACACTGTGAAGATGAACGTTGCCATGAAATACGGAGGTATAAGAGGACTGTGGAACACTTCTGAGGAACAGCTTCGGGATGAACTCACACAGGCTCAGGCTGACGGATTCCTTGAACACAGAGATGCCGGGAAAGTTGCGGCATATGCAGAGGAGCTTAGAAGAAATGACATTACATATATTTATCCGGGACATAAGCTGTATCCCGGGAAGCTGTATGATATACCGGATCCCCCAATGCTTCTGTTTGCAGCAGGGGATGTGGATGTGCTGGCGGATCTGGACCCTGCGGTTGCGGTGGTAGGGGCAAGAAAGGCCTCTGTGTACGGAAGGGAAACTGCCGACAGGCTGTCGGGGGAGCTTGCAGCATCAGGGGTTACTATAGTCAGTGGAATGGCACTGGGAATAGATGGCGCTGCGCACAGAGCTGCCATGAAGGCCGGAGGAAAGACTGTGGCTGTGCTCGGAAGTGGTATAAATGTTCCGTATCCGAGGGAGAACTATGATATATATCACGACATAAGAAATGGCGGCGGAGTAGTGCTGTCGGAATGTGGGCTTGACATAAGACCGGATGCTTTCAGATTCCCGTACAGGAACAGGATAATCAGTGGACTTTCGTCCGGGGTGCTCATCGTTGAGGCGAGGGAAAAAAGCGGTTCTCTGATCACTGCGGACCAGGCGCTGGAGCAGGGGCGGGAAGTGTATGCTGTTCCCGGGAGGATCACGGATTCGGGCAGCAGAGGCTGTAACGGACTTATCAGAATGGGGGCGGTGTGTGTCACACAGGTGGAGGATATACTCGATGAAATGGGCATAAACCGAGCTGAATCAAAGGCATTTAACAAAAAAATACTTGCGCCTGCAGAGAAAAAAGTGTATAGTTGTGTACGTTTGGAATCAAGGCATATAGATGATATATGCTTCGAGACTGGGATTTCAGTGTCTGAGGTGACTCAGATATTGTATGAATTAGAACAGAAAAAATTGATAAAACAGTTGGTAAGAAATTATTATGTCAGAGCTTGACCATGAAAATGAACACTGCCGGAAGATGCTCTGGGATGATAAGAATTACAGGAAACCTACAGAAAGGACAGATAGCTATGGCAAAAAATCTTGTTATTGTTGAGTCTCCGGCTAAAGCTAAGACAATAAAAAAGTTTCTTGGATCAAACTATGAGGTGATTGCTTCAAATGGCCATGTGAGAGATCTGCCAAAGAGTCAGATGGGAATAGACGTCGATAATGATTTCGAGCCCAAATATATCACTATAAGGGGTAAAGGTGATATCCTTGCCGCTCTGAGAAAAGCGGTTAAGAAGGCCGACAAGATCTATCTCGCAACTGACCCGGACCGTGAGGGAGAGGCTATATCCTATCATTTGATGAAAGCACTTAAGCTGGAGGATAAGGATTACAAGAGAATTACGTTCAATGAGATCACAAAGAATGCGGTAAAGAATTCTATAAAGCAGGCAAGGGACATAGACATGAACCTTGTGGATGCCCAGCAGGCGAGACGAGTGCTCGACAGACTTGTTGGTTACAAGATCAGCCCGGTTCTCTGGGCAAAGATCAAGAGAGGTCTTTCTGCCGGACGTGTACAGTCTGTTGCACTCAAGCTCGTGTGTGACAGGGAGAAGGAGATAAATGATTTTATCCCGCAGGAATACTGGACACTGGACGCGAATCTGACCGGCGGCAAGCTCAAGAAGCCTATCACGTTCAAGTTTACCGGAGATGGTAAGAATAAGGAAGAGATATCAGGCAGAGCGGCACTCGATGAGATACTCAGCGGTCTTCAGGATGGAGAGTACGTTGTAAAGTCCATAAAAGAGAGTGAGAGAAACAAGAAGGCACCGCTGCCATTTACAACAAGTACGCTGCAGCAGGAGGCTTCATCGAAGCTCAATTTTGCGACATCCAAGACGATGAGGATCGCACAGCAGCTCTATGAGGGAGTTGATATCAAGGGCCGTGGAACGATAGGTCTCATAACATACCTGAGAACAGATTCCACTAGAATATCAGAGGAAGCAGTTGCTGCTGCTGACGAATATATAAAAGACAATTTCGGCGAGAGATATATTGGCGATTCAAATGGACGCGCCAAGACAGACAAGAAGATACAGGATGCCCATGAGGCAATCAGACCTACAGATGTGACTCTGTCACCGGTCATGGTAAAGGAGCAGCTCTCAAGGGATCAGTTCAGACTGTATCAGCTCATATACAGTCGTTTCCTTGCAAGCCAGATGGCGGGTGCGGTATATTCTGTCAAGAGTGTAAAGGTAAGCTGCGGCGATGCGACATTCCAGACATCCGCATCAAAGATAGCATTTGACGGATTCCTTGCTGTATACAATCTGGACAATGACAGAGGAGAGACAGTTGCGGGAATCAACAATCTTGCTGAGGGCGATGTGCTGGAGCTTGACGGCCTTGAGGAGAAACAGCATTTTACACAGCCACCTGCAAGATATACAGAGGCATTGCTTGTCAAGACATTGGAGGAGCTTGGAATTGGAAGACCAAGTACCTATGCGCCAACCATATCGACCATACTTGCGAGAAGATATATAACGAAGGAACAGAAGAAGTTATATGTGACAGCCATAGGTGATGCGGTTAACCAGAGCATGGAGCAGGCGTTCCCGGTTATCATAGATGTGAATTTCACGGCTAACATGGAGTCCCTTCTCGATAAGATAGGAGAGGGAACCGTGGACTGGAAAGTGGTTGTCCGCAATTTCTATCCGGATCTCGACGAGGCGGTGAAGAAGGCGGAGGCAGAACTTGAGTCCATCAAGATAGAGGATGAGGTGTCCGAGGAAGTGTGTGACGTGTGCGGACGAAACATGGTCATCAAGTATGGTCCTCACGGCAAATTCCTGGCGTGTCCTGGATTCCCTGAGTGCAGATTTACAAAGCCGTTCTACGAGAAGATAGGTGTTACCTGTCCTAAGTGTGGCGGAGACGTGGTCATCAAGACGACGAGAAAGGGCAGAAGATACTATGGATGTATCAATGCACCTGAGTGTGATTTCATGTCATGGGCAATGCCAAGCAATGAGAAATGTCCTGAATGTGGAAAGTACATGATAGTAAAGGGCAATAAGCTGGTATGCTCAGATCAGGAGTGTGGTTATACCTGCAACAACAAGGCGGCGGAGACTGCTGATAAATAATTAAGATATAAGATATGTGACAGACAGATTCCTAATTGGAGACAATTAGTGAATTTGTCTGTTTTTTTGTTGAATTGTAGAAAAATTAAAAGGAGTGTATGGTTGTCATAATTATTAAAATTGTGTCGAAAAAAAGACTGACCACTATATGTTGTGGCTGAAAAACCCAGTAAAATCAACACTTTCTTAAATCTTCGTTTTTAGGACAACTTTACATAAAATAGGGTTGTTATGTTAATTTTGTTGTGGTAGAATCACAAATAGTCATAATATTTCGAGCAAAAGATACTTTTTGTTACATAAAAAAATGGAGGATAACTTATGAGTGTACAATTGTTAGATAAAACACGAAAAATCAACAAGTTATTGCACAATAACAATTCACATAAGGTTGTTTTTAATGACATTTGTGATGTGCTCAGCGACATTCTTGCTTCAAACGTGATGGTAATAAGCAAGAAGGGCAAGATACTCGGACTCAAGAACAGAGAGGATATTCCGGAAATCCATGAGCTCATTGAGGGTAAGGTAGGAAGTCTCATAGACAACATGCTCAACGAGCGTCTTCTTCTCGTCCTGTCCACTAAGGAGAATGTTAATCTGACGACACTTGGATTTGATGGAAAGGATATAGACAAGTATCATGGTCTGCTCCTTCCTATTGATATAGCAGGAGAGAGACTTGGAACTCTGTTTCTGTACAGACTTCAGACTGAGTACGATATAGATGACATCATTCTTGGCGAATATGGAACCACCGTTGTGGGACTTGAGATGATGCGGGCGCTCAATGAGGAGAATGCTGAGGAGAACCGCAAGCTGGCCATAGTGAGATCAGCGATCAACACTCTGTCGTTTTCAGAGCTGCAGGCGATCAAACACATTTTTTCCGAGCTTGACGGCGAAGAGGGAATACTGGTGGCAAGCAAGGTCGCAGACAGGGTAGGCATAACAAGATCGGTTATAGTGAATGCACTCAGAAAGTTTGAGAGCGCAGGTGTTATCGAGGCGAGATCATCGGGAATGAAGGGCACGTACATAAAAGTGCTGAATGATGTGGTGTTTGATGAACTGAAGAATGCCTGAGAACAGAATTATAAATACATCGAAAAGGAGAGACGTATATGATACCGGCAATAGTGACATTGATAGTAGGTGTAGCGATAGTGATAGTAAGCTTTTTCTTCACTGACGGTCCAAAAGAGAATACAGAGAATTCTGTGATGGATGAGAGCAGGGAGAATCTGGAGAAGAAGCTTGATGAGTATTGTGACAGCCTTGTAGAGAAGAAGAAGAATGAGCTGAAGAAACAGGGCGAAGCTGTGAAATCAGACATGAAAAAGGGCCTTGATGAGGTCAGGGAGTCATCGAAAAAAGAGCTTGCTGAGATGAGAGAGAGTTCAAAGAAGGAAATGAGTGAGCTCATGGACAGCACAAGGAAGGAGCTGGATGAGTTCAGAGCCGGCACAGTCAAGGCAAATGAGACAGCCCAGGCTGATACCCAGAAGAAGATAGATGATGCAGTCAAGGCATACGAGGAGGGTATAGAGGCTGCAAAGAAGAAGATGCAGACAGAGCTTGAGGCTTGTGAGAAACAGTTGTCAGAGAAGGCCAAGAAGCAGATGATAGATTACATCAACCAGAGCCTTAAGGATGCATACGAGGCATATGATCCGGATGATACCAGCGAGAAAGAGCCTGTGACATACGATGAGCCTGAGACTGTAGATACTTCCGAGTCAGAGCCTGCGGAGGCAGATAACGGATCAGAGAAGACTGAGCCGGATGTAGAGAAAGCTCAGTCAGAAAATGATTCTCAGGCAGCAGATAAGACAGAGACAGCAGATGGAGCTGAGACTAAAGCTGATGCTGAAGCAGAAGCAGAAGATGACGTAAAGACAGACGGTATCGCTGACAATGATAAGTCGGAGACATCCGAGGGTGAAGCGCAGAAAGAGAATACCGAGTCAGAGAGCAGCACTGAGGCTGCTGCAGATGCAGAGGCTGCCGAGAAAGTAGTCAGTGTGGAGGATGCACCGGTAACAGACAGTGCATTTACAGTGGTAGAGGCTGAAAATCCTGAGAAGGCAGCCGCAGCGATCGCTGAGAATAACAATGCTGCCAGATCTAGAAACAATCGTTCAAAGAAGAGAAAAAAGAAGAAAGCCGCTCAGAACAAGGTTGTTGATATATGGGATGAAGGCACAGATGTAGAGTCACAGGTTGCAGATCTGCACAAGAAGGGACTCAGCATCATGGAGATCGCAAACAAACTTGGAATAGGAGTTGGAGAGGCTAAGGTTATGATAGACAAGATCAATGAGGCTGACAAACAGTAATCAGTCCGGGAGGTAAGCTATGTATAAAAAAAGTTATTTCAGAGGCCTTGGTACAGGGCTGGTGATAGGAGCACTTACCATGACTGTTGCGTTTAATTTTGGAAATGCCGGAAAAACTGATTCAGGTCAGGGCAAGACGGCGGTCGTAAGTCAGCAGCAGGATAAGAGCACAGAGGATTCTTCCACAGAGACGACAACAGAGAAGAAGACTGAGGATAAGACGACAGAAAAGACAACGACACAGAAAGTAACCACGGAAAAGAATGCCAATGCCGATAAGACTACAACAGAGACAGGCAAGTCAGAAAATGGCAAGAGCGATGCAGAGAGCGGCAGCGGAAGCAACAGTGGTACGACCGGAAGCTCCGACAAGTCAAATGGAACCGGCACAACAGATAACAACGGAGGTCTTTCTGATAAGACAGAGAGAGTTCCATCTGCCAAGGACAACGGCTATACAGAGGATAAGAATTCGCAGACCGGTTCAGGAAGCAGCACAAATAAGACTACCGAGGCGGCGACAGAGGCTGTGAAAGCGAGTGCCATCAAGTATGACAATGGCGGCGGAGAGATCACATTTGGATCTGGAACATCTGCATACGAGATATGTCAGCTCCTGGCACAGATAGGGATAAGGGATGCGGATGAGTATTATGACTGGCTGCTCAGGTCAGGATATTCAGGCAGTCTTGTGCCTGGAACATATACATTCACCGGCAATGAGACAAATGGCGGAATAGTATGGATACTATTAGGTAATCAGTAAAGATACGAGAAAAGGGAGGAGTAATCAATTATGGGAGACAATATGAATAATGAGGAGATGGGATATCCGGGACAGCGTTTCAGTGCGGGTAGTGGTAGTAGTAGTATGGATCCGTTTGCGCCAAATCCGGCAGCCTTGCAGTATGTACCGAATGAATTTGGAATAACTCACAGTGAGACCAGTCCTATGTACCGGTATAACAATCCGGCTGAACCGGATAGTGGAGCTGCCTCACAGACGGACAACTATTATCCGGGACAGCAGTACGGTCAGAATCATCAGTATGGCCAGAACCAGATGTATGGTTAGAATCCACAATATGGACAGAACCAGATGTATGGACAGAGTCAGCCATATGGCCAGGGCTACGATCAGGAGACTATGAATCCACAGGGGAAAAAAGCAAAGAGTTCCGGATCAAATGTTCTGGCAGGACTGGTAGGAGCGTTTCTTGGATCACTGGTCGGAGTTGTGCTCTGGCTTGTTGTGTATAAGCTTGGTTATATCGCAGGCATATCAGGAGCGGTTATGGTCATATGTGCCATGATGGGGTACAACAAGTTTGGAAAGAAACTTGACCTGAAGGGCATAATAATCTGCGTAGTGTTGTGTATAGGAATGATATACATTTCAGAGAGACTGAGTGTCAGCATGGAATTATATCAGGAATTTAGTGATTATGGATATGATGTGAGCTTCTTTGACTGTTATAAGAGTATGTATGATGTGCTGGATGCTGCAGATACTATGAGTTCATTCTGGGGTGAGCTTGCGGTCGGTTATCTTCTGTTTGTTGTAGCCAGTGTTTCATATATAATAAACAGCATCAGGACAAGAGCAAAATAGAACACGGACCGGCAGACAGAATACTTCTTATAAAACATATATTTTCAGAAAAAAGTGCTTGAATGCACTTTTTTTTTGTGTTACAATGTCGATTGCGTGAGTGCGCATAACAAATATACATGCTGGTTGATAGTTGGCGTGGTGCCTGTGCTCGGGTGGTCCAAAGAGTTGATGCCGGCAGAAGATTTTAACCATGGAGGTAGAAAAAATGAGCGTTATTTCAATGAAGCAGTTATTAGAGGCAGGTGTACATTTCGGACACCAGACAAGAAGATGGAACCCTAAGATGAAGCCATACATCTACACAGAGCGTAATGGTATCTACATCATCGATCTTCAGAAGTCAGTAGGAATGGTTGACGATGCTTACAATGCAATCGGTGATTGTGTTGCAAACGGTGGAACAATCCTTTTCGTTGGTACAAAGAAGCAGGCTCAGGACTCAATCAAGAGCGAGGCAGAGCGTTGCGGTATGTACTATGTAAATGAGAGATGGCTTGGAGGTATGCTTACAAACTTCAAGACAATCCAGACAAGAATCGCTACTCTTAAGAAGTACGAGGAGATGGAGCAGGACGGTACATTTGACGTTCTTCCTAAGAAGGAAGTTATCCAGATCAAGAAGGAGATGGAGAAGCTCGAGAAGAATCTTGGCGGTATCAAGAACATGAAGAGAATCCCAGACATGATCTTCGTTGTTGATCCTAAGAAGGAGAGAATATGTATCCAGGAGGCTCAGTCACTTGGAATTAAGCTTGTTGGTATCGCTGATACAAACTGTGATCCAGAGGAGCTTGATTATGTAATCCCTGGTAACGACGACGCTATCAGAGCTGTAAAGCTTATCGTTTCAAAGATGGCAGACGCTGTTATCGAGGCTCAGCAGGGTGTTGATGCTGATTCAGTAGATGAGGCAGAGGCTGAGGAGGCTGCAGAGGAGTAATCTGTAGTTGATATTGATCATCATTGATTATAATTAATAAATGATTATAAAAGGTAACGGGGTAATATAAAAAGTATTATCCCGTGACTTTTAAAGAGACATATACAGGCTGAAAAAGCTTTAATAAAACGACATAACCATTATTATGATATGTCAATATTCAAATTTGGAGGTAAAATAAGATGGCAATCACAGCAGCTCAGGTTAAAGAGTTAAGAGAGCTCACAGGTGCCGGTATGATGGATTGCAAGAAGGCACTTGCAGAGACTGATGGTAATATGGAAGCAGCAGTAGATGTACTTCGTAAGAGCGGTGCAGTTAAGGCTGAGAAGAAGGCAAGCAGAATCGCAGCAGAGGGTATCTGCCGTGCAGCAGTTAATGGTACAACAGGTGTTGTTGTAGAGGTTAACTCAGAGACAGACTTCGTTGCTAAGAACGAGATATTCCAGACATTTGTTCAGCAGATCGCTGATCAGGCACTTGCTTCATCACTTGTTGGTGGCAAGGATGGCGAGGATGTTGAGGCACTTCTCGGAGAGAATGGTCTTAAGGAAGCCCTTGTTGACAAGACAGCAACAATCGGAGAGAAGTTATCATTCCGTAGATTCCAGAAGCTTTCAGGCGATGTAGTAGTTGACTACTTACACGGCAATGGAAGAATCGGTGTTATCGTAGCCGGTAACGGCGCAAGCGATGACGCTGCTAAGGAAGCACTCAAGAACGTAGCTATGCAGATCGCAGCTATGAACCCACAGTACATCAGCAGAGCTGATATCTCAGCAGACGCTATGGCTAAGCTTAAGGAGATCACAGTTGACAGTGCACTTAATGCACCTGATACACTTCCAAAGCCAATCCTTAACAAGCTTATCGCAAAGGCTGTTGACGGCGTATGGAGCGCAGAGGATGTAGCTATCTACGAAGAGAAGAAGAGCAACATGAACTTCTTATTCAACTTCCTTTCAAAGGAGGCAAAGGCACAGCTTGCAGAGCTTGCTATCGCTGATAAGGATGTTATCGTTGCAGATAAGATCTTCAATGGCCTTGTTGAGGGACGTATCTCAAAGCAGGTTAAGGAGATCAGCCTTCTTGATCAGGTATACGTTAAGGCTGAGGATGGCAAGCAGACAGTTGCCAAGTACCTTGAGTCAGTTAACAAGGATCTCAAGATCGCCAGCTTCGTTCGTTTCGAGGTTGGAGAGGGAATGGAGAAGAAGAACGAGGACTTCGCAGCCGAGGTTGCTAAGCAGATGAACGTTTAATCATATCCCGTATCTGAATATATGAATAATTGCCTTGCGGTTGGCTTTTGAGCTGGCCGTAGGGCTTTTTTATTGTCTGTTTCTGTTGATATCCAGCACTGTATAAAATATAATCTATGTAATTGCGGTTCAGATGATCGCAAACGAGCTGAGTAACGAGCAGGGACACATAGAATCGGCATCCGGGCTTTTGGTCGACCTTATGCTTGACGGTGTGGAGGCAGGGAAGCGGGTATGAATGCCCATCTTGCCAAGCCTATAGATACAGACAGACTTGTCCAGACAATTGTTGATGTCATGAAGGTTTAAGCTTTATTTAAGCTTGAGGGGTAAAATACGAATTATAGATGGTTTGCGTCATATCTGGTGGAGACCATAATAATATGAGACGGAGATAAGATTATGAGATTGCTTCTTGCGGAGGATGAGAAAGCGCTTTCAAGCGCGCTTCAGGTTATATTGAAGCACAACAATTACTCAGTGGACGCTGTGTATAACGGACAGGATGCCTATGATTACATTATGGCAGGAGTGTATGACGGAGTCATACTTGATGTCATGATGCCAAAGATGGATGGCTTTACCGTGCTGTCAAAGATCAGGGCTGAGGGCTGCGATGTTCCGGTCATTATGCTCACGGCCAAGGCTGAGACTGATGACAAGATCAACGGCCTTGATCTGGGGGCGGACGATTATCTTGCAAAGCCATTTGAGACAAAGGAACTCCTGGCAAGGATACGCGCGATAACCAGAAGAAAGAGTGAGGCGGTCAGCACGGAGATGAAGTATGGCGACTGCACGTTAAACAGCCTGAATTATGAGCTCAGTTCATCTGGTGGAAGCGTAAAGCTGCAGAACAAGGAATATCAGATCATGGAACTGCTGATGGCAAATCAGAATGCGATAATATCAGCAGAGCTTATGATGGAGAAGATATGGGGCTATGACACGGATACGGAGATCAGTGTTGTGTGGGTCAATATCTCGTATCTCAGGAAGAAGCTCAGTCAGATAGGCTCAGGGGTGTCCATTAAGGCAGTAAGAAATCAGGGATACATACTTGAGTATAAGGAAGAGGATAGAACATGATAAAGAATCTGAGAAAAAGATTTATATTTGCGGCAATGGCATCCACATTTGGAGTGCTGTTTGTCATAATGAGCATTCTCAACATAGCAAATTATGCCCGCATGGTTTCAAGGGCGGATGATACCTTAAGTGAACTGGTGGATAATAATGGACAGTTTGACCGCAGGGATTTTCTGAAAGAGAAGGTTAAGACCAATGCGGATTCCCAGCCACCTGATAAGCCTGATGGCAAGAGCAATGATAAGTTCTCACCGGAGACACCATTTCAGACAAGATATTTCTCCGTGGTCGTAAGTGATGGGGCTGTTGAGTCCTACAGCCTTGACAATATAGCTGCTGTTGATGAATCGGAAGCCGAGTCGTATGCTTTGAAGATACTTGGGGACGGTTCAGACAGTGGATTTACGGATATATACAGATACAGGGTAGCGGACTGTGAGGATGGAACCAGGATAATATTTGTCGACTGCCGTCAGGAGCTGGAGTCGTTCAGAAATACGTTGGTATACAGTGTAGGAGTGTCACTTCTGGGATTCCTTGCGGTGTTCATGCTGGTGCTGTTCTGGTCAAAGAAGATATTCAAGCCGGTGGCTGAGAGTTATGCCAAGCAGAAGCGGTTTATCACCGATGCAAGCCATGAGATCAAGACACCCCTAACCATCATAGATGCAAATACCGAGGTCATAGAGATGGTGAACGGTGAGAGTGAATGGACGAAGAACACCAGGGATCAGGTCAAGAGACTGACAGCGCTCACAAATCAGATGGTGGCTCTCTCCAGACTGGATGAGAATCCTGAACCGAAGGAGAAGGCAAAGTTTGATCTGTCTGATGTGGCGTATGAGGTGATAGATCATTTCTCGTCTCTGTCGGAGGTTCGAGGCAAGAAGATCAGCGCGGATATCGAAGATGGAATAAAGTATGTCGGAGATGAGAATTCCATCAGGCAGCTCATAAGCATACTGGTGGATAACGCTATGAAGTATGCTGTTGAATCAGCGGATATAAGTATATCCTTGAAGCGTGATGGCAGAAAGGTGAAGTTTGTTCTCAAAAACCTCACAGATGGCATGGAAGAGGGCTCTCAGGATATATTGTTTGAGAGATTCTATAGACCTGACAGCTCAAGAAATTCGGAGACCGGAGGTTCGGGAATAGGACTTTCTCTCGCCAAATCGATAGTTGAGTCTCACAAGGGCAGGATAACAGCAAGATGTGACGGGGATGGATACATCACATTCCAGGTTACATTATAGAATAATACAGTGTGTATACGTTAAAACGCTCTGTTCATGATATGAAGTTTACATAACATTATCATGGACAGGGCGTTTTCTTTGTGTAAGCGTTGGAATTTATTGTGCATATTTGAAAACACATAACATAATATTATTCTGTTGCGCACAAAATTGCACACAAATTGCGCTTAAGTTGCGCTTCGACATATACAAAATACACAAATAATTCCTAAAAACATTGTCTACAAGCGACATGGTAACCAGAACTCAAATATGTTAATATATCAGTATGAGGACAAACGGTTGCGCAACTGTTGATCAACATTATTATTGCAAGGAGGAATCCTTGTGATAATGCAGACGCCGCGCGGAGCGCATTGGGATGCGTCTGCGTAATAATACTTATTAGGAGGGCATATATGAGAAGAAAGAGAATTGTAAGGCAGATTGGCTGTGCAGTTCTTGCAGGAGCGCTTATGGTAGGGCAGATCTTTGGATCTGGAGCTTCACTGATAACAGCGAAGGCTGCGGAGAGCTGGGTGGACACACTCAAGGTTGCAAATGGCGATTTTGAAACAGGTGACAGCAGTAACTGGACTATAGAGAGTGAATCGGGAGCTGAGCTTGTTGTAAAAAACGGTGGAAGTAATGTAAACTCCACATATTATCTTAATATCTGGGCTTCAGATGCGGCTGATGTCAGCATCACACAGACTGTAGTGGCTGTTCCTGCGGGAACATACAAGCTGGAGTATGATGTCGAGGGCGATGCACAGGATACAGGACTCACAGTATCTGTCGCTGATAAGTCACAGGCTGTTGGAGCCACGACCGGATGGGATGCATGGGCGACAAATGAGACAGAAGAGTTCGTTCTTGAGGATACAACTGATGTCAGCATTTCATTCAAGGGCAGTCTTGCCAAGGGATATTGGGGCAAGATAGACAATGTAAAGCTCTGCAAGCTTACAGACGAGGAAGATGTAGTTGAGCCCGTGGAGGCTGGAATATATGTGGACCGCGTGAGTGATCTCACATACACAGATCTGAACGGAGAGAAGCAGTCATTTATCGAGGGTGTAGACGTATCATCCTATGTGTCACTGAAGAACAGTGGAGTTAAGTATTATGACTTCGATGGCAATGAGCTTGACGATATCGGATACTTCAAGTTCCTTGCTTCATGTGGAATAAATTATGTGCGTGTCCGTGTATGGAATGATCCATATGATGCAGACAAAAACGGTTACGGCGGCGGTAACAATGATTTGGAGACAGCCAAGAAGATCGGACAGTATGCAACAGCAGCCGGAATAAAGCTTCTTGTGGATTTCCATTATTCAGATTTCTGGGCTGATCCAGGTAAGCAGCAGGTGCCAAAGGCTTGGGCTGACTTTACTCTTGACGAGAAGGTAGCTGCAGTTAAGTCATACACATCGGAGAGCCTTAAGACTCTGCTCGATGCTGGCGTTGATGTGGGTATGGTTCAGATCGGAAATGAGACGACCAACGGAATATGCGGTGAAACATCAAAGAACTGGGAAAACATGGCAAAGATCTTCAGTGCCGGAAGCGAGGCGGTGAGAGCCATCGACAAGAATATCCTTGTTGCCATCCATTTCACCAATCCTGAGAGAAGTGGCAATTACGCAAATTTTGCAAAGAGACTTAATACATACAACGTAGACTACGATGTATTTGCATCATCATACTATCCTGTATGGCATGGCTCAACAGACAATCTCACATCGGTTCTCAAGAATGTGGCAGACACATATGGCAAGCTTGTCATGGTGGCAGAGACATCATGGGCATATACACTGGATGATGGTGATGGACATGAAAATACTGTCAGAAAAGGTAAAGATGATTCTACAACTTATGATTTATCAGTTCAGGGACAGGCCAATGAGATAAGCTCCGTTATAAAAGCAGTAAAGAATACAGGTTCTTCAGGAATCGGTGTATTCTACTGGGAGCCTGCATGGCTTCCTGTAAATGTGTATGATTCATCTGCAGAGAATGCAGCAGACGTCCTTGCAGCCAACAAGGAGGCATGGGAGAAGTACGGTTCAGGCTGGGCTTCATCATACGCAGGAGAGTACGACGCAGCAGACGCCGGCAAGTGGTACGGCGGTTCAGCGGTTGACAACCAGGCACTGTTTGACTTCACAGGACACCCACTTGAGTCGCTCAAGACATTTGCCTATGTTCACACAGGAACAAAGACAAAGAGAGAGGTAGTCTCAATAACAGTTGATGATGTTGAGATCGAGATAACAGATATTGCAAATGTAGCTCTGCCGACTGCAGCAATAGTAGCTTACAATGATGGCAATTCAGAGAGCGCAGACATCACCTGGGAGGATGGAGCACTTGAGAAGGTAAAGAACTACGGTGCAGGAACATGTACTGTAAAGGGAACTGTGACAGTAAATGATGAGACTGTCGAGGTTCAGTGCAATGTAACAATATTAAAGGAGAACATCCTTGTAAATCCTGGATTTGAGTCAGGAAACGAGGGATGGACCATCGCTGATACAAGCAAGGGATTTGCAATCAAGACAAAGGAAGATTTTAGAAACGGTGCATATTGTGGTCACTACTACAATTCATCAGATTTTGCATATGATGTATATCAGACCATCACACTTGAGCCGGGAGAGTATGTGTTCAGCGCATATCTTCAGGGCGGTGCAAATGGAGATAACGATGTGTATGAGGTGTATGCAAAAGCTGGAGATACAGAACTCGCATCCGCACCTGCAGTCCCACAGGGCTGGAAAATCTGGCAGCATCCTGAGATTAGATTTACAGTGGAAGAGACAACAGAGGTTGTTGTCGGAATGAGAGCAACCGCATCAGGTAAGGCATGGGGAACATGGGATGACGCATATCTGTACAAAGATGCGGATATAACACCGACACCAGATCCAAATCCAGATCCAACACCGGATCCAGATCCAACACCGGACCCAGATCCAACACCAGACCCAGATCCGACACCGGACCCGGATCCAACACCAGATCCAATACCAACACCGGATCCAGATCCAACACCAGACCCAACTCCTTCTATTGATACAAGCAAGAATGGTCTTGTGAAGGAGAATGGAAAGACCTACTTCTATAAGAAGGGCGTGGTTCAGGAGAATTACACAGGATTTGTCAAGAGTGCTGGAGTCAACTGCTATGTTGTAAATGGCGTGGTAAAGACAGGATACAAGGGACTTGTAAAGAGCCCTAAGACGGGAAAAACATATCTTGTAAAGAATGGCAAGATTTATACAGCATACACAGGTTTCTACAGAAATTCAAAGGGACAGCAGTGTCTCATAATAAAGGGCAAATTTGCAGAGAGCAAGACAGCCCTTGTCAGAAGCACTAAGAATAAGAAGTATTACTATGTAAAGAAAGGTATAATCCAGTCAGGTTATACAGGCTTCTTCAAGAGTACCACAACAGGTGCTAAATGCTATATCTACAAGGGTGTATTCCAGTCAGGCAAGACGGGAATAGTAAAGAGTCCTAAGAATCACAAGAACTACTATGTGAAGAAGGGCAAGATCGCCACAGAAGTTACCGGTATAGTTAAGATATCAGGTTCAAGATATAAAGTAGTGAGAGGTCTTGTTGTCAAAAAAGTAAAATAGTACAGAGTAATACATATATACGATAGTCCGATTGGGGAATACCCGGCCGGACTATTTTATTATTTGTTTATATGTTATTTAATTTTTGTAAGGAACATTAAGAAATTATTTAAAAGTAGTTGAAAAAGTATCATTAAGTGATATAGAATGGATAAGTATTTGTTTATATTATACTAAAACGAGAAAAGGAGAGTAATCATGGACAAATTCTTCAAAATCTCAGAGCGTGGGTCTACAATCAAGACCGAGATCATGGCAGGACTTACAACATTCTTCGCCATGGCATACATTGTTCTGGTCAATCCAAATCAGGTTGCAGGAGAAGGCAGCAATGGCTGGCTGGCAGGGGCAGTTCCAGACATGGCTGGTGAGCTTGGTACAGTATGGAATGCCGTATTCATCGCATCTATTCTTGTTGCAATAGTGGGAACACTTCTCATGGCGTTCCTCGCGGACATGCCATTTGCACAGGCCTGCGGAATGGGACTTAACTCATTCTTCTGTACTATCTTCGTAGCTGGTGCAGCATTTGCAGGTGTGAGTGTTATCAGAGGTTATCAGGCAGGTCTGGTAATAGTATTGATATCAGGTCTCGTATTCCTGATCCTTTCAGTGACAGGACTCAGAAAGTACATTGCAGTTGCAATGCCTGAGTGCCTTAAGAAGTCAATTCCTGCAGGTATCGGTCTGTTCATAGCTCTTATCGGACTGAAGAATGCAACACTTATCCAGGACAACCCATATACATTTGTTCAGTTCTTTGATTTCCACGGTGTGATCACAAGCGCTGGCAGCACAAAGGAGGCTATTGCACAGATCGCACCTCCTATAGTAGCATTTGTAGGATTTATAATAATTGCGATCCTTGCAAAGCTTAATGTAAAGGGTAACATTATCATAGGTATCCTTGCATCTACAGTATTATATTATGTTATGATGCTTCAGGCACCTAACTTTGATTTCTCATCGATCGGACAGTCATTCAAGGATTTCGGTTCAGTCGGATTCCTCGGAGTGTTCCAGGGACAGGCATGGAAGGATGCATTCTCTGCTGAGTATATCGGCGGTGTGTTCTCAGCAATCATGCTTGTTGTCAGCTTCTGTCTGGTAGATATGTTTGATACCATCGGAACTCTCTATGGTGCAGCTTCCCAGGCTAATATGCTTGACGAGAAGGGTGACCCAATGAAGCTTGACGAGTGTATGATGTGTGACTCTATAGGTACTGTATCAGGAGCTATTCTCGGTACATCAACATGTACAACATTTGTAGAGTCAGCTTCAGGTATCGCTGCAGGTGGTAGAACAGGTCTTACAAGTTTGGTTACAGCACTCTGCTTTGCAGTATGTCTGTTCCTCAGCCCTGTTGCCAACATCATTCCATCATGTGCAACAGCACCAGCACTTATCTTCGTAGGTGTACTTATGGCTAAGAACTTTGCAAAGGTTGATATGGAGGATATGCGCTCAGCAGTTCCTGCATTCGTGACATTACTTATGATGCCACTGACATACTCTATTTCAAATGGTATCGGTCTTGGCGCTATCACATATGTTCTTATCACACTGTTCACAGGCAAGTATAAGAAGCAGGATATCGTAGTGACAATTATTGCACTCTTATTCATAGTAAAATTCGTTTCGGTAACTATGTAATTATTTAGTGACACAAGAGAATTCAAAGCGTTCCCGCATATAAGTGCGGGGACGTTTTTTTATTTGCCAAAGTGAGTTTTTTGTAGTATCATACCAACTGTGTACCAGTAGCCAATCGGATACGGCAATGGCCTCCGGAGCCATGACGGGCGGTTCGACTCCGCCCTGGTACGCTTTTTTATACTCTGATATTTATTTCGTAAAAGGATGATATGCAGTGATGAAGAAGAAAAAGAATTTGGAAGCGGAAGAACAGAATATAGAAAATGAAGAGCCGGAGTTGGATAGGAAATCAGAGATCGGTGGAGATTCAGAGACAGATGATGACTTAGATGACGGTGAAGATCCGGAGTCAGACGATGAATCGGATGACAGTGGAGACTCGGGATTAGATGATGACTTAGATGACAGTGAAGATTCGGAGCTGGCTGATAACTCAGAGCCCGGCGGAGCTTCAGAGGTTGAGGAGACCCCGGCGAGACAGAAAAGGCCGTATGAGGATTATGTCATAGAAGATCCTGAGGATATGGATGATGCACCGGATACCGGAGATATGTTCGATGATGAAGAGTTGTATGGCGATGACGATTATTTTGCCGAAGAGAAGGCAAAGACGCGGAAAGGCCGAAGAAGATCCAGACATGGCGGGATCTCTGGTGGCGTTCTTGCCTTGCTGTGGGCGGTATTTCTGATACTTGTCGGAGTCTATGTGTATGTATTTTTTATAAACGATAAGCTGTTCACAGAGAACATAACCGGAAGAGATAACACGGTGAGACTGGAGATACCAGACGGAGCAAATTACAGGCTGTGTACGATTGATGAGATAAATCAGCTAGTGAACAATTATCTTTTGGCGAGAACAAAGGCAGATCAGACGACACTTCAGAGACTGGTCACAGATCCGTCGGAATTTGACGACATGAAGAGCATTGAGATAGCAGCGGAGTATATAACGGCGTACAACAAGACCACCTGTTATATAGCCAACGGATATACCGCAGATTCGTATATCGTGTACGAATTATCCAATCTGATGATAAAGGATGTCAACTCGGAACCGCTCGATATAAGGTCGTTATATGTGACGAAACAGTCAGATGGAAGCTACAAGATCAACAATTCGGCTTTGTCTGACAAGGAGAGCTCGTATATCAACACCATCAACTCATCTGGTGATATACAGGCGATATATGAACATGTAAAAGAAAACAATGATTATCTGCTTAGAACGGATGAGACATTTAGAAAGTTCCAGAATATGTATAATTAAAGAAAACGCAGGCTTTATGCCTGCGTTTTCTGCTGAACAGCTATTTTGTTACATAGCCTCTGAAGAGTCTACAGTATCTGTGTCGATCAAAACCCCTCTGGTAGGAACCGGTGTGGAGAATACTATCTGTGTCTCTGTGCTGCCAAATCTCTGGAGCTGTCCGATAAATGAGTCGAGATCCATGGTATTAGGAAAGCAGACCTTCATGAGCATGGAGTACGCACCGGTCACACAGTTGCATTCCAGTACATTTGGACATGCTTCAACAAATGGATAGAAGGTTGGCTTCTGTTTTGGATCAAGAGCCATGTGTATAAATGCTGTGATGTGATATCCGAGAGCCTCATGGTTGATGCTTGCGTGATATCCGGTCAGTATTCCTGCTTTCTCAAGTCTCTCTATTCTTGCTGAAACTGCCGGCGAAGAAAGGAAGACTTTGCTGGCCAGATACTTGAGTGGGGTTCTGGCGTTGCCCTGTAAAAGATGAATGATTTTTCTGTCGATGTTATCCATAATATGCACTTCCTTTTCCTAAAATAAAAAAAGGTGCGTTTCCGAAGAAACACACCTTTGCGTTTGCTTAAATATACATTAATTGATAAAAAAAATCAAGGACTTTTACAAAATTAATTTAACTGAATCTTTGCTGTGGGTTATACATGGTGTGATGAATGGTTCACAAAATGAAAAATAAATGGTATGATGGTTCTGCATATTGGTTAGAATTTACTGGCCTTGGTCTGGCTGATACATAGTGTATGCTGACCAGAAATTAGAATGTGAGATATGTATTAACAATATAGGAAAATAATAACAGAGGAAAGATTATGGCGGATGGAATAAGACTTAACAAATATCTCAGCGAGGCGGGCGTGTGCTCAAGGCGCGCTGCGGATACACATATAGAGAATGGAAAGGTTACGATCAACGGAGAGACTGCAGTCATGGGTCAGAAGGTCATGCCCGGGGATGTGGTGACATTCATGGGCAGGAAGGTTCAGCAGAAGGATAGGACAGTGATCCTGGCATATAATAAGCCGATAGGACTTACCTGTACAGCGAGTAAGGCTGATCCAGACAACATATTTGATCACATAGATTATCCGATCAGACTTCAGTACGTGGGAAGGCTGGACAAGGACTCCCAGGGTCTACTTCTTCTGACAAATGATGGTGACCTGTCAAATGCCATCCAGAAGTCGGTGAACAACCACGAGAAGGAATACAGAGTGCGGGTGAACCGTGAGATAACAGAGGACTTCATCAGGAAGATGTCGGAAGGAGTGCCTATACTTGATACAGTGACAAAGAAATGTAAGGTGCGAAAGATAGATGACAGGTCATTCATGATAGTGCTGACACAGGGTCTCAACAGGCAGATCAGACGAATGTGTGATGCATTGGGCTACAGGGTAGTGAACCTGAAGAGAGTCAGGGTCTGCAACGTGAAGCTTGGCAATATGAGACCTGGAGAGTTAAGGGAGCTCAGCCGCGAGGAAGAGGCAGAGCTGAGACGAATAGTGGGGATGTAGTAGAGAGTGTATATAGGATTTTTGGTGGGGTGTGTATGGAAGATATTAGTAGAAATACCAGTGAAAATATTAAAGAAAATAATGACATCAGTGGCAATAACGATAATGGCAAGATAGCCAGAATTAAAGAACTTGTAAAGCAGCTCAACGATGCTGCAAAGAAATATTATATGGAAGATACAGAGATCATGAGCAATCTGGAATATGATGCTCTGTACGATGAGCTGAGTGCCCTGGAGAAAGAGACCGGGATGGTTATGAGCAACAGCCCGACGGTCAAGGTAGGATATGAGGTCGTCAGTGAGCTGCCGAAGGAGGCTCACGAGCATCCAATGCTTTCTCTTGACAAGACAAAGGATGTAGGTGCTCTTGCGTCATGGCTTGGCGGTCAGAAGGGCGTAATATCCTGGAAGATGGACGGACTCACAGTTGTTCTCACATATGAGAACGGAGAGATGATAAAAGCGGTTACCCGTGGAAATGGTGAGATAGGCGAGGTCATCACGAACAATGCGAAGGTATTTGCAAATGTACCTCATCACATTCCGTACAAGGGCAAGCTGACGATCAGAGGCGAGGCGGTCATCAAATACTCGGATTTCAATGCGATAAATGAGAAGATAACGGATGCGGAATCTAAGTACAAGAACCCGCGAAATCTGTGCAGCGGCTCAGTGAGACAGCTCGATAACAAGATAACAAAAGAGAGAAATGTACATTTCTTCGCTTTTAATTTAGTGGACGGTGAGGATGTGGACTTCCACAATTCATTCAAATATCAGCTTGACTGGTTGGAGCAGCAGGGATTTACCGTGGTAGAACACTACCTGACAGACTCGGCGGCACTTCCTGATAAGGTGAGGGAATTTTCAGAGAAGATAACGGAGAATGACTTCCCATCGGATGGTCTGGTACTCATGCTGGATGATCTGGCATACGGAAGGAGCCTGGGAACCACAGCCAAGTTCCCGCGAAATGCCATGGCGTTCAAATGGGCGGATGAGGAGGCAATCACCCATCTACGCTATGTGGAGTGGAGTCCATCAAGAACTGGACTCATCAACCCGGTCGCTGTATTTGATCCGGTGGAGCTTGAGGGAACAACAGTCAGCCGTGCCAGCATACACAACGTCAGCATACTTAAGTCATTGGCACTGGGCGAAGGTGATGAGATTGCAGTGTACAAGGCGAATATGATCATTCCGCAGATTGCAAGGAACCTAACCATGAGCGGCAATGTGGTCATACCGACTGCGTGCCCTGCATGCGGAGGTGAGACTGAGATAGTGAGGGAGGAAGGCGGTGCAGCGTCAGGAGTTGAGACTCTGTACTGCACAAACCAGTTCTGCCCTGCGAAGAAACTCAAGTCATTTTCACACTACGTGTCCAGAAATGCGTTGAATATAGATGGACTCTCAGAGGCGACCATAGAGAAGTTCATAGATGAGAAGATCCTCGAGGAGCTTCCTGATCTGTATAAGCTTGCGGCTCACAGAGAACATATAGTTGAACTTGAGGGATTTGGCGAGAAGTCGTATAACAAGCTTGTGGCTGCGGTGGACGCATCCAGACAGACGAACATGTGGCGTCTTGTCAATGGTCTCGGCATTGCAAATGTCGGAGAGGCGACAGCCAAGCTCATGGCCAAGCATTTTGCAAATGATATGGATGCCATGGAGAAGGCAGATGTGTCAGCATACGTTGAGATAGACGGAATCGGTCAGGTTATAGCAGAGGATATAGTCAGATACTTTGAAAATGAGAAGAATTGTGCTATCATAGATAAGTTGATGGCTGAGCTTACGTTTGTGGATGAGACATCTGATACGGAGCAGGATCTGGCGGGCAAGGTGTTCGTCATAACCGGTTCGCTCACCCATTTTGACAACAGAAATCAGCTCAAGGAACTGATAGAGAGCAGAGGAGGTCAGGTTACAGGTTCTGTATCTGCCAAGACCTCATATCTTATAAATAACGATGTGAATTCCACATCATCCAAGAACAAGAAGGCGAAAAGCCTAGATGTGCCTATCATATCTGAGGAGGATTTCCTGGGAATGATCGGGCAGTAGAGTAACTGTAGTAAATGGAAAGGAATGAATAGAGATGCCGATAAGAATAGATGATGATCTGCCGGTTAAGAAAACTTTAGAGGACGAGAATATATTTGTCATGGGAACGGGAAGGGCGCACAGCCAGGACATAAGACCCCTTGACATTCTGATACTCAACCTCATGCCGCTGAAGGAGGACACAGAGCTGCAGCTCATGCGAAGCCTGTCAAACACCCCACTTCAGGTGAACATCACGCTTCTTAGAACCATGTCCTACGAGTCCAAGAACGTGACAAAGGGACACCTTGACAGATTCTACGAGGACTTCGACAGCGTAAAGAATCGCAAATGGGACGGTTTCATCATAACCGGAGCACCTGTTGAAAAGATGGAATTTGAGAATGTTGACTACTGGGACGAACTTCGCGAGATCATGGATTGGTCCGAGACAAATGTCACATCGACCATGCACATCTGTTGGGGCGCCCAGGCGGGACTCTACTACAGATACGGTGTGCAGAAGTTCGACCTTCCGCAGAAACTGTCAGGCATATACGAACATCACACCTTCCACAAGAGAACACCGCTAGTCCGCGGTTTCGACGATGTATTTTACGTGCCACATTCAAGATACACCGGCGTATCCAAGGAGGATATCGTAAACAACGAGCATCTTGAGATTGTAGCTGAGTCAGACGTGGCTGGTCCGTACCTCATAATCGGTGACGGCGGCAAGAACATATTTGTCACAGGACATCCTGAGTACGATGTTCTTACCCTCGACCAGGAGTACCACAGAGACCTCGGCAAGGGCCTGAATCCACAGATCCCGGTGAACTATTACCCGGACAACGACCCGGAAAAGAAACCAGTGAAGAAGTGGAGATGCCACGCGAATACTTTGTATGCGAATTGGCTCAATTATTACGTTTATCAGCTCACACCGTATAAGTGGGATTAGAAGCCGGTGAGACCGCATAAAATCTAAGGATTTAAGCCAAATGCGTTACATATCAATAAAGACATAAATGTATGTAATATGATGTGATTTTTTGTAATTTTATGACTTTGTGGCGATTAATTGGTGTTTTTTCAAAATGCAGATGGTGTTTTTTTAAACGGCGCTAGTCGGGAAAGATATTAAATATAAAATTAAAACACAGCACTATGTAGATGAGTTGTAGTTATCTATGTAGTGCTGTGTTTTTTCTGCTTGTCACTTGTTCCATAATTCATTTTTATTAGTTGATATGATATAATGACCAATGAGACTAATGAATGAAAAACAACATAATATAAGGGGAAGATGTATGGATAATTCTAATGATGAAAGGCAGGAAGCTTTAATAAGACTTGAACAATTGCGAAAAAAAGGATCGGTTGTTGATGATGAAGCAGAATTAGCTTCTTACAGGGAAGAAAAGTTCAGGAGGTCTTATTTAGATGAAACAGGAAATATTAAATAAATTGAACCTTGGCGAAGATCATGAGAGAGAATGTAAGCTAGCAATTGGTGGGCTTCCTGAGAGCATATGGGAGACATATTCTTCTTTTGCAAATACCGATGGTGGAACTATTTTGCTTGGAATTAGGGAGCACAGGGATTCCTTTACTATTGAAGGATTGACAGAGAAACAGATTGTTAAATATCAGAAAGATTTCTGGAGCACTTTAAATGATAGAAATAAGATATCTAAGAACATTTTACTGAATCATCATGTACAGGTAGTCGAGGTGGAAGATAAAAAGGTACTTAGAATTGATATTCCTGCAGCAGACAGACATGATAAACCTGTTTATATTGGAACAGACCCGATGAGAGGTACTTATAAAAGAGACTATGAGGGCGATTTTCTTTGTACAGAAGAGGCAGTCCGTGCAATGTTCGCAGATCAGAGAGATGTATCTGGTGACGTGGAAGTACTGGACGAGTTTGGATTGGATGTGCTCAACCAGGATACGATAAAGGGGTATAGAATTGTTTTTGAGCAGCTTCACAGTGGGCATCCATGGAATGCTCTTGAAAATGATGAGTTCCTTATGAAATTAAGAGCCGCAGCGAAGAATAAGAAGGGTACATTGTCTCCAACGATAGCTGGACTATTATTCTTTGGAGAGGCTTATCATATTACTGAAATTTTTCCAAATTATTTCTTGGACTATCGTGAAGAATGCAATGATAAAGCCGTACGTTGGCTGTTTCGGACACACTCTAACGAAGGTGACTGGAGTGGAAATATATACGATTTCTTCTGCAAGGTGCGTACCAGAATGGATGATGAGGTAGCAGTTCCATTTGCAAATAGAAGAGATGGGTACCGAGTGGACAGGGTTGATGTTCATGATGCTTTGGAAGAAGCACTGGCAAATGCGTTGTCACATGCAAATTATTATGGCAGAAGAGGAATTCTTGTCGTTAAAAAGGGTAAAGAACTTAGCATTTCAAATCCTGGTACTATCCGGGTAACAAAAGAGGAGTTTTATGCCGGAGGCAATAGCGATCCTCGAAATCCTAATATTTTAAAGATGTTTGGATTTGTTAATGTCGGTGAGCGCGCCGGAAGTGGTGTCGATAAGATAATGACTGCTTGGGCAGAACAAAACTGGAAGAAGCCGGAATTTGATTTTTCGGAGCGTAATGACAGGGTTACATTAAAGCTTGAAGTTGGACAGGTTGTATATATTCCGAGGGCTGCTGATATAAGGAGCACAACAGAGAGTAGGAAAACAGAGACCACAAAAACTATGTCAAAGGAAGATAAGGTACTTGAGTATATTCGGCAGAATGGAAGTATTTCAATGCAAAAAACAATGGAAATTTGTATGTATAAGTCAAGAACCGGAGCTAGAAAGTTAATAGATAAAATGATAAATGCAGATTTGATAGAAAGATCTGGAGAAAAAAACAATACGTTTTATAAAATAAAGGAATAGTTCGGTGGTCACTTTAAATATTGAGTGACCAGAATGTGGTCACTTTTGCGATTAAGAGATCACTGAGTGACCACTAAGTGGTCACTAGAGTTTGCAAAAATGACCACAATCACTAATATTAAGATTTATTTGTGCAGACTGATTTGCATATATGAATGATCATGAAAAATAATATGACTTTTATACATGAGCCATCTAGGACTACACTAGATGGCTGTTTTCATATGTGGAGTGTGAAGATTGCTTTGGACATAAGGAATGTCTACGAGGTGCCTCTGTGGGAGAATTTCCGTACATGGTTTATGATAATCTATGTTCAGAAGTAGGAAAATAAAATAAGTTAAGTGATAAATTACCAAATCTGAAAGGAGACATAAGTTATGAGTAAGAAATATTTTACGATTGCGGGATGTAATCACTACTATGGAAATGAGTATATGAAAAAGGGGATGAAGGTAAAACTTGTTAAGGAGCCAGATAATGCATATGATCAGGAAGCGATACAGGTGAAAATCAAAGGCCTCGGCAAGGTTGGTTATGTGGCAAACAGTTCTTATACAGTCAAGGGAAAGTCAATGAGTGCTGGAAGACTTTATGATAAGATAGGCAAAAAGGCTAAGGCGAAGATAGTATTTATACTTGATGGCAGCGCGATATGCGAAGTTACGGATGATGGACTAGCCGGTAAATAAAAAGATATAATAAGTATATCTACGTGGAAGTAGTTAATTATTGTCAATAGCCAACTGAGGCATATGTCTGGATGGCTATTATAAAAGAGAGAGGTGAGTTATATGAAGAACAATTCAGTTGGCGCAAAAATCTTAATTGTTGTGATTATAATAGGTATCTTGTATATCATCGGAAGTGCAGTGGATGCAAGCAAATCAAAGTGTGTTAAATCAGGATGCAATAATGAACGGTCATCAGGAAGTGCTTACTGTTTTTTACATAAACCATATGAAAACTCATCGTATAAGAATTCATATAGCAGCACCACAAGGGCCACGACAGAAAGTACGACTGAAGTTACGACAAAGACAATTGAGAGAACCACGACCAGTGTTACTACAAGAGAAGAACCGACAACCAGAGCTTGGAATGATAACAATTCATATAAAAATAATACATCTGGTAATCCATACAAGTCATACGATGATGGATATGATGACGTGTATATGGATGGAGATTATGATGATGACAGATATAACAGAGATTCGGATTACGCTGATGGTGTGGACGATGCTATAGAGGATGATTATGAAGAAGGAGATGGGGATTGGTAGAATATTTTATACTACACTTCGAATTAAATTAATAATTTCAAGTATAGACATAGCCGTCTGGGATATTAAAGTACCCAGATGGTTATCACTTTATTTGGTGTGATGTGTGTAGTAGAAAATAATAGACGCATAGAATCGCGGGAGTAAAAAAGACCATAATAAAATTGAATGTTATAATATAACAAAGTATAATAATTCTATATAGATTTCACCGAAACTATTAAATAAATGGAGTGCAATAATATCAGATGAACAGTACAAACATGACTTTGGAGTATTACAATCGCAATGCTGCTGATTTTACAGCAGGTACTTTGAATGTTGATTTTCAGGAGAATCAGAATAGATTTCTGAAAATGCTTAACAGAGGTGATTTAATACTTGATTTTGGATGTGGTTCGGGAAGAGATACGAAATATTTTCTAGAACATGGTATGCGGGTTGAGGCAATTGACGGTTCAATAGAACTGTGCATGATTGCATCAGAATATACAGGAATAGAAGTGAGAAATATGCTTTTTCAGGATTTGGATGAGTGTGAACGATATGACGCCATATGGGCATGTTCGTCGATCCTGCATTTGCCTAAAAAGGAATTGAAAGATGTATTTCAGAAGATGATCTGTGCGTTGAAGCCAGATGGTATCATCTATACATCATTTAAATATGGCGATTTTGAGGGTGAGAGGCATGGTAGATTCTTTGTTGATTTTAAAGAGACATCATTTTTAAAATTCATTGAGGATATACCTGGAATAAGGCTGGAGAATGAGTGGGTTACAGAAGATGTACGACCAGGAAGAGGTAATGAGGCATGGCTGAATTTGATTCTGCAGAAAAAATAAATTATGAATATCAGGAATATTATCGCACGGATGTGATGACTGGGGATAAAGATGCAAGAATGCAGCTCTATTACCAGTTGTCAAGGAGTCTCAGGGGTGCAGAGAGTGTGGATATAATTGTTTCGTTTCTGATGGAGTCAGGGGTGAAAATGATCGTGAAAGATCTTGAAAACGCTCTGAAGCGAGGTGCAAAGATCAGGATATTGACTGGCAATTACCTTGGAATCACACAGCCATCAGCACTTTACATGATCAAGAGGGAGCTTGGCGAGCAGATTGATCTGAGATTCTACAATGAAAAGAATAGGTCTTTTCATCCAAAATCATATATATTCCATTATAAAAATTACAGTGAGATATATGTGGGTTCTTCGAATATTTCAAGAAGTGCACTTACATCGGGAATTGAATGGAATTACAGGTTCAGGAGTGATTCTGATCTGGAAAGCTATGAGAAGTTTTTTTGTACGTTTGAGGATTTATTTTACAATCATTCGATAGTTATTGATGATGAAGAACTGAAACGATATTCAAGAAATTGGCATAGGCCGGCCGTGGCAAAAGACCTTGATCGTTATGATGTGGAAGCGGATGATAAGGATACAAATGTGAGGGTTATGTATGAACCGAGAGGTGCTCAGATAGAGGCTTTGTGTGCTCTGGAGCATACGAGAATGGAAGGCGCAAAGCGTGCACTTGTCGTTGCGGCAACAGGAGTTGGAAAGACGTACCTTGCAGCATTTGATTCAAAAGGTTTTAAGAGGGTGCTGTTTGTGGCGCACCGTGAAGAGATATTGAAACAGGCAGCAGTTTCGTTTCATAATGTAAGAAATTCTGATGATTATGGATTCTTTGATGGCACAGAAAAGAGGACGGACAAATCAGTGATATTTGCATCTGTAGCAACTCTTGGGAGAAGTGAATATCTGAATGAAAGGTATTTCTCCAGAGATTATTTTGACTATATAGTGGTGGACGATTATGCAATAATAGGTCTAAGTCAAGAAGCCGCTTAAAGCGATGGCTTTTCAGACTTAGTCCTATTTTTTTGACCAATTTATAGGCGGTTGAGATTAAGGACGGCGCTGAACTTAATTGAATAACCTACACACAAAAACAGCAGAAGTATTAGGCTTCTGGAGAACTGTTTTATTGCTGTGTGCAAATTGATGGGACTTTACATATTCGGATGTGGGTCCCTTTTTTCGCAGTTTGTTCTGGAACTGTATTTTATCAAATCGGAGGTATGTGTATGGCAGTAAAGAAAGAATTCAGAGATGTTACAGTAAGTGATTTTTACAGAAGTGGAAAGAGTGTTCCTATGATCAGAGTCAATGGTCTGTGGCTTGAAGAACTGGGATTCAAAGTTGGTGACTGTGTTCGTATCAAGTGCGATAATGGGCAGTTGGTAATTAGTCTTAACGAAGAAAAGGCACAAGAAAAGGCTACTGAAAAAGCTTTTATGAAAGAAGAAATAAAGAAATTAGAGAAAAGATTTCAGAAGGAGAAAAAAGAAATTCATGTCAGGTATGTGGCTGAAGGAAAGGCTGGGTATGGTGTATGAGAAGAGAAACAGAAGTAATGATAAAAGCGATATGGCTAGTGCTTGTTATTTTTTTATTGGTTTCGTTTGGACCAATGTTATTAGAAAAACTGATGGAGGCAATGATTAATTCAATTAATATGCAGGCTGAGTCTTTGGTAGATCAGTTGCTCAGATAATGAGGCAATTATGGGAAAAATATATATGACAGCGTGCATGAAAGGCGGTTGTGCAAAGACGGTTACTACATATAACCTGGCTTATTCATTAAATGAACTTGGAAAGAAAGTATTATGTGTAGATTTTGATAGCCGGGCAAACTTAAGTACTTGCTTTGGGATGGAAGATACGGCAGCAGTTCCGGTTACTATTGGCCATCTGATGATGGCACAGATTGAGGATGAAGAGCTCCCGGACTCAGAGAAATACATACAAGAGCAGAAAGGGGGGATTTCATTCCATCATCAATGATTTTGTCAGCAGTGGATGCAAAGCTTCGTCTTGAAATGGGAGCAGAGAAAATGCTCTCAAGTATCCTGGAACCACTCAGGGACAGATATGATGCGATTATTATTGATACTGCACCGACACTTGGAGCACTGAATATCAATGCCCTGGCTGCAGCAGATGAAGTAATCATCACGGTTAATCCGCAGCTTCTGGCAATGATGGGATTACAGGATTTCCTTAAGACAGTGAAGAAGATTAAGGCAAGAGTGAACGAGAGGCTTTTGGTGGCAGGAATACTGCTGAATATGTGTGATGCAAGAACTAATCTGTGCAAGGTCATTACAGAGCAGGTCTGTGATACCTTTGATGGTCAGATACGAATCTTTGACAGTAGGATTCCTAACACTGTAAAGGTAGGCGAGTCGGTTTATTATTCAGAGCCGCTTATCGAGTATGCACCGGAATGTAATGCCAGTAAGGCATATCAGAATTTGGCAAAGGAGTTGATTGCTTATGAAGGCTAATGCAGGAAAAAAATATTTGATGCGGTGGATCTGCTGACTGAAGATACTTCGGCGCAGACAACAGAAGCTAAGTCAGAGAATGGTGTGGAGCAGATTGCTATTGATTCCATTAAGGCATTCCACAATCATCCGTTTCATCTATATGAAGGAGAACGCCTTGATGATATGGTGGAGAGCATTCGTGAGCATGGTGTTTTGAATCCGGTTATTGTGCTTAAGACAGAGGATGCTTATGAAATGCTTTCCGGGCATAACATAGCCAATGCAGCAAAACTTGCGGGGCTTACGGAAATACCAGCCATTGTGAAGGTTGGCTTGTCAGAGGCCGAGGCTTATGTGTATGTGATTGAAACGAATCTGATGCAGAGGCCATTTGCGGAACTGATGCCATCAGAGAAGGCGGCTGTTATGGCGGCACACTATGATAAGGTGTGCTGCCAGGAAAAGAGAAATGACATTATCAGAGAATTACAGATATTGAGTGGTGTTAATCCGAAAGATACTTGTTGCCATAATGGCAATAAGTTAAAAAAGCCTGGATGTGATTGCTTCCGAATATGGTTTTTCAAGCAGAAATGCGGCAAGGTATCTTCGACTCAATCATCTGATTCAGCCATTTAAGAATATGATGGACAAAAACAAGATTGCTTTGCTGGCAGCAGTGGATGTGTCTTATCTCACAGAGGAAGAGCGGCAGATGCTTTGGAACATTGTGGAGCGTCAAGGACTTAAGGTGAAGCCTGTATATGCAGAGAAGCTTTGCAAGGCATCCGGAAATCTGACAGAAGAGAAGATGGCAGAGATTCTGGAAGCATTACATGTGAAGCACACGGATGGCAATGCCGGTGTAAGCTTTAGGCTCCCAAAGTCTATCTGCAGTAAGTATTTTGATGGAATGAATTCAAAGCAGATGGCAGCAGTTGTGGAGCAAGCATTGGCTGCATGGTTTGAAGGGCAGGAGGCTGCGGGTGTTTAATTTAGATGATTTGAAGTGCCTTGATCCCGAATACTTCTGTATTATCACAGTAGATGATTATGATGTGACCGTAATGTCCAGAAATACTGGGCATTACTGGTACCTACATAATTCAGAGTATCCGGGAGAAGGTTCAGTGGTTATTTTCCATAAGCATAAGTTTTCACATCCGTACCATCAACATGGCAGAGCGAATACGCTGAGACAGGCGGTGAGAGGAATTAAGAGCCATGATAAGTGGCAGATGGGTGGGAGAAAAAAGAGACAGGGCCTCTCGTATTGAGAAAGCCCTGTAGATGATTAGTATGTCTTAAGAATAGAATCTGAATCAGTTTCAGAAAGCGAATTAAGTTCGGAAATATCCAGTTTATAGCTGAGTTTGTTTACAACATCTGGAATGACTGGAAAAGGATTTATATCTTCTGCTGCAAAGAACTGAATTTGTCTAACACCAAATCGAATTTCTTTTACATCAACTATAGAAACACGTTTCAATTCTTTGGCCAAGTTAATACTGAAGTTCATTCCGTTGAATGCATCTGGATCAGCATACATCGCAGCAATAACCTCTTCAATTGTTTCGCCATTTTCATATTGCTCACAATTAATTGCAACTAGGGTGCAAGGATGATCGCCAAATATCTGCTGGTGTTTAATAGTAACTTCAGAGTTGTCGGACATGGTAGTTTTTATCTCGATACTAGATTCTCCATTAGAAAAATCGTATTGAGAATAGGAACCACTTTTATGCCAGGACGTTGAAATGTCTACCCGCGTGCGCTCTTTTGCGTATTGCATAAACTTTAATTCACCGTATAAGCCAACAGCGTTCTTAAATGCCTGTTCTGCAGGTAGTTGAAATAGAGCAATTAAGGAATAGAAAAATTCCTTGAAATTCAAATCGTCAGAATTATTGGCATGTATGGTACATAATTGGATAAAGGACGAAATATTCGAATCATCTAAATTGCCCTTATAAATAATCACGTTATAATAGTCATCGCTAAAGGTCTGATTATTTTTGACAGAACTGATTCTCACATGCGTCTGTAATTTTAGGTAATTTGTTTCTATACCTTCATAAGGATATCCATAGATATCTTTTGAGATATAAAGTAATCTACCATCATTAGCAAAGAAACCAGTTGTTTCTGTCAGCGCTTCCAATAAATATATGCTGGAGGTGTCGGTGATGGATTTGATTTGTGATTTAATATGTTCTACATCCATTTTGATTACCCTTTCACATAATATTTCTTTTCTTTTGGCACATATATAGCAAACATGTACTGTGTATAATCTGTAAGTATTGTAACATTGCCAGAAGAATCTTTTTTCTTCGGAATTATCTTATGTATTTGAATGTTAATCTGATTTGCATCAACCACTACATGACTATCGCCTAAAAATACTGCCTTGTCTTTATCTTTGTTATCAGCACCCTGTTGGAGAGCGTAAATCTTATTGTTTGGATAAAAACTACGTTTTCTTCCAGAACCATCAACATCATTCATGAGAATTACTGGAATGTCACCTGAACTCTCTATCAAATCGATTAAAGGACGACGTTCAAATGGTTCTAAATCAAAAATGGCTTGCATATGATCAATTAATGCAGAAAGAGCATCCCTGCTTATTATTGAGTATTGTGCAGTGGTTCCTCCATCTACACGTCCTGCGGAGGTGTTCTGTAAAGTAACATTGCTAAGTAAGTCATCCACAAGAGCATTATTGGCAGCTATCTGATTTTTATCGAATATACCAACACGCTGCTTTATCCACTTATTTCTAAACGCAACGGCATTATAAGTAGCAACATTTTTTCTGGTAGGTTTTTGCTTGGTGTTATCAGCGCGAATAAGTATCTCATCTATTTGCATTTCACCAGACTGTATTGAGTAGAACTGTTCCCACAAGTCGGTTTCTATTTCGGATAGATTTGTAAATTCTCTGGCAATTGTTTCGGAAGTGAAAATTTTACATAAATCAATCCATTTCTCACGATAGCCGAACCAACGAGCTCTCTGAAGATTGGTGTCCATATTACCGCTATCTTTAGCCCAACGTGAGAAATAAGTGGTTACAAGACCTGGGAAAGTAACTCCTCGTTGAAGTAAATCACCACCAATGTATATTTTGTATTTTCTTAAATTTTCGTTTGCTTGAGTGACCTGTCCAGCAGAATTCTTCAATATCAGATATACTCTGCGGATTATTTTGCCACAAATAATATCCCATAACGAATCAAAATCATAAGATTGCTGTATGGCTGTATCAAAGTAAACGGAATACGCAAGAGCATATTCGCTTTTGGTTATTTCAAGACCTTCAGTATCCTTAAATTCCACCTGATCCTTAAATGATTGAACGAAAACGTCAACCATTCTATAAATGGTGCTATGATCACTGACATTCCTGTGAGAATGAATAATCATTTCACTAGATTTTCTGCCACGTTTAAACATGATAGCACTTGCAATTATATAATGTCGAATGGCATTTTTTAGTGAATCGGCAAGTACTCCGTCTGATAAATCCTGCTGATCCTCATCATCTATTAATTCAATCGTTCCAGAATCATATAAGTGGTAGGCATCAACACCACAGTATCCTTTTCCAGGCTCAATTAGACGTATAGAGTCAGGGCGAAGACGACTATATTCGTCTAAGAAGATAAGTGCTTGTGGAGTAGCAGTTACAGACAGGTATAGTGGATCGCTTAAGTGGTCCTTCATTGAAACAATAGAGGCGTACGTTGCAGATGCATCTATCGCCTTGTTCTTTTTTGTATTCAAACTTGCTTGATCGCCCTCATCATCAATGATAAAGGCTTTAAGGTTTGATTTATCAATACGTGCGAGCAAATCATTTACTTTATTCATTGCAGCAGGTCGTTTCATTGATATTAAGAATATTGGCTTATCTGCATCCAATAAGTCTTCAATTATTTCATCATCTACAGTTAATAACTGGGCAGAGTCGTCGGAAGAAAAGACTACGGGAGTATCATCCGAATAATCTGTGTCATTAGGAATATCAAAAGTTTTTTTGAAACGATTAGTAGTCTGACTTAATAAGGTACTATCATAACCTCCATAGATGATTACTAAATTGAATCCATTATCAAATGCTAGAGCCGTAAATAACTCCAAATTTGATGTTTTACCAGATTGAACCTTACCCACAAGAAGCATATTGTTACTTTTGCTTGGCGTATTCAGCTGAATAAGAGCTTCTCTAAATGTGCTGGTAATGTTATCTCGAATATTTGCAGCCCCAAATTCTCCGTAAGAGGACACATGCTTTTCATGTATCTTTTCATAATATTTGCCCTGGACTACAGTAACAGAGTCAACTTGATTTCCAGAACCCATAACATATTGTTCCATTATTTATCCTCCGCTAATTTTTCAAGGAATCTATTCATGTAATTTTTAATGACATTAGCTTGAATATAACCTTGTTTACTAGACCCTAACTTTGCCTGGCGTTCGGCCAGAATGAAAGACAGGGCAAATTTTTCCAATACTTTTTGAAAACCATCCTCTTTTGTAAATGGCATAAAGAAAGGATGATCTATATTTATAAGTACTTCATATTTATCAACATCTGTTTCGGTATATTCAATCCAGTATTTGTTGCTTCCGCGTGCCCATTGAACAGAGAAATCAACATGTGTAACAGGTGACATTTGAACAGAATATGAACGGGTTGTGCTTATTATTTCATCTGTAGGTTCAACATTTAAAACGGTTTCAATATATTCTGTGATGTCAGCTCCTGATGTGTCGTTGGTGTCAGGATTTTCAGAGGCAGTATCCTCTACATTTGTATTGTCGGTATTCTCATCTTCAGAATTAGCGATATCATCATTGGTTGAACTAAATGCATTATCAATGATATTGGATACATCCTGCTGTAGTTCAGAGGAAGCTTGATCTGAGAATTGAATTTCGTTTGCACGTTCTTTTATAGACATATCTGCTATGTCAATATATTCTTGTATATTATCCTTAAGAGCATCAATGAATGCATCTTCAAGACCATCATCCCAAATAAATCCGTCCTTGGCCTGATTTACAGGGAAGTCATTCATATTAAGTTCACCAAATAATTTTAAAGATTTCTGGCTCTGAGCCTGTCCGAAAATCTGGGCTGGCTTGTAATTGCTATCAGTTCCGCCGATTACGACGCGCTCTTGTCTGAAAAGGGCAAAACCGGCCTTGGGGAAACTACCAGGATTCATAATTGCAACAAAACCGGTAACGTGATAAGATTTTCCATCAAAGTCTACAGTAAAATCGAGATCTTTTTTCCATGATTTGCCACGGAAATTAGTTAAAACTGGATATTCTTCAAATACAATAGGCTCATCGTTAAACCAAATCTCAATATTTCTGCTATTGATGTCACGACGATACATACTGGATAATAAATCACGTATTTTACCGATAGTTCTTGATCCGGTTATTTTTTTCGTTACTTGTTCAATGATGATTTCCGTTCCGTGAGTATCAGTCGCTACATAATCACGGTATATTTTGGTGTTCTGTAAGTGGAGTTCATCAAGTTTTGGGATATCCACAGTGGCGGTATATCTATTGCTAGATCCGTATTGTGTACTAGTAACTTTCCATACCTTTCCGAACCATGATGCTGCAGTTTTTAATCCCATACCGAATTCATTTCTTCCAGACTGGGATTCGTTTCTTGAATCAAGCAGAATAGCATCTCTGAATCGATCTATCTCCATACCATATGCATTGTCGATGATGGTCAGAGTGTTTGATTCAGAATCATATTTTACATTTACAATCAATTTGTCAAATTCTGGTGCTGCAGATAACTCATCCGAGTGAGAAATATAAGACTGAGTAGAGTTATCAACGAATTCTGCAATAGCATACCAAGGCTTATAACTTAAACGTGAAAAGACATTTAATATGCTAGCTGGTGGTTGGATGTTTAACTCCATTACATCAGCATTAAAATCACCGGATTCAGAATCAATGGTGTATGAAATAGGAGATTCTCCTTCTATTGTATATTTATAATCACTATTTTCGCTCATGATGTGAACCCCCTTGATTTCCGGTGTTTTGCTCTTTTTTCTTTCTGGTAAAATCCGTCTGCCTTCAGAAACGATACTGGCGGTTGGGATTTCTTCATAAACTAAATTCAAACCACATTCTGAAATAGATTCAGTACAAGCGCGGATTAGTCCAGGTTGTGCATTATTGACACTTTCACGGTAGGCAAGATTCCCTTTTACAGCAGTGATAGCATTTATGTAGTCAGTTTTTCCAAAGTCACGATAGATGCTATTTAACAGAAATTTAGTAAAAGGCTCGCTTGTTCCCATTTTGTAGCATTTACCTTTTCGCATACATGAAAAGATATTAAAATACATTTTAAGGGACGAATCGGTTCCTTTTACTTTTCCTTTTAAGAATTTGAGAGCATATGCTACAGCATATTTCCCGTCATAAACATCTTTGGAAACGTCATAAATGATTTGCATTTCCTTCGGATCTGATAATCCTCTGCCCATAGGAGTACCTCCGTTCTTTTCTGAAATTAATCATCAATTTCAGTATTTTCTATACGTACATCATCTTTAAGTCTTAATTCAAACAAACCTTTACACAGGATTTTTAAAATCCTAACATTTACAGAGTTACCCAACTGTCTGTATATCTGTTTATCTGTTCCAGAAAATTTATATCGCTGATCAAATTTCTGAAGATTTGCAGCTTCTCTAGGTGTAATATGTCGATACGCATTCATTTGATTATCCCAAATGATAGGAGTATTTACTATCGCAACCAGAGAAGGGAAGTAAGTAGTCCTTTTTACACGAATACCAGATTGCCTAATCTGTATTATTCCGTCGTGCATATTTTGAACATCTTCCCCGCAATTCCACTCAAATTTCTGATACAGTTTTATGCGGTTAAACATATCGTATCTTTCAATCCAAGGATCAATAAAGTCTTTATGTTCAAGATAAAATTCTCTGTTTTTATCAACGAAACGTTTTTTCCAGTCTGGCATATCATCATATCCAAGAGAACTTTTCAGGTCGTCAGTATTTTGTATGCCAACGCCAAAACAACTTATCCAGATAGGGAAACCAATAATCTTGATTCCTGTTCCGAGACGGAACTCATCCCATGCTTGAATCATTAGATTCTGTTCATCAGTTATTTTGTAATCTTCTGAGACGTTTTCTTCCAGAAGCGTTAACGCATCACCGATTTTGCATTTTTTTCTATATTTATCAATGTTTAAGTCTGTAGGTTCGATATAACCTTTATCTTGAATTTCAGCTGAGCAGCCATCCTTTTTTATACCCAAAATATAAACTCGTTCCCTGATCTGAGGGATGCCAAAGTCAGAAGGGGAAAGGATAAGTGGCTTCTGAGTAATGACAAAATCTCTCTTGAGTAATTCTGTTCTAATTATTTCCCAGTTCTCTGACTTATCAGCTAAATTACGTACATTTTCTAATACGACAAATTTACATTCTGGATGTGCATCGAGAATGTCCATAATCGAATAAAAAAGGTTGCCACGTGTTTTATCATTGAAACCCTGCTGAAGGCCCGCTTTACTGAATGGCTGACAAGGAAAGCCAGCACACAGTACATCAAATCTTGAAATAGTAGTTGGATCAATTTTTTTGACATCACCACGGACTCTGCCTTCGAGCGTTTTGAAATTTAGGTTATAGGTGTCAACACATGCCTGATTTATTTCGGCAGCCATAACGCATTCGCCACCTAAAAATCTCATAGCCTGATGGAAACCACCTATTCCTGCAAATAAATCAATAAAGCGAAAATTCGCATCAGAGTCTTCATCTATATTTCGTTTTCTCTTATCATCTGGACGTACAATGTCAGTAGGAATCATCCAACGCCCTTTTATTTTAGTAGCTCCATCTAATTGACCATTAGCACACATTACCGTAATTCTGGTGGGTGTAATGCCCCAAATGCTGGAGAGTTCTTTTGCAGAGATATAATCAGCCATTATTAGAAATTCCGCCTTTGCTATATAGTATTGCCCGTGAGGGCTGGAATAGTACACAGCAACACTCATGATTATATCCATGCGAAATGGAATATAATTTCCAGTAGTTGTTGCCAAGAAAACGATTACTTTACGATTTCCATAATGTCGCCAAAATCAACATCAAGCGACAAACAAATTTTTATAAGAACTTCCATTCTTACACATTCGTTTTTTGCAAGTTTACTTACTGAGGCCGAACTAATGCCGGCTTTTTTCTGTAAATCCTTTTTTTTCATGCCACGATCTATTAATAATTTGAATAGTTTATTGTATGAAACATTCATCTTGGATCCTCCATAATCATCAAGACTTTAATAGCGCTATTCTAACAAAAAATTATATCATACTTTCTTTATAAAAGCGAGAAAATTCTTTTAAATCTAAAGAATTCTTTTAGAAAAATGAACGATAAAGTTGACTTGATAATAACATACAATATGTCTTATAATGTTAACGAGTTAGCTAACAAGCAAAGAAGATAAACAGGGGCGATATAAATGGAAAACAAATACAGTAACTTCGGTGAGTTTTTGCAAAAGAAAAGAGAAGAAAAGAAGGTCACTCTTCGTAAAATGGCTGATATGTTGGGGTTTTCTGCACCGTTCTTAAGCGATGTTGAGAAGGATAGAAGAAATCCTCCCGAAAAAGACAAATTGGACATGATAGTAAATATATTAGGGCTCAGTGAGGAAGAAAAGGATTTGATGTTTAATCTTGCTGGAAGACGTAGAAATACAGTTGCCCCTGATTTGCCAGAGTATATTATGGAAAGAGATTACGTGTCTTCGGCTTTAAGAACAGCAAGAGATCTTAACGCCAGCGAAGAAGAGTGGATGGCGTTTGTTGAAGAACTAAAGAAGAGGAAGGGGTAAAATAGTATGTAGTATAGAATGTGTCAGGTTCAAATAAACATAATTTTATTTTATGAGATATCTGTAGATTGGTATATTAGGCAGAACAAAGACTGACAATCAAAAAAAAAGCGTATTTGTGGTAAATTTGTAGAGTGAAAGAATGAGGTTACAATTCAATGAAACTTAACAATATTAGAATAACAAATTATAGATGTTTCAAAGAAGCAGACATTGCTTTTGATGATCATATCACATTGATTGTCGGAAAGAATGGGGCAGGAAAGACTGCAATATTGGATGCAGTTGCAGTTGCGGTCAGTACATTTTTACTTGGTATTGATGGCGGTGTAAGCAGGGGTATTTCAAAAGACGATGCAAGATACGAATTCCATGACCTTAATGGTACCGTTGATCCACAGCATCAGTTTCCGGTAAGCATTGACAGTGTAGGTGGCTGTTTAGATAATCAGGCTGTGAAATGGGTACGTTCCCTGAATTCTGAGAATGGAAATACTACAGTCAAAGAAGCGAGAGAATTAACGACTATATCAAAGGAAGCACAAAATAGGATTATGACAGGGGACAAGTCATTAGTTCTTCCACTGATATCTTATTATGGCACAGGTCGTTTGTATGCTCAGAAGAAAGAAAAGAAGAACATAAAATCTCTCACGGAATTTAAACGACAGGTTGGTTATGTAGATTGTATGGCAGCTGAGTCGAATGAAAAGTTGATGCTTAATTGGTTTCAGATTCAGACATTAAAATGTCTCCAGGAGCAGCAGAGAACAGGTGTGATAGAAAAATCGTTATTGTTAAAGACTGTAGAAACAGCTATCTGCAAGTGCTTTGAGAGAATTAGTGGCGCTAAAAATGCCAGCGTTATATTTGATCTCGATACACACAGATTGGTTTTGAATTTTGAAAGTGCAGATGGCAGTTTACAAAAATTTGCAATGGATGAAATGAGTGATGGATACAAGAATACACTTAGTATGATTGGAGATATAGCATATCGTATGGCTGTTTTAAATCCTATGCTGGGTTAAAAGGTGCTGGAAGAAACGCCGGGAGTCATCTTAATAGATGAGATAGATCTACATTTGCATCCGCAGTGGCAGCAGACAATTATAAGCGATCTAAACAGTATTTTTCCAAAGATACAATTCATCGTCAGTTCACATGCCCCGGCAGTTATCAATTCTGTTTCCAGAGAGCAGATTCGAATTCTGGATAACGGAGAGATTTATATTCCACGGCGCAGACATATGGAAGAGATGCAAATTCCATACTAAGGGAAGTGATGAAGGTATCTGAACGTCCAATGAGAATAACAGAGCTATTGAAGGCATTTTATGTATTCATGGATAATAAGCAATATGATGAAGCTGATAAAGTTTTATCGGAGATTGAGGATGTTGTTGGAACGACAGATCCTGATATTGCAGCAGCGAGAACGGCACTTGATTTGGAAAAGATATTGGGAGAATAGCGTATGATAGTTGTAAAAAGAGGAAAAGAACCGAACAGCCTGTTGCAATTCCAGTTAATCCCTTTGATGAGTTGTCAATTAGAAAGATAAGATATAGATCAGATGGTAGCATTTATTCGGATGATGAAGAAATCAATAAGGATGTGACAGAGACCCTGAACTTAAATTGTGAGGCTGTTTCTCTTCCAGCGACGCGTAAAAAAGTATTGCAGGAAGAACAGCGTAGAATCATGAGGAGATGTAAGGGAAAATCCCAGGAAGTATTTATACGTGAGTTGGAGCGTACATATGAAAGCCTGGTTCGGGAAAGAGATTTAACACCGTATTGTGGAATAATTATTTCTTGGCTTGAGAATAAGTTGAAGATATCATAGTGTTTCGAGGAGACTTTATTGGGGTTTCAGGAAGTGGTGAGACCTACACCCCCAAATACGGTCTCATACCATCCAGAAACGCTTCTGTCAGGAAAGCAGACACCTTGTCGCTGCTTTCCTGACAGTTATCTACCGCAAACTTGTGCAGGATACCAACCACGCCGCCTATTGCGTATGCTACGGCGTATGAGAATTTCTCCTGGGCCAGGCCTGTCTTGCTGGATTTTTCCAGAATTAATTGCACGTATCTGTGGAACATTGTCAGTGCCTTTTCCACGAAATCGTAAGCTTCAGGTGTGGCAATGATGATCATGAGAAATCTATTTGCTTTCATGTATTCGCATAGAGACCTGAAGAACTGGTGGCAGATCTCAAGATTGCCTTCCGGTTTGAAGCTATTCATGATCTGAAATATTTCATCGACGATGCGGTCTTCCATGGCATTGATGAAAGCAGGCATGTCTTCATAGTGGTTGTAAAATGTGCTTCTGGTCACTCCGGTGAGTTTTGTTATCTCGGACACGCTTATTTTGTTCAGAGCCTTTTGACCTGCAAGTATCTTAAATGCATCTAGAAGGTCACTTTCAGTTCTGTCATATCGGGGATCGGTTGAGTTGATCATGGCTGTCTCCTTTATCTGCTGCATAGCTTGGTGCTGCAGTTTTGTCACTATCTAATACAGCAATGTTACAACAATAATGCGTGTGAGTCTATTGTTATACGAGATTTCTTTTGATCTTTTTTGTCGAACTCTTTTCAAATGGTTCTTTTCTTATATCCAGTGCAGAGATCCTTTTGTATGTTGGCTGGTTTTTGTTGAAGGTATCAATGATTTTTTGCAATTTTTCAGATGTCTTGGCTGCATCCATATGTTTCTTATCTACAAAATCCTGATCTGGATATATGTGAGCAGTGAGATGGTTGCCGTCGCCGGTAATGACTATTTCTGAAATAAGGGGCTCTACAGAAAGCTTTCCTTCCAGTTCCTCAGGGGATATGTTTTCGCCATTTGCCAGAATGATGAGGTTCTTTTTCCTTCCGGTTATATACATGAAACCGTCGGAGTCGAGATAACCGAGATCTCCGGTGCAGAGCCAGCCGTCTTGAAAAGCTTCTGAGGTCTCGTTCGGCATGTCGTAGTATCCGGACATGACGCTTGTGCCTTTTACCTGAATTTCCTCATCGACAAAACGAACAGCGCAGTTGTCCAGGAGTTTGCCAACGGATCCGGGCCTGTTGTATCTGTGATTGTTAGAGCAAATTACAGGGGAGCATTCAGTCATGCCGTATCCCTGGAGTATGTCTATTCCGTATTTTTTGAATTCGGTAACATACATAGGATCCAGATATGCTCCTCCGCAGAATATATATTCCAGTTTACCGCCAAATGCTTCCTTTGCAACCAGCTTTTTAGGAAGAAGAGGGTTGACATCTTTGAGTTTTTTGTAAATGGTTTCAACCATGAGAGGAACCATCAGCATGCCGACAGGCTGGAACCGTTTCATGTTTTTCAGCATGTGGAGCAACGAGTCATTGATGCAGATAGTGGCGCCCAGTGAAATGCCCTTCATCCATTCCATTGTCAGGCAGAAGGCGTGATGTATAGGCAGAACGCTCAGAATAGTTACACCAGGTTCCAGATTTACATATACATTTTCAACATTTTGTGCGAGATTGAATTGAGACAGCATGACGCCTTTGCTTTTGCCTGTTGTTCCAGAGGTATACATAAGCGTACACATTTTATCCTTATCCTGATCGGCAAATGCAAAGTCATCCGGTATGGTAATTTCGCTGCGGAGCTGTTCAAATGACAAAATTGCTAATTGTGGATTTGAATCTGCCCCCTCCAGATGCTCTATATCGACTTTCTTTTCCATGGTGAATACAATATTCATTTCGGGACAATCGTCTGTCAGTTCTGTTATCACATCCTTTCTGGATGCTCCGCAGAATAATGCAGTTGATCCTGATCGATTCAGAAGTTCATGTAATTCCGGAGCAGACAGATTTGCATCCAGCGGTACAGCAGTATTTCCCATGAAAAGTATAGCCATGTAGGCACAGATCCATTCATAAGAGCTGCTTCCCACCAGGGCAATATGTGTTCCGCAGAGTCCTTTATTTTGCAAAATGACAGCAGTTTTGCGAATGTCATCCCACAGATCTCCGTAGCTCTTTTCAACAATCTCTCTGTGAGACAGATATTTAATAGCTATTACATCTCTATGTATTAGGCAGCTTTTTTCAACAATTTCCAGAATATTTTCTTCCATATATCATATCTCCATTTCTTTTATGTGAAGCAAAATGGGACATACTCCGTCGTCCCAGATTTTTAATGTTAAACCGATGCAGAAGAGCTTGTCAGGTTGTCAAGGTACTTGATGGCGTCTTCTATAGTGTGGATGTTGAGGATCTCATCTTCATCGATTTCCACGTCAAATGTATCTTCAAGGTCGCCAAGAAAAGTCATGAAATCAAGAGAGCTAAAGCCCAAATCCTCTATGAATCGCATATCATTAGTGATTTCATCAGCTGGCGTATTGCAGTATTCGGCAACAATGTTCAAAAAAGTTATATTAGTATTCATATTAAAAATCTCCTTATTTTGTTAAATGGGGGCAGGCACCTCCGTCCCCACGAAATGGGGTCAGGCACCTCCGTCCCCAAAAATTGGTTAGATGCATTCGATGATTTCGCCCACGGTCATTTCTGGCTCGGCAATTCCTTTGAAGATAATCTTCATAAGGTAGTAGTAGAACAGTTCAATGTCCTGTTCGGAGAGACTTGCGGTCTGGTATCTGAAATAGAAATTCAGACCCAGATCATTTGCACTGTGCATGACGGTGAGATAGATCTTTTGTTTTGATGTACCATTTGGAATCCACATGCTCCTTACGGAAATATCTTCGAGATGTGGATTTTTAAGCCTGATAGGAAGAGGCTGGTAAGTAAGCCCCACGCTCTCATAAGTAGTGTGTGGAGGAGTGTGGAACATTTCTTTCATCTGGTCAGACAAAAGTTCCGGGTCATAATTGCAGTGTCGGTATACATGATTCTGAACATCCTGAATCATGAAAACTGCATCTAGAAACTCTGTGTCCGGATCAATGATGGTTCTGCAAGGGTATGCCATTGCGCGAGAGCCACCTGATACCCACTCGGCATGTGTGGAACGTCTTGAAACATAATTCCTTATGGAAATGTCAGTCTGTCCGCCATTTGCCTTGGAGAGATAAGTTCGTATTCCCATGAGAATGAGGTTGGTCATGGATATGTGATTGTTCATACAAAAATCCAGGAGATTCTGGGTTGGCTCAGCATCCAGATGATAGTTCTTTGTAGCGACAGACAGGTCGTTGATCTCCTGATCTGCAGCGCGGAGTGACTTGTCATTGTGAAGGCGCCTGCTTTCCTGGAGTATCCGTTGTCCCTGTATATCGGAGTAAATTGGTTCCCCATTTTCCTCAAGCACATTTTGCCAGTACATGCGGTCTTTTGAGACACGTTTTTCGTCTGTGCTTTTTTTAAGATCACGTTCTACCATGTCAGTGAAACTTGCCATGTCCTCAGGATAAGGCGTGCCAAATTTGTAATGACAGTACAGTTCCATGATGTCATTCACCATGACGATAGCTCCACATGAATCCATGAGTCTGTGATCGATCTTGATGTACAGCCCATTGTAGCCACCCGGAAGAGAGAGCATTTTTATCACGTTCATCGGAATATTGTCCCCGTCAAACGGAATTCTGGACCATTCTTCCATGCGGTGATAAGCGTCATCACCGGAAAGCCATGAAAGGTTTTCGTAATCAATATCTCTGTCATCGTGAGAAACAACATATTGCCGTACCTCTCCATTTGGGTCAACTTTTGTAAAACGGATTCGCAGGCATTCGTATCTTTCGTACTCCAGCTGTATGCATTTTTTCAGCAGACCAAAATCAAGCGGCGCTTGCAGAGTCATACAAATGCTTATATTTGCGACTTGCTGAGTGCCAAATTCAATAATTGGTTTGAAATGTATCTTTTGTGAAGGTGTTAATGGATAATATTTTCTTGGCATAATTTATTCCTCCTGATGTTCTGATACGCTGTGGGAAAAGTTATCACAAGAAAAATGAGGATTCAATATGCCGGATCCGCTAATGGACACTTTAGATGAAATTGACCGGAAATCGGGGACGTTCCTTCTGTCACCAAGAGTGTCCCCCTGTAACGAATAAGACAGAGGGACACTCTTGGTGACAGAAGGAACGTCCCTACATGTATTAAAAATCAGAGCGATAAATTTGAAGTCTCACTTGAGGTATTTTAAGGGATTTAATAACTGTTATATTTGGTTATAGAAATCTCGGCAAACCCTTGAAAATACTAAAATTTTCGTGGGTGTCCTCCCCGTCACATCTTGTATTGTGTTATATCGTTTTACCCTTGTTTATGAACCCTCATAAGGGAAAAAACAAGGGAAGGAATCAACTGCGAAAACATTGTTTTTGACCAGTTAGGTAGAAAAAATTACCACCTATTGATAAAGTATAGATAATAATCCTAATCCAGATATACTACAAAGCAAGAAAGGAGGAAAATCATGAAACTGAATATTAATATCGATGCGGAAGCTAAAGAACCTGAAATTATGATTACAACAGCACAGATGACGGAAGAAGTTAACAGAGTTGTTGATTTTGTAAGCAGATTAGATGATGCTCCAACAATTATTTCCGGTATCAGAGAGGATAAGGTCGAACTATTAGATCCGGATCACATAGTAAAGATTTACGCAGAAGACAGTAAAGTTTTTACCCAAACAGACAATGGTACGTATCAAATTAGATTGAGACTATATGAAGCGGAAGAAAGATTGGATAACAGTAAGTTTGTAAGGATATCAAATTCAGAAATTGTGAATCTTAAGAAGGTTAAAAGCCTTGATTTAAGCTTTGTAGGAACAATTTGTATGGAATTATCGAATGGGACTGTAAGTTATGTTTCCAGAAGATATGTTTCAAAGATCAAAAAAGTATTAGGATTATGAGGTGACTAAAAATGAAAAAAGAATTATTTTCTAGAATATTTGTTGGATTATTGGGTGGAATTGTAATTAGTTATTTGATTACAATTGGAATTTCACTTGCAATCGGTGATGGTAGTTACTATTCATGTGTTCCGAGTTTGATTGAACGATTTGGCAATGAGGTAACAGCGATTATCATACAGACTGTTTTAAGTGCCGTTCTTGGAGCAGGATTTGCAGGAGCATCTGTTATCTGGGAAATAGATAAGTGGAGTTTATTAAAACAAACAAGCATTTATTTTGGAATTGTATCTGTACTTATGATGACAGTTGCATATATTTGCGAATGGATGGAGCATTCTGTTAAAGGTGTATTAAGCTATTTTGCTATTTTTGTTGCAATATTTGTTGTAGTTTGGATAGTACAATATTTGATTTGGAAGATACGTATTTATAAGATAAAAGAAGGCATTCAAAAGAATAATTAGTCGAAATACACAGAGTACAAAACGAAGATTTGTGCGGTGGGTGTATTTCGCTCTACGAGGCTGAAAAATGATTTGTGCTAAATATAAAAAGATTATGAATTTTTAGAAATTCATTGACAAAAGAAGGGCATTTGGTTCAATAATATTGAAGGAGGGTCCTGCCGATAAGTGGACGTTCAAAAAGCGTTAGGGTCGCTACGGTGACACTACATTCAAGGACTATGGAAACATAGTCCTTGAAATATTTTAAAGAAGAAATGAATGATTCAAGCACCATTAGAAGTATATCGTATTGATATGAAATACATCAGAAACTTACATAATATAGATGACAGAGTTTTATCGGTATCTCCTCAGATTGGTAAGGACGAGCGACCTTTTCTTGGAGTGCTTGTTATTTGTAATGAACATAAGTATTGTGTTCCCTTATCTAAGCCAAAGGAAAAGCATGAAAAAATGAGGGATAAAATTGATTTCAAAAAGATTGTATGAATTGTAATTTTCCGCATTGAATATTAAGAGACTTGTTGGTGTATGTCTTTTGCTGTTTTATTATATTCTTTCAAAAAATGAAAGCTAATCTTTGAATAAATATTTTTTGAATTTAAGTGACGCTTGACACATTTTTCCCGTTTATTAGGGTGAAAGGCCTTAATACAAGGGAAAGGAGGAGAAGCCTATGGATGATAAGCAGATATTAGATTTATATTGGGAGCGCTCCGAAGCTGCTATATCCGAAACTTCAAAAAAATACGGAAAGTATTGCAGATACATAGCCTTTAATATTCTTCACAATGACGAAGACAGCGAGGAATGTGTAAATGATACTTATTTAAGAGCTTGGAACAGCATACCGCCTAACCGTCCATCTGTCCTAAAAACTTTTTTAGGGAAGATTACTCGCAACTTATCTTTGGACAGGTACGAACTGCTCAATGCAAAGAAACGTAATGGCGGGCAAATGCCATTGATTTTTGATGAAATACAAGAGTGCATACCATCGTTGGATAGTACAGAAAACATTGTTGAAGAAATTGCTCTAACGGATATTCTCAACCGCTTTCTTTCTTCCCTGTCATTAGAACAGCGAAAAATCTTTATGAGAAGATATTGGTACTTATCGCCCATTAAAGAAATTGCAACGGAATATGATATGAGCGAGAGCAAAATCAAGATGTCATTATTTCGTTCAAGGAACGAACTTAAAAAATTGTTAGAGAAAGAAGGTATCTCTGTATGAAAGAAAAGAAACTTTTAAGGGCATTGGGAAATGTCGATAATCAGTATATTAAGGAGGCTGAACCTATGAAAAAAACAAGTAAAATAACTAATCGGCAAAAATGGGTGTCTGTTGCTGCTTGCTTCGTACTCGTTGCTGTGATTGGAGTGGGAGTTTTTCAAAGCAATCTGTTTGGTACAAAAAACGATATTGCCACGCTGGATGGTGGAGAAACAATTACTTTTGTTAAAAATGACTTATCACAATCTTCAATTAACTTAAATGTAACAACAAGACCTTTGAGCGATGCTGAAATTGAAATGCTTTTTGCAGACTTGCCTGTTACCGCAGATGCTTACTTTGATGCTGACAATCATAATATTCTGGGGCTTGAGGGAAAAATTGGTGATACAAGAATGGTAGTATCTAAACAGGGTGTAAATCTATTAGATACTATCATTGATGGAAATACAATCACTTCAAGTGTAGACGGCGTTGATATCAATGCAGGATATTTCGTAACAAAGTCAAATAGTCAAGGTATCAAAACCGTAATATATTATGCAACCTTTGATATGGGAGAGAACACTATTTATGTAGAGTATTCTGGCGTTGAAAATGAAAGTGAAACTGTAAAAAACAACTTGGTAGACACAATTTTGAAGTTGATTGAGAACGGTGCATTTGATTTGAGTCAAATCCAAGAATAATCAGGGACGTTCCTTCAGTCACCAAGAGTGTCCCCCTGTAACGAATAAGACAGAGGGACACTCTTGGTGACAGAAGGAACGTCCCTACAGCCGCGTCAGCTCAGCCGCGCCATATCTGCTGGTGTGTCAATGTCCATCAATTCAGTTTTGTTGGTGACGGGTAGCTGCCTTACCTGAGATTCGTGACTGTGGACAACGACATTTCCGCCTTTTCCCTGTGGGAGAGACATAAGCTCATCAAAATATTCTTTTGGAAATATCACAGGTGATCCTGGAGTTTTGTCATAACACGTTCTCCATATATATGATGGCTCATTTTGGGCACATAATAATAGTGATGCTATAGATTCCGTCTTTATGAGTGGCTGATCGGAAGGAATAAAAGCACAGCGGTCAATATATGAACCAATTGTATCCAGACCAAGACGGATCATAGCATTCCGATATGGTGAGGAGTGAAGGATTACCGGTATACTATATTCTGTGCAAAGCTTTTCAATATCCTGGTGTATGGTGACAACAAGTCGTCTGGAAAACAAATCTTTTGTTATATCAAGTATCCACTTTATGAGCGGCTGTCCGTGATATTCAGCCATGAGTTTATTGCAGCCAAAGCGCTTTCCCTGCCCTGAAGCCATGATGATACATCCGGAATTGCCAAATGGTCTGTCAAGGTCAACAAGGAACACATCTTTATGGCTGCACAGCCAGTTCAGAAATGAGAGATCCTGTTTTCGAACAACCATAATGATCCGCTTTTTATTCATGAGTCTTTCGAAAGCTTTTTGATAATCGTATGATGTGTTTTCGAGATATCCAATTTCGTCTACAGTAATCCATGGTGCTGTTGTGTCTGCTAGGCTTTCTAAAAAAGCAATACATGTGCTGTTAAAGGCAGCTTTAATGGGTTGCATGAGGTTCTCGCAACCTGTGGCATCAGAGCAGAATCTGCCGATACGTACAACTTCACCGCTTGAGTTGTTTTTCATGTATACGCCTTCTTTTGGAACGGCCCATGATGTAATTCCGGGCATTTGTCTGTCGAAAAGTGAAGAGAGAAGAGTTGATTTGCCACTTTTCCTGTCACCGGTAATAACGATATGTTTCTTTTGGCTAGTCAGAAAAGATCTCCATATACAATTTGCTTCCGGCCTGAATACAGGCTTCTCTATATTGTTCATATTTTTTCAGCCATTCCTTTCCCTCTGGTGTTATCGTGCTCCCTCCACCTGACCTGCCGCCTGTTGTGCGGTTTGTAAGTGAAAATCCCAGCGCCTCTTCAGCGTTTTTTATCATGCGGAATGCTTTGCTGTAGGCAAGGCCCATGGACTGGGATGCTGAGCGGAGAGAACCGGTTTTTTCTATAGCCAAAAGAAGGCGGTATGGACCTTCACCAAAGAATTTCTCATCATTATCATCAAAAAATGTTATTTTAATAGCAGCTCTCAATGCATATCATCCTCCTTCATCATGACAAGCTGGCGCTTTCCCTGACGGTTGCGAAGTTCTCTGATACTGATTGTACCATAAACTTTGGACAGAAGCATTTCCATTTCCTCAATGGGTGTTTTATCGGGATATACTTCACCGATCAGTTTGGATTCAGATAAAACCAGGAGAGTGTTGCAGTAATTTAATGCAAGTGATGAATCGTGAAGCGTTACCAGAGACACCGCGTGGTTTCGTTCAACATAGCTGCACAGAAGGTTCATAATCTGGTAACGCAGCCTGAAGTCCAGTGCACTTTCCGGTTCGTCCAGGAGTAAAAGCTTCCGTTTTGCCACAAATGTACGTGCCAGCAGGGCAAGCTGTTTTTGGCCCTCGCTCAATGTCTGAAAATTATCGTTTATCCGTGAATCAAGTCCGACCATTGCAAGAACTTTATAAGCCTTTTCTTTCATGGTCTCAGTAGGGGGTTGAAGAAGCTTAAGCTCTGGGTTAAATCCCATCATGACAACATCTAAGAGAGAGATGTCTATGGATATGCCGCTTTTTTGAGGGATATATCCACATAGCTGTGCTAGTTTTTTGTGAGGCATATGTTCCAGCTGGAGATTATCTAACTCGCAGCAACCACTATGCGGAATCAAATTGGCGATTGCTTTGATAAGGGTTGTTTTGCCACAGCCATTCTCGCCAAGTATACCAACAATTGAACCTTCTTCTGCAGAAAAGCTGATATTATTTATCACATTTTGCACATCTGTGGTGCTTGTGCGGCTGATGTGGTGGTAGCCGGCTGACAGATCGCATATGTTTAATGTACTCATTTTACAGGTTTCCTCCTTATGCATAGATAGATAAGAAATGGTGCTCCTACAATACTTGTGAATATACTGACCGGTAGTTCTGTGGAACATACACTGCGGGCAAGTATATCACCGAAAGTGAGAAGGCATCCACCTATAAGACCACTCAGAAGCATAGTTGATAAGCGGTTATTTTTGAGCAGCATTCTGGCTCCGTGCGGAGCAAGCAGAGAGATAAAGCTGATAAGTCCTGTCATGCTGATCACACTTGAAGTTGCCAGGGTTGCGATCAAAAGAACCAGCATTCGTATCTGGTTAACATTCACGCCAAGCATTTTGCCCTCTGCGTCATCAAGGGAGAGCATTAAGATCTGTCTGTACAATAGGAACATTATCAGCAGGCAGACAGCGCACAGTATTACATTTGAACCAATGGAATATATGCTTATGCCATTAAGACTTCCCATGATCCAGTATTCAATTGATGCTAATTGTTTTTCAGGGTCGGCAGTCAGCTTCAGACACACAAGAGCGGTCTGGGCAAGACTGTGTACTGCTATGCCTGCCAGTACTATGCTTTTTCCATCACGTTCATATGTCAGCGATGACAGAATCAGAACCAGTATCACACAGCATATGGCTCCGGCAAAAGCAGATATGGTTACAGACATTGTTCCGGACAAAAACAGAATGCCAAATGCGGCACCTGCGCTTGCACCTGAGGATACACCTATGATGTCTGGAGAAGCCAATGGGTTCTTAAAGACAGTCTGATATACAAATCCTGCTATGCCGAGAACAAATCCCCCTATACAGCCGATGATTCCGCGGCTTGCGCGAAGCGTGAGAAATACACGCCACTGCATGTCATCGCCTTGCAGCAATCCATTCAGTGTAAGAGGATATCTTCCGACAAAAAAAGAAAATATACTGAGAGCTGCCAGAATGACAGCTCCCAGTATAATAGTTATTGTTGCTTTGTTTTTATTTTTACGCTTGTTATTAGTTGTTGATTCCATAGAATGTTTCATAATAATTTGTCATTTCAGTTGTATATGTGTCAGCTGATACCTGATCAGGATGAAGGATCCCTGCAAGCCATACAGATGCCAGGATTCCTGCAGGTACCGGGCTATCCAATGCTTCCATGTCTCCAGGAATAGCATATACGTGGCTGTTTTTTACAGCAGTGCATTCTGCAAGGTTTGGATCGTTCATTATGTCATCTACTGTATATTCGGCATCCGATGCGATTATTATATAAGAAGGATCCCATGCAAGAAGCTGCTCATAGCTTATCTCGGCCCAGTAGGTGTCTGTGATAGAATCAGCTACATTTTTTCCACCGGCAAGCTCTATGATGCTTGACTGATACATAGAAGGACCGGCAGTAGACAGGAATGATGAGTTGCCGGCAAGGTATACACTTTCAGGTTCTACGCCAGACAGAGCTGAAGTAAGCATATCCTTCTGAGAATCTATATATGCGAGCAGCTTTGCAGCCTCTGAGTTGGTGTTAGTTGCCGTAGCTATGGTGTTGATCATTTCTGTCAGAAGATCCTGACTTTCAGGATTGACGAGCAGTACTGTGATACCGAGGTCTGTCAGGCTCTGGGCTGCATCCTTAAGCTTCATTGGCAGAATAACCAGATCAGGTGAAAGAGCAGCGCATGTCTCAAGGTTGAACTCTTTGGCAGTTCCAACATTCGGCAGCTCAGTCAGTTCTGGTGCAGCAAGCTTATAAATAGGGCGCTTGTCTGCTTTTGCTTCAATACCGACAACCTTATCCTTGAGTCCAAGAGCGATCAGAAGGCTTGAAGAAATATAGTAGCCACTCACGATAGAAGATGGCTCTTTTTCAATTGTAACTTCACGGCCGGCCTGGTCAGTAACTGTTACAGGGTAGACAGTCTGTTCAGCATCTGCTTCAGTGGAAGACTCTTCAGAAGATAATTCTTCAGATACTTCTTCACTGGAAGCTGATTCGGATACTGAAGCAGCTGTGGTGCTTTCCGTAGTACTCTGTGTTGTTGTAACACTGTCTGTACCACAGGCTGTAAGTACTGCCAGCATAGTACAGATAAGTATGATAGATAGTTGCTTTTTAAAAGTTGTTTTCATGAATTCAATGTTCCTTTCGTTATTCTTGAAATAATACAACGGTATTGTAACAAAGCATCTTTTCAAAGACAAGCTGTTTTAATATAATATATTTTGAAAAATTGTGTTTATATGTTAAAAGGAGCTTTTATGGTAACAATACAGAATTATGTACGCGCACAAAGTATTGATGAGGCATATGAACTGAATCAGAAAAAGGGAAGCTGTATTATCGGAGGAATGCTCTGGACAAAAATGCAGGATCGCCTGATACAGACAGCCATAGATATGTGTGATCTGGGACTTGATAAGATTGAAGAAAAAGATGACGAATTCATTATTGGTGCAATGGCATCACTCCGTCAGATAGAGCTGCATGACGGATTAAACAAATATACACATGGTGCAGTATGTGAAGCTGTGAAGGATATTGTGGGGGTTCAGTTTCGGAATCTCGCCACGATTGGCGGAAGCATATGGGGACGTTTCGGATTTTCGGACATTCTGACAGTTTTTTTAGCTATGGATGCATTTGTGGAGCTTTATAATGGTGGTATGATTCCTCTCAGGGAATTTGTCAACATGAAGCAGGACAGGGACGTGATTGTACATCTGATCATCAGGAAAACTCCTGGGGTTTTTGCTTATGCATCAGTCCGAAATCAGAGAACAGATTTTCCAGTCATTGCCTGTTCAGCATCATGCGTGGATGGAGAATACCGTCTGGCTGTGGGAGCAAGGCCTGGAAGGGCGATGCTTGTTCTGGATGAAGAAGGCTTGCTCACAGGGGGACTTTCAGATGATACAGAGAAAGCATTTGCCAATTGGGTTTCTGACAAGGTTCCGGTTGGAAGCAATCATCGTGCTGGTGCAGAATACAGAAGCCGTCTGATACGTGTGCTTGGACAGAGATTATTGAAAAAAATTGAGGAGGAGCAGCAGTGGAAATAAAAGTTAAATTAAATGGGAAATTTGTCTCGGGAAATATAGCTCCTGATATGCTCCTTATAGATTTTCTGCGCGATCATGGCTGTTATAGTGTGAAACGCGGCTGTGAGACGTCAAATTGCGGCCTGTGTACAGTGCTTATGGATCAGACTCCTGTCCTTTCCTGTTCGATGCTTGCTGCCAGGGCAGATGGACACGAGGTGCAGACCCTTGAGGGCCTTCAGGATGAGGCGGCAGAATTTGCCGGATTCATTGCTGATCAGGGTGCTGATCAATGTGGTTTCTGCAACCCGGGTTTTGTGATGAATACAATAGCTCTTCTCAGAGAAAATCCTGACCCATCGGATGATGAGATCAGGGCATATCTTGCCGGGAATCTGTGCAGATGTTCCGGATATGAGGGACAACTGAGAGGAATCCGAAATTACTTAGACAGTAGAATTCCTGCAGATGACAGACAGTAAAGGGGTGAACTCATGGAACATAAAAAATATAATGTAGTTAATAAATCCGTTAGAAAAAAAGATTCTATGCAGTTACTTCTTGGCAAACCGGTATATGTGGATGATATCACTCCCGGTGATGCACTTGTTGTGAAACTGCTTCGCAGTCCACATGCGAATGCTATTGTGGAGGATATAAATGTCTCCATAGCAAAAAAAATACCCGGAATAGTAGATATTTACACATGGCAGGATGTGCCAAATAGCCGGTTTGCAATAGCAGGACAGACATATCCTGAGCCGTCACCGTATGACAGACTCATTATGGATCGCCATGTGAGGTGTGTGGGCGATGTGGTTGCAATCATAGCAGCTGAGGATGAAAAGTCAGCAATCAAGGCTATGAAACTCATAAAGGTAAAATATAAAATCTTAGAGCCTGTTCTGGATTTCCGCAAGGCAAAGGATAATGATATATTGGTTCATCCTGAGGACGACTGGTTCCCACCGGTTCAGGTAGGAGGAGATCCGAAACGCAACCTGATAGCAAGCGATGTAGGCGGTGATGGCGATGTTGATGCTGTTATAGCTGACTGTGATGAGGTACTGGAGAACAGATATCATATGAGAGCCTTTAACCAGGCTATGATGGAGACTTTTCGAACGTATACACACCTTGACCGTTATGGAAGGCTTCATGTAATTTCTTCTACACAGATCGTGTTTCATGTACGTCGTATTCTGTCAAGAGCGCTTGGCATTCCAAAGAGCAGGATCAGAGTGGAAAAACCACGTATAGGAGGCGGATTTGGAGCAAAGCAGACAGCTGTAAGTGAGGTGTATCCTGCATTTGTGACCATGAAGACAGGACGTGCGGCCAAGATCATATTTACGAGACAGGAAAGTCAGATCGCAGGCTCGCCGCGTCATGAGATGGAGGTGAGTGTTCGTCTGGGAGCAGACCGCGATGGACATATAAGGGGACTTGATCTGTATACGCTGTCCAACACAGGAGCGTATGGGGAGCATGGACCTACAACAGTCGGACTTAGCGGGCATAAGTCAATTCCATTATATACGGGAGGTCTTGAGGCATATAGGTTTGGATATGATGTTGTATATACGAACACTATGGCGGCTGGTGCATACAGAGGCTATGGGGCTACACAGGGAATCTTCGCACTTGAGTCTGCGGTGAATGAACTTGCGGAGAAACTGGGGATAGATCCGACCGTGATCCGTGAGCAGAATATGCTGCGCGAGGGAATGAAGATGCCTGCGTATTATGGTGAAACTGCAAATGCGTGTGCTCTTGACAGATGTATGGCCAGATGCAAGGAGATATTTAACTGGGATGATAAATACCCTGTCAGGGACATGGGAAACGGAAAAGTCAGGGCTGCAGGAGTGGCAATGGCCATGCAGGGTTCTTGTATATCGAATGTGGATGTGGGATCTGCAACGGTCAAGCTTGCGGATGATGGTACATTTAACCTGATAATCGGTGCTGCAGATATGGGAACCGGATGTGATACTATCCTTGCACAGATGGTTGCGGAGTGCATGGACTGCTCGGTTGATGACGTGGCGGTATTTGGAGCAGACACAGATGCTTCACCGTATGATTCCGGCTCATATGCTTCATCCACTACGTATGTAACAGGAAAGGCTGTGGAGCTTGCATGTGATAAATTGAAAAAGAAGCTGTGCGCAATTGCAGCAGGAATGCTTGGATGTGAACAGGATGAAATGTATTTCGAAAATGGCAGGGCATATCGGACAGGAACAGATCAAAGCGTTTCTTTGGCTGATATAAGTGTTAAGGATCAGGTCGCAAATGATATTGCCGCTGTAGCTACAGTCTCTCATTCGTCTCCGGTTTCGCCTCCTCCATATATGGTCGGAATGGTTGAGATAGAACTTGACAGATATACAGGAGAAGTGAAGATATTGGATTATGCTGCAGTCGTGGATTGTGGCATAGCCATAAATCCGGCACTGGCACGTGTTCAGGCGGAGGGAGGCATAGTTCAGGGAATCGGACACACTCTGTTTGAGAACATCACCTACAATGCGAAGGGATGCCCGATAGAGTCGAGTTTCATGCAATACAAGATACCAACCCGTCTGGATATGGGACATTTGAGAGTGGAATTTGAAAACAGCTATGAGCCTACAGGTCCTTTTGGAGCCAAATCGATAGGGGAAATAGTTATCAACACTCCGGCACCTGCTATTGCACATGCCATATACAGGGCGACAGGTGTATGGCACAGAGAACTGCCGATTACACCGGAGAAGATTCTTATGTCCATGCCGGAAGAGTGATTGGAGATAACATAAGCAGAATAACAGAATCTGTAATATGAAAAAAATATACAGGAGAAAACAACAGATGAAAAATAAGTTTAAACTTTCAGAAACAGCATTCCAGCTTGATGGAAGGATGCCTCTTTCCCAGGCGATACCTCTTGGACTTCAGCATGTCCTTGCAATGTTTGTCGGAAATTTGACACCATTATTGATTATCACAGGAGCATGCGGACTGGTCGGTGGTGAATTTGCTGATCTTCAGCTTTCACTGCTTCAGAACGCAATGCTTATCGCGGGAGTTGTCACCCTGATACAGCTTTTCTCAATAGGACCTGTTGGAGGAAAGGTGCCGATCATTATGGGTACATCTTCAGGTTTTATAGGAGTATTCAACAGCGTGGCGGCAACCATGGGCGGTGGAGTGCTTGCGTATGGTGCGATTATGGGGGCATCCATTATCGGTGGCCTGTTTGAGACTGTGCTTGGCTTTTTCCTGAAGCCATTGCGCAGGTTTTTCCCGGCTGTTGTAACAGGTACAGTGGTTTTATCCATTGGACTCAGCCTTATATCGGTGGGAATAAATTCGTTTGGAGGTGGAAATAATGCCGCAGACTTTGGCTCCATGGAGAACCTTCTGCTTGCATTATTTGTCCTTGTGGTTATTCTTTTCTTTAAGCACTGGACAAAAGGATTTTTAAGTTCGTCATCTATTCTTTTTGGAATAATCGCAGGTTATATCGCAGCGATCATAATGGGACTTGTTCTTCCGAGAACAGGTATAACTGCTGATGGTGTGGAATATACAAAAGCCTGGGTGCTGAACTGGGACAAGGTGAAAGATGCTTCCTGGTTTGCGATTCCACAGCTCATGCCTGTAAAACCGGTGTTTGATGTGCGCGCAATACTTCCCGTTCTCATAATGTTTATTGTAACAGCGGTGGAGACTGTAGGCGATATATCAGGTGTTATGGAAGGTGGTCTTGGAAGGGAAGCCACAGACAAGGAACTTTCAGGTGGTGTGATGTGTGACGGTCTGGGTTCATCTCTTGCAGCTGTGTTTGGAGTCCTTCCAAATACATCGTTCAGCCAGAATGTGGGACTTGTAGCCATGACTAAGGTCGTCAACAGATTTGCGCTTGCAACAGGAGCGATATTCCTGATATTATGTGGCCTTTGCCCTAAACTTGCAGCACTGGTATCGATCATGCCTCAGTCAGTGCTTGGCGGAGCTGCGGTTATGATGTTTTCTTCGATAGTTATCAGTGGTATTCAGCTCATAACAAAGGAACCATTAAGCGCACGCAACCTGTCCATAGTTTCGGTAGCACTGGGCGTGGGCTATGGAATGGGAGCCAATCCTGGTATTCTAGCAAATGCTCCTCAGCTGCTCCAGCTTGTTTTTGGAGGCTCAGGAATTGTTCCTGCGGCAATGGTTGCAATTCTGCTTAATATTATACTGCCTAAAGAAAAGTAGTAATAAGGAACGTCCCTGTTATATATAACAAAAAGTTGCGCTACAAAAGTAGTTGTTGATAACAAAAAAATATGCTAACATAAAAATAGTAGTTTCCGAATGTATGTTCGACATAGTATAATATATACTGTATATACATTTGAGACTGCTATTTTTTAGCTTGAAGAAAAATATATAGTAATAAAACATATTCGGTATGGAGGAGAAGTTATGTACCTTGTGATAGACGTAGGCGGAACATTTATAAAGCATTGTGTGATGGACAGAGATGCTGAGATTATGGAGAAGAACAAGGTTCCGACTCCCGGAAGATTTGGGAATGGTTTAGATAATATACAGCAGGGACTCGATGCATTTCTTGACGTAATTCAGGGCATATATGATGACTATAAGATAAAATATGATATACAGGGAATAGCTATTTCACTTCCTGGACAGGTGGATGTGGATAACGGAATCTGTTATGCCGGCGGAGCGTTGCCATACCTTGACAAAGCACATGTAGGCGAGCTTGTAAGCGAGAGATGCGATGGACTTAAGGTAGCGCTTGAGAACGACGGCAAATGTGCAGCATTGTCGGAGATATGGCAGGGAAATGCAAAGGACTATAGCAGCGCAGTTGTATTGGTATTTGGCACAGGTGTCGGTGGAGGAATAGTCATAGACAGAAAGATACTCCACGGCAGAGGTATGGTTGCCGGTGAGATGTCGTACCTGTTTGAGGATGTGAACAGGGATAATATAGACAAACTTGTACCGCTTGAGGCGAATCTCAAGAATACAAAGAAACATGTAAAACTTCCGGACAATGTCACCTGGACGATGCAGGCATCGGTAAGCTCACTCAGAAGAGAGGTGGCAGCAGTCAAGGGCATGAGGGAAGATGAAGTGTCAGGTGAGATGATATATGAGTGGGAGACTGCCGGTGATAAGGCGGTCATAGATGTGCTTGAGGACTGGTATCTGAACATCGCGAAGCACTGCATGAATATACATGTCATTCTTGCACCGGACATCATACTCCTTGGAGGTGGAATCAGTGCGGAACCGAGGTTCATACAGGGCGTGAAGAAGTACGTGGATAAGCTTGCAAAATTTTCAGTGATCTATAATGAGATGCAGGTTGGACTGTGCAAATTTGGCAACGATTCCAATCTCATAGGAGCACTTTTCAACTATCTTCAGAAGTATGAGGGTGCCCACTAGATAAGAAAACGGAGATCATATCAGGATGAAACACAATGACGGAAAAGAGACGGACATCAGAATGAAGCACAATGACGAAAAAGAGACTGACATCAGAATGAGCGCAGAAAAGAGTAAAGAAAGAAGCATAGAAAAAAGCATAGAAAAAGGCAAAGAAAAAGGCAAAGAAACGAATACAGAAAAGAACACCGATTATAGAAAAAAATCGCACGAGATGGATATGTTAAATGGTTCACTGGCGCTTAAGATGCTTATATTTGCCATGCCACTTGCCGCCAGCAGTATACTGCAGCAGCTTTTCAATTCGGCAGATGTAGCTGTGGCAGGAAGATTTGCAGGAAGTGATGCCCTGGCGGCCGTTGGAAGCAATGCGGCGGTTGTTGCCCTGTTTGTGAATGTGTTCGTGGGGCTTTCAGTGGGTGTGAATGTTCTTGTGGCCCATTATATAGGCCAGAACAAAAAAGATTCCATAAGCAGGTGTGTGCATACCAGCGTGAAGTTTGCCCTTATATGCGGAATAGTTATGCTTGTTGCGGGAATGTTTGTGGCAAGACCGATTCTTGAGGCCATAGATACCCCTGAGAGGGTGCTGGATCAGGCTGTACTTTATTTGAGGATATACTTTGTGGGAATGCCGTTTATCATACTTTATAATTTTGGAGCGGCTGTGCTCAGAGCTATAGGTGATACAAGGCGTCCGCTTTACTGCCTGATAGTTTCAGGTGTACTCAATGTTGTACTCAACCTGTTCTTCGTGTGTGTGTGTAAACTTGGAGTGGCAGGCGTCGGCATGGCAACGGTCATATCAAATGTTGTCAGTACGGGAATAGTCATGTATATATTGATGCATGAGGAAGGTCCACTCAGACTCGATATAAAGAATATACGAATAGATAAAGTGTGCCTGGGAAAGATACTCAGGATAGGAGCTCCATCAGCGATACAGACGGCAGTTTTCTCATTGTCAAATGTGCTGATACAGGGCGGAATCAACAGCTTTGGTCCTGATGCTGTGGCAGGCTCATCCACGGGTCTTAATTTTGAATATTTTGCATATTTTGTCATATCCGCATACGCACAGGCAGCAGTGACATTTGTGAGCCAGAATTATGGTGCAGGTGAGAAGGAGAGATGCAGAAAAGCTCTCAGGATTGCCATGTTAGAGGGCATGCTTATGACGGCTGTGTTCAGCAGTGTCATGATGCTTTCAGGGGATTTTCTTGTGAGATTTTATACAACAGATACAGAGGTTATAAAGTATGCACTTATAAGAATGAAGCATGTCATGCTCCTTGAGGCGATGACAGGAACATATGAGATGACAGCTGCGGCACTCAGAGGCCTTGGCAGATCCATGCTGCCGGCTATTATAACAGTTGTGGGTTCAGTAGTGTTCAGGATCATATGGATATATACGGTGTTTGCGCGATATCATTCTTTTGGCATGCTTTTGAACGTGTATATAGTTTCATGGATAATAACAGGTACGGCGATGATAATCGCCTACATACTCGTATCGAGGAAAGTGCTGGGGCATACACGGGCCGGCGGGAAAGCTGCTGAGACGGCTGCTGTATAGTATGTGACCCAAGGCACATAAGCATCAGAAAGAGAAGATTAAGACTGAGCAAGAAGTGACAGGGGGATTGGCTGTGGATAGGGATAAGAAAGATAGAACGTATATTGCGATAGATCTGAAATCCTTCTTTGCATCGGTTGAATGTGTTGAGCGCGGACTTGATCCACTGACCACCAATCTGGTAGTGGCAGATGCGTCGAGAACAGAGAAGACCATATGTCTTGCTGTTTCCCCGTCGCTGAAGAGCTATGGTATACCTGGAAGAGCCAGACTGTTCGAGGTGGTGCAGAGGCTTAAGGAGGTCAATGCCAGCAGGAGAACACTTTCACCCGGTGGAAACTTTTCCGGGGAGAGCTGCGATTCCAATGAGCTTGCGGAGCATAATGAATTTGCGGTTTCGTATATAGCCGCTCCGCCACGTATGGCATATTACATGAAGTACAGTACGGATATATATAACATCTATCTGAAGTATGTAGCACCAGAGGATATGCATGTGTATTCCATAGATGAGGTGTTCATGGATGTGACGGATTATCTTGGGATATATAAGATGAGTCCGCACGATCTTGCCATGACGATCATACAGGATGTGCTTGCACAGACCGGTATAACAGCAACAGCAGGGATAGGAACGAACCTCTACCTGTGTAAGATAGCGATGGATGTTGAGGCAAAGCATATAGCCCCGGATAAGGATGGAGTCAGGATAGCAAGTCTTGATGAAATGTCGTACAGACAGAAGCTGTGGAATCACAGACCGCTCACAGATTTCTGGAGAGTGGGAAAAGGATATGCGAGAAAACTTGAGAGTCATGGACTTTATACAATGGGTGATATCGCCAGATGCTCACTGGGACATGACGATGAGTATTACAACGAAGATCTGCTGTACAGATTATTTGGTATAAATGCAGAGCTGCTCATAGATCATGCATGGGGCTGGGAGCCTTGTACCATTGCAGATATCAAGGCTTACAAGCCGGAGAGGAACAGCATAGGTTCAGGACAGGTGTTGTCATGCCCATACGAATATGAAAAAGCCAGACTTATTATCCGTGAGATGACGGATCTGCTCGTGCTGGATCTTGTGGATAAGAATGTCAAGACAGATCAGATGGTCATAACAGTGGGGTATGATATAGATAATCTCAAAAAGAACGCTGCGGGAGCGAAATTTTCCGGAGAGATACAGACAGATATGTATGGGAGAAAGATACCGAAAAGTGCCCATGGAACGGTGAATCTTGGAGAGTATACATCATCTACACAGGTCATCATGGATGCGGTGACCGGATTGTTTGAAGAGATCGTAGATCCTTTATTGTATGTCAGAAGGATATATGTCACGGCGAACAATATCATATCGAATACTGCGGCACATGAGAAACAGTCAGCAAGGCAGCTCAGTCTGTTTGATGATTTTGGAGACGGGGCAGTAGAGACGGAGAAAAAGCAGCAGGATATGAAGCGGGAGCAGAGCATGCAGAAAGCGATGATAGAGCTCAAGAAGAAATTTGGCAAAAATGCAGTCCTTAAGGGAATGAATCTTGAGGAGGGCGGTACGACGATAGAGAGAAACGGACAGATAGGCGGTCACAAGGCTTAGGAGGGGCTTATGGAAAATAATTACGATGACATAATACAGCTTCCACATCACGTGTCCTCTGTTCATCCGCACATGTCTATCCATGACAGAGCAGCACAGTTTGCCCCATTTGCCGCACTCACAGGACATGGAGCAGCCATAGCGGAGACTGCAAGGCTCACCGATGAGAAGTTGGAGCTGGATGAGAGTCAGAAAATGGTTCTTGATCAGAAACTGTTGAATATAATGCATAATGCAGACAAAAAATGTGTGAGTATAGAGTATTTTGTAAAGGATGACAGAAAAGCCGGTGGAAGATACGAACATGTGTCGGGATATATACGCAATGTTGACGTATATGGGAAAAAGATAGTTATGGAAGACAGAACCGAGATACCGATAGATGATATATATGATTTAAATATTGATCAGAATGGAGATGTATATTTGCATGAATAGAGAGACTATGGTGATAGCACACAGAGGAGCGAGTGCCCTTGCGCCTCATGAGAATACACTTGAAGCGTTTCAGATAGCTATAGATCTGAAGGCGGATATGGTGGAGTTCGATGTGAGGAAAACCAGTGATAATATACTCATAGTATTTCATGATGAAACTATAGACGGCAGAAAGATAGGAGATATGACATACAACAGGATCAACGATATTGCATCAAAAGAAGGCTACAGAGTGCCTACGCTTGACGAAGTCCTGGAACTCTGCAGCGGAAAGATATGTCTTGATATAGAATTAAAGGAGAGCGGATACGAGAGGCGTGTCATAGATCTTGTCAAGGGGAGATTTGGATACGGTGAGTTCTCGATAAAATCCTTCAAGGACAAAGTGTCGTACAATGTGAAGGCCATAGACCCGAGGATAAAGACCGGACTGCTCGTCGGTAAGAAAAAGGCTAAGCTCGGTGTCAGATTGAATGAGTATTTTCCTGAGAGAAGAATGAGACGGTGTAAAGCGGATTTTATATCGCCGAATTATCTTCTCTGCACGAAGAAATTTGTGAAGAGAATGAAGCGCAAGCACATACCGGTATATGTGTGGACTGTGAATGATCCACACTGGATGAGACGTATGTGCAGACTGGGCGTAGATGCAGTGATAACAGACCGCCCGGATATAATGCGTTGAAAGACCTAGAAATATTTGTTATATTATTCTACAGGTGGAGGAGTTGTACATAGGAGGATAATATGAGCAAAGTACTATACTTTGATTACGCGGCATTCTGCGTGTTTACTCTTATCATGGTCTCAGTCATCATGAAGAAGATGACCAGAGGCAAATTAAACAGGCAGTTTCAATTTGTTCTGACCATTGCAATGGTTGCCACAGCGTTTGATATAGGCGCCATCGCATTTGACAATATGGGTGAAAGGCATGTAGTCACCCAATACATATTCCATACGGGATATCTCTTTTTCCATGTCGTTTCATCGGCTATGTATGCCACTTATGTGGTGAACATAGTGGATGCCATACATATATTCAGAGGTAAAGTGAAGAGTTTCATACTGGCACTTCCAACGTTGCTGTGCATGATCATGCTCGGAGTTAATTTTTTCACTCCGTGTGTATTCAGTATAGGCGGACAGGGAGAGTACAGAAGAGAGTTTTTCATGACATTTCTGTATGTTGCCGGAATATTTTATATGATTCTGGGCTTCATGGTTGTTACGAGATACCACAGGAGACTTACAAGAGGAAGATTTGTATCAACCATAGCGATATTCCCATTGGTTGTTGTTGCGGCCGTATTTCAGATGTTTAACCCGGATATTCCGATTGAGATGTTTGCAAATGCGATTGGATTACTGTTCGTTGCGTTGCTGATACAGAGTCCGGAGCAGGTTATAAGCAGTGCCACGGGCCTGAACAAGATCACAAGATACATGGATGACGTGAGAAATTCTCTGGATAATGGCCTTGATATAACGGTAGTTATGATAACTATGGAGAATGACAAGACTCTTCGCGGGATTCTGGGAGTTGAGGAATATCATAAGCTGCTCAGGGAGATCTCTGAAGACTTTTTAGAGTGGAGCAGACCATATGGATATGATGTTGAGTGGTATTATCTGGGAACCGGAATGTTCAGATGTGTCATGAACCAGCGTATCAAGGATCAGGCTGAGGATTTTGCGGAGCGGATAAACGAGAAGCTGAAGAAGGGATATAAGTATAATGATATGTTTATAAATCTATTGCCGATAATATGTATCACCAGATGTCCTCAGGATATAGATGATGTTGACAGTGTGATGCGGTTTGGCGGTGAGCTTGCTGAGCACGAGTATACAGGCCGTGTTCTCTATGCCAGAGATATCTATAACAAGGAAAGATATGATCTGATGCGGGACATGGACATGATACTTGATAAGGCATTTGCCGAGAACAGGTTTGAGGTTTACTATCAGCCGATATACAGCATAGATTCTGGAAAATATAACAGTGCTGAGGCACTTCTGAGATTAAATGATGATATGTATGGATACATTTCGCCGGAGATATTTATCCCTGCTGCGGAGGAGAATGGAATGATCCATAAGATAGGTAAGTTCGTTCTTGAAGAGGTGTGCCGTTTCATAACTGGAGAGAAATTCAAGAATCTCGGACTGGAATATGTTGAGGTGAATCTGTCGGTCATCCAGTGCATGAGCAGTGAGTTATCAGAAGACGTGCGGGCGGTGATGGAGCGTTACGGAGTCAGCAATGAGCAGATAAATCTTGAGATTACTGAGACTGCGGCTGCCTATGCTCAGACGACAATAATGGACAATATCAACAGTCTCACAGATTATGGTATTGCATTCTCACTTGACGATTTTGGAACAGGTTATTCCAATATGAAGAGGATAGCATCCATGCCGTTTGCGATAGTTAAGCTGGACAAGACATTTGCGGATATAGACACAGATGACAAGATGATGAAGGTTGTCAAGAACACCATAAGCATGGTTAAGGATATGAATATGAAGATCGTAGTGGAAGGCGTGGAGACGGAGGAATCCCTCAGGGAGTTCAGCAATCTTGGAGTGAATTACATTCAGGGCTATTATTTCTCAAGACCATTGCCACAGGATAAGTTCATATCAGAGGTGAAGAGAGTTAACCAGAGCTAAGAGAAAGGACGGCGTATGACAGATATAGAGAACCGGGTCGTTGATGAGGTAGAGAAGGTCGTAAAGGGAAAAAGAGATATAATAATCAAGGTCTATGCTGCCATACTTGCGGGTGGACATATACTGCTTGAGGATATCCCGGGTGTGGGCAAGACCACTCTTGCAACGGCATTTGCCAGAACTCTGGATATGAAATATAACAGAGTCCAGTTTACACCGGATGTTCTGCCGAGTGACATAATGGGATTTTCCATGTACAATGCAAAAAGCGGTGAGTTTGAGTACAGAGAGGGTTCAGCGTTCTGTAATCTGTTCCTTGCGGATGAGATAAACCGAACATCGCCTAAGACTCAGTCGGCACTCCTTGAGATCATGGAGGAAAAACATGTGACAGTCGATGCTGTTACAAGGGAACTTCCACAGCCTTTCACGGTCATGGCAACCCAGAATCCGGTTGGTTCGTCGGGAACGCAGATGCTTCCGGAGTCCCAGCTTGACAGATTCATGGTGAGACTTTCCATGGGATACCCATCCCACGAGGCTGCGGTGCAGATACTTAAAGGTCAGGAATTTGTACCTATGGACAGTGTAGAGAGAATAGTGACGAGAGATGAACTGATAGGTCTTCAGGATAAGGCGAGAACTTTGAGTGTGCATGATTCAATATTTGATTACATAGTGACTCTGGTTGAGGCTACCAGGGAGAGTGAGCTCTTCTCGATGGGAGCAAGTCCGCGAGGCGCAAATGCACTTCTGCGGATGAGCAGAGCAATGGCGGTGCTCTCTGGAAGAGAATATGTTGTGCCGGGAGACATAGCAGAGGTGTTCAACGACGTGCTTGGGCACAGGGTAAAGCTTGCAGCCCGTGCCAGAGCTAATGGAATGACTGTCGCAGAGGCTCTGGATGAAGTGAGAAGTCAGGTTAAGGTTCCAAGGACTTAGAACGGAGAACATAAGAGATATAAGTAAAGGAGGATCAGCGGATGAAGTACGCATGGCATGTATTCAAATACATTCTCGTGTTTGTTATAAATCTGTTGATCCTTCTTTTTGTGCATTCATATTTTAATTTCATAGTTATGATACTGATGATAGTTCTGCCGGTCGTGTCAATAGTATGCGCCTTTGTGCTTTCAAGGCATTTGACTGTAAAGTTTGGCGGCGGGGAGCAGAACCTTACGGTGGACTCGCCATTTCTCGTATCGGTTGTGCTCGACAACAGCAGCATTATTCCGAATATGAACACAGAGATAGAGATAAGCATGGAGAATGATCTTTTCCATACAAATGGCAGGCATACGCTGTGCATACCTGCATATTCGCGCAGTGCGAATGTGGTGGACTACCAGATCGCCCAGTCGTATGTAGGTGCACTGGAGGTGAAAGCGGACAGAATATGCGTTACTGACTGGCTTGGATTTGTGAGGATAAAAAGCAAATGCAACTCGGTAAAAGAGTACAAGGTTTTCCCTTCCGGAAAGGTTGATGTGGAGACGGATATGACCGCGGTTTCACAGGGGATGAACGAGGCTGAGGAGAGCCGGAAAAAAGGTCATGATTTCTCCGAGGTTGTGGATGTGAGAGAATACCAGCCGGGGGATAAGCTTCAGAATATACATTGGAAGCTGTCAGCAAAAAAAGACATGCTGATGGTAAAGGACAGAGAGAGCATGTCGTCAAGCCAGCTCATGATATTGGTAGAGCTTGCCGATGATGAGACACATATATTGAATGATGTACTGAAATCCGCCTACGGCATGGCTGTAAGTCTGTTGGATGAACAACTGCCGTTTACATTCTATTACTGGAGCGGCGCGCAGGGCGATATAGTCAGGACTTCGATAGACAGCAGGGATGATCTCGCTGAATGGATGGAGAAGATCTTTTATGAGCAGGCGTATACAGATTTTGGCTATGGGTTATCGATGCTTGAGAAGAATCTGGATTCTGACAGAAGGATCATAGTTGTTTCCGGCGATATGAGAGCGGATGGCAATGTAGTGTTTACATATGGAGATCGTGTGAAAGGATACATAATTGGGTAGAATCTTTGGTAGAAAAAAGAAAACTGAAGACAGGAAAGCGGTAGAATTCTGTGAAGGTGTAAGGCTGCTCAACGATCCGGAGATCACAGATGGAGGCAGAGAAGGCGCGGATTACAGAAAAAGAAAGCTGCGCAGAAGAAAATCGGACAGCAGAGGTATTGCTGCAAAATGCCTGCTGGAGATATTTATCATAGGCGGTTCAATGTGCGGCTTTTTGTCGTGTATAGATATGGCGTACGGTGTTCCCGTTATATTTCTGGCGTATGCGCTGCTGGCCATGTACTTCTGTGGTCTGTTCAAATCAGGCAAGGTGTGGGTGAGAGATGTTGGATATGTCATATTTCTTGTCGCTTTTGTCCTGTTCATCATGCTCCTCAGACGTTATATAAACAGTGGATTTTATGCTATCGTAAATGAGTTTCTGGATCATGTGACTGATTATTATGGAGCCCAGGAGGTTAAGGTATTCTCCGAGACTTTGTCCAACAGGGCGCTCACTGTTCCTGTGGCAGCCATCGCTATAGGCTGTGTAGAGATAATAATCCTCAACATTTTCCTTAACACGAATATGAGTGTGTTCTGGGCAGTGTGGTTTTCACTTCCTGTGTTTATATTACCATTGTTTTTCAGGTTTGAGCCGGATGTTATTTACATGTTCATGGTATCCACAGGACTTTTGGGAGTTATCTGCCTTAAGGGAAATGGTCACTTCCGTATAACTGACAAGGACAGTACGTTTGAATATGATGAGAAGAAGCGAAGATTCAGTTACAGGCATAGTGACAGGGCGTCTCTGCAGCTTGCGGCCGGTGTGGCGGCTGTATGTATATTGGTGGGAAGTGCGGTTATCCTTGTCAAGCCGCAGCAGACTTATCTGTACAGGTATCGTGATAGCTCGGCGAAGAACAAGATCGAAGGCCCGCTTGGAAACTTCATCATGTATGGATTTGAATCCCTAAGGAATTCGGCGAATACCGGAGGACTTGCGAATGGAAAGCTTGGTGGCGTGTCGGATGTCACACTTGATGGACAGACGGATCTGGTAATCACATTTGCACCATATAGCACAAACAGGATCTATCTGAAAGCGTTCGTTGGTGATGAGTATAGCTGGGATCATTGGGACAGAGATAAGGATGGCGACTATCCGTCACCGGTCAATTCTGAAGGACATGCCAGAGGACGAATGGATATACAGAACATAGATGGCGCCGGAGATCTAAAATATTACCCTTACTACACTGATATAGAAGCCATGAATACTTACAAAGAGGGCGATTCATTGTACAGTGTGGAGTACAGTCCATCCGCTCTGGCTGAGCCGGTTATGTCGTCGGTGGATGACAAGTATCTTGAGATTCCAGAGGAGAATATGGATTCAATACGAAGATTCTGTGAGAGCGCAGGAATCACGGAAAAAGACAGTGTGGATAATGTGCTGCAGAAGGTGTATATATACTTCCTGGAGAATTATCCGTACACACTGCATCCGGGAGCCACGCCGAGGGATGAGGATTATGTCAATTATTTCCTTGATACCACGAAGAAGGGCCTGTGTGCCAATTATGCCACTGCGGGGGCGCTGATCCTGAGATACATGGGGATACCCACAAGATATGTGGAGGGGTATGCCGTGGATTACACCGAGGTCCTTGACGGAACAATGCTCGATGAAGAACAGTTCAGTTACGATGATTATTATTCAGGCTCATCAGAGCTTGGAAGAACGGCTGTTGTTCAGGTGGATGTGGACGATGGCGGAGCTCATGCGTGGATAGAGGCGTTCATACGTGGCAGATGGCAGGTCGTGGAGCTGACACCTCCGTCGAGTGAAGATGAGGATGAGACCCAGGATGATTTCTGGTCCAGATTTGGAAGATGGCTCGTAGGTGATGACAGCGGAGATATCGGAACAGATACGACCGGCACAGCATTTTCACTTGGAAATGCCGTGTGGATAATATATGTTCTGGCGGGATGTATAGCATTTGCAGTGCTCTTGTTTGTGGGGCGTATAGCAGTCAGGAAGATAGTTCGTTTTGTGGGTTATCACAGGAGAGATAAGACTGGAAATGTGATAGCTTACTATAGGTATATGTGTGATTATGCAAGACTTGCGTCGGATGATTTTTCGAAGGCGGGAAATCACAGGCAGCAGCTTGAATATTTCTGTAAGGGCGCAGATCCGGCGGAGACTGAGGACCTTGCGACATATATGGAAGGCATAAGCTATGGCAGCGATGTGTCCGGGGACGAATATGTACAGCGTATGGGAGAACTTCGGGTGCTGTTCAGGAGCTTTAGGAGACAGGTTCCTTTTATGAAGAGGATATACATATTCCGAATGTTGTAGTATAGTTGACAGGTAGCAATGGATAATGGAGGTATAAGAGATGCTTGGAATCATAGGTGCGATGGACGAGGAAGTCGCAAGACTGAAAGAGATGATAGATGGGCTCCAGGTCACAGACAAGTGTGGCATGAGCTTCTACAAAGGACAGATAGAAGGAACGGATGTCGTGGTCGTAAAGTGCGGTGTCGGCAAGGTCAATGCGGCCATGTGTACCCAGTCGCTGATCGACATGTATGGAGTGTCAGCTATCATCAACACCGGAATAGCCGGATCACTGGATGCTGACATAGATATAGGAGACATCGTTCTGGCTACGGATACCGTGGAGCACGATATGGATGTATCCGCCCTTGGATATGAGCCGGGTGTGATCCCTGATACAGAGCTGAGCGTGTTCAAGACCAGCGATGAGCTGCTTAAGATAGCACAGGACTCAGTGGATGCAGCAAATATAGGAGTCAAGGTGTTCACTGGAAGAGTGGTGAGCGGCGATCAGTTTATCTGGAGCAAGGACAAGAAGAAATGGCTTGTGGAGACATTTGGTGGAAGATGTGCAGAGATGGAGGGCGCGGCCATAGGACATGTTGCAGTGCTGAATAAGGTTCCGTACCTTGTTGTCCGGGCCATATCGGACAAGGCTGATGACAGTGCAGAGATGGATTATCCTACATTTGCGGCAAAGGCTATAGAGAACAGTGTAAACATGATGACAGAGATAATAAAGAGATATGAGGTGAAGTAGACATGGATAAGATAGCAAGTTTTCAGATAAATCATCTTCTCCTGAATCCGGGCATTTATGTGTCGAGAAAGGATAAGGCTGGGGATCAGATCCTCACAACATTTGACATAAGGATGACAAAGCCGAATTATGAGCCGGTTATGAACACTGCGGAGGTTCATACCATAGAGCATCTCGGTGCGACATTCTTGAGAAATAATGAAGAGTATAAGGACAGGGTCATATACTTTGGACCTATGGGCTGCAGGACGGGATTTTATCTCATACTCGCAGGCGATTATGAGTCGAAGGATATAGTGGAGCTTATGATATCAATGTTCGAATTTATAAGACATTATCACGATCCGATCCCTGGAGCAAATCCAAGAGAGTGCGGCAATTACCTGGATATGAATCTCGGTATGGCGAACTATCTTGCAGAGAAATTCCTGTCACAGGTTCTGTATGATATAGATGACAGCAGACTTAATTATCCAGAGGGTTAAATTCCAATTTACAAATGAGATCAAAATATACAGACCATGTAAAAAACGGGTGATTTTCAGTGGAAATTCGCTTTGTTGAGGAATGTTTGCCATTCTATTGACAATGAAGCTTGCGTGCTTTTTAATGCACGTAAGCTTTTTTTTGTGCACATAAAACAGCTAAACAGATTCATGAAGACGGCTCTTACCGGATACGGTTATGAATGGGCTGAAACTCAAACAGAAAGGAAGAGATTATGAAAAGATTGTATGTATATAAGATTCTGCTGGCTGTTCTTCTGGCCGTATGTGTGGCCGGTGTGGTTTTTTATCATAGGTTCAGTACAAGGTCAAGTGCTGACGAACTGTATGCCGGGGAGAAAAGCAGGCATACTGATGTTATGGCCACCTCAACGGATGGAATTGCGGCTATGGCCGGATATGAGATAAGTTATGAAGATGTGGACTGCATCCTAAGCGGCGATGTGGTGTTTTACAATGGGATGCCATACACGAGGCATTACACGGTGCATAAGGATGGTGTAGAGTACAGGGCATACTGCGGCGATCATAAGAAATATGAAGTTAAGAGCACGGACAAGGTGGCATTTTCCGTGACAAATGACAGACTGCTTCAGAAAGCGTTTCTGTATGGACCGGGAAGTGAATATGCGTGGTCTGGTTTTAAGGGGGTGTCCGCAGATCACAGACAGCTCATCATGACACTGACTTTGAATTATATAAGACATGGACAGTATTTTGACGTTATAGACGAATTCTATAAATACATATCGGAGACAAAGCGAGATGAGATCGTCCTTCAGGGAGATCAGGCAGATATAGAGATAATAGATGATGGAAGCAAAGAGAATTACGGTAATTATGTAAGTCTTAAGGATTATACCGGTTATGTGGACAAGAAGACTGGTGAGAAGAGAAGAAGAACCAGGATAATGAGGTGTAAGGCAGATGCTGAGAATGGAGTGAGGATCTCGGTACCGGCGGATACATGGCTCCATATCAGGAAAAGCGGAGAAAAGGAGTTCACCATCCACAAGACAGGTAAGGTAACTATAATGGGAGGCGACAGATTCTTTTTCAGTGCTGAGAAGGCTCATAAGGGAACGGGCACAGTAAAGTCTGGTAAAGGGATCCCCGGAGTTACAGTGTATACTGTAGATTCCACTCAGGTAGATGATGACCAGCAGTTGTTATTTGGAACGGTAGCTTCAAGCAGTATTTCTATGGATATTGAATGGACGGGAGAGAAGCCTGTTCTTGGAAAGTTCAGTCTGCACAAGACCGACAGAGATTCCGGCGCCGGTGTGGGAGAAGCTCTGTACAATATTGAGATGGAAGTGAAAAACGGCACACAGAGTCTGCGCACTCTGGTGGCTCAGATAGAGACTGATGAGAATGGACATGGTATAGTTGTGATGTCAGAATATGGCGGACTTGGAACCTATGAGATCACAGATATGCCGTTCGGAACATACAGGATATATGAGGAAAGGGCTCCGTACAACTATGAGAGAAACAGTGCTGTGGCACAGCTCGTTATAAACGAAGAAGGAGAATTCCTGTCCGTGGATGGCAAGGAGGTCAGTACATCCACGGAGCTTGAAATAAGCTGGGAGACTTGGGACAAGGTGATCTCAGGCAAGATTGATCTGAGCATATACAAACAGGATGCGGAGACGGGAGATAAATCTCAGGGAGATGCTGTCTTGTCAGGGGCTGAGTTTACAGTCAATTATTACAGGAATTTTTATAATTCCGTGGACGAGCTTCCAGAGAAGCCGGATCAGAGCTGGACGCTTAAGACGGATGACAGCGGTAAGTGCGGCCTTGAGGATGTGGTTTTGCAGACGGGAACAATCACGGTTCAGGAGACAAAAGCCCCAGAAGGGTACACGCTTGTGAATTCAATATTTAAAAGCACAAAGAATGGCAATATTATAAAGGATAGTTCAGATGGAATATATCTGGACAGAATAGAACAGGATGGCGACACTGTTCGTCTGGTAAATGGCTACGAGCTTGTGGTCGGGAACCATGTCGTAAGAGGTGACTTCAAATTCAAAAAAGTGGTTGCCGAGGATGGGACAGCGATCGCAAATGTGAGATTCCTCGTCGAGAACTCCGATGGCACCCAGTCTGCGGAGATAACAACTGATGCCAATGGCGAATACTCCAGTTCTGCGGATGATATCTGGTTTGGGGATGGAAAGCCGGACAAGACCAAAGGGTCACTGCCGTACGGAGAGTACACATTGACAGAGCTTCGTTGTGATGCAAATAAGGGAGAGTATAAGAGCATTGCTCCGATAAAATTCAAAATAGATTCAGATGAGTGCGTGCTTGATCTTGGGGACATAGTTGATGAGAGGATGCCGGAGATAGAATCTGTAGCGAAGAACAGTGAAGACGGATCGAAGTTCATTGATCCGGATGCGGAAACTGTAGATATCACGGACACGGTGAGTATGAAAGGGCTGGATATCGGGCACAGATACAAACTGAGCGGAAGCGTTGTCTCACAGGAGTCGGGCAGACCGCTTGGGGCAGATGGATCAACGTCAGAGAAATGTTTTACCGCAGATGCAGAGGAGATGACGGTGGATGTGAATTTCAGGTTTTCGACTGACAGCATAAGTGGTTCGGCTCTTGTCTGCTATGAGGTGCTTACGGATGAGGATTATGAGGGAGAGGTCGTAGCTTCACATGAGGATGTGAACCTTGCTTCACAGACAGTTTATACAAAAGAAAAAGAGAAGATCAGAGGGAGCATAAGTGTCCACAAGACGGATGATATTCTGGAGACACCTCTTGCGGATGCGGAGTTCACATTGTATAGGGCATCTGATCATGAAAAGCTCATGACAAAAAAGACTGACAAAGCCGGCAGTGTAGAATTCACCGGACTCGAGCCGGGAGAGTATTATATAAAGGAGACCAGAACTCCCAAGGGTTATATTGCCGACCCGGGGGTAAATTCCATACCGGTAAGCGTGCCGGAGAGTGCAGATGAGCCATCGGTGATAAATGTCAAAAATCACTATGGCATGGTGCATATACTCAAGACGGATCAGGAGGATGGCAGTCCGCTTGCCGGGGCTGTGTTTGGCATATATGATGACCGGGGTGCTCTGATCGCAAAAGCTGAATCGGAAGAAAATGGACAGGCTGTATTTTACGGACTTGCCAGAGGCACGTATAGCATAGAGGAGTTAGCTGCCCCAGAGGGTTACGAAAAAACAGACAAAAAAATTCAGATAGACACATCAAAAAATGAATATACCATGGATGATCCGGTGATCATAACAAATCAGAAAATAAAAGAACATCCATCACCAGACACGCCAAACACTCCTGATACGCCGGACACCGGAGATCGGGATCCTGTTTCGAAGGTCATACTGCTTATGTGCTTTGCCGTAGTTTCGGTTGCGGGAATCGTATTTTACAGGAAAAAATTTACCGGAGAATCAAAATGACAGTAATAATAACATGGGACAATGTGGTTGACCTTTAGATTTATAAGTGATAACATACAAAATGGACTTGTATAAATAATAAATATCACGTGAGGTGCGAAAGATGAGTAAAAGTTTTGATGATTTATTGGCAAAGGTTTCACAGTGCAGCAGAAAGACAGTTTCAGTTGCAGTAGCACAGGATGCGCCTATTCTTGAGGCTGTAAAGGCAGCAAAGGAGAAGGGAATCGCAGATGCTATACTTGTGGGTGACGAGGCAAAGATCAGAGAGGTCGCAGATCAGATCGGTATGGATCTTACAGGTTATGAGATCGTAAATGAGCCAGATGATATAGAGGCTTCACTTAAGGCAGTGAAACTTGTTCATGATCATAAGGCTGACATGTATATGAAGGGACTTCTCTCAACAAAGGATTTCCTGAAGAGTGTCCTCAACAAAGAGGTTGGTCTCAGAAATGGTAAGCCACTTTCACATGTATGTGTATTTGAGATCCCTGGTATTGACAGACTCCTGTACCTTACAGATGTTGCGTTCATGACTTATCCTTCACTTGAGGAGAAGAAGTCGATCATAGAGAACTCTGTAGAGGTTGCTCATGCGTGCGGAATACCTTGTCCAAAGGTTGCTCCACTTGCAGCAGTAGAGGTTGTAAATCCTAAGATGCCTGTAACAGTAGAGGCTGCTGAGCTCACAAAGATGAACGAGAACGGTGAGATCACAGGCTGTATCGTTGACGGACCTCTTTCAATGGATCTTGCGATCGAGCCAGAGGCAGCTATCCATAAGGGAGCTACAGACAGAAAGATCGTTGGAGATGCCGATATCCTTCTGTTCCCAGACATACATGCAGGTAACCTTGTATACAAGACACTTGTTCATACAACAAAGTGTAAGAACGGATGTATCATAACAGGTACAGATGCTCCTGTAATCCTTACATCAAGATCAGATACATTTGAGGTTAAGCTCAACTCAATAGCACTTGCAGCAGTTGTTGCAGAGTCACTTAAGGCAAACAAATAAGCCATACATAAAAAACATTTGGAGGTTTAAAAAATGTCATATAAGATTCTTATAATAAACCCAGGTTCAACATCGACAAAGATCGGTGTGTTCGAGGACGAGACACTTCTGTTTGAGGAGACACTCAGACATACAACAGAGGAGCTTGCAGGCTTCAATATGATAGTAGATCAGAAGGACTTCAGAAAGAAGGTTATTCTTGATGTCCTTGCTGAGAAGAACTTTGACATCAAGACACTTGATGTATGTGTAGGACGTGGTGGAATGCTCAAGCCAATCCCAGGCGGTACATACGCAGTAAGCGATGACCTTCTTGAGGATCTTAAGATCGGTAAGCAGGGTCAGCATGCATCAAACCTTGGCGGTATCCTCGCAAGAGAGATCGGTGATGAGCTCGGAGTTCCTTCATACATCGTAGATCCAGTCGTTGTTGATGAGCTTATGCCATCATCAAGACTTTCAGGAGTACCTGAGCTTCCAAGAATAAGCGTGTTCCATGCACTCAACCAGAAGGCAGTAGCCAAGAGATATGCAAAGGAAGTTGGCAAGAAGTACACAGACCTGAACCTCATCGTAGTACATATGGGTGGCGGTGTATCAGTTGGTGCCCATGATCACGGTAAGGTAGTAGATGTATACAACGCACTTGACGGTGACGGTGCATTCTCACCAGAGAGAGCAGGTGGCGTTCCTTCAGGAGCACTTGTAAAGATGTGCTTCTCAGGCGAGTATACACAGGCTGAGGTTATGAAGAAGCTCGTTGGAAAGGGCGGCTTCAACGCTTACATCGGAAGCAACGATGCAAGAGATCTTGAGAAGCTTGTCAATGAGGGCGATGAGCATGCAAAGCTTGTTCAGGATGCATTCTATCAGCAGGTTGCCAAGGATATAGGTGGTATGGCAACAGTTCTCAGAGGAAAGGTTGATCAGATCATCCTCACAGGTGGAATCGCATATTCAAAGCACACATGCGAAGAGCTTGAGAAGAGAGCAGGATTTATCGCTCCATTTACAGTATATGCAGGAGAGGATGAGCTCCTTGCACTTGCTCAGGGCGCACTCAGAGTCATGAATGGCGAAGAGGAGCCAATGAAGTATTAAGAGAAAAGTGATTTTCAGATAAAAAGTTCATAGCACATAACAGAAATTGCCATTATAACATAAGCCATATTGTTAATAATACTAACAAGACGAAAGTCTTAAATAATTATTTCAATATGGAGGTACAGGGTTATGGCAAGTTCAAACTCTAACAAGACAAGTGTTCCAGAGGCAAAGAGTGCTATGAACAAGTTCAAGATGGAGGTAGCCAAGGAGATCGGTGTTGATCTTAAGGATGGCTACAATGGAGATTTAACATCAGCTCAGTCAGGTTCAATCGGTGGCGAGATGGTTCGTCAGATGATCAAGAGACAGGAAGAGCAGATGTCAGGAAGATAAGCTTGGCTTATAATCTCCGTTAGATCTACGAACAAAAAGAAGACCTGGTGTATGATCCATACATCAGGTCTTTTGTGTCGTGAAAACTTTCTATTATAATAATAGTATAATGGACTGGACAATCATTTGCACATTATGATATAATCGATGATTGATGTGGACTTTGTCCACACATATAAACAAGAAAAAGATAAATGGATGCTATCTGAGTGCCTTAATTGTAGGGCTTAAGGCACCATTTGCACATTTCAAGGAGGAAATAAAAAGATGAGTTTCACAGTAGAAAAGCTTGAGCACAGCATGGCAAAGCTTACAATCACAGTACCTGCAGCAGATTTTGACAAGGCAATGACAGCAGCTTACAACAAGACAAAGAACAGATTCAATGTTCCAGGCTTCCGTAAGGGCAAGGTGCCAATGGCATTCATCGAGAAGATGTATGGCCCGGAAGTATTCTATGAGGATGCTGCAAATGCAATGATCAACGAGTATTATCCAAAAGAGGCTGTAGCTTCAGAGCTTGAGATCGCATCACAGCCAGTTATTGACGTAATAGAGATGGGCAAGGGCAAGGATTTCGTATTCACAGCAGAGGTTGCTGTAAAGCCTGAGGTTACACTTGGCGATTACAAGGGAATCGAAGTTGAGAAGATCGACGTTGAAGTAACAGATGATGAGGTTCTTGAGGACATCAAGAAGGAGCAGCTTCAGAACGCAAGAAAGGTACTCGTAGAGGGAAGAGCAGCACAGCTTGACGACGAGGTTACTCTTGACTTCGAGGGTTTTGTTGATGGTGTTCCATTTGATGGTGGAAAGGGTGAGAACTACAAGCTCGTTCTTGGCTCACATTCATTCATCGATACATTTGAGGATCAGCTTGTTGGTAAGAACATCGGAGAGGATGTTGAGGTTAACGTAACATTCCCAGAGGATTACCAGGCTGAGGAGCTTGCAGGAAAGCCGGCAGTATTCAAGTGCAAGATCAACTCTATCACAGAGTCACAGCTTCCAGAGCTCAATGATGAGTTCGCAAGCGAGGTAGGCGGATGCGATACACTTGACCAGTACAAGGAAGAGGTAAAGCAGAAGATACTTGCAAAGAAGAACAGAGACGCTGCAAACGAGAAGGAAGCAAAGGTTCTTGACAAGGTTATCGAGAACGCAACTATGGATATTGCAGATGCACAGGTTGAGGATATGCAGAAGAGAATGAAGGATGAGTTCGCTCAGACACTTCAGTATCAGGGAATCAGCCTTGAGCAGTATATGCAGATCGTAAACGTTACAGAGGAGTCTCTCATGGAGAGAATCAAGCCGGACGCACTCAAGAGAATCCAGCAGAGAGCAGTTCTTGAGGCTGTAGTAAAGGCTGAGAACATTGAGGCTACTGACGAGGAAGTTGACGAGGAGCTTTCAAAGATGGCAGCTCAGTACCAGATGAAGCTTGAGGATATCAAGGGATTCATGGGCGACGCAGAGAAGGACAGCATCAAGAAGGATGTAGCAGTTAAGAAGGCTGCAAAGCTTCTTGTAGATGAGTCAAAGGAAGTTTAATATTTTAACAGACAGATTGGCTTGATATGTATTGGAGGTAGATAACATGGCATTGGTACCATACGTTGTAGAACAGACTAGCCGCGGAGAGCGAACATACGATATTTATTCTAGATTGCTGAAAGACAGAATCATCTTTCTTGGAGATGAGGTAAATGATGCAACTGCAAGCCTTGTTATAGCACAGTTGTTATTCCTTGAGTCAGAGGATCCTTCAAAGGATATCTCGTTATATATCAACAGCCCGGGTGGATCAGTTACAGCCGGAATGGGAATATATGACACAATGAGATATATCAAGTGTGATGTTTCAACAATATGCTGTGGAATGGCAGCGAGCATGGGAGCATTCCTTCTTGCAGGAGGAACAAAGGGCAAGAGATATGCGCTTCCAAACTCGGAGATCATGATACATCAGCCACTTGGTGGAACTCAGGGACAGGCAACAGAGATAGAGATCGCAGCCAGACATATATTAAAGACAAAAGAGAAACTCAACAAAATGCTGAGTGAGAATACAGGAAAACCACTTGATGTTATCGCGGCAGATACAGATCGTGATAACTGGATGACTGCTGAGGAGGCTTGTGCATACGGCCTTATCGACAGCGTTATAACAAACAGATAATACAGATAGAGATATCTGATATGTAGAAGATGTATCAGTTGGTTGGAGCCAGCCTGCAGAACCGGCGGTGTATTCGCAGATTCTGGAAAAGACTGGCTCCAGACAATTATAAATAGTGAATAATCGAGGTATTGTAATGGCAGATCGTAGTGACGAGAGAAAACAGCTCAGATGTTCTTTCTGTAATAAGACACAGGATCAGGTTAGAAAACTCATAGCCGGACCTGGGGCTTACATATGTGATGAATGCGTAGAGATATGCTCAGAGATAATAGAAGAAGAACTGGTTGACGCAGGACTTGATTCAGATGGTGATATCAATCTGTTAAAGCCAAAGGAAATAAAAGAATTTCTTGATGAGTATGTAATAGGTCAGGAAGAGGCAAAAAAGGTACTGGCGGTTGCCGTGTACAACCATTATAAGAGAATACTTGCGCAGAAGGATTTTGAGGTTGAATTACAGAAGAGTAATATCCTCATGGTTGGCCCAACGGGATCAGGTAAGACATATCTTGCCCAGACCCTTGCAAAATTGTTAAACGTTCCTTTTGCAATAGCAGATGCTACAACTCTCACAGAGGCTGGATATGTAGGAGAGGATGTTGAGAACATTCTCCTGAAGCTTATACAGGCCGCTGATTATGACATAGAGAGAGCTGAGCATGGAATAATCTATATTGATGAGATAGACAAGATCACAAAGAAGAGCGAGAACGTATCCATAACCAGAGACGTGTCGGGTGAGGGCGTTCAGCAGGCTTTGTTAAAGATAATAGAGGGCACTGTGGCTTCAGTTCCACCTCAGGGTGGAAGAAAGCATCCGCATCAGGAGCTTATCCAGATCGATACGACCAACATATTATTCATATGTGGTGGTGCGTTCGAGGGACTGGAGAAGATCATAGAGAACAGAGTTGGCCAGAAATCAATTGGCTTTAATGCAGAGGTTATAGAGCAGTCAGAGCAGGACGTTGGACAGCTCCTCAAGCAGGTTATGCCACATGACTTTGTAAAGTATGGACTTATCCCTGAATTTGTGGGAAGAGTTCCTGTTGCAGTGACTCTGGATCTTCTGGATGAGGATGCACTTGTGAGAATACTGACAGAGCCAAAGAGTGCAATATGCAAGCAGTATAAGAAGCTTTTTGAGCTTGATGGAGTTCAGCTTGAGATAGAGGATGATGCACTCAGAGAGATAGCAAAGGAAGCTATGGAGCGTAAGACCGGAGCTAGAGGACTTCGAGCTATCATGGAGAATGCTACACTTAATCTTATGTACGAGATCCCTTCAGATCCAACTATAGAGAAGTGTGTTATTACCAAGGGTGTCATAACAGGCGATGAAGAACCTGTACTGACTTACAGAGATCCATCAGAGGATACAGACCTTCCTAAGAAAAAGGTAAGGAAGAAAAAGGCAAATACAGATAACGGCGAGAGTGCATAGTCATTATTGCCGAAATGAGACGTTACAACGCTGACATACATTTGCGCCCTTATAAGCCTTTAAATGTGCAGTGTTGATAACGTCTTATTTTTTAATGATATATACGGAGATAACAGGTATGAATGAGAAAATGTTAGAGATGACAATGATTAGTCTTGACGATGGCGTGGTTATGCCGGAATTGTCCTTCTATCTTGATGCGACAACGCGTGAAGCCTGTGAGGCGGTGGGACATGCAGTCAAGAATGAGGAATGTATATTTCTGGCAAATCCTGTTCATAAGAACGGCGATAAGACAGTTTCGTTTTATGAGATAGGTGTCATAGCCAGGATAAAGCAGTTTGTCAGACTTCAGAACAAAGGCATGAGAGTTCTCATACAGACTGAGAAGAGAGCGCGCCTTGTGGATTACAGCAAGGATAAATATTATGTGTGCCACGTGACAGATGTGGAGGAGACTAACGACATCAACGAGGATGAGGAGAAGGCTATACAGAGCATACTCAAGGAAAAGCTTAAGGAAGCATTTGACGAGGGTATAGTGAAGAACAACGTTCTGTACAGGGAGATACGTTCATTCAAGTCTGTCAGAAAGCTGGTTGACAGCATGGCCGACTATGTGAATATATCTGATGACAACAGGCAGGAGCTTCTGGAGATGCTAGATGTCAGAAGCCGCGCTATGAGGTTGATACAGATAATGGAGGAAGTTCTCGAAATCGGCAAGATCAAGAAAGAGATCATGGAAAAGGTCAATCAGGAGACCGCTGAGAATCAGAGAAAGTATGTGCTCAGAGAGCAGATGTCCGTTATCCGTAAGGAGCTTGGTGACGACGGCGTAGATGCAAATGTCAGAGAATTCCAGAAGAGACTCGATGAGGCGGGCTGCAGCCAGGAAGTATACGATAAGATAGGAAAAGAGATAAATTACTATAAGGGCATACCTCAGAATGCAGTGGAGAGCAGTGTGTCGGCAAACTATATCGATGTGATGCTCAGCTATCCGTGGAATGTGTCAACGGAAGATAATAATGATCTGCAGTCAGCCATAGACATACTTGACAAAGATCACTATGGCCTTGAGGAGGTCAAAGAGAGGATCGTTGATTATCTTGCTGTTCATATATTGAGCAATAAGGGGGACCTTCCGATCATTTGTCTTGTGGGACCTCCGGGAACAGGAAAGACATCCATAGCAAGGTCGATAGCCCGTGCAACATCGAGGAAATATGTCCGCTTATCACTGGGCGGAGTCCACGATGAGGCGGAGATCCGAGGTCACAGGAAAACATATGTGGGAGCTATGCCTGGAAAGATTGTACAATCCATGATAAAGGCAAAGACGAACAACCCGCTCATGCTTCTCGATGAGATAGACAAGGTGAGCAGTGATTACAAGGGAGACGTGTCATCGGCACTTCTCGAGGTGCTTGATGGTGAGCAGAACAAAGAGTTCAATGATCACTATTTTGGAGTGCCGGTGGATCTGAGCAATGTACTGTTCATAGCAACGGCGAACGACCTCTCCGGTATACCGGGGCCGCTCCTCGACAGAATGGAAGTTATAAATATATCGGGATACACGGAGAATGAGAAGTATCATATAGCAAAGCTGTACCTTGTGGAGAAGACCCGTGAGAAGAACGGACTGACAAAATCTCAGTTCAAGATAGATGCCGGTGCCATAAGGGAGATCATAAGCCACTACACGAGAGAGGCGGGAGTCAGAAGTCTTGAGAGAAATATAGACAAGGTGTGTCGGAAGGCCTGCCGCAAGATACTCACCGGTGAGATGGATGTGGTCAAAGTCACAAAGAAGAATATCCAGGATTTTCTTGGCCCATACAAATATAAAGATGAGAATGGAAATCTGAAGAATAAAATTGGCGCTGTCAGAGGCCTTGCTTGGACGGCGGTTGGCGGTGTCACTCTGGAGATAGAGGTCAATGTGCTTCCGGGGACAGGAACTCTTCAGCTCACAGGTAAGATGGGCGATGTTATGAAGGAATCCGCTTATGCGGGAATGAGTTATATCAGATCCCTCAAGGAATCACTGGCGCTTGGAGACGATTACTTTGCAAAGCACGATTTCCATATCCATATACCGGAGGGGGCAGTTCCAAAGGATGGTCCGTCTGCCGGAATAACCATGGCGACAGCGTTGTATTCAGCCATATTTAACGTGCCGGTTAATGGCAGAATAGCTATGACAGGAGAGATAACTCTCAGAGGAGAGGTGCTTCCTATTGGAGGCCTGAAGGAGAAGCTCCTTGCAGCCAAGATGATCGGTGTTAAAGATATACTGATACCGTCGAAAAATGAGAGCGATTATCTGGAGCTGGATGAAGAGATAACATCGGGAGTCAATATTCATTTAGTGGAAGACATGAGGCAGGTGCTTGACCTTGCCCTTGTCAGATAAGGAGAAGTGTATGATAGTAAAGAGCGCTGAGCTTGAGACTGTGTGTGGAATTACAAGTAAATTACCTGATAACGATCTCCCGGAGATCGCATTTGCCGGCAAGTCAAATGTAGGAAAATCATCTCTGATAAATGGGCTGCTTAACAGGAAGTCGCTTGCCAGAACATCCGCGCAGCCAGGTAAGACACAGACGATCAATTTCTATAATGTAAATAAAAATCTGTACTTTGTGGATCTGCCGGGATATGGATATGCAAAAGTATCGGTGGAGATAAGAGCAAAATGGGGCAAGATGATCGAGAAATACCTTCACGGTTCCCCGCAGCTCAAAAAGGTATTCCTGCTGATAGACATAAGACATGTGCCATCGGAGAATGACTGCATGATGTATGACTGGATCGTGGACAATGGCTATGAGCCGGTGATCATTTGCACAAAACTGGACAAGATCAAGAGAAGCCAGGTTCAGAAGAACTTGAAGCTCATACGTGAAAAACTGGATCTTGTTCCTGGAACAACGATGATACCGTTCTCCGCACAGACAAAGCAGGGAAGAGATGAGATCTGGAATCTCATAGAGGAGACACTGGCACAGGAGCAGCAGTAAAGTAACATGAACATATAGTCAGATAAATAGACAAAAAAATGACTGAGAATATCGAGGAGTATAATTCTTTTCGGTATTCTCAGTCATTTTTATGCTGATATTAGCTGGATGTGTTGGATGCCCATAACTGTTTTACGAGTATATCATATATCTCAGTGCTTTTCTGACGCCAGTTGTCACATATGGCAACAGCCACGGCCTGGGTAGGCACGCTGAACTTTATATCCAGCAGCGGCTCGTTCCTGTCGTTGATGACGCAGGAGACGGTATATTCATTGGAATCGTTGAGGTAGTAGTCAGACTGTATCTCAGTTTCCTTTTTGAGGTTGATCTGCTGTTTCTCAAAGAAATCCAGTATATCCTGTTTGATGGCATATGGGATCCTGTTCTCGAACATGCTCAGGGCTTCCTCACCTTTGTAGGTTATCTTATAATGGGATGCGCCTCTTATGCTTGATACATATACAAATTCGCTTTCTATAAGTCCGTTTATGGCTTCCTGAAGAGTGAAATAATTGGTGTAGCCCTTCTCCAGAACAAAGTCTGAAATCTGTGAATTGGTCAGAGTGAAGTTAACTCTGTCAAGCATATAGAGCACTATGAGTTTATATAATACAATAGATTCGGTTCCCATATCGTGTATCCTTTGTTAAAATGTTTGTCCGTGCTGATGAACGGACAACATTCATATGATAACATTAGTAAAATTTAAAATCAATATATTTACAATTGTTCTATTTATGTTATAATGAGCGAGAATAATATGCGTGCTTAGCGCATTTTTATTTTTTTACCGTAATTGAATTTGATGTATCATTGAGAGACACTACTTATTTCTTAGAGTGTTTATATTCCCATAATACTTAATTTATTTGTTAATCATTGGTTTCAGTGAAAGGAGACAATTATATATGGATTTTAGTAAAGCTTCTCTTGCAGAGCTGCGTCAGTTTACCAAGGATAATGGTATAAAAGGCTGCTCGGGAATGAAGAAAGCGGAGCTTGCGCAGTTCCTCATAAAATATGTGGAGGAGCATGTGACAGCGGTTTCAGTGGAAAATAAGAAAAATGTGTCAGAGCCTAAGACTGAGCATGTGGTCAGAGAGACAGCCGGAGACACAGAATACAGAAAAACCAGGATAGTACATCACTCTGAGGGCTCAAGAGGTGATGATTCCAGGGAGAACAATGGACAGAGACGTATGAGAAGAATGGCTACATATCAGGATCACAGCCAGAATCAGGAGAGATACCAGGATAGAGGTCAGAATCAGGACAGAAACCAGGAAAGGTATCAGGACAGAGGTCAGAGCCAGGAGAGATACCAGGACAGAGGCCAGAACCAGGACAGAGTCCAGTCAAATCAGGCGGCACAGAACGTGAACGAGTATCTGCCGGAGCTCGACAGTGGAAGACAGGCTCACGGAATACTTGAGGTCATGCCTGAGGGATATGGCTTCATAAGAAGTGCAAATTATCTTCCGGGAGATCAGGATATATATGTGTCACCGGCACAGATCAGAAGATTTGGTCTCAAGACAGGAGATATAGTCACAGGTAATATAAGAAACAAGACACAGGGAGAAAAGTTCAGTGCCCTTTTATATGTGGCAAGCGTGAACGATGAGGATCCTGCGGTCATAGCGGCCCGCAAGAGCTTTGAGGAGATGACCCCTATCTTCCCTAATGAGAGGATAGAGCTTGACGGAGACGGTGCTCCTATCCCTATCAGGATGATCAATCTTCTTGCCCCTATAGGTAAGGGACAGAGAGGCATGATCGTTTCACCACCTAAGACAGGAAAGACGACTCTTCTCAAGCAGATCGCAAAGCAGATCAGCAGAAAATATGAGGATATGCACCTGCTCGTCCTTCTCATAGATGAGAGACCTGAGGAGGTAACAGACATAAGAGAGTCCATAGAGGGCCCTAATGTGGAGGTTATCTATTCAACATTTGATGAGCTTCCAGAGCATCATAAGAGAGTGTCAGAGATGGTCATTGAGAGAGCAAAGAGACTTGTGGAGTCCAAGAAGGATGTCGTGATCCTGCTCGACAGTATCACACGTCTGGCAAGAGCGTATAACCTCACGGTCGCTCCTAGCGGAAGAACTCTGTCAGGTGGTCTTGATCCTGCAGCGCTTCACATGCCAAAGAGATTCTTTGGTGCCGCCAGAAACATGCGTGAGGGAGGAAGCCTTACGATCCTTGCCACAGCGCTGGTCGACACGGGCAGCAAGATGGATGACGTTGTATTTGAGGAGTTCAAGGGAACCGGTAACATGGAGCTTGTGCTTGACAGAAAGCTCTCAGAGAAGAGGATATTCCCTGCCATAGATATAGCAAAATCCGGCACCAGAAGAGATGATCTTCTCCTCAACAAGGAAGAGCAGGAGGTTGTCACAGCCATTCACAAGGAGCTCATGGGAAGTAAATCAGAGGATATTCTTGAGGATGTCAGAAAGCTGTTTGTTCGTACCAGAAACAACAAAGAATTTATCCACTATGTAAAGCAGTCACTTCTCAGAAAATAACAGCAGGATTGTTGAGATGATTTTGTCAAAAAAATCAAAAAACTGCTTGCATTGTACTGGTCACTATGTTAGAATACAGAAGTTGTGTTATGAAGAACCCTGGCTTTATGCCTGTTCTCATATATAAATATATATGTAAAGAGGTGAAAAAGAATGCGTAAAGGAATACATCCAGATTACTATCAGGCAAAGGTTGTATGTAACTGTGGTAACGAGTTCGTTACAGGATCAACAAAGGAAGAGATTCACGTAGAAATTTGCTCAAAGTGTCATTCATTCTACACAGGTCAGCAGAAGGCAATCAAAGCACGTGGTAGAATTGATATGTTTAATAAGAAGTATGGCGTTCAGGCCAACTAATAAAAACGTTGATAGCTTGAGGTTATTTTACAATAATCTCAAGCTGTTTTTTTATTATCCAGTTAAATATACCGATAGGAGATTGGCGTGAAGAGAGTAAGAATAGGCGGTCAGGCTGTCATGGAAGGTGTCATGATGAAAAATGGCGACAGATATGCGGTGGCAGTCAGAAAACCGGATAAAGATATAGAAGTGAAAGTTGTGGATTATGTGTCCATGGCATCGAGAAGTGTATTTTTCAGAGTTCCTATAATCAGGGGAGTTGTCAATTTCGTGGAATCCCTCGTGATAGGAGTGAAGACCCTCACATACTCAGCATCGTTTTACGATGACGAGGAGCCTGAGAAGGCGGAGAAAGAGAAAAAAGAAAAGAAAAAAGAGAGGACACCTGAGCAGCAGAAAAGAGCGGACGATGCGGCGATGATAGGTACAGTGTTATTTTCACTTGTATTTGCCATCGCGTTATTCATGATGCTTCCTGCATTTATCGGGGAACTCATAGACAAGGTTATAGATAACAGGATCATCATGTCTGCCATAGAGGGAGTTATAAGACTTGGAATATTCCTGGGATATGTGGCACTCATATCGCTTATGAAGGATATACAGAGAGTGTTCATGTACCATGGGGCAGAGCACAAGACGATCAACTGTTTTGAGGCTGGGGTGCCACTGACTCCGGAGAACGTGAAGAAGTATTCAAGATATCATAAGAGATGCGGAACAAGCTTTCTGTTCATCGTAATGATAATAAGCATAATTGTTTTCATGTTTATAAGCGCAGATACGGCATGGCTCAGACTTGTCATAAGACTGCTGCTGGTTCCGGTAATCGCCGGTATATCATACGAATTTATAATGTTTGCTGGCAAGAGTGATTCAAAGCTTGCAAATGCGCTGTCAGTTCCGGGAATGTGGGTTCAGAGACTCACCACAAGGGAGCCGGATCTTGACATGATAGCAGTTGCGATAAAGTCCGTGGAGGCAGTTATAGACTGGGAGGCATACCAGGACGCCATGCACAAGGGCGAGATAGAAGATTAAAGGATTTCGATAGAGATGAAGCTGTGTGAACTTTTGAGAATGGGACGGGACAGGCTGGAGAAAAGTGATGTTCCTGATGCGGATATAGACGCTGATATATTGTGGCAGTACCTGTCGGGTATGAACCGTATGGATATGATCATGGCCAGAGAAGATGACGTGGATGATGATAAATCGGAAGCCTACATGAAGCTCATAGAAAAGAGGAGCACAAGGATTCCGCTTCAGTATATCACAGGTGAGCAGAATTTCATGGGATATGATTTTGATACCGCAGAAGATGTGCTCATTCCAAGGATGGACACAGAGACTCTTGTTGAGACGGCATTGAAGCTTGTAAAGGACGCTGACCATAACGTTGATGTTCTGGACATGTGCTGCGGTTCGGGCTGCATAGGAGTGTCGTTTGGACTCTGGAACAAGAACAGCAGGATCGTACTTGCCGATGTATCTGAGGCAGCGATCGGTCTTGCAAGGAGAAATGTAGCGAAACTGTGTGCAGGGGATGATAGATTTGAAGTGGTCAGGACGGATCTCTTTGAGCAGATATCCGGGAAATATGACCTCATACTGTCGAATCCTCCATATATAAGAAGTGATGTCATAGAGACACTCATGCCGGAGGTCAGGGAGCATGAACCACATCTGGCACTTGACGGAACGGCGGATGGATTGTATTTTTATAGAATAATAGCCGATAAGGCGAGAGAATATATAAAGGATGAAGGATATGTTGTATTCGAGATTGGCAATGATCAGGCAGAAGATGTACAGTACCTCCTTGTAGATTCAGGTTATGACGATATACATGTTGTACAGGATCTGAGTGGTAATGACCGGGTGGTGTACGGCAGATATGACAGAGAAGATAACCGGTAGATTTAACGCTGCAGGAGACAGCGTGACAGAATGAATATAGAGAGGTATAGATATGTTTGACAGATTAGAAGAACTTGTAGATAAGCTTGATACGATAAATAATCAGCTCACCGATCCTGATGTTGTGTCAGATCAGAACAAATTCAGAAAGCTCATGAAGGAGCAGAGCGATCTCTCACCTATAGTTGAGAAGTACCATGAGTACAAGGATGCAAAGACTACCATAGAGGACAGTCTTGAGATTCTTGAGGAGGAGAGCGACGAGGAGCTCCGCGAGATGGCAAAGGAAGAGATGAATGAGGCAAAGGCGAATCTCGAGACCATAGAGCAGGAACTCAAGATTCTTCTGCTTCCAAAGGACCCTAACGATTCCAAGAACGTAATCGTGGAGATCCGTGCCGGTGCAGGCGGAGATGAGGCTGCTCTGTTCGCATATGAGGTGTACAGAATGTACCAGAAATATGTTGACCAGTTCAAGTGGAAGGTTGAACTTATGAGTGTCAACGAGAACGGTATCGGAGGATTCAAGGAGGCTGTGTTCATGATCACCGGAGACGGTGCGTACTCCAAGATGAAGTACGAGAGTGGTGTACACAGAGTACAGCGTATACCTAAGACAGAGTCAGGCGGAAGAATCCATACATCGACCATAACAGTTGCGGTTATGCCTGAGGCTGAGGAAGTTGATGTAGAGATAAATGAGAATGATATAAGGATAGATGTAATGCGAGCATCCGGAAACGGTGGACAGTGTGTCAATACAACCGATTCGGCAGTACGTCTTACACATATACCTACAGGAATAGTGATCTACAGCCAGACAGAGAAATCACAGCTCCAGAACAAGGCAAAGGCATTTGCCCTTCTGAGATCAAAGCTGTACGATATGGAGCTCCAGAAGCAGCATGACGCAGAGGCTGCGGACAGAAGAAGCCAGATAGGAACAGGAGACAGATCAGAGAAGATCAGAACATACAATTTCCCTGAGGGGAGAGTTACAGATCACAGGATCAAGCTCACATTATACAAGCTTGACCAGATCATGAACGGAGATCTGAATGAACTTATAGACAGTCTTATAGCGGCTGACCAGACAGCAAAGCTGGCACAGGTGAATGAGGAGGAATAATATGGCAGCGTGGAGTGACAATATAAGAAAAGTAGAACCTTATGTTCCGGGTGAACAGCCTAGGGATACAGATGTGATAAAGCTCAATACGAATGAGAATCCGTACGGCCCGTCACAGAGAGTGAAGAATGTAATGATGGATATCGATACACTCAGATTATATCCGGATCCAACAGCATCGGCACTTGTCGATGTGCTTGCAGAGTATCACGGAGTTGATTCTTCACAGGTATTTGTGGGAGTGGGTTCGGATGATGTGCTTGCCATGTCGTTTCTTACATTTTTCAACTCTGACAAACCAATATTGTTCCCTGACATTACATATTCCTTCTATGATGTGTGGGCAGAGCTTTTCAGTATCCCTTACGAGAGACCGGCACTTGACGAAAACTTCAGGCTGGTGAAGGAGAATTACTACAGAGAGAACGGGGGAATCGTATTCCCTAATCCAAATGCCCCTACAGGAATATACGAGGACATAAAGAATGTGGAGGATATAGTCAGCCACAACAAAGATTCGATAGTCATAGTAGACGAGGCGTATATAGATTTCGGCGGCGAGTCGGCACTTGGCCTTATAGACAAATATGACAATCTTGTGGTTGTAAGAACGTTCTCAAAGTCGAGATCCATGGCGGGACTCAGGATAGGATATGCAATAAGCAACCCGGTTCTGATAAAGGCCCTCAATGACGTAAAGTATTCATACAACTCATATACAATGAACAGACCATCACTGATAATGGGAACAGAGTCAGTTAAGGACGATGAGTATTTTAAGGAGACTGTTTCAAAGGTGGTCGCCACGAGAGAGAGATTCGTGGAAGCTATAAAGCCACTTGATTTTACATGCCTTCCTTCGTCTGCAAACTTTGTATTTGCAACGCATAAGGATATTCCGGCAAAGGAGATATTCCAGGCTGCGAAGGATGCCCATATATATGTCAGATATTTTGACAAACCACGTATAGACAATTATCTGAGGATATCCATTGGTACGGATGAAGAGATGGATAAATTCACAGAGTTCCTTACAAATTATATACAGGAGAGATAATAAACAGACCGCTGTGCCGAAGGCATGGCGGTTTTTTCTTGATATGGCGGCAACAACTGTGCCAGGATTCCAATATAAAGCGCAGGATTCCACTATAAAGCGCACCAAAACTATTGAATTTGGCAGAGTTTTTCTATAGAATTCACCCATGAAATATTTCAGGAAAAAATATCGGGACGTTTCGTTTGATTTTGTTTGTAAAAGGAGAATTGAATGAATTTTGATGAATTTATAGCCAGAGTAGTGGATGAAATGAGAAGCAGACTTCTCAGACAGGGAGATGGATCAGACATCCGGGTCAATAAGGTTTTGAAGAATAATGGGGTGGAGCTCACTGCGATGAATGTGTGCAAGAGCTCTGAAGAGGTGTGTCCTACGATATATCTTGATCCGTTTTACAGGGATTATGAGCAGGGGATGGATTTTGATGTTGTTATGGAAGATATATGCAGGCTCAGAGAGGCGAACTGCAGGTGCAGGAAGCTTGATATACGCGATGTGGTGGATGAGACGAAGGTTATGGACAACATAATATTGCGGCTTGTCAACAGGGAGCGAAATAGCCGGCTGCTTGAGAGTGCACCATTTATAGAGTTTAATGATCTTGCGATAACTTTCAGAAGGGTGCTGAGTCTGGATAACGACGGCCTGGCAACCACGATAGTCAACAATAATGATGTGAAGAGGTGGAGAGTCAGTCTGGATACATTGTATAAGAATGCACTTAAGAACACCCAGAGAATGTTTCCGTGTGTAAGGCAGAACCTTTTTGATGCGCTGAAGGGCAGATATGAAGGGATAGATTTCGATGACGACTGTGACAATGTGGACGAACTGTACATGTTGTCAAACACGCACGGTATCAATGGGGCCACGGCCGTACTGTATGATGGAATGCTTGAGGAGTGTGCGAATATGGTGGGTGATGACATATATATCCTGCCATCCAGTGTGCATGAGCTGCTGTTTATCAGGGCAAGTGCGGATTACACAGAGGATTATTACAAGGATCTCATAAGAGAGGCGAACAAGGTAACAGTGTCTGCCTTGGATTATCTGTCTGACAGTCTGTATATGTACAGCAGGGAAAAAGGAAAACTCTTGATAGTCTAAAATGTTGACAAAATATATCCCATGACATAGAATAAAATCAGTGTTCTAAGGGCAAAATTATGTGTAATGGGAGGAACAGACATTGGAGGATAGTTATATTTCGCGCAGAGATAAAATTGTCGCTTCAGCTATCGAACTAATTGGAGATTTGGGATTACATGCTCTTACACCGAAGAACCTTGCACGAAAGCAGAATATATCTGATACGCTGATATATAAGTATTTTGGGGGTATAGATGAGGTACTTATAGCGGTTGTGAACGAATATGCGGCATTTGATGTCAATATCCAGAGGACTGTTGAGAGACTTGACGGGACATACCTGGATAAGATCAAGTATTATGCAGATACATATGCAACATATTATGATAACTATATTGGTATGGGTGCGATAATGCTGCATTATGAAGAATTGCTTCACATGTCAGAGACGAGAGAGATCATCTCTGAGTGTATGTTGAAGCGTAATGATTTTGTATGCACATTGTTTCAGAGTGCGATTGACAGCAAGGAGATACGAGCGGTTTTCTCACCGAAGGAACTTACGCTCATGTTCAACGGAATTTTTACAGAGGGATTGCTTGAACGGAGAAACCAATACTCAAGGAAGAGTTTCAGGGGTGAGATCAAGGAGATGCTCAGTCATCTTGAGAAAGTACTTAGGTTGTAAAATTAGGGAGGAATTGTCATGAAGATATTAATAGCTGAGGATGATGTTGCAAATGCAAAATTTTTATCCAAGTATTTGAGTAAGTTTGGTGATGTGGTCATAACACCTGATGGAATCGCAGCGGTTGATGAATTTGTAAATGCTCTTGAGAAGGGCGAACTGTTCGAGCTGGTGTGTCTTGATATCATGATGCCAAAGATAGATGGGTATAAAGTTCTGGCATCCATAAGAAGTGCAGAGAGAAAGCACGGAGTGTCAAGGATGCTCAGATCGAAGGTCATAATGACCAGCGCACTTGACGAGGCAAGCTTTGACAGTAATCTCGCCAGCGACGATTATGATGATTACATATGTAAGCCGATTGATATCATGAAGTTTAATGACATGCTGAAGAAACTGGACATTATCAAGTAGATGATATGATATTGATACATGCGAAGCCCGTTATTGTAAGATATCGGGCTTCGAAGTGTCTTACGACACTGAATATTAGATGGCAGGGACATAAAGATGGATTTATTTGAGTATATGAGGGAGAATTTCTCGGAGGATGATTCTCCTCTGGCAAAAAGAATGAGACCGACCAGCCTTGATGACGTGGTTGGACAGGAACATATTATAGGCAAGGATAAGCTTTTGTACAGGGCGATAAAAGCGGATAAGATAAGTTCGCTTATATTTTATGGCCCTCCGGGGACCGGCAAGACTACGCTTGCCATGGTCATAGCCAATACAACCAAAGCGGAGTTCAGACAGCTCAACGCCACAACGGCGGGCAAGAAGGACATGGAAAAGGTTGTGGAAGAGGCGAAGAATACCAAGGCTATGTATGGCAGACGGACTATACTGTTCATCGATGAGATCCACAGATTCAACAAGTCACAGCAGGATTATCTCCTGCCATTTGTTGAGGATGGAACGGTGGTACTCATAGGAGCGACCACGGAGAATCCTTATTTTGAGGTTAACGGGGCTCTTATATCCAGATCCCATATATTCCAGCTCAATCCATTGTCCAGGGAGGACATCAAGAAGCTCATCCACAAGGCGGTGTACTCAGAAAATGGCATGGGTGCATTTGATGCAGACATTGATGAGGATGCCGAGGACTTTCTTGCAGACATGGCGTCGGGAGATGCGAGAAGTGCGTTAAATGCCATAGAGCTCGGAGTTCTGTCGACGGAGAGAAGCGAGGATGGCAGGATACACATAACGCTTGAAGTGGCGGAGGAATGTATCCAGAAGAGAGCTATAAGATATGACAAGGACGGAGATAATCATTATGATATAATATCCGCATTTATAAAGAGCATGCGTGGATCAGATCCTGATGCGGCGATATTCTACCTTGCAAAGATGCTTTACGGAGGTGAGGATATAAAGTTTATTGCCAGAAGGATCATGATATGTGCCAGTGAGGATGTGGGCAATGCTGATCCGAATGCTATCGTGGTGGCGTCGGCATGTGCACAGGCTGTGGAGAGAGTCGGAATGCCTGAGGCACAGATAATACTTGCCCATGCGGCTTCCTACGTTGCGTGTGCACCGAAGAGCAATTCTGTGGTGAATGCGATATTTGCGGCTATGGATGCGGTAAAGCATGAGGACACGGGTCAGGTTCCGGTGTATCTCAGAGATGCACATTACGGCGGTGCAGCAAAGCTTGGACACTCAGGATACAAATACGCTCATGATTATCCGAATAATTACGTTGACCAGCAGTATCTTCCTGATAAGATTGCAGGCAGGGTATTCTATGAGCCGTCGGACAATGGTTATGAAAGAGATATCAAGGCGTATTTTGATAAGATAAAGAAGAGAGACTGATATGGATATATTGAAGAGAATTGGAGCTATAGTGCTTGTACTTGTGCTCATCGGAATGTATGTTGCGACATTTATAATGGGAATAACCGGAAGTGATAATCTGATGGGTATGATATTCCTTGATGTGGTCATTCCTGTTGTGTGCTGGGGAATATGGCTCATCGCCAAGGTGCTCAGACGCAAGGGCGAAGATATGAGAGATCAGAACAAGTAGAACAGTACAAATATGTTGAAAAAAATTACATAATTTGATATACTCTTTAAAGTTCAAAAAATACTTAAGAGGTAGATGAAATGAGTTTATTAAAAGAATGGCGTGATTACGCATACGGATTAGATGACAGAACACCTGAGGGAAAGGAATTCTGGGTTAGTTATTTCCAGGCAGAGAAGGGCGTATATGAGCAGCTTCTTGCTAATCCTCTTGCAGACCCTGTACATGGAACTGTAAAAGAGCTTGCTGAGAAGTACGGACTCACTATTCAGTATATGATCGGATTCCTCGACGGAATAGATGACAGTCTTGCAGAATCAAACAATCTTGATGATGTGACAGAGGACTCAGAGGTTAAGCTTCCTATAGATTATGAGAAGCTTTATATGAACATGGTTGAGTGCAATGCAGAGTGGCTCTACACTCTTCCTCAGTGGGATGGAATATTCTCCAAGGCAAAGAGAGACGAGCTCTACAAGATACAGAAGTCATCTAAGACTATCATCAAGGCACCAAAGGTTGGAAGAAACGATCCATGTCCATGTGGAAGCGGACTTAAGTACAAGAAGTGCTGCGGTAAGTAATGATATATATCATGCTGATATAACTGGCATATATGAGAAGGCGGTTAAAGGGTAAACTTTTGACCGCCTTTTATATTTGCGTGAAAGGATATACAGATGGAATTTAATGAATCCCAGAAGAAAGCGGTGAGACACTGCGATGGGCCGATGCTGCTGCTTGCGGGACCTGGTTCAGGTAAGACTACGGTCATCACCCACAGGATAAAATACATGACAGAGGAACATGGTGTGAGACCGGACAATATCCTGGTCATAACCTTCACGAAGGCTGCGGCGAATGAGATGAAGGGGCGGTTTCAGGAGCTGTGTCCGGGAACCCGCGGAGTAACATTTGGAACGTTTCACTCTGTGTTTTTCTGGATGCTCAGAAATGCATATAATTACACAGCGGCGAATATCGTCACGGATTCCGAAAAGTATGGAGCAATCAGGGACAGCATAGACAGGCACGGCTTTAGGTATGACAGCCAGGAGGATTTTGCCAAGAATGTTGTCGGGGAGATAGGCAATGTCAAGAGCGAGAGAGTGAGTCTTGAGAACTATGAGAGCAAAACGATGAAGCTTGAGGATTTCCGCATTGTGTACGATGAGTATGAGAATTTCCTGAGAAGATGCGGGAAGATAGATTTTGACGATATGCTGGTGTTCACATATGAGCTATTGTCGGAGAGACCAGACATACTTAAGATGTGGCAGAACAAGTTTCGGTACATACTCATAGATGAGTTCCAGGATATAAATATGATCCAGTATGACATTGTGAAGCTGCTAGCCGGAGAGAGACAGAACGTATTTTCCGTGGGTGACGATGATCAGTCGGTGTATGGCTTCAGGGGGGCTGCTCCGGCTATAATGAAGAAGTTCCCGGAGGATTTCCATGGTACGGTCATAGAATACCTGAATGTCAATTACCGCTGCAGCTACGATATAGTTGAGTGCTCGAAGCGGATAATACAGAACAACCGGGACAGATATGAGAAGCAGCTCAGGTCGGCATTTGCCGCGGGACAGAGCGACAGAGTCCATATAGTTAAGACGGACAGCATGACGGAGCAGAATAAGAAGATCATAGACAGGATAACAGAGCTTAACCGGGCTGGTATTCCATACCGTGAAATGGCGATCATATTCAGGACGAATACCGAGCCGAGGGCGCTGGCTTCAAAGCTCATGGAAAATGGCATACCATTTTTGATGAAGGATAACATACCAAATATCTTCACGCACTTCCTAGCTGAGAACATATTTGACTATATAAGGCTTGCAAGGGGCAGCAGGGACAGGAGAACGGTCCTCAGGATCATCAATAAGCCGAACAGGTATATAAGCAGGGATGCATTTGATTCGCCGGTGGTGAACTTTGAGGAGTTGAGGCAAAATTATAAGGATAAGTATAGGATAGTCAACAACATAAATGTCCTTGAGAACGATCTGGAGAGGATAAGCAGACTTGCACCGTACGCGGCTGTGAATTATATAAGGAAAGCGGTTGGACTGGATGCGTATGTGAGGGAATATGCTGAGTACAGGGGCGTGAGTGAGGATGATTATATTGATATCCTGGAGGAGATACAGGACAGTGCAAAAGACTTCCTGAGCTTCGACGGCTGGATGGAGTATATAGACGAATACACAAAACAGCTCAGAGAGCAGAGCAGGCAGGGCAGTGTGGCAGGTGATACAGTCACACTTTCGACTATGCACTGTTCAAAGGGACTTGAGTATTCATATGTATTCATAATGGATGCTGTTGAGGACATAACGCCTCATAAGAAATCGGTCGGAGATGGAAATATAGAGGAGGAACGCAGGCTGTTCTATGTGGCAGTCACGAGGGCTAAGTATGGACTGTATGTGTATGTTCCCCAGAAAATGTATGGAAGAAAAGCGGTGACCTCGAGATTTGTCCAGGAAATGCTTGTGGACAGGTCTCTGATAAAAACAGGAAACACCATAATCCACAAGCGGTATGGACGTGGAGTCATCACATATGTAGATGACAGAAAGCTGTGTGTCCACTTCGATGATATACATGAAACAAAGACGCTCAGCCTTGAATACACGATAAATAACGAGCTTATAGAAAACGCATAGATGTACGGATATTATTCCTCGTCATCTGAATTGAATTCCAGATCGTCCAGGATCTCGTCGAGGGCGTCTGCGACATCGTTGAACTCAGACTCGTCGGTGATCTCGTCGAGGGTGACATCGTCTCCCTGCTCGCTGTATCTGTACACGATGATATCGGCATCCTCGTCATCTGCAGGAAGCAGAGCGGCATAAGAGATGTCATTTACCTCGAATTTGGCAATGATCTCACATGTGCAGGATGTTCCATCCTCGTATGTTATATCGATCATCTCGATATCCATTTCGTCGGTTTCGTTATTGTTTATATCTGACATATAGGTATCCTCCTGATTGTTTTATTCAGTTTATTCTAGTAAATAATTGGTGCTATGTCCAGTACAATTATAAAATGAAATTATTGACAAAGCCTGCACCCGCACATATACTAGACACAAAAGGCGAAGAACAGGAATTGTAGTATTTAATACAATCAGAGTGGAACCGCGGAGATAATACTTCGTCTCTATATGCATATCATATGTATATTGGGACGAAGTTTTTTGTTTGCTTACAGATATATTATCGACCAATATAGAAAGGACATTATATTTATGAAGATTTTAAACACGCTCACAAGAAGAAAAGAAGAGTTTGTGCCTATCAACGAGGGTAAGGTGGGAATATATGTATGTGGTCCTACTGTATATGATTATATCCATATAGGAAATGCCAGACCAATGATAGTATTTGATACGCTCAGAAGATATCTGGAGTACAAGGGCTATGATGTCAATTATGTATCGAATTTTACTGATGTCGATGACAAGATCATAAAGCGTGCAAATGAGGAGGGTGTGGATGCCAGCGTTATATCAGAGAGATATATCGCAGAGGTCAAGAAGGATATGGCGGCTCTCAATGTGCGTGAGGCGACAACACATCCAAAGGCAACAGAAGAGATACCGGATATGATTGAGATGGTAAAGACTCTTATAGAGAAGGGATACGCTTACGAGGTGAATGGAACCGTATACTTCAGAACCAGAAAGTTCAAGGACTACGGCAAGCTGTCCAAGAAGAATATCGATGATCTCCGTTCAGGTAACAGAGACCTTCTTGTATCAGGTGTTGATGAGAAGGAGGATCCGCTTGATTTCGTTCTCTGGAAGCCAAAGAAGGAGGGCGAGCCATCATGGCCATCACCATGGGGCGATGGAAGACCAGGCTGGCATCTTGAGTGCTCGGTTATGTCCAAGAAATATATCGGAGATGTAATAGATATACATGCGGGTGGAGAGGATCTTGTATTCCCACACCATGAGAACGAGATAGCACAGAGTGAGGCTGCAAATGGCACAGAGTTCGCAAGATACTGGATGCACAACGGCTTCCTCAAGATCAACAATGAGAAGATGTCCAAGTCACTTGGCAACTTCTTCACAGTCAGAGAGATAGCAGAGAAGTACCCTCTTCAGGTCATTAGATTCTTCATGCTGTCAGCCCATTACAGAAGTCCGCTCAACTTCTCAGCAGACCTTGTTGAGGCTTCAAAGAACGGCCTTGAGAGAATCCTTACAGCAGTTGACAGACTGAAGTCTATAAGCGGAACAGAAGGAGAAGTAGATAAGGCAGTTGCAGACGAGATGGATGCATTTGTGAAGAAATATGAGGCAGCCATGGATGACGACCTCAACACTGCAGATGCGATCTCAGTTATATTTGAGCTCGTAAAATATGCAAATGTAAATGTGACAGAGGAGTCAACAAAGGCTACTGTGGAGCTTGTGCTCAATACAGTGACAAAGCTCTGCGACATACTTGGAATCATCACAGAGAAGAAGAAAGAGATACTTGATTCAGATATAGAGGCTCTTATCGAGGAGAGACAGGCTGCAAGAAAGGCAAAGAACTTTGCTAGGGCAGATGAGATCCGTGACCAGCTCAGTGATATGGGAATTATCCTTGAGGATACCAGAGAGGGCGTAAAATGGAAAAGAGCATAGACAGTTACTTTACTGAGATACTCGGGGTGACATACACTAATCCAAGGGAGTATTCACCGCTTTCACTTGCATATATAGGTGACAGCGTGTTTGATCTTCTCATAAAGACCCTTGCTGTCACAAAGGATAACAAGCAGGCATACAAATACCACAAAGAGGTGAGCCAGCTTGTGAAGGCGGAGGCTCAGGCGGGATATATAATGTATCTTCTGGACAACGGACTGCTCACCGAGGAGGAAGAGTGGATATACAAGAGAGGCAGGAACACCAAGACTCATTCAACAGCCAAGAATGCGACTGTGGGACAGTACCGAATGGCAACGGGCTTTGAGTGCCTTATAGGCTTTCTGTATCTTGATAAGCAGTATGACAGGATGTTTGAGATCACGAGGATCATACTGAACCATGATCCAGTTGAAACGGACAGGGCAGAACAGCAGCACAAGGATCCGGGCAAAGCAGTACAGGAAGATACAATAGAGGATACCTCAACACTTGAACAGAGTACAGAGAGTACAGATGGAGAAAAAGATGCAGAATAGAGAATTTGAGAATAACATTAAGACAGAGAGCGATGAGGAAGCATTTGTCATAGAGGGAAGAAATGCAGTCCTCGAGGCTTTCAGATCAGGCAAGACCATAGATAAGCTGTATGTCCTTGACGGATGCAGGGATGGAATCGTGAACAGCATAGTCAGAGAGGCAAAGAAGCAGGACACAGTGATAAACTACCTCTCAAAGGAAAAGTTAAACCAGATGTCACAGGCTGGCAAGCATCAGGGCGTGATAGCTCATGTAGCGGCATATAAGTACGCAGAGATAGAGGATATGTTTGCACTGGCTGAGAGCAGAGGAGAGGATCCATTTTTCTTCATACTCGATGAGATAGAGGATCCACACAATCTTGGTGCGATCATCAGAACAGCGAATCTCTGTGGTGCCCACGGTGTGATCATACCTAAGAGGCGTGCAGTCGGAATCACAGCAACGGTTGTAAAGGCATCAGCGGGAGCTATCAATTATACACCTGTTGCAAAGGCTACAAATATCAGCAAGACCATAGAGGAGCTGAAAGATAGAGGCATGTGGTTCGCCTGTGCGGATATGGACGGAGAACTCATGTACAAGTGTAACCTCACAGGTTCCCTTGGACTTGTCATAGGTAATGAGGGAAGCGGTGTCAGCAGACTGGTCAAGGAGAAGTGTGATTATGTCGTATCTGTTCCTATGAAGGGAGACATAGACTCACTCAACGCGTCAGTTGCTGCCGGAGTTCTGGCTTATGAGGTCGTAAGACAGAGGATGAACAAGTAAAGGTAGAGTATATGTATTCGGAATTATCAGATAATGAACTGCTGGAGCTTATAAATGAACAAAAGGATAACGATGCTATGGAGACACTTATCAAGCGCTATGGCCCAATGATAACGGGACAGAGCAGAAGCCTTTATATCATAGGTGCTGATGAGGAGGATCTTATACAGGAGGGCATGATCGGACTGGTCAAGGCTGTGAATAATTACAGACCTGACAAGGGCGCGACATTCAAGACCTTTGCGTTCATGTGCGTGAGAAGGCAGCTCATTACCGCGGTGAACAATTCAAACAACAAGAAAAACGGACCGTTGAACTACTATATATCGATCTATGGCGATGGCGGGGGAGATTACTCCAGCCCGCTTGATGAGATAGATTCGGGTGTCATAACTAATCCTGAGGATATCATGATGGCGAAGCTGCGTGAGTCAGATCTTATAAAGCTCATCGACAGTAAGCTTTCTAAGCTTGAGAAGCGTGTTCTTGACGAATATCTAACAGGCGCTTCTTATGAAGTGATAGGGGAGAGACTCTGCAAACCGGCAAAATCCATAGACAATGCGGTTCAGAGGATCAGAGCTAAGCTCAGGGATGTGTAATTAGAATAATAAAATTTTAAGTTGTTTAATCAAAGACAGGAAGTGGCAATATGCCGCTTCCTTTTTTTGCAAAGAATTTGCTAATAAGCCTGCATATTAGCTTGAAATAAACTAAAATAAATGTATAGCCAACCTTAATCGAAAGTAACAAAAGGTAAAAATGATTATTTTTTATTGATCATCAGATTAAGGAGTGGTGGCATGAGAGCGGAGAGCAAAGCTAAAAAAGGTAAAGGTAAGGTGGGAACGATCGTATTGTTCCTGGCTTTGCCGGTATTGCTTCTTATCGTATTCACTTATATATCATTTGTGGATATGTTTAAGAACAGTTTGACGGACTGGGATGGAATAAGCGAGACATCCAATTTTGTTGGTCTTAAGAATTTGAGAGCATTGACCTCATTGCAAACAATGCAGCAAGCGTCGACAATAAGGGAAAATGGACTAATGTAAATAAAGCTTCTGAGCTTGATCTTGACAAGGGTTCACAGTACCAGGTCGATCTGATCGACACAGCACTTGGACAGTCACACCCCGGACATAAGTCACTGAACGATGTCATGAGTGAGTGGAATAAGAAGTGGGCTGATGGAATATATGAAGCTGAGACTGCGGGCGGAAAGTAAGTGATCCGGTCTGCGGTGGATAAAAATAAAGCCGCTCAGGGCGGCGTAAATACGGACAAAAAAATAAAAGCTACTAACGGGAGTCGGACCCGTGACCTCAACATTACCAATGTTGCGCTCTACCACCTGAGCTATAGTAGCTTGCTTTTCAAAAGCAATAATAACTATAACAAAATGGACATCAAAAATCAAGTAAAATATTTACATTTGTGCGAAAAATAATGACAAATCAAAAGATAATTGTGGTACAAGCAGTAAAAGTATGGTAAACTAACTGTAATCGTGTGCAAATTCGGTTGCAGACATTTAGAATTATCAAAAAAAGCGGGAGGCAGTTTGGAAATGGCTGAAGAGATGACAGGTAAGAATTTCATTGAACAGATAATTGAGAAAGATATCGCAGAGGGTAAGGTGCCGAAGATCGTTACCAGATTCCCACCAGAGCCAAATGGATATTTACATATAGGACATGCCAAGTCAATACTTTTGAATTACGGACTGGCACAGCAGTATGGCGGACAGTTTAATCTCAGATTTGACGATACCAACCCTACAAAGGAGAAGACAGAGTTCGTAGAGTCAATACTTGCAGATGTTAAGTGGCTGGGAGCAGACTTTGGAGACAGAGTGTTCTTTGCATCAAATTACTTTGACCAGATGTACGAGGCTGCCATAAAGCTCATCAAGAAGGGCAAGGCATATGTGTGTGACCTCACAGCAGATGAAATCAGAGAGTACAGAGGAACTCTCACTGAGCCGGGCAAGAACAGCCCATACAGAGACAGAAGCATAGAGGAGAATCTTGATCTGTTCGAGAGAATGAAGAACGGTGAGTTCCCTGACGGAAGTAAGGTACTCCGTGCAAAGATAGATATGGCAAGCCCTAACATCAACATGAGAGATCCTATTATCTACAGAATAGCGAGAATGAACCACCACAACACAGGTGACAAGTGGTGCATTTACCCTATGTATGACTTTGCACATCCTATCGAGGATGCCATCGAGGGTGTTACACATTCTATATGTACACTTGAGTTTGAGGATCACAGACCTCTGTATGACTGGGTGGTTATGGAGCTCGGTTACAAGGATTCACCTGAGGGCACACCAAAGCAGATAGAGTTCGCAAAGCTTTACCTGACAAATGTCATAACAGGTAAGAGATACATCAAGAAGCTTGTCGAGGACGGAATAGTAGACGGATGGGATGACCCACGTCTTGTAAGTATTGCAGCCCTCAGAAGAAGAGGCTTCACACCATCAGCTATTAAGAAGTTCATGGAGCTGGTTGGAATATCCAAGAGCCAGTCGTCTGTTGATTACGCTATGCTTGAGTATTGCGTGAGAGACGACCTGAAGCTCACAGCCAAGAGATACATGGCAGTTGTTGATCCTGTAAAGCTTGTCATCGACAACTATCCTGAGGATCAGGTTGAGTACCTCGATGTCGAGAACAATCAGGAGAACGAGGAGCTCGGAAGCAGAAAGGTAGCATTCAGCAAGTATCTGTATATAGAGAGAGAGGACTTCATGGAGGAGCCTCCTAAGAAGTATTTCAGACTGTTCCCTGGCAACGAGGTTCGTCTTAAGAATGCATATTTCGTAAAGTGCATGGGATTTGAGAAGGACGAGGACGGCAATGTCACAACAGTACATTGTACATATGACCCAGAGACAAGAAGCGGTTCAGGCTTTGAGGGACGTAAGGTCAAGGGAACCATTCACTGGGTATCGGCAGAGAGCGCAATAGATGCAGAGGTTCGTCTGTATGAGAATATCATCGATGAGGAGAAGGGGAAGCTCAACGACGATGGTACATTGAATCTCAATCCAAACTCACTTGTTATCAAACAGGGATGTAAGCTTGAGAAGGCATTTGAGGAGGCTCAGCCGGGAGAGGCATTCCAGTTCCTGAGAAATGGTTTCTTCTGTGTTGACTCAAAGGATTCTACAGCGGAGCATCCTGTATACAACAGGATCGTGTCACTCAAGAGTTCTTACAAGCCGGGCAAGTAATTACCGGGGATGCGTTTATAATTTATGATGTGGGGATTGGCGCTTATCCTGTGGGGGGATATGCGTACATCAAAATAGGTGATTGGAAACAAAAATATGAAAGATGAGAGTAAGAAGGTATACATACTTTTGTCAAAGACAAAAACAGTTCCTTCAAATCTCATAAAGCTTATGACCAGAGAGCCGTATTGTCACACATCTCTGGCACTGGACATAAGTCTTGATGAGATGTACAGTTTTGCAAGGAAAGGTGTATACAATCCATTTAACAGTGGATTTATCAGTGAGAACATAGAAAAGGGAATATTTGGAAAGCACAAGGGAACCAGATGCGCTGTGTATGAGCTGAAGGTCACGAGTAAGCAGTATGACAGGATACAGCAGGAGCTCGCCAGATTCAAGAAGCATCCGGACAGATACGGATATAACTTCATGGGTGTATTCAGCGTATTTTTCCATCTTGCGTATGAGAGGGAATACAATTTCTTCTGTTCACAGTTCGTGGCATCGGTGTTGAAAAATGCTGGTGTGGATATATTCCACAAGAAACCGGGACTTGTCAAGCCGGGGGATTTCAGAAGGTGCCCTGAGCTCAGACCGATATTTACCGGGCTTCTCAAAGAATACAGAGCATATCTCCATGAGAGAATGAAACAGGCTCATGGCATAGAGAACACAGGCAGAAGGCCTGGCATGATAAAGCCGGCGCTTCCGTATGGTCTCATTGCATGGAGAGTCAGTTAAAATAAGCCGCTTTACAGATATGTAAGGCGGCTTTTATTTATTGTCATGTGTTTATTATTCTACAAATGTGTGGCCAATCTTGATGATCCCTCTCGGGAGGGCGTCCTTGGAATTCTTCCATGGCTCGTTCTTGTATCTGTAGTCAAACTTGTCTATGAACCAGCTCAGGTCACCATTGACACGTTCCATATTGTCAAAGTATACCTTGTTGAGGATTTCGATGAACTGCGCATACTGTTCCTTGCTCAGTTTGTTCTGGCCTGTCTTGTACAGTATTCCGTAGTGGTATGTACAGAAGCCTTTGCTCGTAGCAAATTTGTCCCTGAACTCGGAATCTCTTTTCCACATATGGAAGATAGTGTCAACATAACGTACGAACATGTCATCCATACGTCCACAAATGAAGCAGCTTTTCTCCATATTCTCTATATAATCGACAACAGGTGCATTTGGCGTGTTCTTGCCGAACAGACCGGCTTTGGCGGCGGGACCTTTGGCAGCCAGCGCCCTCATATCTTGTATAGTCTTATTCATATGGGTGTTCATCATGAGTGCCAGACCCAGACGATTCTTTTCCTGATAGAGCATTCTCAGATGATGACTGCAAAAACCAAGCTTGTCAGTCATGGCACGGTTGTCGTCCTCCATGTAGCTTGGCCCCATCGTATATTCAATTGCATTTCGTTCAAGATCCTTCTGCATCTGGCACATAGGGCATTCGCAGCCGCTGTCAAATGCATCGTTTACTGGTATAGTGTATATCTGTTCAGCCATAGATCCTCCTGTTTGTGATAGTGTCAGTTTTTGCCACACTGCTTATGTGACATTGAAAATAATATACAGGTATTATACAATAGCCTGGAGAAATTTATAAGACAAAAAGCACAATTATACAAATATGAAATGGCAGGTGTACGGAAGATGAATGTAAGTTGTGATGGCAATATAGTTACGGTAGACGGAGTGAAGGATTTCAGACTTTCTCAGATACTTGAGTGTGGTCAGTGCTTTCATTTTGACAAGCTTGATGATGAAGTGTATGAGGTCATAGCATTTGGCAGGGCTGTGAAGATGGAACAGTCAGGCGGCGTGCTCAGGATATATGGTTCATCCATGGAAGACTATGAAGGAATATGGCGCCCTTATCTGGATATGGACAACGATTACGGGCTCATCAAGGAGAGTGTCATAAAGGCGGACAGCGCACTTCAGACGGCTGTGAATGAGAAGGATGGAATACGTATACTCAATCAGGACTTCTTTGAGACGCTTATATCATTTATCATATCCCAGAACAAGAATATCCCTCAGATAAAACAGTGTGTGAAAAATATATCGCATAGATTTGGTGATGAGGTCATAGGATATAATGGCGAGGCATTTTATGTGTTCCCTGATGTAGACAGACTTCATGAGGTCACAGAGGATGAGCTCAGGGAGTGCAAGGTCGGATTCCGTGCTCCATACATAATGAATGCGACGGAGGCGGTGTACTCGGGAAATGTCACAAAGGAGAAGCTTGACGCACTTGACATAGAACAGGCAAGGGAACTTCTCATGACTATAAAGGGAGTAGGAGAGAAAGTTGCCAACTGTGTCCTGCTCTTTGGACTTGGAAGACGTGAGGCTTTCCCTGTGGATGTGTGGATGAAGAGGATCATGGAGAGCATGTACTTTGATGGCAAGGACACAAAAAAACTGGAGATAGAGGCATTTGCCGTGAAAAAGTTCGGAAATCTCGGGGGATATGCGCAGCAGTATCTGTTTGACTATGCAAGAACGACTCTTTTTAAGTGATATGTATTACTGTAGATGACAGACATATTTTTATATATTTTTTAGAAAATAAGGGTTGATTTTTTTATAGAAATGGATAGAATATAAAACAGTGTTAGCACTCACATAAATTGAGTGCTAAGAACGAAGATGAGAAAATAAAAGAAAAAATAAATCAGGAGGTATATATCATGAAGTTAAGACCACTTGGAGACAGAGTAGTATTAAAGCAGTCAGTAGCAGAGGAGACAACAAAGTCAGGAATCGTATTACCAGGCCAGGCAAAGGAGAAGCCACAGTATGCAGAGGTTATAGAGGTTGGCCCTGGAGCAGTTGTTGATGGCAAGCTGGTTCCTATGGACGTTAAGGTTGGAGATACAGTTATATATCAGAAGTTCGCTGGTTCAGAGGTTAAGCTTGACGACGAAGAGTACATAGTTATCAAGCAGGACAGCATCCTTGCAATCGTTGAGAAGTAAAAGCATATATCCAGACAGCGTGAGCTGTGGGAGACATATGCGGATGATATATATGTAATATAACATGGAGGTAGATAGAAATGGCAAAGGAAATTAAGTACGGTGCTGAGGCTAGAAAGGCACTTGAGGCAGGAGTTAATCAGTTAGCAGATACAGTAAGAGTTACACTTGGACCTAAAGGAAGAAACGTTGTACTTGCAAAGTCATACGGTTCACCACTCATCACAAATGATGGTGTTACAATAGCAAAGGACATCGAGCTTGAGGATGCATTTGAGAACATGGGTGCTCAGATCGTCAAGGAAGTTGCAACAAAGACAAACGATGTTGCAGGTGATGGTACTACAACAGCTACAGTTCTTGCACAGGCTATGATCAATGAAGGAATGAAGAATCTGGCAGCAGGTGCTAATCCTATCGTTCTCAGAAAGGGAATGAAGAAGGCTTGCGACAAGGCAGTTGAGGCTATTCTTGATATGAGTGAGACTATCAGCGGAAAGGATCAGATCGCAAGAGTTGCATCTATCTCAGCTGGTGACGATGAGGTTGGACAGATGGTTGCCGACGCTATGGAGAAAGTGTCAAAGGATGGAGTCATCACAATCGAAGAGTCAAAGTCAATGAAGACAGAGCTCGACCTTGTAGAAGGTATGCAGTTCGACAGAGGTTATATTTCAGCTTACATGGCAACAGATATGGAGAAGATGGTTGCAGAGCTTGATAACCCATATATACTTATTACAGATAAGAAGATCTCAAATATCCAGGAGATCCTTCCACTTCTTGAGCAGATCGTTCAGAGCGGATCAAAGCTACTGATCATCGCTGAGGATATCGAGGGTGAGGCTCTCACAACACTTATCGTCAACAAGCTGCGTGGTACATTCCAGGTAGTAGCTGTAAAGGCTCCTGGTTATGGCGACAGAAGAAAAGAGATGCTTCAGGATATCGCTATTCTTACAGGCGGTAAGGTAATCTCAGAGGAGCTTGGATATGAGCTCAAGGATGCTACTCTTGATGACCTTGGACGTGCAAAGAGTGCTAAGATCACAAAGGAGAACACAGTTATCGTTGATGGTATGGGCGCTAAGGAAGACATCGCAGGTCGTGTAAATGTCATCAAGGCTCAGCTTGAGGAGACAACATCAGAGTTTGATAAAGAGAAGCTTCAGGAGAGACTCGCAAAGCTTGCCGGTGGAGTTGCAGTTATCAGAGTCGGCGCAGCTACAGAGACAGAGATGAAGGAAGCTAAGCTCCGTATGGAGGATGCCCTTAATGCCACAAGAGCTGCAGTTGAAGAGGGAATCATCTCAGGTGGTGGTTCAGCATACATCCACGCTGCAAAGAAGGTTGCAGAGCTTGTAAAGGATCTTGAGGGCGATGAGAAGACAGGCGCTAAGGTAGTTCTCAAGGCTATGGAGGCTCCACTGTTCCACATCGCAGCCAATGCAGGACTTGAGGGATCAGTCATCATCAACAAGATCAAAGAGTCTGAGGTTGGTGTGGGCTTTGATGCATACAATGAGACATATGTCAACATGATCGAGGCAGGAATCATTGATCCTGTTAAGGTTACAAGAAGTGCACTTCAGAACGCTACATCAGTTGCTTCAACAATGCTCACAACAGAGTCAGTTGTAGCTGATATCAAGGAAGACGCTCCAGCAATGCCAGCAGGCGGAGCAGGAATGGGCGGCGGAATGGGCTTCTAAGGAATAGAGTCAGACACGATTTCGCAGTAAAATACAAAGACTAAGATAAAAAAGGATCACATCATTCGTAATCGGGTGATGTGTTTCTTTTTTTATGTAGGTTAATTGACACTAACCGGCATGTGTGAGATAATCAGAACAGATATTTTTCGACTAAGGGAAAGTATGGGTTACAAAAAAGTTATAAATGAAAGGCAGGAAGAGATGGGAGAAGATAACAACAGCTTTGGCGGCTATCAGCCAACAGAAGACAACAGACAGGCGGGACAGCAGAATCCATATGCCGGTGCGCCTCAGTATGGACAGAACGACCAGAACTATGGTCAGTCAGACGGCCAGTATGGACAGAACGACCAGAACTATGGTCAGTCAGACGGCCAGTATGGACAGAATTATGGTCAGCCAGGTGGACAGTATGATCAGAATTATGGTCAGCCAGGCGGCCAGTATGGACAGAATTATGGCCAGCCAGGTGGCCAGTACGGACAGGGATATGGTCAGTATGGTCAGGGCTACGGACAGCCGGGAGATCCATACGGACAGAATTATGCTAACCAGGACATGAATATGGGCGGAGGTCCGGCATATCCACAGAATAATATGCAGCCACAGGAGAGCAAAGGCGTATCCATAGCATCTATGGTGCTTGGTATCTTTTCTCTTACATTTGGATGTTGTATCACATATGTGGGAATTGCCACAGCCATTGCGGGACTGATAACAGGTATCATAAGTCTTAAGGATAAGAAGCCTGGCAAGGGAATGGCTATCGCAGGTATTATAATGAGCGCAATAGCACTTGTGTTCCTGGTGTTCTGTATTATCCTGGTTCTTACATCGGACACATATCAGGATATGGTGGACGAAATACTCAGACAGATACAGTCAGGAAGCTATTAAAAATGTAATAAATTGAATAAAGAGAAGTGATCGAGAGGCCGCCGGATTTCGGGCGGCCTCTTGTTATGTGCACCAAGCTGATAATATTTGAACGTTTAATACTGTGTGGGTGATTGAATCTAAAGGTGGATTAGTGTTATTATTATGGAAGTGCGTAGAAGGTATCAGAAAGGAGGTCCTGTATTATGGAGAGTGATTATATTATTGAAGATACAGACATCAGGCGTCTTATTGTGAAAGCGGTAGAGGCGAGAGAAATGGCATATGCCAGGTACTCACAGTTTAAGGTTGGGGCAGCACTCCTGGCTGGCCGGGAGAATTCTTCGGATGCAGATGAAGTCGTTGGCAGAGAGACAGACAGCCGCGATAGAAATGCGAATGAATACAGAGTGTTCACGGGCTGTAATATAGAAAATTCCTCGTATGGTGCAACTATATGCGCAGAACGTGCAGCGGTGTGTAATGCAGTGAGTAGTGGCTATAAAGATTTCAAAGCGATTGCTATTGTCGGTGGCCTGAATAGTACAGGGATAAATGGAATAACATATCCATGTGGGATATGCAGACAGGTGCTCTCGGAATTTTCTGCGGATATGTATGTTATCGCAGCACATTCAGAGGATGATTACGACATGAGAAGATTGTCAGAGTTTCTTCCGGCTTCGTTTGGTGCCGGACAGATGGAATAGTGAGCGTTGAAAATTTATATAGAAGGAGAATATGAATTGGGAAATATCAAAGATTTAAAGGCTTACAGAATAGTTGAGGAGAAGGATCTACCGGAGGTACATGGCAAGGGATATGTGCTGGAGCATATAAAGACAAAGGCAAGGGTCCTCATCATTGAGAATGACGATGTGAATAAGGTATTCAATATAGGCTTCAGGACACCTCCATATGATGATTCAGGAATACCTCATATAATTGAGCACTCAGTGCTTTGTGGTTCAAAGAAATATCCGGTAAAGGATCCATTTGTTGAGCTGGCAAAAGGTTCTCTGAACACCTTTCTGAACGCCATGACTTATTCAGACAAGACGGTATATCCTATAGCGAGCTTCAATCAGAAGGACTTTGAGAACATCATGAGTGTGTATCTGGATGCAGTGTTCTATCCGGATATCTATATACATGATGAGATCATGAAGCAGGAGGGCTGGCACTACGAGCTTGACTCTATGGACGGAGACCTGAAGTACAACGGAGTTGTGTATAATGAGATGAAGGGCGTGTACTCAAGTCCTGAGTCGATTATGTACAGAGAGATAGAGTCATCACTCATGCCGGACACTCCATATGGCAATGATTCAGGCGGTGATCCGGTATCCATACCTACACTCACCCTTGAGAGATTCAGAGATTTCCACAGGACATATTATCATCCATCGAACAGTTATATTTATCTGTATGGTGACTGTGATATGGCGAAGGAGCTGGAATTTATAGATGAGGAGTATCTGTCACATTACGATTACAAGGAGATAGATTCAGCGATCCCTCTTCAGAAGCCATTTGACGAGATGAAGGATATCACTAAGGAGTACTCCATAGCTGATACTGATCCAGAGGAGAACAATTCCATACTCACATACAGCAAGATAACAGGGCTCAGCACCGAAAAGAAGAAGGTTACAGCCCTTGAAATACTTGAGTACGTGCTCATGGATGCGCCGGGAGCTGTCCTGAAGAAAGCTCTGACTGATGCGGGTATAGGCGAGGAGGTCTACAGCTCATTTGACAATGGCTGTCAGCAGACCACATTCTCTATCATAGCAAGAGGCGCGGATAAGAACGATAAGGACAGATTCATAAAGATAATAGATGATACATTTGAAGAACTCAGCCATGGTATAGATAAGGATGCGGTTGAGGCTGCAATCAACAAGTTTGAGTTCAAGCACAAGGAGGCCAATTTTGGAAGGTTTCCTAAGGGACTTATGTACGGACTGGATGCATTTAACAGCTGGCTGTATGACGATACCAAGGCACTCATGTTTTTTGAGATGAATGATGTGTATAAGGAGCTGAGAGAGGATCTTCAGAATGGATACTTTGAGCAGCTTATAAAGGAATGTTTCATTGATAATACATTTGGCCTGTATCTCACCATGAACCCTAAGAAGGGTCTTGACCAGGAGAATGAGAAGAAGATCGCTGATGAGCTTGCGGCATACAAGGCTACGCTCAGCCGTGAGGAGCTTGAGAAGATCGTGGAGGATACAAAGGCGCTCAAGGAGTATCAGGCGACTCCTTCATCCGCAGAGGATCTTGCCAAGGTTCCGCTTCTGGCGATAGATGACATTGACAAAGAGGCTGAGAAGCTCAAGAATGTTGAGTCTGAGATCGGCGGACTTCCGGTTGTAAGCCACGATATATTTACAAACGGTATAGGATATCTGAGGTTCTATTTCAATATAAATGATATAGATAATGACCTTGTGCCATATCTTGCTGTGCTGTCATGCCTGTTTAAATATATTGACACAGAGAAGCATACCTATGGACAGCTTTCAAATGAGATAGACAGTAATATAGGTGGAATAGAATTTGATATGGTTGGATATGCCAGTGACACGGATATTAAGAAGTTCTTTTACGTGTCAATGAAGGCACTCTATGAGAAGCTTCCATATGCCGTTGAACTGATGAAGGAGATTATGTTCTCATCTAAGATCGATGACAGGAAGAGACTGAAGGAGCTCCTGACGGAGGAGAAGTCCAGCATGAAGAATGGCATGGCTGCATCGGGACATGTGACCGCATACACCAGAGCCATGTCCTATATAGATGAGGGAGCAAGATTCACGGATGAGACCTGTGGAATCGCTTATTATGAATTCCTGTGTGACATAGTGGATCACTTCGATGAGAAGTACGATGACTTCATTGAGAAGCTTCAGTATGCCCTTGCAGAGGTACTCAGAAAGGGGGCACTTACGGTTTCATATACAGGAAATGAGGACGTGACAGATCTGCTTGAGGAATCATTTGCGGACTTTGGCATGGCACTCTCTACAAGACCTGCACATAAGGATGTGAAGCCTTTTGAGAAGGATCTCAAGAATGAGGGCTTCAAGACAGCCAGCCAGGTTCAGTATGTTGCCATAGCGGGTAATTTTGAGGATGCGGGATACAAGTACGACAGCTCACTGAGCGTTCTCAAAATCATATTCTCATATGGTTATCTGTGGGAAAATGTCCGTGTGAAGGGCGGCGCATATGGTGCCATGTGCTCATTCCTCAGGAATGGAACCTGCTATATGAGCTCATACAGAGATCCAAACCTCATGGAGACATATGACATATTCAAGAATGCATATAAGTTCGTGGAGAACTTTGAGTGCTCAGACAGAGATATGACCAAGTATATCATTGGAACCATGGCTCAGATAGATGCACCGACGACTCCTGTTGCGGAGGGTATAAGCCATATGGCTAGATACTTTATGGGAGTTACAGATGAACAGATCCAGAGAGAGCGTGATAAGATCCTCTCCACCGACAGAGATGCCATCAGAGCCCTTGCACCACTTGTGAAGGCTGTTACGGATTCAGGAATCATCTGCGCCATCGGCGGAGAGAGCAAGATAGAGGAGAATAAGGACAACTTCAAGGATGTACTTGCGATTTTCTAGGTATAGCCGACAGTCGATATAATGAGCGCAAGTGAGTGGGCGTGCTTGCATGACTTGCGAGCGGCGAATTAGGGTCATGACATAGTAAAGCTAGATGCGTATGCGTAGGTTAGCCTGCGCATGCAGGATGAAGGAGATATATGAATAAAGAATACAAATCAGGCTTCGTGTCCATCATAGGCAGACCAAACGTTGGAAAGTCGACACTTATGAACAGACTGATAGGACAGAAGATAGCGATAACAAGCAACAAGGCGCAGACCACGAGAAACAGGATACAGACCGTGTATACCAGCGATAAGGGACAGATTATCTTCCTGGACACACCGGGAATAAACAGGGCGAAGAACAAGCTTGGAGAGTACATGCTCAAGGTTGCTGAGAGTACGCTGGATGAGGTCGATGTGGTTCTCTGGATAGTTGAGGCCACAACATTTATCGGTGCAGGAGAGCGGTATATCATAGAACAGCTCCAGCATGTAAAGACACCTATAATTGTGGTTGTGAACAAGATAGACAACGTGGAGGAGAGCAAGGTATTTGAGGCGATAAATACCTATAAAGATGCCTGTGACTTTGCGGAAATAGTTCCTGTGTCGGCATTAAAGGGCAAGAACACAGATGAGCTCATAGATACCATTATGAAGTATCTTCCGTATGGACCACAGTATTATGATGAGGACACGATCACTGACCAGCCGGAGAGACAGATAGTTGCCGAACTCATCAGGGAGCAGGCGCTCCGTCAGCTTGATAAAGAGGTTCCCCATGGTATTGCAGTTGTGATTGATTCCATGAAAGAGAGACCGGATGGCGGCCTGATCGATATCGATGCGACAATCATATGTGAGAGGGACTCCCACAAGGGAATCATCATAGGAAAGCAGGGCGTCATGCTGAAGAAGATCGGTACTCATGCGAGATATGGAATAGAGAGACTTCTTGACACCAAGGTCAATCTGAAGCTTTGGGTAAAGGTCAAGAAGGACTGGAGAGATACAGATACATTGCTAAGAAACTTTGGGTTTAGAGACGAGTAGTGTGTGCAAACAGGATCGGTAAATGTGCAGTTGCTGCGGGCAGTGCATAGTTTGCCGATCTTGTCATGTTAAATTTGTTATGGAGGTGGATATACAATTGAGAGAAGAAGTAACATTGCATGGAATTGTACTGTCCAGCAGCCTCCAGAGCGAATATGACAGGAGAATGGTGGTCCTCACCAAAGAACGGGGCAGGATCACAGTATTTGCAACAGGTGTGAGGAGAGGAACGAATCCGCTCCAGTCCAAGACACAGATGTTTGTCATGGGAAGTTTTACATTGATCCCGGCGCGGGATTCATACAGGCTTGTGAATATAGATGTGGATGAATATTTCCATCAGCTCACCATGGACATAGATGCATACTGTTATGCATCGTATTTCTGCGAGGTCATGGGCTTCATGACCCATGAGGGAGACAGGGCAGCAGATTACCTCAATCTTCTGTATGTGAGTCTTAAGGCTCTGGAGAAGGGACAGATGCCAGCAAAGCTCATCAGGTGCGTGTACGAGATAAAGCTTATGGATGTGTTCGGACAGGGAATACAGAGCTTCCACTGTCCGGTATGTGGCAAGGCTGAGGTGTCAAATGTATTCGATGCAGCATCGGGTGGACTGCTCTGCGATGGATGCAAAGGCCGGGCAAAACATCCGCTTCATCTATCGGATGACGCAGTATACACGATACAATACATAAATGGTGCACCGCTTGGCAAGATGTACAACTTCAATGTGTCAGATCCTGTACTGGCGGAGATACAGCTAGTGTCGAAGCAGTTCATGGATATGTATGTGGACAGGAAGTTCAAATCGGTGGAGATCATAGACTCGCTGCCATGAAAAAAAGAAGAGAATCCTACATGACGTGAGATTCTCTTCTTTTTGTATATTACCTGTCTAAAATACAAATCACAGAGAGTGTATTATTTTAGAGAACGCCTTCATCGCGCCGGGAAGTTTTTCATATGGTATGGCGCTGAAACCAAACAGAAGCTGGTTCTCAGGACAGAGATTCTTTCTTATCCAGAATGGTTCTGTGGAGAAGATTCGTATGCCTTTCTGTTCAAAAGCTGATATGAGCTCTGTCTGGGTAAGCTTTGAGTTCTTAACCTCTGCCACAAAGTGGAGACCGGCTCCGGCACCATACATGATCACATCATCTTCAAGATTCTGTTTCACATAATTCAATATATAATCATGCTTCTTTTTATAGTGATTCTTCATGGCGCCTATGTGGCGCTGATAATTACCACTCTGTATAAATTCAATAAGTGCAAGCTGCAGAACCGTTGGAACTGTGCAGTTGGTGTGTGAATATCTGGATTCATATGCCTTCATCAGATCTGCTGGAAGCACCATATATGATATTCGAAGATCCGGTGACATGGATTTGGAAAATGTCCCGAGATATATAGTGTGGTCGCTGTTATCGATGGATTGCAGGGATGGAATTGGTCTGCTTTGGTATCTGAGCTCGCTGTCGTAATCATCCTCGATGATATAACTTCCCGATTGAGCCGCCCACTCTATGAGCTCTAGCCTCTTGCTGATAGGCAATATGCTTCCCATAGGGAATTGGTGGGATGGGGTCACATATAACAGCGTGTCTCTGAGCCTCTGTATATGGTCTATTGATACACCGTCATTCTCAAGAGGTATGGGGATGATCCTGAACGGACTCTGGCTGACGATCTCCCATGTTCCGTTGTAGCCAGGGTCCTCTATGGCAAATGAATAGTCTGACGGACTGAATATATGCGTGATTATATCTATTGATCTCTGGTGGCCGCTCGTGAGAATGATCTGCTCCGGTGTGCAGTTTACACCTCTGGACATGTACAGATATTCGGTGATAAGACTGCGGAGGGTGTAACTTCCCTGTGACATCTGGTAGGAGGCGGTATCGGCCATGGATATCATGTCCCAGGCGTTCATAAGGCATTTGCGCCATGCCCTGGAGTGATAGCAGTTGTAGTCCAGATTGCCGTAGCTGAACGTGTAGTCAAATGTCTTTCCTGATTGTCTGGAAGAATGCTGTATATTGTGGCTTTGTCTTGGCTTTTTGTCCGGAGAAAATGCAGAGATGTTCTCAACATAGTAGCCTGAGCCTGTCACGGAGCGTATATATCCTTCAAGTTCAAGCTGGTTGTAAGCAGATACTACTGTGTTGCGGCTCAGTTTATGTTCGGCGGCTAGCTGCCTTGTTGCAGGGAGCTTTTCACCTGCAGCATAGTGCTCATTAAGTATCTCGGATTTCATTTGTTCATATAATTGTTCGTATAGAGACTTATCGGAGGCCTTGTCTATTGATATCATTTCCGTGTTCCTTTCCTGCATATTATAAGCGTTAAAAATACCTTGTATCATTGGATATTTGCGTATTACTTGATTTGTTCATATTCCAATACTGCAAATTGGAACTATAAAAATACTTGAAATTGGAACTTTAGAAAGAACCAATCTGGTGCTATTATACAAGAGTCATAGCGAGTAAGCAATAAGAAGAAGTCATAAGGTGATGTCTGACGGCACAAATTATAGTAGCTTTGTATAAATAATATTACAAAATATGCCGTGAACCTTGCAAAAATATTTGAATGAGTATAAAATAAGGCGGATAGAGTGAAAAAATGCAAATTCGAATATGATTTGGAGGATTACAATGGAAAAGACATTAGACAAGATCGTTGCATTGGCAAAGAGCAGAGGATTTGTTTATCCAGGTTCAGAGATTTACGGTGGTCTCGCAAATACATGGGACTATGGTAATCTCGGAGTTGAACTCAAGAACAATGTTAAGAGAGCATGGTGGAAGAAATTCATCCAGGAGAACCCTTACAATGTAGGAGTTGACTGTGCTATCCTTATGAACCCACAGACATGGGTTGCTTCAGGCCACCTTGGAGGATTTGCTGATCCTCTTATGGATTGCAAAGAGTGTCATGAGAGATTCCGTGCAGATAAACTTATAGAGGACTTTATGGCTGAAAACGGAGTTGTTCCAGAGGGCGCAGTAGACGGATGGAGCAACGAGCAGATGGAAGAGTACGTTGAGAAGAACAATATCTGCTGTCCAACATGTGGTAAGCACAACTTCACAGGCATCAGACAGTTCAACCTTATGTTCAAGACATTCCAGGGTGTAACTGAGGATGCCAAGAACACTGTATACCTGAGACCGGAGACTGCACAGGGTATATTTGTCAACTTCAAGAATGTACAGAGAACTTCAAGAAAGAAGGTTCCATTTGGAATTGGCCAGATAGGAAAGTCATTCAGAAATGAGATAACACCTGGTAACTTCACATTCAGAACAAGAGAGTTCGAGCAGATGGAGCTTGAGTTCTTCTGCAAGCCGGGTACAGATATGGAGTGGTTTGAGTACTGGAGAAGCTTCTGTATCAACTGGCTCAAGGATCTCGGAATCAAGGATGATGAGATGAGAGCCCGTGACCATTCACCTGAGGAGCTTTGTTTCTACTCCAAGGGAACAACAGATATCGAGTATTTATTCCCATTTGGATGGGGTGAGCTCTGGGGAATCGCTGACAGAACAGATTACGATCTGACACAGCACCAGAATACATCAGGAGAGTCCATGGAGTACTTCGATGACGAGACAAAGGAGAAGTACATTCCATATGTAATCGAGCCATCACTTGGTGCTGACCGTGTTACACTGGCATTCCTGTGTGCTGCATATGACGAGGAGAACATCGGAACAGAGGAGAAGCCAGACATCCGTACAGTCCTTCATTTCCACCCACAGCTTGCACCGGTTAAGATCGGTGTGCTTCCACTTTCCAAGAAGCTCAACGAGGGTGCAGAGAAGATTTATGCAGAGCTTTCAAAGTACTACAACTGTGAGTTCGATGACAGAGGCAACATAGGTAAGAGATATAGAAGACAGGATGAGATAGGAACACCGTTCTGTGTAACATATGATTTCGATTCTGTTGAGGATGGAGCAGTCACAGTTCGTGACAGAGATACCATGGAGCAGGAGAGAGTCAAGATTGAAGATCTGAAGGCTTACTTTGAGAAGAAATTTGAATATTAATTGATGGTGTGACCGGAGATAATACGGGACACTGAATTACAGGAGGCATTAAGATGCATAGTAAAGAGTTATTTTCAGAATACGAGGCAAATGTAAGATCGTACAGCAGAAGTTTCCCAGAGATATTTACAAAGGCCAAGGGAGCCAAGATGTATGACGAGAATGGTAAGGAGTATATAGACTTCTTCGCAGGAGCAGGCGCGCTGAACTATGGTCATAACAATGATTATATAAAGGAGAAGGTTATCGATTACATCCAGAGCGATGGAATCATGCATTCTCTTGACATGATGACAGCACCAAAGGCTGAATTCATCGAGTTTTTTGAGAAAAAGGTCCTTGAGCCTAGAGGACTTGATTACAAGATCATGTTCGCAGGTCCTACAGGAACAAATGCAGTTGAGTCACTCTTAAAGCTTGCACGTAAGGTCAAGAAGAGAGAGATGATCTGGGCATATATGGGTTGTTTCCATGGTATGACACTTGGCTCAATATCACTTACAAGTGATGCTGCAAGCCGTGCAGGAGCAGGCGTTGGACTTGACAACGTATACCACATTCCAGCTCCTTACATGTTTCCAGAGCTTGATACGATCAAGTTCATGCAGACACTTCTTGATGACGATCATTCAGGTGTTGAGAAGCCTGCAGCAATCTTTATCGAGACAGTACAGGCAGATGGTGGTGTAAATGTATTCTCAGTAGAGTACCTCAAGGCACTCCGTGAGTTCTGTGATAAGAACGATATCCTTATGGTTGTTGATGACGTACAGGTAGGCTGTGCAAGAACAGGTACATTCTTCTCATTTGAGAGAGCAGGAATCAAGCCTGATATGTTCTCACTTTCAAAGTCAATCGGCGGATACCCATTCCCTATGGGACTTGCAATGTTCAAGCCGGAGTATGATCTCTGGAAGCCGGGTGAGCATTCAGGTACATTCCGTGGAATCCAGCTCTCAATGGTAGCTGCAAAGGCAGGACTTGAGTTCATGCTTGACAACAACATCGAGGCAGAGACAAGACGTAAGGGCGAGATAGTTAGAGAGTATCTTGAGAAGAATATAGACGGCGATCCAAATGTAATTGCAACACGTGGTATCGGACTCCTCTGGGGCGTAGAGGTTAAGGACGATGCAACAGCAGGTGCCATCACAGCAAGAGCTTTCAAGAAGGGTCTTGTAATAGAGAGAGCTGGCCGTGACAACGCGGTCATCAAGATCATGCCACCACTTATCATCTCAGATGAGGATCTTATTGCAGGTCTTGATATTCTCAAGGCAGCTATTGATGGTGAGTAATTTGTAATTTAATGAGCATTGTGACAGTTGTAATTGCGCAAGACTGATATAATGCGAATATCCACATGAAGCCGATAGGCGACATGATATAAAGTTAAACATAGGCTGCGGAGTTTTCCGCAGCCTATGTTTTTGGTGGGATGAATAGGGCTGTGCGGGCAGTTTGCCAATTTGGAAATTTTTGAATACTGGTCAGCGAAGATCAGTTGCCGGTCTGTTTCAGGTCGGCACACAAATGTTGCTGTAATTAAGCGTAATATAATGGAATATACATATAATTCAACTATATGTAAAAATGGACTGGTTTATACACAAAATATAGAAAAAAGAGTTTGCTAATGTTGACATATATGTTATAATCAGTCTAGCGCGTGTGGAGACTTCACGGGGACTTCACACCATGAAATATAAAGTTTACGTAGGAGGTAACAAACAAATGGCAAACAAGTGGGTTTATATGTTTAGCGAAGGCGACATGACCATGCGTAATCTTCTCGGTGGTAAGGGTGCAAACCTTGCAGAGATGACAGCAATTGGTCTTCCAGTTCCACAGGGTTTCACAATTACAACAGAGGCTTGTACTCAGTACTATGAGGATGGCCGTAAGATCAATGACGAGATCATGGCTCAGGCTATGGATGGCGTTAAGAAGATGGAGGAGATCAACGGCAAGAAGTTCGGAGATCTTGAGAATCCATTACTTGTATCAGTTCGTTCAGGTGCAAGAGCATCTATGCCAGGTATGATGGATACAATCCTTAACCTTGGTCTTAACGATGACGTTGTTGCAGCTATGATAGCACACAACCCAGATCCAGCATTCGAGCGTTTCGTATACGATTCATACAGACGTTTCATCCAGATGTTCTCAGACGTTGTTATGGAAGTTGGTAAGAAGTACTTCGAGCAGCTCATCGACAAGATGAAGGAAGAGAAGGGTGTTAAGTTCGATGTAGAGCTTACAGCACAGGATCTCAAGACACTTGCTGAGCAGTTCAAGGCAGAGTACAAGAACCAGTTAGGAACAGATTTCCCTTCAGACCCAGTTGAGCAGTTAAAGTTAGCTATCGAGGCTGTATTCCGTTCATGGGATAACCCACGTGCGAACGTATACAGAAGAGACAACGATATCCCTTATTCATGGGGTACAGCAGTTAACGTAATGCCTATGGTATTCGGTAACCTGAACAATGAGTCTGGTACAGGTGTTGCATTTACTCGTGACCCTGCAACAGGTGAGAAGAAGCTTATGGGTGAGTTCCTTATCAATGCACAGGGCGAGGACGTTGTTGCCGGTGTTCGTACACCAATGCCAATCGCTCAGATGGAGCAGGAGTTCCCAGATGCTTATGCAGAGTTCATCAAGGTTTGTGAGACTCTTGAGAATCACTACCATGATATGCAGGATATGGAGTTCACAGTTGAGAACAAGAAGCTTTACATGCTTCAGTGTAGAAATGGTAAGAGAACAGCTCAGGCAGCTCTTCAGATCGCTTGTGACCTTGTTGATGAGGGACATAAGACAGAGGAAGAGGCAGTTGCAATGATCGATCCTCGTAACCTTGATACACTTCTTCACCCACAGTTTGATGCAGCAGCTCTTAAGGCAGCTACACCAATGGGCAAGGGACTTGGCGCTTCACCAGGTGCTGCTTGTGGTAAGATCGTATTCACAGCTGACGATGCTGAGGCATGGGCAGCTAGAGGCGAGAAGGTAGTTCTTGTACGTCTTGAGACATCACCAGAGGATATCACAGGTATGAAGTCAGCACAGGGTATTCTTACAGTTCGTGGTGGTATGACATCACACGCTGCAGTTGTTGCCCGTGGTATGGGTACATGCTGTGTATCAGGTTGTGGCGATATCGTTATGGACGAGGAGAACAAGAAGTTCACACTCGCTGGCAAGGAATTCCATGAGGGAGATTACATCTCAATCGATGGTACAACAGGTAACATTTACGATGGAGTTATCAAGACAGTTGATGCTCAGATCGCAGGAACATTCGGCCGTGTTATGGCATGGGCTGATAAGTATAGAACACTTAAGGTTAGAACAAATGCAGATACACCAGCAGATGCTAAGAAGGCACGTGAGCTTGGTGCAGAGGGTATCGGTCTTTGCCGTACAGAGCATATGTTCTTTGATCCAGAGAGAATCGCAGCATTCCGTGAGATGATCTGCTCTGATACAGTAGAAGAGAGAGAGGAAGCTCTTAATAAGATCCTTCCATATCAGCAGGGAGACTTCAAGGCTCTTTATGAGGCACTTGAGGGTAACCCAGTTACTATCAGATTCCTGGATCCACCTCTTCATGAGTTCGTTCCAACAGAGGAGGCTGACATTGAGAAGCTTGCTGCTGCTAAGAACAAGAGCGTTGAGGAGATTAAGGCACTTTGCAACTCACTCCATGAGTTCAACCCTATGATGGGTCACAGAGGATGCCGTCTTGCTGTAACATATCCAGAGATCGCTAAGATGCAGACAAAGGCTGTTATCCGTGCAGCAATCGAGGTTCAGAAGGAGCATCCAGATTGGACAGTTGAGCCAGAGATCATGATCCCACTTGTATGTGAGGTTAAGGAGCTTAAGTACGTTAAGAAGGTAGTTGTTGAGACAGCTGACGCTGAGATCGCTGCTGCTGGCGTAGATCTTAAGTATGAGGTTGGTACAATGATCGAGATCCCAAGAGCAGCTCTTACAGCTGATGAGATCGCTAAGGAAGCTGACTTCTTCTGCTTCGGTACAAACGACCTTACACAGATGACATTCGGATTCTCAAGAGATGATGCTGGTAAGTTCTTAAATGCTTACTATGATGCTAAGATCTTCGAGAACGATCCATTTGCTAAGCTTGATCAGACAGGTGTTGGTAAGCTCATGGATATGGCAGTTAAGCTTGGTAAGCCAGTTAATCCAAAGCTTCACATCGGTATCTGTGGTGAGCACGGTGGAGATCCTTCATCAGTTGAGTTCTGCCACAAGATTGGTCTTGATTATGTATCATGTTCACCATTCAGAGTACCTATCGCTAGACTTGCTGCTGCTCAGGCTGCAATCGCTAACAAGTAGGATTCGGACGAACAGAACTTGTAAGTAATTAGCTTAATAAAGACAATATGAGTCCCTGTAATTGCCATGAGGTGGTTACAGGGGCTTTTTTGTAAAAAAATATGCATATCAAAAAGGAGAAATCAATAGCCGATACTTGATTATATTATGTACTGATGATATTGTGGTCTATGGAAATTAAACATAGGAAGAATATATAATGAATGAAAGAGATGTAGAAATTAGTAAAAGAGAAGCTAAGAAGAAGGAACGTAGGTCGAGAAAGGACAAGCTTGCAATAGAGAAGAGAATACTTCGTCTGTCTTTTATGGGAAGTGTCTTCTTCATACTTGCGGAGGGCGTGATGGCATGGTATACCCATTCACATTCGCTTTGGACGGACTGCCTGTTCGACTCCGCAGATCTGGTCATGATAGGACCATTTATGGTGCTGGTTCCGCTTCTGTATAAACCTGTGACAGAGAAACATCCATATGGCTATGCCCAGGTGGAATCACTTTTCCTCCTTGTGAAGTACAGTGTATTACTTGCACTCACATGTAATCTCATGGTTGAGAATATAAAGCTGTTGTTTCATGGTGGACATGAGGTAGATGCGGGGAGCATAGCGGTATTCGAATTTCTTGTATGTGTATGTTGTGCGGTTATGTATGCGATACTCGGTCATTACAGTAAGAAATATGAGTCTACAACTATCAAAGCGGAGCTGTATATGTGGAAGCTTGACGTAATAAGCAGTATGGGAGTTGCTGTAGCATTTGCGGTACAGACTGCTCTGTTGCATACAAACCTGCGTTTTATTACCCCTTATATTGATCCGGCTGTAGCGGTGGTTATGGCACTTCTTCTCATAAAAGAGCCGGTGTGCGAGATATTTCAGAGTATCAAGAATCTTATTCTTTTTGCTCCGGAGGAAGAGACGCTTAGTCAGATACGAGCCATAGTGGATCAGCATATGAAGGATTACCCATATGAGGTCACTTTTCTGGATGTCATCCAGACCGGGCGGAAGCTGTGGGTTGAGGTATATATAGGAAATCAGACGGATGTGATACATATAAGTATCATTCATAAGGTGAGAGACGAGATAAAACAGGAGCTAAGGGATAAGTATGATCAGGTGTATATAGAGGTCATACCAGATTGATAGTAAAGCTGTAATACAAAATACAAATGATCAAGGGGATGCAAGGATATTGTTACATTATGAAGTTTTTGAAAGCTCATGTGATACCGATAGATATATAGTTCTGCTTCATGGATTTGGAGGAAACAACAGGGTATGGAAGAATCAGATTCCCTTGCTTCAGAAGAAGTTTAATGTTCTGGCGATAACTTTGCCAAGCCATGGAGACAGTGAACTGAAATTGTCCAAGATGGGAAGTACGCTGGATGTTGTCGTGGGTGAGATAACGCAGGTGCTTGATGAGCGGGGGATACAGCGAGCTGTTTTTATGGGCGTATCACTTGGAACTATATTTATCAAATATATGGAGATGAGATGCGGAAGTTACATAGATAAAGCAATACTTGTGGGTGCGCTTGGCACGGTTGGAAAACCACTCAGGCGTGCTGTCAATGTCTTTGCTAAGATAGGTGACAAACTTCCGTTTCCTGTTGTCTACAGAATAATGGCAAAGTTATTTATGCCATGGAAAGTCAGCAAGACAAGCAGGAAGGTGTTCTGCAAATGTGCCAAGGCATTAAACAGTCAGGAATTTAAGGCGTATATGAATATTTTTATTGAGCATTTTTCACTTTGTGACGAGTTCGTGAGCAGATTACACGAGGAGAATGTATATATTTCCGGGCGTGGTGATCTATGTTTTATAAATGGAATCGTGGAGGAAGCTGATTTGACAGATGCGGAGCTGATAATAATAGAGCATTGTGGTCACGTGTGCAACATAGATCAGAGCAGACAATTCAATGATATTATTTCTGAATTGCTAGACATTGAATGAATTAAAAGTGGAATATGATACGACAAGGATATACTATCTTAAAATGCTGATAAATAAGGATAAGGAGACTGTGATATGGCAACGATGAACACGTATACGGGAAACAAAATAGATCCGATGAATATGGCAGTTGCTGACATATCAATACAGGATATAGCGCATGCGTTAAGCCTCACGTGCCGCGGTGGAGGGCATGTGTCCTATTTCTTTTCTGTGGCACAGCACTCCATCAACTGTATGAATGAGGCGAAGGCAAGGGGATGGTCAGAGCGGTTACAGCTTGCCTGCCTGTTGCACGATGCCAGCGAGGCGTATATATCAGACATAATCAGACCGGTAAAAGTGCATTTATCAAACTATCTGGAGATAGAGAGGTCGATCATGAACGTTATACTTGAACGATTTGGTCTTGCCGATCTGAGCGAAGAAGAAAATGCAATGTGGAAGCAAATAGATGACGAGATGATGAACTTTGAACTCAAGAGCTTCATGAAGGGGGAGGAGTACAGGACCGTCGATAATCTGGTTTCTGTCCCGGATAAAGCAGAGAGACCGTGGAGAGAGGTCGAAGCGGAATTTATAATATGCACAGAGAAATTGAGTATTACCTTAATCTAAGGAGAAAGTGGACAAATAAAAAGATATGATACCTTTAAAGTAGTCAGATAAATAATATGTCACTTTAGAGGTATCATATCAGTATGTACTAACCGATTTTCTCTTTAAAAATATGAAAATCAAAGGTATTGGATTATTTTATCAATACAAGACGCATAGTGTTCATCTGAAAGTCCAAAATCAAGCTGTTTCCAGAGAGAGATAAATCTGCTCCAAAGTTCATGGTTTTCGAACATTATATTGTCCTCAGGATTGTTGTCAAAAGAACCCCCTTTTGTTTTATGGAGATCCAATATGAGACTTAGACCATATTTTCTGCACCATGTGATACAATCATTTATATGAGCGTATCCGTTTTCTATTATGTTGCCGTCTTCATCTTCTAAAACATTGTAGTCGATAGGAAGACGCACATGGTCAAGGCCCCATTTTGATATGGTTTTGATGTCGTTTTCACTGATGAATGTATTGTAATGCTGTTCTGAGTATTCTGAGCACTGGGAGAGTCAGCCGCCAAGGTTGATTCCGTGCATATATCCTGTAAAAGTTTTCATATGACAATCCTCCTAATTTTTCTTAAATATAAGCATGTTCCATGAATGTGGAGACAGCGATATGTTCTCTGAAATTGCTTTTTCTACTGGAATGACATTATCAGGTGAGTCAGCGGTATTTACTGCTTTAAGGTCATCACCTTCCATGGCAATGTGCTGAGTGAGACTGTAGTCATCATATCCAAGTGTGGCTATGTTCAGGTCGCATGCTTCGTTAAGTGAACGGTTTACTGCAAATATAGTTATTTCGTTTCCATCATCTGAAATTACTGCTGCCGAGTCAACGTAAGGAACATTTTTGATCTTTTCTGTATCGTAACTGTCACAACTGCAGAAAGATCTTATTGTTGTACCCCTGCCATGCTGAGAAGTATACATGAAAGGATAGAATATGGTTTGTGCCCAGCATCTTCCGTTGTTCTCAGTCATAATTGGTGCGATTACATTTACAAGCTGTGCGAGGCATGCAATCTTGACTCTGTCGCAATTGTTAAGTAGAGTTATGAGTAAGCTTCCAACAACTACCGCATCTTCAAGATTGTATATGTCCTCAAGAAGTGGGGGAGCGACCTGCCACTTTGGTATTTCTTTGTCCTGTTCACTGCTGTGGAACCATATGTTCCACTCATCAAATGACAGATTTACGGTTTTGTCAGATTTCTTTTCAAACTTTACCTCATCGCAGATTGCAGCAACCTGCTTTATAAATTTGTCCATTTCCACGGATGATGCAAGATAGGCAGCTGTATCATTGGCAGGATTTCCATAATAGTTATGGAGAGATATATAATCTATATGTTCATAGCATTCACGCAGGACTGTGCGTTCCCATTCCATAAATGTTGGCATGTTTATGTGTGCACTGCCGCATGCCACCAGCTCAATAGAAGGATCTGTCCATTTCATAAGCTTTGCTGTTTCGCATGCAATGCGGCCGTATTCGTATGGAGTTTTGCTGCATATCTGCCATGGACCGTCCATCTCATTTCCGAGACACCACAGTTTGATTCCAAATGGTTTATCAAATCCATTGGCCTTTCTCATCTGTACATAGTAGGTGTCTGTGTCACTGTTGCAGTATTCAACGAGGTTGCGGGCATCATTGGCACCCCGTGTACCGAGGTTGACGGCCATCATGACTTCACTTCCTGCACGTTTGGCCCATTCCTGAAATTCGTCAATGCCGACTTCGTTTGTCTCTATTGACTGCCAGGCAAGTTCCATCTTTCTTGGACGCTTTGCCTTATCTCCAGTTCCGTCCTCCCAGTTATAGCCCGATACAAAATTTCCGCCAGGATAGCGGATCACAGGTACATTTAATTCTTTGATCATGCCCATGACATCCTGCCGGAATCCCATGTCATCCGATGTGGCGTGATCCGGTTCATATATCCCTCCATAAACTGCACGTCCAAGATGCTCGATAAATGAACCAAAAATTCTCTTATCAATCTTACCTATACTGTTATTTGCGGAAATCGTGATAGTTGCTTTCAATGTTTGTTCCTCCTTATGTTTTTTCGTTAATTGTTATTGATAGTATGGTTTATTTGGGATAAAATTTCAATGACATATCATGTAACAATACTGATGTATTCTGCTTTTTTAACTTTAGATGTATGTTGGTATTATTGAGAAATGTTTTATTTAAAGGAGAGATCATAAATGCAGATAAATAATATTGGACATAATCACATTCATGATGCAGATTTTATAATTAAACGTCCTTCTGGATCGGGAGATTACCTGCTCGTACTTTTAAAGTCCCCTGCAGTTTTTACTTTGAACGGTGAGGATACAATTACAGAAAGTAACTCATTTATATTATACAGAAAGGGTACTCCCCAGTTTTACCGTGCATATGGTTCCAGCTTTTCTAACGACTGGTTTCATTTCGAAATGTCAGATGACGACCTGAAATTTATCGAATCCCTGAGTATCCCGTTTGATGAGGTGAAAATATTGGGGGATATCAATGATCTGTCACTTATCATAAAAAATATGTGTTATGAACGTTATTCTTCAAATAAATATAAGGATGATTCTGTTAGATTATATATGAAATTATTTTTTTTAAAGCTTGCTGAAAAGATGTCGTCAGTGAGTAAAGATACACATGGTTCCTATTATGAAAAAATGTCTATAATCAGAACAAATATTTATAATAAGCCGTATGATAACTGGACAATACAGGGAATGTCACATCAGCTTACAATGAGCGAATCATACTTTCAGCATTTGTATAAGAAAATATTTGGAACAGGGGTTATGAATGATGTGATACAGAGCCGCATTGAACACGCAAAGTATCTTCTATCAACGACAGATATTTCAATTGAACATATATCGCAGATGTGCGGATATAACAGCTCTCCTCATTTTATGCGTCAGTTTAAAAAAGAAGCAGGAATGACACCATCTGAATATCGCAAAACAATAATAATTATTGACAAACGATAATTCTATGGTACTATACAAGTAAGATAATTATCGTGAAACAATAATTTTTACATTGGATTGGAGGCTGCTATGGTTAATGGTATTTTAAATATATTTGCGTATATTGCGGTGTGGCTAAGGAATATGTCACTTGCAGGAGGAGGCCAGAACGCATTTGCAATATTTATGTTCTGCCTGATAGGATGTATGCCACTTGCTGGATTCATCGTGCTCTGTATAAGAAATAGAAAAATTGATGCTGACTACCTGTTGCTGGGACTTTCGGCGGTGCTTTTCATAGGAATATATATGATGATAAATCCAGGGTATGTCATAGATGGAAATGCTCTGGTAACTTCAGATATGCTGAATCTTGCAATAAGCTCAGTGATATGGTCGGTGCTGGCATGTTATGCTGTGCTCAGGATCGTGGAGAGTATAGACAAGGCGGATAGCACTCAGATAGTAGAAATCATCAAGAAGATAATATGTGTGATAGTGGTATTTACAGCTTTTGTGATTGTCTGTGTGTCACTGCCGGAGCTTGTCAGAACAAATCGGACAAATGCCGGTGCTATGCCTGGTGATGTCGGATGGGCAGTGATCCTGTTTATTTTCCAGCTTGTAAATGCTGCTCTTGTCATATGGGTTCTGATCAGGGGATACAGGCTTTGCAACAGCATAATAGAAAATGAGTATTCGGATGAAACAATCCATATGGCAGAGAGACTTTCAAAGACGAGCAAGAATGCAATATCAGTCATGGTGATTCTTGAACTCTCGAAGAATGTGCTTCAGCTTTTTATCATGACGACTCTTTCAAATGCAGATTTCAAGATATCACTTCCATTATATGAGCTGATAATACTCGTCGTTGCGTATATGGGTGTCAGAAACCTTGCTAAGACAAAAGCGATAAAAGAAGAAAATGATTCATATATATAGAATTTGAGGTGACGTGTAGGGATGGCGATCAAAGTAACTCTGGACAGGGTTTTAAAAGAGAATAATATGACATCGAAGGAACTTTGCAAACTAGTGGGGATAACAGAGGCAAATCTGTCGGTTCTCAGAAGCGGGAAAGCAAAGGGTGTGCGGTTTACCACGATCAACAAGATATGCTATTACCTGCACTGCGATGTTGGAGACATATTGACATTTGATGGTGAACTTATAGAAGAAGACTAAGGAGGCGGGAGCTGTGATGAAAGTTATCAGGGGTAAGAAAACAGACAGGAAATCAGGTGAGACACATAGAGTGATACGAAAGAGCAATCTGGCTGCTGTGGGTATTATTGGAATGCTTGGAATATGTATGCTCTCAGGCTGCTCGCTTGCGGATAAAACAAAAGTTGAACCTGCTGAAAATGATTCTCTGGTTGGAGTGTTTGTAACAACAGAAAGGCTTGGGACAGTTACCGATGTTCCGTGCGAAATCGATATTGATGCAGGTATACTTAAGATAACAGATGAAGACATTGATGTTGACGGATGTTATATGATCTATGCCAGATCAGGCGAGGGGGAAGATATGTACGAGACTCTGGTATCTGATGGTATAAGTGTTGGAACAAACAATGTTGGGTATAATGAGAATGCAGATGGAAGTGTCACCAGAAGCCGGACAGTGAACGGATGTGTGTACTATGATCTGGACAATAAGGATAGCTATGCAGACTCAGATGGTGATGTGGGAATAATCCTCAATAATGTATATGAGAAAACAGATGGAACATATTATATAACGAGTGGCAGCTCAATGGGGTGTGCGGCCACGGATCAGACTGCAGAGAACGGATCAGGTGCAATGGATGTAAAAGAGTCGTATAAGACGACTTCGTTATCGGGTAGTGAAAGTTCGTCAAGTGATGAAAACGAAATGGTCATACATGTGGAATGGAAGTTTGAACGAGCAGGAGAAAAGTATACATTTACAGCTATGTCTGAGGATAACAAAGAGCTGGACGCCAAAACCTATGATGTTGGGGATATACCAGATACAATAAAGTTTGACTGTGACTGGCAGTATGTGATCGTGTCCTATGCGGATGTGACTGGTAAGATGCACAGTTCATTCGTGGATAAAGAAGATTCAGTGTATGAATATAGTGTGAGCACTGGCAAATTCTTCCTGGATACGGGCGTAGTTGAGATAGAATAACAGGTGAATATTAATTTAAGATTAAACCACAGGGATATGGTAAATTGGTTCCCTGTGGTTTAAAATTATGACTAGAAAAAATGAATGAAATTGAAAAACGTGAACATTTAGCGTGGGCAAATTATCATAATTTCATGTATGACAGTGAGAATTAAGGAGGATTACAGATGGATCGCAAAGAGATGAACAAAATTATATTTCAGAATACAGAGTATATGTGCAAGACGGATGCTGCATTGTCAGATGCTACAAAGAAATCGGTGTCAGGGCAGCGATTTATTGCAGAAAGTGAGAAGATTCCGGGACTTAATCTTAATATTTATAAGAAACAGACCAGGATTGTGGTATCCAGAAAGAGAACATATGAGGCAGCAGCATATTATAAGGGACAGCATGTTGCTGTGCATAACTTTGCATCGGCGGTAAATCCGGGTGGCGGAGTTGTATATGGAGCGAGTGCACAGGAGGAATGTCTATGCAGATGTTCTAATCTGTATTCCTGTTTGAACACTCCTGATATGTGGGGAATGTTCTATACTCCTCACAGAGCGGCAAAAGATCCTATACACAATGATGATATTATATACACACCTGGTATAGTGGTGTTTAAGACGGATACAGATCTGCCGGAACTCATGGAGCAAAAGGACTGGTATAAAGCGGATGTGATCACATGTGCTGCGCCGAATCTACGGGAAATTCCAGGAAATATATATAACTGCGAGAATGGTGCAAGCGCAGCGGGAGTAAGCAATTATGACCTTCAGATTATTCATGAGAAAAGACTCAGAAGGATACTTGACAGCGCCGTTATGAACCATGCGGACACAGTGATACTCGGGGCATTTGGCTGTGGTGCATTCCGCAACGATCCTCATGCGGTGGCATCAGCTGCTGCAAATGTTCTAAGTGATTATATATACGCATTTGAGAATATCGAGTTTGCTGTATACTGCAGACCAAATGATGATTTCAATTACAGGGTGTTTAACAGCGTATTAAGTTCATTGTAAAGGAAATTTGTGCCTATGGTGCATACCATCATGCCATGAGGGCGGCGATGTAGATATAAGAGGATGAGCAGGAAATGACAAGAGTCTTGATTACAGGATTAGTGTCAATGAGAAAATAGTGAAAGATTATTAAAAGAATTATACAAATTTTAGAAATAATTAATTGAATAAATCCTCCTTGTGATATAAGGTTAGAATAATATATAGGATAATGGCGTTTGTGTATTGTGTCAGACATATATATCCTAAAAAATATTACAAGGAGGATTTTTATATGAAGGAAGTAAAACAGCCAAAAAAGCCGCTGATATTTTATTATCTGATCGTGCTCGCAGTAATCATGCTTCTTAATATTATAGTTGTTCCCTGGTTTACTGAGAGAAGTATAGAGGATGTGGATTACGGTACATTCATATCCATGACAGAGGACAAGAAGATCGACGAGGTAGATATTGAGACCCAGTCAAATGTCATCTATTTCACAGGCAAGGATGACAAGAAGGTGTACAAGACAGCTATGGTGAGTGATGAGAACTTAACCGAGAGACTTTACAAGTCGGGTGCCAAGTTCTCAGGTCAGGAGATCAAGCAGACATCGCCGATACTCAGCTTTATACTCAGTTGGATCGTGCCTATACTTATATTCACATTACTTGGAAGAATGCTTGCCAATCAGATGATGAAGCACGCCGGAGGCGGCAAGAATTCCATGATGTTTGGAATGGGCAAGAGTAATGCGAAGATATATGTTAATTCCACAGAGGGAATAAAGTTTACAGATGTCGCCGGAGAGGATGAGGCAAAGGAGAATTTGACTGAGATAGTTGAGTATCTTCACAATCCTGGAAAGTACAAGGAGATCGGCGCTTCCATGCCAAAGGGTATTCTTCTTGTGGGTCCTCCGGGAACAGGTAAGACCATGCTTGCCAAGGCTGTAGCCGGAGAGGCGAATGTACCTTTCTTCTCAATGTCCGGTTCAGAGTTCGTTGAGATGTTCGTAGGTATGGGTGCTTCAAAGGTAAGGGATTTGTTCCAGCAGGCAAAGGAAAAGGCTCCATGTATAGTGTTCATCGATGAGATAGATGCCATAGGTAAGAAGAGAGATGGACAGATAGGTGGCAATGATGAGCGAGAGCAGACACTTAACCAGCTCCTCACCGAGATGGATGGATTCGAAGGCAACAATGGTGTCATCATCCTTGCAGCAACCAACAGACCGGATTCACTTGATCCTGCACTGCTCAGACCGGGAAGATTTGACAGACGAGTACCTGTAGAACTTCCTGATCTCAAGGGACGTGAGGATATACTTAAGGTTCACGCCAAGAAGGTCAAGATAGGAGACAATGTAGACTTCAATAAGATAGCCAGAATGGCATCAGGTGCATCAGGTGCCGAGCTCGCAAATATTGTAAATGAGGCGGCGCTCAGGGCTGTCAGAGCAGGCAGAGGCTTCGTGACACAGGCCGATATGGAAGAGAGCATAGAAGTCGTAATAGCAGGTTATCAGAGAAAAAATGCGATACTTACAGACAAGGAGAAGCTTGTCGTGTCATATCATGAGATCGGACATGCGCTTGTAGCTGCCAAACAGACTGATTCAGCGCCTGTCCAGAAGATAACCATAGTTCCGAGAACATCAGGAGCCCTTGGTTACACCATGCAGGTGGATGAGGGTAATCACTATCTTATGACCAAGGAAGAGATTGAGAATAAGATCGCCACACTCACAGGCGGAAGAGCTGCGGAGGAGATAGTATTTGGATCTGTCACAACCGGAGCATCCAATGATATAGAACAGGCAACAAAGCTTGCAAGAGCTATGATAACCAAATACGGAATGAGCAAAGAGTTTGATATGGTGGCCATGGAGGTAGAGACCAACAAATACCTTGGCGGTGATTCATCACTTTCGTGCTCGGCAGAGACGCAGACACTCATAGACAAGAAGGTTGTGGAGCTTATAAGAAAGCAGCATGAGAAGGCGGCAACCATTATCCTCGAGAACAGAGCGAAGCTTGATGAGCTTTCCAATTATCTGTATCAGAAGGAGACGATCACAGGCGAGGAGTTTATGAAGATATTGAATTCATGATTCTCTTAGATATAATTTCAGTTACCGGGTGCTGGCATTTTACAATTCCGCACCCGGTAACCATAAGATAGACTTGTACTGAATAGTAGTATTACGTCAATTCCTCGTGGTCAAGCTCCAACAGCTTGAAATGATTCTTTTTGAACTCTATAAGTCCCTCACTCTGCATGTTGGACAGCTCCTTTGACAGTGCGGTTCTGTCGACATTCAGGTAGTCGGCAAACTGTTCCCTGTTAAATGGGATATCGAACTCAGTTGTTCCAAGAGAGCTGGCAAGTCCTGAGAGATAATAGCTGACACGCTCACGTATCTTCTTTGGCTTTATATAGAAGATGTGAAGTGAGAGTGTGAGACTCCTTCTCGATGACAGCAGGAGAAGGTTCTTGAGCATTTGCAGATGCCACGGATAACTGTTGTATTTGCCGGACATGATATCCTGTGCGTTGAGCAGGAATACTATGGTAGGCTCTGTTGCTCTTGCGTCGATCATGAGTTTGTGTCCAGACAGGGCGTATGTTTCACCGAACACCTTTCCCGGAAGAGCGGAACTCAGGATACTTTTGGATCCCCAGTAATCTACATTCTCAACTATTACCCGGCCTTTGATTACTATTCCAAGCTCCTCGGTTATTTCGCCGGCTTTGAATATCGTGGAGTTGTATCTGTAATAGTGTTCGCGCAGGATCCTGAGATCCATCATGGTTTTGATATCGGCTTCCGAGATTCCTTTAAATGCCATCATGTTGAGTACTTCAGACAATTGATATTGAGGAATTTTAAGTTTCATACATAACCTCCATCTTATTATTTATTTCTATGCAGAGAAGCAGTCTGCAGCGTAGTATATTATAGTGACAAGGTGTCATGATGCAGGGGTGCGATCAGGCTTTCAGCTATAGGATTTATATTTTTTCAAAACACAGTATATTGTATATGTGTAATAAATTATCCCTTGTCCATACACAATATATATTATTCATATATTTTCTCAAATTTTTTCAAAAAAAGTTGTTTAAATCTTTATTACGTGGTTATAACAACCGAATTTATGAGTAAAGTATAATATACTTACAAATGAAAAGCAAGGAATGTGATAAGCATTATTGAATTATAGAAGATTATTCTGTATAATAAGTAAATAGTGTGTCACATTTTCACATATTAAAACACTGAAAGGAGAAATTTTATCATGTTACAGAACCAGGAATGGGAATCATTCACAGGTAGACTCTGGAAGGAAGAGTGTAATGTAAGAGACTTCATCCAGAACAACTACACACAGTACGATGGAGACGAGAGTTTCCTTGCAGGCCCAACAGATGCTACTAACAAGCTTTGGGATAAGCTTCAGGCACTTCAGAAGGCTGAGAGAGATAACGGTGGAGTTTTAAAGGAGGATGCTGATGTTGTATCAAGCATCACATCTTATGGCCCAGGCTACATTGATCCAGAGACAAAGGATCTTGAGCAGGTTGTAGGTCTTCAGACAGATGAGCCACTTAAGAGAGCATTTATGCCTTATGGTGGTATCAAGATGGCTGAGGAGGCTCTTCAGATGTATGGATATACTCCAAACGAGAACTTCCACAAGATCTTCACTGAGTATCACAAGACACACAACCAGGCAGTATTTGATGCTTACACACCAGAGATGATGGCAGCTCGTCATACACATATCGTAACAGGACTTCCTGACACATATGGTCGTGGACGTATCGTAGGTGACTACAGAAGAGTTGCTCTTTACGGTATTGATCAGCTTATCGCTTGGAAGGAAGAGGATAAGGCTAACTGTGGCGATGGCAACATGTTTGATGATGTCATCCGTCAGAGAGAAGAGCTTGCAGAGCAGATCAAGCGTCTCAAAGAGATGAAGGTTATGGCTCAGTCATACGGATATGACATTTCAAAGCCAGCTTCAAACGCTAAAGAGGCTGTTCAGTGGTTATACTTCGGATACCTTGCAGCTATCAAGACTCAGAACGGTGCAGCTATGTCAGTTGGACGTGTATCTACATTCCTTGATATCTATATTGAGAGAGATATGAAGGCTGGTAAGCTTACAGAGGCTGAGGCTCAGGAGCTTATCGATCATTTCACAATGAAGCTTCGTATGGTTAAGTTCGCAAGAATTAAGTCATACAACGAGCTGTTCTCAGGAGATCCTGTATGGGCTACTCTTGAGGTTGGTGGTATCGGTGTTGATGGACGTTCAATGGTTACAAAGAACGATTACAGATTCCTTCATACACTTGAGAACATGGGACCAGCTCCAGAGCCAAACCTTACAGTTCTTTACTCATCAGCTCTTCAGGATACATTCAAGAAGTATGCTGCTAAGATCTCTGTAAGAACAAGCTCAATCCAGTATGAGAACGATGATGTAATGAAGCCAATCTGGGGCGATGATTACTCAATCTGCTGCTGTGTATCAGCTACACAGACTGGTAAGGAGATGCAGTTCTTCGGAGCTCGTGCAAACCTTGCTAAGTGTCTTCTTTACGCTATCAATGGTGGTAAGGATGAGAAGTTCCTTGACAAGAAGACTGGTAAGCCAATGCAGGTAGGTCCAGAGTACTCACCTATCACATCAGAGTACCTTGACTATGATGAAGTACTTGCTAAGTACAAGAAGATGCTTGACTGGTTAGCAGGACTTTATGTAAATATTCTTAACCTCATCCAGTACATGCATGACAAGTACTACTATGAGTCAGCTGAGATGGCACTTATCGATACAGATGTACGTCGTACATTTGCAACAGGTATCGCTGGATTCTCACACGTAATCGACTCACTGTCAGCAATCAAGTACGCTAAGGTTAAGGTTATCCGTAACGCAGAGACAGGACTTGCAGAGGACTTCGAGATCGAAGGCGAGTTCCCTAAGTATGGTAACGATGACGACAGAGCTGATAACATCGGTGTATGGCTTCTTCATGAGTTCCTTACAGACATCAAGAAGAGACACACATATCGTAATTCAGAGCCTACAACATCTATCCTTACAATCACATCTAACGTAGTTTATGGTAAGTACACAGGTAACCTTCCAGATGGAAGACGTGCTTGGACACCATTTGCACCAGGTGCTAACCCAAGCTACGGCGCTGAGACATCAGGACTTCTTGCATCACTTAACTCTGTTGCAAAGATTCCTTATGAGTGGTCACTGGATGGTATCTCAAATACACAGACAATGAACCCATCAGCACTTGGACATGATGAGGAAGAGAGAGCTACAAAGCTTGTAAGCGCAATGGATGGATACTTCGATCAGGGCGCTCATCATCTGAACGTAAACGTATTTGGTAAGGATAAGCTCCTTGATGCTATGGAGAATCCAGATAAGCCAGAGTACGCTAACTTCACAATCCGTGTATCAGGATATGCTGTTAAGTTCATATCACTTACACGTGAGCAGCAGCTCGATGTTATCAACAGAACATTCCATGACTCACTTTAATTCTTAGCTGACGCTGGATTTTCAGTGAAGTTATAGATGCTTTGTCAGATATAACAAGAACCATGGTCCCGGGGATAACCTCTCCGGGACTTTTTTTAAGAATATGTATTTATATCATTTTTACAAGAGATAATAGACATGTAGTTTTGTTTGTAATTACTTTCATTAATTGAGAGTTGTATTTGAATAGGAAGAACTTAGAGGTGAAATATGTCTGAAAAGAAACAGGTTTTAGGATATGTCCATTCGACAGAGAGCTTTGGAGCAGTAGATGGTCCAGGCATAAGATTTGTAGTTTTTTTACAGGGCTGCAAGATGAGATGTAAATATTGTCACAACCCAGAGACATGGAATCTTGTGACAGACTATAGTAAGCTTTACTCAGATGAAATAAGCGATGCTGAGAGAGAAGAACTTGAGAAGAAGATAGAAGAGAATACAAAGCTGCTGAAGGATAAGGGCGTCAAGATCGAGGCGAGGACCCCTGAGGATCTGTTAAAGCAGGCACTCCGCTATAAGCCATATTGGAAAAACGGCGGTGGTATAACAGTGAGCGGTGGTGAGGCGCTGCTTCAGATGGATTTCCTCATCGAGTTTTTCAAGCTTGCAAAGGCTGAGGGTATTCATACAACAATAGATACAGCCGGCAATCCATTTACAAGGGAGGAGCCATTCTTCTCCAAGTTCAATGAGCTGATGAACCTCACAGATCTGTTCCTGCTCGATATCAAGCAGATCAATGATGACAAGCATAGAGATCTCACAGGATTCTCCAACAGCAATATACTTGATCTTGCACAGTATCTGTCAGATCAGGGTAAGCATATGTGGATCAGACACGTACTGGTACCAACCATCACAACTGATGAGGACGATCTGAAGAAGACAAAGGAGTTCATAGATACTCTCAAGACTGTCGATAAAGTTGAGGTACTTCCATATCACAAGCTCGGAATCACTGAGTGGGAGAGACTTGGAATACCATATAAGCTTGAGGGAATCGACCCGCCTACTGATGAGGAGCAGAAGCTTGCAAAGAGTATTCTGGAATAAATTTAAGAACAAGAACCGGGAAAATCATCGATAGTTCAATTCCCAGTCGATGCTGTAGCAGTGTATAAAAATATTTGTATTGAGACACAGGTGCTATATAAGATGTTAAAACCGTTGTAACGGGTGTGACATTTTATATAGTACCTGTGTCTTTGTTATATCAATAAATAAGTTTAACATAATTAATTAGTAAACAGTGGCTAGGTGCATGCAAAAGAAGTTATAATGTAAGTTAATTGAAATTAGATTAGATATTTAAGCTTTTTTGAAAATGGACCAGGGGTTGTCCATTTTCAAAAAATGTCATATTTGATTGAAGTGCTGCAAATACGTTATATAACTGCAAAGTATAGGGAGTAGAGAATGTACAAGATAGACGAAGATACATGGAATGAAAAATATATACTGCTGATCCCTGCCATGCTGGATGCTCATTTTCCTCTGATAAAATACGCCTTTTATTCAAAGGATTATCATCCGGTCATACTGTCAAATGAGGATCATATCACGGATGTTGGTCTTAAATATGTGAACAATGATATGTGTTATCCGATTGTGTTAAATGCCGGGCAGATGATAGATGCACTGCAGTCAGGCAAGTATGACATCAACCGGACAAGACTTCTCATGCCGACGGCGGGGGATGCCTGCAGGGGAGCTAATTACCTACATGTGTTAAAGGAGTCGGTGAGAAAGGCAGGATTTGACAGGTCAAAGATACTATCCCTGAATGTTAAGGGGCTGGAGAAGGATTGCCAGATGCGTGTGCAGGCATTCATGGTGTGGAGAGCACTGTTCGGACTATTCTACGGAGATATACTCATGCTGCTCCTCAATCAGACAAGGCCAAATGAGGTGAAAAAGGGGCAGTCACAAAAGGTTTGGCAGAAGTGGATAAATATCCTGTCCAGAGATCTGAAAGAGGGAAAGAATCTGACACTTGGAAAGATGAAGAGGAATTTCGACAGGATAGCCAGGGATTTTTCAAGGATAAGGCTGAATGATAAGAGAAAACAGCGTGTTGGGATAGTGGGAGAGCTGTACATAAAGTATTGCCATTTGGGCAACTGGGATATGATCAAGTTCCTTGAGTCAAATGGATGTGAGAGCCATACAAATGGGCTTTCTTGGTATGCCATGTACTATATGGATTCACACCTCACGGACAATATGACATTTGAATCTCTGCTTTACAAGGCGGGGCTGAAGTTCTTCGGCAGCCTGCAGAGAGCAATGATAGAGGCGCTTAGAAAATATGGGTTCTATACCATGGAGGATTTCTTCACGATGAAGCGTGAGGCTGAAGGATATGTGAGCTGGGGATATAAAACAGGAGATGGCTGGCTCATCGGCGCGGAGATAACGGGACACATACTCCATGAGTGTCCAAAGGTTTTGGCGGTTCAGCCATTTGGCTGTATGCCTAATCACACCTGCGGAAGAGGTTTGTACCCTTCACTTCAGAAGAAGCTGCCGCAGGGCATGATAGTGAGCTGTGATGTGGATTCCAGTGGTTCAAAGCTGAATGTCTACAACAGGGTGAGGATGCTTGTGGACATGCCACTGAAGGAGGAATAAACGTGAAAAAGATATTTGTGGTGGAAGATGACGAGAGCATCTGTGAGGAGCTAGTGCAGATACTTGAGAATGAGGGCTATGAGGCTGAGAGTCTTGAGAGCTTTGACAATACAAAGGACGATATATTGAAAGCGGCACCGAATCTGGTGCTCATGGATATCAATATTCCGGGGATTAACGGCAGAAACCTTGTGAGGGAGATACGAAAGGAATCTGATGTGCCTATCATCATGGTTACAAGCAGGACTTCCGAGATGGATGAGGTGCTGTCCATGAGTTATGGCGCGGATGATTATATAACAAAGCCATACAATCCAACGATACTTTTGCTTAGGATAGCGGCGGTGCTCAAGCGCATGGAGGGCAGCCAGAATACGGCATCATACAGAGATGCGGAGGTCAACTTCAGCAAGGGGACTATCAGCAAAGGTGATCAGGAGATGGTTCTCACCAAGAATGAGATGATCATATTCCAGCTGCTGCTTGCCAACAGGGAAAAGATAGTGTCGAGGGATGAGATCATGACAGACCTGTGGGATAATGATGAGTTTGTAAATGACAATGCACTCACGGTGAACATCAGCAGGCTCAGAGGAAAACTGGCGGATCTTGGATATGATGATGCCATAGAGACCAGGAAGAAGCAGGGATACCGACTTGTATGACAGGTAAGTGGGATTATATATCATTTACAGTGACAAAAGATTGGAGTAATTTTGTAAAATGAAAATTGGCAAGTATATAAAGGATAAACTTGGAATAATTGCGGGATATGCGGGATTTGTGATATTCACATATCTGCTCATGATGGCATTTCACTCACAGTTACAGATGAGAATTATGTTCGTGATCGTGGCTGTGATATTTGTCGTCTCGGTTATCGCCTTCGATTATCTGAGAAAATATAAGTTCTACAACAGTCTGGTCGGACATCTGGATGAACTGGATCAGAAGTATCTCATACTTGACACTTTGGACGAGCCTGACTTCTACGAGGGCAAGCTGGTGTATTCAGCTATGTACGACATCAACAAGTCCATGACTGAGAATGTGAGAAAGTACAGGGACAGCGTGGAAGATTTCAAGGACTTTATAGAGATCTGGGTTCACGAGATCAAGCTTCCGATAGCCAGTCTGGTGCTCATGTGCCACAACAACAGGGATGTGATCCCGAGAAAATACGAGGAACAGGTCGCAAGGCTTGACGCGTATGCGGATCAGGTTCTCTACTATGTGAGGGCGGAGCATGCATCGGCAGATTACAGATTTGCCGAGACAAATCTTAAGAATGTCATCGGAAGGGTGGCTGTGAAGAACAAGGATGTGCTGCTTGATGGTGACATATCGCTGAATGTTCATGATGTGGATGAATGTGTTGTGACGGATTCAAAATGGCTTGAGTTTATGGTAAATCAGATCGTGAGCAACAGTATCAAGTATATAGACCGAGGACAGGAAAAGATTATAGAGATCTGGACTGAACCGTTGGGTGACGGCAAGGCTCTACACATAAGGGACAATGGAATAGGTATACCACAGTCTGATATTCCACTTGTGTGCAAGAAATCATTTACCGGGGAAAATGGCCGGAAACATGCGAAATCCACAGGTATGGGACTTTATATAATAGACAATCTGTGCAGGCAGCTGGGACATAAGCTGAATATAGCGTCAAAGGTGGATGAATACACAGATGTGAGTATAGTATTTGGACATAATGATATATACAAGATTGGATGATATAAAAATTGCGTTTTTCGATCGTGTGATACCAGATCGGGTGAGCGTTCCCAAGGTTACAGAATTGTAATGTTAGGTAATAATGAAAAAAGGACAATTGCTTTCAAAATGTGTAAACTGCAAATATGTTCAATGGTGAGAGCAGTAATAAACAAACATTTGAGGAGGCATTTCAATGGAAACAATATTAAAGATTGACAACATTGAGAAATATTATGGAAACAAATCCAATATGACAAAGGCCATAGATGGAATATCATTCGATGTGGAGGCAGGAGAGTTCGTCGCTATCATGGGTGCATCGGGAAGCGGTAAGACAACACTGCTCAACTGCGTTTCAACTATAGATAAGGTTAGCAGCGGCCACATCTATGTGGGCGGCAAGGATATCACAACACTCAAGGGCAATAAGCTCAACGAGTTCAGGAGAGAGGAGCTGGGATTTATATTTCAGGATTTCAACCTTCTTGACACACTCACGGCGTATGAGAATGTTGCGTTGGCACTTTCAATACAGAATGTGCCTGCAAAACAGATAGATGCGAAGGTCAGGGCTGTTGCAAAGGAGCTTGAGATCGAGAGTGTTCTGAAGAAGTATCCGTATCAGATGTCGGGCGGTCAGAAACAGAGAGTAGCATCTGCGAGAGCAATCATCACTGATCCAAAGCTTGTGCTTGCAGATGAGCCTACGGGAGCACTCGATTCCAAGTCGGCAAAGCTGTTGCTTGAGAGACTTAAGCATCTGAATGAGGATCTCATGACAACGATACTCATGGTAACACACGATTCATTTACAGCCAGCTATGCAGGCAGGATTCTTTTCATCAAGGATGGCAAGGTGTTCCACGAGCTTAGAAGAGGAGGAGATACCAGAAAAGAGTTCTTCAATAAGATCATAGATGTCGTGACACTGCTTGGAGGTGATCTGAATGACGCTCTTTAAGCTTTCTGTATCAAATATGAAGAAGAGTATAAAGGACTATGCCATATATTTCTTCACTCTGGTACTCGGTGTTGCAATCTTCTATGTGTTCAATGCCATAGAGACGCAGACCGCCATGCTCCGGATATCGGCTGACACAAGACAGGTCGTGCAGCTCATGAGCAAGATGATCGCGGGTGTCAGCGTATTCATCGCATTTGTGCTCGGATTCCTCATCATATATGCAAGCCGTTTTCTGATGAAGAGGCGTAACAAAGAATTTGGTCTGTACCTCATCCTTGGAATGGGAAAACGCAAGGTGTCCACAATGCTTTTCATCGAGACACTTATCATCGGACTTGTATCACTTGTGGTAGGACTTCTTGCCGGAATAGGAATCTCACAGCTCACAAGTGTACTTGTTGCAAACATGTTCGATGCAGATATGTCATCATACAGCTTTGTATTCTCCGGCAGCGCATTTGCCAAGACCTGTCTGTATTTTGCAATCATATATGTGGTGGTTATAATTTTCAACACATTTATCATCAGCAAATGTAAGCTCATCGACCTTTTCCAGAATGGAAGAAAATCTGAGAACGTCAAGATCAAGAATCCATGGGTATCAGTTATCGTGTTCCTGATATCAGCTGTATCACTTGGATATGCTTATCATGCGGTAATTACCGATATAAATGACATGTACATGAATGATCTCTACAAGTGGATCGTGGTCGGATGCGTTGCAACGGTGCTTTTCTTCTGGTCAGTGTCCGGAATGCTCTTCAGAATCGTGTCGTCTATGAAGAATGTGTACTATAAGGGACTCAATTCATTTGTCGTCAGACAGATGAGCAGCCGTGTCAACACAAATGTACTTTCAATATCAGTCATCTGTCTGATGCTTTTTGTGACAATATGTGTGCTTTCATCAGCGCTTGCAGTGAAGAATTCCTTAAATGAGGGCATTGCAAAGTACGCAAGAGCGGATGTGAGTATATCGAAAACCCAGAGCAGTGATTCAATCTATTATGACGAAGACGAGATGGGTAATGACAGCGAGACAAATGATCTTTTGAAGAAACTTGAGGTGACTAATGGAAAGAGCATAGAAGATGTATATAGTGAAAATAATGTGGATCTTGGATCATACTTCTCAGATTACGTTGACGTACACACATATACATGTCCTGCACTTACAATCAGAAACTATCTGGGAGATGAGGCTCTGATTGATTCTCTTGGAATAGATGTAAACGCTTTGTCTAGTTATGAGGGAACGGAGGAGATCATATCACAGTCTGACTACAACAAGGTGGCAAAGATTTATGACAAAGCGGAGATCCAGCTTGCCGATGACGAGTATGCAATCCTGGCAAATTATAGAATATTCGTTAAGATCCGTGATGAGAGACTTCAGGAGGGAAAAGAGATAGAGGTATATGGCAACAAGCTTAAACCGGTTATCTCGTATTGTATAGATGGTGATATAGAGCTTGCCACTCAGCCCCTCAACACAGGTGTGTTTATTGTGCCGGATTCAGCCATTGAAGGTGCACAGTTCGCGAAAGAGTATTTCATCGGAAAGTATGCCGATCAGGACAGGGATGTCATACAGGATAGTGATACGATCATAAGGAATGTATCAAAGAAGGATGAACTTGGCGGACTTATCACAGTAAATACCAAGGACAACGTGAAAGCAGCCAGCGTGGGAGTCGGAGCGATAGCATCATTTATAGGTATGTATATCGGACTTATATTCCTTATATCTGGAGCAGCCATCCTTGCACTCAAAGAGCTCTCAGAGAGCACAGACAACATAGAGAGATATAAGATGCTCAGAAAGCTTGGCGTGGATCAGCACATGATCAACAAGGCTCTTTTCTCGCAGATGGGACTATTCTTCGTATTCCCACTTGCTCTCGCCATAGTCCATTCGGTATTTGGAATGATGGTCAGCACGAAGATTCTTGACACTATGGGAGCGTATGATATAGCAGGTGCTATCGGAATCACGGCTGCCATCGTGGTAATCATATATGGCGGATATTTCCTTATAACGTATCTGTGCAGCAGGAAGATTATCAGTGAGTGAGGATATAACTATTATTGAAAATAATTGCACTTTTTATTGAATGAATAACATAATTATGTTATCATCAACATACGATATAAATGTGACATGTCACATTGTCTGGGCTGGTCGTAAGACCCAGGTCCAACCTAATTAGGCGGGGAGACTCCCCGCCATTTTTTATATAGAGTTGTAATGGGGAAATTCCTCAAAGGGATACATAAAAAGGAATTTTGATGGTTAACAAATGATTATTTGTATATGGATTGGAGGAAGTCATAATGAACAAACATGTAGAAAAAGCTATGGAGATAAGAAACGAGATACCGATGGTCAATAACTGTGCGCAGACCATTCTGCGGGCTTACGCGGACGAGCTCGGAATAACAGGAGATATGGCGGCAAAACTCAGTGCTAATTTCGGTGGTGGCATGAAGTGTGGTTCAACCTGTGGTGCGATCACAGGAGGACTTATGGTACTTGGCGCTCTGGGCGTTGAGAATCCATACGTGATAAATCAGTTCAGACGCAGGATAGCAGATAACCACAATGGCATGACCGATTGTGCCGATCTGTTAAAGGCAAATGCCCAAAAGGGTGGAATCAAGAAAGTGCACTGTGACGGCATGATCAGAGAGGCTATAGAGCTGATAGATGAACTGGTGAAGAGTGAATAAGTGTAACAAGAACAACGTGTTTACCTATCCTGGAGGAAAAAAGGATTCTGGAATGGAGGATGCAAGTAAATGAAAATAGACTACAGAAGACTTACAGAAAATGAACTTGATACATTTATAAATATGAGAATAAATCAGCTCAGGGAAGAGGGCGCAAAAGAAGAGATAGACCTGGTGCCAGCGCTTAAGGATTATTATACCCGCCATATGGCAGACGGAACATTTGTATCATGGCTGGCTTTTGACGGGGATGATATTATAGGGACAAGCGGCATGTCATTTGTGGAGAAACCGCCATATTTTGGATGCCCAAGTGGAAGAATTGGGTTGCTCTCCAGTATGTTTACCAACCCTAATTATAGAAGAAATGGCATTGCAAAGGAACTGTTATCCCGTGTTGTAAATGATGCAAGGGATTATGGATGTGGAACGATACAGATCACGGCATCTGACATGGGGGTTAAATTGTATACGGATTTCGGATTTGTTCATAATGGTAATTTCATGCAGTATAAGCTGTAGTATATATGATGATGTAGCAAAAGTTACATTTAGAGATTGCCTTGCCTATCACAGTGGGAGATAACGTCTGGATCGGAACGAATGTTTCAGTGCTGCCGGGAGTTCTATCCGAACAGCACAAGGCAGAGGTTTTGCAATACTGACTGCACAAAAGCCCATCAGCAGGCAGAAGCAATGTTTTCTCGGCTGGTAAAACAGTTTTCCGAAAAAGAGGGCGTAACGGAAGCCCTCAAAGCGGAAAATCAAATGCTGTGGGTACAGAGAATGAACCACATCCGTAGTGCTGCTATGGAAAACGTTTCGAGTGAGCTTATATACTGTTAATACTAAGCAAGAAAAGTCGCTGTCAACAGATGGCGGCTTTTCCTTTTCGGGCAGTATTCAAGAAGTCATAAAGTTCCGTGAGTAATGGAAGAAGCCAGCGTTTGCGGAAATGTCACAATTTACGGAGGTAAAGTTTTAAATTCCACTTGCCTTTTTGCACTTGTTATGATATTATTAGTATACGTACTAGGATACTTAAAGAGAGGCGATATATTTGCGGAGAGACAGCAGTGAAACAAAGAGGAAAATACTGACCGTGTGCGTCCGTCTCTTTCTGGAGCAGGGGTATAAAAACACCTCTGTCAGTCAGATCGTGGAGGAAGCAGGCGTGGCAAGGGGAAGCTATTTGAATCTGTTTCCTACCAAGGACAGAATTTTGCTGGAATTGACCGAAACGATGTTCGGCGGACAGTTCGGCGTGGCAAGAAGCATTGCAGACAGCAAGCTGCCGCCGGTTTACGCCTATGCGGTGGAAACGGCGATCCAACTGACCCTGACCGAGCAGAACGAGAACCTGCGGGAAATCTACATTGAAGCCTATTCCCTGCCCGACACGTCGGAATATATTTACCTGCATACCACAGCAGAGCTGAAGCAGATTTTTGGTGAAGATTTTCCCGATAATACCGAGAGCGACTTTTACGAGATGGAAATCGGCACGGCGGGATTGATGCGCAGTTATATGGCGAGAAAATGTGATATTCATTTTCCGTTGGAACGCAAGCTTAGCCGCTTTTTGACGGCGGCTATGCGGGTGTATCGGGTACCGGAGGCAGAGCAGGCAAAGGTGCTTGCCTTTATTCAATCACTGGATATCAAGGCAATCGCCACCGAGGTAATGTATAAGCTGTTCGCCATGTTGGAAATGAAATATGACTTTAAGCTGTCAAAGGACAGCAAAGGAGAGGAAACTATATGAATAAGAAAATTTTGAGCGTTGTGCTCATACTGTGCGTGATGCTGGCTGTTATGCCTATGACGGCATATGCGGCGGATAGAGCGCTTTGTACTAGATGCGGCCAGGTACAAACGGTAAGGATGACTTGTCAATACTCAAATGATGAATGGCACCTATTCTCTGTTACATGCACGGTGTGTGATAATAAATGGTATTATGGAATGTCACACCAATGGAGCGGAACGGCGACTTGCACAAGCGGAAAGACATGCACGGTTTGCGGCGGATCTTCCGAACCGCTTGGGCACGACTGGAGCACTTGGACGCAGAACAGCGATGAAAAGACCCACACCCGAATCTGTAAGCGCGATGCCTCGCACACCGAGACTAATAACTGCACCGGCGGCACGGCGACCTGCACCGCCAAGGCTGTCTGCACGGTCTGCGGCGGCGAATACGGCGAGATGGCGGCACACAGCTTCACTGCCGAAAAAGCAGAGGCGCAGTATTTGAAGTCTGCTGCAACCTGTACCGAAAAGGCGGTCTATTACAAGTCCTGCGCAGTCTGCGGTCTGAGCTCCGAGGGCACGGCGGATGAGGCGACCTTCTTTTCCGGCAATGCGCTGGATCACGACTGGGGCGCTTGGACGCAGAACAGCGATGAAGAGACCCACACCCGAATCTGTAAGCGTGACACCAGCCATACGGAAACCGAGAATTG